>Ga0213826_1000033_pt1 | contig 278035 bp, 247 predicted proteins | sample MC6MC0899MG_FD_180668 | JGI IMG/M metagenome (GOLD analysis project Ga0213826, IMG submission 180668) | Enriched soil aggregate microbial communities from Iowa State University, Ames, United States - MC6-MC0899-MG | ecosystem: Environmental > Terrestrial > Soil > Unclassified | place: USA... | reverse complement strand
CCTGCGAGTGCCCACACAGATTGTCTGATAAATTGTTAAAGAGCGTTGCGAACAGCGGCTGAACCGTCTGTCGCGAGGTGGCGTATACTACGCTACTCTCCTTCGGAGTCAAACACTTTTTTCAGCGCTTTCATCCGGCGGAATGAATTTCTTCACTCCCTGCCAAGCCGTCTGCGTTGCCGCTTTGCCGTCTCAGTGGTGGCGCATTATAGGGAGTTATTCGGAGCTGACAAGGGTTAATTGCAAAAAAATGACTGAGCGCCTCTTTTTTAAACGAACGCGTTAAAAACGGACATTTCCCGGCGAAGAATCAGTCAAAATCGCCGCTTCATCGGCATAAATCAGCGCCATCACCTTAAACACCAATGCTATTCTCTTTAACCAAACGTAATTTCTTTGTCGCAGGCTGACAATTATTCGAGAAGGACTTTCAATGATTCGCTCCGCGCGCAGCATGGCCGGCTTGCCCTGGATCGCCGCCATGGCGTTTTTCATGCAAGCACTTGATGCCACCATCCTGAATACTGCGCTTCCTGCTATCGCCACCAGCCTTGAACGTTCCCCTCTTGCCATGCAATCCGCCATCATCAGTTACACGTTAACGGTAGCGATGCTGATTCCGGTGAGTGGCTGGTTAGCCGATCGCTACGGCACACGCAAAATCTTCATTCTTGCGGTATCGCTATTTACGCTGGGTTCGCTGGCCTGCGCCTTATCCGGCTCGCTGAGCATGTTGGTGGTCTCGCGCGTGGTACAAGGGATAGGCGGGGCGATGATGATGCCCGTCGCGCGCCTGGCGTTGTTACGCGCTTATCCACGCAGTGAACTGCTGCCGGTGCTGAACTTCGTTACCATGCCGGGTTTAGTAGGCCCGATTCTGGGCCCAATGCTGGGCGGATTGTTAGTGACCTACGCCAGCTGGCACTGGATATTCCTCCTCAACATTCCCATCGGTATCGCTGGCATCTTCTACGCACGCAAATATATGCCGGACTTCACTACCCCAAAACGCCGCTTCGACTTTTCAGGCTTCCTGCTGTTTGGTTTGGGTCTGGTGCTGATCTCGGTCGGTATCGAGTTGTTTGGCGAGCGCGTGGTGTTGCCGTGGCAAGCGTTGTTGGTGCTGTTTGGCGGCATTGCATTACTTCTTCTCTATATAGTGCACGCGCGTCGCCATCCGGCACCGCTGATTAATCTGCCAATGTTTAAAACCCGCACCTTCTCGGTCGGCATCATTGGCAACATAGCTTCGCGTCTGGGAACCGGCTGCATTCCGTTCCTGATGCCGCTGATGTTGCAGGTGGGCTTTGGTTTTCCCGCACTGATTGCCGGTTGCATGATGGGTCCAACGGCGATTGGCGCGTTGCTGGCGAAATCCACGGTGACGCAAGTGCTACGCCGCTTTGGTTATCGCCATACGTTGGTAGGTATCACCATTATTATTGGCATATTGATCGCCACCTTCTCACTGCAATCGCCGGGTGGCAGCGTGGTGATGTTGCTGGCGGCACTGTTGATTCTGGGGATGGCGATGTCAACGCAGTTCACCGCGATGAACACCATCACGCTGGCAGATTTAAATGATGAGAACGCCAGCGGCGGGAACAGTGTGCTAGCGGTAACGCAGCAGCTGTCGATCAGCTTTGGCGTGGCGGTGAGTGCCGCAGTGCTGCGTTTCTATCAGGATGTCGAGGCCACAACCGTCGCGCAATTCCACGCCACCTTCCTGACGATGGGCGTCGTCACGGTGTTGTCTGCCTTTACCTTTATGATGTTACGTCCGAGCGATGGGCGTAATCTGATCGCCAACCGCGAGAAAAAGAAGAAAGCGACTTAGACCGAACCGCGCTCCACCAGCTCCGGCGTCAGCACCAGCGTTTGCTGACTGGCGTCGGGATCGCTCATACGATGAATCAAGGTATCAATCGCCAGTTCACCTAACTCATCTTTCGGCTGATGGATGGTACTAAGCGGCGGAGTCAGGTAACGCGCCAGCTCAATGTTGTCATAGCCCATCACCGCAATATCCTGCGGCACGCGCAATCCGGCCTGGAACAAGGCGTGATAGACGCCAACCGCCATCGCATCGTTGCTGGTAAATATCGCTTCTGGCAGCGTATCCAGCGTCAGCAGTTGATTCATGGCGTTGAAGCCGCCCTGAAACTCGAAATCACCATCAACCACAAAACCCGGCAGAACCGATAATCCGCTGTTGGCCATCGCTTTATGGAAACCTTCAAGACGCAAACGCGCGGGGGTTTTATCCTGCGGCCCGGCAATACAGGCAATGCGCGTGTAGCCACGATCAATCAGATGCTGGGTTGCCAGTTCGCCGCCGAGCAGCGCGTTGTCCTGAATAATGTCGCCGCGTCCTTCAAATGGCGCCCAGTCCATCATCACCATCGGTACCGAGGGATAACGATTGAGGATCTCCGCCGACGGCAGATGGGTTTCGGTGCACATCATCAGTAAACCATCGACGCGCTTTTGCATCAGCGTTTCGAGGCTGCGATTCATACGCTCTTCATCGCCTTCGGTATTACACAGAATCAGGCTATAGCCGCGTTCGTAACAGCTGTTTTCTACGCCGCGCACCACTTCGGAATAAAACGGGTTACTGCTGGCGGTCAGCAGCATGCCGATGGTGCGGGTTTGTTTGATCTTCAGGCTGCGTGCCAGCGCGGACGGCGCATAGTTCAGCTCACGAATCGCCTGTTCCACCTTTTCACGCACCTGCTCGCTAACAAAGCGATTGTTATTGATGACGTGTGAAACGGTGGAGGTAGAGACGCCCGCCAGGCGGGCGACATCTTTCATGGTAGCCAAGCGCTTAGTCCTGTTGTTGCAGGAAGGCGTCAATCTCAGTGCGCCACGGCACTGAGGGCTGCGCGCCCGGACGCGTCACTGCAATCGCAGCGGCGGCATGGGCGAAACGTACAGCATCATGCATCGCCACACCTTCCAGACGTGCGGTAATAAATGCCCCGTTGAAGGTATCGCCCGCTGCGATAGTATCGATGGCCTGCACGCTGAAGCCCGGAATGCGCACGCCGTTGCCTTGCTCACTCAGCCACACACCGCGACGGCCTAGCGTGATCAACACGGTAGCAATACCTTTCGCATGCAATGCCGCAGCAGCACGCGCGGCATCTTCATCGCTCTTCACCGCAATACCGGTGAGAATTTCAGCTTCGGTTTCATTTGGCGTGATGATGTCGATAAGCGCGAGCAGCTCATCAGAGAGCGCCGTGGCCGGTGCGGGATTCAGGATCACTTGCGTCTGCTGCGCGCGAGCAACCTTCGCGGCGGCCAGAACGCTTTCCAGCGGAGATTCCAGCTGCATCAGCAACGCATCAGCATCGGCAATCACCTGCTGATGCTGCGCAACGCGAGCCGGCGTCAGCGCGGCATTGGCACCGGAATAGATGCCGATATTATTTTCGCCTTCGCCATTCACGAAGATCATCGCTACACCGGTCGATTCATCTGCGACAGTTTCAACCGGTGCGGTATCAATGCGGTCTTGCTGCAACTGCTGACGAATACGCTCGCCAATATCATCAGCGCCTACACAGGCAATAAAAGCAATGTCTGCACCGGCACGGCCCGCAGCCACTGCCTGATTGGCCCCTTTGCCGCCAAAAGCAATGTGATACTGTTTCCCGATCACCGTTTCGCCCGGACGTGGAAAATGGGCGAGGTTAAGGATGTGATCGGCATTGATGCTGCCGAGAACGGCCAGTTTTGCGCTTGTGGTCATTGGGATTCATCCAGAAAGATGCGCCACCAGGACGGTGGCGCGTTGCCCTGCTTTTCTTTACTTATTATTTGGTCACCAGCTTCAGGTCAACCGGATTAACCGCCTGCACCTTCTCGCCTTTCAATACTTTATCGGCAGTCTGCACGCCAATCATACCAATCTTGTCTGGCATCTGCGCCACAGTCGCGGTCAGTTTACCCGATTCTACGGCTTTCACACCGTCAGCGGTGCCGTCAAAACCCACCACCAGCACGTCGGTTTTACCCGCGGTTTGCAGCGCACGCAGCGCGCCCAGCGCCATTTCATCGTTCTGAGCGAAGACGGCCTGCACATCCGGATGTCCCTGCAGCAGGTTCTGCATGACGTTCAGACCTTTAGTACGGTCGAAGTCAGCAGGCTGGCTCGCCAGGATGTTGAATTTGTGGGCATCGGCTGCCTGTTTGAAGCCTTCGCCGCGCTCACGCGCCGCAGAGGTACCGGCAATGCCTTGCAGTTCAATAATTTTCGCGCCATCGCCCAGTTTTTTGGCGATGAAGTCACCGGCCATTTTGCCGCCGAAGCGGTTGTCAGAAGCTACGTGGCTCACCACGGTGCCTTGTGCTGCTACGCGGTCCAGCGTGATCACCGGAATATTTGCCTGGTTCGCCATCTTCACGGCGTTACCCACCGCATCAGAATCAGTTGGGTTGATCAGCAGCAGCTTGGTGCCGCGCACTGTCAGATCCTGCACGTTCGCCAGCTCTTTCGCCGGGTTGTTCTGCGAATCCAGCACTACGAGGTTATAACCCAGTTGGTCAGCTTCTTTCTGTGCGCCATCTTTCAGTGACACAAAGAACGGATTATTCAGCGTAGATACCACCAGAGCAATGGTGTCCTTTGCCATCGCGCCAGCACTGAGGGTGGCGCCAAGAATGACGGCCAATGCAGTTAACTTTTTCATTTTTAAATCCTGTGTGAAGGTCAGAGTTATTTACTGCTTTTGTTATCCACCAGCACCGCTAGCAGAATGACGACGGCTTTAACAATCATTTGGTAGTAAGACGATACGCCCATCAGATTCAGGCCGTTATTCAGGAAACCGAGGATCAACGCACCAATCAGCGTGCCCATGATGCGACCTTTACCGCCCGCCAGGCTGGTACCGCCCAGCACCACCGCAGCAATCGCATCCAGTTCATAACCGGTGCCCGCTGTAGGTTGTGCGGAAGAGAGACGCGCCACTTCGATGGTGCCCGCCAATGCCGCCAGCAGGCCGCACAGCGAATAGACGATGATTTTAACGCGATTAACGTTGATGCCCGACAAACGCGTGGCCGCTTCGTTGCCACCCAGCGCATAGATGTAACGACCAAGGCGCGTGTGATGCAGCATGTACCACGCCAGCCCGAACACCGCGACCATCAGCCACACCGGCGTTGGAATGCCCAACGGGCGACCGATACCGAACCAGCCGAACAGATCGGCGTTATCGTTAAAACCGGTATTGATTGGGCTGCCGTTGGTGTAAACCATGGTGACGCCGCGCAGCAGCAACATCATCACCAGCGTGGCGATGAAAGCCTGCACCTTGCCGCGCGCTACAATCACGCCGGTAATACCGCCAATCGCCGCCCCCAGCGCCAGCGAAGCCGCAACGGCCACCAGCGCATTCACCTCTAATCCGACAATCGATGCCGCCACCGCGCCGGTCAGCGCCAGCAGCGATCCCACCGACAGATCAATGCCCGAGGTCAGAATCACCAGCGTCATGCCGACCGCCATAATGGCGTTGACGGATGTCTGCTGCAGAATGTTGAACATGTTGGCCAGCGTGAAGAAGTTCGGGCTCTGGCTGGCAACCACGGCGATCAGCACGATCAATGCAATCAGTGATTTCTGCTCCAGCAGCCAGGCTTTGCTAAACCAACGACGGCTGGCGGGTAAGGTTTGGGTGCTCATACAACTAACTCCTCGCTGTGTTGCTTACCGACTGCCGCCGCCATCAGGGATTCCTGGGTAGCTTGCTCACGGGAAAATTCGCCACTCAGATGGCCTTCATGCATCACCACAATACGATCGCTCATGCCCAGCACTTCCGGCATTTCCGACGACACCAAAATGATGCTCAGCCCTTCGGCTTTAAACTGGTTAATTAACTGATAAATTTCTTTTTTTGCCCCGACATCGACGCCGCGTGTCGGCTCATCAAGAATCAGCACATCGGGGCGCGTCATCAGGCCACGCGCAATCGCCACTTTTTGCTGATTACCGCCAGACAGCAGACCAATCGGTTGCTCCATTGACGGAGTTTTAACGTTGAACAGGCGGATAAAATCGCCCACCGCCAGTTGCTCGTCGCTGTGGCGCAGGTTGCCCGCGCCAGTGCTGAAATAGCGCAGCGCGGTCAGCGACATGTTCTCTTTCACCGACATGCCGAGCACCAGACCATCGCGCTTGCGGTCTTCCGAGATATACACAATGCCGCTGGCGAGGCCATCCTGCGGAGAGCGGGTCACGATCTCGCGGCCGTTCAGCGTCACTTTGCCTTTGCTGCGCGGCAGCGCGCCGTACAGCACTTTCATCAGTTCAGTACGTCCTGCGCCCATCAGACCCGACACGCCAAGGATTTCCCCTTTGCGCAGCGTAAAGCTGACGTTATCAACGCCCGGACCGCTGAGATTTTCCACTTTTAAGCGGATCTCGCCCGGCTGTTGATCGATACGCGGATATTGATCTTCCAGCTTGCGGCCGACCATCATCTCGATCAGGCTCTCTTCGCTGAGATCGCACACCGCGCGTTCGGCAATAAACTGCCCATCGCGGAACACGGTGACGTCATCGCAAATCTCGAAGATCTCTTTCATGCGGTGCGAGATATAGACGATGCCGCAGCCTTGCGCTTTCAGTTCATTGATGACGCGGAACAGCGACAGCGTTTCGGTATCAGTCAGCGCATCGGTCGGTTCATCCATAATGATGACTTTCGACTCGAAGCTGAGCACCTTGGCGATCTCGACCATCTGCTGATCGCCAATCGACAAATCGCCCACCAGCTTGTGGCTGTCGAAACGCAGATTGAGGCGCTTTAATAGCGCATCCGCTTCGGCATACATCTTTTTCCATTCGATGCGGCCAAAGCGGTTAACACATTCGCGGCCAAGGAAGATATTCTCGGCAACAGTCAGCTGCGGAATCAGGTTCAGTTCCTGATGGATAATGCCAATGCCTGCTTCCTGCGACGCTTTCGGGCCAGAGAACGCCACATCCTTACCCAGCCACTGCAGGGAACCGGCATCCATGCTGTAAATGCCGGTCAGCACTTTCATCATGGTGGATTTGCCCGCGCCGTTTTCACCCACCAGCGCCATCACGCGTCCCGGATAAACGGCCAGCGATGCGCCATTCAACGCCTTCACGCCAGGAAACGACTTTTCAATTCCTTTGAGTTGCAATAACGGTTGCATAGCGGCCTCAGAAGGTCACGCCGGCGCTCAGGATGACATTCGCATACGGAGAACACTCTCCGCTGCGAATGACCGCCTGACTACGCTGCGTATGTTGTTTGAATTGTTCATGGCTGGTGTAACGGATGGTGATGACATTCCCCTGGTGCTGTTGCAAGGCTTCGAGCACGGCGAGCAGTGCGCTGTGGAGCTGCGGATTGTGCTGCTTAATCTCCTCCGCCATCAGGGCGCTTTCGACCTGCATCTCCTGCGTGACAACGTCAACTACCTGTAGAAATTCGGGCGTACCCGGCGTTAACGCCAGATCGATGCGCTGTGGACCGGCCGGAATCGGCAAGCCTGCATCTGCAATCGTCAGCGTATCGGTGTGCCCCAGGCGAGCAATCACATGTGAGACTTCAGCGTTTAACAAGCGACCTTTTTTCATTTATTCCACTCCACAGCGAAACGTTTCGCTGATCGGGAGTGTATAAAATGCGCACGGCAACTCAATGGCGGCATCACGGAAATGTGATCGCCATCGAAACGTTTCGCTTGTGCCGGAGAGAATTTGAGTTTGGTGGGATTTTGGAGCCGCTGCTGCGGCCCCGAAGATGGCATTACGGCAGTTTACGTACCTGTTTCACGTCCAGTTCGATGGAGTTGAAATCTTTATCCAGTTCGCCGGTCAGTTCTACCTGATCCTTCGGCGTGATGGTCAAACCGTTCCAGCGTTTATGATCGATTTCAACTTTCATGGTGCCGGTGGCATCACGGAACTGATAATCCTCATCACCGATTTGCTTCTCAAGCGTACCGCGCACGGTAATCCAGCTATCGTCTTTCATCTCTTCGGCCTGTTTCACCGTGACAACGCTGGTGTTATCGGCTTTGAACCCGCCGGACTTCACCTGCGCGGATGGCGCATTGGGATCAACAAAGCCACCTTGCTGAGCGGCAAGAACCGGCGTGGCGGCCAGGGCGACAATCGCTAACAGAGCTGCAGACTTTTTCATAATTCACCTCTTTTCCATGAATGTGTCGGTTTACGGGAGCTATTTCACCATAAGGTTCTTAACAGGATCTTAAGAGAATCCGTTTGGCTAACATTCATGAAAAATAGTCTATTTGCCGGGATTTTCGCTGTACAAGAGCAATTGTGCTTCGTATAACTCCGCTTAACAGAAGGAGAGTTGATGCGCATTTTACTGATTGAAGATGACACGCTGATTGGCGACGGTTTGAAAGTCGGGTTGACCAAACTTGGTTTCAGCGTGGATTGGTTTGTCTCCGGCGAAGCCGGATTTCAGGCGTTGACCGCCGCACCCTGGGACGCGGTGGTGCTGGATCTGTCGCTGCCCGAACGCGATGGTCTGGATATCCTGCGTCAGTGGCGCCAGCAAGGACACGATGTGCCGGTGCTGATTCTCACCGCGCGCGATGCGCTCGATCAGCGCGTACAGGGATTACAACTCGGCGCCGACGATTACCTGTGTAAGCCGTTTGCGTTAACAGAAGTGGCGGCACGCTTGCAGGCGTTGATCCGTCGCCGTCATGGGCAACTGCAGCCGGAACTGAAACACGGCAACGTGGTAATGGCGCCCGGCAGCCACAGCGTGCTGTGCGATGGCGAACCCGTTAGCCTGAAAAGCCGCGAACTGGCGCTGCTGGAACTGTTTCTGCGTAATCCTGGCCGCGTGCTGACGCGCAGTCAGCTGGAGGAGAAGCTCTACAGCTGGGATGAAGATGTCTCCAGCAATGCGGTGGAAGTGCACATTCATCATCTGCGCAAGAAACTCGGCAGCCAGTTTATTCGTACCGTACACGGCGTCGGTTATACGCTGGGAGCGGCGGAATGAGTCTGTTTCTGCGCCTCGCCATCGGCTTTGTGCTGCTGATTATAGTGTGCGGCGGCCTGGCCGGCCTCAGCGCCTGGCATCAAACCCGCGATACGGTGAACGAGCTGTTTGATACTCAGCAGATGCTTTTCGCCAAACGGCTGATAGCGCTTGATCCCACCTCACTGCAGGACGTGACGTTGCCGAAAACCAAAGCGATCCTGCGCCATCACCGCGGCGATCAGGATGATGATGCGCTGGCATTTGCCATTTTCAGCGCGGCAGGCCAACCGTTGTTGAACGACGGCGAAAACGGTCGCGATCTGCAATTCGATCATCAGCGCGATGGCTTTGTTGATGGACGACTGCGCGGCGATAAAGACAGCTGGCGCCTGGTGTGGCTCACCTCCGAGGATAAGCGCTATCGCGTGGTGGTCGGGCAAGAATGGGAATACCGCGAAGATATGACGCGCGATCTGGCGCTCAGCAGCCTGCTGCCGTGGCTGATTGCCATGCCCTTTATGTTGCTGCTGCTGCTGGCGCTGGTGTGGTTCGAGCTGCGCCCGTTGAAACGCCTCACGCTTTCCCTGCATCAGCGTGCGCCGGATGATGCCACGCCATTGCCGGACACGCGCTTGCCTAAAGAGGTGAAGCCGCTGGTGGTGGCGCTTAACGGCTTGTTCAGTCGTATGGCGCATCTGGTGCAGCGCGAACGTCGCTTTACCTCCGATGCCGCCCATGAACTGCGCAGCCCGCTGGCGGCACTGCGCGTGCAGAGTGAAGTGATTCAGCTGGCAGATGATGATGAGGCGATGCGCAAACGGGCGATTCAACAACTGGATAGCGGCATCGTGCGTGCCACGCGTCTGGTGGATCAGCTCTTAACGCTGTCACGCGTGGAAGCCGACGATCTGCGCAGCGAGTTTCAACCGGTGGCGCTGGCACCGCTGCTGCAAAACCTGCTGGCGGAGCACTTCCCGCAGGCAGAACAACAAAACACCGCTTTGCAGTTTACCAGCCACGCCGAACCGGTGATGAACGGTCATCCGCTGTTACTGGGGTTGATGGTGCGCAATCTGCTGGATAACGCGCTGCGCTATTCGCCGTCGGGCAGCACTGTTGATGTGCAGCTCAATGCCCGCGCCATTACCGTTGATGATAACGGGCCAGGCGTCAGCGATGAGCAGTTGATAAGGTTGGGTGAACGCTTCTGGCGACCGCCAGGACAGGCGCAAACCGGCAGCGGATTAGGGCTTTCCATCGTGAAAAATATTGCCCAGCTGCACGGCGTTCGCTTGCAGTTCAGCCAGCGCGCCAGCGGAGGATTGCGCGTCACCTTAAGTTGGTGACGCGCACAGCGTTAAATCTCGACCTGGGTTCCCAGCTCGATCACGCGGTTCGGTGGGATTTCAAACTGATCGGGCGCGCGCAGCGCATTGCGTTGCAGCGCGAGGAACAGCTTGCCGCGCAGGCGCAGATACCACGGACGATCGCCGATAATCAGCGATTCATGCGACATAAAGAAGGAGGTTTCCATCATGCGGCAGTTCAGGCCTTCAAGACCGCAGCGGTGGAAAATCTCTTCGACGTTTGGCGTTTCGCGCCAGCCGTAACTCGCCACCACGCGCCAGAAGGTCGGCGACAACTGTTCGATGGTCACACGACGGACGTTGTGCACGTAAGGCGCATCTTCCGTACGCAGCGTCAGCAGCACCACGCGCTCATGCAACACTTTGTTGTGCTTGAGGTTATGCAGCATGGCAAACGGAATCACATTCAGCGCACGCGACATATACACCGCGGTGCCCGGCACGCGTACCGGCGGCGATTTCTCCAGCGACGCAATCATCGCTTCCAGTGAATTGCCGTGCTCATGCATACGACGCAGCAGACGGAAACGCTCGCTTTTCCAGGTAGTCATGATGATGAACATCATCAGCGCCAGCGTCAGCGGCAGCCAACCGCCGGAGAACACCTTGATCAGGTTGGCGGAGAACAGCGACACGTCGATGATCAGCATGGCAATCAGAATCAGCACCACCAGATAGCGGTTCCAGTGCCAGTTTTGAATCGCCACGGTAGAACAGAGAATGGCGGTCAGCACCATGGTGCCGGTGACCGCGATGCCATAAGCCGCCGCCAGATTGCTGGAGTGCTCGAAGCCGACAATCACAATCACCACCGAGAAGTAGAGCAGCCAGTTAATCACCGGAATATAGATCTGCCCGGACTCCTCTTCTGAGGTGTGCACAATGCGCATCGGCGGCAAATAGCCGAGACGCACTGCCTGACGCGTTAATGAGAACACGCCGGAAATCACCGCTTGCGAGGCGATCACTGTGGCTAAGGTGGCGAGAATCAACATCGGGATCAGCATCCAATCCGGCGCAAGCAGGAAGAACGGGTTTTTGATCGCTTCAGGATGTTTGAGCAGCAGCGCGCCCTGACCAAAGTAGTTGAGCACCAGTGAAGGCAGCACCACGATAAACCAGGCGAGACGAATCGGAAATTTACCGAAGTGGCCCATATCGGCATACAGCGCTTCCACGCCGGTAATCGCCAGCACCACCGCGCCCAGCGCGAAGAAAGAGACACTTTTGTATTGAATAAAGAAGTGCAGCGCCCAGTAAGGATTCATGGCGTGCAGCACGTCAGGATTATTAATGATGCTACGCGCACCCAATACGGCGAGGATGATAAACCACAGCAGCATCACCGGCGCGAACAGCTTACCGACAATGCCGGTGCCGTGCTTCTGGATGACAAACAGCAACGTCAGCACCGCAATCGCCAACGGCACGATGTAGGTATCGAGGCTCGGCGCGGCAATTTCCAGACCTTCTATCGCCGATAGCACCGACACCGCCGGCGTGATCACCACTTCCCCGTAGAAGAAGCTGCCGCCGATCAGGCCCATGATCACCAGTATCGCGGTGGCTCTGGCGCCGGTGTTTCGTCCGGCCAGTGACATCAGCGTTAAAATCCCGCCTTCACCGGCGTTATCTGCACGCATTACGTAGCTGATGTACTTTAGCGACACCACCAGAATCAGCAGCCAGAAAATCAGCGACAGGAAGCCAAAAACCGCTTCGCGCTCCACGCCAAATCCAAACTGACCAGAGAGGCATTCACGCAATGTATAGAGTGGGCTGGTACCGATATCGCCATACACCACGCCAATTGCCGCCAGCGTGACTGCCCCAAGGGACTGTTTCTTATCCGAGCTCATAAGTTGTCTTTTGTTGGAGCCGGAGGCGCTTGCCTTCCGCTCAAGCCATCAAAAAGCGCACAGTATGCACATATTCCCAAAAAAACCTACTCTTACAAAGTGTCACCATCGCGTCGGTGACGCGGTTTTTCGCCGAAAATAGCGCCAAAAAACCGTTGGAAGCGGCGAGTTTTCTCGCATCAACCTTCTGAAACAAAAAAGCTGACGGCTATCAACGCAATCGCGCATGATAATCAGTAGAGTATTGCGCTCGCCAGACTATGACGGCACCAGGATCAAAAGGATAATGATGTGATTATGGCTCAACCCCATCTTTTGGCAGAAAGAATTTCTCGCCTGAGCAACGCTCTGGAAAAAGGGCTGTATGAACGCCATCATGCGATCCGCCTCTGTTTGCTGGCTGCCTTAAGTGGCGAAAGTGTGTTTCTGCTCGGGCCGCCGGGCATCGCCAAAAGTCTGATTGCCCGCCGATTGAAATATGCCTTCCAGCACGCCCGCGCATTTGAATACCTGATGACCCGTTTTTCCACCCCCGAAGAGGTGTTTGGCCCGCTGTCGATTCAGGCATTGAAAGATGAAGGGCGTTATCAGCGTCTGACCAAAGGTTATCTGCCGGATGCCGAAATTGTCTTCCTCGACGAAATCTGGAAAGCCGGCCCGGCAATTCTTAATACCTTGTTGACTGCCATTAACGAACGCCGCTTCCGCAATGGCGACAGCGAAGAAAAAATCCCAATGCGCCTGCTGGTTACCGCTTCCAACGAATTGCCGGAAGCCGATAGTGGCCTGGAAGCGCTGTATGACCGCATGTTGATTCGCCTGTGGCTGGATAACGTGCATGAGAAGCAGAACTTCCGCAGCATGCTCACCCACCAGCAGGATGAAAACGACAATCCAGTGGCGGAATCGTTGCGCATCAGCGACGAAGAGTATGAGCAGTGGCAGAAAGGCATCAGCCAGGTCAGTTTACCGGATCATGTGTTTGAACTGATTTATCAGCTTCGTCAGCAGTTAGAAACGCTGCCGGACGCGCCGTACATTTCCGATCGTCGCTGGAAGAAAGCCATTCACCTGTTACAGGCCAGCGCCTTTTACAGCGGCCGCGTGGCCATCGCGCCCATCGACTTAGTGCTGCTGAAAGATTGCCTGTGGCATGACGTGGCGTCGATGAAAATGCTGGATCGCGAAATCGATACGCTAATGTCGCAACACGCGTGGCAGCAACAGGCGCTGCTACATAAGCTGCAGCAGATCAAAAGCCGCCGGCTGGCGCTGCAACAGCAGCAAAGCGTGGCGCAAGCGCTGACGCTGGAGAAACACAGCGGCATGTTCAGCCGCAAACCGCACTACGAATTACCCGCCGCCATCACCGATGATCAACTGACGCTAATGCTGCAACAACCGTTGATGCTGCACGACATGCAGGTGACGCACATTCTGATTGGCCGCGAAGCGCTGGATCAGTGGCTGCTGAAGGGTGGTGAAATCCGTGGCAAGCTGAACGGCATCGGCTTTGGTCAGACGCTGGATATGCTGGTGGATACTCATCACTGTTTGACGCTGCGCGATGTCAGCCTGCAATCCACGCGTCTGACGCTGCCGGGCGCCAGCAGCAGCAGCGAGATGCCGCAGGAGATCGCTGATGAATATGACGCGCTGGAAACCCAGCTGCGCGCGCAGCGCACGCTGTTCAGCCAGCATCAGCGCTGTCTGTTCATTAGCGATGACTGGCTGGCACGCATCGAAACCAGCCTGCAGGATGTCGCGGAACAGCTGAAACAGGCGAGAAAATGATCTCACTGGAGACGCTGAGTGCGCTGTTGTCGATTGGCGAAACCGAGTTAATCGAAGAGCTGATTATCGCGCTGCTCGCCTCACCGCAACTGGCGCTGTTCTTTGAGAAATTTCCCCGCCTGAAACAAGCCATGTTGCGCGATCTGCCGCGCTGGCGATCGGAGATCGCCGAGCAGATCAAAGTCACGCCGGTGCCAGAAGCGCTGGCGCAGGAGTTTCAGCTGTTTCAACAGATGCAGCTACTCAGCACGCAACATTTCACCCAGCAGTTACCCAACATTATGACGCAGCTGAAAAGCCTGCCGTCGCCGTTCATCGAAGAAGCCAGCAAACTGCTGCTGAATGCTGAAAGCGACCAGCTCAGCAACGCGCAACACACCTTGTTCCTGCAACGCTGGCGTCTCAGCCTGACGCTGCAAACGCTGACGCTGAATGAAACCCTTCTGGAAGAGCAGCGCGAACGCTTGATGGCCGAGCTGCAGCAGCGCATGGCGATCAGCGGTCAGCTGGCGCCGATTCTTACCGATGACGATGAAGCTGCCGCCGGACGCCTGTGGGATTTAAGCAAAGCGCCGCTGCAGCACGGCGATTATGAACTGATTGTGCAGTACGGCGATTTCCTCGCCCAGCAGCCGGAATTGATGAAGCTGGCGCAGCAGCTGGGTCGCAGCCGCGAGGCCAAATCGGTGCCGTCGCAGGATGTACCGCTGGAAGCGTTTCACCAGCTGGTGCGCGAACCGGATAACGTACCGGAAGAAGTCAGCGGCATTCATCAAAGCGATGATGTGCTGCGTCTGTTGCCACCTGAGCTGGCGGCATTGAGCATAAGCGAGTTAGAGCTGGAGTTTTATCGGCGCTTAGTCGAGAAACGCTTGCTGACTTATCGTCTGCAGGGCGATGCGTGGCACGAAAAAGTCACCATGAGTCCGGCCAGCCACCAGCAGCATGAGGAGCAACCGCGCGGCCCGTTTATCGTTTGCGTTGATACGTCCGGATCGATGGGCGGTTTCAATGAGCGCTGCGCCAAAGCCTTTTGCCTGGCGCTGCTGAAAGTGGCGCTGGCGGATAAGCGCCGCTGCTATATCATGCTGTTTGCTCATGAAGTGATCGGTTATGAACTCACCGCTGATAACGGCATTGAGCAGGCGATCCGTTTCCTCAGCCAGCGTTTTCGCGGCGGTACCGATCTCGCGGCCTGCCTTGCGGCGGTGGTGAAACGCATGGAAGGCAGCGCGTGGCAGGAAGCGGATGCGGTGATCGTTTCGGATTTTATTGCCCAGCGTTTGCCGGACGACATCGTCAGCACCATTAAGCAGCGTCAGCGCCAACATCAACAGCGCTTCCACGCGGTAGCAATGTCGCTGCATGGCAAACCCGGCATTCTGCGCATCTTCGATCACATCTGGCGCTTCGATACCGGCCTGAAAAGCCGTCTGCTGCGCCGCTGGCAGCGCTAATTCATCTGGCGGAAATGCTAATTTGCTATATTGATAAGTTCGAGCATTTAGCAAACTGGAGCACCTTGTGACGACCGCCCAACTTCCCGCACCGACCCGTACGCTGAAACTTTCCGGCCAACACTCCGAACAAAAACGGGCCGAGCTGCTGGCGTACTTCACCCAAACCTGGGAACTGTATGAAAGCCTGTTTGATTGCCTGGCGGACGAGCGCGCCTGGTTTAACAAAGCCATTTCGTTGCGCCATCCGCTGATCTTCTATTTTGGTCACACCGCAACCTTTTACATTAATAAGCTGATGGCAGGCCGCTATCTCGATCAACGCGTTGACGATCGTATTGAGGCGATGATGGCGATCGGCGTGGATGAGATGAGTTGGGACGATCTCAACGACAGCCATTACGACTGGCCGACCATCGCAGAAGTGCGCGACTATCGTGGCAAAGTGAAAAGCCTGGTGAGTGAGTTTATTCGCACCATGCCGCTGGAACTGCCGATCGACTGGGACAGCCCGGCGTGGGTGATTCTGATGGGCATAGAACACGAACGTATTCATCTGGAAACCTCCAGCGTGCTGATGCGCCAGTTGCCGATTGAATGGGTTAAGCCGCAGCCGCACTGGCCAGTTTGCCCGCAGGCGCGTCACGATCGTCAATCGGTACCGGAAAACTCTCTGATCGCAATGCCCGGCGGCCGTGTGCAGCAGGGCAAAACCGACGACACTTATGGCTGGGATAACGAATACGGTAGCCAGCAAACCGAACTGAAGCCGTTTAAGGCCAGCAAAATGCTGGTCAGCAATGCTGAGTTTTATCGTTTTATTGCGGCGGACGGTTATAACGATCGCCGCTGGTGGGATGACGAAGGTTGGGGCTGGCGTGAATTTTCCGGTGCGCAGATGCCAACATTTTGGGTCGGTGACGAAAAGCTGCCCGATCAGCTAAAACTGCGCGTGCTGGCCGAAGAAGTGGCGATGCCGTGGGATTGGCCGGCGGAAGTGAATCAACTGGAAGCCGCCGCGTTCTGTCGCTGGCTGGCGGAAGAGACCGGTAAATCTGTTCAGCTTCCCTGCGAAGCCGAATGGGCGCAGCTGCGTGAGCAAGTTGGCGGCGATCAGCCGGACTGGACTGAAGCGCCGGGCAACATCAATCTGGCATATTGGGCTTCCTCCAGCCCGGTCGATCGCTTCGCACAAGGTGAGTTTTACGACATCGTCGGCAACGTCTGGCAGTGGACCACGACGCCAACCAACGGTTTCGAAGGCTTTAAGGTGCATCCGCTCTACGACGATTTCTCCACACCAACCTTTGATGGCAAACATGCGCTGATCAAAGGTGGCAGCTGGATTTCCACCGGCAATGAAGCGCTGAAATCTGCGCGCTACGCTTTCCGTCGTCACTTCTTCCAGCACGCCGGTTTCCGCTATGTCGTTTCTTCCCATGAAGAGAGCATGACGCTCAATCCTTATGAAACCGACAGCATGGTGTCGCAGTATCTCGATTTCCAGTACGGACCGAGCTACTACAACGTACCCAACTACGCGGCTGCGCTGGTGGAAAAACTGCTGCCGCACTGTACTGCGCGGGGTCAGGCGCTGGATATCGGCTGCGCCACTGGGCGGGCCAGCTTTGAACTGGCGCGCCACTTCGAGGCAGTAACGGGCATGGATTACTCGGCGCGCTTTATTGATGTTGCGCTGCAGCTGACCTCCGGTGAGGATTTCCGCTATGTGGTGCCCGAAGAGGGCGATCTGGTGGAGTATCGTCAGGTGCGGCTGAAAGAGTTTGGTCTGGAAGCTGAGCAAGCGCAGCGTATTCAGTTTGTGCAGGGCGATGCCTGTAACCTGAAGCCGCAGCCGGACCGTTACGATCTGGTGCTGGCCTCTAACCTGATCGATCGTCTGCGTCAGCCAAAACGTTTCCTGCAGGATGTCACGCCGATGATCCGCGCCGGTGGTTTGCTGGTGCTGTCATCGCCGTATACCTGGCTGGAAGATTTCACGCCGAAAGAAAACTGGCTGGGCGGTGTTCGCGAAAATGGTGAAGCGCTGACAACCTATCAGGCGCTGCAGCGTCTGTTACGTGATGCCTTTGACGAAGTGGCACCGCCGCAGGATGTACCCTTTGTGATCCGCGAAACGGCGCGCAAATTCCAGCACACGCAGGCGCAAGTGACCTTCTGGCGTAAACGCTAAAAAGCAGGCAGACAACGGCATGGCTGTTGTCTGCACCTTGCCTGCACCGCTAATTTGCTGCACATTCTCCTCTATTCATAGAAGAAGAACTCAACGAGGATGGACAATGGCGGAACACCTTCAGCTGGATAACCTGGATCGCGGCATTCTGAATGCGCTGCTACAGAATGCGCGTACCGCCTATGCCGAGCTCGCCAAGCAGTTCAACGTCAGCCCCGGCACCATTCATGTGCGGGTGGAGAAGATGCGTCAGGCGGGCATTATTTTGGGCACGCGCGTGGAGATCGATCCGCGTCAGCTCGGCTTCGATGTGTGTTGCTTTATCGGCATTATCCTTAAAAGCGCGCGCGATTATCCGGCGGCTCTGAGCAAACTCGACGCGCTGGATGAAGTGGTGGAAGCCTGGTACACCACCGGTCATTACAGCATCTTTATCAAAGTGATGTGCCGATCAATCGATGCCTTGCAACAGGTGTTGATCAATAAGATCCAGACCATCGACGAAATTCAGTCCACCGAAACCCTGATCTCCCTGCAAAACCCGATCATGCGCACCATTAAGCCGTGATCCCTCTCTAATCTGTGCACAAACTTATCCCCGGCAGATCGCGCGTATAGCGCGACTTGCCGCCTGATGCTTTCTACTGTTAACCCTGTTTTCCACAGGTGGATCACGGCTTGATCACAGCGTACAATGCTCGCCTTTAGTGCGGGAGAGCATCATGGCCGATATTACGTTAATCAGTGGAAGTACCCTTGGCAGCGCCGAATATGTTGCTGAACATCTGGAAGAAAAACTGCAGGAAGCGGGCTTCTCAACCGAGGTGCTGCATGGCCCAGAGCTGGATGAGCTGCTACCGGAAGGGATTTGGCTGATCGTTACCTCCACGCACGGTGCCGGTGAACTGCCTGATAATTTGCTTCCTTTATATGAAGCACTGCAGGAAACAAAACCGGACCTCTCTGGCTTACGTTATGGCGCAGTCGGCATCGGTAATCATGAATACGATCTTTTCTGCGGCGCGATCAAGCTGCTGGAAGAGCAATTGAACCAACTGGGCGCCAAACGCATTGGCGATCGACTGGAGATCGACGTGCTGGAGCATGAGATCCCGGAAGACGCGGCCGAAGTGTGGGTCGCCACATGGAAAACGCAGATTTAAAACGATCTTTAGTGGCTGGGGATCGGGAAAATAGAATGATCCCCAGTTGATTGCGCTGTTTTTTTACCTTAAACCCGCGATCGACTGTGGATAACATGGCCTGTTTCATGCGTATAACCAGTAGTTATCCAAATAACAACGTCTGTTTCTTTTTTAGGCTGTGCATAAGTAGCCATTTTGATCCCAGCTTATACGGATCAGGATCACCGATCATTCACAGCTAATGATCCTCGCTAATTTGCTGTTTAGCCTGAATTTTTTGGGGTTATCAACAGCCGGATGCGATCCTAATAGTAGATCTAACAGAAAGATCATATAAAAGACTTAAGATCCTTTCTTTTAAACCTCGGGATCCCGCGACTTTCGCCGCCGACATTATTTCAGTAGAATCCACCGCCCAGGGCAACGATCCCTGTCCGAAACACTAACGAGGACCCACTTCATGTTTTATCCAGATCCTTTTGACGTCATCGTAATCGGTGGTGGTCATGCGGGCACAGAGGCCGCGATGGCCGCAGCCCGAATGGGTCAGCAAACCCTGTTACTCACCCATAACATTGATACGCTTGGACAAATGTCCTGTAACCCGGCGATCGGTGGCATCGGGAAAGGACATCTGGTGAAGGAAGTGGATGCCTTAGGCGGTTTGATGGCCACAGCAATTGACCAGGCAGGTATCCAGTTTAGGATACTAAACGCGAGTAAAGGCCCCGCCGTTCGCGCCACTCGTGCTCAGGCTGACCGTGTACTGTATCGCCAGGCGGTACGCACCGCATTAGAGAACCAGCCAAACCTGATGATCTTCCAGCAGGCGGTTGACGATCTGATTGTGGAAAACGATCGTGTCGTCGGTGCTGTGACGCAAATGGGCCTGAAGTTCCGCGCCAAAACCGTGGTGCTGACCGTCGGGACCTTCCTCGATGGCAAAATCCACATCGGGCTGGATAACTACAGCGGTGGCCGTGCAGGCGATCCGCCATCAATCCCATTGGCAAAACGCCTGCGTGCACTGCCGCTGCGCGTAAACCGTCTGAAAACCGGTACGCCGCCACGTATCGACGCACGCTCGATTGATTTTTCGGTGCTGACACCGCAGCACGGTGATAATCCGATGCCGGTGTTCTCGTTCATGGGCAAGGTTTCACAGCATCCACAACAAGTGCCATGCTGGATCACCTACACCAACGAACAGACGCATGACGTGATCCGCAATAACCTCGATCGCAGCCCGATGTATGCCGGGATCATCGAAGGTATTGGTCCACGTTATTGCCCATCGATCGAAGACAAAGTGATGCGCTTTGCCGATCGTAATGCGCACCAGATCTTCCTGGAGCCGGAAGGCCTAACCAGCAACGAGATCTACCCGAATGGCATCTCCACCAGCCTGCCGTTTGACGTCCAGATGCAGATTGTACGTTCGATGAAAGGACTGGAAAACGCGAAGATCATCCGTCCGGGTTACGCCATCGAGTATGATTTCTTCGATCCACGCGATCTCAAACCGACGCTGGAAAGCAAATTTATCCACGGTCTGTTCTTTGCTGGCCAGATCAACGGCACCACTGGCTACGAAGAAGCGGCAGCGCAAGGTTTGCTGGCCGGCCTCAACGCAGCACGCGCTTCCGCCGACAAAGAGGGCTGGGCGCCACGTCGCGATCAGGCTTACCTTGGTGTGCTGGTTGATGATCTGTGCACGTTGGGCACGAAAGAGCCGTACCGCATGTTTACATCACGCGCGGAGTACCGCCTGATGCTGCGCGAAGACAACGCCGATCTACGTTTGACCGAAGCCGGTCGCGAGCTCGGTCTGGTTGATGATGCCCGCTGGGCGCGCTACAACCAGAAACTGGAGGCGATTGAGCAGGAGCGTCAACGCCTGCGCGATCTGTGGGTGCATCCAAAATCGGATAACGTGGCGGAAGTGAACGCGGTGATCAGTGCGCCGCTCACCAAAGAAGCCAGCGGTGAAGATCTGCTGCGTCGTCCAGAGATGACCTATCCGCTGCTGACGTCACTCGCCAGCTACGGTCCGGCACTGTCAGATGAGCAAGCTGCTGAGCAGGTGGAGATTCAGGTGAAATACGAAGGGTACATTGCGCGTCAGCAGGAAGAGATTGATCGCCAGCTGCGCAATGAAAACACCTTGTTGCCTGTCGAGCTCGACTATCGTCAGGTAAATGGCTTGTCGAATGAAGTGATCGCCAAACTCAACGATCACAAACCGACTTCCATCGGCCAGGCTTCTCGTATTTCGGGCATCACGCCTGCGGCCATCTCAATTCTGCTGATTTACCTGAAAAAACAGGGCTTGCTGCGTAAAAGCGCCTGATCGACTTTGGGGCGAGGCAACTCGCCCCCGTTAATGGAATTCTCGTTGTGATCAACAAACTCTCCTCGCTGCTAAAAGCGGCAAACATTTCCCTTACCGATCAACAAAAACAGCAGTTGGTTGGCTATGTTGAGTTGCTGCATAAGTGGAATAAGGCCTATAACCTGACATCAGTGCGCGACCCGCAGCAGATGCTGGTACGCCATATTCTCGACAGCATGGTGGTTGAGCCACATTTGCAGGGCGAACGCTTTATTGATGTCGGCACCGGTCCGGGCTTACCAGGCATTCCGCTGGCCATTGTGCGCCCGCAATCGCATTTCACCTTGCTGGATAGCCTCGGCAAACGCGTGCGATTCCTGCGTCAGGTACAACATGAGTTAGGACTTACTAACGTCACGCCGGTGCAGAGCCGCGTTGAAGAGTACCCGTCTGAGCCGCCATTCGACGGTGTTATCAGTCGTGCATTTGCTTCACTCGAGGATATGCTGACCTGGTGTCATCATCTGCCGGGTCCTGAAGGTCGCTTTTATGCCCTGAAAGGTGTGCGTCCGGATGATGAGATTGCTGCATTACCCGCTGGCTTTACGGTGGAAAAAATTCAACCTCTGCAGGTACCCGAGCTGGATGGTGAACGCCATCTGGTGGTGATTACCCGCCAATAGCCTTTTAAACGGTATGGATTTAATCTGCTTCATGCCGTTTGTCTTAGTCATTGCCCTGAACGAAAAAGCAGCGATTGAACACTTTTAGGTAAAAGCTTTTATTTCGCAGGGCAGGGCGCGCGAGTTAACATCCCCGGCGGAAATTATCCGAAAATCTCTGTTACATTTAACGAATAATTCACATTTCATTATCACGGAGATCACTTTTTTGGGTGTATTTACCCAACCAAATAATCACTGGTGAAAATATAACTTTGCAATAAATTGGCGTACGTAATATCAGTTTTGCGTTTTTATTGCAGCGCATGATGTCAATAGAGTGTTTTTCTCGAAAATCGAAGCGCAACAGTTAAATAATAAAATTAAAACTCTGATTTATAAGTGCTTAATACAATGTAGAAATCGTATAAATCTTGTCTGAAACAAATTCAGTCAGGCATTCCTTGTTTATTATGTGATCTAAAGCACGCTTTAAAAGCAAGTCGGTCGGGCATTTTCAGACTTAAAGTCAGACATTGCCTGAAGACGATGTTTTGAAAAATAGCCCTTCAGAAAGAAATTTAAATAATTGTTCACCTTTTCGCTACTTACCGATTGAAATCGCAGGTGGCGCCCGTATAATTTGCACGGCTTTTGCTGCTTGACTCAAATGAGTAAAGGCAGTCTTATACGACACGCGACATACCCCGTTCGGGGCAGGAGAGTTCAGCGTCATGTCAGTGTCTCTTTACAGTGTGAAATTAGCCCGGGCCGTGCTGATCATTCAGCTGGTGACCTTTGTCACCATCGGTGCGCTCTTTACCCTGAAAGAGGTTACCTGGGGCGCCTCCGCCATCGCGGGTGGCGTGGCAGCTTGGCTGCCGAACGTGTTGTTTATGTTTTTGGCCTGGCGCCTGCAGGATCAAACGCCTGCGAAAGGACGTGTTGCCTGGAGCTTCGCCCTCGGTGAAGTGTTGAAGGTGTTCACAACCGTCATTTTCCTCGCGGTGGCGTTGGGTGTGTTTGGAGCGGTCTTCTGGCCACTCGCAATCACGTGGTTATCGGTGCTGGTGGTGCAGATCGTCGCTCCGGCTGTAATTAACAACAAAGGGTAAGAGGCATCATGGCTGCTGGAGAAATCTCTACTCCGCAAGAATACATAGGTCACCACCTGAATAACCTTCAGTTGGACCTGCGTACTTTCGAGTTGGTGAATCCGCACGACGCTCCCGCGACGTTCTGGGTATTAAATATCGATTCCATGTTTTTCTCTGTGGTGCTGGGACTGATTTTCCTGGTGTTGTTCCGCAAAGTGGCGAAAAGCGCTACCAGCGGTGTTCCAGGGAAATTACAAGCGGCTATCGAACTGGTTGTCGGCTTCGTTGATAACAACGTGCGCGACATGTACCACGGTAAAAGCAAACTTATCGCCCCGCTGGCTCTGACGATTTTCGTCTGGGTCTTCCTGATGAACTTCATGGATCTGCTGCCTATCGATTTGCTGCCGTTTATCGGCGAGCACTATTTAGGCCTGCCGGCGCTGCGCGTCGTGCCGTCTGCAGACGTGAACATCACGCTGTCTATGGCGCTGGGCGTATTTATTTTGATTCTGTTCTACAGCATCAAAATGAAAGGCATTGGCGGCTTCACCAAAGAGTTGACGCTGCAGCCTTTTAATCACCCGATCTTCATCCCCATTAACCTGATTCTTGAAGGTGTTAGCCTGCTGTCCAAGCCTGTTTCACTGGGTCTGCGACTGTTCGGCAACATGTATGCGGGTGAGTTGATCTTTATCCTGATTGCCGGCTTGCTGCCGTGGTGGTCGCAGTGGTTGTTGAATGTGCCTTGGGCCATTTTCCACATCCTGATCATTTCGCTGCAGGCTTTCATTTTCATGGTCCTCACGATCGTCTATCTGTCGATGGCATCTGAAGAACATTGATTTTTATCTCAACACTTAAGCTTTTAACTGAAACAAACTGGAGACTGTCATGGAAAACCTGAATATGGATCTGCTGTACATGGCTGCCGCTGTGATGATGGGCCTGGCGGCAATCGGTGCTGCGATCGGTATCGGCATCCTCGGAGGTAAATTCCTGGAAGGCGCCGCGCGTCAACCGGATCTGATCCCTCTGCTGCGTACGCAGTTCTTTGTTGTAATGGGTCTGGTGGATGCAATCCCGATGATCGCTGTAGGTCTGGGTCTCTACGTGATGTTTGCTGTCGCTTAAACCTGGTAGCCTTGTTCACTCATGGCACCTGGTGTGATGAGGGACGGATTCTGCCGTTTATCTCTGATAGCGGCAGAGCAAGTTAACTTAATAAGAGGCATTGTGCTGTGAACATTAATGCAACAATCCTCGGCCAGGCCATCGCGTTCATTCTGTTTGTCGCGTTCTGCATGAAGTACGTATGGCCGCCGATTATGGCTGCCATCGAAAAGCGCCAGAAAGAAATTGCTGAAGGCCTTGCTTCTGCTGAGCGCGCGAAGAAAGATTTAGATCTCGCGCAGGCCAATGCGACCGACCAGCTGAAAAAAGCGAAAGAAGACGCTCAGGTCATTATCGAGCAGGCGAACAAACGCCGTGCCCAGATTCTGGACGAAGCGAAAACCGAAGCTGAGACTGAACGTAACCGCATCGTGGCGCAGGCGCAGGCAGAAATTGATGCCGAGCGTTCGCGTGCCCGTGAAGAGCTGCGTAAGCAAGTCGCGTTGCTGGCATTAGCTGGCGCCGAGAAAATCATCGAACGTTCCGTGGATGAAGCTGCTAACAGCGACATCGTTGATAAACTGGTCGCTGAACTGTAAGGAGGGAGGGGCTGATGTCTGATCTGATTACTGTAGCTCGCCCCTACGCCAAAGCAGCTTTTGACTTTGCTGTTGAGCATCAAAGCATCGATCGCTGGCAATCCATGCTGGCGTTTGCCGCAGAAGTGGCTCGCAACGAACAGATCGCAGATCTTCTTTCCGGTGCGCTCGCACCGGAAGCTTTGTCTGCTTCTTTCATTGCAGTTTGTGGCGATCAACTTGATGAAAACGCCCAGAACCTGATTAAGGTAATGGCCGAAAACGGACGTTTGACAGCGCTTCCAGCCGTACTGGCTCAGTACATTCAACTGCGTGACGCTTATGAAGCGACAGCCGAAGTTGATGTGATTTCTGCCAGCACGCTGAGTGACAGTCAGCTGACTAAAATCAGCGCCGCGATGGAAAAACGTCTGTCACGTAAAGTTAAGCTGAATTGCAAAATTGATAAGTCTGTAATGGCAGGTGTGGTTATCCGTGCGGGTGACCTGGTCATTGATGGCAGCGTACGCGGCCGTCTTGATCGTCTGGCAGACGTCTTGCAGTCTTAAGGGGACTGGAGCATATGCAACTGAATTCCACCGAAATCAGCGAACTGATCAAGCAGCGCATTGCTCAGTTCAATGTCGTGAGTGAAGCTCACAACGAAGGTACTATTGTTTCTGTAAGTGACGGTATCATCCGCGTACACGGCCTGGCCGATGTCATGCAGGGTGAGATGATTGCCCTGCCGGGCAACCGTTACGCTATCGCACTGAACCTCGAGCGTGACTCGGTTGGTGCAGTAGTGATGGGCCCGTATGCTGACCTCGCGGAAGGCATGAAAGTAAAATGTACGGGTCGTATTTTAGAAGTTCCAGTTGGCCGTGGCCTGCTGGGCCGTGTGGTGAACACACTGGGTGCACCGATCGACGGTAAAGGCGCAATCGAAAACGACGGCTTCTCGCCTGTTGAAGTGATTGCACCGGGCGTTATCGACCGTCAGTCTGTAGACCAGCCTGTTCAGACCGGTTACAAATCTGTCGATGCGATGATTCCAATCGGCCGTGGCCAGCGTGAGCTGATCATCGGTGACCGTCAGACCGGTAAAACTGCAATGGCAATCGACGCCATCATCAACCAGCGCGATTCAGGCATCAAGTGTGTCTACGTTGCGATTGGTCAGAAAGCGTCAACCATTTCTAACGTAGTACGCAAACTGGAAGAGCACGGCGCGCTGGCTAACACCATCGTGGTTGTCGCTTCTGCTTCTGAATCTGCAGCACTGCAGTACCTGTCACCGTACGCCGGTTGTGCAATGGGTGAGTACTTCCGTGACCGCGGTGAAGATGCACTGATCGTGTACGATGACCTGTCTAAGCAGGCTGTTGCTTACCGTCAGATTTCTCTGCTGCTGCGCCGTCCACCAGGTCGTGAAGCATTCCCTGGTGACGTGTTCTATCTCCACTCTCGTCTGCTGGAGCGTGCATCACGCGTTAGCGCTGACTACGTTGAGCGCTTCACCAACGGTGAAGTGAAAGGCCAGACCGGTTCTCTGACCGCACTGCCAATCATCGAAACTCAGGCGGGTGACGTTTCTGCGTTCGTTCCGACCAACGTAATCTCGATTACTGATGGTCAGATCTTCCTGGAATCTAACCTGTTCAACTCCGGTATTCGTCCAGCCGTTAACCCGGGTATTTCGGTATCCCGTGTTGGTGGTGCTGCACAGACTAAGATCATCAAGAAACTGTCCGGTGGTATTCGTACCGCGCTGGCACAGTATCGTGAACTGGCTGCGTTCTCTCAGTTCGCTTCCGATCTGGACGATGCAACGCGTAAACAGCTGAGCCACGGTCAGAAAGTGACCGAGCTGCTGAAACAGAAACAGTATGCGCCGATGTCAGTCGCGCAACAGGGTCTGGTGCTGTTTGCTGCTGAGCGCGGCTATCTGAACGATGTTGAACTGGCGAAAGTCGGCAGCTTCGAAGCCGCTCTGCTGGCGTTCGCGGATCGCGATCACGCTGAGCTGATGGCTGAAATCAACCAAGCGGGTAACTTCAATAACGAAATCGAAGAGAAGCTGAAAGGCCTCCTCGAAACGTTTAAAGCAACCCAGTCCTGGTAATGTCTGGCGGCTTGTCTGAAAAGGCAGGCCGCAAGGCTTTGAGGAGAAGCTAATGGCCGGCGCAAAAGAAATACGTAGTAAGATCGGAAGCGTAAAAAATACGCAGAAGATCACCAAAGCGATGGAAATGGTCGCCGCCTCCAAAATGCGTAAAACGCAGGAACGCATGGCGGCCAGCCGTCCGTATGCAGATACCATGCGCAAAGTGATTGGTCACCTTGCCTTGGGTAATCTGGAATACAAGCACCCTTACCTGGATGAGCGTGACGTTAAGCGCGTCGGCTACCTGGTCGTTTCGACTGACCGCGGGCTTTGTGGTGGTTTGAACATTAACCTGTTCAAAAAATTGCTGGCAGATATGAAAAGCTGGGCGGATAAAGGCGTACAGAGCGATCTGGCTGTTATCGGTTCGAAAGGCAATTCATTCTTCGGCTCTGTAGGTGGCAACATCGTGGCACAAGTCACCGGTATGGGCGATAAGCCTGCACTGTCTGATTTGATCGGCCCGGTAAAAGTGATGTTGCAGGCCTACGATGAAGGTCGCATCGACAAGCTGTATATCGTTGCCAACAAGTTTAATAACACCATGTCTCAGACTCCGACCATTACCCAACTGCTGCCGTTACCGCCAGCGGAAGGTGAAGAAGAGATGAAGGCGAAGACCTGGGATTACCTGTACGAACCCGATCCGAAAGCGCTGCTGGATACTCTGCTGCGTCGTTACGTCGAATCGCAGGTTTATCAGGGTGTGGTGGAAAACCTGGCCAGTGAGCAGGCCGCACGTATGGTTGCAATGAAAGCTGCAACCGATAACGGCGGAAACCTGATCAAAGAGCTGCAGTTGGTTTACAACAAAGCTCGTCAGGCCAGCATCACCCAGGAACTTACCGAGATCGTCTCGGGAGCCTCCGCGGTTTAACCAGGCATATATCCTGTCGCGCGAGCGCGGCTGGGTATTTTCGTATTAGGTAGAGGATTCAAGATGGCAGCTGGAAAGATTGTCCAGATTATCGGCGCCGTAGTTGACGTCGAATTCCCTCAGGACGCGGTACCGCAGGTATACAGCGCTCTCGAGGTGAAAAATGGTGATGCTCGTCTGGTGCTGGAAGTTCAGCAGCAGCTGGGTGGTGGCGTGGTTCGTACCATCGCCATGGGTACTTCTGACGGCCTGAAGCGCGGTCTGGAAGTTACCGACCTGAAAAAACCTATCCAGGTTCCGGTTGGTAAAGCAACCCTCGGCCGTATCATGAACGTATTGGGTGAGCCAATCGACATGAAAGGCGACCTGCAGAATGACGACGGCACTGTAGTAGAGGTTTCCTCTATTCACCGTGCAGCACCTTCGTATGAAGATCAGTCTAACTCGCAGGAACTGCTGGAAACCGGCATCAAGGTTATCGACCTGATGTGTCCGTTCGCTAAGGGCGGTAAAGTCGGTCTGTTCGGTGGTGCGGGTGTAGGTAAAACCGTAAACATGATGGAGCTGATCCGTAACATCGCGGCTGAGCACTCAGGTTATTCGGTATTTGCTGGTGTGGGTGAGCGTACTCGTGAGGGTAACGACTTCTACCACGAAATGACTGACTCCAACGTTATCGATAAAGTAGCGCTGGTGTATGGCCAGATGAACGAGCCGCCGGGTAACCGTCTGCGCGTAGCACTGACCGGTTTGACCATGGCGGAAAAATTCCGTGATGAAGGCCGTGACGTTCTGCTGTTCATCGACAACATCTATCGTTACACCCTGGCCGGTACTGAAGTATCAGCACTGCTGGGTCGTATGCCATCTGCGGTAGGCTATCAGCCAACGCTGGCAGAAGAGATGGGTGTGTTGCAGGAGCGTATTACCTCCACTAAGACCGGTTCAATCACCTCTGTACAGGCCGTTTACGTTCCTGCGGATGACTTGACTGACCCGTCACCAGCAACCACCTTTGCTCACTTAGACTCAACCGTTACGCTGAGCCGTCAGATCGCCTCTCTGGGTATCTACCCAGCCGTTGACCCGCTGGATTCTACCAGCCGTCAGCTGGATCCACTGATCGTGGGTCAGGAGCACTATGACGTTGCGCGTGGCGTGCAGTCTCTGCTGCAGCGTTACCAGGAACTGAAAGACATCATCGCTATCCTGGGTATGGACGAGCTGTCTGAAGAAGACAAGCTGCTGGTGGCACGTGCGCGTAAGATTCAGCGCTTCCTGTCTCAGCCGTTCTTCGTTGCTGAAGTCTTCACCGGTTCTCCAGGTAAGTACGTCACCCTGAAAGACACTATCCGTGGCTTCAAAGGCATCATGGAAGGCGAATTCGACCACCTGCCAGAGCAGGCGTTCTACATGGTCGGCGCTATCGAAGAAGCCGTAGAAAAAGCGAAGAAACTGTAATTTAGGTTTCCCAGGAGGAATGGTATGGCTATGACTTATCATCTGGACGTGGTCAGCGCGGAGCAACAAATGTTCTCCGGTCTGGTCGAGCGTATCCAGGTGTCAGGTAGCGAAGGTGAGCTGGGGATTCGTCCTGGCCACGCCCCGCTGCTGACAGCCATCAAGCCTGGTATGATTCACATCGTGAAACAGCACGGCGAAGAGGAGTTTATTTACCTCTCTGGCGGCGTGCTGGAAGTTCAGCCTGGCAGCACCACCGTTCTGGCCGACACCGCGATTCGCGGTGAAGACCTCGACGAAGCGCGCGCGCTGGAAGCGAAACGTAAAGCGGAAGAGCACATGAACAGCAGCCACGGCGACGTGGATTATGCTCAGGCTTCTGCGGAACTGGCGAAAGCCATCGCGAAACTGCGTGTCATCGAGCTGACCAAAAAAGCGATGTAATCAGGCTTTATGCGTCACGAAATGCCAGCCCTTTGGGTTGGCATTTTTTTTGCCCAAAATTTGCCGCCTGGCGCTGAGCCCGGCTAATTTCGACCCGAGAAAAATGTAGTAATCTCGGGGTTAAACCTTACACTTTCGAAAGTTGAAGAGAATCAGGATAGTTATGTCTACGAACGCGATGAGTGTGGTGATCTTAGCCGCTGGCAAAGGCACCCGAATGTATTCCGACCTGCCCAAAGTTCTGCACACCCTTGCAGGTAAACCAATGGTTCAGCACGTTATTGATGCCGCAACCGGTTTGGGCGCCCAGCAGATCCATCTGGTTTACGGCCACGGCGGAGATTTACTGCAGTCAACGTTAGCGCATAACGCACTCAACTGGGTGCTGCAGGCCGAGCAACTCGGTACTGGTCATGCGATGCAGCAGGCGGCACCCTTCTTTGCCGATGACGAAGATATTCTGATGCTATACGGCGACGTGCCGCTGATCTCGCAGGCCAGTTTGCAACGTCTGCGTGATGCGAAACCCGCGGGCGGCATTGGTTTACTCACCGTAGTTCTGGATAACCCCACCGGCTACGGTCGTATCGTGCGTGAAAACGGCACGGTGATCGGCATCATTGAGCAGAAAGATGCCTCGCCAGAACAGCTAAATATTCAGGAAATTAACACCGGCATTCTGATTGCCAACGGCGGCGACCTCAAGCGCTGGCTGGCACAACTTAACAACAACAATGCGCAGGGCGAATTCTATATCACCGATATCATCGCCATGGCGCACCACGAAGGCCGCGTGATCAATGCGGTGCATCCGGCGCGCATCAGCGAAACCGATGGCGTCAACAATCGCCTGCAGCTGGCAACGCTTGAGCGTGTCTACCAAAGCGAGCAGGCAGAAAAGCTGCTGCTGGCGGGTGTGATGCTGCGCGATCCGGCGCGTTTCGATCTGCGCGGTGCGTTGCAACACGGCCGCGATGTGGAGATCGACACTAACGTGATCATCGAAGGCAAGGTCACGCTCGGCAACCGCGTAAAAATCGGTGCCGGCTGCATCATTAAAAACAGCGTGATTGCTGACGACTGTGAAATCAGCCCTTATTCGGTGATCGAAGATGCCACGTTAGCCGCTGCTTGTACGGTTGGGCCTTTTGCGCGTCTGCGTCCGGGCAGCGAGTTGGCGGAAGCGGCGCACGTGGGCAACTTTGTAGAGATGAAGAAAGCCACGCTCGGCAAAGGCTCTAAAGCGGGTCACCTCTCTTATCTCGGCGATGCGGAAATTGGCGCGGGCGTGAATATCGGTGCGGGTACCATTACCTGTAACTACGATGGCGCTAACAAATCCAAAACCATCATTGGCGACAACGTGTTTATTGGTTCGGATACCCAACTGGTGGCGCCTGTCAGCGTGGCGAGCGGTGCGACCATCGCCGCGGGCACCACGATAATGAAAGATGTGTTAGCTGCGGATCTGGTCTACAACCGTAAAGAACAGAATCAAAAATCGGGCTGGCAGCGTCCTGTTAAGAAAAAATAAATTTTAAAGGCCGACAACGATCGGCCTGTTAGCAGTGCCATAAAAAAATATCCCCACTCTCTACAAGGCTCGGGGAAATCAGGTCGTATGACAACGCAATGGCCGAAAGCCATGAAGTCAGGAAATTACTATGTGTGGAATTGTTGGTGCAGTAGCGCAGCGTGACATCGCAGAAATTCTGCTGGAAGGTTTGCGTCGTCTTGAGTATCGCGGTTATGACTCCGCGGGATTAGCCGTCGTTGATCGTCAGGGCCATATGACGCGCCTGCGTCGTTTGGGTAAAGTGCAGAACCTGGCGGAAGCCACAGAGCAGCAGCCGCTAATTGGCGGCACCGGTATCGCACACACGCGCTGGGCGACACACGGAGAACCGTCGGAGGCCAATGCGCATCCGCACGTTTCCGAGCACATCATCATCGTGCACAACGGCATCATTGAAAACCATGAGCCGCTGCGCGCGCAGTTGCTTGAGCGCGGCTATCACTTTGCCTCAGAAACCGACACCGAAGTGGTGGCGCATCTGGTGCATTGGGAGCAGAAGCAGGGCGGCACGCTACGTGAAGTGGTGCTGCGCGTTATTCCGCAGCTGCGCGGTGCGTATGGCATGGTGATCATGGACAGCCGCGATCCTTCGCTGCTGGTGGCGGCGCGCTCCGGTAGTCCGCTGGTGATTGGCCGTGGCGTGGGCGAAAACTTTATCGCTTCCGATCAGCTGGCGCTGCTGCCAGTGACGCGTCGCTTCATCTATCTGGAAGAGGGCGACATTGCCGAGATCACCCGCCGCGAAGTCACCATTATCGATCGTGACGGTAAAACCACTAAGCGCGCTGAAATCGAATCGACCGCGCAGTACGATGCCGGCGACAAAGGCATCTATCGTCATTACATGCAGAAAGAGATTTACGAGCAGCCGAACGCGATCAAAAACACCATCACCGGTCGTTTTAATCACGGCGAAGTCGATCTCAGCGAGCTGGGCCCGGATGCTGAGACGCTGTTGAGCCAGGTCGAACATATTCAGATCATTGCCTGCGGTACGTCATACAACTCCGGCATGGTTTCGCGTTACTGGTTTGAGTCGCTGGCTAACCTGCCTTGTGATGTGGAAATCGCCTCGGAATTCCGTTATCGCAAATCTGCAGTGCGTAAAAATAGCCTGCTGATCACGCTGTCACAATCGGGTGAAACCGCCGATACGCTGGCGGCGCTGCGCCTGTCGAAAGAGCTGGGTTATCTCGGTTCGCTGGCCATCTGTAACGTGGCCGGTTCATCGCTGGTGCGTGAATCCGATTTAGCGCTGATGACCAAAGCCGGCACTGAAATTGGCGTGGCATCCACCAAAGCCTTCACCACGCAGCTGGCAGTATTGCTGATGCTGGTGGCGAAACTCGGTCGTCTGCACGGCATGAAAGCCGAAACCGAGCACGAGATTGTGCACGCGCTGCAGGCCTTGCCGAGCCGCATCGAACAGATGCTGGCGCAGGACAAAGTGATCGAAAACCTGGCGGAAGGTTTCTCTGATAAGCATCATGCGCTGTTCCTTGGCCGTGGCGATCAGTATCCGATCGCGATGGAAGGCGCGCTGAAGCTGAAAGAGATCTCCTATATCCACGCCGAAGCCTATGCGGCGGGCGAGCTGAAGCACGGCCCGCTGGCGCTGATTGATGCGGATATGCCAGTGATCGTGGTCGCGCCCAACAACGAACTGCTGGAGAAGCTGAAATCCAATATAGAAGAGGTACGCGCGCGCGGCGGTTTGCTGTATGTGTTTGCCGATCAGGATGCCGGTTTCAGCGACAGCGATGGCATGAAAATCATCTCCCTGCCGCACGTAGAAGAGGTGATTGCACCGATCTTCTACACCGTGCCGTTACAGCTGCTCTCATACCATGTGGCGCTGATTAAAGGTACCGATGTTGACCAGCCGCGTAACCTGGCGAAATCGGTTACCGTTGAATAATCAGTAACAAGAGTGGGCCCGCAATGGGCCCGCTTCATTTCTGTACGCTGTCATATAACTGTCACATTTCGTACATTTCACTGTCATCAAACTGTCCTATTTTCCCTCCAGCAGCAATCACTGACTCCTACTAAAAAGGCATTGAGCCTGATTTTTTTGAATCCCCTGGAGGGAACATGACACTGATGCGTAGCACCGTAGCCCGAATCCTCGCCGCCACCTTCGCAGTAAGCGCGGTTTCTGCTTTTGCAGCCACCGATCTGACGGGCGCAGGCGGGACATTCCCGGCGCCGGTTTATGCCAAGTGGGCAGCCGAGTACCAGCAAGCCACCGGTAGCAAAATCAACTATCAGGGTATTGGTTCTTCCGGCGGCGTGAAGCAAATCATCGCGAAAACCGTCGATTTCGGTGCGTCTGATGCGCCAATGAAAGAAGAAGATCTGCAGAAAAACGGCCTGTTCCAGTTCCCTACCGTCATTGGTGGTGTGGTGCTGGCGGTTAACATCCCAGGTGTGAAATCCGGTGAACTGACTCTTGACGGTAAAACCGTGGGCGACATCTACCTCGGCACCATCAAAAAGTGGAACGACCCGGCGATCACTAAACTGAACCCAGGCGTGAAACTGCCAGATTCCAACATCAACGTGGTTCGCCGCGCTGACGGTTCCGGTACTTCCTTCGTCTTCACCAGCTACCTGGCAAAAGTGAACGAAGAGTGGAACAGCAAAATCGGTAAAGGTAACACCGTTAACTGGCCAACCGGTCTGGGCGGTAAAGGTAACGACGGCGTGGCCGCGTTTGTACAGCGTCTGCCGGGTTCAATTGGCTATGTGGAATACGCTTACGCCAAGCAGAACAACCTGACCTACACCAAACTGGTTGATGCCGACGGTAAAGCGGTTGCACCAAGCGAAGAGAGCTTTGCTAACGCCGCGAAAGGCGCAGACTGGAGCAAAACCTTTGCTCAGGATCTGACCTTCCAGAAAGGCAACGATGCATGGCCGATCACCTCAACCACCTTCATCCTGATTTACAAAGATCAGGCGAATGCGGAGAAAGGTAGCGAAGTGCTGAAGTTCTTCGACTGGGCATACAAAGGTGGCAGCAAAACCGCAACCGACCTGGATTACGCCGCGCTGCCAGAAAGCGTAGCTAACCAGATTCGTGCAGCGTGGAAAGCGAACATCAAAGATAGCTCCGGTAAAGCGCTGTACCAGTAACAGATTGACCCGGCCAGCCGAGACTGTTGGCCAACCCCAATGGGCGGCCTGCGTGCCGCCCTGACATCCCCCTGAGAACAGAGAATTCTATGGCTGCCACTAAGCCGACGTTCAAAGCCCCCGGTAAACAAGGCGACATGATTTTCGGCGCGCTGGTGAAGCTATCCGCGCTTATCGTGTTGCTGTTGATGGGCGGCATTATCGTCTCCCTGATTTTCTCCTCCTGGCCAAGCATCCAAAAATTTGGTTTCTCTTTCCTGTGGAACAAAACCTGGGATGCGCCAAACGAACAATTTGGTGCGCTGGTACCGATTTACGGCACCCTCGTCACCTCGATTATTGCCTTGATCATTGCCGTGCCGGTGAGCTTCGGCATCGCGCTGTTCCTGACCGAACTGGCGCCAGGCTGGCTGCGTCGCCCGCTGGGCACCGCCATTGAGCTGCTGGCGGCCATCCCCAGCATCGTGTACGGCATGTGGGGCCTGTTTGTTTTCGCGCCGCTGTTCGCCGAATATTTCCAGACGCCAGTTGGCAACGTGATGGCGAATATCCCGATTGTCGGCACGCTATTCTCTGGCCCGGCATTCGGTATCGGTATTCTGGCGGCGGGCGTGATTCTCGCCATCATGATCATTCCGTACATCGCCTCGGTGATGCGCGACGTATTTGAACAAACGCCGGTGATGATGAAAGAGTCTGCTTACGGTATCGGCTGCACCACGTGGGAAGTGATCTGGCGCATCGTGCTGCCGTTCACCAAAAATGGCGTGATCGGCGGCGTGATGCTTGGCCTGGGCCGCGCGTTGGGTGAAACCATGGCGGTGACCTTTATCATCGGTAACACCTACCAGCTCGACAGCGCCTCGCTGTTTATGCCGGGCAACAGCATCACCTCCGCGTTGGCCAACGAATTCGCCGAAGCGGAATCCGGTGTTCACGTTGCGGCTCTGATGGAGCTGGGTCTGATTCTGTTCGTGATTACCTTTATCGTGCTGGCGATCTCCAAACTGATGATCCTGCGTTTGGCGAAGAGTGAAGGAGCCCGTTCATGACCGCTATTGAAGTTCAGGCTCGCGCTGAGCTGGAAGCCTCGCGCCGCAAAATGCAGGCATGGCGCAGTACCAAAAACAAAATTGCCCTGACGCTGTCGCTGATGACCATGGCATTCGGTCTGTTCTGGCTGGTGTGGATTCTGTTCACCACCGTTACGCGCGGCGTTGATGGGTTGAGCTGGGAGCTGTTTACCGAATCGACACCGCCGCCCAACACCGCAGGCGGTGGTTTAGCCAACGCCTTACTCGGCAGCGGTTTACTGATTTTCTGGTCGACGATCATCGGAACGCCGCTCGGCATCATGGCTGGGATTTATCTGGCGGAATATGGCCGTAAACACTGGCTGGCGGAAGTGATTCGCTTCATCAACGACATTCTGCTGTCAGCACCGTCGATTGTGGTGGGCCTGTTCGTTTACACCATTGTGGTATCGCAGATGCAGCACTTCTCCGGTTGGGCGGGCGTAGTAGCGCTGGCGCTGCTGCAAATCCCGATTGTGATTCGTACCTCCGAAAATATGCTGCGTCTGGTACCCGACAGCATGCGTGAAGCGGCTTATGCGCTGGGTACGCCGAAGTGGAAGATGATTTCGGCGATTACGCTGAAAGCCTCGGTTTCCGGCATCATCACCGGTGTGCTGTTGGCCGTGGCGCGTATTGCCGGTGAAACCGCACCGCTGCTGTTTACTGCGCTGTCGAACCAGTTCTGGAGCACCGACATGATGCAGCCGATCGCTAACCTGCCGGTCACCATCTTTAAATTCGCCATGAGCCCGTTTGCCGAGTGGCAAAGCCTGGCGTGGGCGGGTGTGCTGATTATTACCGTGTGCGTGCTGCTGCTGAACATTGTGGCGCGTGTGGTTTTCGCCAAGGGCAAACACTAATTTCCCAGCGCGGCTTCGGCGGCGCTGCTTATGAGAGACGAGAATGAGTAACGTGACTTCATCAGCCGGTAAAATTCAGGTCCGTAATCTGAACTTCTATTACGGTAAGTTTCACGCGCTGAAAAACATCAATCTGGATATCACCAAAAATCAGGTGACCGCGTTTATCGGCCCATCAGGTTGCGGTAAATCCACTTTGCTGCGCACCTTCAACAAAATGTACTCGCTCTATCCGGAGCAGCGTGCCGAAGGTGACATCCTGCTGGATGGCGATAACATTCTGGCTTCCAATCAGGATATCGCCCTGCTGCGCGCCCGCGTCGGTATGGTGTTCCAGAAGCCTACGCCATTCCCGATGTCGATTTATGACAACATCGGCTTCGGCGTGCGGCTGTTTGAGAAGCTGTCGCGTGCCGATATGGATGAGCGCGTGCAGTGGGCGCTGACCAAAGCCGCGCTGTGGAATGAAACCAAAGACAAGCTGCATCAGAGCGGTTACAGTCTTTCCGGCGGTCAGCAGCAGCGTTTGTGCATCGCCCGCGGCATCGCGATTCGCCCGGAAGTGCTGTTGCTGGATGAGCCTTGCTCCGCGCTGGATCCGATTTCAACCGGTCGTATTGAAGAGCTGATCACCGAACTGAAGCAGGATTACACTGTGGTGATCGTGACTCACAACATGCAGCAGGCTGCGCGTTGTTCTGACCACACCGCTTTTATGTATCTGGGCGAGCTGATTGAGTTCAGCGATACCGATACCTTGTTCACTAAGCCCGCAAAGAAGCAGACCGAAGATTACATCACCGGTCGTTACGGCTGATTCAGGAGACGCACATGGATAATTTAAATCTGAACAAACACATCTCCGGTCAGTTCAACGCGGAGCTGGAGCACATTCGCACGCAAGTGATGATCATGGGCGGCATGGTTGAGAAGCAGCTGATGGACGCCATCACCGCGATGCACAACCAGGATGGCGAGCTGGCGCGTCACGTCATTGACGGCGACCAGAAGGTTAACATGATGGAAGTGGAGATTGATGAAGCCTGCGTACGGATCATCGCCAAACGCCAACCGACCGCCAGCGATTTGCGCCTGGTAATGGCGATCATCAAGACCATTTCTGAGCTGGAACGCATTGGCGACGTGGCGGAAAAAATCAGCCGCACCGCGCTGGAGAAGTTCAGCCAGCAGCACCTGCCACTACTGGTGAGCCTTGAAGCGCTTGGTCATCACACCGTGCAGATGCTGCACGACGTGTTGGATGCGTTCGCGCGCATGGATCTCAACGAAGCCATCAAAATCTACCGCGAAGATAAGAAGGTGGATAAAGAGTACGAAGGCATCGTGCGTCAGCTGATGACCTACATGATGGAAGATCCGCGCACTATCCCAAGCGTGCTGACCGCGCTGTTCTGCGCGCGCGCCATCGAGCGTATCGGCGATCGCTGCCAGAACATTTGCGAAATTATCTTCTATTTCGTCAAAGGTCAGGATTTCCGTCATGTGGGCGGCGACAAGCTGGATGAACTGCTGTCGGGCGATGACGGCAGCAATAAACCCTCTTGATTGATGCGTCGGCGGCCCGTTGCCACTGTGGCTAACGGGCCGCCTGCTTAAATTCTGTCTGTTCTCATTGATTCCCTCTCTTTATACTTGGCGCACTTTTTTCTGCCAGGTGCTGTTACATGTCTTCCCCAACTCCTAAAAAACAAGCCATTACACCGGCGAAAGCCATGGTGGCGGCTATCAGCGGCTACGCGATGGACGGATTTGATCTGCTGATTCTTGGTTTTATGCTGCCGGCGATCAGCGTCTCGCTGGCGCTCGATCCGTCTCAGGCCGGTTCGCTGGTCACCTGGACACTGATTGGCGCGGTGATCGGCGGCATCGTGTTTGGCCATCTCAGCGATCGTTATGGTCGCATCCGTATCCTTACCGTTACTATTCTGGTGTTCTCAGTGTTCACCGGCCTGTGCGCCGTGGCGCAGGGTTATTGGGATCTGCTGGTGTACCGCACGCTGGCGGGCGTGGGATTGGGCGGAGAGTTCGGCATCGGCATGGCGCTGATTGCCGAAGCCTGGCCGAAAGAGAAGCGCAACCGCGCCTCGGCGTGGGTGGGCATTGGCTGGCAGCTCGGTGTGCTGCTGGCGGCCTTTATCACGCCGCCGCTGCTGAGCGTGATTGGCTGGCGCGGCATGTTCCTCGTCGGTTTGCTGCCGGCGCTGGTCTCCTTTGTGATTCGCCGCAGCATGGGCGAGCCGGAGAGCTTTACCCGCCACGTGGAGAAAACGCCGCAGCTCTCGTTTGGCGCACGTCTTAAATTGCTGTTTGCCGATCGCGCCACCAGCAAAGCCAGCCTGGGGATTTTCATTCTCTGCTCGGTGCAAAACTTTGGTTACTACGGATTGATGATCTGGATGCCGAGCTATCTGTCGTCCAGCTTCGGTTTCAGCCTGACCAAATCTGGCCTGTGGACGGCGGTGACGGTGGTGGGCATGACGTTCGGCATCTGGCTGTTTGGCGTGCTGGCCGATCGTTTCGCGCGCTGGAAAATCTTCCTGCTGTATCAGTTTGGCGCGGTGGTGATGGTGGTGGTGTATGCGCAGCTGCGCGATCCTACGGTGATGCTGTTTACCGGCGCGCTGATGGGGATGTTTGTGAACGGCATGATCGGCGGCTACGGCGCGCTGATTTCCGATACTTTCCCACCGCAGGCGCGCGCAACGGCGCAGAACGTGTTGTTTAATTTGGGGCGTGGCGTAGGCGGGTTTGGTCCATTGGTGATTGGCCTGCTGGCGACCAATATCTCTTTCACCGCGGCGATCACGCTGCTGGCGCTGATTTATCTGCTGGATATCGCCGCCACGCTGTTCCTGCTGCCGAAGAAGCAGAGCAACGAGGATTCGTTAGGGGCGATTGGCTGATTTGGTTTGTGCTGGCTGTCCCCCATCCCGGCCTTCCCCCATGAATGGGGGAGGACCGAGGAGGGGGACAGCCAGCACAAACCAAGGAGGGGGGAAAACGAGCTCTACCCCACCAAATCCCAGCCACGCGCGCGCCACAAATCCGGCAACTGCGCCATATCATCAAAGCGCGTCACCAGCGGATGATCGAGCTCGGGATTGTGCGCATCGGCGCAGTAGTAAAACACCGGAATCCCGGCCGCGATCCCGGCACGCGCGCCCGCTTCGGAATCATCCACCAGAATGCACTTCTCAATCGGCACCTGCATCTGCTCGGCGGCGTGATACATCAGTTCCGGATCCGGCTTCCAGTGGTTAATGTCATACCCGCTGTACAGCTTGCCATCGAGATACGGCAGCATGCCGGTCAATCCCAGCGAATGCTGCATCTTCTTCACCGTGCCGTTTGAAACCACACACATTGGCACTTTCACGCGCTCCACCAGCGCTTTGGCACCGGCAATCGGCTTCAAATCGAGATCAAACAATCTCGCCACTTCGGCGCGATAGGCGGTTTCCACTTCTTCGAGCGGCAGTTCAACCTGATGTTCGGCCGCCACATCGCGGATGATGTCGTAGAGCTTTACCCCTTTATACTGCTCAAACATCTGCTGCAGAGAGCGTTCAATACCGTAGCGGGCAAAGGTGTTGACGTAAGCTTGCGTACAGATCACTTCGCTGTCGACCAGCGTGCCGTCGCAATCAAAAAAAATACATTCCACCGACATCGCACATCATCCTTTTGTTAAACAATAAGCTGACACTCTAGCGCACTGAGCGTAGAAAGCGACCCTGAGCAACCGGTTGCGAATAATCAGTGTTTTGCCACGCTAAACTCTATAGGATACGCGGCGATAAATTTTTTAGCGGAACAGTGGAATGACTAATCAGGGCCTTTTGCAGCGCATCTTTAAACTGCAGGAACACGGAACCACCGTGCGTACCGAAGTGATTGCCGGTTGCACGACTTTCCTGACGATGGTGTACATCGTTTTCGTTAACCCGCAAATTCTCGGTGTAGCGGGCATGGATACGCAGGCGGTGTTTGTTACTACCTGCTTGATTGCCGCGTTCGGCAGTATTCTGATGGGGCTGGTGGCGAATTTGCCGGTAGCACTGGCACCGGCGATGGGCCTGAACGCCTTCTTCGCTTTTGTGGTGGTCGGGGCCATGGGATACTCGTGGCAGATTGGTATGGGCGCGATTTTCTGGGGCGCGCTGGGTCTGCTGATCCTCACGCTGCTGCGCGTGCGTTACTGGATGATTGCCAACATTCCGCTCAGCCTGCGTGTTGGCATTACCGCCGGTATTGGTCTGTTTATCGCCATGATGGGGCTGAAAAACGCCGGAATTATCGTGCCGAACGCCGATACCATTGTGGCTGTGGGTAATCTGACCTCGCACAGCGTGCTGCTTGGGGCGCTGGGTTTCTTCATCATCGCAATTCTGGCTTCCCGCAATATCCATGCGGCGGTGCTGGTGTCGATTGTGGTGACGACCGCGCTGGGCTTGATCATTGGCGATGTGAAATTCAGCGGCGTGTTCGCCGCTCCGCCAGCGATCACTTCTGTTGTGGGCCAGGTTGATATCAAAGGCGCGTTCAACATCGGCATGGCCGGGGTGATCTTCTCCTTTATGCTGGTGAATCTGTTCGACTCCTCCGGCACGTTGATTGGCGTGACCGATAAAGCCGGGCTGACCGACGAGAAAGGCACTTTCCCGCGCATGAAGCAGGCGCTGTACGTTGATAGCATCAGTTCGGTGACCGGTTCGCTGATTGGTACCTCATCGGTGACCGCCTACATTGAAAGCTCGTCCGGCGTGGCGATCGGCGGTCGTACCGGCCTGATGGCGGTGATCACCGGGATTCTGTTCCTGCTGGTGATGTTCCTGTCACCGCTGGCGGCGATGGTGCCCTCTTATGCGGCGGCGGGTGCGCTGATTTACGTTGGCGTATTGATGACGGCGTCGCTGTCACGCGTGCAGTGGGACGATCTCACCGAAGCGGTGCCAGCGTTTGTTACTGCGGCGATGATGCCGTTCAGCTTCTCGATCACCGAAGGTATCGCGCTGGGCTTTATCTCTTACTGCGTGATGAAGTTGGGAACCGGCCGCTGGCGTGAAATCAGCCCGTGCGTGGTGGTGGTCGCGCTACTGTTCGTGCTGAAAATCGTCTTTATCGATGCCCACTAAACAGTAAAGGCCGCTGATGCGGCCTTTTTTACGGATGTCCCATCTCATGCGGCGTGACCAAACTGGTCAGGCGCAGCGTATGCGGCCCTATATTGGGTTTACTCATCTCGACATCGCGCAGTGCTTGCCACTGCTGCGCGCCATCAATCTCCCACAGATGTAAGCGTTCGGTGCCGGGCGACAGCGCGCACGACCACACCAGCGTGGGCTCAGCATCACACACCGCCTGAATATCGGGGAACACGGTGGAACGCAGCCGACCGGCCGCAGGATGCAAACGCAGTGAATCAATACCGCTATCGGTTTCGCCGGTGAGCTTGAGAATGCTTTGGCGCAGCGTCCAGATTTGCGTCAGCGCTTCCATGAAATCCTGCTGCGCGTTAATCCATGCTTTTTCGCCGGAGGAGAGATCCTGTGTCAGCATATCCTGTGTTTGGCGACTGTGTGCGCGCACAATTTCCATATCCAGTCCGGCGCGGCCGCCTTCTTCGGCCAGCAGCACACCGATAGTGTTTCCGGCGTAGGAGATGCTGAAATCGGGCAGGTTGGCATCGGCAAAACAGGGACGTCCGCTGCTGCTGGTCGTTAGCGCGGGGAGTTCGCGGATACCGTAGACGCGTAACATCAGCTGAGCAAGCAGTTCGCGTGCGGCGAGAAAGCGTCCGCGACGCTTGTCAGCGAAGCGCTGAGCGCTGTTGATTACTTCTTGTGGCACCCGCATGTTCTCAGAAGAAAAGGGCGGATTACCTATCCAACGTACAAAATGACTAGCCATCTGTCGCTCCATGAAAATGGTCGAATAATCATCAGTGCTATTGTAAGAATTTTCTCATGGGTTTGCATCCGGCTTAAGATGGAATAGGCGATATTTCAGATAAGGACGAAGCCATGCGGCAATCCCATTTGGCAACTTTGCATAGAACGCTTTTGCAGAAACCTGCCGGATTGAGTGCCTAACTGTGTGATGTGGTGTAGGATTTGGGCAGTAAAACAGCACATCAAAGTGCGCTAACTCTTCATTCATCTGCCCATTGTGCGCATTGTTAAAACAGGCACGTCGGAGTTTTTTATGTCAGATACCGCTATTTCTCGCCAGGAATCGATCTCGCTTGATGAGTTTCGTCACGGCATGCGTCGCTTAACCGCGGGTGTTTCTCTGGTTACCACCGAATTTCAGGGCGAAAAGCTTGGGCTGATTGCCACGTCGGTCAGTTCGCTTGCGGCTGAGCCACCCAGCCTGCTGGTATGCGTGAATCGTAGCGCGTCCAGTCATGATGCTTTTACCGCAGCCGGCCATTTTGCCGTGAACGTGCTGCGTGAGCAGCATGACGACTTATGTGCCCAGTTCAGCCAATCCTCACGCCGCGCCGAGCGTTTTCAAAACGGTACGTGGCAGACGCTGAATACCGGCGCGCCGATTCTGGCTGATGCGCTGGTGAGTTTTGATTGCCAGCTGGAGAAGGTAGTGGAGTGGAACACGCACAGCGTGCTGCTGGCGCGTATCGTGGGCATTGCTCTGCCAGGTGAAGCGGCAGAGCCGATGATCTACTTCAACAGCGGCTTCCATTCACTGGGATAACCGCTTGAAACGGGCGTCGTGGGCTAAGCCCGACGCCTTTTCTCAATCAGGCAAAGGTGCTGGCTTCATCAAAGCCGAGACGCGGCAGACGCGCGTGCAGTTTGCTGGCTTCGCCATAGCCGAGATTGATCAGTAAGTTCACCTGCCATTTGCTCTCGCTAAAGAAGGCGTCGTTCACTTTTGACGGATCGAAACCGGACATCGGGCCGGCATCCAGGCCCAGCGAACGCGCAGCCAGAATCAAATAACCTGCCTGCAAGCTGCTGTTACGGAACGCGGTCTCTTTCGCCAGATCCGGGCTGCTGGTAAACCAGCTGCGCGCATCACCATGCGGGAACAGCTTCGGCAGCGCTTCATAGAACTCAGGATCCCACGCCACGATCACCGTTACCGGAGCGGACATGGTTTTGTCGACGTTGCCGGAGGAGAGCGCGGGTTTCAGCTTCTCTTTGCCTTCCTGCGAGGTCACAAACACAAAACGGCCCGGCGAGCAGTTAGCCGAGGTTGGACCCAGCGCGGTCAGGTGATAGAGCTGCTCCAGCACCTCCCGAGAAACCGGTTTGTCCTGCCAATAGCTGTGGGTGCGGGCTTCGATGAACAGCGTGTTCAGCGCCACGCTGTCGAGCGTTGTACTCATGTTTCTCTCCTGTTCAGGCAGCAACTTGCGCCCAATATTTAGCATGAATAATGAATGTACCCAGCAGGACCTGTTCGCCGGGCAATGATCGTTATACTGCAAAGGCGTGGGAGAGCCAAATAACAAAGACGCATGTCAACCGGGCGCCAGATGCGCGTGAATGCGCACCCGACATGAGAACGCCGCAGGCCATTACTTACCAATACAGAAACTGGAGAAGATTCTGCCCAGCAAATCGTCTGAGGTGAATTCACCGGTGATTTCGCTCAGCGCTTGCTGCGCTAACCGTAACTCTTCTGCCAGTAATTCGCCGGCCCACGCGCCTAACAGCTGATGCTTGCCCTGCTGCAAGTGGGTTGCGGCTAACTCCAGTGCTTGCAGATGGCGGCGACGGGCGAGGAATCCACCTTCCATATTGCCGGCAAATCCCATGCTCTGTTTCAGGTGATCGCGCAGCGCTTCCACACCTTCCCCGGTGCGCGCCGAGAGACGAATCAGTGAGTGACCGTTCACTTCAGTGAGGCCCAGCTCTTCGCCGGTCATATCCGCTTTGTTACGCACCACGGTAATTGGCAGCGCTTCCGGCAAACGGGCAACAAAATCTGGCCAGATGGCGGCGGCTTCAGTCGCGTCGGTGGTGGTGCCATCGACCATAAACAGCACGCGGTTGGCCTGCTCGATCTCCTGCCACGCGCGTTCAATACCAATGCGCTCGACCTCGTCGCTGGCTTCACGTAAACCGGCAGTATCGATGATGTGCAGCGGCATGCCGTCAATATGGATGTGCTCGCGCAGGACGTCGCGCGTGGTGCCAGCGATATCAGTCACAATCGCCGCTTCGCGTCCGGCTAAGGCATTCAGCAGGCTCGATTTTCCGGCATTGGGACGACCGGCAATCACCACTTTCATCCCTTCACGTAGCAGGCTGCCCTGACGCGCTTCGGCACGCACGCCGTTGAGGTCGCCGATCACCACATTGAGCTGTGCTTCAATTTTGCCGTCGGAAAGGAAATCGATCTCCTCATCCGGGAAGTCGATGGCCGCTTCCACATAGATGCGCAGGTGAGTAAGTGCTTCCACAAGTGCGTTGATGCGCAGGGAAAACGCGCCCTGCAGCGAGTTTACCGCCGAGCGGGCGGCTTGCTCTGAGCTGGCATCGATCAGATCGGCAATCGCTTCGGCTTGCGCCAAATCGAGCTTGTCGTTAAGGAAGGCGCGTTCGGAGAATTCACCAGGTTGTGCAATGCGTAAGCCGGGCAGCGCCACGATGCGCTTGAGCAGCAGGTCGAGAATCACCGGGCCGCCGTGGCCTTGCAGCTCCAGCACATCTTCACCGGTGAAGGAGTTCGGGCCAGGAAACCACAGCGCAATGCCCTGATCCAGCACGCTGCCATCGGCGTCGGTAAAGGGCAGATAGTCGGCATAGCGCGGCTTTGGCAGCTTGCCGAGCACGGCTTGCGCTACCTCAGCGGCTTTGGCGCCGGAGATACGCAGAATGCCAACGCCGCCACGGCCGGGAGGCGTCGCCTGGGCAACGATAGTGTCGCTGTGGCTCATGATTCCACCTTAAACTTTTAGGGTATTAATAAATAAAAATAGGGCGACATAAATGTCGCCCTTTGATTATACGCTGCTGCTGGTCGCAGTCAGGCGTTACGCTTTCTTCTTGTCGCGGCTATGCAGACCACGTTTTTCCAGGCCGCGATAAATCAGCTGCTGCTGGAGAATGGTCACCAGGTTGCTGACGATGTAGTACAGCACCAGACCTGATGGGAACCACAGGAAGAACACGGTGAAGATTACCGGCATGTAGGTCATGATCTTCTGCTGCATCGGATCGGTCACGGTGGTCGGTGACATCTTCTGAATGAAGAACATGGTGATACCCATGATGATCGGCAGAATGTAGTACGGATCCTGCGCTGACAGGTCATGAATCCACAGAATAAACGGCGCATGACGCAGTTCAACCGAGCCTGACAGCATGTAGTACAAGGCCAGGAAGATTGGCATCTGGATAACCAGTGGCAGACAGCCGCCCAGCGGGTTCACTTTCTCCGCCTTATACAGCGCCATCATTTCCTGGCTCTGCTTCTGCTTATCATCGCCCAGACGTTCACGCATCGCCTGAATCTTCGGCTGCAGCATACGCATCTTCGCCATCGAGGTGTACTGCGCTTTAGTCAGCGGGTACATGATGCCACGTACGATGAAGGTGATAACGATAATGGAGAAGCCCCAGTTACCGATAAAGCTGTGGATGAACTTCAGCAGTTTAAACAGCGGCTGCGAGATGAACCACAACCAGCCGTAATCCACGGTCAGATCCAGGTGAGGCGCGATGGCTGCCATCTGGTCCTGAATTTCCGGGCCTACCCACAGCGTTGCGCCGAGATCTTGCTGTGCGCCTGCGCCAACGGTCACAGGAGCAGATTTGTAGCCAATTGCCGCTACGCCATTGCCGAGGTTAGTGGTGTACAGCGTGTTATTACCCTGCGTGCGCGGCACCCAGGCGGTAGCAAAGTACTGCTGCAGCATCGCCACCCAACCATTGCTGGTGGTGGTGTTCAGGTTCTCGTTATCCGCGATGGTGTCGAATTTATATTTTTCGTATTTCGCATCGCTGGTTGAGTACGCTGCGCCACGGAAGGTGTGCAGAGCAAAGTTGTTGCTGCCGGTATCGCGGTGCTTAGGCACCTCGATGGTCTGCTTCAGCTGACCAAACATCGATACTTCCAGCGGCTGCTGAGTGGTGTTGTTGATGTTGTAGTCAACGTTTACCGCATACTCACCGCGCTTGAAGACGAACGTCTTGGTGTAAACCACGCCGTTTTCACCGGTCCAGGTCAACGGTACGCGCAGTTCGCTCTGGCCATCTGCCATCACGAAGCTATCTTGCGAAGTGGTATACAGCGGACGTGCGCCATTGTTCGGGTTATCCGGGCCGTTGCGGCCAGTTAAGCCACTCTGCGCCTGATAAACGAAGGCCGGTGTAGTTTCAAGCAGCTGGAACGGTGCATCTGAACCCAGTTTGTCCGGGTAAGTCAGCAGCTGAGCCTGCTCAATATCGCCACCACGCGTATTGATGTTGAGTGACAGGACATCTGTCTTAACGGTGATCGTTTTGCCCTGTCCGCTAGCCGGCACGCCGGAAGTGGCGGCATCACCCGCTGCGCTGTTTGTGTTTTGCGTGGTCTGGGTTTGCTGTGGCTGCGGAGCGTGGTCCGTCTGCCAGGCTTGCCAGATCATAAAAGACACGAACAGAAAAGCGATGAGAAAGAGATTGCGTTGCGAATCCATCGTTAATGTTCTCTGGTATCAAAGGTTTTTGGCGGCACAGGATCGTCACCACCCGGGTTCAAAGGGTGGCATTTTAATACGCGTTTTATCGTCAACCAACTGCCTTTTACAACGCCAAAGCGGCGCAAGGCCTCAATCCCATACTGCGAACAGGTGGGATGGAACCGGCAATGAGGTCCCAGCAGTGGGCTGATGGCGCGTTGATAAACGCGTATCAGGGCAATCAGGAGCCGCGAGCCAGGCGACAGTGACGACGCCATAGTTTCTCCAACGCTTCCGTCAGCGCACGGTTATCCAGGTCAGCAATCCCTTTTTTAGCCACGATCACAAAATCCATTGCAGGGAGCTCATGTTGACGCAGACGAAAGCTTTCGCGGGTCAATCGCTTGATCCGGTTGCGTTCATGGGCGCGTTTTACATGTTTTTTTGCGACGGTGAGACCGATGCGGGGATGCCCCAGCGCGTTAAGTCGGCCGAGTATGGTGATTTGCGGCGTACCGGCTCGTTGTGGCTGCTGGAAGACGAAAGTGAAATGAGTGGGAGTTAACAAACGTAACTCCCTGGGAAATGCGAGCTTAACCACGAGGGTTAGCTTTATTACTTAGAAACGGTCAGACGAGAACGGCCTTTAGCACGACGACGTGCCAGAACCTGACGACCATTTTTTGTTGCCATACGAGCACGGAAACCGTGTGAACGGTTGCGCTTCAGTACGGACGGTTGAAAAGTGCGTTTCATGGCGATTTCTACCTAAACTTGAAAATTTTCACTGGGTGACGCGTTTTCGGGCCAGTAAATCGACCAACGCCTCAATGTGTCTTTAATAAAGAGGCGGGATTGTAATAATTGTACAGTCCAGAGTCAATTCACTTCGCTGGTCGCGGCACCTGGAAACCCAGATACAGCCCGCTGATTCCGGGCATCAAGGCTTCACGCAATAATGCCGGGTGGGGAATTATACGGGCTGTGGGTTAAAGCGCAAGGATCGCGCAGGATCTTCTTGCGATCAGTTTGCAGATTTGCTGCACGGAAACGAGAGCTTGCCAGAAAAATTAACGCTTTCAGCCACATTAACGCTGGCTTTTTTCGCAGAAAGCGTAAACTCATTATCACTTCAGTAGCCTGTGGATAAATTGGATCAAAACTGTGTAGAAAGGGAAGATCTCTGTGCAGCTTTACGTTATGATCCGCCCTTCCGCTGACGATCCTCGCTGCGATCGCCGGGGAAGACTACCGCGAATAGCGGTCGCAGGCGCTTTCCAACCGTCTGTGTCTAAAAATTACGTTTCTATTTATTAGCGCCTAAAATTCTTATCGATTTTGTACGAGTGGAGTCCGCCGTGTCACTTACGCTTTGGCAACAGTGTCTTGCCCGTTTGCAGGATGAGCTTCCTGCCACCGAATTCAGCATGTGGATTCGTCCGCTGCAAGCTGAATTGAACGACAATACGCTGACCTTGTATGCACCAAATCGGTTTGTACTCGACTGGGTTAGAGATAAATATCTCAATAGTATCAATGGGCTGCTGAATGAATTCTGCGGTGCAAATGTGCCGTTACTGCGTTTCGAAGTCGGTACGCGCCCTGCAGCGCAGGTCACCACTAACCAACCGGCGATGGCCAGTTACAATGCGCCCGCGCCGATCGAAAATCGTCCGGCACCCGCGCAAATTTTGCGTCCAAGTTGGGATTCCGTTCCCGCACCGGCCGATGTGACTTACCGCTCCAATGTGAATAACCGTCATAACTTCGACAACTTCGTTGAAGGTAAATCGAACCAGCTGGCGCGCGCGGCGGCACGTCAGGTGGCGGATAATCCTGGCGGCGCTTATAATCCATTGTTCCTTTATGGCGGCACCGGCTTGGGTAAAACTCACCTGTTGCACGCGGTGGGTAACGGCATTATTGCGCGCAAGCCCAATGCCAAAGTGGTGTACATGCACTCTGAGCGTTTTGTGCAGGACATGGTTAAAGCCTTGCAGAACAACGCCATTGAAGAGTTTAAGCGTTACTACCGCTCGGTTGATGCGCTGCTAATTGATGACATTCAATTCTTTGCCAATAAAGAGCGTTCGCAGGAAGAGTTCTTCCATACCTTCAACGCGCTGCTGGAAGGCAATCAACAGATCATCCTGACCTCGGATCGCTATCCAAAAGAGATCAACGGCGTCGAAGATCGCCTGAAATCACGTTTTGGTTGGGGATTAACCGTGGCGATCGAGCCGCCTGAACTGGAAACGCGCGTCGCGATTCTGATGAAGAAAGCCGATGAAAACGATATTCGCCTGCCGGGTGAAGTCGCCTTCTTTATTGCTAAGCGTTTGCGTTCCAATGTCCGCGAGCTGGAAGGCGCGCTGAACCGCGTGATTGCCAACGCGAACTTTACCGGTCGCGCGATTACCATCGATTTCGTGCGCGAAGCGCTGCGCGATCTGCTGGCGCTGCAGGAAAAGCTGGTCACCATCGATAATATTCAGAAAACGGTGGCCGAGTATTACAAAATTAAAGTGGCGGATTTGCTGTCGAAACGCCGTTCGCGTTCGGTAGCGCGTCCGCGCCAGATGGCGATGGCGATGGCGAAAGAGCTCACCAACCACAGCTTGCCGGAGATTGGCGATGCGTTTGGTGGCCGCGACCATACCACCGTGCTTCACGCTTGCCGTAAAATCGAGCAACTGCGTGAAGAGAGCCACGACATCAAAGAAGATTTCTCTAACCTCATTCGAACACTATCTTCCTGACGCATATGAAATTTATTGTAGAACGTGAGCAGTTACTGAAGCCACTGCAACAGGTTAGCGGTCCACTTGGCGGACGCCCGACGCTGCCGATCCTCGGAAATTTACTGCTGCAGGTTAGCGAAGGCTCGCTGCGCTTGACCGGCACCGATCTGGAAATGGAAATGGTAGCCCGTGTTGCGCTGACGCAGCCGCACGAGCCGGGCGCCACCACGGTTCCTGCGCGTAAATTCCTCGATATTTGCCGCGGTTTGCCGGAAGGCGCTGAAATCAGCCTGACGCTGGAAGGCGACAGAATGCTGGTGCGTTCTGGCCGCAGCCGTTTCTCGCTGTCAACGCTGCCCGCCAGCGACTTCCCGAATCTGGATGACTGGCAGAGCGAGGTGGAATTCACCTTGCCGCAGGCGACGCTAAAACGCCTGATTGAAGCCACGCAGTTCTCAATGGCGCATCAGGATGTGCGTTATTACCTCAACGGTATGCTGTTCGAAACCGAAGGCGAAGAGTTGCGTACCGTCGCCACCGATGGTCACCGCCTTGCAGTGTGCTCCATGCCGATTGGTCAGGCGCTGCCGAACCATTCGGTGATCGTGCCGCGTAAAGGGGTGATTGAGTTGATGCGTTTGCTCGACGGTGGCGAAACGCCGCTGCAGGTGCAAATCGGCAGCAGCAACATCCGCGCACACGTTGGCGACTTTATCTTTACGTCGAAGCTGGTTGACGGCCGTTTCCCGGATTATCGCCGCGTATTGCCGAAGAATCCCGACAAAGCGCTGGAAGCCGGCTGTGATATTTTAAAACAGGCGTTTGCGCGTGCGGCTATTCTCTCGAATGAGAAATTCCGCGGTGTTCGCATCTACATCACCGAAAATCAGCTCAAGATCACGGCGAATAACCCAGAGCAGGAAGAAGCGGAAGAGATGCTGGATGTCTCTTACAACGGCACCGATCTGGAGATTGGCTTCAACGTCAGTTACGTGCTGGATGTGTTGAATGCGCTCAAGTGCGAGAACGTGCGTTTGCTGCTGACCGATGGCGTATCGAGCGTGCAGATTGAGGATGTGGCCAGTCCGGCTGCAGCCTACGTCGTGATGCCAATGCGCTTGTGATCACGCAATTCCCCCTCCCACTTGTGGGAGGGGGCTAGGGGGAGGGACAGCGAGCAGATAACCTATTTCGCTGTCTTTCCCCCACCCAGCCTCCCCCGCAAGCGGGGGAGGTGAAAACCACTTCGACCCGGACTTTTCATGGCTTTAACCCGCCTCCTGATTAAAGATTTTCGCAATATCGAGCAGGCCGATCTGGCTTTGGCGCCGGGGTTTAATTTCCTTGTCGGTGCCAACGGCAGCGGTAAAACCAGCGTGCTGGAGGCGATTTACACGCTGGGGCACGGTCGCGCATTTCGCAGTTTGCAAGCGGGCCGCGTGATTCGTCACGATCAGGACGCCTTTGTGTTGCACGGCCGCATTGAAGGCAGCGAACGTGAAATGTCGGTCGGTCTGACCAAGAATCGCGCTGGCGACAGCAAAGTGCGTATTGATGGCAGCGATGGTCACAAAGTCGCCGAGTTGGCGCAGCTGCTACCGATGCAGCTGATTACGCCGGAAGGATTTACCCTGCTCAATGGCGGTCCAAAATATCGTCGAGCCTACATCGATTGGGGCTGCTTTCACGCCTCGCCTGGTTTTTTCCATGCCTGGAGCAATTTGCGTCGCCTGCTGAAACAGCGCAATGCGGCGCTGCGTCAGGTTTCGCGCTACAGCCAGATTCGTCCTTGGGATCAGGAACTGGTGCCGCTGGCCGAACAGATCAGCGCCTGGCGCGCCGAATACAGCGCGGCGATTTCCCGCGAGATCATCGCCACCTGCGGTCAGTTTTTACCGGAGTTTGCGTTAACGTTCTCTTTCCAGCGCGGCTGGGATAAAGAGAGCGACTACGCCGAACTGCTGGAACGCAATTTCGAGCGCGACCGCGCGCTCACGTATACCGCCAGCGGCCCGCATAAAGCCGATTTTCGCATTCGTGCTGAGGGCACGCCGGTGGAAGATTTACTCTCACGCGGCCAGTTAAAACTGCTGATGTGCGCGCTGCGCTTAGCGCAGGGCGAATACCTTACGCGCAGCAGCGGACAACGCTGTTTGTATTTGATTGATGACTTTGCCTCAGAGCTGGATGACACCCGTCGTCGGCTGTTAGCTGAACGCCTAAAAGCCACGCAGGCTCAAGTATTTGTCAGCGCCATTGGTGTCGAGCATGTAATCGACATGAGTGATGAAAAGGGCAAGATGTTCCGCGTGGAACAGGGTAAAATAGTGGTTCAACCTGAAGATTAAATGAGCGAGAAACGTTGATGTCGAATTCTTATGACTCCTCAAGTATCAAAGTCCTGAAAGGGCTTGATGCGGTACGCAAACGCCCGGGTATGTACATCGGCGATACGGATGACGGCACCGGTCTGCATCACATGGTATTCGAAGTCGTGGATAACGCAATCGACGAAGCGCTCGCCGGTCACTGTAGTGATATTACCGTTACTATTCATGCAGATAACTCTGTCTCGGTGCAAGATGATGGTCGTGGTATTCCTACCGGCATTCACCCGGAAGAGGGCGTCTCTGCTGCTGAAGTGATCATGACCGTCCTGCACGCAGGCGGTAAATTTGATGATAACTCATATAAAGTTTCCGGTGGTCTACATGGCGTTGGCGTTTCAGTCGTAAACGCCCTGTCACAGAAGCTGGAGCTGACCATTCGCCGTGAAGGCAAAGTGCATCAGCAGGTTTATCAGCACGGCGTGCCGCAGGCACCGCTGGCGGTGTCCGGTGATACCGATGCAACCGGTACTCGCGTGCGTTTCTGGCCGAGCTACGAAACCTTCACCAATGTGATTGAGTTTGAGTACGAAATCCTGGCGAAACGCCTGCGTGAACTGTCGTTCCTGAACTCTGGCGTTTCGATTCGTCTGGAAGACAAACGCGACGGCAAGAACGATCACTTCCACTACGAAGGCGGCATCAAGGCGTTCGTTGAGTATCTCAACAAGAACAAAACCCCGATTCACCCAACGGTGTTCTACTTCTCGACGGAGAAAGATGGCATTGGCGTGGAAGTGGCGCTGCAGTGGAACGATGGTTTCCAGGAAAACATCTACTGCTTCACCAACAACATTCCACAGCGCGACGGCGGTACGCACCTGGCGGGCTTCCGTGCGGCAATGACGCGTACGCTGAATGCCTACATGGATAAAGAAGGCTACAGCAAAAAAGCCAAAGTCAGTGCGACCGGTGACGATGCGCGTGAAGGCCTGATTGCAGTGGTTTCCGTGAAAGTGCCGGATCCGAAATTCTCTTCTCAGACCAAAGATAAGCTGGTCTCTTCTGAAGTGAAATCGGCGGTTGAGCAGCAGATGAACGAACTGCTGGCGGAATACCTGCTGGAAAATCCGTCTGACGCGAAAATCGTGGTCGGCAAAATTATCGATGCAGCGCGTGCGCGTGAAGCTGCCCGTCGTGCTCGTGAGATGACTCGCCGCAAAGGCGCGCTGGACTTGGCCGGTCTGCCGGGCAAACTGGCCGACTGTCAGGAGCGCGATCCGGCGCTGTCTGAAATCTACCTGGTGGAGGGTGACTCTGCAGGCGGATCCGCTAAACAGGGTCGTAACCGTAAGAATCAGGCGATTCTGCCGCTGAAGGGTAAAATCCTGAACGTGGAGAAAGCGCGTTTCGACAAGATGCTCGCTTCGCAGGAAGTTGCCACGCTGATCACCGCGCTGGGCTGTGGTATCGGCCGTGACGAATACAATCCGGACAAACTGCGTTATCACAGCATCATCATCATGACCGATGCGGACGTCGACGGCTCGCACATTCGTACGCTGCTGTTGACCTTCTTCTACCGTCAGATGCCAGAAATCGTCGAACGTGGTCACGTCTATATTGCGCAGCCGCCACTGTACAAAGTGAAGAAAGGCAAGCAAGAACAGTATATTAAAGACGACGAAGCGATGGATCAGTATCAGATTTCCATCGCCCTCGACGGCGCAACGCTGCACACCAACGCCAGCGCACCGGCGTTAGGCGGCCAGCCGCTGGAAACGCTGGTGGCGGATTTCAACGGCACGCAGCGCATGATCAAACGTATGGAGCGCCGTTTCCCTACGGCTCTGCTGCGCGGGCTGATCTACCATCCAACCTTGAGCGACCTCAGCGATGAAGCCGCTGTGAAAGGCTGGATCGACGGTTTAGTGGCGTATCTGACTGAGCGTGAAGCGCACGGCAGCAGCTATCTGGCCCATGTCCGCGCCAACCATGAGCAGAAGTTTGAACCGGTGCTGCGTGTGCGCACGCACGGCGTTGATACCGATTATCCGCTGGATAGCGAATTCATCGATGGACCGGAATACCGCAAAATCTGTGCGCTGGGCGAGCAGCTGCGCGGCCTGATCGAAGAAGATGCCTATATCGAACGTGGCGAACGTCGTCAGCCGGTCACCAGCTTCGAGCAGGCGATTGAGTGGCTGGTGAAAGAGTCGCGTCGCGGTCTGTCAGTCCAGCGTTATAAAGGTTTGGGTGAGATGAATCCAGAGCAGCTGTGGGAAACCACCATGGATCCCGATAGCCGCCGCATGTTGCGCGTGACCATCAAGGATGCGATTGCTGCCGATCAGCTGTTCACCACCTTGATGGGCGATGCGGTAGAACCGCGCCGCGCCTTCATCGAAGAGAATGCGCTGAAAGCCGCCAACATCGATATCTAATCGACACGTCAACACGTAAAAACCCTTCCCTGGTGGAAGGGTTTTTTATTTTCCGCCCGGCAAAACGCGCAAAGCCCGCTGCGGTAAAAAATCTGAATGGGGCGCGAAACTGGTCAATGTGAGCTGAATCGCGCTAGCATTGATCAAAACCCTGACTCAATGAGGACGTTATGGCTATAAAACTGGTTGCAATCGATATGGACGGCACGCTGCTCAATCCGCAGCACGAGATCACGCCTGCCGTTAAATCGGCCATTGAACGCGCGCATAAAAAAGGTGTGATGGTGGTGCTCACCACCGGCCGTCCGTTTGTCGGCATTCAGCGCTATCTGATGGAGCTGAATCTGGTTGATGAAGGCCAATATTGCATCAGCTATAACGGTGCGCTGGTGCATCGCGCTAATGATGGCGAGTGCGTCGCGGAAATCACCTTGGGTTTCGACGACTATCTGTATATCGAACAGCTGGCGCGCGATCTTGGTGTCCACTTCCAGGCCTTCGATAAATCTTTCCTTTATACGCCGAACAAAGACATCAGTGAGTTCACCATCCACGAAGCGAGCCTGACCGGCATTCCGGTGCGCTATCGTTCTGTGGAAGAGATGGATCGCGCCACGCGTTTCCCTAAGCTGATGATGATCGATAAGCCCGATCTGCTGGATTCTGCCATTCAGCGCTTGCCGCAGCAGGCGCGTGACAACTACACCATCCTCAAAAGCGCACCTTATTACCTCGAAATCCTCGATGCCCGCGTGAATAAAGGGCAAGGCGTGAAAATGCTGGCTGAGAAGCTCGGCCTGGCGCGTGAAGAGGTGATGGCGATTGGCGATCAGGAAAACGATCTGGCGATGATTGAGTATGCAGGAACCGGCGTAGCAATGGGCAATGCGATTGATTCCGTGAAGAAAATCGCGCAGTTCATCACCAAAACCAACATGGAACACGGCGTAGCGCACGCCATTGAAGAGCTGGTGCTGTAAACCCTCGTTATTCCTCGTCACACTGTTTTTAGGTCGCCATCCATGGCGACACTTCAAATCTCACCAAGCCTTCATAAGGTCGCCATTTATGGCGACCTTATCGCGTTATGACACATGACTTGTCTATTTTGTGATCCACATTGTAGTACAACCTGGATTAATGGTACTACAATCGACAACGCAGGTCAGGGCGGCCGTTAGGCTTCGCCAGGCGAAAGCAGTAATCTGATGCGTACCTGCCTTTCACTGAATGGAACATCATGACGCAAGAACAACTAAGCAAAACAGAGCGCATCATCCTGACGCTGGGTGAAGAGATTGTGGCCGGCAAGTTTGTGCCGGGCGCGGCGTTACCCGCGGAAGCTGAGCTGTGTGAACGCTTCGGCACCTCGCGCAATATCATCCGCGAAGTGTTTCGCTCGCTGATGGCGAAACGCTTGATGGAGATGAAACGCTATCGTGGCGCGTTCGTCACGCCGCGCAATCACTGGAACTATCTGGATAGCGACGTATTGCAGTGGGCGCTGGCGCACGATCAGGACCCGCGTCTGATTGCCGCCATGAACGAAGTGCGTGTGCTGGTCGAGCCGCAGATTGCACGCTGGTCTGCCGAGCGCGCCACCTCAAGCGATCTGGCTGCGATTGAACTGGCGTACAACGACATGGTGGCCAACCATCTCAATCGTGATGCCTTTAATGAAGCGGATATTCGCTATCACGAAGCGGTGCTGAATTCGGTACACAATCCGGTGCTGCAGCAACTCAACGTGGCGATCAGCCAGCTGCAAAAAGCGGTGTTCGCGCAAACCTACATGGCGGACGAAGGCAACATGCCGCGTACGCTCGCCGAACATAAAGCGCTGTTTGATGCCATTCGTCATCAGGATGGCGATGCTGCCGAGCAGGCGGCGAAAGCGATGATTGCCAGCTCAACGGCACGACTCAAGGAGATTATGTGACCAGCTATATCGCGATTGATTGGGGCTCAACCAACCTGCGCGCCTGGCATTATCAAGCCGGCGTTTGCATCGATGAGCGTCGTTCGGAAGCCGGCGTCACGCGCCTGGGCGATCGCACGCCAGCCGAGGTGTTTGCCAGCGTCACCGCAGGTTGGCCAGTCGATGACGTGCCGGTGGTGATGGCGGGCATGGTAGGCAGCAATGCCGGCTGGCTGTCGGTGCCCTATCTCTCCTGTCCGGTGGCGCTGGGCGACATCGCTAGCCGCCTGACGCGCGTCGAGGATAAAGCGTGGATCGTGCCGGGATTGAGCGTCGAACGTGCCGATAATTACAACGTGATGCGCGGTGAAGAGACGCAGCTGCTTGGCGCGCTGGAACTGCAGCCTGCGCCGCTCTATGTGATGCCAGGCACGCACGCCAAATGGGTGCAGATGGAACAGGATCGCGTGCTGGATTTCCGCACCGTGATGACCGGCGAACTGCATCATCTGCTGCTCAAACAGTCGCTGGTTGGCGCAGGTTTACCCGAACAGCAAGAGAACGCGGCGGCTTTCCGCGCAGGTGTGCAAGTCGGCAGCAACGATGCCTCGATTCTGTCGCGCCTGTTTGAAGTGCGTGCTTCACACGTACTCGGCGCGCGCGATCGCCGCCATATTAGCGACTTTCTTTCAGGCTTGCTGATTGGTCACGAAGTGGCGCTGATGACGCAACAGGCCGACGCCGCAAGCCAACCGATCACCATTATTGCCGGTAGTGCGCTGGCGCAACGTTATCAGCAGGCGCTGCAGTTTATCGGCATGGATTCAGTCACGCTGGAAGGCGATCGTGCTTTCCAGCACGGAATAAGGAGTATTGCGAATGTCCTGGCAAACTAAAGTCCCGCTGATCGCCATTCTGCGCGGCATCACGCCGGATGAAGCCGAAGCGCACGTTGGTGCGCTGATTGAAGCGGGTTTCGATGCGATTGAAATCCCGCTCAACTCACCGGAGTGGGCGAAAAGCATCGGCGCGATGGTGAAAACCTTCGGTGATAAAGCGCTGATTGGCGCCGGTACGGTGCTGAATCCGGCGCAGGTCGATGAGCTGGCGACGCTGAACAGCAAATTGGTTGTCACACCGAACACCGATGCTGCGGTGATCCGCCAGGCGGTCGCCAAAGGGATGATCGTTGCCGCCGGTTGCGCTACCGCGACAGAAGCGTTCACCGCCTTACAGGCCGGTGCGCAGGCGCTGAAAATTTTCCCATCGTCAGCCTTTGGTCCGGGCTACATCAAAGCGCTTAAAGCGGTGCTGCCGCCAGAGGTGCCGGTGTTTGCCGTGGGCGGCGTGACGCCGGAAAACCTGCATGAATTTATGGCCGCAGGCTGCATTGGCGCGGGCTTAGGCAGCGATCTCTATCGCGCCGGTCAACCGCTGTCACGCACTGTGGAACAAGCTCGCGCATTTATTGCTGCATATAAGGACGCTGTACGATGAAAATTACCAAACTGACCACTTATCGCCTGCCGCCGCGCTGGATGTTCCTGAAAATCGAAACTGACGAAGGCATCGTTGGCTGGGGCGAACCGGTGATTGAAGGCCGCGCGCGCAGCGTGGAAGCGGCGGTGCATGAGCTATCGGAATACCTGATTGGTCAGGATCCAGCGCGCATTAACGACTTATGGCAGGTGATGTATCGCGGCGGCTTCTATCGTGGCGGCCCGATTCTGATGAGCGCCATCGCCGGTATCGATCAGGCTTTGTGGGATATCAAAGGCAAAGCGCTCGGCGTGCCGGTTTATCAACTGCTTGGCGGATTAGTGCGTGACAGCATCAAAGCCTACAGCTGGGTGGGCGGCGATCGTCCAGCCGATGTGATTGATGGCATCAAGAAACTGCGCACCATCGGTTTTGATACCTTCAAACTCAACGGCTGCGAAGAAATGGGCATTATCGATAACGCGCGCAAAGTCGATGACGCGGTGAATACCGTAGCGCAAATTCGTGAAGCCTTCGGTAAAGAGATTGAATTTGGCCTCGATTTCCACGGCCGCGTCAGCGCGCCAATGGCAAAAGTGCTGATCAAAGAGCTGGAGCCGTATCGCCCGCTGTTTATCGAAGAGCCGGTGCTGGCGGAGCAGGCGGAATATTATCCGCGTCTGGCGGCGCAGACTCATATTCCGATCGCCGCTGGCGAACGCATGTTCTCGCGCTTCGAGTTCAAACGCGTGCTGGAAGCGGGTGGACTGGCGATTCTGCAACCGGATTTGTCACACGCGGGCGGTATCACCGAGTGCTACAAAATTGCCGCGATGGCCGAATCTTACGATGTGGCGCTGGCGCCTCACTGTCCGCTCGGCCCAATTGCGCTGGCTGCGTGCCTGCACGTTGACTTCGTGTCACGCAATGCGGTGTTCCAGGAGCAAAGCATGGGGATTCACTATAATCAGGGCGCCGAACTGCTCGATTACGTGATCAATAAAGACGATTTTAAAATGGATGATGGTCATTTCTATCCGTTAAATAAACCGGGCCTCGGCGTGGAAATTAACGAAGAGCTGGTGATCGAGCGCAGTAAAAATGCCCCTGACTGGCGTAATCCATTATGGCGATTCCCGGACGGTTCAGTCGCTGAATGGTAAATACCCGTCATAATTCAAGCTGCAGATGCGTTGGCTGCGCTCATTCACCCCAGTCACTTACTAGTGTAAGCTCCGGGGGATTCATTCGCTTGCCGCCTTTCTGCAACTCGAATTCTTTAGGGTATTAAATTTTATTAAATCTCGATAATTATATGCCGGTGAAATAAGGCATAGGGCTGCGTTCAGCCTGTTTCCCGGCACAGCTTATTTACCGCTGACGCGGTTTTACCTTTGATATCGCTACCCTACATTTGCCGGGGCGTGCTCTGTCGCGCCCAAACGGCAAAACCGATTACGGAGAAACACCATGGATCTCTCTGCTGTTCACGCCAAACCGACGCGCCGTCGTTATATCACGCTGCTGATGATATTTATTACGGTGGTCATTTGTTATGTCGATCGCGCTAATTTAGCCGTCGCTTCCGCGCATATTCAGGAAGAGTTCGGTATTACTAAAGCGCAAATGGGTTATGTATTTTCGGCCTTCGCCTGGTTATATACGTTATGCCAGATTCCCGGCGGCTGGTTCCTCGATCGCGTGGGTTCACGCTTAACCTATTTTATTGCCATCTTTGGCTGGTCGGTTGCGACGTTATTGCAGGGTTTTGCCACCGGCTTATTATCATTAATTGGTCTGCGTGCGATTACCGGCATATTTGAAGCGCCGGCTTTCCCGACCAATAACCGGCTGGTGACCAGCTGGTTCCCGGAGCAAGAGCGCGCTTCCGCCGTCGGCTTCTACACGTCCGGTCAGTTTGTTGGTCTGGCGTTCCTCACGCCCTTGCTGATCTGGATTCAGGAACTGCTGAGCTGGCATTGGGTCTTCATTATTACCGGCGGCATCGGCATCATCTGGTCGTTCATCTGGATTAAGTTCTATCAGGCACCCAGCCAAAGCAAAGGCATCAATAAAGCCGAGCTGGATTACATCCGTGAAGGTGGCGCGATGGTGGATGGTGATGCGCCGAGCGAAAAGAAAGCCCGCACCAAACTTACCGCCGCCGACTGGAAACTGGTGTTCCACCGCAAGTTGTGCGGCGTCTATCTTGGCCAGTTCGCCGTCACATCCACGCTGTGGTTCTTCCTGACCTGGTTCCCGAACTATCTGACGCAGGAAAAACACATCGCGGCGCTCACCGCGGGCTTCATGACCACCGTGCCCTTCCTCGCGGCATTCGTTGGCGTGATTCTCTCGGGTATCGTCGCCGATCGTCTGGTGCGCAGTGGCCGTTCGCTGGGCTTTGCGCGCAAAACGCCGATCATCTGCGGTCTGCTGATCTCCACCTGCATCATGGGCGCGAACTACACCAACGATCCAATATGGATTATGACGCTGATGGCGATCGCCTTCTTCGGCAACGGTTTCGCCTCAATTACCTGGTCGCTGGTCTCCTCGCTGGCACCGGTGCGCCTGATTGGTTTGACCGGCGGCATGTTCAACTTTGTTGGCGGCCTGGGTGGCATCACCGTGCCGCTGGTGGTGGGTTATCTGGCGCAGGACTACGGCTTTGCACCGGCGCTGGTGTATATCTCGGCGGTGGCGCTGATTGGCGCGCTCTCCTACATCCTGCTGGTCGGTGATGTAAAACGCGTAGGTGAATAAATTCGCGCGATGAATCGCGCCGCTACAAATACGGGCACAATCCGTAGCGGCGCCGTTCATTGCGCAATCAACCGCGGCGAAATTGCTGCTTCTCACTGCAGAATCACGTAATTTATCCGGCAACTGTTAGATGGAAGGTTGCCTCATGTCAGAAAAACAAATCACCTTTGCCGCGCGTCATCATCAACTTACCAACATCAACGTCTGGACCGGCGACAGCCAGTGGCTGGCATTTGATGTGCGACCTTCCGGCGCCTCTTTTACCAGCCTGACTATCGAGCGCGTCAACGTGGCGAGCGGTGCCGTTGAAGTGTTGTATCAGGCTCGCGATGGTGCGCACGTTGGCGTGGTCACCGTCAGTCCGGATCTGCCGCCGCGTTACGTTTGCATTCATGGTCCGGAACATCCGGATGCGCACTGGCGCTACGATTTTCATCACCGACGCGGCGTGATCGTGCAGCAAGGCATCGCCGAGAACCTTGATGCCTGCGATATCACCGCGCCTTACACGCCTGGCGCGCTGCGCGGTGGCTCGCATGTCCACGTCTTCAGCCCGGATGGTTCGCGCCTGAGCTTTACCTACAACGATCATGTGATGCATGAAAAGGATGCCGGCGAAGACCTGCGTAACGTCGGCGTGGCCGTGCCGCTGCATCCGGTGTGTCCGCCCAAACAGCATCCGCGTGAATATGAGGGCAGTCATTATTGCGTGCTGGTCAGCCAGACGCAGCGCGATCCTCAGCCGGGCAGCGACCAGATTGACCGCGCCTATGAAGAGTGCTGGATCGGGAATCAAGGCTATCAGAAAGCGGATGGCAGCTGGCAGCGCTGGGCTATCGCCTTTATCGGCGATACGCGCGCCGCCAACGGCGACAAAGTGCCGGAAGTGTTTGTGGTGGATCTGCCCGCCGCGTTAGCCGATTACGCCAAAGCGGGTGCTTCGCCCTTACAGGGCACGGCGGATAAATTGCCTGCGCCGCCAGCTGGCGTGCAGCAGCGACGCATCACGCACACCCATGGCCTGGCACTGCAACCGCGCCACTGGCTGCGCGCCTCCGCGGATGGCAGTGCCATCGCCTTTTTGCTGGCGGACGAACAGGGCGTGATTCAGCTGTGGACGGTTTCACCGAATGGCGGCCTGCCACGCCAGGTGACGCAGCTGGCGAGTAGCATTCAGTCGGCCTTTAGCTGGCATCCACAAGGCGGCGCGATATGCTTTATCTGTGATAACAGTGTGATGCGCTGTGAAATGGCGACGGGAGCCTGTACGCGCTTAACGCCACGCAGCGATCATGCGCCATCCGGTGATGCAGTGGTCTGGTCGCCGGATGGAGAAAAGATCGCTTATATGCGGGAAGTGGACGGCTGGCGGCAGCTGTTTTGCGTCAGTGCGGCTGCGCGGGCATAGACGCGGCGGTCGCCAGGCTGGCTTGCGTGCCGGCCATTTTTTCGCTCTGCATCACGCGCTCGTGAATCGAATCCTTACTTTTATCGTCGCCAGAACGGAAGTAATCCCACGGCAGCAGCACGGTGTCCATCACCGCTGAGAACGGGAGATCGATCAGCGCCAGCGGCTTGATCGCCCAGCTGGTGTTGTCGTCAGTGATCATCTCTGCGCTGGCGCGCGTGCCGGGATAGTAGCCCTGACTGGCGCCAGTGTGAGACATAACGCTGGAGCAACCTGAAGTAACAAAGGTACTGCAAACCAGCACAGCTGTGAGCGGAAAGCGTTTCATCATATTCATCATCATCATCCCTTCAGTCATGGCATGGCCCTGGCTGGAGTGTGTCACCTGACGTTAAGCAAAGCTCTGTGGCTGCGTCTTGGATCTCAGGCGATTGGTCCCCTGAGTGTATGTCATATCGTCAGATTTGCTGTAAAAAAATACGCATCAGCCCTTGAAAGCGACCAGGCTGCACCCACTTTTAAGGAACGGTCTTGTTGCTGTTGCCGGAAGGGACAGCAACGGACTGCACAACCTGTCCATGGTGGAAGGTTGCCTAAACTTGCTGAATATCAGGAGTCTTATTATGCGTAACTTTGATCTCACCCCACTTTATCGTTCTGCCATTGGTTTCGATCGCCTGTTTAACCTGCTTGAGTCCAACCAAAACCAGGCCAATGGTGGCTATCCTCCGTATAACGTTGAGCTGGTGGATGAGAATTTCTACCGTATCACCATTGCCGTGGCGGGCTTTGCCCAGAGCGAGTTAGATATCACCTCGCATGACAACGTGCTGGTGGTGCGCGGCGCACATCCTGAAGAGCAGCCGGAGCGTAAATACCTGTATCAGGGTATCGCCGAGCGCAACTTCGAGCGCAAATTCCAGCTGGCCGATCACATCACGGTGCGCGATGCGCGTCTGGAAAATGGTCTGCTGAGCATCGATCTGATTCGCATTGTCCCGGAAGAGGCGAAACCGCGTCGTATCGAAATTCTGTAATCAGGATGTGAGTTAAAAAAACGCCGCTGAAAAGCGGCGTTTTTGTTTAGGTGCGCACCAATAATCGCTGACTGACCATGCCGCCAAACACATTCACCAGCAGGCCGAGGATGATCACTGAAACGCCGATCATCTGCTGAATCGACAAGGTTTCACCGAGGATCAGCGCCGCGCTGAGAATCCCCACCACCGGCACCAGCAGCGACAGCGGTGCCACGCGCCAGGTTTCATAGCGGCTCAGCAAATTACCCCATATCGCGTAGCCGACAATGGTGGCGATAAAGGCGAGATAGATCAGCGCCAACACCGTTTGCAGTGAAATGTGCAGCAGGCTGGTGATAATCGCCGCTTCGCCATCGAACAGCCATGAGCAGGCAAAGAACGGCACGATCGGCACCAGCGCACTCCACACCACCAGCGACATCACCGGCACTTTGCGGTTACGCAAAATGATTTTGTTGGTGATATTGCCGAGGCCCCACGACAGCGCCGCAGCCAGCGTCAGCATCATGGTAGTGAGCGTAATGCCCGCTGTGGTTTGGCCTGCCATGCCTGCGGTTGCCAGCATAAACATGCCGAGTGTCGCCACCAAAATGCCGACGATATGATTCCAGCGTAACTTCTCCGCCAGGAACAGCGCCCCCAACAGCAGCGTGAAGAAGGCCTGCGCCTGTAACACCAGCGACGCCAATCCTGCCGGCATGCCCAGCTTGATCGCGAGGAACAGAAAGGCGAACTGGCCAAAGCTGATGGTCATGCCGTAGACGATCAGCCAGCGCAGCGGAATCGCCGGACGCTTCACAAACAAGATTGCCGGAAACGCCACCAGGCTAAACCGCAATCCCGCCAGTAAAAAAGGCGGCATATCCTGCAGGCCCAGCTTAATCACCACAAAATTCACGCCCCACGCCACCACAACCAGCAGGGCTAACAACATATCTTTCACTGACATACACAGTCCTTACTGCCGCGATCAGGCGGTTGCCGTCACCGGTGTTGCGATCTCGGCACAACATTCATCACCGACAACCTTAAAGAAGTCATCCACCTGTAAAGCCACGGAGCGATCCAGTGCCCCGGCGTTAAACCACAGCGTGCCGACATCGCGCAGGCGCACATCGACGCGCAGCGCTAGCCGGTCATCAAAACTAAACGGCGGCACCGCGCCCATCACGCACTGGGTTAACTCCTGCGCTTTCTCTGGCGCCGCAAAGCTCGACTTCTTGCCGCCAATGGCGCGTGCGGCGCTTTTGAAGTTGATCTTGCAGTCGCCCGGCACAATCGCCAGCAGATAGCGCGCATCCGCGCCATCCGGCATCGTCACTTCCAGCACCATCGCTTTGGCCGCCTGATTGAGATCGTTACCGCGAATCTCGCTAATCAGGTCGGTCTGGCCGATGGCTTCATGCTCCACCACGCGATAACGCGCCTGATGATGATCCAGCAGGGCCGCTACTTTTTCATAGGTATTCATGTTCGTCTCCTCGTCGAAAACCTGGCGTTAACTCCAGGCGATGGCGTGTTTCATTTTTTTGTCGGTCAGGCCAAAGAAGAAGCCCATGGTGATGCGCGTGTCGCCTTCCACGCGATCAATTTCGTGATAAAACGCCGGATTAAACAGATAGATATCGCCACTGCGCGGTGAGAACTCGCATACCTCGCTGTGTTCGATGACGCCGGTTTGATAACCCAGTTCGCCCGGCGTTTTGTACCATTCATCTACCGGCTGCCACTTCTTATTGAAGATGCGCAGCGCGCCGCCGGCGTTGCACTCCTGCAAACAAACCACGCAACTCAGCTGGTGCAAGATGCGGGTCACCGCCAATCCGCTGCCGGCGGCATCGCGCACGATGTTGTCGTTATGCAGGGGATTGGCGACGCCGTCAGCGTGGAAGCGCACAATCGAACCGGCGTAATCGCCCAGCTCGGGTTCATTAGCGGTTTGCAGGCTTTCCAGGCGCAGCGCGTGCTGCACCCAGTTGTAGATCTGATCGCGCAGGCAGTGCAGCGACGACGGCAGCGCCGCCTGAATATCGCGCAGCTCGGTGAAGTAGTTTTCCGGCGCGGCGGTGTGCTTCGCCAGATAAGGGCCGAGCGTGGTCAGCGCGCCGTTTGGATAGTGCGATACCCGCACCTGTTCGCGGCACTGCTGCAAATCCTCCACCACCGCTGCGCGCACGTCCGGCTTGAGGAAGTTACGTAACACCAGCAGCGGCACGCGCGCCGTCACGATGTCATCCAGCCAGGTGCTCTCCACAAACATGTTTGGATGAATAACGCGGATCTGATTGAAAATCGCCATGTTGATCACTCCCCAATTGGAAATTCATGAAGTTCATGGTTGTTCATACGACGCCATTCAGACGCCGTGCCCAGTGCTGAAATAGGTTCAGAAGAGATGAAAGTGGTGTCGTTTTTCTGTAAGCGGTGCAGCGTGAAATAGTTGGGATAGGGCGTGTCGTCGGGATGCCATTGCCACGCCCAGGCTTTATCGCGGGTGACAAAAATGGCGTTGGCCGAACTGCCGCCCGGCGCGACCTGCGCCATCTTGTCGCGCAGATAATCGCGGGTGAAATCGGCGGGCGTGGCGCGATCCACCATATATTCGAGATACTCCGCGGAATCAAAGCGCGACTCCGCCATGCCCAATTGCTGATAAACGGTGGGCAAAAAACCGTTATGCATCATGTACCACTGCGTGTCGCCGCTGGTGCGCCACAGCGGATGAGAAAATTCGATACCGTGATTTTTGCTCAGCGTGGCGTGGCGCACATGCACCGCCAGAAAGCGGCCGCGCAGGCGATCAACATCAATGGTCGGCAGCGCATCGGCGAACGTGCCGGTGCCGTGCAGCGTGCGAATGTGCCCTTGCTCCAGCCATAAACAGCCCCAACCGTTAGGATGCTGTTTAATCGGACCTTCGTGCGTGGCGGTTTCGCCGCAGCTCATGGCACGCGCGGCGTCCAGCACTGCGGCGGCATCAAATTGGCCGTGCGCCACAATCATTCTGCACATAGTAAATCTCTCCGAGTGGTGAGCGATGGGGCCTCAAGGATCTGACGGAACACCGCCAGAATGTCGTCGCGGCTGGTCGCTGCGAGGCGCAAGGTGGCGAGAATGCCGGCGTGGCGGGTTAAATCGGCATACAGCGAAGAGCGTGGCGAAACTGCTAGCGCGGGCAGATTGAGCGGCGGCAACAGCTGACCGCGCTGGTGCTGTGCGATCCAGCGCTCAGCCGCGTCATACTGCAGGCGCTGACGCAAACGCACGCGGCCCACCGCCTGCGGCTGCGCCGGAAAATGCAGCGGCGGCATGCCGTGACCGGCTTCGATGTGGAACGCCACTTCCGCCCAGTTGATGCCGGTGACTTCCTGCACCAGATTCACCACGCCCATGCCGGAAAGGCGGAAGCCCATTTCGAGGAAATGCGGTTCGCCGTTGACCAAAATGAAGTCGATGTGAAATGCACCCTGACGATAGCCGAAGGTTTCACAGCAGAAGCTCATCAGGCTGCTAAAGCTGGCGGGCAGTTGCTGCGCGGCGACCGCCACATGGCCGGATTCGTAAAAACTGACGCAGCCGTCGGCATCGCTATGGTGTTCGATCACCTTTTGGCAGCAGGTCAGCGCCACCGCATGGCCGTTCGCCACCACGCCTTGCAGCGAATACTCATCGCCCGCCAGCCAGCTCTCGACGATAAAACCGCTGAAGCCGCGCCCGCCGTAATTCATGGTGTCGACCAGCTTGCCGATCACCGCATCAAGCTGGCTGGCCTGTTTCACCAGCCAGACGCCAAGACCGCCGCCGCCGTCAACCGGCTTGATCACGCAGGGATAGAGCAACGCGTCTCGCGCATCCCGAATGCTGAGCGGCGAGGCAAAAAAGCGAAACTCCGGCTGCGGAAAGCGCTGCCAGGCTTTGCGCAACGCCATACGCTGCGCGTACTTATCCGGCGGAATAAAGCTGGCACCGGCGTCGGGCCCCGCCAGCAGTTCGCGTACGCGACCGGCGCTGGCGTTGTAAGCTTCAAAGCCCGCCAGCACCACGTGAGGATGCTCCATCAACCCGGCATGCAAACAGGCTTGCAGTACATCCCACGGATTTTCCGGGCGATCGAGCCGCACAATCAGATCGAACGGCAACGGGATGCTCAGCGATTGGTAATCGACGAAATCGCCCATCTCCGCCAGCACGGTAAAGTAGCCGTCGCGTTTGGCCACCGCGCAGTAAGGATTTTGTCCGTCGCGGGTGGCACCAATCTGCAGGAAAATCTTTCTCATCGCGTTGCCTTACCGGGTTAACGCCCGGAGATCACTTCAGTGACGACGTCGTGCATGACCCCGTTATTCACCTGAATCACTGCTTTGTGCGGGTCAAAACGCAGCACGCGCGAAAGCGCATCGCCGCGCTGTTCGTCCAGCAGTGAACTCACCTGCTTGCTACGCCAGCAGTGACGCATCTGCGCCACGGTCAAACCAGAGTGTTGCTCCAGCTGCTGCGCCAGCACCAGGTCGTCGCTTTCGCCGCGCAGCAAGGCGCGCACCGCCGCTTCGTCCGGCGCATCGACCAACTGCTGCAACCAGCTTTTCAGCTGATTGCCTTCGGCGATAAACGGCGAATAGATCATGCAAACCAGTTGGGTTTCATTGAGGCCAAATGCCTGTTCGGCGAACTGCGCGGCGCGCTGGCGGGCGCGCTTAATCGCCTCATCGTCCTGATAACGTGCCGCCATCTCATCAATCAGCTGCGGCGGGAAATCTTTTTTCACCATCAGCCCGAGCGCAAAGCGCACATATTCGCGAATGCCTTCGGCGTAGCTGCGCTGCAACAGCGTCTCCGCACGCAGACCGCGAATATGTGCCATTAACGTCGGGTTACCGCAGTCCGATTCGGAAAAGCTGAACATCAGTTCATCAAAGCGGAAATGCATAAATTCAGTCAGCAGCGCCCAGTGCGCGCCCGCTTCATAGGCGGTGTCCTGATAGATATTGAAGAACAGCGGATCGCGTTCCAGCTGCCAGGTAATGCGGTGCGCGGGCGTCACCTGATCGGCACCGTAGATATCGGCGAAATAGCGCTCGGCCACGCCATCCAGCGTTTGCAGGAAGCCGCTAAAGCCGCGCGACTTATCCGCCACCGGCGCAGCAAACAGCCGCGAAAGATGGCGCGCCCACGCCAGATAAGCGGTTTGTTCCTGCGGCGAATCGCCGGTGATGATCACATCAACGCCGCCGTCGTAATGCGCCGCCAGGCCAAACGAGTTCACCATGCTGAGATTACAGGCGTTACAAAACGTCGAGCGCGCATCGGCGCGGAAGCGATGGCCATTCATCAGCACATCGTTGCGATTCTGCTGGCGCACGCTGTCTGGCATCGGTAAATGGCGATCGAAGTGGCGGATTTGCAGGCCGTCAGTCACCAGACATTCGGTAAAGTCATCATCGTGGATGTGCAACGCGCGATACACGCGATCGATATTGTCCATTACGCTGTCGTTCATTGCCGCATGGCGGTTGGTGCTAATGCGCAGCTGAAAGGTGCTGCCATGTTGCTGCCAGATCAGCCCCTGAATGTAGCGCACGTACGCCACCATATAGCTGCTGTCTTTGCCGCCGCCGTAGGCCAGCAGCACGCGGTTATTCTCCGGGTGAGTGGCATCCGGGAGCGCGGCGAGTAAACGGCGTGAACAGTGTTGCGCGGAATCAATAATCGTGGGGGTGAGATATCCACTAATCTCTCGCATCAGGGTGGACAGATTATTCATTTTCACTTCATCCTTTGGCTAAAAAGTCGCTGCTGCCGTGCTGGCGGCATCAGACGGGAAATGGGCCACGAAGGTGCTACGGAATGAATGCCTTAAAGACGATTGCGCGGGTTATCAATTAACTAATGCAGCCTAAAGTACTTTGAATGTAATCTGGTGAAAACGCACAGATCCGGACGAAATAGGGTGGAACAGATGGCGGGTGAAACGGAACAGGGCAGTCGTTACCGTCAAATCGCAGAGCAGATAAAACAAGCCATTCACAGCGGCTCGCTGCCGCCCGACAGCCGTTTACCGTCGGTGCGCACGTTGGCGACGCAGTACAGCGTCAGCATGACCACCGCGCTGAAAACATTACGCACGCTTGAGGATGAGCACTACGCAGTGGCGCGTCCCAAGTCCGGTTTTTTTGTCGCACCGCGGCCTGTTAATAAAACCTTTCCCACGCTCATTAACGAGCAAGCGCGCGAAGTGGCGCCGCTCGACGAGCAGACCGAGCTGCATCTGGCGATGCTCGGTTCAGACTGCCGCGTGCGGCTGGATCTGGCCAACGGCGACCTCTCACTCTATCCGGTGAAGAAGATTGGTTTGCTGATGCGCCAGATGGGTTACAGCAAACCGGCGCTGCTGGGGAATACCGTAAAAGGCACCGGCTACGCGCCGCTGAAAAATGAAATTGCACGCCGCGCGGTGGATTATGGCTGCAATATCAATGCGGATGACATCCTGATCACCAACGGCTGCATCGAAGCGATTTCGCTGGCGCTACGCGCCACCACGCGGCCAGGCGATATCGTCGCGGTGGAATCGCCGTGCTATTTCGTGTTGCTGCAGATGCTGCATAACCTCAATCTGCGGGTGATTGAGGTGGAAGCGGGGCCGGAAGGTTACGTTAATGTGGAGAAACTTACTTCACTGTTCCAGCGCAAAGCGGTGCAGGCGTATCTCACCATCAACAACATCAATAATCCGCTCGGCAAAAGCATTCCCAACGAGCAGAAAGCCTATATCGCACGTCAGGCCGACGAGAACGATGTGGTGATCATTGAGGATGATATCTTCGGTGATACCGCATTCGGTGAGCGCCGTCCGTTTCCAATGCGTGCCTTCAGCCCGAACGCTATTTTGTGCAGCGGCTTCTCGAAAACGGTTGCGCCGGGCATTCGCATTGGCTGGGTGCACAGCAGCAACTACATGCGCAAAATCGCCTCGCTGAAATACACCACCAGCATGGGCACGTCGGTGTTGTCTCAAGCAGCGATTGCCGAACTGCTGCGCAGCGGCGGCTATGATGCGCATCTGCGTAAGCTACGGCGCGAGTTGAAGAATCAAATCCAGCATATGCGTCAGGCGGTGCTGCGCTACTTCCCGCCGGGCACGCGGGTGTCTGATCCTGAAGGCGGCTATGTGTTATGGGTGGAAATGCCGATCGGTGCGCTGAATGTGCGCGCGCTGTTTCTCAAGGCGCGCAACGCGGGTATCGGTATCGCGCCGGGCCACATTTTCGCTACCGATCACCGCTACGATCACTGTTTTCGACTCAATGCCGGTTTTGGCTGGAATGCCGAAGTGGAGCAGGCGATTCAGCAGCTGGCGCAGTGGTGCCAGCTATCTATAACGCAGGGATAGCGCAATAGATTGCGCCGCTACGGAATGTGTACACAATCGTAGCGGCGCGATTCATCGCGCGACGTTGAAGCTTTAATTCTTAAACGCGGCTTCCAGCTCTTCCGCCAATATCTGCACCGCGCGCTCAATCTTCTCTGCATCCGGCACATAGTTCATGCGCATGCATTGATGGGTGTGCGGCCATTCGTGCTCCAAACCGGGGAAGAAGAAGTGGCCGGGCACCATCAGCACGCCACGCGCTTTCAGGCGCTGATACAGCGTTTCGGTGCTGATCGGCAGATCGCGGAACCACAGCCAGAGGAAAATCGCGCCTTCGGGTTTATGAATCAGGCAGCGATCTTCCGGCAAATAGCGGCGCAGAATCGCAATCGTCTCGCTGACTTTGGCCTGATAGAACGGCTTAATCACCTCTTGCGACAGCCGCAGCAAATCCCCGCGTACGATCATCTCATTAGCAATCGCTGGGCCGATGCTGCCCGGCGCCAGGCTAATAATGCCGTTCATGTTGCCAATGGCGGTGATAGTGCTCTCATCGGCGACGATAATGCCGCAACGTGCGCCGGGGAGGCCAAGTTTCGACAGGCTCATGCACAGAATGGTATTGGGATTCCACAGCGGGCGCGCTTCGCTAAAAATGATGCCGGGGAACGGCACGCCGTACGCGTTATCAATCAGCAGCGGTACGCCGTGCTGCTGCGCCAGCGCATCCAGCTGCAGCAGTTCATCATCAGTGATCACGTTGCCGGTTGGGTTGGTCGGGCGCGAAACGCAGATTAGGCCGACATCGTCATTCAGCGGCAAATGGTCGAAATCAACGTGATATTTGAACTGGCCTTCCGGCAGCAGCTCAATGTTTGGCTTGGCGGAGACAAACAGATCCTCTTCCAGGCCGGCATCGGCGTAGCCGAGATATTCCGGTGCCAGCGGGAACAGCACGCGCTTTTTGCTGCCGTCGGCGCGACGTCCGGCGAACAAGTTGAAGAGATAGAAAAACGCACTCTGGCTGCCGTTGGTCAGCGCGATGTTTTGCGCGGTTAATGGCCAGCCAAGTTCCTCACGCAGCATCTTCGCCAGCGCATCCAGCAGCAGCGCTTTGCCGCGCGGACCATCGTAGTTGCACAGCGCTTCGCTCAGCTGGCCGTCCTGATGCATCTGCATCAGCAACTGGTTGAAATAGTCATTCATCGCCGGGATCTGCGCCGGATTACCGCCACCAAGCATGATGGTGCCGGGCGTGCGCAGGCCTTCACCCATGTCTTCCATCAGACGTGAGATGCCGGAGTGTTGAGTAAATTTGTCGCCGAACTGAGAAAAGGACATAGGAAGTTAAAACGTTGTGAAATCGAATGGGGAACCACCATAGCGCCCGCCGCTGGCAGGCGCAATGGGTAAAAGGCAAGCTTAGCCTTGGATCTGCGGGTTAACGCAGTTTTTCTCGACTTTGCCGCTCAGGGCGGCGATCAGGTTATCTACCGCGTCGCGCGCCATGCCGTAACGGGTTTCATGGGTGGCGGAACCGATGTGCGGCAGCGCGACCACGTTCGGCAGCGTCAAAATTTCGGCATCGGCAGGCACCGGTTCAACTTCGAACACATCCAGACCGGCGGCGTGGATAGTGCCGTCTTTCAGCGCCGCCGTCAGCGCCTGCTCATCCACCACCGGACCGCGACCGGCGTTGATCAGAATTGCGCTTGGCTTCATCAACTTGAGCTGCGCCGCGCCAATCATATGGTGCGTCTGTTCGGTCAGCGGCAGGCTGATGCAGACAAAATCACTCTCTTTCAGCAAGGTTTCCAGATCGCAGGCACGCGCACCAAAGCGGGTTTCCGCCTCTTCATGCTGACGACGCGCGTTATAGAGAATGTTCATGCCGAAGCCAAAGTGCGCACGCTGCGCCAGCGCGAGGCCGATGCGGCCCATGCCGAGAATGCCGAGGGTTTTGTGATGCACATCAATGCCGAAATGATCCGGTCCGATGCTCTTTTTCCACTCGCCGTTTTTGACCCACTTATCCAGCTCGGTCACGCGCCGCGCGGTGCTCAGAACCAGCGCCATCATGGTGTCGGCGACGGTTTCGGTCAGCACGGTTGGTGTGTGCATCAGCAGCACTTTGCGTTGATTCAGCGCATCAACGTTGAAGTTATCGTAACCCACCGACACGGTGGAGCAGGCGCGCAGCGCGGGCATTTTTGCCAGCAGCTCGCCATCCACTTTGCCGCCAGAGCCGAGCAAACCTTGCGCCTGTTCGAACTGCGCCGCGTGTTTTTCGATAGTTTCCGGGGAAATGTCGTGCACTTCAGTGACGGTGAAATGGGCATCCAGTTTGGTGCGCAGGTCATCTGGCAGGCTCTTATAAAGAATCACAGCAGGTTTCATCTTTTGCTCCCTTTAAAATGTAGGGGAGGCTTTAATGCCTCCCGAATCGATTACGCGTGCTTCGCCCCGTGAACGGGCGGCGGCGTTTTGTTCTGGGCTGGTTTGACGATCAACGTCAGCCAAACCGAAGCCAGCAGCGCAGCACCCATGAAAATGTAGGAGGCGGCAGGCGAACCGGTCGCGCCATTAAGATAGCCTACAATCCACGATCCGACGAAGGAACCCAGTGCGCCCATGCTGTTGATTAATGCCATCGCACCACCGGCGACGTTGCGCGGCAACATCTCCGGAATGATGGCGAAGAACGGACCATAAGGCGCATACATCGCCCCACCGGCAATCACCAGCAGCGTATACGACAGCCAGAAGTTGCTGGAGCCCACCAGGTACGAACCGAGGAACGCCAGCGCGCCAATCAGCAGCAGCGGCCAGACAAACAGTTTACGATTCTGGGTTTTATCTGACGCCCACGACACCACGATCATCGCAATGGTCGCCACCAGATACGGCACCGCAGACAGCCAACCGGCTTCCACCATGCCCATCTGCGAACCGTTACGCAGAATGGACGGCAGCCACAGCACGAAACCGTAAACGCCGATGCTCCAGGCAAAATATTGCAGGCACAGCAGGATCACGTTGCGATTACGGAACGCTTCACCGTAGTTACGTACCGCTTTAATCCCTTCCTGCTCTTTTTGCAGCTGCGCCTGCAGCGCGGCTTTCTCGCTTTCGCTCATCCATTTGGCCTGGGCAGGTTTGTCCTGCACCAGGAACCACCAAGCCACCGCCCAGATCACTGCCGGGATGCCTTCAATGATAAACATCTCGCGCCAGCCAAAGGACTCAATCAGATAGCCGGAAACCACCGACATCCACAGCACCGTCACCGGATTACCGAGGATCAGGAAGGTATTGGCGCGCGAACGTTCGGATTTGGTAAACCAGTTGCTGATATAGATCAGCATCGCCGGCATCACCGCCGCTTCCACCACGCCGAGCACAAAGCGGATCGCCGCCAGCATCGGAATGTTGCTGACCACGCCGGTCAGCGAGGCGCAGCCGCCCCATAAAATCAGGCACCAGAAAATCAGCTTCTTCACGCTGCGACGTTCGGCGTACAGCGCGCCGGGGATCTGGAAGAAGAAGTAGCCGAGGAAGAACAGGGCGCCCAGCAGCGATGACATGCCTTTGGTGATGCCGAGATCGTCATTTATCCCTGCGGCAGAGGCGAAGCTGAAGTTCGCCCGGTCCAGATACGCCAGACTGTAGGTGATAAACACGATGGGCATGATAAACCACCAGCGTTTTGGCGCGATTGTCTGCGATTTCATGGGTGACTCCTCTGGTTGAGGTGGACGCATTCAGTGGATGCGCCTCGCGATATTGTTGTAGTGGGTACAGCTATTGGGTTTCGTACGGACCCGTAGCGGCGCAATTTATTGCGCTTCTGGCAGCGAAGCCGCTGCGAAAAGCGCGCGATGCATCGCGCCGCTACGGGATTGTGCTGTTATCAGTAATCGCCCAATGCCGCGCGCGTCGGCAGGCCTTCGCTGTCGCCAGCGACCTGAATCGCCAGCGAACCGATCTTATTACCGCGCAGAATCGCCTGCGGCAGGGATTTTCCTTCCAGCAAAGCGCTGATCAGCCCAACCGCAAAGCCGTCGCCGGCACCCACGGTATCGACCACATTCTCGACGCGAATCGGTGCGACCTGGCCTTGCTGGCCGTCGGCGGTTTTGTACCAGGCGCCGTCGCCACCGGTTTTGATCACCACCGCTTTCACCCCTTTATCGAGGTAGAAATCGGCGATGGCTTCCGGCTGGCGGTAGCCGGTGAGAATCAAACCCTCTTTCTCGCCCGGCAGCACCCAATCGGCGTATTCCGCCAGATGATTGAGTTGCTTGCGCATCTCCTCTTCGCTGCGCCATAACACCGGACGCAAATTGGGATCGAAGGAGATGGTTTTGCCTCGCGCGCGCATCTCTTTTGCCGCGTGTTGCGCCAGGGCAAGCGAGCTGTCAGAGATTGCCGCCGCCACGCCGCTTAAATGCAGATGGCGCGCGCTGCCAAAGTAGTCGTCGTTGAAATCGTCGGGCGACAGATGGCTGGCGGCGGAGCCTTTGCGGAAATATTCGACTTCCGGATCGGAGCCGTCATCGACGCGGGATTTGAGCTGGAAGCCGGTGCGATAGCGCGCGTCCGTGGTGACGCAGCGGTGATCGACGCCCTCTTTTTCCAGCTGTTGCAGTGTGAAGCGACCAAAACTGTCGTCGCCGACGCGGCTCACCCAACCGACCTGCAAACCGAGGCGCGCCAGGCCAATCGCCACGTTGAGTTCGGCCCCAGCAATGCGTTTGACGAAGCCTTCTGCTGCGGCGAGATCGCCGGTTTGCTGGGCGATAAACATCGCCATCGCTTCACCAATCGTCACCACATCCAGCGTTTTTTGCGTCATCATCGGCTCCTTACGCTGCACGCAGCAGGTCAACGTAATGGCGAGTGACCGCCAGCAAATCCGCGCCTTCCAGCGGGAATTCGATGCCGCGCGGTGCGTCGGTTGGCAGCGCGTTCAGCAGCGTGCGCCAGCTATCGTCGGCCTGATCCAGCGCGATCGCGCGGAAAGTAGCGCCGTGTGGCACCGCCGCTTTAACGTGGATGTAGCTAACGTAGCGACTGAGTTGCGCGGCGGCCTGCAAACCGTCTTCGCCGGTCCACTGCCAGTTGCCCATATCGAAGGTCATATCCAGCGGCAATGCGGCATCGCAAGCCTGATGGAAGAAGCGCAGCATCGGCGCCAGTTTGCTGTCTGGCGTTTGATCGTTCTCAACCACCAGCGTCACCGTTGATGCTTTAAGTACATCGAGCAGCGCGCGCGCATCAAGTTCAACGAAATGGCCAAGCGCCACTTTCAGGCGCTGAGCGCCGATTTGTTCGGCTTCCTGCAGGAACTGCGCCAGACGGGGATTCAGCGCACCATCATCTAGCCACAACGCTTCCGGCACGGAATAACTGGCGCTCAGCTGATGCTGGGAAATCGCATTGCCCAGCGCATGCAGCAGGCAGAGTTCATTTTCGTTGAACAGCTCGCGACGAATTTCGACGCCATCTGCGCCGGCCTGTTTGATCAGCGGCAACAGCGCGGCCTGGCCACCCAATTCCGCTACTTTCTGCGCGCCGTATGCGGCAGTTACAACAATAATTTCTGGTTTCATCACGTTTCTCCGGGCATGACCACATCCCATTCGTTATAAAAAACCTAAATGGAACCGGTTCCAAAGGAAAGGCGCAGACCGTGAAATTATGATCATGCTCACGAAGTGAGCCATAAAAGGCCGGCTTAGCGCAGCGGCTGGCTGGAGCCGCGTACGATCAGTTCGCCGGAGAAGAGCTGTTCGCTGACCGGTTGCTCGCTGCCCTCAATGCGCGCGATAACCTGCTCCAGCGCGGCGTAACCAATCTGCCAGGTGGGTTGCTTTAAGGTGGTGATGCCGACACCCGCCAGCGCCGCCCATTCCAGTTCGTCAAAGCCCAGCAGGCCAATCGCTTCGCCCCAGCGCAGCGCAAGGCGCTGCAGCGCGCGCGCCACTTGCAAGGTCAGCGCGCCGTTGGCGGCGATCACCGCACAGCGTTTGTCGGGATGGCGCTGGTGGAATTCCCGCAGCTGTTTTTCCAGCGCGTCGGGCTGATGCAGCGCTACCTCGGCATTCTCTGCCGCAATCTCTGGCGCGTTTTTTACCGTGTCGTAGAAGGCGCGCAGACGTTCACGGCGCGTATTAACGCTGCCGAGCGGCTCGCTAAGGAAGAGCAGGGCTTGATAGCCGTTATCCAGCAAATGTTGGGTCGCAACCGTGGAGGCTTCAACGTTGTTGAGCCCCACCATATCGCAGGCGAAATCGGGGATTTTCCGGTCAATCAATACCATCGGCAGCATCGACTGTTGCAGGCGATTGAGCACTTCTTCATGCATGCCCACGGCATTAACCACAATGCCTTCCACCTGATAGCTGCTGAGCAGTTGCAGGTAATGCTGTTCGAGATCGACTTCATTGTTGGTGTTACACATCAGCAGGGTAAAGCCCTGCGCACGACACGCCGCTTCGATGCCGCTCAGCACGTCAACCGAGTAAGGATTGGTGATGTCGGCAATGATCAGGCCAATCAAACGCGTGCGGCCGCGTTTCAGTCCGCGCGCCATCTGGCTGGGACGATAGTTGAGTTCGGCGATGGCCTGTTCGATACGGGCTTTGAGATCGGGCGAGAGCAGATTCACTTCGCCATTCAGATAGCGGGAAACGCTGGTTTTACCGGTTTTTGCCGTACGGGCAACGTCACTGATTGTGGCTCGTGGCGGCCTGGTTTTCATTGCTTACACCTGCTGAAAAGAAACAGGCGAAGACTAACACAGCTCGCGCCAGGCGCAATCATTGCGCGTCAGAAGTGAGTCGCAGCACCGGCTGCCAGAGCGTTTGCAGATCGCCTGGCGGCACATCATCGAGCAGTTGCAGCACCATTTCGGCGATGCGCTCGCCAATGTGCTGCTGCGATGATTGCAGAATGGTGTTCACCGGCTGATCGACAATCGAATCGGGCGGCAATCCATCATACACATACAGCGGAATCGCCTGCGCGCCCTTCAGGCGGGCCGCCTGCTGCAGCGCAATCGCGGCACCTTCACCCAGCGTGCTGCAATCGGTGATGATCGCCTGCGGCGCGTCGCCTTGCGCCAGCCAGGCATTGGTTTGCTGATAGCCGGAGCGGCGTGTGGCGGGTAGTGCGGCCATCAGGGATTGATCGACCGGCGCCTGATGCCGAATCAGCGCATCAATAAATCCCTGGCGGCGATCGAGGATGTACGTTGCCGTTTCGTTACTGCCGAGATAGGCCAGACGCGGCCAACCTTGTTGCAGGCAGTGTTCTGCCGCCAGAAAGGTACCGGCGTGATTATCGTAATCAATCCATGCGTATGGCAGCGGCAGCTCGCTGCGGCCGAGCGTCAGGAAGCGGAAACCCTTCTGCTGCAAGCGTTGCAGTCGCGCATCCTGCGGCAGGGTGTGGGTTAAAATCAGCGCATCGATGGCGCCGCTGCGCAGCATGCGGATCAGCTTACGCTGTTGCCCTTGCGGTTTGTCAGGCAGCAACAGCAAATCAATATCGTGCTGGGCGAGGCGTTGATCCAGCATCAGCAGCATTTGGCTGTAATAGCTGTCATTGAGCGAGGCGTGGCTGATGGGAAAGAGTAGACCGACCGCATTGGCGCGCCCGGTTTTCAGGCGGCGGGCAGCGTCGTTGGGGCGATAGCCGCGCGCATTCGCTTCGTCTTCAATGCGTTTACGCGTGACGGCCGCTACATCGTCATAGCCATTTAGCGCCCGGCTCACGGTAGTAACAGAGAGGCCAAGGGTAGCGGCGATGGCTTTGAGTGACATGATAGCGTCCCACTGATCAATTTTTGATCACGCTAGCATAAAGGAAAAGGCGGCTCTATCGGTTACGAATTTTTTAGCTTTTTCTAACAAAGATGGCGTCAAAAGAGGCGGAAAAATGTGACAAAAGCCGATCTGTTCGTGCAGATCGGCTCTTTACTTTTAGCCCAGTGGGCTGAGGGTGATCTCAACGCGACGGTTCTGTGCTTTACCGTCTTCGGTGCTGTTGCTGGCAACCGGATTATCCGGGCCTAAACCCTGGGTGCGCAGACGGTTTTGCGCCACGCCTTGCAGAATCAGACCGCTGGCCACGCTGTCGGCGCGCTGCTGTGACAGGCGCATATTCAGCGCGCGCGTGCCGGTACTGTCGGTGTAGCCCACCACATTCACGGCGGTTTTTGGATACTCTTTCAGCACCATCGCCACGCCGGTCAGGGTGTTGGCGCCCGCCGGTTTCAGGTTGCTGCTGTTGGAATCAAAGGTGACGTTATTTGGCATGTTGAGCACGATGTTGTCGCCCTGACGCGTCACGCTGACGCCGGTGCCGCGCATTTTGTCGCGCAGTTTCGCTTCCTGCACATCCATGTAATAACCCGCGCCGCCGCCCAGTGCGGCACCGGACGCCGCGCCAATCAGTGCACCTTTACCGCGATCTTTCTTCGACGACGACAGCACGCCCACGCCCGCACCCAGCACCGCGCCCAAACCGGCACCGATACCCGATTTGCCCGCCTGCGATTCGCCGGTATAGGGATTGGTGGTACAACCCGACAGCGCGAGGCTGCCGCTCAGTAACAAGGTCAGCGCCAAAATACGCTTATTCATGAAAAACCCCTCACAGATTTAAACGGGGAAAAGCCCCAAAACGGCACTATTATGCCGTTCAATTATGGGGAAATGCGTGAGGGTCAGTCTTAATTTGTAAACTTTTGCTTTAAAGATTATCAGGATGGCAAAAACAGCTGGTTTGATGATCGTTAATTAAGCCGCAGGCCTGTAGAAATGAGTGGCAGGTTGTGGGGCCGACGAATTTAAAACCACGCTTCTTAAGTGCTTTCGACAGCGCAATCGCGGGCTCGGAGGTCGTTGGCGCGTCTTTGTAATTCGCGTAACGGTGCAAAATCGGCGTATGGTCGACAAAAGACCAGATAAAGCGTGAAAACTCCTCTCCGGTGGCTTCCAGCGCTAGCAAGGCACGCGCATTGTTGATGATCGCTTCCAGCTTGCCGCGATGGCGAATCAGTCCCGCATTTTGCATCAACCGTGCCATGTCGCTTTCATCCATCAACGCCACGGCTGCGGGATCAAATTCATGGAACGCGCGGCGGTAGTTTTCGCGTTTTTTCAGTACCGTAATCCATGAAAGTCCGGCCTGTTGGCCTTCAAGACAGACCATTTCAAATAAGACTCGCTTATCGGTTTGCGGCACGCCCCACTCTTTATCGTGGTACGCCAGATACAGTGGATCCTCAGTTACCCAGCCACAACGTTGCATTGCATCACTCCCTTAGCCTATGAAATAGCGGTAGTTCCCTTGACGAATGGCAAAAGCGATTAATAGTTATACAAGGGGCGCCGATATAGATCTTATAAAACCTAAACGCCCATCTCTTCCCGGCTCGTCAGGAGTCCTTCATGTTGCAGAAAAGTCAGCGGACAGGCCAGCATATAATCGCGCTGGCTTTTGGCAGTGTATGGCTATTTTTTCTGGCCGGGAATACCTATGCCTTTGATCAATCGAGCCAGAATAGCGCACCCGATTACAACGCCATACTTGCTGAAAAAATTTCCAGTAATCACCTGATGTTGACAGAAAACCCCGATGCCAACCTGTTTGACGCCGCGCTTAACTCGCCGAATGACTACGCGCTGGTGATGCACAGTGAAACCGCCAGCGTCGGCGCTACGCCTTTTGTTAATCGCTACTCTGCCGGCTGGTCGATGCCGATGAGTAAAGCGGTGAGCACCGGGCCGGTGGCGCAGTTTGCGGTAGATGATTCGACTTTGAGCTGTCCGAAGTGCGCAGGAGTGGATAGCAACAACGCCGAGCACATTGCCTCCGTTGGCTGGCGCGTGGATTCTAGCTTTAGTGGGATATCGCCGTGGGCGCAGGTAAGTTACAGCCATCTGGTAAATGAAGAGTTGCCATCGCCCACCCGCGAACGAGCCGAGGATATCAACGGACGGGAAAATAATTGGGTGGATGTCAGCGTCGGCGCAAATATGCCGCTGGGGCAAAATATGGCGGCCTTTGCTTCTTTTGCGCAAACCGGCGCAGTGACCAGCGGTGAGCAGTTTATTTATAGCCTGGGCGTCAGCGCCAGCTTCTAATCGGCATAAAAAGAGAAGTGACAAAACCTGAGGTCCATATACTAAGCGCGCTAATCATTACTTTGGTCACAATATGCGCAACAATATTATTCTTATTAGCCGTGAAGTTACGGCCTTTCTCATCAGTGGATTGGTGCTCGTTTTCTGTATGGCGATGGTCTACATCGACGTCAACTGGATGAACGATGCCCTGCACGAAACCTCCTTCACCGAAATCACCCAGGAGCTGATGCTCTTGCTCATCGCCACCTTCTATTTCCTCTCGGCCTGGCAGCGGCCATCACAACGCAGCGTGCTGATCCTGGTCGGCGGTTTTTACAGCTGCATGCTGATTCGTGAGATGGACTTCCTGTTCGATTTCATCAGGCACGGCGCATGGCTGTGGTTTGCGCTGGCGACGACGGCGGCCTGTCTGGCGATGGCCTTCCGCCAGCCGCGCCAGATCCTGCCCGGCCTGGCGTCGCTGGTTCAGCATCGCAGCTGGCAGATGATGGCCGCAGGTTTACTGGCTATTTTGGTGTTTTCGCGCCTGTTTGGCATGCATCAGCTGTGGGAACATCTGATGCTCGATGGTTATAACCGCGTGGTAAAAAACATGGCGGAAGAGGGCAGCGAGATGTTTGGCTACAGCCTGTGCCTGATCGCATCGGCTCGCTATCTTTGGCAAACCCGGCCGCAGCCTGTCGCGGTTCGGGTGCCGCACGCGTCACGCCATGTGGATCGCGCCGAACCGCTGACGATGCCACGCTAATCGCTGCGACCTTTTTGACGATCACTTGTCCTAAAACAGGTACACTTACCGCATAACGCCGGGCTGAATTTGCCGCCCGGCGCACCATGCTGGTTAACGTCAGGTTTCTTCATGTCAGTCAAAATCTTATCTTCAACGTTGGTGGGGCTGGATGGCTTCTGCCATGACCCGCTCGCCGTGCTGCAGCAGGCCGATAACGGCACGCTGGCGGTGCTGCATAACAATACGCCGGCGTTTTATGCGCTCACGCCGCAGCGTCTGGCGCAGCTGCTGGCGCTGGAAGCCGCCGCGCAGCAGCCCAATGATGTCACGCTGGATGAGAGTCTGTTTCAGACCGAAAGCGCGCCCATCGCCACGCCGGTGGGCAAGTTCGCGATGTATGAAGGCTGGCAGCCCGATAGCGATTTTCAGCGTCAGGCCGCCATCTGGGGCGTTGCGTTGAGTGAACCGGTTACCGCCGCCGAGCTGGCCACGTTTGTGGCGTACTGGCAGGCGGAAGGCCGTTTGTTCCATCATGTGCAGTGGCAGCAGAAGCTAGCGCGCAGCGTGCAGATGAATCGCGCCGCCAATGGCGGACAGCCAAAGCGCGATCTCACGCAAATCAGCAATACTGATTACGATATTCCCGATGGATTCCGAGGTGAGTAATGAAAACGCCGAACGATCTTTTTAGTCGCCTGAAAAAGATGATGCCGTCCGAAGTGCAGCCGAAATTCAAAAGCGGCGCGGAGCTGCTGGCCTGGAACCAGGAACAGGGCCGCTTGCGCTCGGAAGCGATTGTGCGAGAAAACCGCGCGATGAAAATGCAGCGCATCATGGGGCGCTCGGGCATCCGCGAGCTGCACATGAACTGCTCGTTCGACAACTATCGCGTGGAAAATGATGGGCAGCGCAAAGCGCTGGCCATGGCGCGCGAATACGCCGCCGGATTTGAAAACAGCATCTCCAGTTTTGTTTTTTCCGGTCGTCCCGGCACCGGTAAAAACCACCTTGCCGCGGCGATTGGTAACGATCTGATTATTCGCGGTAAAAGCGTGCTGATTGTGACCGTGGCCGACTTGATGTCGAGCATGAAAGGCACTTTCAGCGGCGGCAGCGATTTAACTGAAGAGCGCCTGCTGCACGATCTCAGCCATGTGGATCTGCTGGTGATCGATGAGATCGGCATGCAGAGTGAATCGCGCTATGAAAAAGTGATCATCAATCAGATTGTTGATCGCCGCTCATCGTCGAAACGCCCAACGGGCATGTTATCGAACCTCGATCCCGCCGGCATGAATTCGCTGCTGGGTGAACGCGTGATGGACCGTATGCGCCTCGGCAACAGCTTGTGGGTGCGCTTTGACTGGGAAAGTTATCGCAGCCGTGTGCGCGGTGATGAGTATTGAGGAGTGCTATGAAAGCAGCCGGTAAAGGTCCAGCACTACTTCGCCTGAACAACCTGAAGCGGGTGATGATGCAACTGCGCACCACCCGCATCACCTCCCGCCAGGATCTGGCATTAGCGCTCGAGCTGAGCAAAAACACCGTTTCACTGATTGTCGATGATTTGCTGGAAGCCGGGCTGATCAATGAGCTCGGCCCGGTTAGCGTGGCGTCAGCGGGCCGGCCGAAAATCGAAATCTCGCTGCGCGCCGAAAAGCTGAAAAGCGCGGGCATCATGGTGGAGCGCCAGGCGATTCACTGGCGCGTGTGCGACTATTTCTCGCAGGTGATTGCCGAGCAAACCTGGCGCACCGAAACCAGCGATCCCGAGCAGTTGCTGCATGAGCTGGTGGAAGTGTGCCAGACCTTGCACGCGGCGCATCCCGAGCTGCTCGGCGTGGCGATTGGTTTCCCTGGCATCATCGATCCGCATCGCGGCTGGGTGCATTTTTCCGCGCATTTGGGCTGGCAGGATGTGGATGTGATGACCATCCTCAGCCACGAGATGCCGCTGCCGCTGCGCATCATGAATAACGTCAAAGCTGCGGCGCTGCTTTCGGTGCAGCAACTCGAACTGAATAAGTCGCAAAGCCATTTCTATCTGCGAATTTCTGAAGGATTAGGTGGCGCGCTGGTGGAACACGGCGAAGTGTTTACCGGCAGCAGCTGGACGGCGGGCGAGATCGGCCATCTTATCGTGCAACCCAACGGCGAACGCTGTAGCTGCGGCCGCTTAGGTTGTCTGGAAACGCTGGTGAGCAAACCGGCCATTCAGCAGCAACTGGCAAAACGTAAACCGGGCCTGCGCTGGCAGAATGGCGATAGCGAACCGGAAATCCTGAAAGAGGTGATGACGCAGGCGGGCACCCACTTGGGCAACGCGTTGAGTCAGGTGATGCAGCTGGTGAATCCGGCCAGCATCATTATTGATGGGCCGTGGAATGCGCAGCCAGCGTTTGTGCAGGCGGTGCAGCAGGCGGCGCAGGCCGGTGCGCTGGCCTTTACCTTCGCCCATACCGCGCTGCATTTCCTGCCGCTGCGTATCGATCCGGCCAACGGTTTAGCGCTGGCGGTGATTGAGCAGTATGAACGCCTGAGTTAACAAGGGCGCCATAAAGGGCGCCCTGCAGATCCGTATCCTTACCGATTAATGCCGTGGAATATCAAATGATTCGCTCGCCTTCACGGTAGACGTCGTCTCCGGCAACTCTGCTTCGACGTTAAATTTACACAGCACCAGCGCATGAATCTTCTCAAGCGACACGCCAGCCGTTTCTGGCAGATAGCGGAAGGTGAAGAAGTACATACCCAGCGAGAAGATCGCGAACAGCAACAGCGGGAAGCCACCGTGGAACATATCCAGCAGCATCGGGCTGCTGTTCATGATCGGGAAGGTGCTGCTGATAACAAAGTTGGCCATCGACATCGCGCAGATGGAAATCCCCACGCAAATCGAACGAATCTCGGTTGGAAACACTTCGCCCAGCACCGTCCAGACGATCTGGCCCCACGTCATACCGAAGAAAATCATGTAAGCGAACAGGCCAATAACCGCCAGCATACCCGGCAAGTGGTAATAGAAGGCGATGAAGGAGTAGGTCAGGCACACGCAAGAGGTGATCGCGCCCAGCAGCAGCAGCTTACGACGACCGACTTTATCGATCAGCATCATCCCCGCCAGCACGCCAATAAACTGACAAATCGACAGCCAGAAGGTTTGCAGCAGCGCTGAGTCAGTGCTGCCCGCGACGTTTTTCAGCAAGGTTGGCCCAAAGTACTGAATGACGTTGATACCGCTGATCTGGTTACCCACCGCCAAACCGATGCCGACAATCAGCAATGGAATGGTGGTTTTATCCAGACGCAGACGCGATTTGTGCTGCTGCGCGGTTTTATCAGAAAACGAATGTTTGATTTCGTTGAACACGCTCTCGGCATGTTCGCGGTTAGAGATTTTGGTCAGCGTATCCAGCGCTTCATCGTACTTGCCTTTCAGCACGTTCCAGCGCGGTGATTCCGGGATAAAGGCGATGAACAAAATAAACAGCGCGCACGGCACCAGCGCGGTGGCGAGGATGTAGCGCCAGCCCATGTTGATCATCACATCCGGCAAGGTGGATTTGGTGATGAAGTAGTTAGTCAGCAACACCACCGATTGTCCGCCGACGCAGCACACCGCATAGAGCGCGGTGGTACGGCCACGAAACTTCGAAGGTGACAGCTCGGCCAGATAGATAGGCGAAATCACCGACGCCAGGCCAATCGCTAATCCGCCAATCATGCGGAAGATGACAAACACGGTGAAGTTATGCGCCAACGCCGTGCCGATTACCGAAACGGTAAACAGCAGGGCGGTGATGGCGAGGGATTTTTTACGTCCCAGCTTGTCACTGAGGCGCGGTGCCATAAAGCAGCCGATCAAACTGCCGAGCAGGATATTGGAAACGGCCCAGCCGGTTTCAGCGGGCGTTAACTGGAAATATTCACTTAAGGGTTCGATTGCACCGGAGATAATGGAAGAGTCATATCCCATCAGCAGACCGCCGAATGCCGCGACAGTACAGCAGAGAATGACATACTTCATGTTGTAGCGTTTTTGCCTGGTATCCATTGTTATAGCCCCTTGTCTCTACGGCCTGAACGTTACTTGTCCAGAAAGAGGGTGGTGTAGGTTTCGATGTTCAACTTTTATTCACGCGAGGTCTTCGTGTTGGAATATATGTTCTAAATGATGGTATTTGGATCATTTTTTCCGAAAAGTGTGAAGGGGGTGGCGAAAATTGCCGAATAAGTCGCCAGGAGTATGCTTATAGCCCAATGAAATGATAGGTTTTTCATCAATTCACTCTGTAAGGGCATTGCAAAATTTGCTTTTTATTGGAATTTTCATTCTGTTGAATACGCGGGTTTGCCGGGTTTATTTCACCCGACGGAGCGCACGGGTGCGTTTCATTTTTTAACAGGCAACGGGCATAATACGTTGATTATCAGCCCCTCTTTGCGGACGCCGTAATGAAAACGCAGCGCATCACTCTGGACGATATTGCTACCCTGGCGGGCGTCACCAAAATGACGGTAAGTCGCTATCTGCGCACGCCGGAAAAGGTCAAAACGGAAACGGCGGAGAAAATCGCCAGCGTGATTGCCGAAATTGGCTACGTCGCGGATAGCGAAAATGTCTCGTCGACCAAACAGAACCCACCGCGCATCGGCGTTTTAATTCCTTCTTTTAATAATCAAATCTTTGCCGACTTGCTGGCGGGCATTGAATCGGTGACCAGCGCGCACGGTTATCAAACGCTGGTGGTCAATTACGACTACAACGCCCAGCGTGAAGAGGAGCAGATCGCCACGGTGCTGGCCTTTAACATCAAAGGGCTGATCCTGACCGAATCCGTGCACACCGTGCGCGCAGAAAAATACCTAAACGCCGCCAACATTCCGGTGGCGGAAGTGATGGGGCTGACCGAGGCGCGTGGACGCATCAATGTGGGTTTCGACAACTATCGCGCCGGCTACGACATGACGGCGATGCTGCTGGCCAGCGGCAAACAGCGCGTTATCTATTTTGGTTCGATGTCCGATCGTCGTGATGAGCAACGCTACGCCGGTTATCGCGATGCGGTTGAAGCGGCCGGGTTGCCTGCGGGCCGGATTGTGCCGAACAAAGTCTCTTCGGTATCGATTGGTACCGGCATGATGACGCTGGCGCGCCAGCTCTATCCGGAGATGGATGCGATTCTTTGTACCAATGACGATCTGGCGGTTGGCGTGCTGCAGGAGTGTCAGGCGGCGCGCATTGCCGTGCCACAAGCGATGGCGATTGCCGGTTTTCACGGGCTGGAAATTGGTCAGGCAACCACGCCACGCTTAGCTAGCGTGATCACGCCGCGCTTTGAGATGGGAAAAGTGGCGACGGAGATCATCCTGAAAAAGGTCAACCAGCAGCCCACCATCGAGCAGGTCGACCTGCATTATCGCCTTTCAATGGGCGCGACCATTTAAATCACGGCGCATAGCGCAGATGAAGCAGCGGAAAAGGATTTCCCTGACCATCCAGCGGCGAGCGGCCGGTGATAACAAATCCCTGATGCTGATAGAAACCTAGCGCCTGCGGATTCTGCTCGTTCACATCCAGTTCGGTGACATTCATTTGTTCGATGGCGAAGCGCAGTAGCTGTTTGCCTATGCCGAGACCAAACACTTGCGGCGCGACAAACAGCATCTCCAGCCGATTATCCGCCACGCCGAGAAAACCGACGATGTTCTGTTGTTCATCGCGATAAACACGCAGCTCAACCATCGGCAAATATTGCTCGCGCACCAACGGGCGCAGAGCGCGTATATCCGCATCTTGCAGGAAATGATGCGTCGCCCGCACCGAGGCTTCCCATACCGTGGTTATCGCCTCGAAATCGCTCCTCTGAGCGGGGTAAATTCCTTTCATGGTGTTCTCCTTGATATTTTCGTGTCATATCCGTAAACGCTGATGATTAAGCTTTTGACTCGATGATAGCGCGATAAATTGTTGCCACTTCACTCCTTTGTTAGAGTGTGGTGAATTTTAGAGGAATGATTTATGCCGCGCGATAATCGCTTGTCCCGCTCGTTGCACGCACTGATACATCTGGATCGGCACGTTAAACGCGCCACTTCAGAAACGATGGCTAAAATGTTGGGCACTAATGCGGTGGTGGTGCGCAGGATGATGTCCGGCCTGCGTGATAAAGGGTATGTGGTGTCAGAAAAAGGGCACGGTGGTGGATGGGAGCTGCGTGTGGCGTTAACGGAAATATCCCTGCTGGATGTTTATCAGGCAATCGGCGCACCAGCGCTGTTTAGCATTGGTCCGGCTGCGGAGCCCTCGCCTTGTCTGGTTGAGCATGCCGTTGATGCGCAACTCGATCAAACCCTTAGCGAAGCGGAAGCGCTGTTGTTGAAGCGCTTTAGCCAAATTACTGTTGCCGATATTAGCGACGATTATCTGAGTAAAATGGCTAAACTTGGCCTCCCGTCCAATACCTTCCCTAAATGCAGTGAATAACCGATTTTTCCCGGTTATTCATCACATCGGTTAATCCTGTTTTTGTAAGGTGATTTGTGCTTCATGCTTCATGACGTGCGTAGTAATGGCCGCCTGGAAAACCTTAAACATCAAACCATTAATAAAGGTTGTTAGTGTGAGGGTGATAAATGCTGTCATCAGCCAGTCAGCAATTGCCATTCCGCTATGTAATAAATCAGGGTGATAAACCACCATGCCGAAAAATACCACCCAGTGGCTCATGCAATAGAAGCAATGAAACAAGTGACCCAATAATGCGTTCTTTTTAGCGGTCCATGCGCGTAATCCCGCGAATAGCTCAGTTTGGGTAATTGTCATGGAAATACTGGCCGATGCCAGTGCGATCGCCAGGCATATTGACAGGTTCGATATTATTAAGCTGCTCATACATTCTCCTTTTCATCTCAAAGTATCATTTCATGTAACTAACAATATTACATGATGCATTTGGCTACAAGATGCCGAAGAGTCCTAGCTGTAGGAACAGCCATAAATTGGCGAGTTATCGTTATTTATTGGCTTTTGACCATCACATAGCCAGCTAACGTCTTCTTATAATGCTTGTCAGTTAATCGCTGAAACCGAAATTTCAGAGCGCACTGATCGTAGCGGCGCAATTCATTGCGCGATAAATCGCGCCGCTACGGGATGTGCGACGATTTATCGGTATCACGGTATTCATTTCGACATCAGGAGGAAAAATGGATATGCACGCCGCTTTTATGCAGCAACTGATGCTCTGGATTGAGGACAATATTGAGCAGAAACTCATTCTGGAAACCGTGGCGCGCCGCGCGGGATATTCGCAGTGGCATCTGCAGCGACTGTTTCGCAGTTACACCGGCGTTGCGCTGGGCACCTACATTCGCGAACGCAAGTTAACGGCTTCGGTGATTGCGCTGTTGAACAGCAATACGCCGCTGATGGATATCGCCATCAAATATGGCTTCGACTCGCAGCAAACTTACTGCCGCACTTTCCGCCGCATGTGCGATCTGCCGCCCGGCGCGTTCCGACGCAAATATCAGCACAGTTTGCCGGACATTGATGGGCCTGCTAGTTTGCTGTTTTTGCATCCGCAGAGTCGGCTGGCGGCGTAAAGTATTTGCCGGGCGTTGAGCCAAACGCGCTGCGAAAAGCGCTGATATAGCTGCTAACGCTGTCGAATCCGACCTGCCACGCCACTTGCTGCACACTTTTGCCCGCCGCCAATCCTTCCAGTGATTTGAGTAAACGTGAAACCTGGCGATAGCGCGTCAAGCTCATGCCGACCGCGCTGGCCCAATGACGGCTCAGGCTGCGCGGGCTGAGTCCCGCCCAGCGCGCCAGTTCGGGCCCGGTACGCGTATCGGCGGGGTCGTCCATTAACAGGCGTGCAATCTGCAGCAAGCGCGGTTCCGCCGGCAGCGGTAACGTCAGCGGATGTTCGGTTGATTCATATAACTCATCCAGGAACACCTCGCACAGGCGATGGTAGCGCGCGCTGCCCCAGTGATCGGGCGATAAGGTTGCCAGTCTTTCCGCCAGCGGCTCCAGCACCGACGGGCAGGAAAGCAGGACGGGATGATCCGGCAAGGGCGTGGCCAGCGCATCGTCCACCAATACTGTCCAGCCAAGCACCGGGCCCGGCCCGATGATCGCATGTTCAAAGTAGGGCGGAATCCAGCCCACCAGTCGCGGCGGATTGGCGAAAATACCCGACGGCGTTTTCACCGTCATCAATCCCTGCTTCAAACAGAAGAGCTGCCCGGCGGCGTGGCGATGGGTGAAGGTTTCACGGTCCAGCTGCTTCGCTAACGCAGCGGCAATCACTTTCGGCGCATCCGGCTGCAGCAGGCGCTGACGCAGCTCAGCCTGACGCGGATTGCCGGAAAAAGTCAGAGTATCAGTTGGATGGATTAGCATGCCTGGCTCCACAATGCGATGAAGGAGCAAAGTGGCGGAGATAGGTGGGGAAGTAAAGCGTGGGTGTGTATAAGTTGAGGAGTGAAAGGGCGGGATGCGGCCCAGCGGCGATCATTTCGATTTCTTAGGGATTGTCTGCCACTGCAGCAGACCGGCAATGTTGTTTTCACCTTCTGCCTCTTTTAAACGACGCTGTTGCTCGGCGAATTGACCGTATTCAGCCTGCGCTTTTTCATCGGCCATTTTCTTACTGATTGAACCTGCACCTTGCAGCACATCGCGATCGTTAAACTGCAAAAATTGATCGAGTTTGCTCTGCCAATCGCGAAGAAAAACATGCTGGCGGCGGCGCGCTTGATCTTCTGCGAAATCCAGCCACATCGTGACCACGCGATTAAGCTCGCTCACTTCGTCCTGAACCAGATAATTTTTAGCCACGGTGACATCGCTTCTGCGCACCTCTTCACCTTTGAAACTGGTCAAACCCATATGAGGTTGGCTGGCGTTGGCGCGCAAATGAATCAGCTCGGCAGCGGTATAACCGGTACAGGCAAAGTGCAATTTGTTCTGAATGGTTTGAAAAAACTGCGTGGTCTCTTTGAGGGAAGGTTGATAGTCAGCCGCTAAGGCAAAAATCTCGCGAACGCGTAAATACATCCGACGCTCACTGGCGCGAATGTCGCGAATACGCTCCAGCATCTCATCGAAATAGTCAGGTACTGCGGATGAACCAACCGGCGGATTTCTCAGCCGCTCGTCGTCCATCACGAAGCCCTTGACCAAATATTCTTGCAGGGTTTGCGTTGCCCATTGGCGGAACTGAGTACCGCGTGCAGAGCGGACGCGATAACCTATGGCGAGAATCATTGGCAGGCTAAAGTATTGAACCTGATAATTTTTTCCATCGCTGGCAGTTGTTCGGTAAAACCGAACAACTGAATTTTCCAGCAATTCACCCTCTTCGAAGATGTTTTTGATATGCCCACTGATGGTCGCTTTCGCTTTATCAAACAGCTCACATATCATGGCCTGAGAAAGCCACAGAGTTTCGTTTTCAAAGCGACATTCAACCCGCACTTTCCCATCGCCGCTCGCAAACATGACAAATTCGCCTGCTGGTGATGGTGTGGATTGCTCCTCTGACATGTCGCCTCCGCTCTTATAGGATCTGGTGCACAGTATGCCAGAGAGACGCAATGAAGCTCATTAGTCGATTGGCGATTATTTTATCAACTGCAGCGCAGCAGATTTGGTAAACGGTTGGGGTGCTCCGCAATTACAACCTCTTTATCAGCGTCTACAGTTAACCTATCCACCTTCCTTCACTAAGCCTCTGACACCATGAGCCTTTCTCTGATGCATTATCTTCGTGCGCGCCTGCGTTTGTTGATTTCGATTGTCGCTGGCGTGGCCTGTTATTTCTTCCTGCCTGCGCATCTGGGCATGTTGCAGCGTCTGCTGATTGGCTGGAACGTGCTGGCATGGCTCTATCTCGCATTTCTGTGGCTGCGCATGTTAGGCACCGAGGCCAAAGATATTCCGCATATTGCTAAAATCGAGGATGAAAGCGCGACGCTGGTGTTGAGTATGGTAACGCTCACCTGCCTGGTCAGCATTCTGGCGATTCTGATGGAACTCACCACGCTGAAGAGCCTGACGGGAACGCCGCGCGTGCTGCATCTGCTGCTGACCGCGGCAACCTTGGTGGTTTCCTGGGCGCTGCTTCCGACGTCATTCGCCATGCATTACGCGCACCATCACTATCTGCGGCGCAGCAAGGATGTCACGCCGATGATCTTTCCTGAAAAGCCCGAGCAGCCGGGATACTGGGATTTTCTCTACTTCTCTTTCACCATCGCGGTAGCATCGCAAACCGCCGATGTGGCAACGGGCACCACGGATATGCGGCAAATCGCTCTGTTACAGTCGGTGATTTCGTTTGTATTCAATCTGGCGATTTTGGGATTGTCGGTGAATGTGGGGGCGGGGTTGTTGAGTTAGCTGAATGAAACAAAAAAGTGGCGGAAGATCACAGGAGTCGAACCTGCCCAGGACCGCTGGCGGCCCCAACCGGATTTGAAATCCGGCCGCCTCACCGGAGACGACGATCTTCCTTTGAAGATGCCGCAGGAGTATAGCGACAATCGCGGCGGAATTCTTGATCTCAGCCGTGCGTCACAGCACGTTTTCACCGTGAAGCTGCCGATACTCCTTTGGCGTATTGGCGTAACTCTTTTTAAACACCGAATAGAAATATTGCAGCGACGGGTAACCACACATTTGTGAGATCTCATTGATGCTCAGCGAAGAACACGCCAGCAGCTCGCGCGCTTTCTCCAGTTTTTCGCGGTGAATCATGGCGTGAATGGTGTCGCCGGTTTCATCGCGGAAGCGTTTTTCCAGATTCGATCGCGAGATGCCGATGGCATCCAGCACTTGTTCAACCTTAATGCCTTTGCAGGCGTTGAAGCGGATGTAATGCATCGCCTGAATCACTGCGGGATCGTGCAAGGAGCGGAAATCGGTGGAGCGGCGCGCAATCACTTTTACCGGTGGCACCAGAATTCGTTGCAGTTGCAGAGGCTGATTATCCAGCAGGCGATGCAGCAGTTTTGCCGCCTGATAACCCATCTGGCGTGAACCCTGCGCCACGGACGAGAGCGCCACGCGCGACAGATAACGCGTCAGTTCCTCGTTATCAATCCCGATCACCGTGAGCTTTTCCGGCACCGGAATTTTGAGGTATTCACAGGCCTGCAGCAGATGGCGCGCACGGGCATCGGTGACGGCAATAATACCGGTTTGCTGCGGCAAGGTTTGCAGCCAGTCAGCCAGACGGTTTTGAGCGTGCTGCCAATTTTCCGGCGCGGTTTCCATGCCCTGATAAACCACGCCTTGATAACGCTCGCGCGCCACAAGCTGGCGAAACGCATGTTCACGCTCTTGCGCCCAGCGTTTGCCGCTGGCTGCGGGCAAGCCATAGAATGCAAAGCGGTTCACGCCTTTCTCTTTCAAATGCAAAAAGGCGCTCTCGACCAGCGCGGCGTTGTCGGTGGCGATGTAATGCACCGGCGGATAGTCCTGCGGCTGATGGTACGATCCGCCAACGCCAACTATCGGCACCGACACGTTCGCCAGCAGTTTTTCAATCGAGGGATCGTCGTAATCCGCGATAACCCCGTCGCCCAGCCATTCACGGATATTGTCGATGCGGCAACGAAAATCCTCTTCAATGAAAATGTCCCAATCCGTTTGTGATGCCTGTAAATACTCACCGACGCCCTCAACCACCTGGCGGTCATAGACCTTATTGGCGTTGAACAGCAACGTAATGCGAAAGCGTTTCTCATGCATCGTGGCGCACTCTCCTAAATCGACAGCACCTTGCATAGCATGGCACGACGGACAGCAGAAAGAATTTGCGCCACATTGTGATCCCCCACGCGATTACACCCGGCGGCGCGTCGCGGTATCCATCCACACTGCCAGCAGCAGGATGGCGCCCTTGACGATGTACTGCCAAAAGGTCGGGACATCCATCATGCTCATGCCGTTATCCAGCGACGCCATGATAAATGCGCCGATGACCGCGCCCGCCACCGAACCAACGCCGCCCGCCAGGCTGGTGCCGCCAATCACGCAGGCGGCGATAGCATCCAGCTCGGCAATGTTGCCTGCCGAAGGCGAACCCGCGCCAAGGCGTGAGCTCAGGATCAGGCCCGCAATCGCCACCATCACGCCATTGATGGCGAAAACCGCCAGCTTGGTGCGGGCCACATTAATGCCGGAAAGGCGCGCGGCATCCAGGTTGCCACCGATGGCATAAATCCGGCGACCAAAGGCTGTGCGCGTCGCCATAAACATACCGCCGAGCAGCAGCAGCGCCAGCAGCAAGACCGGCGTTGGCACGCCGCGATAATCGTTGAGCAGCCAGATCGCGCCCAGTACCAGAATGGCGGTGACGACCTGCCGCACCAGCGCACCGCTGACGGAAGTTTGCGCCAGACCAAGCTGTTGGCGACGCAGGCGCAAGCGCCATTGCCAGAGGATAAACAGCGCCAAACCAGCAAAGCCGAAGCCAAATCCGATCCCGCCAGGCAGATAGCTTTGCCCAATCTGCGACATCGCCGAGCTGGTGGGCGCTACCGTGGTGCCATCGGTGATGCCGACCAGAATGCCGCGGAACGCCAGCATCCCCGCCAGCGTGACAATAAACGACGGAACTTTGCGATAGGCCACCCACCAGCCGTTCCAGGTGCCGAGCAGCAAGCCCATCACCAGGGTTACGACGATGGTGAGCGGCAGCGGCCAACCAAGCCAGACGTCAAAGATAGCTGCAGCACCGCCGAGCAACCCCATCATCGAACCCACCGAGAGATCGATCTCCGCAGAGATAATGACGAACACCATGCCGACCGCAAGAATGCCGGTGATGGCGGTCTGGCGCAGCAGGTTGGAAACATTACGTGCGCTGAGCCAGGCACCGTCGGTGGTCCAGGTGAAGAACAGGGCGATCAGCACAATCGCACCCAGCATCACCAGCACCTGCAGATTTGGCAGCGAGAATTTACCTGGCGCACCTTTACCCGGCGTAGTGAGGCCGCGTTGCGTACTTTCGGTCTTAAACATAGTGTTCACTCCGCAGGGCGGCTTCCATCACCTGCTCCTGAGTCAGGTTATCGTTAATCAGATCGGCTTTGATTTTGCCTTCATGCATCACCAAAACCCGATCGCTCAGGCCCAGCACTTCGGGCAGCTCAGACGAAATGACAATCACGGCAATCCCTTGCTGCACTAGCGAATTGATCAGCAGATAGATTTCCTGGCGCGCGCCCACATCAATGCCGCGTGTAGGCTCATCAAGAATTAAGATTTTTGGATTGAGCAGCAGGCATTTAGCGAGGATCGCTTTCTGTTGATTGCCGCCGCTCAGGCGACCAATCGGCAGTTCCGCCGACGAGGTTTTCACCCGCAATCGCGTAATGGCCTGATTAATTGCCTGTTGTTCCTGCGCGTCATCCAGCAGCGAAAGCCGGGGGCTAAATTGGTCCAGCGCGGCCAGCGTAATGTTTTTGCCCACGCCCATTAGCGGCACGATGCCATCCTTTTTGCGATCTTCCGGCACCATCGCGATGCCGTGCGCGATGGCGGCGCGGCAGTCCTTGATACGGACTTTCTTGCCGTTGATATGAATATCGCCCTGCCAGCGTCCCGGCCAAACGCCAAACAGACACTGCACGGTTTCGGTTCGCCCGGCACCAACCAGCCCGGCAATGCCAAGAATTTCGCCGCGCTTCAGGCTAAAAGAGACGTTATCCACCCGGCGGATATGGCGGTTGATGGGATGCCACGCCGTGAGGTTCTCTACCTGCAACAGGGTTTCGCCAATCTCGTGTGGGCTATGCGGATAGAGCGCCGTCAGCTCGCGCCCGACCATCATGGTGATGATGTCATCCTCACTCAGCCCGGCGGCTGCGCGGGTCGCGATATGCTGACCGTCGCGGATCACGCAGACGGTGTCCGAAATCGCTTTTACCTCGTTGAGTTTGTGCGAAATGTAGATGCAGGCGATGCCATGTTCGCGCAGGTTTTTGATGATGCTAAGCAGCACCTCCGTTTCCTGTTCGGTGAGCGAAGAGGTCGGTTCGTCGAGGATCAGCAGGCGCACCTGTTTATTCAAGGCGCGTGCAATCTCCACCAGCTGTTGCTGGCCTAATCCCAGTTCGCCGACGCGCGTATCCGGCGATACCTGCAGCTTGACCCGCTCCAGCAGCTGCTGGCAACGCAACGTCATGGTTTCGTCATCCACCATGCCGAAACGTCCCAGCTCTGCGCCGAGGAAAATGTTCTCCATCACCGTCAGCTGCCGCACCAGCGCCAGCTCTTGATGGATGATCACGATCCCTTTGCGTTCGGTATCACGAATGGTCTGCGCCTGAATCTCGTCGCCCGCAAAATGGATACTGCCTTCAAAGTCACCGTGCGGATACAGCCCGCACAGGATCTTCATCAGGGTCGATTTCCCCGAGCCGTTTTCGCCGCACAGCGACATCACTTCACCGGCTTCCAGCTGCAGGCTCACGTCATCCAGGGCTTTCACCGCGCCGAAACGCTTGGTGATATGGTTCATTTCCAGCAACATCGGCCTCTCTCCTTTACGGGCTCGCGCCTCAGAGTTCGCTCTGCTTGTGGAAGCCGTCTTTGACTACCGTGCTTTCAATGTTGTCTTTGTTCACCGGAATAGGATTCAGCAGGCGCGATGGCACATCTTTCAGGCCATTATTCAGCTTGCTGTTGCTGGCGGGTTGTTTGTCGTCACCGAGTTCCACCGCGATTTTGGCTGCTTCAGTCGCCAGTTCGGTGATGGGTTTGTAAACCGTCATGGTTTGCGTGCCGTTCATAATGCGTTTGATGGCGGCGAGATCGGCATCCTGGCCGGAGATCGCGACTTTGCCGGAAAGTCCCTGCGCGCTTAATGCCTGAATCGCACCGCCTGCGGTGGCATCATTCGACGCCACAACGGCATCAATGTGGTTGCTGTTTGCGGTTAAGGCGTTCTCCATTATTTTCAGCGCATTTTCCGGCAGCCACGCATCAACCCACTGATCGCCGACCACTTTAATGCTGCCATTATCAATATAAGGTTTTAACACTTTCATCTGACCGGCACGGAACAGGCGCGCGTTATTATCCACCGGCGAGCCACCCATCAGGAAGTAATTACCTTTTGGTACTTGCTTCACAATACTTTCGGCCTGTAATTCGCCCACTTTCTCATTATCGAATGAGATATAAAAATCAATATCGGCGTTATTTATCATGCGGTCATACGCCAACACTTTAATGCCTTCACGTTTCGCTTCCGCCACCACGTTACTTAAAACCTGGCCGTTATAAGGAATGATGACCAATACATCGACGCCGCGATTAATCATATTTTCAATTTGCGACATCTGCGTTTCTTCGTTGCCGTTGGCCGATTGCACAAACACTTTGGCGCCCAGTGATTCGGCTTGTTTAACAAAGATATCGCGATCTTTTTGCCAGCGTTCCAGACGTAAATCATCAATAGCCATACCGATTTTGACTTCTTTAGCGCTACCCGCGTGACTAAACAGGGCCAGAGCCGCGCAGGCGGCCAACAGTGATTGTTTCATGTTCATGGTATTAATCCTGTAGGTTGAGGCTGTTGTCGTTGTAAGGCTGATAACCAGGCCGATGAATTGTTGCCCTGAGTTTCAGATGACATCAATTACTGATTTTTATCCGGCTATTACGTTTTTTGGTTTATTTGCGATTTTATGAGCGCGATCGATATTTCAACGCTTTCAGAAAAAACGACGTGAGAGAGGCTGAATGAAAATAACGACATTATTTTGCGAGCTGGCGCACAAATAATAATTATCTTACGTTGAGTGTTAAATATCGTAATTGAGCAACAGTAAATTACATCATCACAATAACCGCTCAAAGCTGACCATTCGGGTCCTCATGCTAAGGAGCTAACTATGCACGCCTATTTCGACCAGCTTGATCGCGTTCGTTATGAAGGGAGTAATACCCGCAATCCTCTGGCGTTTCGTCATTACAACCCGGACGAGGTGATTCTCGGTAAAACCATGGCGGAGCATCTGCGCTTTGCAGCCTGTTACTGGCATACCTTCTGCTGGAACGGCGCGGATATGTTTGGCGTTGGCGCGTTTGATCGTCCGTGGCAGAAGCCGGGTGATGCGCTTGAGCTGGCGAAGCAAAAGGCCGATGTCGCCTTTGAGTTCTTCCATAAACTGAATGTGCCTTATTACTGCTTCCACGATGTGGATGTCTCACCGGAAGGCGATTCGCTGAAAAGCTATCGTGAAAACTTCGCGGTGATGACCGATAAATTACTGGAAAAACAGCAGGAAACCGGCGTGAAACTGCTGTGGGGAACCGCCAACTGCTTTACCCATCCGCGTTACGGTGCGGGTGCGGCGACCAATCCGGATCCGGAAATTTTTGCCTGGGCCGCCAGCCAGGTGTGCAGCGCCATGCAGGCCACGCAAACTCTGGGCGGCGAGAACTATGTGCTGTGGGGCGGGCGTGAAGGGTATGAAACCCTGCTGAATACCGACCTGCGTCAGGAGCGCGAGCAGATTGGCCGCTTTATGCAGATGGTGGTGGAGCACAAACATAAGATCGGTTTCCACGGCATGTTGCTGATTGAACCCAAGCCACAGGAGCCGACGAAACATCAGTATGACTATGATGTCGCGACAGTTTATGGCTTCCTGAAGCAGTTCGGGCTGGAGAAAGAGATCAAAGTGAATGTGGAAGCCAACCATGCGACGCTGGCGGGGCACTCATTCCATCATGAGATCGCAACGGCCATTGCGCTGGGCATTTTTGGCTCGGTGGATGCTAACCGTGGCGACATGCAGTGTGGCTGGGATACCGACCAGTTCCCGGTCAGCGTGGAAGAGAATGCGCTGGTGCTGTACGAAATCATCAAAGCGGGCGGATTCACCACCGGCGGCTTAAACTTTGATGCCAAAGTCCGCCGCCAGAGCACCGATAAATATGACCTGTTCTACGGCCATATCGGCGCGATGGATACCATGGCGCTGGCGTTAAAAGTCGCGGCCCGTATGGTGGCGGATGGCGAGCTGGATAAGCGTGTGGCGCAGCGCTACAGCGGCTGGAACGGCGAGTTCGGACAGCAGATCCTGAAGGGGGAATTTTCCCTTGCCGCGCTGGCGGAACAGGCGCAGCAACAGCAATTTAATCCACAGCATCGCAGTGGACGCCAGGAACAGCTGGAGAATCTGGTGAATCACTACTTGTTTGATTTTTAACTTTTCAGGAGCGCAGCATGGTTATCGGCATCGATTTAGGCACCTCCGGCGTGAAAGTGGCATTGCTGGATGCGCACGGCAAAGTGATTGCAGTGGAGAGTGCGCCGCTGGAGGTGTCGCGGCCGCAGCCGTTATGGAGCGAGCAAGATGCCGAAAGCTGGTGGCGGGCTACCGATCGTGCCATGCAGGCGCTGGCGCAGCAGCACGATCTCAGCAGCGTGAAGGCGATTGGCCTGAGCGGGCAGATGCACGGTGCCACCTTGCTGGATAGCGAGAATCGGGTGCTGCGTCCGGCGATTTTGTGGAATGACGGGCGCAGCGGCGAGCAGTGTCAGGAACTGGAGAAGCGCGTGCCGGATTCGCGTCGCATCACCGGCAATCTGATGATGCCCGGCTTTACCGCACCTAAGCTGCTGTGGGTAAAACAGCATGAGCCGCAGGTTTTTGCTCAGGTGGCTAAAGTGCTGCTGCCAAAGGATTATCTGCGCTTGCGCATGAGCGGTGAGTTCGCCAGCGACATGTCGGACGCGGCGGGAACGATGTGGCTGGATGTGGCGCAGCGCGACTGGAGCGATGAGATGCTCAACGCCTGCGATTTGCAACGCAGCCAGATGCCGCAACTGTTTGAAGGCAATCAGATCACCGGCACCTTGTTGCCAGATGTCGCCGCGCGTTGGGGCATGCAAAGTGTGCCGCTGGTGGCGGGCGGTGGCGATAACGCGGCGGGCGCGGTGGGTGTCGGCATGGTTGAGCCGGGACAAGGCATGCTGTCGCTCGGCACGTCGGGCGTCTATTTCCTGGTGAGCGACGGCTATCTCAGCAATCCACAGCGTGCGGTGCACAGCTTTTGCCACGCGCTGCCGCAGCGCTGGCATCTGATGTCGGTGATTCTCAGCGCGGCTTCCTGCCTCGATTGGGCGGCGGCGCTAACCGGTTGTGCGGATGTGCCGCAACTGCTGAGTGAGGCGGAAAAAGCGCGCAGCGATGTGCCGCCAGTGTGGTTCCTGCCCTATCTTTCTGGTGAGCGCACGCCGCATAACAATCCGCAGGCGCAGGGCGCGTTCTTTGGTTTAACGCATCAGCATGGCCGGCCAGAACTGGCGCGCGCGGTGCTGGAAGGTGTGGGCTTCGCGCTGGCCGAAGGCATGGATGCGGTGCATGAGTGCGGCGTGCAGCCGAAAACCGTGATGCTGATTGGCGGCGGCGCACGAAGTGCGTACTGGCGTCAGATGCTGGCGGATATCAGCGGGCAAACGCTGGATTATTGTCATGGCGGCGAAGTCGGTCCGGCGCTGGGTGCGGCGCGGCTGGCGCAGCTGGCGGTTGATCCGGCGAGCGAATGGCCGTCGCTGGAACTGGCGCAGCGGCATCAACCGGATGCGGCGCGGCATCAGGCGTATCAGCCACAGCGCGAGGTGTTTGCGCGCTTGTATCAGCAGTTGCAGCCGTTGATGTCTTGATGTGGGAGAGTGATGGCTGGATTTGGCGGGGTGTTGGAGTTTTTATCGGGTATGATTGGGGTTTTGTGTTAAATGTAGTGGCCTGATTTGCCCTCACCCTAGCCCTCTCCCGCAAGCAGGAGAGGGAACCGATCGAGAGTATACGCACGATCAGCTCCCTCGCCCGTTTACGGGAGAGGGTTGGGGTGAGGGGGGAAAAAAACACACCAAACCCAACCGGAGCGCACCATGCCGCAGTCCGTCTTCTTTCTCGTGCTTCCCGGCGTGATGGCGCTGGATCTCACTGGCCCCGCTGAAACCCTGCAGCTGGCCGACGGCCACTTCGCGCTGCACTACATCGGCCCGCAGCCGAGCGTGCTGTGCTCCACCGGCATGACCCTCGCCGACATCGCGCCCTTGCCCGCACAACTGCCGGATAACAGCCTGCTGGTGGTGCCAGGCGTACACGATTCGCGCGTCTGTTTCGACACTGAACCGGCCGCGATAGCGCGTGACTGGCTGCGCCAGCAGCAGACAGCGATTACCGATCAGCGCATCACGCTGGTGTGCATCTGTTCCGGCGCATTGCTCTCGGCGCAGGCGGGATTGCTGGATGGCATCCAATGCACCACGCATCATGATGTGTTACCGCGCCTGAAAGTGGCAGCGCCAGCGGCGTTGGTAAAAGATAACCGGGTTTTCGTCGAAGATGGCGGCATCTGGACCAGCGCGGGCATTACTGCGGGTATCGATCTGGCGCTGCATCTCATCAATCGGCTGTGCGGCGCGCCGCAGGCATTGAAAGTGGCGCGCGAAATGGTGGTGTGGTTCCGCCGTTCCGGCGACGATCCGCAACTGTCGCCGTGGCTGCGCTATCGCAATCACATGCATCCGGCGATTCATCGCGCGCAGGATGTGATGATTGCCCATCCCGAACATGATTGGTCGCTTACCGCGCTGGCCGAACGGGCGCACGTCAGCGAGCGTCATCTGACGCGCCTGTTCCGCCAGCATCTGGGCATCAGCGTGCGCGAATACCACGAACAGCTGCGCTTAGTGATTGCGCGGCAACGCCAGCAGCAGGGCGAAGCGGCGGAGAAAGCGGCGCTGGCCGCCGGATTCTCCTCGGCACGCCAGCTACGCCGCGCGCACCAGCGCTGGGACGATCAGCTCACCAGATGACGCTTATCCACGCGTTGTAATCCCATTGCCAGCAGCAGGCTGCCGATCAGCGTCATGCCCATCACCCACGGCAAATCGAGCCACGGGCGCGACATGTCGTCGTAGTGATGAGTACGCAGAAAGTGGATAAACAGCGCGTGAAAACCATAGATCGGCAGGGAATAGCGCGAGAGGGTGGCGAGCCCCGGCAGCGCGCGCTGATTCAGGGTGTTTTTGAACAGAATCAACAGGCTGATGGCGGCAATAAACACCAGTGGCCCGCAGTAGAGATACCAGGTATCGTTGAACGCGCCGTTGATTTTCAGCATCTGTTTGGTGCCGAGCGCAATGCCAATCACGCAGGCCACAAAGCCCAATCCCGCCAGCCAGCTGATGCTGCGCTTGTCGGTCTGCATACAGCCAATCGCACGCCCGAGCAGCGCATACAGCAGGTAATAGATGCTGTCGCCGCTGACATACAGATTCACCGGCAGCCAGTGGAATGGCCCCAGCGATTGGCTCACGGTATTCGGATTCGCCAGCACCGCCAGCACGATCACCAGTATCGCGACATAGCGCGGTGCCACGCTTTTCACCTGAATCAGCGGGGATAACAGATAGATGCCGATAATGGCGAAGAAGAACCACAGGTGATAGAACACCGGTCTTTGCAGCAGTTTGAGCAGCGATCGACCTTCGCTGATCGGCGTCAGCCAGGTGATATAGGCCAGCGCCACCGCGCTGTAGAACAGCAGGCACAGCACGATGCGCAGCAGATGCCGCCCTTGTGCGCTGCGTTCGCCGAAAAACAGATAGCCTGAAATCATAAAGAACAGCGGCACACAGACGCGTGACGCTGAGTTAAGCAGGTTCGCCACATCCCAGCTCAGGCCTGTTACCGCCATCGGCCCGGTGATGTACCAGGTTGTGGTGTGAATGACGATCACCATCAGACAGGCAACCGCACGTAAGTTGTCGATCCAGTAAATTTTTTGCTGCATGGCACCCTCTTGCATTGGCTGCGAAGAAGGGTAGCCAGTGAGCCGCGCGCCAACAACCTTTTGCGTTGTAATTCAGATCACTCTGTTACCAGGTCGCCATAAATGGCGACCTGGTTAATCACGCACCAAAAACGTCTCGATCACCGCTTCGTCGGGTTCAACGCCGAGGCCTGGCTCGCTCGGCAGCCACGCGTAACCGTCGGCGATGCGCACCGGATTCTTCGCCAGCGAGCGGCTGATTTCGCCCGGCTCGACGCAATACTCCATCACCAGCGCATTCTCAATCGCGCACAGGAAATGCAGCGAGGCGGCGGTATTAATGTCGGTGGTGAAGTTGTGGTTGCACACTTTGCGTCCACGGCTGTGCGCGTAGCTGGCGATCTCCATTGCCTGCGTAAAGCCGGTGCGCGTCAGGTCGATCTGCACGATATCGATGCCGCCTTCATCTATCAGGCGCTGGAAACCCGTTACCGAACACTCTTGCTCACCAGCGGCGATATGCTGCTGGCAGGCGGCGGAGACCTGGCCGTAACCCGCGTAGTTATCGGGATGCAGCGGCTCTTCAATCCAGAACAGATTGAGGTGTTCATAGCGCTGGCTGCGGCGGATGGTGGTTTTCGCATCCCACACGTGGCCGACGTCCAGCATCAGATCCACATCGTCGCCCATCGCTTTACGTAGGGCGTCGAGATAGCGCAGATCCAGCGCTTCGTCAGTGCCAAACGGCTCCCAGCCAAACTTCACGCCGCTATGGCCGGTATCCATCGCATGCTGCGCGCGCGCGACCGTCTCTTCCACGCTGAACTGGAACATGTTGGAGGAGTAAACGCGCATTTTGTCGCGCATGGCGCCGCCCAGCAGTTCAACAATCGGCTTGCCGAGTGCTTTACCTTTGATGTCCCACAAGGCGATGTCGATGCCGGCCATCGCCTGTAGTACCGCGCCGCTGCGGCCGTAATAGAGGGTGGCTTTGTGCATCTTCTTCCATAAACGGCCGGTTTCCAGCGGGTTTTCGCCGATTAACAGCGACTTCAGGCCGGTGACCATGGTGTGCGAATAGGGCGCTTCAATGATGGCTTTGGTGACATACGGGCTGCCATCCACTTCGCCCCAGCCGGTGATGCCGGCATCGGTGGTGATTTTGATCAGCAGCGCATCCTGAGAGCTGTCGGTGCGCTGCTCAATCACTGGCAGGCGCAGGTAAAACGCCTCAACGTTAATGATTTTCATGGTGTTTTCCCTGGTGTAAAGGCAAGGCGAAATTAGCCGAGAGCGGAACGGTGCTGTCGGCGCTGTGTTATCAGGGTTTCGTAATCCACGTCCAGCGCCTGAATGCGGATGTGGTTCTCAACCTCGTCGGTCATTTTGGCGATGTCGCCATCGGCAAAGACATTAATCAGCCGCTGATGCTCCTCGATGATGTCGCTCATCGATTTGCCCATGGTGGAGAGGCCGAAAATCACCGTCAGCTGACGGGCAATCGACTCCCACAAATTGCTCAGCACCGGGTTGTGCGCGAAGCTGCACAGCGTGCGGTGGAAATCGGTATCGGCGGAGGCAAAACCGTAAACGTTATCGCTTTGCATCATCGCCTGCATCTGCGCCACGCCCTGATAGAGCTGATTAAGCTGCTCAGCGCTGTTGCGTCCGGCCTCAATCGCGCGGCGACAGGCCAGCGTCTCCAGCGGGATGCGCACATCAATAATCTGCTCCAGCCGCTGATGCGAAATCTCCATCAGGCGGATACCTTTATACGGCTCGCTGGTGACAATGCCCTGGCTCTCCAGAATGCGCAGCGCTTCGCGGATCGGCACGCGGCTCATACCGAGTTTCGCCACCAGCTCGGGTTCTGCGATGCGGTCGCCGGGCAGGATCAGGCCGCGCGAGGCGGCGCTGAGAATGGCATCCACGGCGTGATCGACCAGCGTGCGCGGACGCGCGCTATTCCAGCTGTTATCGGTGGCCGCGTCCTGCGCCAGCGGGGCGCTGTTTTTACGACGAGCGGTAGAGGGTTTTCCTGCCATGTTGTTTATCCTGTTTAGACCTGTCGGGTCACGAATTGACCGAAGCCGGGTTCAACCTGCATCTGGTCATCCTGGAATACCGTGACGCCACGAATCAATGTGCGCACCACTCTACCCTGACAGCGCATCCCTTCAAATGCGCTCCACTTGCCGAGTCCCTGAAAATTGGCGCCGCGCACCGTCCAGCTTTGGCTGGCGTCGTAGAACACCAAATCGGCGTCGAAGCCGGGCGCAATCGCCCCTTTTTTGCCCCATAGCTGGAAGGCTTTGGCCGGGCCGCTGGCGGTCATGCGCGCAAACTCGCTGAGCGCCACGCCACGTTCAATATGGGCCGCGCTGAAGAACATCGGGCTGAGGGTTTCCACGCCGGTGAGGCCCATGCCCGCCTCCCAGATGCTGGCTTCACCCGCCTGTTTTTGTGCGGGCGTGTACGGACAATGGTCAGACGCGATCATGTCGATATCGCCGCGCAGCAGCACCTGCCACAGCGCATCCACCACCGGACGTGGGCGGATTGGTGGGCCGCAGCGCGCGTTGGGGCCGATGCGCACCAAATCGTCTTCGTCGAGCAGTAAATAGTGCGGACAGGTTTCGAAGCTGGCGCGTACGCGGGTTTTGGCAGCGACAATGGTTTCCGCCGCGCGCGCCGAGCTGACGTGCACGATATGGCAGCGCGCGCCGGTATCTTCGGCAATCGCTAACACGCGTCCCACCGCTTCGATCTCGGCGATTTCCGGCCCCGCCAGCGCATGAGCGCGCGCATCTTTGCGTCCGGCGCGGCGCTGTTCGCTGCCAGCACCGATCAAAATGTCGTGATTCTCAGCGTGCACGCCAATCAGCCCGTCGAACGTGGCCAACTCGCGCATGGCGCGCAGCAGGCCGTCATCGTCGAGACGCGGCAAACCTTTCTCGTCGGTGGCGTCGCCGTTGGGTGCGCCGCTGCACAGGAAGGCTTTGAAGGCCAGCGCACCGGCCTGATCCAGCGCCGCCAGTTCATGCACGTTATCTCCGTCTAACCCAGCCCACAGGGCGTAATCCACCGAGCAGTTGTCTGCCAGCCAGCTTTTCTTAGCGCTGAAGTTAGCCAGCGATGTCGCCGGTGGCAGCGAATGCGGCATTTCGACGATGGTGGTGACGCCGTGCGCCGCCGCGCCGTGCGTGCCTTCACGCAGCTCCTGTTCGGGAAAATCGTGCGAGCCGGTGAAATGGGTATGCACGTCAATCGCGCCGGGCACGATGATCAAGCCACGTGCATCGATCACCTCGTCAACGCCGTGCGTGATGGCGTTAGGCGATAACACGCCACTGATCTTGCCGTTTTCGATCAGCAGATCGGCCAATTCAGCGCGGGTTTCTGTCACCACCAAACCATTAATAATCAGCTGTTTCATCATTCTGCTCCTGCCTGCGTCACCAGCGCCGCATACGGCACCGGCTGTGAAGAGTCGAGCCAGCCGATAGCAGTTAACAGCTGGCTGAAATGCGCAAACTCAGCGCGCGGAATCACGCAATCTGGCGCAAACACGCCAGCCTGTTGATAGGCCGCGAGGCCGTGCACCAGCGCCTCGCGCGGATAATCGGGGTAAAACGCCTGCACCTGTTGCGCCAGCGCAGTGGCGTCATGGTTGGCGATCCACGTCAGCGCCTGGGCAATGGCGCGGGAGAAGGCGGCGAAAGCGGTGGCTTTCTCCTGCAATACATCGGTGCGGGCGATGTAGGCGCTCCAGGGTACGTGGCCGCACACGCTGGCGAGGCTGCTGATGTTGTGGAGTTGTCCGGCGGCGATGGCGGGCGCCAGCATATGCATGGCGTGCAGCGCATAATCGGCTGCCCCCTGGGCCACGGCGGTGAAATCCCGCGCCTGATCGCCGCTGCCGGCGATCAGCTCAACGTCATCCTGCAAACCGTGACGCGCCAGCAGCCAGCGGAACGTCAGCGTGGCGGTGCCGACATTGCCGACATCCAGCACACGTTTGCCGCGCAGATCGCTGAGCTGAAAATCGGGCTGCGCCTGCGCCGCCGCAAGAAACCACGGATTGGCCGCCACCGAGGCGCAGAAACACTGCAACTCTGCGCCGTGCTGCTGAAAATGCTTCATCACCACCATCGGGCCGCCCAGCGTGAGATCGGCGTCGCGATTCAGCACTGCGGGAACCTGGCCGCCTTGTACCGTATGCCCGCCTGATTCGCTGGTGGTGAAGATCACCTGCAGCTGCTCTGCGGCGAACAGGCCGAGGCTGTGCGCCAGATAGTGCGCGCAGTAATAGATGCGGGATTCGCTGGCATCGCCTTGGTTGAAAATCAGTGTCTGCATCAGTGGCGCTCCTCGGTGATAAAGCTGCCGTTCAGCGCCGCCATATCGCTGACGCCGCACCAATGACTAATGGCCGTAACTTCATTGATCCAGCCGGAAAGCAGATCGAACACCGCACTCTCGCCACCGGCGACTAAAGCACTGATGATCGGGCGCACGCTGAGCGACAGCGACGCGCCAAGACAGCGCGCCACCACCGCATCGCTGCCGCAGCGTACGCCGCCATCCAGCAGCAGCGGCAGCCGCGTCACCGCCTGCAAGTCGGGCAGCTGATCGACCGGCGTAGCCCAGCGCGCGCTCTGGCGCAGGCCGATGTTTGAGGCAATCACTCCGCTGACGCCGTGCTGCGCAGCCTGCGCCGCATCGTCATGATGCAAAACGCCTTTCAGCCACAGCGGCAGTTGATGATTAGCGCAGTGCGCCGCTACCTCGTCAATCTCCTGCCAGCGCCACACCGGAAAAGCCGGCAGCGGCGCAACACCCGGCTGCGTGCCGCCGATGGTGTGCCAGCCGCGCTGTTTCAGGGCGTCGCCGATAGAGAAGCCGCCGGGCTGTAACCCGGCCACCGGATGCACCGGCGCCAGCACCGTGAGCACGATATTTTTGAATCCGGCCTGCGCGGCCTGGTCGATCAAGGCGTTGATGCGGCCGACATCCCCCGCCGCGCGCAGTTGCAGCCAGCAGCGGTCGTACTCGGCGCCAATCTGCTCCAGCGTTGTGACGCTCTCTTCGGAGATCACTAGCGGCAGTTGCAGACGTTTGCAGGCGCGCGCAATCGGCAGCACACCTTCGTCGTGAAAAATTCGGTCACCGGCAAACGCGCCGACGCCAATCGGCGCGGACCAGTTTTGCTGGTGCAGGGAAATCTGCGTGTCGATGCTTTCATTGCCCTGCAGCACGCGCGGTAACAGACGAAAGCGGCGTAGCGCCTGCTGATTGGCATCGGGTTCATTACCCAGCGCATCGGCCGGTTGGCCCTGCATATAGCGGAACAGCGCATCACCGAGGCGCTCGCGTGCCGTGAGTTCAAAGCGCGTTGGCATGTGGCGCCTCCGCAGCATTTTCATGTTCAAGGAAGGTGGCAAAAGCCGGCGTTTGCGGATTTTGCAGAATCGTCGGCGGGCCTTCTTCAATCAGCGCGCCATCCTGCAGGAACACCACGCGATCGGCAACGCCCGCCGCAAATGCGATGTCGTGGGTGCTGATGATCATGGTGATGCCGGTCTGCGCCAGACTGCGCATGGTTTGGTTCACTTCGCGCACCAGTTCGGGATCGAGCGCGGAAGTCGGTTCATCAAACAGCAGGATTTGCGGTTCTGCCGCCAGCGCGCGCGCAATGCCGACGCGCTGTTTCTGTCCGCCGGAGAGTTCGTGCGGCAGCGAGGCGGCGAAATCACCGAGTCCTACCATTTTCAACGCGCGCATCGCTTTGCCGCGCGCGATTTCCGGCTGTGCGCCCTGCACGCGCAGCAGAATGCTCATCACGTTTTCCAGCGCGGTAAGATGATCAAACAACGCGAAGTGCTGGAACACGATGCCAATGCCCGACTTGGCGCGGTTCACCGGCAGATGTCGCTGCGCCAGCGCGCGACCGTTTTCGTCGCTGCCCATGAAGTGGCCTTCAGTCTGAATGGTGCCGCTGCTGCGTGGCGTCAGCGCCAGAATCGATTTCAGCAGCGTACTTTTGCCCGAACCGGAGCGACCAAGCAGCACCACCACTTCGCCGCGACGGACGGTTAACGACAGCGATTTCAGTACCGCTTTACCGGCGTAGTCGACGCACAGCTGATTCACTTCCAGCACCGGCGCAGCGGTTTGCGTATCCCAGCGCCGTTTTGGTAGCTGCATCGGCATCACGTCTGCTTCCGGCGGCAGTTTCGCCAGGCGCGCGCGTGCCCGTCGCGCACGTTCATCAAGGTTGTAGAACTTCTCCAACCACCACTGACCGCCCGCCAGCAGCGTGGAAAGAATCAGGTAGATGCCGCCCGACGCGACCAGCACCGGAATAAACAGGAAGTTTTGCGACACAATCGCCTGGCCGCGCATCGTCAGCTCATTGACGCCCACCACCGAAGCCAGCGAGGTGGATTTCAGCAGCCCGACAGTTTCATTGCCCATGGTGGGCAGTATGGCGCGCAGCGCCTGCGGGATCACCACGTGAATCATCTCTTTGCTGCGCGAATAACCGAACGCCTGCGCCGCCATGCTTTGATCGCGATCGGTCGCCATAATGCCGCCGCGAATGATTTCGGCGCAGAAGGCGGTTTCGTTGATCATCAGGGCGATAAGCGCGCTGGTGAACGGGCTCAAACGCAGACCAAATTCCGGCAGCACGTTGTACAGCAAAATCAGCTGCAGCAGCACCGGCGTGCCGCGCAGCGTATAGATGTAAATCTTCACCGGCACGCGAATAAACCCGTGCTTTGAGCTGCTGGCTAACGCCAGGAAAAAGCCAATCACAATGCCGCCCGCCAGCGCGCCAATCAGCAGCTGCACGGCGATAACAGCGCCTTCCCACAAGTAGGGGAAAGTCAGGTACTTAAGAAAATCATCCAAGGCGTTATCCTCCTCAACGCCTCGGTTAAGTCACCGAGGCGGCTGAGTTTATGCATTAACCACGCGCAACCACTGGACGCTCGGCAGCGCTGCCCTGGCCCCAGTAATCCAGCAGTTTTTTCTGTGCGCCGCTCGCCTGAATCACCTTCATCGCGTCCAGCACCGCCGCGCGCAGCGTGGCGTTGTCTTTGGCGATCGGGAAGCCCACCATGATCGGCAGATCCACGGTAAAGCCGCTTTGCAGCGATTTGTCCGCTTTGGCGATGGCAACGGCGGAACCGGCTTCGGTCAGATAGACGTCCGCGCGACCGCTTTTCACCGCCTGAATGCTGTTGTCGGTGTTCTGCACCATCAACATGCTGACTTCGGGCTTACCGGCGGCGCTGCATTTAGCGCTTTGTTCCGGCACCAGTTTGTTGGCTTCGTACGAACCCGCTGCGGCGGCGACGGTTTTGCCGCACAGATCATCGACGCTGTTGATTTTCTTCGGGTTGCCCTGTGCCAGCACCGAACCATCCTGCACCTGCATCGAGGCGACGAAGGCGATCTGCTTCATGCGTTCTTCGGTGACGTACAGCATCGGACCGATATCCGCGCGTCCGCTGGCGATCGAGGTGAGCAGCACGTTGAACGAGCCACTTTGGTAACTGTGTTTCGCGCCGAGGCAGCTGCTGATGCGCTCGAACAGGGAAGGATCGAGACCTTCAATGATGCTGGGATCTTTTTCCGATGGCGCTTCAAAGCCTTTGGTGTAGCCGCCGAGGCCGACGACCAGATCTTTGCCTTTCAGCGAGGGATATTTGGTTTGCAGTGCTTTGCACTGCGCCATCGCCGCGAAGTCGCTGGCGGCAGGCGTGATGGGATCGGTGCTGGCTGCGTGGGCGCTGGAGATGCCCGCCAGTAAGCTGCCGCTAAGACCAGAGATTAACAAAGCAGTGCGTGCAAATTTCATAATAAGGTTCCCCTGATGCTGGTGAATGAGAAAGCGATGACCTTGTGATTTATGAACGTCTTTGGTGCTTTTTTAGGTGGTCGCCATGAATGGCGGCCCTACGGAAATATCGGGGGTTAATAACCTCGTGCCGGATCAACCTGATTACGCAGCGGTTGTCCGTGGCGGAAGCGCGCCAGGTTATCGATAAACACGTCAAGGCAACCGGCGAGGTAGGCGCTGTGATCGTCAAGGCTGCAGTGCGGTGTCATCACCACGCCGGGCGTGTGCCACAGCGGGTCGTCGGCCGGTAGCGGCTCTTGCGGATAGACATCCAGCACCGCGCCGGCCAGTTCGCCTACGTTGAGTTTTTCGCGCATCGCGCTGTAATCAAACACATCGGCGCGTCCAACAATCACGATACCAGCGCGTGCGGGCAGCAGATCGAGACGGCGGCGATCGAACAGATTGCGGGTTTGTGGCGTCAGCGGCAGCGTCGATACCACCACATCCACCTGCGGCAATACCTCGTCTAGCGCATCAATACGGATGCAGCGCGCCACGTTGGCATCGCACTGGCCGCTGCGCGTCACGCCAATCACGCGATAGCCTTGCGCCGTCAGCAGAGTTGCCGCTGCGGCGCCAATGCCGCCCACGCCCAGCAGCAGCACGATTTTGCCGCGTGCGCAGCCGCCAAAGGTCGGACGCCACACACGCTGCGCCTGATCCTGCAGAAAACCGGGAATGCCGAAGTTGAACATCAGCGCCGCCATCAAAATGAACTCGGCACCTTTATCGCCGTGTACGCCAGAAGCATTGGTGAGCGTCACGCCTTGCGGCCAGTGCGCCAGCCACTGCTCAACGCCAGCGGACATCACCTGCACCCAACCCAGACGCGGCGTGCTGAACTGATCGAGCGCCAGCTTACGGCCGCTCCACAGAATGTCGCAGCGGGCGAGGAAGTCGGCGGTCTGCGCCGGATCGCGGTTTTCGCTCAGCGTGAAGTGGCTGCGCAACGGCGGATGCGCGTCGAGCTGCAGTTGCAGCTGCTCGACAGAGAGATGGAGTGCGCGCGGTGCGCTGGCGTCGTTCTCGATATGAATATGCATCAGCGCATCGCCGTCACTTCCATCTCGACCAGCAGGTCAGGATGGTTGAGTTGAATGCCCACGGTGGCGCGCGCCGGAAAGGGGAACCGGAAGAATTCACTGTAAGCGGCATTCATCGCGCTGAACGCGCTGAGATCGGTCAGGTAAACAGTGACGCGGACCACGTTGTCGAAGGTCATGTTCGCTTCGCTCAGCAGATCGCCGACGTTTTTCAACACCTGACGCGTCTGGCTGGCGATGTCGTTGCCCATAATCTCGCCGCTGTAGGGATCAATCGCCACCTGGCCGGAAATGAACAACATCGGTTCGTGCAGCACGGCGGCGGAGAGCGGCGCAGGCCCCATTGGGCGGTCGCTGGCGTTCATGCCGGGATAACTCAACGCAATCTTCATGGTGAAATCTCAAGCAAAACTATTTCACCGCAATTTCGTATACGATTACACGAGTGTCAACGCGCAATTTTTAACCATTGGGTCGAAATGGTGATGTTCATCACGTAATAGGATTAGCTGATATATCGATCAAGATTATGATATGTAAGATTTTAATGAAAATTTTATGTTGAGTGCTCGCGATGAGTGTGAATCGTATACGATTTTCTTATTGTTCTGTTTTTGCCCGCTAAACCTTGCCGTAATCGCTTGCGCACTGGCCTGGATTTCCGGCTGCACAATCCGCGGTCAAAGGGTATACTGGCGCACTCTTTTTTTAACCGATCCGTATCGCGTGCGAATTCAACATGCAAAAGTTTGATACCAAGACCTTTCAGGGCCTGATCCTGACCTTGCAGGATTACTGGGCGCGTCAAGGCTGCACCATTGTCCAACCGTTGGACATGGAAGTGGGCGCCGGCACCTCACACCCGATGACCTGTCTGCGTGCCTTAGGCCCAGAGCCGATGGCGACCGCTTACGTGCAGCCATCTCGTCGTCCAACCGATGGACGTTACGGTGAAAACCCGAACCGTTTACAGCACTATTACCAGTTCCAGGTGGTGATTAAGCCCAACCCGGACAACCTTCAGGAGCTGTACCTTGGATCGCTGAAAGAGCTGGGTATGGATCCCACCATCCACGACATTCGCTTTGTCGAAGACAACTGGGAAAACCCAACGCTGGGCGCGTGGGGACTCGGTTGGGAAGTGTGGCTGAACGGCATGGAAGTGACGCAGTTCACTTACTTCCAGCAGGTTGGCGGCCTCGAGTGTAAGCCAGTAACCGGCGAGATCACCTACGGCTTAGAGCGCCTGGCGATGTACATTCAGGGCGTAGACAGCGTTTACGATTTGGTGTGGAGCGACGGTCCGTTCGGTAAAACCACCTACGGCGAAGTGTTCCATCAGAACGAAGTGGAGCAGTCGACCTATAACTTCGAATACGCTGACGTCGACTTCCTTTTCACCTGCTTTGAGCAGTATGAGAAAGAAGCGCAGCAGCTGCTGGCACTGGAAAAACCGCTGCCGCTGCCGGCTTACGAGCGCATTCTGAAAGCGGCGCACAGCTTTAACCTGCTGGACGCCCGCAAAGCGATTTCGGTTACCGAACGCCAGCGCTATATCCTGCGTATCCGCACCCTGACGAAAGCCGTGGCGGAAGCCTATTATGCGTCCCGTGAGGCGCTTGGCTTCCCGATGTGCAATAAAAACAAGTAAGAGGCAGCCATGACCGATAAAACTTTCCTGGTGGAAATTGGCACCGAAGAGTTGCCTCCGAAAGCGCTGCGCAGCCTGGCAGAAGCCTTTGCTGCGCATTTCACCGCTGAACTTGATAGCGCCGGTCTGGCGCACGGCGAAGTCAGCTGGTTTGCTGCTCCGCGCCGTCTGGCGCTGAAAGTGGCCCAGCTGGCTGCCGCGCAGCCGGATCGCGAAGTTGAAAAACGTGGCCCAGCAATCGCCGCCGCGTTTGATGCCGATGGCAACGCCACCAAAGCGGCCGAAGGTTGGGCGCGTGGTAACGGCATCACCGTGGCGCAGGCCGAACGTCTGAGCACGGATAAAGGTGAATGGCTGGTGCATCGCGCTGCAATCACCGGCGAAAGCGCGCAGGCGCTGCTGCCCGCTATGGTGGCTACCGCGCTGAGCAAGCTGCCAATTCCTAAGCTGATGCGCTGGGGCGCGAGCGACGTGCAGTTTGTGCGTCCGGTGCACACCGTTACGCTGCTGCTGGGTGACGAGCTGATTCCCGCGAAGATTCTCGGTATTAAATCCGATCGCGTGATTCGCGGTCATCGCTTTATGGGCGAGCCAGAATTCACCATCGACAACGCCGATCAATATCCGCAGCTGCTGCTGGATCGCGGTAAAGTGGTGGCGGATTACGCCGCGCGTAAAGCCAAAATCAAAGCGGATGCGGAAGCGGCAGCGCAGAAAATTGGCGGCATCGCCGATCTGAGCGAAAGCCTGCTGGAAGAAGTGACCTCGCTGGTGGAGTGGCCGGTGGTGCTGACGGCGAAATTCGAAGAGAAGTTCCTCGCGGTGCCAGCTGAAGCGCTGGTTTACACCATGAAAGGTGACCAGAAGTACTTCCCGGTGTACGACGCGGCGGGCAAGCTGCTGCCGAATTTCATCTTCGTCACCAACATCGAATCCAAAGATCCACAGCAGATCATCGCCGGTAACGAGAAGGTGGTGCGCCCGCGTCTGGCGGATGCCGAGTTCTTCTTCAACACCGACCGCAAAAAGCGTCTGGAAGATAATCTGCCGCGTCTGGAAACCGTACTGTTCCAGAAAGAGCTGGGTACGCTGCGTGATAAAACCGATCGCATTCAGGCGCTGGCTGGCTGGATTGCCGCGCAGATTGGCGCTGATGTGAACCACGCTACCCGCGCGGGCTTGCTGTCGAAATGTGACCTGATGACCAACATGGTCTTCGAGTTCACCGACACCCAGGGCGTGATGGGCATGCACTACGCGCGCCACGATGGCGAAGCGGAAGATGTGGCGGTTGCGCTGAATGAGCAGTATCAGCCGCGCTTTGCCGGTGACGATCTGCCGTCAAATCCTGTGGCCTGCGCCGTGGCGATTGCCGACAAAATGGACACCCTCGCGGGTATCTTCGGTATCGGTCAGCATCCGAAAGGCGACAAAGATCCGTTCGCACTGCGCCGTGCTGCGCTGGGCGTGCTGCGTATCATCGTGGAGAAAAACCTGCCGCTCGATCTGCAAACGCTGACCGAAGAAGCGGTGCGTTTGTACGGCAGCAAGCTGAGCAACGCCAAAGTGGTCGATGAAGTGATCGACTTTATGCTGGGCCGTTTCCGTACCTGGTATCAGGAAGAGGGCCACAGCGTTGACACCATTCAGGCGGTGCTGGCGCGTCGTCCAACCCGTCCGGCTGATTTCGATGCGCGCATGAAGGCGGTTTCGCACTTCCGTACGCTGGAAGCGGCCGCCACGCTGGCTGCTGCCAACAAACGTGTGTGGAACATCCTGGCGAAATCGACCGAAACCCTGAACGACAGCGTGCAGGCTTCCCTGCTGAAAGAGAACGAAGAGATCCAACTGGCGACCTTCGTGACCGCGCTGGGCGACAAGCTGCAGCCGTACTTTGCAGAAGGTCGCTATCAGGATGCGCTGGTTGAACTGGCGCAGCTGCGCGAAGCGGTAGATAACTTCTTCGATAAAGTGATGGTGAACGCTGACGATCAGGCGGTGCGTATTAACCGTCTGACGCTGCTGGCACAGCTGCGCCAGCTGTTCCTGCAGGTGGCGGATATTTCACTGCTGCAGTAATTGGCGTGGTCGCCATGAATGGCGATGCTACAAAATAAAGGGGACGAGAGATCGTCCCTTTTTTGTTTTCAAAACTCGGCGCTAACGTCCTGCGAGTGGTGCAAGATACGCCCGATGAAAATTTCATCCACTTCAGCGCGGTAGATCACAATATGCTGTTCGAAAGGCAGCGAATAGATCTGCTGACCTAAATCCGGTCGTTTACGACCTAAATCAAACATGGCGAGTTTGTCGAAGAGCTGAGCGAATCTGGCGCTATAGTCATCAGCTAACTGCTCTCCATAATTCCAGTAGCCATAAATCCAGATCTTCATTAGATCTGCATCAGCTTCCGGTTTTATCGTGATGGTCCTTTTCATAAATGCCTACCCTGGCTTTTGCTCGTCTTAGAAAATCTTCATGATCCCACTCTTTTCCCGGGCCGCTTTCAAAGCCCTCTCTGACCAACTCTCTGAGCTTTTCCAGCTTTGATTCCGCCTGCTTCTCACGCAGCAAGCGCAGCGAGTCTCGCACCACTTCGCTTTGCGTACGGTAGTCGCCGGATTCAACCAGAGATTCAACAAACTCGCGCAGTTCATCGCCTAAATCGATCGTCATGGTACGTGCCATCATCGTCATCCCGTGTAAGAGTATTTCTTACATTCTGGCACTTTTTTGCGCAACAGGGAATGCGCGTTACAGCGCAGTTACAGGCTGAACTGCGAGGCAACGCGAGAGATTTTAGGCAGATGAGACGGGAAACAGGCGGTCGTCGCGCAACAGATGATCGTTACCACGGCGGCGGGTGAAGCCGCTGCGGTCGAAGAATTCCAGAATCTGTATCGCCACTTTGCGCCCGGTGCCAAGCTGGTTGCGGAAGTCGGCGGCGCTGGTGCTGCCCTCTTGCGCGGCACGTTGGCGAATCAGATCGGCGAAGATCTGGATCTGGTCGCTGCGATAGTAGCGATCGCGTACGATCGCGGTGATATGTCCGAGCCGCGCAGCAGTGAGCAGCAGCGAGCGAATCGCCTGTTCATCCTGCTGCAGCGCCAGCGCGATATCGCGCACCCACAGCGGCTGATCGCCAAACAGCGGGCCGACCTGCTGCCAAAGAGCTTCTTCCTGCGGATTAAAGCGCGGTTCGAAGTCGGGCAGATGCAGCCAGCCTTGTCGCTGTTGTAGCTGACCTTGCGCCAGCAGCTGATCAATCAGCGCTAACACCCATTCCGCAGGCTGATGCGGCATTGCCACACGACGCAAACGATCGTGGCCGATGCCCGGCATCTCGGGATGCTGCTGATGAAAATGCGCCAGTGATTCCAGCAGCTTTTGCCGCCATTGTGCTGCCTGCGCGGCACTCATCAGCGCGTTATCAAGCTGCACCGGTGCTGCATGCTCGATCAGTGCATCCAGCGCGGGCTCGGTAAGCTGGCGCGCCCACGCCAGGTCACGCCGTTCTGTCGGTTGATAGGCCAGATGCGCCTGCAGGCTGGCGTCATCATCTTGTGCGGCGGCCAGCTGCTGCAGCCAGGCAAGATACTCCGCCTGACGTTTGCCGCGCTTTTTACTGTTGAGCAGCAGCACGCGCGCGCCGCCCAGCGTGTGCTGTGCGTTGCTGTCGCGGATAATCAGCCGATCGTTCTCGGCCAGCCACAGCGGTTGGTTCAGCACCAGTTCCGCGACATCATCCGCCAGCAGCGTAATGCGTCCAGTGACGTGGCTGGCGGCGTGGTGGAGATGAATCGGCTGCGACGCGCTCTTCAGCGGCTGCAGCAAGCGCAGCGCCACGGTTAAGCGCGTGGTGCCTTCCGCTCTGGCCTGTGACAGCAGCCAGTCGCCGCGCGCGATCTGCGCTTTTTCCACATCGCCGACGATATTCAATGCGATACGTTCACCGGCTTGCGCGCGCGTCACCGATTGGTTCTGCGCATGCAGCGCGCGCACGCGCAGCGGCAGATTCAGGCTGCTAAGCCAAAGAGTATCGCCGACGTTCACTTCGCCCGACAGCGCGGTGCCGGTGACCACCAATCCGCTGCCTTTCAGCGTGAAGGCGCGATCGATAGCGAGACGGAAACGGTAACGAGAGTCGAAGGCCGGTTCCGCCAGCGTGCTGAGATGCTGGCGCAGCGCGTCGATGCCTTGCTGGGTGTGGCTGCTGGTGACAAATTGCGGCACCGCCGGCCAGCCGAGTTGCTGCGTGAGCTGCGCCACCTGCCGCTGGACTTCCGCGATGCGCGCTTCATCCACGCGATCGGCTTTGGTTAGCGCGACGCTGAGCGGCGGCTGTCCGGCCAGGCTCAGCAATTGCAAATGTTCGCGGGTTTGCGGCATCACGCCATCGTCGCAGGCCACCACCAGCAGCGCATGATGAATGCCGCCAATGCCCGCCAGCATATTGGCGAGAAATTTCTCGTGGCCTGGCACATCAATAAAGCCGAGCACGCGACCATCCGGCTGCGGCCAGTACGCGTAGCCGAGATCGATGGTCATGCCGCGCCGTTTCTCTTCCGGCAGGCGATCGGCATCCACGCCGGTTAATGCCTGTAGCAGCGCGGTTTTGCCGTGATCGACGTGTCCAGCGGTGGCAATAATCATGACGCTAAGGCCCGAATCAGCGCGCTTTCATCATCAAGGCAGCGCAGATCCAGCCACAGTTTGCCTTCCTGAACGCGGCCAATCACCGGGCGCGCTAAGCTGCGCCAGCGCTGTGACAAATTGACGAGCTGGCTACCGCGCCCATCGCGTGGCGTGAAGGTGAGGGCGAAACTGGGAAGGCGTTCAACCGGTAGCGATCCGCTGCCGATTTGGGATGAACAGGGCGCAATCGCCAGCGAAAAGTCATCTCGATAAATCTGTTGTAACGCGGGCAGCAATCGTTCAGCTTGTTGCTGAATATCCTGCGCTGGACGAGTGAGCAGCCGCAGCGTCGGCAGGGCTTCACGCAGCGTTTCCGGCTGACGATAGAGCTTTAGCGTGGCTTCCAGCGCCGCGAGCGTCATTTTGTCGACGCGCAGCGCGCGTTTCAGCGGATGCGACTGGAGCTGATCAATCAGCGTCTGCTTGCCGACGATAATCCCCGCCTGCGGACCGCCGAGCAGTTTGTCGCCGGAGAAACTTACCAGACTGACGCCTGCGGCGATCAGCTGCTGCGGCATCGGTTCAGCCGGCAGACCAAATTCGGTCATATCGATCAGCGATCCGCTGCCAAGGTCGGTGATTACCGGCAATTGATAAGCGTCACCCAGCTCAACCAGTTCCGCTTCCGTTACCGCATGGGTAAAGCCCTGAATCTGATAATTGCTGGTGTGCACCTTCATCAGCAGGCCGCTGTTTTCCGCGATGGCGGCGCGATAATCTTTCAGGTGTGTGCGGTTGGTGGTGCCCACTTCCACCAGTTTGCAGCCCGCCTGGCGCATCACGTCAGGAATGCGGAAGGCGCCGCCAATTTCCACCAGCTCGCCGCGCGAGACAATCACTTCGCGCCCCGGCGCTAACGCGGCCAGCATCAATAACACGGCGGCGGCATTGTTGTTAACGATACAGGCCGCTTCCGCGCCGGTTAACTCGCACAGCAGCGCGCTAACCGCACGATCGCGGTGGCCGCGCGCCGCATCATCCAGCGCGTATTCCAGCGTGACCGGCTGACGCAGGCAATTCACCACCGCGTCGATAGCGCGATCGCTCAGCTGTGCGCGGCCAAGATTGGTGTGCAGCACGGTGCCGGTGAGATTGAACACCGGACGCAGCGCACTTTGCTGCTGTTGCTGGCTGCGGCGCAGCGCTTCATCCGGCCAGTTCAGGTGCCACTCTGGCAAGGTTTGGTGCTGCTGAATGTGGTCGCGCGCTTCCTGCTGCATGCTGCGCAGCTGGCGCGTGGCGAAGGCGGTTCCGTGATGCGCCAGCAGCGGCTGCAGCGCGGGATCGCGCAGCAGGCTGTCGATAGCAGGTAATTGACTGTACAGGGTTTTCATCGGGAGACTTACAGAGAGGGCGGAACGGTGCGGGCAAAGCTTTCGCGCGCAAACAGGTTTTCGGCCAGCTTCACCAGCGCCGGGCGATTTACGCACCAGTTTGGCAGCACGCGGCGGAAGTTGAGGTAACCAATCATGCAGCCGGTGGCGATATCGGCCAGATTGAGCGTGCCGCTATTGAGCCATTCGCCTTGGGCGGCGACGGTTTCTAGCGCATCGAGGCCGCGTTGGATTTTGTCACGGTTGCGCAGCAGCACCTCTTCAGATTGCTGATCGCCGGGACGCATCTGCTCGCGCACGATCATCACCGCCGCATCGTTAATGCCGTCGGCCAGTTTTTCCAGCTGACGGATGTGCAACGCATGCAGCGCATCATCGGGCAGCAGCGCAGGCGCATCGCCGCGCAGTTCAATGACTTGCGCGATGATTGAAGAGTCGAACCAGGTGAGCTGGTTGTCGTCAATCAGCGCCGGTACTTTGCCCAGCGGATTGTACTGCGGTACATCGCTGTCATCGATCCACGGAGAGTGATTAACGAATTCGAAAACCAGGCCTTTTTCCAGCAATATCACTGATATTTTGCGGACAAAAGGGCTGGTGTAGCTGCCAATCAGTTTCATCGTGCGCCTCCGTGTTGAATGAAAATACGCGATAACAAACCGCACATATCCCTGGCGGCGCCCTGGCACAATGCGCGATAAATCGCGCCGCTACGGACCGCAGAAACATGGGAAAAGCTAATCGCCGGGGAACATAAACGGATTCAGACTGCTGCGGGCGAATCCTTCTTGCTCCATGCGGGCATCCAGCACCAGCGAAGCCAAATCATCGGCCACCGGCTCCACGGCGGGATCCTTCTCCTGATACAACATCTTCAGGTAGGTACCGCAATCGCCGCAACTCTCTGCTTTCACCGCCGCTTTTTCGCTGTCCAGCGACCAGTAATGCAGATCGCCGGTTTGTTCACAGTTGGAGCACTTGCTGCGCACTACATACCATTCGCTTTCACACAGATTGCAGTGCAGATAGCGCAGCCCTTGCTGACCCACGCTCATGTGCACCACGCTGGTGACCGGCACGCTGGCGCATACCGGACAGAACTGGCGATGCTCACCGTATTCCGCACGCGCTTTGCCGGGAATTAATGCTGCCATCTGCGCCCAGTAAATCGACAACGCCGCCCAGATGAACGGCGATTTGTCGCTGCTCACCTGCGCGAAATCGCCTTCCAGCAGCGCATGCGCCAGATTTTCCAGTTCGGTAGTGGAGGATTTTTCCAGATTCTCCAGCACTGCCAGCGCCTGGCCGCTCATCTCTGGCTTCAGCTCGGCGATCAGCGAATGCAGCAAACGCTGCCAGTGCGCATCGCGCGGATAGGTGTGGATATCGAGCGGCGGTTTGCCCTGCTCGGCGCTCTGCGTCAGCCGCTGCTGCAGATCAAGCTGTAGCGGATGGTCATACAGCACGATCTCCTGCGCCTCGGCGATCACCGCAGCAAAGCGCAGGTAATCACCCAGCGGATTCTTCGCGGCCAGGTCGCGCAAACGTGCCGCACGGCGGCTATACAGATTTTTCAGCCGGGGGAAAAGTAACGGCGGAACGTGCTCCGCCGTGTGCTTTTCGCTTTTCTCCAGCTGGTCCTGCGGGATGATGCGAATACTCATCAGGGACGTTTTTCCTGTTGTGTTTGGCGTTGGCGCTGCTCGCGATACCAGCGTGGGTGATGTTTCTTCGCCCACGCGGCCGGAACCCAGCCCTCAACCATGGCGGTAATGGTGCCTTTTACCCACAACGCGGCGTAAATGTGCACCATAATCACCACGATCAGCGCCACAGCTGAGACCGAATGCACAACTAGCGCGATGCGAATCAGCGGAATAGTAAAGGCACCGGCAAAGTACGGGCGCCAGATAACAATTCCGCTCACCAGCAGCAAGACTAAGCTGATGATAGCAGCCCAGAACACACACTTCTGCCCGAAGTTGTATTTGCCGGTATCGCCGACCTCTTCGTTTTGCACGATTTTGTGGATGTTTTTCGCCCAAACCAGGTCTTCGCGATTGATCAGATTATGTTTCCAATAGCGTAAGAACATGATGATAAAGGCGGCAAACATCACCGTGCCAACAAACGGATGCAGGATACGCGCCAACTGCGGCGTGCCGAGCACGTGCATCAGCCAGTTAAACGACGGGAAAAAGAAACCCAGTCCGCTCAGCGCGGCGAGCACAAAACAGAACGCCACAATCCAGTGATTGATGCGTTCCGGTGCGCTGTAGCGCACCAGACGATCGCGTTTTTTCATTATTCGCGCTCCTCTTTTTCGTGCAGATTCTCGTCCTCATCCTCTTCCACGCGGTTTGGCCCTACGCCAACGTAGTGGAACACGGATGCAGCAAAGGTAGCGGCAAAACCGATCGCCGCCAGCGGTTTCCAGATCCCTTTCCAGAACGTTACCGCCGGGCTGATGCTCGGATTATCCGGCAAACCGTGATAGAGCTGCGGTTTGTTGGCGTGATGCAGCACGTACATCACGTGCGTACCGCCGACGCCTTCCGGATCGTACAAGCCGGCGTTGGCATAGCCGCGCGTGTTGAGCTCGGCCACGCGTTCACCGGCCAGCGCCTGCATATCGCTTTTGCTGCCGAAGTGAATCGCGCCGGTCGGGCAGGTTTTCACGCACGCCGGTTCCTGACCGACATTGACACGATCGACGCACAGCGTGCATTTATACACGCGGTTGTCCTCTTTATTCAGACGCGGCACATCGAACGGACAGCCCGCAATGCAGTAGCCGCAGCCAATGCACTGTTCTGACTGAAAATCGACGATGCCGTTGGCGTACTGAATAATCGCGCCTTCAGATGGGCAGGCTTTCAGGCAGCCGGGATCGGCGCAGTGCATGCAGCCATCCTTGCGGATCAGCCACTCTAACTTGCCGTTCTCCTCCACTTCTGAGAAGCGCATCACCGTCCAGGATTTGGCGGTCAAATCGGCGGGATTGTCGTACACCCCAACGTTATGTCCCACTTCATCGCGGATATCGTTCCACTCCGAGCACGCCACCTGACACGCTTTGCAGCCGATGCAGGTGGTCACGTCGATCAGTTTCGCCACTTCCTGCTGATGGTTACGTGCCTGCGGGGCAGGCGTGAGTCCATTGGTGGCGGAGCGGCGGATAATGTCTTGAGATTGATAAGTCATATTCGTTCTCCGTTACACCTCATCGAACACTTTCACGATGTTGACCAGGAATGCTTTGAACTCCGGCGTTTGCGTATTGGCGTCACCGACAAATGGCGTCAATGTATTGGCAATGAAGCCTTTTTTTGCCACGCCCTGATACCCCCAGTGAATCGGAATACCGATAGTATCAACAGATTTACCGTCAACATTCAGTCGTCGAATACGCTTAGTGACTACGGCTTTAGCTTTGATGTAGCCGCGGTTTGAGGTGACTTCAACCGTGTCGCCTTGTCGAATCCCTAACTCATCTGCCAGTGTCTCTCCGATTTCAACGAACTGTTCCGGCTGCGCGATGGCATTGAGCCGCGCGTGTTTGGTCCAGTAATGGAAATGCTCGGTGAGGCGATAAGTGGTGCCGACATACGGGAACTGCTCCGCCTGGCCCATCGAAGCCAAATCGTCCTTGAACACGCGCGCCGCCGGGTTGGATACCACGTTCGGATGCAGCGGGTTGGTGCCGATTGGCGTTTCAAACGGCTCGTAGTGTTCCGGGAACGGACCTTCGGCCATTTTATCGAGCGCAAACAGGCGGCCCATGCCTTCCGGCTGCATGATGAACGGCCCGACATCGCTGCCGGGTGCGGCGGCGCTGTAGTCCGGCACATCCATGCCCCCCCATTTGCTGCCATCCCACTTCAGGATCTGACGTTTCGGATCCCACGGATTGCCTTGCGGGTCAGCCGAGGCGCGGTTGTAGAGAATGCGGCGGTTGAGCGGCCACGCCCAGCTCCAGTTCAGCGTGTTGCCCAAGCCGGTAGGATCGGTGTTGTCGCGGCGCGCCATCTGGTTGCCGTCCGGCGTCCAGCTGCCGGCGAAAATCCAGCATCCGCTGCTGGTGCTGCCGTCATCTTTCAGATGGGCAAAGGTGCTGAGCTGTTGGCCTTTTTTTACCAGCAGCGTGCCTTTGTCATCGTATACATCCGCCAGCGCTTTGCCGTTGTTCTCCATCGCCACTTCTTCCGGCGCCGGATTTTCTGGCGTCAGGTAGTTCCAGCTCATGTTCAGCACTTGCTCAGGCAATGCACCGCCTTCACTGGCGTACATTTTGCGCAGGCGTGAATAGATGCCGGAAAGAATCTCGCCGTCATTCAGCGCTTCGCCCGGTGCATCCTGACCTTTCCAGTGCCACTGTAGCCAGCGGCCGGAGTTAACGATCGAACCGTTCTCTTCGGCGAAGCAGGTGGATGGCAAACGGAACACTTCGGTCTGAATTTTTGACGGATCAACATCGTTAAACTCGTCGTGATTCTCCCAGAAGGTGGCAGTTTCGGTGTTGAGCGGGTCGATGGTGACGAGGAACTTCAGCTTCGACAGTGAATCAATCACTTTGCGCTTGTTCGGGAACGACGCCACCGGGTTGAAGCCCTGGCACAGATAGCCGTTAACCTTGCCTTGCGACATCATCTCGAAGTACTGCAGCACGTCGTAGCCTTTATCCCACTTCGGCAACCAGTCGAAGCCCCAGCTGTTTTCCGCCTGAGCTTTGTCGCCGAAGAAGGCTTTCATCTGGCTGACAAAGAATTTCGGGTAGTTGCTCCAGTAGTTCACCTGGCCCGGCAGCAGCGCTTTCGGCGTGTTGGCAGCAAGATAACTCTGCAGATCGGTGTGTTTTTCCGACGGCAAAGTCATGTAACCCGGCAAACTTTGCGACAGCAAACCGAGATCGGTCAGCCCCTGAATATTCGAGTGACCGCGCAGCGCATTGATGCCGCCGCCAATCATGCCCATGTTGCCGAGCAGCAGCTGAATCATCGCCATGGTGCGGATGTTCTGCGCACCGACCGAGTGCTGCGTCCAGCCGAGCGCATACAGGAACGAGGTGGTGCGATCGCGCGCGCTGGTTTCGCCAATCAGTTCACACACATGCAAGAAGTCCGCTTTTGGCGTGCCGCAGATGCGTTCAACAATTTCTGGCGTGTAACGGCTAACGTGCTGCTTCAGCAGGTTCCATACGCAGCGTGGATGCGTTAGCGTGGTGTCGCGTTTGGCGAATCCGTCGGCGTCCAGCTCGTAGTTCCAGCTGGTTTTGTCGTATTTGCGATTCTCTTCGTCGTAGCCGCTGAACAGGCCATCTTCAAAATGATAATCCTCGCGCACGATCAGGCTGGCATTGGTGTAGGCCTGCACATATTCATGCTGGATTTTGTCGTTTTGTAGCAGCCACAGCAGGACGCCCGACAGGAAAGTGATGTCGGTGCCCGAACGAATCGGCGTATAGAAATCGGCTACCGATGCCGTACGCGTGAAGCGCGGATCGATAACAATCAGTTTGGCTTTGTTGTGAATCTTGGCTTCCATCGCCCAGCGGAATCCCACAGGATGCGCTTCAGCGGCGTTCCCGCCCATCACAACGATCAGATTGGCATTACGGATGTCGACCCAGTGATTGGTCATCGCACCGCGACCAAATGTTGGAGCAAGACTTGCTACCGTTGGTCCGTGTCAAACGCGTGCCTGGTTGTCGACCGCTAACATGCCGAGCGATCGGGTAAATTTCTGGGTTAAATAGCCGGTTTCGTTGCTGGAAGCGGAAGCACAGAGCATGCCGGTGGAGAGCCAACGGTTTACCGTCACGCCCGCAGCGTTTTGCGCCACAAAGTTAGCGTCGCGGTCCGCTTTCATTAGCCTGGCGATGCGATCAAAGGCATCGTCCCAGCTAATGCGCTGCCATTTATCGGAGCCTGGCGCGCGGTATTCCGGGTATTGCAGGCGACTTTCACTGTGGATGAAGTCGAGCAGGCCTGCGCCTTTCGGGCACAATGCGCCGCGGCTCACCGGATGATCCGGATCCCCTTCAATGTGGAAAATGGTCTCTTTGGCGTTTTTCGCGCCGTCACCGAGGCTGTACATTAACAAGCCACAGCCAACTGAGCAGTAAGTGCAGGTGTTACGGGTTTCGCGTGCGCGCAGCAGTTTATACTGTCGCGTTTCCGCCAGCGCTACCTCTGGCGCAAAGCCAAGCAGTGCTGCCGTTGTCCCTGCCATACCGCCAGCACAGACCTTGAAGAATTTTCTTCGGCTGACGTTCATGGATTATCCTTTCAACATGAATGATTTTTTACTTTTGCAGTGCAGTGAATCGGGCGTCACAATAACCCGACGAATATTGCGGCAATAGCGACCTAATATTACCACTACTTTAGTAAGGTTGTTATGTGAGGCGAAAAAAGTGACAGAGAATGAGCAGGAAAGTCACATTAATGTGAATAAGATCTCAGGTGCGGTGCAGGCGCAGGTGCATCAGCGGCGTGATATCAGCCTTGCGGAAACAGACTGGCTGGCGCAGGAAGTACCGGTGGCGCTGGTCTATAACGGCATTTCGCACGTTGTGATGATGGCGACACCCAATGATTTGGAAGCTTTTGCGATAGGTTTCTCGCTCTCGGAAGGCATTATTGCGCGCCCGGATGAAATCTACGGTATCGATGTGGTTTCGGGCTGTAATGGCATTGAAGTACAGATTGAACTCTCCAGCCGCCGCTTTATGGCGCTGAAAGAGCAGCGCCGCGCCATGGCTGGCCGCACCGGCTGCGGCGTGTGTGGCATGGAGCAACTCGATCAAATCGGTAAGCCATTACAGCCGCTGCCGTTCAGCCAAACCTTTGATTTAGCCAATCTGGATAAAGGCCTGGCGCAGCTGCGCGATTACCAGCCGATCGGCAATCTCACCGGCTGCACGCACGCGGCGGCGTGGATGTCACCGCAAGGCGAATTGCAGGGCGGGTATGAAGATGTCGGTCGCCATGTGGCGCTGGATAAATTGCTGGGGAATCGCAGCCAGCAGCCGTGGCAGCAGGGCGCGGTGCTGGTTTCCAGTCGCGCCAGCTATGAGATGGTGCAGAAATCCGCCATGTGCGGCGTGGAGATTCTGTTCGCGGTGTCAGCTGCGACACAGCTCGCCGTTGAGGTGGCCGAACGCTGCAATCTCACGCTAGTCGGCTTTAGTAAACCGGGCCGCGCCACGGTTTACAGCCATCCGCAGCGGCTGCGTTAAACCACCTGCACCTGCGGCAGCGCCTGTTGCAGCGCCGTCAGCGCGCCGGGTTTTACCGCGCCGCTGTCGCAGATCAGCAGATCGATTTCCGCAATCGCTGCATAAACGGTGCGGCTCATCACGCCGAGTTTGCTGTGATCCGCCAGTAAAATGGTGCGGTTCGCCTGCTGCACCATGGCGCGGGCAATCGCCGCTTCGTGGGGATGAAAACTGCTGGCACCGTTTTTAGCGTCGATGCCGACCGGCGAAAGCAGCGCCACATCGGCGCGATAACGATAAATTTCCCCAATCGTCATCTCCCCGCGCGTTTGCTGTGCGCCTGCCATCATCATGCCGCCAATTAAAATCACCTGATTATTCAGCGTCTCATGCTCTTCCGCTGCGCTCAGCGCCAGCGCGGCCTGCAGGCTGTTAGTGATGATGGTTAAACCCGACATGGTGCGCAGTTGTTCGGCCAGCATGGTGGTGGTGGTGCCGGCGTCAAGGAACAGCGTTTGGCCAGGCTGGAGATGTTGCGCGGCAGCAACCGCAATTGCGCGTTTCTCTTTCGCCTGCGCGTTACGGCGCACCTGCAGCGGCGGCTCTGGCTGGCTATCGACGGCGACCAAACCGCCATGCACCCGCCGCGCCAATCCCTGCGCTTCCAGCTCAATAATGTCGCGCCGCGCGGTTTCGCGCGAGATGCCAAGCTCATTGATGATGCGTTCGGTGCTGAGCTGATGTTGCGTGGTCAGCAGCGCGCGAATGCGGTGTAAGCGGGTTTCCTGCAGCATGACTTTTCCCTGTGGCGTGTTCAACCTGGGCCTAAGCTTACCTGAGTGTCATTGCGCCGTCATGTGTATTTGGTTGTATTTGTGTATTTGGTTGCATTTGTCGCCAAAGCAGGCATGATATTGGCAAACGGCGATTTCGCATGCACCCCTTTCACCTTCGCAACGGGAGTTACCATGGCTACACGTTCTACCATCATGGATACCAACAGTTTTCGTGCTGAGCACGCCGACGGACTGGATGCGGCAACCCGCAAGCTAACCGACAAGCGCAGCAAAGTGTTGGGCGAGTCGTATCGCCTGTTTTACCGCAAGCCAGTGCATTTAGTGCGCGGCGAAGGGCAGTATGTGTGGGATGCCGCCGGTGATAAATATCTTGATGTGTACAACAACGTGGCGAGCATTGGTCACTGCCATCCGGCGGTGATTGAGGCGGTGAATCAGCAGATGAAGATGCTGAACACCCACACGCGCTATCTGCACGAACGCATTCTCGATTACACCGAAGAGTTGCTGGCGACCACGCCAGATGCCATCGATCGCGCCATGTACATGTGTACCGGTTCGGAAGCCAACGATTTGGCGATCCGCGTGGCGCGGGCTTTCAGCGGCGGCACCGGCATTATCGTGTCGCAGGAGGCGTATCACGGCACCAGCGATCTCACGTCAGGTGTGTCGCCCGCCCTCGGCAGCGGACAGCCGTTGGCGGCAACCACGCGTCTGGTTTCACCGCCGGATGCCTATCGCGTGAATGCGCCCGATCTCGGCGAGTGGTTTGCCAATGAAATCCAGCAGCAGATTGACGATATGAAAGCGCACGGCATTAAGTTTGCCGGCTTCCTCGCTGACTCGATCTTCTCATCCGATGGCGTATTGCCGAACCCGCGCGGCTTCCTGCAAAAAGCGGTCGATGTGGTGCATGCCAACGGCGGGATTTTCATTGCCGATGAAGTGCAGCCGGGCTTTGGTCGTACCGGCGATGCGTTCTGGGGCTTTGCGCGTCACGGCGTGGTGCCCGATGTGATCACCACCGGCAAGCCAATGGGCAACGGCATTCCGGTTTCGGGACTGCTGGCGAAAAGCGATGTGCTGGCCGCATTCAGTGACGAGATTCCTTACTTCAACACCTTTGGCGGTAATCCGGTGGCGATGGCCGCCGCGCAAGCGGTGCTGACGGTAATTAAAGAAGAGGGCTTGCAGGAGCACAGCCGCGTGGTGGGCGCCAAACTATTGAGTGAACTGCAGAAACTAATGGATCGTCACGAGTCGATCGGCGACGTGCGCGGTGCGGGCCTGTTTATTGGTTTCGAACTGGTGCAGGATCGCGCCAGTAAAACGCCGGATAAAGCGCTGGCGCTGGATTTGATCGAGAAACTGCGCGAACACCGCGTGTTGACGTCAGTGGCGGGACCTTACGGCAACGTGCTGAAGTTGCGTCCGCCGTTGGCGTTCCAGGAAGCGGATATCGATTGGCTGGTGGGCGCGCTGGATAAATCGCTGAGTGAGCTGGGGCGTTAACAGATCATTGATTGTGCACATTTTGTCGCGGCGCGATTTATCGCGCAATAAATTGCGCCGCTACGATATGTGCAGGTTTACGCAGCTGCGGTTTCCTCGGCGAAAATGCTCTCCATCTTCTGCCACGCCTGCGCGACATCGTCATCCAGATTAAACAAACCTGACGTGCCCACAATGAACACATCCACGCCTGAAGCAGCAATCTGCCGGAAGGTGCGCGCATTGCATGAACCATCAATTTCGGTCAGATAGTGATAACCGTGCTCTTCGCGCATGGCGATCAGCTGGCGAATCTTATTCAGCGTTTGCGGGATAAATGTCTGCCCGGCGAAACCCGGATCCACTGACATCACAGTGACTTTATCCAGCAGGTGCGCATATTCACGAATAGTTTCTGCCGGTGTGGCCGGATTTAACACCACGCCGCAGCGACGGCCTGCGTCTTTAATTTGCGTCAGCAGGCGGAAAATTTTGTTATTAGCGGTTTCCGGGTGGAAGCTAATAATATCTGCGCCGGCCTCAATGCACATTGGGATAATATCTTCCGGATGATTTACCATTAAATGCACATCAATTGGTACATCAGTAATTTTACGCAGGTTCTCAATAAAGAACGGCGACAGCGTAATATTCTTCACATAGCTGCCATCCATAATATCGACATGATAAAAGGCAGCGGTGCTATTCATCGCTTCAACCTGCTCGCGAAAACGCGTGAGATCCATGCACATTAAGGAGGGGGAGAATTTGGCTTGCATAACTTATTTCCTCATTACAACAACAGCGCCCGCAGGCGCTGTTAATGACATCAATGGAAGAACGAAATAATGTGGCCGAGCACGATACCAACAATCCCGAAGTCGGCATCACCGAAGGTGGTGGAAGCGAAGCCGAGGTCGCCCATCAGCGGCAGCAGAATCGCTGGCAGGAAGGAGATCAGCAAGCCTTGCACAAAGGCGCCGATCACTGCGCCGCGACGTCCGCCAGTGATATTGCCGTAGACGCCAGCGGTCGCACCGCAGAAGAAATGCGGTACCAGACCCGGAACAATAACGCTTAGACCAAACAGCGGACACAGGAACATGCTGATCAAGCCGGCGGAGAAGCTCGACAGGAAGCCGATGATTACCGCGTTCGGCGCGAACGGGAACACGGTTGGGCAATCCAGCGCCGGTTTGGCGTTGGGTACCAGCTTATCGGCGATACCTTTAAAGGCCGGCACGATTTCGGCAATCACCATGCGTACACCGGCGAGGATGATATAGACGCCCGCAGCAAAGGTGATCGACTGAATGATGGCGAACACAATGTAGTTCTGGCCGCCACTGATGCTTTCGGTGAATTCTTTACCGGCAACCAAAACCAGCGCGATAAACAGAATCATCATGGTCAGCGAAATCGCTACCGATGAGTCGCGCAGGAAGTTGAGGGTTTTCGGCACCTTAAGCTCTTCAATCGACGGGCTGCCTTTACCGACCATTTTGCCCACTAACGCGGAGAGCAGATAGCCGGTTGAGCCAAAGTGGCCGAGCGCCAGATCGTCCGAGTTGGTGATTTTGCGGGTGAACGGCTGCAGAATCGCCGGGCAAACCACCATCATGGTGCCGAGAATCAGCGAACCAATCAGCACCAGCCAGAAGCCGTGAATGCCGCCTACCGACAGAATTACCGCCAGCATCGCCGACATATACAGCGTGTGGTGACCGGTCAGGAAGATGTATTTCAACGGGGTAATGCGCGCCAGCAAGATGTTCACCAGCATACCAAACACCATGATCATGGCGGTTTCGGTGCCGTAACTTTTCTGCGCCAGCGCGGCCATTGCATCCGTATTTGGCACTACGCCCTGAATATTAAAAGAGTGCTCAAACAGCTGACTGAAGATGGTCAGCGTGGCCGCGATTAAATTGGCCCCGGCGATGAGAATAACAAAACCCATGATGGTTTTAAGCGTACCGGAAATAACATCAGAAACCGGTTTCTTTTGCAGTAATAAACCAAACAGGGAAAAAAGGCCGACAAGTATAGCGGGTGTTCCAAGAACATCCTTAATTATAAACTGCAGCATAACTTACTCCATAGTGAGTAAAGTTTTTCGGGATAAACTGTTATTAGATATTTTCTGCCAGAATTTCTTTAATCTTTGCATTATCCAGCAGGTTTGTCAGACCAACGACTTTCGCGCTGTGCCCGGCTAATTGGTCAGCAATATCTTTTGCGGCAATGATTAAATCAGCCTGTTCAGATTTCGCAGAGGTTAAATCGGTGTGGCCCACTTCTGCCTCTTTGCCTAATTCCGCCACAATCTTCTTCACGTTCATTTCAACAATAAAGCTGCTACCTAAACCATTTCCACACACAATCAGGACTTTTTTCATCATAGGGTTCTCTGGTTATTTATTTTCAATGACAGCTTCAATCGCTGACAGGGTAGAAGCCGACAGCAACTGCTGCAGGCGGGATTCGTCGCTGAACACGTCCGCTAAGGCGGTGATCATCTGAATGTGATCGTCACCAGATACCGCGCACAGCATGATGACCACATAAACCGGATCGTTTTCATCGGCCTGAAAATTCACGCCATTTTTCACATGCAGCAACGACAGGCCGTTTTTGCGCGCGCCTTGTTCCGGGCGGGCGTGCGGCATCGCCAGGCCCGGCGCCAGCACGTAGTAAGGGCCGAGTTCGGCATGCGAAGTGAAGATAGCATCGAGATAAGCCGGGCTGATCGCCCCAGCGGCCAGCAGCGGTTCGGCAGATAATCGCACTGCTTCCTGCCAGTCGCTAACCTGCTCGACTACCCGAATATGTTGCGGCGTTAGCCATTGAGTGAGCATCAGTCATTCCTGTTTATTCGTCGATGGAGTGCAATGTAGGTTATTTTCTCAGCGGTTTTCTGTGATGATTGTCGCAAAAGTTAGCGCTAACACCGTTATTGTTAAAAAACGTGTTATCGCTAACATTTCCTTGCTGTGCGTTTGTCTTGGTTGCAAGCACCTGACATGCTCAATCATTCTGAAAAGATCGCGGGGTGAGGCATGCCCGAAACTGTGGTTTTTCACATGGCGCGTTAACAGATTTGGTTTTAAGCTGCGTCCTGGCAAAAAAGTAGCGAGTAATGCAGGAGATCGCATGACAGAAAAAAAACGGCGCGGTACCGGTAAAAGCACTTTAGCCGATGTTGCCCGTTTGGTGGGCGTAAGCACCATGACAGCGTCGCGCGCGCTACGCATGCCGGAGAAAGTGTCGCCTGAAATTCGCGCCAAAATCGATGCGGCGGTGATTGAGCTCTCCTATGTGCCGAATGTGCAGGCGAGCAATCTGGCATCGGCCACATCACGCCTGATCACCATGGTGGTGCCATCGTTTGCCACGCCGGGCAGTGCAATTGTGTCCGAAGCGCTACAGGAAGTGCTGCGGCCGCAGGGCTATAACATGATGCTGGCTGAAGCCAACCATTCGGCGGCAGAAGAGAGCGAGCTGATCGAAATGTTGCTCTCCTATAATCCGGCGGCGATGGTGCATTTCAATTTCGATAACGCCGCCGAAGCGCATCGTCTGCTGAGCAATTCCGGGCTGCCGGTCATGGATATTGGCGGCGTGCATCAGGATTCGGCGGGGATCAGCATTGGTGTCGATTACGCCAAAGCGATTCGCCAGTTGGTGCAAAGTCTGGTCGAGCGCGGCTATCGCAATCTCGGTTTGCTGTGCACGCAGAGTAATAACACCATCTTCCGCCAGCTGCTGAATGGCTGGCACAGCGGCATGCTGGCGATGAATCAGGCGCCGCATCGCGTGGTGACCTCGCCGAAAATGCCGACCTTTGCCGCCGGGCACAGCTTGCTGGCGGAAATTCGCCTGACCTGGCCGGAGCTGGATGTGCTGATTTGCACCAGCGACGAAGTGGCCTGCGGCGCCATCATGGCGTGCCATGCGGCGGGGATTGCGATTCCCAGCCAGTTGGCGATTGCCAGCATTGGCGGCGGTCCGTTAGCGGCAGTGTGTTCGCCGCCTCTCACCAGCATTGTGCTGCCGTATGAAGAGATGGGGCGCATGGCGGGTAAACGTCTGCTGGCGGCGCTCAAAGGTGATGAGCCGCCAGCCATCAATGAACTGCCGGTGCAGCTGAAACTGCGCGCCAGCAGCCACAAGGTGTAGCCGTGCGTGCGCACCTTTTCCCAGATTCATCAAATCCTTATCAATTCTAAGGCATTGATAACCCTTTTACGGATCATGTTTTTAACTATAATGATCCGACTGCTTACGCGGCACGCCCAGTGAGGTGGTGCTGCAAAACACTAAAATGGAGAGGAAGAACATGAGTTATTCACTGCCATCCCTGCCGTATGCGTACGACGCACTGGAACCGCACTTCGACAAGCAGACGATGGAAATCCATCACACTAAACACCACCAGACCTACGTTAACAACGCTAACGCTGCGCTGGAAGGTACCGAATTCGCTGACCTGCCGGTAGAAGAGCTGATCACCAAACTGGATCAGCTGCCAGCAGACAAAAAAGGTCCACTGCGTAACAACGCAGGCGGCCACGCTAACCACAGCTTCTTCTGGAAAGGTCTGAAGCTGGGCACCTCGCTGCAGGGCGACCTCAAAGCCGCCATCGAAAAAGATTTCGGTAGCGTTGAAGCTTTCCAGGCTGAGTTTGAGAAAGCTGCGACTACTCGCTTCGGTTCAGGCTGGGCGTGGCTGGTGAAAAAAGGCGACAAACTGGCTGTGGTTTCAACCGCAAACCAGGATAGCCCGCTGATGGGTGAAGCCGTTGCTGGCGTTTCAGGCACGCCGATCATCGGTCTGGACGTGTGGGAACACGCTTACTACCTGAAGTATCAGAACAAACGTCCTGATTACATCAAAGCATTCTGGAACGTAGTGAACTGGGACGAAGCTGCAGCGCGTTTCGCTGCTGCGAAGTAAGTTCAGGCGATAGCCGCAACGCATTAAACCGGTGATCTCTTCACCGGTTTTTTTTCGCCTTTATAAACCCTTGCTAAACGACCTGAATATTCCCGCACAAGACTATTCCGCTGCGAAAGCTATTAACCTGCCGTTGATAATTTGGGGCATATAGTGGCGATAATTTGTCTCGCCAAGCCTAAATAATCATGTCTACTATCACAACTTCTGTGACGAATAATGATTCGTCAGCACCGCTATTTTTGCCGTTAATAAGCGGAAAGTTCAGGCCAAATAAATTATGGAATAGCGGAAGATTTCGCGCGAAATTTGCCTTAAGATCGCTGGTCTTTCCTGTAACTACCTTTAATTACCTGCACCAGTTGGCGCAATTATCTGCGTTACCACAGCTGCTGACCATGCAGGGTTTGCTGCCGGCGAAGCCACATCGTCCTTATCTGCGTGCGGGATTCAGCGTGGCGCAGCGCGCACAGGCGATCATCGATCACTATACGTTGATGGATCAGTTAGATAATGCGGCGCTGCGTCAGCTGTTGCAGAGTCCGGGTGATAATTTACTGGCCAGCCTGAGCGGCAAAAATGATGAGACGTATGTGATTCACTGCTGTCCGGGCCGCTTTGACCGTGAAGGTGAAATTACTTTGGAATTGCGCTATGAAACGCAGTTAATTGCGTCGCTCTCTTTCTCAATTATTCGCGAACAGCAGAAGCGCACGTTATTAATTGGTGGATTGCAGGGGCCGCGTAAGCATATTTCTAACGATGTGATTCGCGATGCCACCAAAGCGGCGCACGGCGTATTCCCAAAACGCCTGCTGATGGAAGTAGTATTTAATCTGGCGGAACAGTGTGGCGTTGAGGCGATCACCGCCGTTGGCGATACCACGCACGTGTTTCGCAGCCTGCGCTACCGTCACAGTAAAGGTGATAAGTTCTTTGCCAGCTACAGCGAGTTTTGGTTGTCGTTGGGGGGCGTGGCGCGTGGCGATGAGCTATTTACGTTGCCGTTACGCGCGGAGCGTAAAGATTTGGAAGAGATTGCCAGCAAGAAGCGCGCCGAGTATCGCCGTCGCTATGCCTTGCTGGACAGTCTGAATGAACAAGTTCATCAGGCGGCGGGCATCCTACGCGACGTTTCACACGCCGCGTAAGTCAAGATTAGAACGGCTGCTTCGCGTAGCCGGTCATCACTTTCAGTCCCATCTCACGTCCGAGCGCGGTCATTGGGTGTACCACCACCAGGCCGCGCACGCTTTTCTTGAATGCGCCCATGTTGGCTTGTTCTTTTTTGGTGATTTCGCGGCTAAAGCCCAGCTTCTGCAGCTGTTGCGCTTCTTTGCTCAGCTTCTCGGTGCGCACACCGCGCAGGCGCTCAATTTCCAGCTCCAGCTTCTCTTTTTCACGCAGCAGTTCACCGAGCTTTTCGGCATCGCCAGAGGCTAACAGCGGGGCTTCTTTGCGGTTGAGCGCATCGAGCTGATCGCTCAGAAGTTTGATCTCGGCTTTTTCTTGTTCTTTCATTGGGGGAAAACTCGTTAAGGAAAACAGGCAAAGGATACATCAAATTCAGGCAACTTTGCAGCGCATGACTTCGCGCGATAAATCGCGCCGCGACAATGCGTGCTGATTTAACACGTAGATGCCTCACGCGCACTTATCCGCAGCGGCACGGTTCATCGCGCTTGTTCATACGAAAACTACAGCGCCGGCTTTTTAAACACCTGCTTATGCGAAATCCGTGAAATCAGCTCGGTGAGCGACAGCACCATGGTTGAACGCACCATCTGCAGATAGCGCTGTTGCTGCATGGAGCGCAGTTGGTCGTCGTCGCGGTTGAAGTCTGGCTGCGGTGGCCAGGCGGCCACGCAGTGCAGTTCGCCAAACGGGCCGAGGATCTCATCGTCGATAAAACGATAATCGCTGATATCGTGATTCAGCTCCTCACGCAGCGCCAGCAGCAGTTCACAATCTTCGTACTCATGCCGGTTGATCACGCCCAGGCCGTAAATCAGCTTGAGGCGAACCGAGAGTTCGCCCAGCGGACCATCACCCAGCAGCAGCGGTTCTACCGCGTATTTAACCGCGTAATCGTCCTTGCGAAACACTTGCAGCACCAGCAGGTTAACCGCTTCGGTCAGCAGCTCAACGGCGGCGATCAGGAAGCTTCTCACCGAACGACCGGCGTTCAGGCGCTCAAGCACCCGGTTTTCAAAAGCCTGCTTCTCTTCCATCATTGCCTGCATCGTTCAGCTACCGCCAGCGGGCACGCAAGCGCGCCCGAGTTAACCACTAAAGGGCGCGCATTATGCCATAGCGTTGTAAGCGCTCACCACTGAGGTGACCACTTCGCTGTTGGCATCCAGGCCAGAAATTTCCGCCAGCGTGGCTTGCGGGCCTTTTTCTGCCAGCAGCGCGACCAGTTCCTGCGCCTGCGGATCGGCTTCGCTGCGATAGTGCATCGCGGCGGCAATGCCCTGAACCAGATTATCGTGCGGCAGCTGATACTCCAGCGTGCCCAGCGTTGGCTTGATCAGGCGATCGCCCGCGCTGAGTTTACGCAGCGGCTGACGACCGACGCGCTCAACGTCATCTTTCAGGTACGGGTTTTCGAAGCGGGTGAGGATTTTCTGGATATAGGCAGCATGTTTATCGGCTTCAAAACCATAACGCTTGATCAGCACGGCGCCGCTCTCCTGCATCGCGCCTTGCACTACCGCACGCACGTTCTCATCGAGAATCGCGTCACGAATGGTAGCGTGACCAGCCAGCTGGCCGAGATACGCGGTGATGGCGTGACCGGTATTGAGAGTGAATAGCTTGCGCTCAACGAATGCCATCAGGTTGTCGGTCAATTCCATGCCAGGAATGTTCGGCAATTCCCCTTTGAACTGGGTTTTATCAACAATCCACTCGCTGAAGGTTTCCACGGTGACTTCCAGCGGATCGGTGGTGCCCGCTTCGGACGGCGGCACGATGCGGTCTACCGCGGAATCCACGAAGCCAACATGCGTTTCAACCCATGCGTGATACTGCTCTGGCAGCGCTTTTAGCACGTGCTGTTTCAGCTGGCTGGTACCGCGCACCATGTTTTCACAGGCGATGATGTTGAGTGGACGCACATTACCGCTGTCGCTGCGTTTGGCCAGACCTTTCGCGACGCCACCGGCGATGCGCTCCAGAATCTGCGGGCCAACCGCCGTGGTCACGATATCAACCTCAGCAATCAGCGTAACGATGTCATCGCTGGTGCTGTTAACGGCGCTCACGCCTGTTACGATTTCGACTTTTGCCTGTTCGCCAACCACATGAACCGGATACTCATGACGGGCGTTAAGGGCATCAAGTACCACCTGATTGACGTCAGCAAACACCAGCTCGATGCCGGCATCTGCCAGTAACTTACCGATAAAACCGCGACCGATGTTACCTGCTCCAAAATGTAACGCTTTCATAAATTTGACCCATATCAAATGACGAAAGGGCGGGCAAGTCCGCCCCGGAAATGTGGGACGGGCTTACCCGCCCCAGGGAAGGTAAAACGGGGTATTACGCTTTGACGGTGCTGCCCGAGAGCAGATCCAACACGTCCTGCACGCTGGTGGTATTGGCCAGCTTCTCAATCACGCTGTCATCATCCAGCGCGTTGGTCAGGCTGGTAATCACCTGAATGTGCTCGTTGTTGCGAGCGGCGATACCAATCACCAAACGCGCCACGTCTTCTGGCTCATCACCAAACTGCACGCCCGCCGGATACTGACAGAACACCACGCCGGTTTTCAGCACGCGGTCTTTCGCTTCTACAGTACCGTGTGGCACAGCAATGGATTCACCGAGGTAAGTTGGCGTCAGCTTTTCGCGTTCCAGCATCGCTTCAACATATTCCGGCTGCACGTAGCCGCCTTTCACCAGCTGCTCACCCGCAAAGCGAATCGCCTGCTCTTTATGGGTGGCACTCAGACCGAGGAACACGTTGTCTGCACCCAGTTTGAACAGGTGCGCATTGCCTTCGTCGTAGCTGTCAGCCAGCGTGGTCTGCACGGTTTCACGACGCGCTTCGCTGCGGTTAGCGGCCACCAGACGTTCGGTCAGGTTGCTGTACAGCGCGCTATCGAGGAAGTTGTTCAGCGAAATGTGCTGCGCCTGCGGCGCCTGACGCATTGCACGTTCGGTCAGATCGCGGTGGGTAATCACCAGATCAACGTCGCCCGGCAGCGAGTTAATCGCCGTGTTGGTGACAGAGATATTGCTCAGACCCGCGTCCTGCACTTTCTTACGCAGCACGCCCGCACCCATCGCACTTGAACCCATACCGGCGTCACAGGCTACGATGATTTTACGCACGTGGTTCAGGTCAACGCTCATCGCATCGCCAGCGACTGGCGAACCGGCAACAGCCTGACCTTTTGACTGCGCTTTCATATCCTGCATGCGCTGTGTCGCCGCTTCGATATCGTCATCTTCTTTCACTTTGCTGGTTTTCAGCAGGATAGCTGAGACCACAAAGGAGACGGCAAACGCAGCGATAATGGCAGCGATATTCGCGAAGTAAGCGCCTTTTGGCGTCATCGCCAGCACCGCCAGGATAGAACCTGGAGAAGCCGGAGAGACCAGGCCGCCGTTCAGCAGGGTCAGGGTGAATACGCCAGTCATACCGCCGAGAATAACCGCCAGCAACAGACGCGGCGCCATCAGCACGTATGGGAAGTAAATTTCGTGGATACCACCAAGGAAGTGGATGATCGCTGCACCGCCTGCAGATTGTTTGGCGCTACCGCGGCCAAATACCATGTAGGCAACCAGCACGCCCATACCCGGACCTGGGTTGGCTTCAATCAGGAAGAAGATTGATTTGCCCGCCTCGCTCGCCTGCTGGATACCCAGCGGCGAGAAGATACCGTGGTTAATGGCGTTATTAAGGAACAGGATTTTCGCCGGTTCAACAAAGATTGAGGTCAGCGGCAGCAGGTTGTTCTGCACCATCAGATTCACGCCCGCGGCGAGAATGTGTGACAGACCTTCAACCAGTGGACCGATAGCGACAAACGCCAGCAGCGCCAGCAGCATACCGATGATACCGGCCGAGAAGTTGTTAACCAGCATCTCGAAGCCGCTTTTGATCTTGCCATCAACAACGCGGTCAAAGGATTTGATTGCCCAGCCGCCCAGCGGGCCGGCAATCATGGAGCCGAGGAACATCGGCATATCGGCACCGACAATCACGCCCATGGTGGTGATCGCACCGACCACGCCACCGCGATCGCCGCCAACCAGACGTCCACCGGTGAAACCAATCAGCAGTGGCAGCAGGTAGGTGATCATTGGGCCGACGAGTTTCGCCAGCGTTTCGTTTGGAATCCATCCGGTTGGGATGAACAGCGCAGTGATGATACCCCATGCGATAAACGCACCGATGTTAGGCATCACCATATTACTCAGAAAGCGACCAAAGCTCTGAACCTTGACCTTTACTGATGAGGACATAAACCCACCCCTTATTGAGACGCGCTGCAATAAGAGAGCGCGTTTGTTTTTGTTTGAACGTTACGGCGGGGGCCGTGGCATTACTGTATGCACGCGGACTCTAGCACTAGTTTATTACGCTGCGTAGAGCTGCACCTAAGTGTGATGCAAATCACGCTAAGCTGGGGTGGCTGGGGGGCAATAAGGTGACATCGATCACAAAAAGGCGCTGTAAGAAAGCAACGATGCCGAAAAATTAAGCAAAACAAGGCGATGAATGTGACTTAAGTCACCTTTTAAGGTGGGCGCTTTGTTGTATAAGTGTGATCAATGTCACAAACTATTTTTGGTCGAAAATGCGCCAGATCACAATATGCTGCAGCAGACAAGTGAGCTGTAAGGAAGTGACGAAATTCTGGAAAGGGACAACAGACTTTCAGGGTCGCCATTGATGGCGACCACTAAAATAGTTCGGCTGTTACAACCCGCCTTGCACCGCATTTTGCGCTTGCGTCAGCGCTTGCGCGTTGCTGGAGAGATTGCTCATCAGCGTGTTGTATTGCGTTACCTGATCCTGGGTTGGGAACTGTACGCCGCCATCGTTGAAGGTTACGCGCGTGCCTTGCGATTGCAGATAGTCGCCGGTTTGCACGGCTGCCTGGCTCAGCGCCTGCAGCTGTGGCAGCAGCGGAATCAGCGTGCTCGCTGGCTGCGTCACGACTTTGACGTAGGCCGCGTCATACACTTTCTTCAGGTCATCCGGCTGCTTCAGGGTGGCTTTGCTGCTGTCCGCCTGCATTTTGGCGCTTTGAATCTGCTGGGTCAGCACGCTCAGATTGCCGCTGGCCTGGCGCAGGCTATCGCGACGCGTGAGGTAATCCTGCGGTACACGAATCGCTGCTAACTCATCAACCACCGGGCGCATACCTTGCTCAATCGCCTGATTGGTCTGCTGCGAGAAGCCATAAAGGATGGCGTAGTCGCTGGCGTAGTTGCCGAAGGTTTGCTTTTGGTTTTCACTCAGGCTTGGCAGATGTTCGCCGCTGCGCATCACCGTGTTCTGAAGGAAGTCACTGAACGCTTTACGCTGATCGCCCTCTTTGTCACCGCAGGCTGTGAGTTGCAGCACCACTAACGCGCTGACCATCAGCATGCCGGTACGCATCCAGATGCGAGAAATTCCTGACGCCATGATGAACTCCTGTTATGGCTAATTCGATTCGATGGGAATGGTCCTAAAGAATAGTGCAATGGCCTGACGGGTACAACGGGCGGCGTTTGCCTGGTGCGCATAAATGCGCACCCGGTAAGGAAATGGCGAAATTCCAGGGTCACCCATTATGGTGTAATGCTCGTCAGTTAAGACATGAAAACCCATAATTACCGAGAGCACATATTGTAGCGGCGCAATTTATTGCGCGATAAATCGCGCCGCTACGGAATGTGCGGTGATTTAATAAGGTGCTTAGCTGATCGGCATTACACCCATTATGGTGACCGTTTTAACACGTTAAATCAAAACACCAGCGCCTGACCATCCTTACGGCTTTCAGTGGCGGCGATATAGAAGCCTTGCGGATCGCGCACAATCGCCTGCGCACCGCCGAAGTTATAGCCAAGCAAAGGATCTTCCAGCGTGATCTGGTGCCCCATCTCGCGCAGCTTCGCCAGCACGTTACGGTCGATGCCGGGTTCAACCACCACCGCACGTCCTTGCTCAACGCGCCAGCGCGGTGCATCAATCGCTGCCTGCGGGTTTTGCTTATGCTGCATGATGCGCAGCGCCATCTGTAAATGACCTTGCGCCTGCATCGGGCCGCCCATCACGCCAAACGACATCAGCGGCTGGCCGTCACCGTCGAGGGCAAACGCCGGAATGATGGTGTGGAACGGACGTTTGCCGCCGGCGACCACATTGGGATGCTGCGGATCGAGCGAGAAACCGCAGCCACGATTTTGCAGGCTAATGCCGGTGCCCGGCACCACTACGCCAGAACCGAAGCCCATGTAGTTTGACTGTATAAAGGACACCATCATGCCGCTGGCATCAGCGGTAGAAAGATAAACCGTGCCGCTCTGCTGCGGGGAGCCAAAGGTAAAATCTCCGGCCCGATCGGGATTAATCAACTGCGCGCGCTGTTTTAAATACTCATCACTGAGAAGCAATTCTGCCGGGAACTCGAGGTGATCGTAATCGCTGACATAGCGATCCAGATCGGCCAGCGCCAGCTTCATCGCTTCAATCGACAGATGCAGCCACGGCACCGAATCCGGTTCATAGCGACCAATATCCCACTGCTCAAGAATGCCCAACGCAATCAGGGTGGCAATGCCCTGACCGTTCGGCGGCAATTCCTGCACCGATCCGCCCGCAAACGGACGCGATAACAATTCTACCCAGTCGGCGCGATGATTTTTCAGATCATCAAGGCTCAGCGCCGCACCATGCTGCTCAGCAAACGCCACTATCTTTTCAGCCAGCTCGCCACGATAGAAGGCTTCACCGCGCGTTTCGGCGATTTTTTGCAGCGTTTCGGCTTGCGCCGGATTACGGAACAGCTCGCCGGCACGCGGCGGTCGTCCATCGGGCGCAAAGCACTCGACGAAGCCGGGCTGATCTTTCAGCTTGTGGTAGGCGCGCTGCCACAGATGACCAATCAGCGGTGAAACCGGGAAACCATCGCGCGCGTATTCGATGGCCGGTTGCGCTAGCGTGGTGAGTGGTAGCGTGCCAAAGCGTTCGGCCAGCTCCACCCACGCCGAAACCGCGCCCGGCACGGTGACCGCTTCCCAGCCAATTTCCGGCATGGCATCGCGCCCGGCAAAGCGTTCCGGGTTCCATGCGGCGGGCGAGCGGCCCGAGGCATTCAAACCGTGCAGCTGTTTGCCATCCCAGATAATCGCAAAGGCGTCACTGCCGAGTCCGTTGCCGCTAGGCTCCAGCACGGTCAACGCCATTGCACTGGCAATCGCCGCATCTACCGCATTGCCGCCCTGTTGCAACATACGCATCCCGGCCTGCGCCGCCAGCGGCTGCGAAGTGGCAACCGCGTTGCGTCCCATCATCGGTACGCGGTGTGAGGCATAGCTGACGTTAAAATCCAGTTCACTCATGATCGTTCCTTAGTGTGAGTCATCACGTGGGTCGAGCGCGTCGCGCAAACCGTCGCCCAGCAGGTTGAAGCCCTGCACGGTGAGAAAAATAGCCAGGCCGGGGAAAATCGACATCCACGGCGCCTGTTCGAGAAAGCCTTTGGCGGTATTCAGCATCGCACCCCATGAAGGCGAGGGCGGTTGCTGGCCGAGGCCAAGGAATGAGAGGCTGGCTTCGGTAATGATCGCCGAAGCAATCGCCAGCGTGGCCTGCACCAGAATTGGCGATAGCACATTGGGCAGCACGTAACGCAGGATGATCCAGCGATCGGGTAAGCCAATCGCTCGCGCGCCGTCAATGTACTCTTCGTGGCGAATGGCGATCACCTGGCCGCGCGTCAAGCGCGCGAAAATCGGCATCGCAGATAAACCGATGGCAATCATTGCATTTGATAAGCTCGGGCCGAGAAACGCTCCCAGCGCGATTGCCAGAATCAGAAACGGGCATGCCAGCAGCGCTTCGATAAAGCGCGAAATAATGCCGTCGCACCAGCCTTGCCAGTAACCGGCAATCAACCCAAGCGGCACACCAATCAGAATGGCGATCAGCACCGAAATGCAACCCGCCAGCAGCGAAGTACGCGCGCCCCACACCAGGCGAGACAAAATATCGCGCCCCAGCTCATCGGTGCCAAACCAGTGCAGCACCGTAGGTGCTTTACGCACCGCAAGGAAATTGGCTTTGATGGGATCAAACGGTGCCAGCCACGGTGCCAGCAGCGCCACGGCGACAAACAGCAGCACAATCACCGCACCAATCAGCGCACTTTTATTACGCAGGAACTTTTTCAGCACCCGACGATTCGGCTTTGCCACTGCAGGCAGTGCGCCAGCGGTTAATACCTCGCTCATGGTCAGCCTCGCATTTTCGGGTTAATGATCATATAGAGCACATCGGCCAGCAGATTGAGCAGCAAGAAGCCAATCGCCACCACCAGCACCACGCCTTGCACCACGGCGTAATCACGGTTGAATACCGCATCGACAATCATCTTGCCAAAGCCGGGCAGCGTAAAGACCTGCTCGGTCAGCACCGCGCCACCCAGCAACTCGCCAAACAGCAGCGTGGTAAGAGTAACAATCGGCATCAGCGCATTACGCAACGCATGCTTGAGCACCACTTTCTTTGCCAGCAGCCCTTTGGCGCGTGCGGTGCGAATGTAATCCGCTTTCAGCACGGCGATCATTGAAGCGCGAGTGTGGCGCATTAACGTGGCGGCCAGTCCGGTACCAAGCACCAGCGCCGGCAGCAGCAGCGTTTTCAGGTTCTGCGCCACATCCTCGCTAACCGGCACAAAACCCGATGCCGGCAGCCATTGCAGGTGTACTGAGAACAGCAGAATCAGCAAAATACCGAGCCAGAAGTGAGGCACTGAAATCCCGGAAAGCGCGACAAAGTTGGTGGTGTGATCGACCCAACTGTCTTTGCGCACCGCGGCGATGATGCCCATGCTGATGCCAATCACCAGCGCGATAATCATCGCCAGCAATGACAATTCCAGCGTGACCGGCAATTTGCTGGCGATCAGCGCCGTCACCGGCTCTTTGGTGCGCAGCGACATGCCCAAATCGCCGGTTAGCGCATTACCCATCCAGGCGAAATATTGCGCGGGAATCGGATCGTCCAGATGATATTCCGCCCGCAGCTGGGCGATAACCGCTGGATCGCGCTCTTCGCCCGCCATCGCCAGCACCGGATCGCCCGGCAGCAGCTTTTGCAGTGCGAACACCATAATGCTCACCAGCAGCAGCGTCGGAATGGCCAGCAATAGCCGTTTTACAATCAGTTCCAGCATCCTCGCTCCTTAGCGGTTTACTGCGCCAGACTTACGCCAGCCAAACGTACCAATCCGTCCGGCCAGGCTTTGAAGCCCTGCAGTTTTTTCGACATGCCAAAAATGCGTGGCTCAAAGTAGAGGTAAGCAATCGGCATATCGCTTTGCAGTTGGTTCACCACCTGGGTGTAGAGCGCCTGACGCTGTGCCTGGTCGTTGGTGAGACGCGCGGCATTCAGCCACTCATCGATCTGCGCATTGCTGTAGCGTCCGTCATTGAGCGTGCCTTTGCTGTTAATAAACGAATAGATGCTGCCGTCCGGATCCGGACGACCAGACCAACCCGACAGGCTAAGCTGATAATCCCCACGCTGCTGGCGATCCAACAGGGTGGCGAACTCACTCATTTGCAGATTGAGGTTGAAACCGGCTTCACCGACCATCGCCTGAATCACCTGGCCCATCTGCTGCGCGGTCGGGTTATTGCTGACCAGCAGCGTCAGATTCAGCGGTGTGGTAACACCCGCAGCCTTCAGCAGTGCTTTGGCTTTCTCAACATCGCGCGGTGCGATCGGTGTTTTGACGTGATACGCGCTGACCGGTGAAAACGCCTGATTGGCTGGCGTATATAAGCCTTCAAACGCCACCTGGTTCAGCGCATCACGGTCAATCGCCAGTGAGAACGCTTCACGCACCCGCGCATCTTTCAGCGGACTATTAGCATCGACTTTGCCGTTGTTGATATTGAAAGTGATGCCCTGATAACCAAGACCTGTGACTTTTGCCAGCGCCAGTTTGCTATCGGCTTCAACGGTTTTCACATCGCTGGCGGCCACGCCTTCGGTGAGATCCAAATCGCCCGCACGCAGGTTTGCGAGGCGCACTGAAGCATCCGGGATCGGCAGGAAAATCACCTTATCGAAGTGATAGGCGCCTTTATTCCAGTAATTGTCATAGCGCTTGAGCACGATGCGATCCTGCTGAACACGGCTGTCGAACTGATACGGGCCAGAGCAGACCGGATGAGCGGCGAAATCGGGCTTTTTCGCCGCTTCCGGTGCCAGCATGGCTCCGGCGCGGTCGGTCAGCTGGCTCAGCAGCGCCGCATCCGGGTTTTTCAGGTGGAACTTCACCTGCATCGGGCCGCTCACTTCCACGCTTTCAATCGAGGAGATTTCACTTTTACGCAGCGAACCCGGCAGCGTTTGCGCACGTTCGATATTGAATTTCACCGCTTGCGCATCAAATTTTTCGCCATCGTGAAAGGTCACGCCGCTGCGCAGATTCATGGTCAGCGTTTTGCCGTCCTCGCTCCACGCCCAATCGGTCGCGAGACCCGGTACCACTTTGAGGTTTTGGTCAACATCGACCAAACGATCGCACATGGCCGCAAACACAAAACGGCCGTAATAGGTGCGCGCCAGATGCGGATCGAGCATGTCGGGATCGGCGCCCAGGCCGATGCGAATCACGCTGTCAGCCTGGCTGTGGGCGCTAGCCCCGAGCAGTAACAGACCGCTGAGGGCGGTTAATAACGTATGACGAGCTTGCTTCACGGTGTATCTCCAGAGGTTAGGCTTGCTGATTCACCGCCTGCTCAAACAGGGCGCGGCGACGTAAAAAAGCGGCGGAAGGTGGCGCAAGGGTGATGACGCTGCGATCGCGATTAATCTCCTGCCAGCGGTGACAGGCAATTTGGCGGCCGCCGCTCAGCACCTGATTAATCGGTTCAAACTGGCGACATTCCGCTGTGGCATAGGGACAACGGGTATGAAAACGGCAGCCGCTAGGTGGATCTGCTGGGTTGGGCAAATCACCCTGCAGCATTGGGATGGTGCGACTGACGCCCGGCTGCATTTGTGGCGCGGAGGCAATCAACGCTTGCGTATAAGGATGGAGCGGCGCATCAAAAATCTCATCGACGCTGGCCAGTTCGACAATCTGACCGAGATACATCACCGCCACGCGATCGCTCATATGGCGGATCACCGCCAAACCGTGCGCCACGATCACCATCGTCAGGCCAAACTGCTGTTTCAGGCTCTCAAGCAGATTCACCACCTGCGCCTGCACGGACACATCCAGCGCTGAAACCGGCTCATCGCCGAGCAGTAATTTCGGCTGTGAGGCCAGCGCGCGGGCAATACCAATGCGCTGGCGCTGGCCGCCTGAAAACTCGTGCGGGTAACGTTCGGCCCAGGCCGCAGGCAAGCCAACGGTGCGCAGCAGTTCGGCGACGCGCGCGTGGCGCTGATCGCGGCTCATCTTTTCATGCAGCCACAAAGGTTCGCCAACAATCTGCTGCACCGTCATGCGCGGATTGAGCGAGGCAAACGGATCCTGAAAGATAATCTGCAATTCGCGACGCAGCTGATTGAGTCGCGCGCCGCTGGCATCGGTGATGCTTTCGCCCTGATAGAACACGTCGCCGGCGCTGGCGGCTAATAAACGCAGCAGCAAACGTCCCAGCGTCGATTTACCGGAACCGGATTCGCCGACAATCGCCAGCGTTTCGCCCGGCATCACCTGTAGCGCAACGCGATCGACCGCCGTCACGCCGCGATTGCGTGAAAACAGCCGGTTGCCCGTGGAGAAGGTTTTGCTTAAATCGCGGCACTCTAAAATCGGCTTCATGCACTTTCTCCCAGCGTGACGTGTTGCTCTAACGGGGCGCGGAAACAGGCCACATGATGATCGTTCGCCAGTGCGCGCAACGCCGGACGATGCTGGTGGCAGCGTATTTCGGCGAAGGGGCAACGCGTGGCAAAGCGGCAGCCAGCCGGCATGTTTTCCGGCAACGGCACCTGGCCGGGAATGGTGGCTAACGCCCCTTCACGCGCGCTCAGGCTGGGAATTGAGCCCATCAGGCCAATGGTGTACGGATGCTGCGGATCGTTGAAAATACGCTCCACGCTGCCGCTCTCCACCACCTGACCGGCATACATCACCGCCACGCGCTGCGCCACTTCCGCTACCACGCCGAGATCATGCGTGATCATCAATACTGCGGTGCCAGTGTCCTGTTTTAGGGTGTTCAACAGCGCCAGAATTTGCGCCTGAATGGTGACGTCGAGCGCGGTAGTGGGTTCATCGGCAATCAACAGTTTTGGCTGGTTGATCAGCGCCATGGCAATCATCACGCGCTGGCGCATGCCGCCGGAGAGCTGATGCGGATAGGCTTTCAGCCGCTGTTCAGCTGCTGGAATTTGCACTTTTTGCAGAATCGCCAGCGCCGCGTCCATTGCCTGGCGCTTACTCACTTTGCGATGGCGCATCACCGCTTCGCTCAGCTGATCGCCAAGCGTGAAGGCTGGATTAAGCGAGGTCATCGGTTCCTGAAAAATCATCGCCAATTGGTTGCCACGCAGGCTGGCGTATTCACTGCTGCTGAGTTGGCGCAGATCGCGGCCATCAAACAGCATGTCGCCCTGCAAGATTTGCGCACTGTCAGGCTGCAAACCCATTAACGTGAGTGAGGTGATGCTTTTGCCGCAGCCCGATTCACCGACCAGCGCCAGCGTTTCTCCCGCCTGTAGCTCCAGAGAAATATCATCCAGTACCGTGACAGGCGAGCCGCGAAACTGCACGCGCAGATTGCGTAGCGATAAAACGGGATGTGCGGTCATGGCGCTTCCTCCTGGCGGGAATAGAGCGTTTCCATCAGCGCCTGTTGCAGCGCAAGCAGATGCTCACGCATCGCCGCTGCCGCTTCATGGGGCTGGCGCTGGGCGATGTGCATCACCAGCCGCTGATGATGGGTGTCATAGTTATCCAGGCGTGCCGGGGTGCGCGCCTGTACCCGCAGATGCTGCCAGCCGGGATCGCGGCGCACCGCATCGACGGCATCAAACAGCCCGAGCATCAAACGATTGCCCGCCGCTTCGGCGATGGCGCGATGGAAGGCGCTGTCCCACAGTTCATGCTGATCGCCATCTTCAGGCGGCGTGATGGCGTGCATGCGCTCCAGCAGGCGTTTCATTAAGGCGATTTGTTCTTTGGTGGCGCGCAGGGCGGCAAGACGTGCCAGCCCCGGCTCCAGCTGTAAACGCGCTTCCATCACTTCAAGCAGATTCGATTGCTGTGGCAGATCCTGTAGCACCAGCGGCTGCACTGGCGCGGAGGGCCCAACAAAGGTGCCTTTGCCCTGTTTACGCCAGATGCGGCCCTCTTCTTCCAGCACATCTAATGCCCGGCGAATTTCACGACGACCGATGCCAAACCGCTCGGCTAACTCACGTTCGGTGGGCAGCGCGCGATCGGGCGTGTGCTCCTGCTGCTGAATCAGCTGGCGCAGTTGCTCAAGTGCGGTGCTGGAGTTGCGGCTGGTTTCTGGCGTGTCATTCATGATTGGTTCGCCTGTTTATGCATCAGAAAAAGATCGGTAATCGCCGCGTATCCAGCACTTTTCCTGATGAAAGGTGAATTAGGCAGCTTTATTAGCCTAGGCAAGAAGTGAACCAATATTTAATTGGTTCGGATTAGCGTGTCATCAATGTGTGATAACCACATGATCGCAAAGTAAAAGTTTTTTCAGTGCCGGTTGAGAATTGCGAGAAGCGTCAACGTCCTCACCGGCATACTGCTTCACGGTGGTGCGCGCGCGCTGCTTATCTGTGCAATGCCAGCAGTGCGGCGACGCACGGTGGGTGAATAACCGATGGTTTTCAGCGGGATATAACCTTGGCATCTATTTTGTATGTGTTAACGCAGATGCAGGAGCGATAGCGGGCAACCGAGGTCGCCAGACAATTTGCAATGGGTCACTAGGGTTCCGGTCGAAAGATGCTGGTCCGAGAGTGACCGACCGTCCTCTGACGGTTACACGGCGGGAAAAAAGCCCGGGAGGAAAGCGAGAACGTTGCTCGCCGCCTCCTGCTTTTTTTCGTCCGTTAACGCCAGAGGAACCATCATGATCAAAGCCTGCCTTCGCCTGCTGTTGCTTTGCACCATCACGCTGTTCAGCGTCAACACGCTGGCCTCCGACAAACCCTCCTTTAAGATTTGCTGGTCGATCTACGCGGGCTGGATGCCGTGGGATTACGCGCAGCAGAGCGGCATCGTCAAAAAATGGGCCGACAAATACGGCATCGATATCCAGTTTGTGCAGGTTAACGACTATATCGAGTCGGTGAATCAATACACCGCTGGGGGTTTTGCTGGTTGCACCATGACCAACATGGATGCACTGACCATTCCGGCCACCGGCGGCGTGGATAGCACGGCGCTGATCGTTGGCGATTACTCCAACGGTAACGACGGCATTCTGCTGAAAGGCGCGGGCAACCTTTCAGCGCTGAAAGGCAAGCCAATCAATCTGGTCGAACTCTCGGTTTCGCATTACCTGCTGGCGCGGGCGCTGGAGAAATCCGGCATGAGCGAGAAAGACGTCAAAGTGGTGAACACCGCCGATGCCGATTTGGTGGCGGCGTTCGGCACCGCCGACGTCAACGCTATCGTTACCTGGAATCCGCTGCTCGCCGAAGCGGAGAAGCAGCCGAACAGCCATCTGATTTTCTCTTCCGCGCAAATTCCTGGCGAAATCCTCGATCTGCTGGTGGTCAACAGCGCCACGTTGCAGAAGTATCCGCAGCTCGGCAAAGCGCTGACCGGCGCATGGTATGAAACGTTGAAAACCATGTCCGGCCCAACCGACAGCGCTAAAGCGGCACGTACACAAATGGCGCAGGCTTCCGGCACCGATCTGGCGGGTTTTGACCAGCAGCTGGCCGCCACGCATCTGTTTAGCGATGCCAAAACCACCCTCGATTTCGTCCAAAGCCCACAGCTCAAAGCCACCATGCAGATGGTCGCCGAGTTCTCGTTCAAGCACGGTTTGCTGGGCGAGGGCGCGCCGAGCGCCGATGTGGTGGGCGTGGTAACGCCTGCGGGCAATTGGGGCGATGCGGGTAACCTCAAACTGCGCTTCACCGATGAGTACACCAAAATGGCCGCCGCCGGGCAGCTGTAAGCGAGGCGATGCCGATGCGTAAGTTGATCAACTACCAACCGCTGCCGCTGGGGCGCTTGCTGCTGGGCATTCTGCCGCTGCTGGCGCTGCTGCTGGTGTATCTGTTCGCGTCGGAGGCGCGTCTCAGTCTGAATGCGGCAGACAAGCTGTTGCCGGGCTTTAACGCCATGGGCGACGCCATCAGCCGCATGGCATTTCAGCCCAGCCCGCGCACTGGCGAATATCTGTTGTGGAGCGATACCGCCGCCAGTCTGCTGCGTTTGCTGTGTGGTGTGGCGATCAGCGCGCTATTGGCGCTGGCGCTGGGTCTGTTCACCGGCGCGCTGCCGGTGGTGCGTGCGGTGCTGGCGCCGCTGGTGACGCTGTTTGCGTTGGTGCCGCCGCTGGCGATTCTGCCGATTCTGTTTATCTGTTTTGGTCTCGGCGAAGTATCGAAAGTGGTGCTGATTGTCATCGGCATTACGCCGCTGATTGTCATCGGCATTACGCCGCTGATTGCCCGCGATTTGCAGCTGCAGGTGCAGAAGATCCCACGCGAGCAGCTGGTGAAAGCGCAGACGCTCGGCGCGCACAGCGCACAGATTTTATGGCGCGTGATCCTGCCGCAGCTGATGCCGCGCCTGTTGGATGCGGTACGGCTGTCGCTGGCGTCGGCGTGGCTATTTCTGATTGCCGCCGAAGCCATCGCCGCCACGGAAGGCCTGGGGTATCGCATCTTCCTGATGCGGCGTTATCTGGCAATGGATGTGATTCTGCCCTACGTGGCGTGGATCGCGCTGCTGGCCTTCCTGCTCGACCTGTTGCTGCGGCTGATTAGCCGTCGCTGCTGGCCGTGGTATCACGCGAAATAAGGGGCGAGCGATGTCATTACTGCAACTGAAAAACCTTGAGAAACATTACGGTCAGCAAGTGGTGCTGGAGCGCCTCAATATCGAGGTTGAAGAGGGCGAGTTTGTGGCGATTGTCGGTGCATCCGGCTGCGGCAAAACCACCTTCCTGAATATGCTGCTCGGCACTGAAGCGCCCAGCAAAGGCCAGCTGTTACTGGATGGCGAACCTATCCCCGACGAACCGGATGCGCATCGCGGCGTGGTGTTTCAGCGTTATTCCGTGTTTCCGCATCTGACGGTGCTGGGCAACGTGATGCTGGGCGGCGAGTTCAGCAGTGCGCGTTGGCTGGGCCGCGTGTGGGGAAAGAAACGCCAGGCGATTCGCCAGCGCGCGCAGGCCATGCTGGCGCAGGTCGGGCTTGAACAGGCACAGAATAAATATCCGCATCAGCTGTCGGGCGGCATGCAGCAGCGTCTGGCGCTGGCGCAGGCGTTGATGAAGCAGCCGCGCATTTTGCTGCTCGATGAACCCTTCGGCGCACTCGATCCCGGCATCCGTAGCGAGATGCACCAGCTGATCACCCGTTTGTGGCAGCAGCATAACCTGACCATTTTCATGATCACCCACGATTTGAAAGAGGGATTTAGCCTTGCATCGCGTCTGCTGGTGTTCGACAAGCTGCGCCACGATCCGCACGCGCCTGAAGCCTGGGGCGCGACCATCACTTACGATCTGCCGCTGGATCGCGCACAGCCATCCGAACCGCAGGTCGCCTAAAGGAGAAAACCATGAAGCCTTATCAAACCTTGTTGCCGAGCGGCGCACACTGGTCGCTGATGATGCGCAGCGGCAGTGCGCTGACCCTCACCGATGTCGAAGGTGGCGCCAACGTCGGCCTGCTGTTTTACAACCCGGAAAACCTGCTGGAGCGCCATAACGCGCCCGACACCCTGAAGTGCCAGCACACTTTCCGCCTCACCGCCGGTCATTGTCTCTATTCAGATATGGGACGTATTTTCTGCGGCATCGAACACGACAGCTTCGGCTGGCACGAAAGCGTGTGCGGCACGCTGAATGCCGCACAAACCGCCGCGCGTTTTGGTGCCAGCACCTATCAGCAGGCGCGCAATCTGCGCCATCAAAATGGCTACGACAGTTTTCTCGTCGAGCTGGCTAAAAATGGGCTCGGCCAGCGCGATATGGCGTCCTGCCTCAATCTGTTTGCGCAGGTGCGCGCCGACGACAGTGGCACTTTGCAGCTGGAACGTCAGGGCGCGGCGGGTGCCAGCGTGCGTTTACGTTTCGCGATGGACACGCTGGTGCTGCTGCACACTTGCCCGCATCCGCTCAGCGCATCGCAGGATTATCCGCGCCAGCCGGTGCAGATCGAACTGGATGCGCAACACGCGCCGCTGCCGGCGATGTGTCTCGAGCGCGACGAGAATCAGCGCGGTCTGCGCAATAACGCGCTGTATCAACTGCAAGGAGAAATGTGATGATCATTGAAAGTCAGCGCAATCCAGTCGAAGCGCGCTTCCAGCAGCAAATTGATGCCGGTGATTACTGGCTGCAGCGCATCGAGGCGGGCCAAACGCTACGCATCACCGATCTTGAAGGCAATCAAGCCGCCGATACGCTGTTTTTCAATGCTGAGGACACCGCCGAACGCTACAGCATGAGCGACACGCTGCGCGGGCAGAACAATGTGTTTCTGACGGCCGGCAGCGTGCTGCGCTCGAACTTTGATCGCCCAATGCTGACCATCACTGCCGATACCTGCGGCCGTCACGACACGCTCGGCGGCGCTTGTTCGTGCGAGAGCAACACGGTGCGCTATGACCTGGAGAAGCGCCATATGCATTCGTGCCGCGATAGCTGGATGCTGGCGGTGGCGGAACAGCCGGAGTTTGGCCTGACGCGCCGCGACATCACCCACAACATCAACTTTTTCATGAACGTGCCGGTGACGCAGGATGGCGGATTGACCTTTGCCGACGGCATTTCTGCGCCGGGCAAATATGTCGAGATGCTGGTGCACATCAACGTGCTGGTGCTGATCTCCAATTGCCCGCAGCTCAACAATCCCTGCAACGGTTACAACCCAACGCCGATTTTAGTCAGCGTGTGGTGATTCTCTGACGCAACGGGACGACCCGTTTTCTGCCGTCAATGCTACGCAGGACGACCTGCCGCAACGAGAGTATTCAGTCATGATTGATCGCGTATTAATTGCCAACCGTGGCGCGATTGCCGTGCGCATTATTCGAACCCTGCAAGCCATGAATATCCGGGCGATTGCCGTATACGCCGAAGCCGACCGTCATGCGCGCCATGTGCGTCTGGCGGATGAAGCCTGGTCGCTCGGTGAAGGTCAGGTGCGAGACACTTATCTCAATCAGGATAAACTGCTGGCGATAGCCGCGCAGAGTGGCGCGCAGGCGCTGCATCCCGGCTACGGTTTTCTCAGTGAAAATCCGGAGTTTGTCACGCGCTGCGAAGCGGCGGGCGTGCATTTTCTTGGGCCGCGCGCCGAGCAGATGGCAGCCTTTGGCCTGAAACACAGCGCGCGTGCGCTGGCTGAACAGAATAATGTGCCGCTGCTGCCGGGCAGCGGCTTACTGGCTTCGCTGGCCGAGGCGCAGCAGATGGCGGCGCAGATTGGCTATCCGGTCATGTTGAAAAGCACCGCGGGCGGCGGCGGCATTGGCATGCAGCGCTGCGACGATGCCGAACAGCTCGACGCGGCATTTACCCGCGTGAAGCGCCTGGCGGGCAACAACTTCGCCGACGATGGCGTGTTTTTAGAGAAGTTTATTGCGCGTGCGCGCCATATCGAAGTGCAGATTTTTGGCGACGGCGCAGGTGAAGTCATCGCGCTTGGCGAGCGTGATTGCTCGGCCCAGCGCCGCAATCAAAAGGTACTGGAAGAGACGCCCGCACCGGGCTTGAGCGCTGCGGTGCGCGCGCAGTTGCAGGCCACCGCCGTAAGGCTGGCGCGGGCGGTGAACTATCGCAGCGCGGGCACGGTGGAATATGTTTATGACGATGCCAGCCAGCAGTTCTGGTTCCTCGAAGTGAACACGCGCTTGCAGGTGGAACATGGCGTCACCGAAATGGTGTATGGCGTTGATCTGGTGCGCTGGATGGTAGAACTGGCGCAGCAAAGATTGCCGCCGCTGGCCGATTTGCAGCCGGTGGTGCAAGGTCACGCCATTCAGGTACGGCTTTACGCCGAAGATCCGGCTAAGCAGTTCCAGCCCAGCGCGGGATTGCTCAGCCATGTGCAGTTCCCGACTACGATTGAGGGCGCTACGCTGCGCATCGACAGCAGCGTTGAGAGCGGCATGGAGGTTTCGCCATTTTACGATCCGATGCTGGCGAAACTTATTGTACATGCCGCAGACCGTGCCAGCGCGCTAGGCAGCATGGCGCAGGCGCTATCCGCCACCGAACTGTACGGCATCGAAACCAATTTGCTATGGCTGCGCCAGCTGTGCACGCTGCCGGACGTGCAGCAGGGACGCATCATCACCGCCACGCTCGGCACCCTGCAGTGGCAGCCGCCAACGCTGGATATTCTCAGCGGCGGCACCTTAACCACAGTGCAAGATGCGCCGGGCCGCATCGGTTATTGGCATGTTGGCGTGCCGCCTTCCGGTCCGTTCGACAGCCGCGCGTTCCAGCTGGGTAATCGCCTGTTAGACAATGATGCGCAGGCCGCCGGGCTGGAGATCACCTTGCGTGGCCCGACGCTGCGCTTCAACCAGGCCTGCAGTTTTGTCCTGACCGGCGCGCCGATTGCCGCGCAGCTTGATCAACAAACGATACCGATGCATCAGCGGCTGACGGCGCAGGCCGGGCAAACGCTGACGCTCGGCGAAGTACGAGACGGCAGCCGCAGCTATTTGCTGCTGGCCGGTGGCCTCGATACGCCGCGCTATCTGGGTAGCCGCAGCACTTTCACTCTCGGCAAATTTGGTGGTCATGCCGGACGCGCGCTGCGCGCCGGTGATGTACTGCATCTCGCCGCGCCGCAGGTGCTGACAGCGGCCAGCTTGCCGGATAATTTGCTGCCGTCACTGAACGGCAGCTGGCAGCTGCGGGTGATTTACGGTCCGCATGGCGCGCCAACCTTCTTCACCGATGATGACATCGCGGAATTTTTTGCCGCTGAGTGGCAAGTGCACTACAACTCCAGCCGCACCGGCATTCGCCTGATCGGCCCCAAACCGACCTGGGCACGCAGCGATGGCGGCGAAGCGGGCATGCATCCCTCGAACATCCACGACAATGCGTACGCCTTCGGCGCGGTGGATTTTACCGGCGATATGCCGGTGATCCTCGGCCCGGATGGCCCATCGCTGGGAGGATTTGTTTGTCCGGCAACGGTGATTGAAGCCGATCTGTGGAAGCTGGGGCAGCTGAAAGCTGGCGATCGCGTCCAGTTCCAGCCGATCGAACTTGCCACCGCCGATCAACTGGCGCAGGCGCAGCGTGACGAGATCATCAAACTGCAATCTCAACCGATTACAGTGAACGCGGCGCTACCCTTAATTGATCCGGTTCTGCACCATCATGCGGCAACGGAGCAACGTCCTTCGCTCTGTATTCGGGCGGCGGGCGACCGTTTTTTGCTGGTGGAATATGGCGATTTGCAACTGGATATCGCGTTGCGTTTTCGCGTGCATGCGCTGATGCAATGGCTGGAAGCGCATCCGCTGCCGGGGCAACTGGAATTGACGCCTGGCATCCGCTCGCTACAAATTCATTATGACGAACAAATGTGTGGCAGAAGTGAGCGAGTGGCGCAAATATTGCACGCTGATTTAGCATTGGGTAGCCTGGCCGATGCGGCCGTGCCTGCGCGCACCGTCTGGCTGCCACTTAGCTGGGATGATGCGGCCTGTCGTGAAGCGATTGTGCGCTACGACCAATCCGTCAGACCGAATGCGCCGTGGTGCCCAAGCAATATTGAATTTATTCGCCGCATCAATGGGCTGGATAGCATTGAGTCGGTAAAAGAGATCGTATTTAGCGCCTCTTATTTGGTAATGGGATTGGGCGATGTCTATCTCGGTGCGCCGGTGGCTACGCCACTCGATCCGCGCCATCGCCTGGTGACCACCAAATACAATCCGGCGCGCACCTGGACGGCGGAAAATTCAGTCGGTATCGGTGGCGCTTATATGTGCGTGTACGGCATGGAAGGGCCGGGCGGCTATCAGTTTGTTGGACGCACTATGCAGATGTGGAACCGCGATCGCCCTACAGCTGCGTTTACCCAGCCCTGGTTACTGCGCTTCTTCGATCAAATACGCTTTTATCCGGTAGATGCCGACGAGTTGCTGCAGATTCGTGAGCGTTTCCCGTGGGGCGATTATCCGCTACGCGTGGAACAGGGTGAATTCCGCCTCGCCGAGTATCAGGCGATGCTGACGCAGCACGCGCAGGAGATTGATGCCTTCCAGCAGCAGCGCCAGCAGGCGTTTGATGAGGAGTTAGCGTGCTGGCGAGCGGAAGGGCAGTTTACCTTCGATAGCCAGCTGCAAGCGCAGAGCAGCGAAGAGAGTGTGGTGCCAGCCGGTTGTCATCCCGTTGAAAGCCAGGTGGCGGGCAGCGTGTGGCAATGGTTGGTGGAGGAAGGCAGTCAAATCAGTGCGGGGGCCACGGTCGGCATTCTCGAATCAATGAAGATGGAAATCCCGATCGTCGCGCCCGTCAGTGGAAAAATCCATAGTCTGACGCGGCAGTCTGGGCAGCAAGTGCAGGCAGGTCAATTGCTTATGGTGATCGACCCAAAAGTGGCATAAGAAAGAATAAAAAATAATCAGGAATCTGGCAGCAAAGTCGGGGATATGTCCCATACTTAGAAACCCGAACTATTGTTGCATTGCCCTGACATCTTTTGCAGTGCTCAACAGGCTGTGTCCCGCATCGGTTTGATAATAACTATGCGAAACCGCTTCGGGATACAGCCTGATCGTCCGGTTTCAGCGCCTGGTGGCGCTTACCTCTCTACTTTCACGTGCTTCATAGTGAGTTTTTAAGGAGTTCTCTATGGAATTAAAAGATCCCATGGTCGAGTTGCTCAGCAGCCTTGAGCAGATTGTTTTGACACGTGACGCGAAGCCATCCGTATCAGAAATTTCAATCAATCAGACTACAGTTCCCGAGCCGCAGCGTTTGCGCGAGATGACCGGCATGCAGGTTGACGAATTTGCCCGTGTGATGGGTGTCAGCGTTTCGTCAGTGAAAAGCTGGGAGGCGCAACGTACACGTCCTTCCGCTACGGCGCGTAAATTGATGAAGTTGTTGCAGGCCAACCCTTATTTAGGGCGCCAGCTGCTGGAGTAATCCCTTTTTGGGGATGATCCAACCCGCCTTGATGGCGGGTTTTTTAATTTATGGCGCCATACTTTGCTGCCTGTTTAACGAACCAGCTCTCCGGCACGCTGTACGGCGGTTGCGCTAACTGCGCAAGCCCTTGTTTGATGGTCTGCTCTGCCTGCCGCCAAAGATGGCTATCGCCCTGGCGTAACAGCTGAATCTGAATTTGCTTTTCCACCAGATAGACGCGCGCAAAGTCGGCATCGTACTGCACGATGGCGCGGGTGTTGTCGATGATGTCGGCCAGCTTGATGGTTTGCGCTTGGGGCGAGGCATCGGCGGTGTGGCGAAAATGCGCCAGCTTGCGTGCGGCGCGGTTTTTTGCCGCAGGCTGCGCGCTGTCGGTGAGCTGGTCCACCAGTTCCGCCACGCGCGGGCCGAAATGGCGTTCGATATCGTCAATGGTGCTGGGCGTGTCTTCTACCGTGTCATGCAGCCAGGCGGCGGCAATCATCTGTTCATCATCGGTAACGCTACGCACTAATTCGGCGACGGCAGCCGGATGCACAATGTAAGGCTCGTCAGTGTATTTGCGACGTTGACCCGCAGCGGCATGCGCCTCAGTGGCATAACGGCGCGCTTGCTCTTCCAGTGAATCTCGCATATTTCACTCTCCCAGAGAAAAGTCGCTTGCAATTATCTAGCGCGCTATTTATATTGAAACCCATGAACATTAATCAAGATGACAAAAAAGTGAAGCAGGCGCCACTTCAGTTAGATCAGCAGCTCTGCTTTGCACTGTATTCGGCGAATCTCGCGATGCACAAAGTCTATCGCCAGCTGCTATCAAAGCTGGAGATTACCTATCCGCAATATCTGGTGATGCTGGTGCTGTGGAGTCAGGACGATGTGACGGTCTCTGAGATTGGCGAGCAGCTGTTTCTTGATTCAGCTACGCTGACGCCGCTGTTGAAACGTCTGGAGAGCGCGGGTTTATTGCATCGCCAGCGTTCCCGTCAGGATGAGCGTCAGGTTGTGGTAACGCTGACCGATGAAGGTCGTGCGTTGCGTGACAAAGCAGAAAGTATTCCGGAAGCCATTCAGTGCGCAACAGCCTGCGATGACCAGGTGATGGCATCTCTGAAAGCTCAGTTAGACGAGTTGCGCGATAGCCTTTACCGCGCCAATTAATAAACAGGGGAAGTCGCTGTCCCGACAACCCAAAAGATGACGTTCAGGTTTGCGCATAATAAGTAGTGCGCGATTATATAGCGAATTAATGAGGTTATTATGTCTTTAGAAAAAGTTGTTTACACTGCAAAAGCTAAAGCTACCGGCGGTCGTGATGGTCGTGCTACTTCTTCCGACAACGTACTGGATGTAAAACTGGGCGTGCCAAAAGAGATGGGCGGCGCAGGCGGCGAAGTGACTAACCCAGAGCAGCTGTTTGCTGCAGGTTATTCAGCGTGTTTCCTCGGAGCGATGAAGTTTGTGGCTGGCCGCGACAAGATTTCGATGCCGAAAGATGCGTGGATTGAAGGCGAAGTTGGCATTGGCCCAATCCCGAACGGTTTCGGTATTGAAGCCAAACTGAATATTCATCTGCCAGAGATGGATGCAGCTGAAGCGCAGAAGCTGGTGGATGCGGCACACATCGTTTGCCCATACTCAAACGCAACGCGTGGCAATATCGACGTGACGCTGAACATCATCAACTAATTGATGTTGTTCACGATAACAGGCTCCTGCGGGAGCCTTTTTCACATCTGAATAAAACGCTAACCGGTTCGATTAGAAAATTTATCTGGTCTTACCATTGGTTAAATGTTCTACTGCTCGGCTTCGCGCCATCGCCCTTTCGCCAGTCGGAATCGTCCCGATCCTGCATCTTGCGTCACGCTTTTACTGCGGTTTAGCGAACTCTGCTGTCTTTAAACAGTCACATAACGGTTGATACAACGACACCAGGTCGGGAATAGAAAATTTTCATGAATTATATTAAAAGTTTAACGCAGCAAAAGCTGTCTCTGCTGCTTGCGTTATATCTCGGTATCTTACTGAATTTACCGATATTTTATCGCCGCTTTGACGGCTTCTTATCGAAATCCAATATCTCTAACTGGCTCTCTGCAGCGGCGGAAGTTATGGCAGCGGTACTGCTGACTTTCTTCCTGATGCGCTTGCTGTCGCTGGGCGGCAAATGGGTTTACCGCATTCTCGCCACACTCACCGTGATCATCTCTGTTGCCGCCGCTTATTACATGGCGTTCTTCAACGTGGTGATTGGCTACGGCATTATCGCCTCGGTGATGACCACCGATATCGATCTCTCTAAAGAAGTGATTGGTCTGCATTTCGTGCTGTGGATGGTGCTGGTGAGTGCGTTGCCGCTGCTGCTTATCTGGCGCAATAAGCTTAGCCAGACACTGATTGAACAACTTAAAACGCCTGGCCAACGTCTTAAGCCGGTAGCCGTTATGCTGCTGAGCGTGGCGCTGGTCTGGCTGCCGATTCGCTATTTCGACAAGCTGCAGAAGGTGAATGAAGAGATCACCAACATCGATTTGCCGAGCTATGGCGGCGTGGTGGCGCACTCGTATCTGCCATCCAACTGGATTGCCGCGCTGGGCCTGTTCGCCTGGACCAAAGTTGATGAAGAGTGGGATGGCCAGAAGTTACTCGATCCGGCAAAAGAGTTTACTTACGTCGCGCCTGCGGGCATCGACGATACCTATATGGTGTTTGTGATTGGCGAAACCACGCGCTGGGATCACATGGGCATGCTCGGCTACGATCGTGATACCACGCCGAAGCTGTCGAAAGAGAAGAACCTGGTCGCGTTCCGTGGTGAATCTTGTGATACCGCCACCAAGCTGTCGCTGCGCTGCATGTTCGTGCGCGAAGGCGGCACCATGGATAATCCGGGCCGCACGTTGAAAGAACAAAATGTTTTCGCCGTGTTGAAAGAGCTGGGCTTCACGTCTGAGCTGTTCGCGATGCAGAGCGAAGTGTGGTTCTACGATAACGCTGACACCAATAACTTCTCGTTCCGTGAGCAGATTGGTTCAGAGAAGCGTAATCAGGGCAAAGCGGTCGATGACATGCTGTTAGTGCCGGAGTTGCAGGCATCGTTACAGCGCTTCCCGAAAGGCAAGCACGTGGTGATTCTGCACACCAAAGGCTCGCACTACCTTTATTCTCAGCGTTACCCGCGAGACTTCGCGCGCTATCAGCCGGAGTGCATGGGCGTTGATGAGAAGTGCAGTAAAGCGCAGTTGATTAACGCCTACGACAACTCGATTTTATACGTTGATACCATGCTGGATAGCGTGCTCGATCAGTTGCGTGATAAGAAGGCGATTGTGTTCTACGCCTCCGATCACGGTGAATCAATCAGCGAGAATATGCACTTGCACGGTACGCCGCGCGAGATGGCGCCACCGGAGCAGTTCCGTGTACCGATGATGGTGTGGGCTTCTGATAAGTATCTTGAAGATCCAACCAACCGCAGCAACTTCGAACGTTTACAGGCCCAGCAGCGCGTGGGTAAAACCCACCGTCATTTTGAGCTGTTCGACACCATCATGGGTTGCCTCGGCTACACCTCGCCGGACGGCGGAATTAAAGACGCAAACAACTGGTGTTCAGCACCTGCGGCCGCGCCTGCTAAAGCGCTGTGATTTTTTGGGGTTGTTGACCGCTGCTTGCTTTCCAGGCGATCAGTTGGGTTTTCGGTAAAAGGCATTGACGCTTTTTTAGCAGCGCAGTAATATGCGCCCCCATCGGCGAGTAGCGCAGCTTGGTAGCGCAACTGGTTTGGGACCAGTGGGTCGGAGGTTCGAATCCTCTCTCGCCGACCATCTTTGAAGAAACCTGCTTTTATAAGCAGGTTTTTTTTCGTCTGTAATTTGTTGGGTCTTGTGCCGATCAGGCTGAAATACAGGGCCGCTCCGTAAAGTCGCCGTGGACACATCCCTGTGGGCTCTGCCGGCGCATCCCTGCGCCGGAAGCTTTACTCCGCGGCCCTGTATTCCATCCTTCTTCAAACTCCTCTGCATTTTTTTAACAGCAAAACAGAAGCCAACCTGGCGATGGGAAGGCGGCTCGGTTAGCAAAGCGTCCGCCGCAGGGATGCGGCGGTCGAGGCTACAGGGACGTATTCACGCCGACTTTGCGTTCGAGCCGCCTTTCCTGAGCAACGCACCGAGCGAACAGCAAAACCCGTCTATTTAACCCTTCCGCGCGTCAAACCAATAATAACCAGTAATATCCCCAGTTTACTCTCTGCATCCCTTGCCAAATCAAACCAACAGGCTTAATTCGCGAAACATTCTTCTTATGACCGGTTTATGCATCATGCTGATTTCTTATGCCATTTCCCTAGCACATTCCGCTGCCTGAACGTCATAACGCACGCAGAATCGTTCAGATATTCAACATTTACCAATAAGTTTTGTGTGTTTTTTAGCGGTGATAATCACTGCTATTTGACTACATAGCCAGATAATCACGCGGCATTGAGCGCTTTATCACCTTTTTTAATTTTGGCTTAGGCTGTGAAGGGTGTTTTTTATCGTTGCTTGCACTTAGTCACACTCTATGTAAATAACCCCACACTGTATTGACGTTCATTGCAACTGTTGACAAATTGATGCGTCAATAAAATGTAGAGAAGGACGTGTCTGACAGATTCCACGGTGCCAGCACAAAAAAATAACCGCTCACATTTTGCTTACTCTTAATTGACCTGCCCGAACCGCATAAAAAAATCAGAGGTCGGGCGACGCACACAACATCACATCACAATGGAGCAAAACATGATCAACTCCCTGGCTAAATCCAGGATGCTGAAGGTCGGTCTCAGCCTGATTGCTATGACCGTTGCCGCTGGTGTCCAGGCGAAAACCCTCGTTTATTGTTCAGAAGGTTCGCCGGAAGGCTTCAACCCGCAGCTCTTCACATCGGGCACCACCTACGACGCAAGCTCGGTACCGATCTACAACCGACTGGTTGAGTTCAAAACCGGTACCACCGAGCTGCAGCCAGGTCTGGCAGAAAAATGGGATGTCAGCGCGGACGGTAAAACTTATACCTTCCACCTGCGTCAGGGCGTGAAGTGGCAAACCACCAAAGACTTCAAGCCAACCCGCACCTTCAATGCCGATGACGTCGTGTTCTCCTTCGAGCGTCAGCTCGACAAAAACAACAAATATCACGGTGTTTCTGGCGGCAGCTACGAATACTTCGAAGGCATGGACATGCCTAAGCTGATCGCCAAAATCGAAAAAGTTGACGATTACACCGTACGCTTCACGCTGACTCGTCCAGAAGCGCCGTTCATTGCTGACCTCGGCATGGACTTCGCCTCAATTCTGTCAAAAGAGTACGCCGACAATATGCTGAAAGCGGGCACGCCTGAGAAGCTGGACCTCAATCCAGTGGGCACCGGTCCGTTTGTACTGCAGCAGTATCAGAAAGACTCGCGCATTCTGTATAAAGCTAACCCAGACTTCTGGGGCACCAAGCCGAAGATTGATCGCTTAGTGTTCTCCATCACGCCAGACGCCTCTGTGCGTTATGCGAAACTGCAGAAAGGCGAGTGCCAGGTCATGCCGTACCCGAACCCGGCCGACATCGCCAGCATGAAGAAAGACGACAAAATTAACCTGATGGAACAGCCTGGTTTGAACGTCGGTTACCTGTCGTTCAACACCGAGAAAAAGCCGCTGGATAACGTGAAGGTGCGTCAGGCACTGACCATGGCGGTGAACAAACAAGCCATCATTGATGCCGTTTATCAGGGCGCTGGCCAGGCCGCGAAAAACCTGATCCCACCCACCATGTGGGGCTACAACGACGACATCAAAGATTACGCTTACGATCCTGAGAAAGCCAAAGCGCTGCTGAAAGAAGCAGGCATGGCTGATGGTTTCTCCATCGACCTGTGGGCAATGCCGGTTCAGCGTCCATACAACCCGAACGCACGTCGCATGGCGGAAATGGTTCAGGCTGACTGGGCGAAAATTGGCGTGAAAGCCAAAATCGTCACCTTCGAATGGGGCGAGTACCTGAAACGGGCGAAAGCCGGTGAACACCAGACCGTGATGATGGGCTGGACCGGTGATAATGGGGATCCGGATAACTTCTTCGCCACGCTGTTCAGTTGTGCAGCGGCGAAAGACGGTTCTAACTACTCACGTTGGTGCTACAAGCCGTTTGAAGATCTGATTCAGCCAGCCCGTGCTGAAGCCGATCACAACAAACGTATTGAACTGTACAAACAGGCTCAGGTAGTGATGCATGACCAGGCTCCAGCGCTGATCATCGCTCACTCAACCGTCTACGAGCCAGTGAGTAAGAAAGTCTCTGGTTATGTGGTTGATCCATTAGGTAAACATCACTTCGAAAACGTCGATATCCAGGAATAACCTTTCGGATTATCGCGGTCAGGGCCAGCATTGCTGGCCCTCGGGCGGCACCTTCGCCGCCCGTATTCCGCTCTTTTTTTCCGGCAAATTCTACTAATGAAGCGCTTCTTGCGTCGCGTCCGCCTTCGGCTGGCTGCGAGTGTTGAGCAATGTTGTCCCCGGCGGTAACGCTGTGGGAAATGTCAGAGAACCAGGCTTATGCTGCAATTCATACTCCGACGTTTGGGCCTTGTCATCCCAACGTTCATCGGTATCACGTTATTGACCTTCGCGTTTGTCCACTTGATCCCCGGCGATCCGGTACTGATCATGGCCGGCGAACGCGGTATCTCTCCTGAACGTCACGCGCAATTGATGGCGCAGTTTGGCCTCGATCAGCCGATGTGGAAGCAATACATCACCTACATCAACGGCGTCTTACACGGTGACCTCGGCATCTCGCTGAAAAGCCGTATCCCGGTTTGGGACGAATTCGTACCACGCTTCAAAGCTACGCTGGAACTGGGCATCTGCGCCATGTTGTTCGCGGTCGCTGTCGGCATTCCTGTTGGTGTGCTGGCCGCGGTAAAACGCGGCTCGATCTTCGATCACACTGCCGTGGGCATCTCGCTCACCGGTTACTCGATGCCGATTTTCTGGTGGGGCATCATGCTGATCATGCTGGTCTCGGTGCAATGGAACCTCACGCCGGTCTCCGGGCGCGTCAGCGACATCATCTTCCTTGACGACAGTCATCCGCTCACCGGATTTATGCTGATTGATACGCTGCTGTGGGGCGAAGAGGGCGATTTTAAAGATGCGGTGATGCACATGATTCTGCCGGCCATCGTGCTCGGCACCATTCCGCTGGCGGTGATCGTGCGTATGACGCGCTCCTCGATGCTGGAAGTGCTGGGTGAAGATTACATCCGCACCGCGCGCGCCAAAGGGCTGACGCGTATGCGTGTGATTGTGGTGCATGCGCTGCGTAACGCCATGCTGCCGGTCGTCACCGTGATTGGTTTGCAGGTTGGTACGCTGCTGGCCGGTGCGATTCTGACCGAAACCATCTTCTCGTGGCCGGGACTCGGTCGCTGGCTGATCGAAGCGCTGCAACGCCGTGATTATCCGGTGGTGCAGGGCGGCGTGCTGCTGGTGGCGATTCTGATCATCGTGGTCAACCTGCTGGTTGATCTGTTGTACGGCGTGGTCAATCCACGTATCCGTCATAAGAAATAAGGGGGAATCATGTCTGCTGTTGATCCCGCAAGCGTAACTGCTGCACCCAAGCCGATGACCCCGTTGCAGGAATTCTGGCACTACTTCAGGCGTAACAAAGGCGCGGTTATCGGCCTGATTTACATCGTTCTGATGCTGTTAATCGCTATCTTTGCTGATGTGCTGGCACCGCACGCACCGGCTGAGCAATTCCGTGATGCCTTGCTGCATCCGCCAGTTTGGCAGGAAGGTGGCAGCTGGAGCTACATCCTCGGTACCGATGACGTGGGCCGCGATGTGCTGTCGCGCCTGATGTACGGCGCGCGCCTGTCGCTGCTGGTTGGCTGCATGGTGGTGGTGCTGTCGCTGATTCTCGGCGTGATATTTGGCCTGATGGCCGGCTACCTTGGCGGCGTGGTTGACGCCATCATTATGCGTGTGGTCGATATCATGCTGGCGCTGCCAAGCCTGCTGCTGGCATTGGTGCTGGTGGCAATCTTCGGTCCGTCGATCGTTAATGCCTCGCTGGCGATTACCTTCGTCGCCTTGCCGCACTATATCCGTCTGACGCGTGCTGCGGTGCTGGTTGAAGTTAACCGCGACTACGTTACCGCCTCAAGCGTGGCGGGTGCCGGTACGCTGCGCCAGATGTTCATCAATATTCTGCCTAACTGCCTGGCACCGCTGATCGTGCAGGCATCATTAGGTTTCTCCAACGCCATCCTCGATATGGCGGCGTTGGGCTTTCTCGGTATGGGGGCGCAGCCGCCAACGCCGGAGTGGGGCACCATGCTCTCCGACGTGTTGCAGTATGCGCAAAGTGCCTGGTGGGTGGTGACATTCCCTGGAGTGACCATTCTGCTAACGGTTCTGGCATTCAACCTCATGGGCGATGGTTTGCGTGATGCACTCGACCCGAAACTCAAGCAGTAAAGAGGCACCGAGATGGCGTTATTAAATGTAGACAAATTATCGGTGCATTTCGGCGACGAAAAAACACCGTTCCGTGCGGTTGACCGCATCAGCTATCAGGTCGAGCAAGGCCAGGTAGTCGGCATCGTCGGGGAATCCGGTTCCGGTAAATCGGTCAGTTCGCTGGCGATTATGGGCCTGATTGATTATCCTGGCCGCGTGATGGCCGAGAAACTGGAATTCAATCAGCGCGACCTGCAGAAAATCTCCGAAAAAGAGCGCCGCCAGTTGGTGGGCGCCGAAGTAGCGATGATCTTCCAGGACCCGATGACCAGCCTCAACCCTTGCTACACCGTGGGTTTCCAGATCATGGAAGCGCTCAAGGTGCATCAGGGCGGCAGCAAACGTACCCGTCGTCAGCGTGCGATTGATCTGCTCGATCAGGTGGGCATTCCCGACCCGGCTTCTCGCCTGGATGTGTATCCGCATCAGCTGTCGGGCGGGATGAGCCAGCGCGTAATGATCGCGATGGCGATTGCCTGCAAACCGAAGCTGCTGATCGCCGATGAGCCGACCACCGCGCTCGACGTGACCATTCAGGCGCAAATCATCGAACTGCTGCTGGAGTTGCAGAAGCAGGAGAATATGGCGCTGATCCTGATTACCCACGATCTGGCGCTGGTGGCCGAAGCGGCTCAGCACATCATCGTGATGTATGCCGGACAAGTGGTGGAGAGCGGTAAAGCGGTGGATATCTTCAAAGCGCCGCGTCATCCCTACACGCAAGCCTTGCTGCGCGCGCTGCCGGAGTTTGCTGCGGACAAAGCGCGTCTGGCCTCGCTGCCTGGCGTGGTGCCGGGTAAATACGACCGCCCAACCGGCTGCCTGTTAAATCCGCGCTGCCCGTATGTGACCGATCGCTGCCGCCGCGAAGAGCCGGAGCTGCGCGACATTCCTGGCCGCCAGGCCAAATGTCACTTCCCACTGGATGATGCCGGGAGACCGACTTATGAGTCTTGATAACGATAAGCAGGATTACCTGCTGCAGGCGATTGACCTGAAAAAACACTACCCGGTGAAGAAAGGTCTGTTTGGCCAGGAACGTCTGGTCAAAGCGCTGGATGGCGTCTCGTTCAACCTCGAACGCGGCAAAACGCTGGCGGTGGTGGGTGAATCCGGCTGTGGTAAATCCACGCTGGGCCGCTTGCTGACGATGATTGAAACGCCGACCGAAGGCCAGCTGTTCTGGCACGGTCAGGATCTGTTGAAACACGATCCGCAGGCGCAGAAACTGCGTCGCCAGAAAATTCAGATCGTGTTCCAGAACCCGTATGGCTCGCTCAATCCGCGTAAGAAAATCAGCCAGATTCTGGAAGAGCCGCTGGTGATCAACACCTCGCTGACCAAAGCGGAGCGCAAGGAAAAAACGCTGGAGATGATGGCGAAGGTTGGCCTGAAAACCGAGCATTACGATCGCTATCCGCACATGTTCTCGGGCGGCCAGCGTCAGCGTATCGCTATCGCGCGTGGTTTGATGCTCGATCCTGATGTGCTGATCGCCGATGAGCCGGTCTCGGCGCTCGACGTGTCGGTGCGAGCGCAGGTGTTGAATCTGATGATGGATTTGCAGCAGGATTTAGGTTTGTCCTACGTCTTCATCTCGCACGATCTCTCCGTGGTGGAACACATCGCCGATGAGGTGATGGTGATGTATCTCGGCCGCTGCGTTGAGAAGGGCAGCAAAGAGGCGATCTTCAGCAATCCGCGTCATCCTTACACGCAAGCACTGCTGTCGGCGACACCACGCCTCAACCCGGACGATCGCCGCGAGCGCATCAAACTGACGGGCGAGTTGCCAAGCCCGCTCAATCCGCCGCCGGGCTGTGCGTTTAACGCGCGCTGCCGTCGTCGTTTTGGCACCTGCGTTCAGCTGCAGCCAAAACTGAAGCAATATGGCGATCAGCAAATCGCCTGCTTCGCGGTGGATCAGGATGAAAATCAGCCGGTAGGCGTGTCATAAATTACTGCCATAAATGAATCAAGGCTCCTGCGGGAGCCTTTCTTTTTGCTGATTAATACATGAGATAAATTAACGACAAAAAGGGTTACCGCGAAAGCCCTGGCAAAAGCATTACGCCACTGCATCTGTGAACAATTGGTCCTGATTAAGATATATAGCGTAAAGGCAAATTCCTATTTTCATCATCATTGTGTGAGCAATGTCACTGTGGAATAAAACCCATAACTTGCAGCGCAGTAGAGGTTTTTCAGTAGCTTAGGTTAAAATCCCCTGCGTGATTATTTCTGTTAATTGATATTAATTAATCTCCGTCCATAAATAACTGCATGCTTTTTGCATTCCCGCTTTTTCAATCTTAAAGATAGAATTCTTTTATTGAATGCGCTGTTTTAGTAATCAGATTTGTCTCACCGTCTTTTAATGTGTGTGATATATTCGCGGAAAATTCCCTCCCGCTTTTACAGGCTCTGATCATGAAGAATTACGACGATCTGCAGCGTTTTAAAGAGAAAACGCAGACGCTTGACATCGCTTTTAAGGATATGTCCGGTCAATCGCAGGAAGCCGATCAAAGTCAGTGGGCGTTACTGCGTCAATTGACCACCGAACAAGAGCCTGAATTAGGCAGCGGTCAGCGCATCGATATGCCGCAACCACAGCCGATTCGCGGGGATGAATTCAGCGCACCGCCGGAACCGGCTCAGGCTGCATCAGCCAGCCCGGCGCGCGCATCGATTCTCGATAGCCTGAACGCACCTGCCGCCGCGCAACCGGAGAGCGGCTCATCACTGTTTCCGCCCGCGCCGTCGGTTAAGCCGCTCTCCTCTGCGACGCCATTAGCGCCGAAAGCCACGCTGGTCGAGCGCCAGGCGACAACCTCACTGTTTCCACCAGCAAAACCTGCCGTCGCGCCAGTCGCTCAGCCTGCTGCTGTTGCCGCACCGGCAGCTCCCGCGCCAATCGCGCCAGTGCCTGCGCCAACCCTGGCCGCTGCGGTTGAACCGGCACGTCCGGCTGCGCCGGCCCCGTCTCGCTTTGGTGCGCTGTTCCGCTCGCGTCCAGCCGAGCCGGCTAACCTGTCAAAAGAAACACCGTTAAAACCGCTACTGGAGAAGATTGCGCTATGCCGTTAGTTTGTGTGTGCTCGCCAAAAGGGGGAGTAGGGAAAACCACCATGGCGGCCAACCTTGCGTGGAGTCTGGCTCGCGCTGGCAGCAAGGTATTGGCAATCGATTTCGATGTTCAGAACGCCTTGCGCCTGCATTTCGGTGTACCGCTGAATGATGGTCGCGGCTTTGTGGCACGCTCTGAAGATCAGGCTGACTGGAGCCAATCGATTCTGACCACCGGCGGCAATATTTTCGTCATGCCGTATGGCGAGGTGAGCGAAGAGCAGCGTGAACGCTTTGAAGAAAACCTGGTAAAAGATCCCCATTTCCTTAAACGCGGGCTGGATACGGTGCTGAATTATCCGGGGCTGGTGATTATCGCCGATTTTCCCCCCGGTCCGGGTCCGGCGCTTAAAGCAATGCAGGCACTTGCCGATATGCATTTAGTGGTGATGTTAGCGGATACCGCATCGGTCTCGTTGCTGCCGCAAATAGAAAATGACCGCATGATCGGTCGACCGCTGAATAATAAACGCGGTCACTATTTTGTCCTTAACCAGAGCGATAACCGCCGCAATATTAGCCGTGAAGTCACCGCTTTTATGCAGCAGCGCCTGGGTGAGAACTTATTAGGCGTGGTACATCGTGATGAAAGCGTCGCGGAAGCCAATGCCTCGCAACAATCGGTTTATGATTTCAGCCCAGCGTCTGCAGCTGCGTTTGATATCGAATTAGTGGCAAAACGCGTAGCCAATATACTGGATATCACCGTGGGTAACGGCGAAGTTCAGGCACCTTTTCGCAGCCACTATTAATAATGAGGCCGACTCCGGCCACATAATAACAACACAGCTTCTTCAGGGTGAATCATGAGTAAACTCGGGTTTTACCTGCTGCTGCTGGTGCTTGCACCGGTGGCGGCGGTAATCGTCATCACGCCTATGGACAGCCAGAAGCAATATATATTTGGCTTAATCAGCATCGGGATGATGTTTTTACTGGGCTTCAGCAAAAGCCGCAAAATAACCATCGTTATGGTTATCTTATCCGCGCTGATGTCGACCCGATATATCTGGTGGCGTACTACGGAGACGCTGCAATTTAATTCTGAGATTGAAGCCATTCTCGGTATCGGCTTATATCTGGCCGAACTGTATGTCTGGCTGATCTTAATTCTCGGCTTCCTGCAAACCACCTGGCCATTAAAACGCACCATCGAACCTTTGCCGGATGATACCAGCCTGTGGCCGACGGTTGATGTTTATGTTCCAACCTACAACGAAAGCCTCGATGTGGTGCGTGATACCGTGCTGGCGGCGCAGTGTATTGATTACCCGCGCGACAAGCTGAAGGTCTATTTGCTGGATGACGGTAAGCGCAGTGAGTTTGCGGTATTTGCCGCCGATGTTGGCGTGGGTTACATCACCCGTGACGACAATAATCACGCTAAAGCCGGCAACCTCAACCACGCGATGAAGATCACCAAAGGTGAGCTGATTTGCATCTTCGACTGCGATCACGTGGCCACGCGCACCTTCCTGCAGGCAACGGTCGGTCCGTTCCTGAAAGACCCAAAGCTGGCGCTGCTGCAAACCCCGCACTACTTCTATTCGCCGGATCCGTTCGAGCGTAACCTGCGCGCGGCGCGCAGCATCCCGAACGAAGGTTCACTGTTCTACGGCCCGGTGCAGCAGGGTAACGATAACTGGAACGCCACCTTCTTCTGCGGTTCTTGTGCGGTGATTCGCCGTAGCGCGCTGGAAGAGATCGGTGGTTTTGCGGTGGAAACCGTGACCGAAGATGCGCATACCGCGCTGAAAATGCAGCGTCGCGGTTGGGGATCGGCCTTCCTGGCAATTCCGCTGGCGGCCGGTCTGGCGACCGAGCGTCTTGGCCTGCACGTCGTGCAGCGTAACCGCTGGGCGCGTGGCATGACGCAGATCTTCCGCGTTGATAATCCGCTGTTTGGCCGTGGATTGAAGTGGCAGCAGCGTCTGTGCTACCTCAACGCCATGCTGCACTTCCAGTTTGGCTTGCCGCGCGTGGCGTTCCTGACGGCACCGCTGGCCTACCTGCTGTTTAACCTGAATATCATTCATTCGTCAGCCTCGCTGATTTTCGCCTACGTCCTGCCGCATCTGGTGATGTCCCTCTACGTCAACTCGCGAATGAACGGCAAGTTCCGTTACACCTTCTGGGGCGAAATCTACGAAACCGTGATGTGCTTCCACCTCGTCATCCCAACGCTGCTCACCATGCTGGCACCGAAGCGCGGTAAGTTTAACGTAACGGATAAAGGCGGCCTGCTCGATCAGGGCTTCTTCGACTTCCACATCGTGCGTCCACATGTGATTGTCGCGGTGCTGCTGTCGATCGGCATCATCGCGGGCGTGGTGCGCGCCACCGCGCATGACTACTTTGGCGTTGATCCTTACGTTATTGCGCTCAACGTCGGCTGGGCGGTATTCAGCCTGGTTATCCTGATGGCGGCGATTGCCGTGGCGCGCGAAACCAAGCAGGTGCGTAAAACCATTCGTATTGAGGTGCAGATCCCGGCGGTGATTCACTACGCCAGCGGCATCTCGTCACGCACGAAAACCAGCGATCTGTCGATGGGCGGCGCGCAGCTGGATGCGCCGGACAATCGTCACGAGCACGATGAAATTGAAGAGATCGATCTGCTGCTGAAGTCGGGCACCATCACCATTCCGGTGAACAAAATCTCCGGCGATGAGGAGAGCATCCGTCTGCGCTTTGGCGATATGCCGCTGTCGCGCCGCCGTGAGCTGGTGCGCGTGGTACTGGCGCGTGCCGATGCGTGGATTCAGCCGGAGTATAAGCAAGACAATCCACTGGTTTCGCTTGGCACCATTATTCGTACCGTCTTTGAGCTGTTCTGGCTGACCTGGAAAGATCGCCGTGAGAAGCGTAAGCGTGACAACCAGCCCGCAGTAAAAGAGGACAGCGCTGCATGAAGAATTTGACGCAAAGGTTGCTGGCAAGCTCGCTGGCAACGGCGCTGCTGCTCGCGCCAGCGTGGGCCGAAACCCCGCCAGTCACTCAGGATAGCGCTGCACTTTCAGACGTGCCGCCGCCGCAAGGTATTGAAAGCGCTGCCGATCCGCAGCTGCAACAGGCGGCGGGCGCTGCACCTTATGCGCCAGCGGAAACCGCACCGCAAACTGCTCCGGAAACCGCACCGGAAACCGTACCGACAACGGAAAACGACGCGCCTGCTGAACCTGCGGCCAGCGAACCTGCTGCTGCTGCCGCACCAGAAATGGTGCTGCCAACGGTAGCGCCAACCGCACCGGCGATGATGCCAGAAACGTCTTCCGTGACGCTTAACCAGCCAATCAGCAGCACCGTTTCGGTGGCGCAGATGGGCCAGCCGCGCGGCATTACGCTGACCGGCGGCCAGCTGCAATCCGGTATCATGTTCACGCTACCCAGCGATGAAGTGATCACCAACGCGCGTCTTAATCTGTCGCTGCGCGTCTCGGCGGCGCTGGCCGCGCGCAACACCTCGCTGCAGCTGATGCTGAACGGTCAGCCGCTGGGTACCTTGCCTTTGGGCGCCAGCGACAGCGATGTCAGCGATTACCAGCTGGATATTCCGGCGGCGATGGTGGTCTCCAGCAACAACCTTAGCTTCAAGATTAACGATGCCGACAAGCTGCTGTGCGAGAAAGAGAGCGCGCAGCAGTATCAGGTGTCGATTTTGCCGAAGACCACGCTGAGCCTCGAAGGGCAGCAGCTGAACATCGGCACCAGCCTGCGTAACTTCCCGCGTCCGTTTATTGATGCGCAGCGCATGACGCCCGCCAGCGTCACCTTTGGCTTTGCCGCCAATGTCGCGCCGGACAGCATCAGCGCCGCTGCGCTGGTGGCATCGTGGATGGGCATTCAGTCGGATTATCGTGGCATCCGTTTCCCGGTGGTGCGCGGCGATCTGCCTGAACACAACGGCATTCTGGTCGGCCATCCGGGCGACAAAATTGGCACCGTAACCTTGCCAGCCACCAACGGTCCGCTGCTGCAGGTGATCGATAACCCGAACAATCCGGTCTACAAATTGCTGCTGGTGGTGGGCGCGAATGACGAGCAGCTGCGTCAGGCCGCTAACCGTTTAACCACTCAGCCGCTGGCGACCGATGCCAGCAGCCTTAACGTGCAGCCACAGCCGATTGGCGTGCGTAAGCCGTACGATGCGCCGCGCTGGATCAACACCACGCGCCCGGTGCGTTTGAGCGAACTGCTGCGCAAAGATCAGAGCCTGACCACCACCGGCATCTGGCACGATGCGCTGAGCGTCAACTTCCGCGCGGCGCCGGACCTGTTCCTGTGGGATGGCGACACCATTCCGGTGGAGCTGCACTATCGCTTCCCATCCGAAAGCTGGATTGATGAGGACAACTCGTTCCTTAACGTCATGATTAACGGCACGTTCCTGCGCAATCTTACGGTGAATAAAGTCGGTTTGCTGGAGAGCGCCTGGCATCGGCTGGGCGGCGACGCGCGTCAGGAGCATTACACCCTGAAGCTCGAACCGTACCTGATTTACGGTGACAACCAGCTGGCGCTCTACTTCAACATCAAGCCGAAAGCGGATGCGCCGTGCGGCGTGCTGCTGAACAACAACATTAAGAGCCGCATCGAAGAGGATTCGTGGATCGATCTGAGCCATACGCGCCACTTCACCATGCTGCCAAATCTCTCTTACTTTGTTGGCGCTTCGTTCCCGTTCTCGCGTCTGGCGGACTTCTCGCAGACCACGCTGCTGTTGCCGGAACAACCAAGCGATGCGGAGATCGCCACGCTGCTGGATATGGCCTCACGCGCCGGTAACGCTACCGGCGTACCGCTGCTGCAAAATCAGGTGCTGTTTGGCCTGCCAAACGGCGGCACCAACATGACGCGCCTGCAGCAGAGCGATCTGCTGGCGGTCAGCACCACGCAGAACAACGACTTCAACCAGGCCATGCTGGCCAACACGCCGTTCGATACCAGCGGCAACACGCTGGGCGTGAAAGAGCCCACCACCTGGGACAAACTGCGTGGCTGGCTGACCGGCGACTGGTATCGCCAGCCGCTGGATGCCGATCGTTACTTCTCCTCCAACGAAGCGTGGCGCGGCTTTGTCAGCTATCGATCGCCGTGGAACCCGGATCGCTTAGTGGTGATGACGGTGGCGACCAGCGATCAACAACTGCTGCGCCTGCATGAAGACCTGAATTCTGCACGCATCAACGCCGGGATTCGCGGCGATACCGCCATCATCACCGATGAGAACGGCATTCGCAGCTTCCGCGTCGGCCCGCAATTCCCGAGCGGCGAAATGCCGTGGTACATGATGGTGGTGTGGTATGCCAACCAGCACTCGGTGCTGATGGCGCTGGCGGCGCTGCTGCTTTCAGCGCTGGTCGGCGGCGGTGCGTGGGTGATGCTGAAACGTCATGCGTGGCGTCGTCTCAACCCAAAAGTTGATAGCAAGTCCGGCAAGAAGTAAGGATAAAAACAATGAAAAAACATCTGTTAAGTGCCGGTATTCGCCATGCCTTGATTCTGGGTGGCGCGCTGACGCTCTCTCAGCCGCTGCTGGCGGCGGAGAGCAGTAACCCTGCGTTACAGGCGCTGTTCGATCAGGCGACTTACTGGCACCAGAAAGCGCATGACGATTTGGCCAAAGCCTCGCTGCAGAAAGTGCTGATGGTTGAGCCCAACAACACGCAGGCGCTCTATCTGCTGGCGCTCTATTCACAGCAGAGCGGCGGTACGGCGGAAGCGGCGCAGTGGCGTGCGCGCCTGAGCGCGGCCTCGCCGAACGATCCGCATCTCACCGAGCTGGATAACGCCCGCCAGCTGCAAACCATTCCGCAGGCGCAGCTGCAGTTAGCGCGCCAGCAGGCACGCAGCGGCAACATCGCGGCGTCGCTGCAAACCTGGCGTAACACCTTCAGCGGCAACGAACCGCCGCCAAGCGTGGCAGCCGAATATTATCTGACCATGGCGGGCGATCGTTCGCTGCTGCCGCAGGCGGTTGAAGCGCTGCGTCAGTTCTCCGCCGATCATCCGCAGGATACCGGTGCCAAGCTGGCGCTGGGTAAAGCGCTGACCTATCAGGAAGCAACGCGTCGTCAGGGTATCGATGTGCTCGCCAGCCTGGCAGACGGCAACAAAGAAGCGGACCGTTCGCTGCGTCAGGCGCTGTTGTGGCTGGGTCCGCAGGCGTCTGATGCATCGCTGTATCAAACCTGGCAGCAGCGCCATCCGCAAGACAACGCGGTGCTGGATTACTACCGTAAAAACGTTGGCGGTGCGGAGAAGGGCGCGGGCTTTACCGCGCTGAACAGCGGCGACGTCAGCAACGCGCAGAACAACTTTGAGAAAGTACTGCAAGCTAATCCGCAAGATGCGGATGCGCTGGCCGGTATGGGCTATGTGGCCCAGCGCGCCGGGCGTTATGCCGAAGCGGCGGATTACCTGACGCGCGCGGCGCAGATGGGTGGCGATCAGAGCGACACGCGCCAGAAGCAGGCCGCCGATGCACGTTTCTACGCGCAGCTGGCCTCCGCGCAGCAGGCGCTGAAAAATGGCGACAGCGCGCAGGCGTTGGCGCTGAGCGAACCGCTGGCGCAGGCCGACGGTGAGAAAGGCGTTTCCGCCAAACTGTTCCGCGCCGATGTGCAGCGTCGCAGCAATCAGCTCGATCAGGCGGAGCAAACCTATCGCGCCATCCTGCAAAGCGATGCCAATAACCGCAACGCCAAAGAAGGCTTGTTCTACGTGCTGCGTCAGCAGAACCGGGGCGCAGAAGCCAATACGCTGCTGGCATCACTGCCCGACAGCGTGCGTCAAAGCGTGGCACCGCGCGGCAGCAGCACCGATCCGATTCGTGCCCAGGCCAAACGTGAAGTGGCGGCGGGCAATAACAGCGCCGCCATCGCCACCTTGACCTCGGGTATTCAGCGCTATCCCAACGATGGCTGGCTGCGTCTCGATCTGGCACGTCTCTACCGCGCGCAGGGCAATAACATGATGGCGGCCAATATCATGCAGCCCACTATGCGCAGCGGCGCCAGCACCACCGAACTCTATGCAGGTGCGTTAAACGCCAGCGAAAGCAGCGCGTGGCAGCAGGCGAGTCAGTTGCTGTCTCGCATTCCCAACAGCAGCAAAAACAGCGATATGCGCGAGCTGGCGCAGCGCGTCAACTTCAACCTGCAGATGGCTACCACCGATCAGTATCTGGCGCAGGGCTCGAACGCGGCAGCGGCCAACACCCTGCGTGCGCTGGCCTCTACGCCGCCCGCCAATCCGGTGGATGCCGGTAACCTGGCGCAGAAGCTGGCGAAAGCCGGCGATCTCACCAGCGCGGTGTCCGTGGTGCGCAACAATATGCAGCGCGGCATTCAGGGCAATGCCGGTGATTACGCCGCGCAGGTGGCGGTGCTGAATCAGGCCGGGCTGAATACCGAAGCGCAGAGCTTCCTCAGCAGCCCGGAACTGCAGGCACGCAGCACGCCAACCCAGCTGGCGGGCATCCGCAACGGCTACGTGATCAACGAAGTGGATCGTCTGCGCGAGCAGAAACAGTACGCCGCCGCTTACGACAAGCTGGTGGGCGCGCTGCAGCACGATCCGCAGAACCGCGATCTAATGTTCGCCATGGCGCGACTCTACCAGTCCGGCAAGATGAACAAAGAAGCGGGCGTGGTATACGACTACCTGATGACGCAGGATACGCCGACGCAAGACGCGCGCACCGGCGCCATCAACGTGGCGCTGGCGCAGAATGACGTCAACAAAGCCAATACCTTAACGCGCGGCCTGCGCAACGAGCAGTCGCCGGATCGCTTGCTGCTGTTAGCCCGCGTGGCCGAAGCCAACGGCGAACACAGCCAGGCGATGAGCTACCTGCGCACCGCGCGCGGTCAGCTGATTGGTCTGCAGGGCGCAGAAACCGGCAGCGTGCCAAGCGTAGGTGGTCTGGCGCTGGCCGACAATCCGTTTATCAATCGCGGCACCTCGCCGGTGGGGCGTACGCCTTCCAGCTATGGCGCGGTGATGCCGTGGCAGTCGGCACCGGCGGCCACCAGCAGCGCCGAAGGCGTGACGTTGGCGAGCAACACCCCGGCGGTTCAGCAAAGCCAGACGCTGCGCCAAATCGACAACATGATGGATGACCTGCAAGAGAAAACCGGCACCTGGGTGCAGGGTGAAATGCAGGTACGCGGTCGTGATGGCGAATCAGGCTTGAGCAAACTCACCGAAGCCAAAGCGCCGCTCACCTTCTCCACCGTGCCGTTTGGCGAGTCGCGCTTCGACTTCACCATGACGCCGGTTTCCCTCACCGCCGGCAGCGCCGGTGGCGACGCGTGGCGTCGATTCGGCACCAACGCGCTGGTGCAGGGCAACGTGGTTGCCTCCGGTGCGGCGAAAATTGATGATACGCCCAACTCCACCACCGATTCGCAATCCGCGACCGGCGTGGAGCTGAACATGGCGCTGAAGGGCGACAGCTACAAGATTGACCTCGGCAGCACGCCGCTGGGTCAGGACTTGAGTACGCTGGTTGGCGGCGTGCAGTGGTCGCCGAAGCTGACCGACTTCCTGACGCTGATCCTTACCGGTGAACGCCGCGCGATGACCGACAGCTTGCTGTCGTATGTCGGCGTCGAAGACAAAACCAGCGGTAAACGCTGGGGCCGCGTGACTAAAAACGGCGGTAACGCCTTGCTGAGTTACGACAACGGCGATGCCGGTTTTTATGTCGGCGGCGGCGCGTACAGCTACATCGGCGAAAACGTGGCGACCAATAACAGCGTGCAGGCGACCGCAGGCGCGTATGTGCGTCCGTATCACCTCGACGATCGCGAGCTGAAAGTCGGCATGAGCTTGTCGTGGATGGATTACTCGAAAAACCTCAGCTACTTCAGCTACGGTCAGGGCGGTTACTTCAGCCCACAGAACTATGCGTCGGTGTCGTTCCCTATCGAATTCAGCCGCAAGTTTGACGATCTGAAAGTGAACGTCGGCGGTTCGGTGGGTTATCAATCCTACAGTCAGGATAAGAGCGCCTACTTCCCGAATAATCCGTCGTTGCAGGCGCAGCTGCAAAGTCTGGCCGATCAAGGCTACGTGAAGGATGCGTTCTACAGCGGCGACAGCAAAAACGGCATTGGCTACAACCTGCATGCCGGTGCGGATTATAAGATCAACAAAGATGTCACCGTGGGCGGTCAGCTCGGCTACGACACCTTTGGCGATTACAACGAGAGCACCGCCAATCTGTACTTCCGTTACATGTTCGGAGATTACTAATGAGTGAGCAAGTAACCGCACGCGTCAGCCATCCGCATCAGCCGGGCTGGTTTGATTTGGTGAGCGCGATGATTGAGAGCATGCTGGACAACGCGGGCGAGGAAGCGGAAGGCTTTCTCAACGGCGTCGGCGTATCGCTGGCAACACGCTATCCTTTACCCGACGCGCGCACCGTGCAGGATCTGGAGCGTGAAATGAATTTGCAGCTGGCGCGATTTAACTGGGGCTTTGTGCAGTTACAGCCGCAGGAGAATGCCATTCTGATTCAGCACCACGCGCTGCCGCAGGGCGACAGCAACGTCGGTGTTGAACGTTGGCAGCTGGCGTTGAGCGCGGTGCTGGCGGGCGTGTATGCGCAGTGGCTGCAGGCACAAGGCGGCAGCGCGGCGGTGCCGGTGACGCTGGAGAACAACGACGGCGGCACGCTGCACTATCGATATCAATAGGATGCTGTAATGAGAGTGATGCGGTTCTGGCGTCAATGGATGCTGTGTTTCATGGTGATGTTTTTTAGCGCTCAGGCGGCCGCAGATGGCTGGAGTACCTATAAAAGCCGTTTTATGGGCAGCGATGGCCGAATCAGCGATACGGCCAACAACAACGTTAGCCATACCGAAGGGCAAGGCTACGGCATGTTGCTGGCGGTGGCGCATGACGATCGCGCCACTTTCGATCTGCTGTGGCAGTGGACGCGCAGCCATCTGCGTAATCCGCAAAACGATCTGTTCTACTGGCGCTACACGCCGGGCGCCGTCGATCCGATTGCCGACAAAAACAACGCTTCCGATGGTGATGTTCTGATTGCCTGGGCGCTGCAACGTGCGGCACAGAAGTGGGGCGGCGATTATCAGCAGGCCTCCGACCGCATTCAGCGTGCGATCGTGAAGCTGAATGTGATCAGCTACGGCGGACATAAAGTGATGTTGCCGGGCGCGCAGGGCTTCAACAAAACCAGCTACGTGGTGCTTAATCCCTCTTATTTCCTGTTTGAGGCCTGGCGCGAATTTGCGGAACACAGCCATCTGCGTATCTGGAATGAGCTGAATGATGACGGCATGGATTTGCTGGGTGAGATGCACTTCGGCAAAACCGGCCTGCCGCTCGATTGGGTGGCGCTGAATGCTGATGGTTCTGTGGCACCGGCGGTCGGCTATTCCAATCGCTTCAGCTATGACGCGATCCGTATTCCGCTAAATATCTGGTGGTACGACCCGCAAAGCCTGCGTCTGGTGCCGTTCCAGCGTGTCTGGCAAGGTTCGGCGCGCATGACCACGCCCGCCTGGTATGATGTGTTGGGCAACACGCCAGCGCCGTACAACATGGAGGGGGGATTGATTGCGGTGCGCGATTTAACCCTGGGCCAAACCCAGTATCTCAATGACACGCTGGCAGCGGATCAAAACTACTTTTCCGCCAGCCTGCAGCTGCTGACCTGGCTGGCATATCAGGAAAAGCGCTAAATCTCATTTTTGGCCTGGTCGACATAAATGACGGCCAGGCCATATTTTCCAGCCTTGTCTGAATCTCATTTCATTGTGCTGCTTATCTTTGATTTCTTGAACGCGATCAAAATGGCAGCACTGACACACATGCAAATTTGTCATGCTAAAATGTATAGACAAAAGTGTATGGTAAAATGCAAACGGAACTGGAATTTGAGTGGGACCTTAGCAAAGCAGAGTCTAATCACCGCAAGCATGGCATCCGCTTCGAAATTGCCGTGCGCGTGTTTGATGATCCTTTTCATCTGTCTAGCCAGGATCGTTGTGAGAATGGCGAATATCGCTGGCAATCAATAGGTAATGTTATGGGCCATATTATTATTTTGGTGGCCCACACGGTACGTTTCGAGCAGGGCACTGAGATTATTCGCATCATTAGTGCACGTCCTGCCACGCGCAATGAGAGGAGACGCTATGAGCAAGGTTAGGTTTAAACGCAGCGAATTACCGCCGCTTTCGGATAGCCTGCAATCTGAACTGGACGCGCTGAGTCAAAAGCCGGATAGCGAGATTGATTGCGGTGAAATCGCCCCGTTAAATGAACGTTTCTGGAACAGTGCTTCCAGCGGGCGATTTTATCGTCCGATTAAAACACAGGCTTCAGTCAGAATTGACGCGGATGTGCTTGAGTGGTTGAAAGCGCCGGGTAAAGGGTACCAGACGCGTTTGAACGCCATTTTGCGCGCGGCGATGCTGCGCGAATTAGAAAGCAAATAGTGCCCAGGCGGCTTAACAAGCCGCCGCTATTTAAAAGCCGCATACGGCGTCAGCGGTTGTGGCGGCATATCCATATCGCCATTCCAGCCGGACATTGAGTAGCGCATGAAAATCAAACCGTGGCTTGGGGTGTAATCTTTCGCTTGCTGTATATCCATCGCCAAGCCCACCGACCAATGCGGCGTAATGCGTCGCTCCACCAGCGCCTGCAGCGTGTAGCCAAAACCTCTACCCGAACTGCTGTCTGAGGTGGGATTCGACGCCAGCGTAAAGCCTGGATTGACCGGATAGCGCTGCTGCCCGTCGGTATGCGATTGCGACCAGGAAACCGAGCCGCCGAGATCAAACGACCAGTTCTCTGTGCGCTGGCGATAGGTCACCGGCAGCGACAGCGAGAAATATTGCTGCGGGCTGTAATAGCCGCCCTGACCGAAGGTGTAGTCGCTGAGATCCTTCTGGTAATGCCACAGCATGCTGTTCAGTCCCACGGTGGCGCGGCGATTATCGTCATTAATCAGCTTGTAATAATAGCCCGCCATCAGGCGTTCGCGGCTGTTATCCGCAACGTTATCACCGCTGAGTTGATGCGCACTGATATCGCCCCACACGCCATGCGCGCCGCCCTGATCGTAACTCAGTCCGAGCGAGCCGCCGGTTGCGACTACGCCGCCCCAGGTTTTGCCGCCGCTCGCCGCGGGATCGCGCGCGCCTGCGTAAGCCAGCAGCGAGCTGGAGATCGGTCGGCGTGATGCGGTGAACGTCAGGCCAATGTCTTTGACGTCGGTTTTCCAGCTGACGCCGCCGACCCAGTTGCGGGTCTCGAAGCCGAGCGGCGTGGTGCCGAAGTCTGCCGACCAGCGATCGTTATGCCAGCCCACGCCTAGCGCGGTACCTTCATCGCGCTGAGTAAAGTCGCGGCTGCATCTGCCGGAATTGTCATCGTTACAGCTGCCGAACTGCTCGCTGTGGCTGCCGTTGCTGGTGGAGAAAGTGCCGGCTGAAACCCGCACATGATCGACACGCACAAAGCTGTGGCCATCGGCCAGCGGTGTTTCCGCCTGCATCATGGTGGTATGGGCGGTGAAATCGGAAGTGCCGCCGTTGCCTTTGTTGCGCGAGTAATCCTGCTCCAGCGTGAACGTGGTGTCCTGCTGACGATAAAGATCGGCGGCGTCGCTGCGGATGCTACGTTTCAGCCAGTCATCCTGCGCCTGATTGCGGGTTAATTGCGTATAACGATCGTTATCCTGTGGCACATCCGGGCTGATGCCGCTCGCGGCCATCGCCCGTTGATAATCCTGCTGCGCTGGTGCGGGTTGTTGCAGCTGCGTTTCCAGCCGCGCCGCATCGCGAAACACCAACGCTTTTTCCTGTGACGCGGCCTGTTGCGCCGCGCGGGTTTTCAGCTCAGCAAAAATCTGTTGAGCACGAACCGCATCGCCACTGTTCTGCCAGGCGAGCGCCACGCGCCGACCGCTGTTCACACTTTGCTGCGCCACGCCTGGCGGCAAGGCTTGTAACGCGCGTTGCGCTTCAGCAGGGCGTTTTAAGGCGATCAAGGCTTCGATACGACCCAGCGCCGCATCGCCGTTTTTACGGTCTTGCTGCTGCACCTGTTGATAGCTCGCCAGCGCACTGCGGGCGTCGCCGCGCTCCAGCGCCCAATCGGCCAGCGTGATATCGCGGCGGATAGAAGCGGGTTGCTGTTGTAGTAATGCAATCGCCGCCGTTTCATCGCCGCGCGTGCGTAAATCACTGGCGCGGGTAAACACTTTGTCCTGCTCGAGACGATCGGCCAGCTCATGCATGTTGCTGTCCCAGCGCGCAGCGGGCAGGCGATGCAAGGTGGCCAGCGCCGCGTCATCGCGGTCGCCGGAAGCCAGCCACAGCGCCGATGCATACAGCGCTGTGGGTTCCTGTGGATGCTGGCGCACCATCGCGTCCATCACCTGCGCGCCCTGAGTTTCTTCGCCGCCGTTGCGCAGCGCGCCAGCCAGTCGATAAACCAGCCAGATATCATCAGGATTCGCCTGCGCTACCTGGCGATACTTCTCCGCCGCCTGATGCCATTGGCCTTGCTGCGCCAACGCATCGGCTTCGGCCATCAGCACATCGGTGCGCAGCTGTAGCAGACGACGTTTCGCCGTGCTATTGCTGCGATCTAAGCGCAGCGCCTGCTGCCAATAACGCTCTGCCTGCGCAGAATTTTTACCCGCCAGCGCGGCATCACCCAAGCCAATCAGCGCCCAGCTATCGCGATTATCCAACCCTTGCGCGCTGCGGTAATAGCCTTCCGCCGCGGCGATATCGCCTTTTTTCAGCGCCGCATCACCGTTGTTGATCGCCAACCAGTAACGGTTGGTTTGCAGCAGCGACTGCCATTTGCCGATCTGCGTGCTGGCCTGACCGGCCTGTATCGCTTTCTCCAGCCAGCGAATGGCGGCGGCGCGATTGTTGGCTCGCGCCTGCGCCTGGCCCATCGCGCCCATCAATTCAGCATCGTTGGGATTGGCGGTTAGCGCGGCATTGAGCGCGGCAATCGCATTGGCGCCGCCACCGGCATCCACCAGCGCTAAGCCACGCATCCGCTGGCGATACGCCGGATCGGCGAGCAGTTGTTGCTGACGCGCCAGCTCTTGCTGACCGCGCTGCTGGGCATCGCCCTCGGTAAAGGTTTGCAGATATTGCTGCAGGCTGGCGACGCTGCTTTCGCTCACCGGCTGATTCTGGATCTGCTGCAGCCACAGCTCGGAAGCGGCATCGCGCCCGCCGTTGCGGTTGGCGAGACGACGCAGCTGGGTAAAGGCTTCGCCCGGCTGATTGTTATCAAACGCCATGCGCGCCAGCTGCAGTTCTACGCCGATGTTGCCGGGGTAGCGCTGCTCCAGCGCCTGCAACTGTTGATACGCTTGCGGCTGCTGGCCGGGTAAACGCGCGACCAGCCGCCAATACTCCAGCTCGGTATTCACATCGGGGAACACGCCTTGGAACAGCGCGTCCCACGCGGCTTTGGCTTCGACGACATGCCCGGCAGTGGCCAGCAGTCGCGCCTGCTGCAGCTGCTGACGCCCTTCCGCAGTCACCAGACGCAAGCCGGCTGCTGATTCACGCGTGGCGGCGGCATTCGGTGCCACGCGCTTCAGTTCATCCAGCAGTTTTTGCGCTTTGGCCTGGTCGCCCTGGCGCAGTGCCATGCGGATTTGCGCCGCCAGCACCTGCGGATTTTCGGGATCGATTTTTTCCAGTCGATAGAGCGATTGCTGTACCAGATCGATTTTGTTGGTCGATTCGCCGGTACGAATCTGCATCAGCAGCCACTCAACCGGCGAAACCTGGGGACCGATCGGGGCGGCAGTCGCGCCTGCCAACACCCCGAGCGTGCTACTGATCAGCAATCCCAGCTGCAGCTTATTCATCGTCATCCAGCTCGGCCAGACGGCGACGGCTGACCATGCGCATTAAACGCCACGCCATCAGCGCAAACAGAACCACGACCACCACCGCGCAAATCGCCAGCCACACCGGATGGGTGGCCAGCAGATTCCACAGGCGTTCCCACCACGGCAGGTGACCGACGTAATAGGTATCGCCGACGCGGATGCTGTTAACGCCCGATTCACGGATCACCGTGGCGGTACCGAACACTGCCGCGCGTTTGCCGCTGTCGAGCAGCGCGTTATTCAGCAATTCCCAGCCGCGCGGGCTGTCGGCCAGCAATGCCACGACGCTGCGTTGATCGTTGAACGGTGACTGGAACCCGACAATCGCGCCCATCGGCCCACGTGAGCTAATGGTGGTTTGGCTTTCTACCGCGCGTTCACTGTCAGAAATCGGTACGTTAGCTGCTGCGTTGCTGCGTGCAGGCATGCTGATCCAGCTGCGGGCGGCATCGGCCAGCAGCGGGATCTTCGTGTCGTCCTGCAGATCCTGCGGAATGCCGCCGATCATCAACATATCCGCATCCGCCGATTTCGCTTTGCTCCAGTCATCGCTCATCTGCACGCGCAGCGCCGGATAACCGGTTTGTGCGCCGATGCTGCCGAGCGCATTCAGCAGCGTGCTGACTTCGTCATTGCTCGGCTTGAATGGCACCAGCACCAGCGTTTGCGCCAGATCGGCGTAGCGGCTGTACGGGAAACCGGCGTTGGCGAACGCGCCCAGCGACGGCATTTCGATGTAGTGACGATAGCCGGAGAAATCGATACTCGAGGTATCGTCAATCACCACGTGATGTCCGACGGCGGTGACGGTTTCACAGCGGCCATCGGCGGTACCGCCAATAAAGGTGTTGGCGTAATCAAAGTTAAAGCGCAGCTGATTCACTACGCCAAGGCGCAGCGCCGGAATGGTCAACTGGCGATTGCTGTCCTGCAAACCCTGCATCAGCGGGATGCGCATCAGCTGCTGGCCGGCGGTATCTTTCTGCGTCAGCGGATAATCCTGCATGAACTGATTGTTGAGATGCACCGCGAGGCGCGAACCATCCTGCTGAATCGGCGAGGTGTAGCGGTAGCGCAGATCCATATCGATGCCGCGTGCGCGCACCAGGAACAGATCCGGCGGCAGATTCAGCGTCAGGCTGATCGGATTCGGCTGCAAACCGTTGCCCTGTAGCTGGTTTTGATACTGCGTCAGCTCGGCAAAGGTGGTGCGGCGATCGGTGCGCACCCAGTTCGGCGCGTCGTACGGCTGGCGTGCAGCAAGCAGTTTTACGCTGTCGATGGTTGAGCTGTCGCCGCGCAGCAGCAGCTGGCCTTGCGCAATGCCTTCGACGGCGGTCAGCAGGTCATTATCGTCACGGCCGAGGATCAGCAGCATCTTCTCGTACGGATTATCCGGCTGATTCACCATCTCCACCGTCGGTTTCTCCACCGGCGGCAGATCTTTCAGGAAGTCGGGGCGATGATCGTTGGTGGCAAACACCACCGCATGCTGCTCTTTGGGCAGCTGGTTATACAGCACCGGGAAAGATTGTCCGCGCCACTGCGCTTTGCTGCCAAACCAGGAAGCCAGAATCCCGGCCGCACGCTGTTGCAGCAGATTCGGCTGGGCGTTGAAGACCATCGGCAACTGCAACGGACGGCTGTCACGCGTATCTAAGAACGGCTCCGGGAAATGCGACAGATCGTTCTTCAGCGGCAGCTTCTGCAGCGTCAAATCGAGTTTGCTGGCTTTGCCGATATCCAGCCAGATGGTGCTGTTGGCCGGGTTTTCACATACGTTGGCATAGTGACCTACCAGCTCAAGCCGCACGCGGTTGAAGTCGCTGATAAAGCGCGGATCGATAGGGATTTGCGTTTGGTTCTCTTTGCCGAGCTGCTCGGCGGTGACCGTCACCAATCCCACCAGTTCATCGTTGAGATAGACTTTGAGCTGCGACAGCGTCGGAATCAGCGCCGGCGAGGGACGATAGCTCAGATTCAGCAGCGCGCGCGTCACCACTTCATCGCTGCGCACGCCGAACTCAATCTGGCTGCTCGGTTCGGTACCGCGCAGCGTCATGCTACCGGGCGGCGGAGCGACCTGATTAAACACCAGCTGGCTGTCACGCAGCGGCGCGTTGGCGTCGACCTGCGCGTTCACCTCCGGTAACGGCTGCGGCGCAGTCATGGCGCCAGAAATCAGCGGCGCGGCCTGCACCACAGAGACGCAGCCCAGCAGCAGGGCGGTGAACCAACTCAGTTTTTTCGTCATGGTCATATCATCAACTTAAGTAAAATCGGTTTTGATCGTCGCAGGCTGGCGGTCAATACGCTGCGGTAGCAGTGTCGCCAGCCAACTCACCAGCGCGGTGAGGCCACGGAATAAGCGGCGCAGCGGCGCAGGTCCATACTCGGCCAGACGCAGATAGCCTTTAAAACCCAGCACCATAATGTCGGCCAGACTTTGCACCGGTTTATCTTCCGGGAAGCCGTCCTGCCACAGCGCCCAGGTATCGGCGCGAGCGAAGGTGCACTGAATAAATTCAATGTGTTGGCGCGTCGTGAGTTGATGCAGGCGAATCCCGGCGCGACGGCCAAACACGCGCTGCACCTGACACGGGAAGCTGAACTCTTGCTGACCACGGCGCAGCAGCAGCGACACGGTTTCGTCCTCTTTCAGCGCATCGGCTTCGCGCAGCTCAACGCCCACGCCGCCGTCGGAATAGTCACGCAGGGTGCACGGCACCATGTGTCCATCTTCACGTGCGATGGCGGCAGGCATGGCGATTTCCACACGATGCGCTTCGCGGATCTGGCGCGCTTCAACCGATACCGCCACCGCGCCGCCGAGGATAATCATGTTGTAAATCACCCACACCAAACTGACCCAAATGGTGAGCATTTCGTTGGCCGGACCGTACGCCATGCGCCAGAAGGCCATGCCAATACCGGCGATATTCAGCAGCACCAGCATCATGTACGGCTTGGTAATCACCCAATCGAGATGACGTTCAGCCACCAAACCACCTTTGGCGGTAACGTTGAATTTGCCTTTGTGCGGATTAAACAGCGCCACCGTGGTTGGCCGCGCGATGTACCACGCCAGCACAGTTTCATACACTTCGCTCCAGAACGAATGTCGCCAGCGGCCCTGAATGCGCGAGTTGGTCAAACTGGTGTGCAGCATGTGCGGCAACACGTAGATGGCGATCGCCAGCGCGGGCGCGTAGATGATGTAGGCGTGGAACAGCAGAAACGCCAGCGGTGCCAGCAGGAAGATCAGACGCGGAATCCCGGCGAGAAAGTGCAGCATGGCGTTGGCGTAACACAGGCGCTGCACCAGCTTTAATCCTTTACCGAACAGCGGGTTATCGAGGCGGAAAATCTGCACCATACCGCGCGCCCAGCGGATACGCTGGCCGATATGCGCGGACAAACTCTCGGTGGCCAGACCGGCAGCCTGCGGAATACGGATATACGCCGAGGTGTAACCCTGACGATGCAGGCGCAGCGAGGTGTGCGCATCTTCGGTGACGGTTTCTACCGCAATGCCGCCGATCTGATCCAGCGCCGTTCGGCGCAATATGGCGCAAGAGCCGCAGAAGAACGCCGCATCCCAGGTATCGTTGCCATCCTGCACCAAACCGTAAAATAGCGAGCCTTCGTTAGGCGTCTGGCGGAAGCGACCGAGGTTACGTTCAAACGGATCGGGTGAGAAGAAGTGGTGCGGCGTTTGCAGCATCGCCAGCCGATGATCTTTCAGGAACCAGCCCATTGTGAGCTGCAGGAACGAGCGCGTCGGCACATGGTCGCAGTCAAAAATGGCAACATATTCGCTGCGGCACACGGCTTTCAAAGCATGGTTGATGTTGCCCGCTTTGGCGTGTTCGTGGGTGGGACGCACCACGTAATTGACGCCGACGCTGGCGGCAAACTCGCGGAACTCTTCGCGCGTGCCGTCGTCCAGCAGGTAGATATTGAGTTTGTCCTGCGGCCAGTCGATGCCCATCGCCGCGTAGAGGGTCGGTTTCACGACGCTCAGCGGTTCATTGTAGGTCGGTACCAGAATATCGACACTCGGCCACGAGGTGATTTCCGGCGGCATCGAGACCGGCTGACGATTGAGCGGCCACAGCGTCTGGAAATAGCCCAGCACTAATACCGCCCACGCATAGGTTTCTGCACCTATCAGCAGCAGACCAAATGTCAGGCTGATCGGGTCGTCCCAGTTGAGGGTTTCGGTGTAGCGCCACCACAGATAACGGCAGGAAATCGTCAGCGATAACACGATCAGCATGATGGTGGACAAGCGGCCCGGCACGCGACGCACCAGCATCGCCAATCCCCATAACAGCAGCACGAAGACAAACTGCGTAGTGATGCCGAAGGGCTGCGAGATGCACAGCAGCGCCAGCAGGCTGGCGACAATCGCTGCCACGATAAACAGCAGCTGCCGCAACCACGCGGGCAGCGCCTGAATACGTTGTTCGCTGCGCTGGGCGAACCGGTTTCGTTCCAGCCGTGCCGGCAGCGCACCGAGCCACTGATAGAGCGGCTCGCGCCAGCGGAACAGCGGTTTGACGCTGAAACTTTTACGCGTGCGTTTATCCAGCGGCAATACCAGCATCAGCCACAGGCTTTGCAGTGCATAGCGCAGCGGGTCAAGCGGACGTGGGCGCAGCGGCGAAATTTGCGGGTAGTAACGTTGGCGATGTTGCAGGATGCGCTGCCATCCCGGTGTTTCCAGCCGCAACAGCGACCACGCTAGTACGCACCACATTAAATGCAGCGCGATGGTGAAACGGCCCGCGCCATGCTGATGCGCCAGCTGAGCGCGGCGTTGCAGCGCCTGCCACGCTTGCGGCATCAGCAGCCAGCGTAATGGATTCACGCCATGCCTCCCGGCACATGCAGCAGCAGCCAGTTAGCCAAGGTGTTGATCTCTTCGCTGGCCAGCGCATGCGGCCGATATTCGCCCACCGGCTGTTTCATCATCAGCGCTTCCGCCAGCGCTTCATCGCGGTGAATCACTTGGGGAATCAGGTTTTTCAGTGAGCTGCTCCACAGCTGATGCAGATCCTGCTGTAGCTGGCTGTTGGCGTTGAACTGGTTGATCAGAAACAGCGTGTGCGCAGGAAAACGCGCGTGATGCAGACGCAACTGACAGTTGGCATCCAGCGTTAGCACCTGCAGCAGACGATCGGCGGCGGTAACCAGGGATCGCTGCCACGGCAACAGATCCGCTGGCATGTCGAAAATAATCCAGTCGTAGTGCGATTTCAGGACCGGCAGCGCGTGTAGCAGCGGTGCGGCAAATTCTGCGTTGATAGCGCTGATGCTGGCGTACTGTTGCGACGTGAGTGCGCCAAACGGCAGAAAATCCAGCCCTGCTTGATAGCGCTGCGCGCACTGCTGCCACGCTTGCTGTTCGAGCAGCGCGGGCGCCCAGCCCTGAGCGCGGTCGAGCGGCATATTAAAATGGGCAGCTAGCTGATTTACCGGGGAAAAATCGATAACCAGCACCGATTGCTGCAGCGCGTTAAACGCCCAGCCGAGTGCGGCGCTCAGCGAGGTAGCGCCACAACCGCCACGCAATCCTTGTAATGCAATAACAGGCATTAACGTTCTGACTCCTGTGCGGCGCTTATTTCACGCAGCAATGGCCAGCGCGTCATAATGGTATTCAGTCGCGCTTCGCGGGCAATATCAATGTAGCGAAATGCCTTAAGGGAAAAGGCATCACTTAAGGCTGTAATGTCATCGTGCTCTTCGCTGCTAGCAGCATTCAGCGAAAATGCATTCTCTGTTTTCATTATTTTCTTGCCACCGAAAAATCGACAACGGGTGAATTGTGGTTTTATTTTTTGTAAAGTTTAAACCTGAAGTAAAGACAAATGCTATCCACAGATCAATATGATTTGCGCTAATACGCTATTTTTTATTTCACCCGTTCCAATTGTGGCTGTCTCGATTAAACTAGCCTGGATTGTATCGATCGCGAATCAAATATGAAAAAACATTATGCGCTTGGCCTGCAGCAAATTCAGCAGGAATTAAATACTCTGCAGAATCCGGGGTTTTACTGGATTATCAGCCAGCGTCAGGAAGATGCGCGAACGCTGCTGCGTCAGGTAGTTAGCCAACAAAAGGCGGCTACGCTCATCAGTGCGGATGAGAAACCGCAGGCGCTGTTGACGCCCGATCCCATCGGCGGTCCAGCGTGTATGCCGTTATTTTCACTGCCGGCTAATAAACGCAGCCTAAAGCAGCTGGAAAGTGATTTTTCCCGTGTGCTTAATAGTCGCAGTGGCCTGGTGATTTTTTATAGTAATGCCGCGCTGTGGGGGAAATTATCGCCCGATGAGTTAACCTTCTGGCTTAAGCGCATGCGCCGTTTGTTATCTAAAAAACAAATTACGTTGTTAATGATCACCTCCGGTACGTCAATAATTCACCTGCGTAATCATCTGCAAGGTTATTTTCGCCAGCTTGATGGTCTCGCACATTTGGAGTTTCAGCAGGACAGTTGGCATTATCGAATTAACTGGTGGTATGCGGCAGATAAATTACTGGCCGACCGCGCTATCCGTTTGAGTTATGTCGATAATCAATTTATTGCCGTTAATCAAGCGGAACAAAATATTCCCTTAAGCCGCAATGATGAAAATCAATTCCTTGCGCAGGAAGGTGTGCTGGAAGGCGCGCCGCCGCTTTCAGCGCAGTGGCAATTGTTTAGCGATAACGAAAGCGTGTTCTCGCGTGCGCAGCAGGCGAACGCCGCCACGGTCATCTTTAGTCTGGTTCATAATCAAGACATTAATTCTTTAGCAACGATGGTCCATAGTTTGCGTCGCTCACGCGGTAGTGCGCTTAAGATTGTGGTGCGCGAAATCAGTACCACGCTGCGCTACAGTGATGAGCGTTTGCTGCTGGCCTGCGGCGTGAATGCCATTGTGCCGACCGCGGCCAGCCTGTCGCGCTTTCTTACCACGCTGGAAGGGATTCAGGGGCAGCAGTTCTCGCGCCACGTGCCTGCCAATCTCCATGACCTGATGCAGGCGCTGCAGCCGCTACAGCAGAAAGGCTATTTACCGCTGGATGCATTTTGCGCGGCGGTGCAGCAGTTGATGAGCAATACGCTGCTGCCGGAAAATGACAAAGGCTTGATGGTGGCGCTGCGCGCGGTGCCGCAGCTGAAACCCGAACAGATTCTGACGCTGTGTAAACCGCGCCGCTTCGGCGATTTGGTGACGCTGGTGAACGACCGCATCTATCTGTTCCTCTCTTCATGCCGATTCAATGATTTGGATATCGCGCTGAAGTCGATCTTCTCGCTGCCGCACGACGAGCTGTTTAGCAATCGCATCGTCTGGTTTGAAGACAATCAGATCGTGTCGGAGGCGGACAAAATTCGTCAGCTGACGCCGGTGGCGCAGCGCGACCGGCAGGCCGCGCCGCTGGCCGCTGCGCCAGTCAGCACGCAAACCGCCGCGCCTGAGCGCGGGGCACAAACGCCGCAGCCGATTACCCTTAACCTCGACGGAGTAAGCCACCAATGACACTGATGGATTGGGTGCAGGTGGCGATCCTGCTGTTACTGATTTTGCTGTTCCTGACATCACTGTTTGGGCGCGGACGAGCGCGTAGCGGCTCTAATCCGCTGCTGCGTTTGCTGCCGACACGCGCATTGAAATCAGAAGGACAGTGGCAACGCAAAACCCATAAAACGGATAAACATGAATAACAGATTCACGATGCACGGTTCGTGGTGGCGCGGCCTCGGCGGCTGGAACTTTTACTTCCTGATTAAATTTGCGCTGCTGTGGTACGGCTACCTTAATTTTCACGCGCTAAGTAACCTGGTGTTTCTGGCGTGGCTGCTGTTCCCGCTGCCGGGCGCGCGGCTGCATCGCCTGCGTCAGTGGATTTCGCTGCCGATTGGCGTGGCGTTGTTCTGGCACGATACCTGGCTGCCGGGACTCCATTCGATTATGAGCCAGGGCAGCCAGCTGGCAGGCTTCTCGCCCAGCTATCTGCTCGATCTTGCTAATCGCTTTATCAACTGGGAGATGATTGGCGCGGGCTTTGTACTGCTGGTGCTGTATCTGTTTATCGCGCAGTGGATTCGCGTCACCGTGCTGGTGTCGCTGATGCTGATCTGGCTCAACGTGCTGACGATCGCCGGACCGGCAATGAATTTACTGCCGAACAGTGCCGCCACGCCGACGGTGAAGCTCAACGATACGCCAGCGGCGAAAGCGCCAGATGGCCTCGATCAATCCGCGCCGCCAACCAGCGCCAACCTCACCGCGTGGCTCAACCGTTTTTACGATGCCGAGCGCCAGCGTGCGACCCATTTCCCGGACGCCTTGCCAGCTGATTCGCAGCCGTTCGATATTCTGGTGATCAACATCTGTTCGCTGTCGTGGTCGGATTTGAACGTCGCGCAGCTGCGTAATCATCCGCTGTGGCAGCACTTCGATATTCTGCTTAACAACTACAACTCTGCTACCGGTTACAGCGGCCCGGCGGGGATTCGTCTGCTGCGCGCCAGCTGCGGCCAGAGCTCGCACAGCGATCTGTACAAAGCCACCGATCAGCGTTGCTATCTGTTTGATAATCTGGCGAAGCTGGGCTTTAAGCAGCAATTGATGATGGATCACACCGGCGTGTTTGGTAACTATCTCAAAGAGCTACGCGAAGAGGGCAATCTGCAGGCGCCGCTGATGTCGCAGGCGGGCATCTCGCCGGAGGTGACGTCATTTGATGGCTCGCCGGTATTTAATGATGCGCAGCTGATGCAGCGCTGGCTCGACGATCGCACCAAGAGCAGCGATGCGCGCTCCGCGACCTTCTATAACCTGATTCCGCTGCATGACGGTACGCGCGAGTTGGGCAGCACGCGCAGCGCAGACTGGCAGCCGCGCGCCAAAGTGCTGTTTGATCAGCTCGATGCCTTCCTGACCAATCTGGAGAAGTCGGGCCGTCGCGTGATGGTGCTGGTGGTGCCGGAACACGGCGCGGCGCTGCAGGGCGACAAGATGCAGATGTCAGGATTGCGTGATATCCCCAGTCCGGATATCACCCATGTGCCGGTCGGCATTAAGTTTGTTGGCATGAAAGCACCGCATCAGGGCCAGCCGCTTAGCGTGGAGACGCCTACCAGCCTGATGGCGATCTCGGAAATCGTGTCGCGCGTGGTGGATGGCCAGGTATTTAACGCGCCGAACGTTAATATGTCGGTGCTGACCGATAATTTGCCGCAGACGCCGGTGGTGTCTGAGAACGATAACGCGGTGGTGATGATGTATCAGGGTAAACCGTGGATTCGCCTGAACGGCGGAGATTGGGTGCCGTATCCGCAGTAGGTCGCCATTAATGGTGTGATGCCGCTCAGTTAAGCGCGGAGCGACTTTCGTTCGCCATGTGCTGAGGCAGTTGCAGCACCTACGTGCGGCGACCGAGCAGAGGACGCCTGGCCGCGCCCTCTGCACTCCCGGGCCTTGCGCCAGCCCAACCCGCCGCTTCGCGGTGCCTTCACTCATTCACGATTCCTGACGGACCGGTGGCGATTCGCTCCTGCTCAGCGCCACCTCTCGCCGCATCCATGCGGCTCGCCCTGGAATCCCTCATTCGCTCAGCGGCTCGGGATGTCGCCTCAACACCCGCGCTGCAGCATTAACGCGTATTTTTCACTCGCAATCGCTACAAATCTCATGGGGTTGTCATCCATGACGGCCAGGCGCGCTTGAATGCGCGTCAAAACCTGCATAATTCCGAATCACTTCATAAATAACCAAACTTGCTTATTTTTCGCCTTTATCCCGGCGAAAAAAACGCGTGACCTGGGATATACTCGCTGCGAATTTCATCTCATTACACGCCTTTGGTGGCCTGGAGAAGTTTTGTTGCGCGTCAGTCGTTCTCTAACGATAAAGCAGATGGCGACGGTTTCCGCCGTGGCGATGGTGACCATCTGCATCTTTATTGTCATCCAGCTCTTTCACTTTGTGCAGCAGCGCAGGATTGACTACGCCCAGCAAATGGAAAATGTGGCGCACACCGTGCGTCAGCCACTCTCCGAAGCGGTGCTCAAAGCCGATATTCCGCAAGCCGAACGCATCCTTAATACCCTGAAACCGGCCGGTATTTTATCGCGCGCCGATGTGGTGTTGCCAAATGCCTTCCAGGCGCTGCACGCCGATTTTGCGCCGGAAAAACCGGTGCCGCGCTGGGTCGCACGCCTGTTTGAGCTGCCGGTACAAATCACGCTGCCGCTCTATTCTGTGGAGCGTTCCGGTTTGCCGAAGCCGATTGCCTATCTGGTGCTACAGGCTGATTCCTCCCGCGTCTATCAGTTCCTGCTCAGCACGTTATCCACCATGATCACCACCTATCTGCTGCTGGCGCTGATTCTCTCGATCGCCATTAGCTGGTGTATCAACCGCTTGATTGTGCATCCGCTGCGCGATATTTCGCGTGATTTACAGGAGCTGCCGCCGCAGGCGATTCTGACCCACAAAATGAAGCTGCCGAATAATCATCGCGATGATGAAATCGGCATGTTGATCCGCAGCTACAACCGCAACCAGCAGGTGCTGGAGTCGATTCACGACGAAATGAGCCGCATGACCACGCATTTTGCCGTTACGGATCTGCCCAATCGCGCGCTGTTCCTTGCGCTGCTCGAACAGCACATCAGCCATCGCCACAATCGTCAGGCGTGGGGCTTGATGGTGATTCGCATTGAAACGTTGCAGGAAGCCAACGGCGTACTGAGCGATGAGCAGCGCGATACGCTGATGCTGACGCTGGTGGAGAAGATTCGCAGCACCGTTGACGATCACTCACTGCTGGCGCAAACCGGGCCCAGCGACTTCGCCTTGCTGATGAAGCGCGCGCACAATCCGTTCCGCGCCATGCGTCTGGCGCGCAACCTGATGATTCGCATTAATCAGCCGGTGAACCTGCAACAGCTGCAGCTGCGTCCGAACGCCAGCATTGGCCTGGCGCTGCACGAAGAGAGCAGCATCTCGGCCAGCGAACAGCTCGATCGCGCCACCTCGGCGATGATGTCGGCGCGGCATCAGGGCAAAAACCAGATCCTGTTCTTCGATCCGGCGCTCACCGAGCGCGCGCAAAAGCGTTTAACGCAGGAACACGACATCTTGCAAGGTCTGCAGGACGAGCAGTTTGCTCTTTATCTCCAGCCGCAAATCAATATGGAAACCGGCGAGCTGGCCGGTGCCGAAGCGCTGCTGCGCATGCGCATGCCGGATGGCAGCTACGGATTATCGGAAGAGTTTATTGCCAGCGCCGAAGAGATTGGCGTGATCTCGGCCATTGGCCGCTGGGTGTTTGAAGAAGCCTGCCGCATTCTGGCCGGCTGGCAGAAGCAGGGCATTAACATCCCGCTCAGCGTCAATATCTCGGCGGTGCAGCTGCGTGATGCCAGCATGGTCAGCCATTTGCAGGGCTTGCTGGAGCGCCATCGCATCGCGCCGGGCAACTTCGTATTGGAAATCACCGAAACCGCGCAGATTGGCGATGCCGAACAGGCGATTGCGCTGCTGCGCTTGCTGCAGCAAACCGGCGTGGCGGTAGCGCTCGATGATTTCGGGATGGGCTACTCCAACCTCAACTATCTTCATCAGTTCAAAGCGCTGCCGGTAAATAAGCTGAAAATGGATCGCAGCTTCGTCGCCGCGCTGCCGGATGACGACACCATGGTGCGCATCGTGGCGGCGATTGCCGACATCATTCACCTCGACGTCATCGCCGAAGGTGTGGAAACCGCCGAGCAGCGCGACTGGCTGCTGGCGCGCGGAATTACTATAGGGCAAGGCTACTTATACGCTGAAGCGCTGCCGCTCCACATCTTTAACCAACGCTGGCTCAATAGCTCGCAACTCCCTGAATAATCACCTTGGTTATTGATTTTCCTTACAAAATTGTAGCGAAGCGCTGTGCTGAAGCGTTTCAGTTCATAGTTAGAGTTTTGTAACTTTTGTAAGGAATAGTAGGGGATATTAATCTTGTTAACAGGGTGTTATTTTCCTCGCCATCGGTAAGGTTTTACGCTTCTGGCGGCTTGCCGCATGCGTTCTCCACAACAATGGCGGTGCGAACCGTCTTACTGGACACCTGTTATGAAAATCTTAAAAAGCCTCTATTTTCAGGTACTGGTTGCCATCGGCATCGGCGTCCTGTTGGGCCACTTCTATCCTGAGTTAGGCGCGCAAATGAAGCCGCTTGGCGATGGTTTCGTTAAGTTGATCAAGATGATCATCGCCCCCGTGATTTTCTGTACGGTGGTGACCGGTATTGCCGGCATGGAGAGCATGAAAGCCGTTGGACGTACGGGCGCAGTGGCGCTGCTGTACTTTGAAGTGGTCAGTACCATCGCGCTGATCATCGGTTTGGTGGTGGTTAACGTGGTGCAGCCTGGCGTGGGCATGAACGTTGATCCAGCCACGCTGGATGCTAAAGCAGTCGCGGTATACGCGCAGCAGGCGGAGCAGCAAGGTGTGGTCGCCTTCCTGCTGGATGTGATCCCGAATAGCGTCATTGGTGCCTTTGCCAGCGGCAACATTCTGCAAGTGCTGCTGTTCGCTATCCTGTTCGGCTTCGCTCTGCATCGCCTGGGCAGCGCCGGCACCGTGATGTTCAACGTCATTGAGAGCTTCTCGAAAGTGATCTTCGGCGTGATCAACATGATTATGCGTCTCGCGCCAATCGGTGCCTTCGGGGCGATGGCCTTCACCATCGGTAAATATGGCGTCGGCTCGCTGGTGCAGTTGGGGCAGCTGATCATCTGCTTCTATATCACCTGCGTGCTGTTCGTGGTGGTGGTGTTGGGGCTGATTGCACGCTTCGCTGGCTTCAACATCTTTAAATTTGTCGCCTACATCAAAGAAGAGCTGCTGATTGTGCTGGGCACGTCATCTTCCGAGTCTGCGCTGCCGCGCATGCTGGATAAGATGGAGAAGCTGGGCTGTAAGAAATCGGTGGTGGGGCTGGTGATTCCAACCGGCTACTCCTTCAACCTGGATGGCACCTCGATTTACCTCACCATGGCGGCGGTGTTTATCGCTCAGGCGACCAACGCGCATATGGATGTGTTCCACCAAATCACGCTGTTAGTGGTGCTGCTGCTCTCCTCGAAAGGCGCAGCGGGTGTAACCGGCAGTGGCTTTATCGTGCTGGCGGCGACCTTGTCAGCGGTGGGACATTTACCGGTTGCGGGCCTGGCGCTGATTCTCGGTATCGACCGCTTTATGTCCGAAGCGCGTGCGCTGACCAATCTGGTGGGCAACGGCGTGGCGACCATCGTGGTGGCGAAGTGGGTCGGCCAGCTGGATGAGAAACAACTGAATGCGACGCTTTCTGCCGGGAAAAAGGTGAATAACGCACCAGAAACCGCCGCATAACCTGCTATTTGCGTTAATTTGCCGAGAAATGCCCGCTGTCGCTTGCCCTGACAGCGGGCATTTGCATAATAAACCCCATTGATTTTTTTCCCGATTTTTTGCCTCGTTGCGCGACATCCTGACCTTCTCGTGGTCAAAGAGTCTGTTATTAAATAAACGTGGCGGCACAATGCCGCGCCGGTCACCCCAGATGTGACCGAACATGCCGCGCTAACGAGCGTTGATCTGTTTGAGTAGGGGTTCACATGCAGGGCACCAGAATTCGGCTTTTGGTTGGCGGATTGCTACTGGCAGCGTCCGGTTTTGGCGTGCACGCCGAGACGCTCCAACCCGATCCCGCCTGGCAGGAAGGCAAACTGGACAATGGTTTTAGCTGGCAGCTGCTAACCACACCACAACGTCCAAGCGATCGTATTGAGCTGCGCCTGATTGTTAACACCGGTTCGCTGGTGGAGAGTGCGCAACAAACCGGCTATAGCCATCTTTTACCGCGTTTAGCGATGGTGCACAACGCCACGCTGGACACCAATCAGCAACGTGCGCTGTGGCAGCAAGCCATGGATCCGCAACGTCCGCTGCCACCCGCTATTTCGTCGTACGATTACACCCAATACAACCTGAGCTTGCCGAACAACCGCCCTGATCTGCTGAAAGAAGCGCTCAGCTGGCTGGCGGCGACCGCCGGGAAAATGACGATTAATGAGCAGGTGGTTTCTACCGCATTAATGGCGACCGATCCGATTGCCACCTGGCCTGCCAATACGCAGGATGTGTGGTGGCGCTATCGCCTGAAAGGCTCGGCGATGCTGGCGCACGATCCCGGCGAGCAACCGCGCGCGCCGGTGGATATCGCACAGCTCAACAGCTTCTATCAGCAGTGGTACACGCCCGACGGCATGACGCTGTACGTAGTAGGTAACGTCGATAGCCGCAGCATGGCGGAGCAGATCAACAAAGCTTTTGCGCCGCTGAAAGGCAAGCGTGTCGCACCTGCCGCGCTACCGACGCTGTCACCGCTGCCGCATCAGCCGGTGAATCTGGTGAATGGCGGCATGAATCAGGATCGCCTGTCGCTGGTGTGGGACACTGCATGGCAGCCGATTCGTGATTCGCAAAATTTGCAGCGCTACTGGCAGAGCGATTTAGCGCGTGAAGCGCTGTTCTGGCATGTGCAGCGCGCGCTGGCTGACAGCAAAGCGCAAAGCGTGCAGGTTGGCTTCGATTGCCGCGTGCTCTATCAACGTGCGCAGTGCTCGATCAACATGGACAGCCCGAATGCCTCTTTGCCGCAAAATATGAATCAGGTGGCGAAAGAGCTGGCAGCGGTGCGTGACAAAGGGTTACCGCAGGAGGAGTTTGATGCGCTGATGGCGCAGAAGCTGCTGGAGCTTAACAAGCTGTTTGCCACTTACGCCCGCACCGACACCGATATTCTGATGGGCCAGCGGCTGCGCTCGCAGCAAAACGCGGTGGTGGACATTGCGCCTGAGCAGTATCAGAAGCTGCGTCAAACCTTCCTCAGCGAGATGACGCGCGACCAGCTAAATCAGGAACTGCGCCAGCAACTGTCGCAGGAGCTGACCATGGTGCTGATTCAGCCGCAGGGTGAAGCCGAGACCAACGTGAAGATGCTGCAGGAAAGCTGGGATAAAGTGATGAAGCTACCCGAACCGCCAGCGGTACCCGCGAGTCCGGAAGAAGTGAAACCGGATAACAGCGCAGGCGCGGCGGATCAGACCGCGCCATCATCCTAAACATTAGGTCTTAGCACGTAGCCACTCGGTTACCAGCATCGGCCAACTGGCGAGCGGTAAATCTGCCACGCCACGGATACCAAATCCGTGGCCGCCTTTCTGGTAGAAGTGAATCTCCACCGGCACTTTGTGCTCACGCAGCGCGCTGAAGAACACCATGCTGTTGTTCACCGAAACCGATTCATCATCGGAAGCGTGAATCAGCAGCGTCGGTGGCGTTTGTGCGTGCACGCGCGTCTCCAGCGAATAAGCATCAACCATCTTCTGATCCGGCCATGCGCCGAGCAAGCGGGTGCGCGCACCTTCATGCGCCAGACCTTCACGCATGCTGATCACCGGATAGAGCAGCACCATCGCATCCGGGCGCGGTGTGAAGCTGTCGGCTTGGTCCTGCACCGGATAGAGTTTCTCGCCAAAGCGGGTGCCGAGGCTGGCGGCAACGTGTCCGCCCGCCGAGAAGCCCATCATCACGATATATTTGCCGTTCAGCCCGCGCTGCGCACGTTCACGCAGCACGCGCACCGCACGCTGCGCATCGGCCAGCGGCGCGTCTGGACCTTCATGGTGACCGTCATACGGCAGGCGATAGGTCATCACCGCCAGCGTGTAGCCCATTGACGTGAAGAAGGTGGCAAGCGCGCTGCCTTCGCGGTCGATCAACACCCGCTGATAACCGCCGCCCGGTGCCACCAGCAGCGTGATGCCGTTCGAAGTTTCCGGATGCCAGATGGCAATTTCCGGGCAGCGCACGCCGGTGGCGGCGCGGTCATAAGGTTCGTACTCTTTGGCGAGATCGACGATCTGCGGCTGAGCGCGCGAATCGCTCGCGCCTGGCGCATCACCGTGTGGCCAGATATTGATGATTTCTGTGTGCATAAGTCAGTCCTGAGCGAGTCATGTTGTCGTTATTTTTTCGCGGCCGGAGTAACAGCGTCCTGCTGTTGTTGATTAAAACATGGTCTTTTTTGCTGCTGGCGTCCAGCCGAAAACCGCCGATTTCGCCAGTTTCGGACTATGCCTGGCGGCCAGATTTCCTGCCATAACACATTGAATTTAAATCGATCTGATTAGCGCGAGTGAAGAAGTAATACCGCTTTTGTTACAGAAGTGGATGAGTCAGGTCGTTAGCGGAAATTGGCAGGGAAAAATGCTGCGTTAAGGCAAACTGCGCGGGCGGGTTGGTTAGCACAGGTAATGAATAGTGAGGAGATTTGTAGCGGCGCGATTCATCGCGCAACAAATTGCGCCGCTACGGTTGGTGCAGGTGGTTATGTCATTTCGACATCGCGCTGAGCGGGATAATCGCCCCGCGATACTGGATCACCGTGCTGGCGGTGAGATGACCGCGTGCGGCGGCATCTTCGGCGCTTCCTCCGGCTAAACGCACCGCCAGATAACCAGCGCTGAAGGAGTCGCCAGCCGCGGTGGTATCGATCACTTTCTCTTTCGCCAGCTTGATGGCGGCGACCTCGCGCAGCGGCTCATCGCCAACCGCCACCAGACAGGAGTCCGCACCGCGTTTGATGGCAATTTCCTGCACGCCCGCAGCGCGTGTGCGAGCAATCACCGCATCCAGCGGCTGCTCGCCCCACAGCAAATCTTCGTCGTCGAGCGTCAGAAATGCCATGTCGGTATGACGCAGCATCTCGGCATACGCCTGCTGAGCGCTGGCTTTATCGGCCCACAGACGCGGACGATAGTTGTTATCGAAAATCACCTTGCCACCGTTCTGACGACAGGCGCTAAGCAGCGTCATCAGTTTTTCGCGACTGGTCGCAGGCAGAATCGCCAGGCTGATGCCGCTCAAATAGAGATAATCATAGTGCGCCAGCTGCTGGCAAATCGCGTCCGCTTGCGCGCTGTCCAGCCAGAAACGGGCGGCGGCGTCGTTGCGCCAGTACCAGAAGGTCCGCTCGCCGTGGTCGTCGGTTTCGATGAAGTACAAACCCGGCATTTTATTGTCGAGGCGCTGAACCAGCGCGGTTTCGACATTTTCCTGCTGCCAGGCGGCGATCATCTGGTCACTGAAACTGTCGGTGCCGAGTGCGGTGACATAATCGACACGCAGCTGTTTATCTGACTGACGCGCCAGATACACCGCCGTGTTCAGCGTGTCGCCGCCAAAACCGCGTTTGATGTTCTCACCTTTCTCGGACAGCTCAATCATGCATTCGCCAATAATAGCGATTTTCTTCTGCGTCATGGTCTTCAGCCTGTAGTGAATTCTGCCTTAGTCTCGCGTCTGGTATGGCAGTCGTCAATGGTTTTTAAAACGATGTTTTGATTTAACTTAAGGCAGCAAACCGCCTGCGCCACGGTGATTTAGCGGCCAAAGCGCGTTTTGTTTTGCCGATTAAGTGCGAAGCACGCTGTTACACTCAACTCTTCATGGGACTAACGAGATTGATAAAGTTATCCCGGCGATCGCCGATACTTGCCGCTGAGATGCTATTTGCAGGCACTCAACACCAACCAGGAAAAAACCATGGTGATGAAGAATTTGAGTCATCGGCTGCCTGTTTCAAATGAATTGGAGCAACAACAGGAAACGCGTCTCTTCTGGCAACAGTGCCAACGATTCTATACTTTCCAGCCGATTTATCAGGTCTCAGGCCGCATGCTGGCTATTGAATTACTGACGGCGGTTACCCATCCCTCCGCGCCAGAAAAAAGGCTGTCGCCCGAAGACTATTTTGAAGCACTGACTATCGCGCAGCGCCTCGGTGTCGTCCAGGAACAACTCGAGCTGCTGATCACATGGTCAGCGTTTTTCAATCAGCGTCAGCTGGTGGCGTCGGTTAATATCGACGGTCCAACGCTGATGGAGATTGAGAAGCATGAGTCGATTCGCACGCTGATTGCGCAACTGCCGTGGGTGCGCTTCGAGCTAACGGAGCATCATGCGCTGCCGCAGGAAGAGATGGTGGCGAAGATGCCGGAACTCGGGCCGCTGTGGCTGGATGATTTTGGCTCTGGCATGGCGAACTTCTCCGCGCTGACCGAACTGCGTTACGACTACATCAAACTCTCGCGCGAGCTGTTTATGCTGCTGCGCGCCAGCGATGAAGGCCGCTCGATGTTCTCGATGCTGCTGGCGTTGATTAACCGTTACTGCAACGGCGTCATCGTTGAAGGCGTGGAAACCGAAGAGGAGTGGCAACAGGTGCGTAGCTCGCCAGCGATGGCGGCGCAGGGCTACTTCTTCTCGCGTCCGGTGCCATTCAGCGAGCTGGAACGTATGGCACTTGAGCTTCCCTGATCCCGTTCCGCGGCGTCTCGACTATCCTTAGTCAGACGTGGAAGGGCAAGGAGGAAGCAATATGTCACGTACTCGAAAGATCCTGAGCTGGGTGTTCGGGATTTTTTTGTTATTGGTTGTAGTGATTGTGGTGCTCATCGCCACCTTTGACTGGAACCGCTTGAAACCAACGATTAATCAAAAAGTTTCAGCCGAACTGAACCGACCTTTCGCGATTCGCGGCGATCTCGGCGTGGCCTGGGTTCGCAACCGTGAGGAACCTGGCTGGCGCAGTTGGGTGCCGTGGCCGCAGGTGCATGCCGATGATGTGATGCTCGGCAATCCGCCATCCATTCCTGATGTCACCATGGTGCATCTGCAGCGGGTTGAAGCGACGATTGCGCCGCTGGCGCTGCTGCATCAGCAGATCTACCTGCCGTGGATCAAGATGCAAAAGCCGGATGCGCGGCTGGTGCAAACCGCAGACAAGAAGAATAACTGGACCTTTGATCTCGCCAGCAGCCAGAACAGCGATGCTAACGCCGCGCCTTCTGCCTGGTCCTTCCGCCTCGACAATATTTTATTTGATCAGGGACAAGTGCGCTATCGCGACGCCGTCAATAAAGCCGATGTCACAGTGACCATCAATCCACTGGGCAAACCGGTGCCGTACGCCCAAGTGGCGGGGGGTGACGATCAGCAGAAAGGCGCGGGTGATTTTGTCTTTGGCTGGCAGGCGAACGGCACCTACAACAATCAGAAGCTGGATGGCGACGGTAAAATTGGCGGCATGCTATCGCTGCGCAGTAAAACCACGCCGTTCCCGCTGCAGGTGGATGTGCGTAATGGCACCACGCGCGTACGTATTGACGGTACCTTGCAGGATCCGCTCAATCTTGGCGGACTCGATGTGCGTCTGCGCTTTGCGGGCGATACGCTGGCCAATCTGTATGGCCTGACCGGCGTGCTGCTGCCCGATACGCCGCCCTATGAAACCGACGGCCATTTGATTGCGCGTTTCAATGAGGCCAAAGGGCCGCTATTCCGCTACGAGAAGTTTAACGGCCACATCGGCGACAGCGATATTCATGGCTCGCTCACCTATCGTCAGGGCAAACCGCGTCCAACGCTGACCGGTGAATTGACCTCGAACCAGCTGCGGATGGAAGATTTGGGGCCACTGATTGGCGTCAACTCCGGCAAAGGCAGCGAGAAAACGCAGCAGGCCAAAGCGCAGCGCGGCGAAGCTTCATCGCAGCCCGCCGATCGCGTGTTGCCACACGACAAGTTTGATACCAAGAGCTGGGATGTGATGGACGCGGATGTGAAGTTCAGCGGCAAGCGCATTGAACACAGCAGCAAGCTGCCGCTCAGCGATCTCTATACGCATCTGCAGCTGAAAAACGGCGACCTGTTGCTCGATCCGCTGCGCTTCGGTATGGCCGGCGGCAGCATCAACTCCACCATTCATCTGGAGGGCGACCGCAGCCCGATGCGCGGACGTGCCGATTTGCACGCGCGTAAGCTGCGTCTGCGTCAGCTGTTCCCGGATGTTACGGCGATGCAGAACAGTTTGGGCCAGCTCAACGGCGATGCCTCGCTGAGCGGCACTGGCAATTCGGTGGCGGATCTGCTCGGCACCAGCAATGGCGAACTGAAGCTACTGATGAATGATGGCCTGATCAGCCGTAGCCTGATGGAGATTGCCGGACTGAACGTCGGTAACTATGTGGTGGGTAAGCTGTTCGGCGATGATGAAGTGAAGATCAACTGCGCGGCGACCGATATGAATATTCGTCAGGGCTTAGCGACGCCGAAACTGTTCCTGCTGGATACCGAGAATGCGGTGATCAACGTGTCGGGCAACGTTAACTTCGCGAATGAACGCATGGACTTGTCGATCAATCCGGAGAGTAAAGGGATTCGCATCATCACGCTGCGTTCGCCGCTGTATGTGCGCGGCACCTTTAAAAATCCGGATGCCGGGGTGAAAGCCGGACCGCTGATTGCACGCGGTGCCGCAGCGGTGGCGCTCGGTGCGGTGGTTGCTCCCGCCGCCGCGTTGATCGCACTGATTTCGCCTAGCGATACTGACGACAATCAGTGCAGTAATGTGCTGCAGCAGATGAAGAATCAGAAGTGATCAGTTACGCCACAGCACTTTGATGATGTGGTAACCAAAGGCGGTTTTCACCGGTCCGTAAGGCTGTAGCAGCGGACAGGAGAAGACCGCCTTATCAAATGCCGGTACCATTTGTCCTTTACGGAACTCACCCAAATCACCGCCGTTGCGTCCGGATGGGCAGGTAGAGTGTTTCTTTGCCAACTGCTGGAAGTTCGCCCCTTTCTCAAGTTGCGCCAGCAGGGATTTGGCCTGCGCTTCCTCTTTCACGAGGATATGTAAAGCCGCCGCGGTTTTCGCCATGATGAAGTCCTAATGTGTATAATCCGGCCATTATAACCTCCTTTCTTTTGATTCAACTGAGCGAATTCCGTTATGCGTTTAAACCCCGGCCAACAACGAGCTGTCGAATTTGTCACCGGTCCTTGTCTGGTGCTGGCCGGTGCTGGCTCGGGTAAAACCCGCGTGATCACCAACAAAATCGCCCACCTGATCCGCGAATGTGGCTATCAGGCGCGCCATATCGCCGCCGTAACCTTTACCAATAAAGCCTCGCGCGAGATGAAAGAGCGCGTGGCGCAGACGTTGGGGCGTAAAGAGGCACGCGGCCTGATGATTTCCACCTTTCATACGCTGGGATTGGAGATCATTAAACGCGAATACAAGGCGCTGGGAATGAAAGCCAGCTTCTCGCTGTTCGACGATCAGGATCAGCTGGCCTTGCTTAAAGACCTGACCAAACAGTGGCTGGAAGAGGACAAGACGCTGTTACAGCAGCTGATTTCCACCATCTCCAACTGGAAGAACGATCTGGTCGATCCGCAGGGCGCAGCGGGTTTGGCGCAATCGCAGCGCGACCAGATTTTTGCTCACTGTTATCAGCTGTATGACCAACACCTGAAATCCTGCAACGTGCTGGATTTCGACGACTTAATCGCGCTGCCCACGCTACTGCTGCAGCGTAATCAGGAAGTGCGCGAACGCTGGCAGCAGCGCATTCGCTATCTGCTGGTGGATGAGTATCAGGACACCAATACCAGCCAATATGAGCTGGTGAAGCTGCTGGTGGGTGCGCGCGCGCGCTTTACCGTAGTGGGCGATGACGATCAGTCGATTTACTCATGGCGTGGCGCGCGTCCGCAAAACCTGGTGCTGCTGCAGCAGGATTTCCCGGCGCTGGAAGTGGTGAAGCTGGAGCAAAATTATCGCTCGACGCAGCGCATCCTGAAATCGGCCAACATCCTTATCGCCAACAATCCGCACGTATTTGAGAAGCGCCTGTTCTCAGAATTGGGGCAGGGCAGCGAGCTGAAGGTGCTGAGCGCGAATAACGAAGACCACGAAGCGGAACGCGTAGCGGGTGAATTGATCGCGCATCACTTCATCAACAAAACCGCCTACAAAGATTACGCCATTCTTTATCGCGGCAATCATCAGTCGCGCGTGTTCGAGAAGCAGCTGATGCAGAACCGTATTCCGTATCGTATCTCGGGCGGCACGTCGTTCTTTTCTCGTCAGGAAATCAAAGATTTGCTGGCTTATCTGCGCGTGCTGACCAATCAGGAAGATGACAGCGCGTTTCTGCGTATCGTGAATACGCCGCGCCGTGAGATTGGTCCGGCAACGCTGCAGAAGCTGGGCGAATGGGCCAACCTGCGCAATAAAAGCCTGTATAACGCCAGCTTCGATATGGGACTGGAGCAAACGCTGAGCGGGCGCGGGCTGGAGCATCTGCAGCGCTTTACGCACTGGCTGAGTGAAATCGTCCAGCTGACCGAACGCGAGCCGGTGAATGCGGTGCGTGATCTGATTCGCGGCATCGACTACGAAAGCTGGCTGTTTGAAACCTCGCCCAGCCCGAAAGCCGCTGAGATGCGCATGAAGAACGTTAACCTGCTGTTCCAGTGGATGACCGAGATGCTGGAAGGCGATGAGCTGAACGAGCCGATGACGCTGGCGCAGGTGGTGACGCGCTTTACGCTGCGCGACATGATGGAGCGCGGTGAAAGCGACGAAGAGCTCGATCAGGTGCAGCTGATGACGTTGCACGCCTCAAAAGGGCTGGAGTTCCCGTATGTCTATCTGGTTGGCATGGAAGAGGGGTTATTGCCGCACCAGAGCAGCATCGATGAGAACAACATTGAGGAAGAGCGGCGTCTGGCTTACGTGGGGATTACGCGAGCGCAGAAAGAGCTGACCTTTACGCTGTGCCGGGAACGCCGCCAGTATGGCGAGCTGATGCGCCCGGAACCGAGTCGCTTCCTGCTGGAGTTGCCGCAGGACGATGTAGTATGGGAGCGCGAGAAAAAAGTGGTGAGCGCCGAAGAGCGCGTGAAGACCGGGCAGACGCGCGTCGCTGGATTGAGAGCGATGCTGGAGAATGCGAAGAAGGGTTGAGTTCCCGGTCCGTGCTCGCAGTCCCCCTCCTCGATCCGTGCTCGCAGTCCCCCTCCTCGGTCCTCCCCCATGAATGGGGGAGGAAGATGCTGCAAAATGTAAGTGTTGAAGCAGCCTGTGGCAGCATCTCCTTCCCCCGCGGGCGGGGGAAGGTCGGGATGGAGGACAGCCAGCGCAATCCCAATCAGGAAATCGTCAGTAACCAGTGCACGTAGGACTGATAATGACTCTCCTGCTCTAACAGCTCAGAACGCAGCGGATGCGCTTCGCGCCAACCGGCCGGCAACGTCAAATGCAGTGCATCATCATCCGCCTGTAAACGCACGGCAGGCAAAGTGTCATCGCGACGACGACTTGAGAAGATAATCGCTAAGCGTAGCAAACGACTTAAACGCTCCGCCATGCGCGGCGGTACGGCGTTTTGCTGGGTCAGCAAGGCTAAATCGATGCTGCCGCTTTGGTTCTGCAGCAGGCAAGCCAGCATTTTTTTCTGCGCGGGAGTGAAGCCAGGAAGATCGAGATGACGAATCAGGTAAGCGGCGTGTTGCGGTGCCTGGCGGAAATCGACGCTCAGGCCAATTTCGTGGATAGAACAGGCGCTAAGGAGTAGATCGCGACATCGGTTATCCAGCTTCCAACGGCTGCTCACCTGACGGAAGAAACTTTCCGCCAACTGACGTACGCGACCGGCCTGGTCAATATCAATGGCAAAACGACGCTGCACGTTCTGCAATGTGCGGCTGCGGATATCACGATCCACCGGCAGATGCAGCATGCCATACACTAAACCTTCGCGCAGTGCGCCGCCGGCCAGCGTCATACCTTCAATGCTGAGTTCCTGGAAGATAGCGATGAGAATCGATAAACCGCTCGGGAACACTAAGGCGCGCTCCAGCGTCAATCCTTCAATTTCCAGCTCTTCCAACTTGCCGCACTGAATCGCGCGCTGTTTCAGCTGTTGCAGTTTGCTTAAGGTGATGCGCTCATCCATGCCCTGCGCCATCATAATTTCCTGCAACGCTTGTACGGTGCCCGACGCTCCGACGCAGATTTGCCAGCCTTTTTCGCGCAGCGCAGCGGCCACCGGACGGATCATCTCGCGCGCGGCCAGTTCGGCCTGCTCGAAATTCTCTTTGGCCAGATGACGGTCGCTGAAGTAGCGTTCAAGCCAGGTTACGCAACCCATCGACAAGCTGAACAGCGTGGTGGCATGTGAACCTTCGCCAGTCACCAGTTCGGTGCTGCCACCGCCGATATCGACCACTAAACGCTGATCGGAACCGCCGGTGGTATGCGCTACGCCCTGATAAATCAGGCGTGCTTCCTCTTCGCCGCTGATGACATTCACCGCGCAGCCAAGAATGTGTTCAGCCGTTGTGAGGAAATCCTGCGCATTTTCGGCAAGGCGCAGCGTGGCGGTTGCCACCACGCGGATTTGTTCCGGAGGAATATCCTGCAGCTGTTCGGAGAACAACCTCAGGCACTGCCAGCCGCGTTGCATCGCCTCAGCGGAGAGGTGATTCGCTTTGTCGAGGCCAGCCGCCAGACGCACTTTGCGCTTTATCCGCGCGACGGTCTGAATGCTGCCAGACACCTCGCGCACCACCAACATATGAAAGCTGTTAGAACCTAAATCAATCGCTGCATAAAGTGACGATGCGCTTAGCATGGTGTGCTTAACCCGAACGTTTACGGTTGCTATTGCGCGGCGCGCCGCTCCGACGGTTACTGTTGTTCCCGCCACGGCGTGGGCCGTTACCCGAGCGGCTGCGTTGCAGACGTTTCGGCGGTGGCAGTTCGCTCATCAGCGCATCGCTGTTGTACTTGCTGACCGGAATACCGTGACCAATATACTCTTCGATTGCCGGCAGGTTCAGCGCGTACTCTTCGCACGCCAGGCTGATGGAGTGACCGCTGGCACCCGCGCGGCCAGTACGACCAATACGGTGAACGTAGTCTTCACGATCGTCAGGCAGATCGTAGTTGAACACATGCGTGACGGCAGGAATGTGTAAACCCCGTGCCGCGACGTCGGTGGCAACCAGGATATCCACATCGCCTTTGGTGAAGTCATCGAGGATACGCAGACGTTTTTTCTGCGCTACATCGCCGGTCAGCAGACCCACGCGATGACCATCGGCAGCCAGATGGCCCCAAATGTCTTCACAGCGGTGCTTGGTGTTCGCAAAGATAATGGCGCGATCTGGCCACTCTTCTTCTACCAGCGTCTGCAGCAAGCGCATTTTCTCTTCATTTGAAGGGTAGAAAAGCTCTTCTTTAATACGGTGGCCGGTTTTCTGCTCGGGTTCCACTTCCACGTATTCGGCGTTGTTCATGTGCTCAAACGCCAGTTCACGCACGCGGTAAGACAAGGTTGCAGAGAACAGCATACTCAGGCGTTGGGTGGCCGGCGGCATGCGGCGGAACAGCCAACGAATGTCTTTAATAAAACCGAGATCAAACATGCGATCGGCTTCATCCAGCACAACAACCTGAATCGCGCCCAGGTTGACATGGTTCTGCTTGGCGTAGTCGATCAGACGTCCGGTGGTGCCCACCAGAATATCGACACCATCAGCCAGCACTTTCAGCTGTTTATCGTAGCCGTCGCCACCATAAGCCAGGCCCAGCTTTAAGCCAGTGACTTTCGCTAATGGTTCTGCATCGGCATGAATTTGTACGGCGAGCTCACGCGTCGGGGCCATGATCAGCGCACGTGGCTGATTGATCTGGCGACCTTCTGCGGCAGGATGAGAAAGAAGATAATGAAACGTTGACGTCAGGAACGCCATCGTTTTGCCGGTACCGGTTTGCGCCTGACCCGCAACATCACGCCCTGAAAGCGTAAAAGGCAATGCGAGCGCCTGGATAGGCGTGCAGTTAGAAAAGCCTTTGGTATCAAGGGCTTCTACCACCTGAGGGTGCAGGGCGAAGTCGGAAAACTTCTGTTCAGTTAAGTGTGTTTTGCTCATAGTGTGGTAGAATATCAGCTTACTAGCGCTTTACGAAAGCGTATCCGATGAAATAAAGTCAACCTACGTTGGTATCATTTCCGCCAATTCGCCAGGCGCAATCTTTTGGAGTTAAACATGAGCAGCGATAAGATCGTTCACTTGACCGATGACAGTTTCGACACAGACGTACTGAAAGCAGACGGTGTCACTCTGGTAGATTTCTGGGCTGAATGGTGTGGTCCTTGCAAAATGATCGCCCCAATTCTCGACGAAGTCGCAGAAGAGTACGAAGGTAAACTTACCATCGCTAAGTTGAACATTGATGACAACCCGGGTACAGCGCCAAAATATGGCATCCGCGGTATTCCAACTCTGCTGCTGTTCAAGAACGGTGAAGTGGCGGCAACCAAGGTTGGCGCACTGTCTAAAGGACAGTTGAAAGAGTTCCTGAACGCCAACCTGGCCTAAGCCCGGCGCGGTGTTTGTTCGGCAGTGGTGAATTTTTTCGCCACTGCTGGACGTCTCACTTTAAGCGTGTTAAGTTAATTTCACTGCATTACGCTCTTACCTTGTAGTTTGCATCTAAGTTTTCCCTTGTCAGACCCTACTCGCAATGAACGTTATCGTGGTTTGGCAATCTGATGACTAGCACATTCGGCATCATCTTTCGACTGTCTCCTCGTTTCCTATCGCCACATCTGACGATAATCGTCGAGCTGAGTTGAAAAAGAGCCATTAACAGGCATGGAATTTTTGCCATACCACTCACGACAATCATTTCGAGAATTACCCCGAGTTTAAGAACCCATCACTATGAATCTTACCGAATTAAAGAATACGCCGGTTTCTGAGCTGATTACCCTCGGCGAAAATATGGGGCTGGAAAACCAGGCGCGTATGCGCAAGCAGGATATTATTTTCTCTATCCTGAAACAGCACGCAAAAAGCGGCGAAGACATCTTTGGTGATGGTGTGCTGGAGATATTACAGGATGGATTTGGTTTCCTTCGTTCTGGAGATAGCTCCTACCTCGCCGGTCCCGATGATATCTACGTCTCTCCCAGCCAAATCCGCCGCTTCAACCTCCGCACTGGTGACACCATTTCTGGCAAGATTCGCCCGCCAAAAGAGGGTGAACGCTACTTTGCGCTGTTGAAAGTTAATGAAGTTAACTATGACAAGCCGGAAAACGCGCGTAACAAGATTCTGTTCGAAAACCTTACGCCGCTGCACGCCAGCAAGCGTATGCGTATGGAACGCGGTAATGGCTCGACTGAAGATCTGACCGCACGCGTGCTGGATCTGGCTTCTCCGATTGGTCGTGGTCAGCGTGGTCTGATTGTGGCGCCGCCGAAAGCGGGTAAAACCATGCTGCTGCAGAACATCGCGCAGAGCATCGCCTACAACTATCCAGATTGCCTGCTGATGGTGCTGCTGATTGACGAACGTCCGGAAGAAGTGACCGAGATGCAGCGTCTGGTTAAAGGTGAAGTGATCGCTTCGACCTTTGATGAGCCAGCGTCACGTCACGTGCAGGTTGCTGAGATGGTGATCGAGAAGGCCAAGCGCCTGGTTGAGCACAAGAAAGATGTGATCATCCTGCTTGACTCCATCACGCGTCTGGCGCGTGCCTACAACACCGTGGTTCCAGCATCAGGTAAAGTGCTGACCGGTGGTGTGGATGCTAACGCCCTGCATCGTCCGAAGCGTTTCTTCGGTGCGGCACGTAACGTGGAAGAGGGCGGCAGCCTGACCATCATCGCGACCGCGCTGGTTGATACCGGTTCGAAGATGGACGAAGTGATTTACGAAGAGTTTAAAGGTACAGGTAACATGGAATTACACCTCTCGCGCAAAATCGCCGAGAAGCGTGTATTCCCAGCGATTGACTACAATCGTTCCGGTACCCGTAAAGAAGAGCTGCTCACTACGCAGGAAGAGCTGCAGAAGATGTGGATTCTGCGCAAAATCATCCATCCAATGGGTGAAATCGACGCGATGGAGTTCCTCATCAACAAACTGGCCATGACGAAAACCAACGACGAATTCTTCGATATGATGAAGCGTTCCTAAGTTGCGATCGGCGAGTCGCTAAGCCAAGCGGTGATTCGCACAATTTGCCAGGAAATATTGCTAACGCCACGTCTTAACGTGGCGTTTTTTATTTATGGGCATTAGGATTAGCGCAGTCAGGAAGCTTTTATATTGACTGTGACAGAGATTCGTTTGTTTTTTCAGCAATCAGACTTTTCTGTAGCAGAATTCGGAATAGGGATATACGGCAATGGCGGGTGTTTTGCATATTGTTGTCCACGATTTTAGCTGAGAGCATTAACGTGAATTTACTCACTATGAGTACTGAGCTTGGTTTAGTTTTTCTTTTTACTTTAGTGTTCCTGTTTTTTGCTCGCAAAGCAGCTAAAAAAATTGGGCTTGTGGACACACCAAACTCCAGAAAAAGGCACCATGGCGCCATTCCGTTAGTTGGCGGCATTTCCGTGTACGCGGGAATCTGCTTCGCTTTTGCCATTTCAAATTATTATTTGCCGCACGCGATGCTGTATCTGAGTTGTGCGGGCGTATTGGTGCTGGTTGGCGCACTGGACGATCGCTTCGATATCAGCGTTAAAATTCGTGCGCTGGTGCAGGCGGCGGTTGCCATCGTGATGATGGTCGGCGCCAAACTCTATTTGCTCAGTCTGGGCTTTATTATCGGGCCGGTTGAGTTAATTGTCGGTCCCTTTGGCTACGTATTGACGCTATTCGCCGTATGGGCCGCCATTAACGCGTTCAATATGGTGGATGGGATTGATGGCCTGCTTGGCGGCCTCTCCAGCGTCACTTTCGCCGCCATCGGCATCATTCTCTATTTCGACGGCCAGACCAGCCTCGCCATGTGGTGCTTCGCGATGATCGCCGCCACCATTCCTTATATCCTGCTTAATCTCGGCTTGATTGGCCGTCGCTACAAAGTGTTTATGGGCGATGCCGGTAGCACCATGATCGGTTTCACCATCATCTGGATTCTGCTGGAAACCACCCAAGGCCTGAGCCATCCGATCACGCCCGTCACTGCGCTGTGGCTGATCGCGATTCCGCTGATGGATATGGTGGCGATTATGTATCGCCGTTTGCGCAAAGGCATGAGCCCGTTTTCCGCTGACCGCCAGCACATCCACCATTTAATTATGCGCGCCGGATTCACGTCACGTCAGGCGTTCCTGCTGATTACCGTCGCCGCCGCGCTTCTGGCGGGTATTGGTGTGCTCGGCGAGTATCTGGCTTTCATCCCGGAATGGGTGATGCTGGTGCTGTTCATGATGGCATTCCTCCTTTATGGCTATTGCCTGAAACACGCATGGCGCGTGGCGCGCAAAATCCGTCGCATTAAACGTCGCTGGCAAAGCAGCGAAGATAAAAAATAAATTACCCAGAAAGTACCCTGATAAGGATTTTGTTATGACCTCTGTCGTTGTGGAGAACGAACTGGATATACGTGGCCTTGGCTGCACACTCTGGCGTGGTAAACGCTGGATTATCGGTCTGGCGCTGATGTTTGCGCTGGTCGCCTGGCTAGCATCGATGTTAATGAAGCAGGCGTGGAGCACCACGGCGGTGACCGATCGTCCAACGGTCAATATGCTGGGTGATTTCTTCGTACAGCAGCAATTCCTCAATAATCTGGATGTGCGCACCAATACGCTCAATCTCAGTTCGCCAGCGCCGACCGTGATGGATGAGGTTTATCAGGAGTTCACCATGCAGCTGGCATCATGGGATACGCGCCGTGATTTCTGGCAGCAGACCGAATACTTCAAAAGCCGCAAAAGCGGTAACGCGCACAACGATGCGGCGCTGCTCGACGACCTGATCACCAACATTCAGTTCACCGCTGCCGACCCGGCGCGCAATATCTTAGATAACATTAAGCTGGTGGCCGAAACCGCCAGCGATGCTAACAATCTGCTGCGTCAATATATCGCCTACGCCAGCGAGCGTGCGGCGCGTCATCTTAATGCGGAGCTGAAAGGCGCCTGGCAGGCGCGCAGCGTGCAGCTGGCGTCGCAGGTTAACCGCCAGCAGGAAGTGGCGCAGGCGGTATTTGAACGTCAACGTCAGCGCATCGAGCAGGCGCTGAAAGTGGCGAGCGAGCAGGGGATTAAAGAGAACCGCGCGCCGGCAACCGGCGAAGCGCTGCCAGACAGCGATCGTTTCCTGCTGGGTCAGCAAATGCTGCAGGCGCAACTCGACACCTTGCAAGCCAGCGGGCCTGCTTACGATTTAAGCTATGATCAAAACAAAGCGATGCTGAGTACGCTGCAGGCCGGTCCGCGTCTGGATAAACAATTCCAGACTTACCGCTATTTGCGCACCCCGGAAGAGCCGGTGTCGCGCGATAGTCCGCGCCGCCTGTTTATGATGATCATGTGGGGCGTAATTGGCGCGCTGGTCGGTGCGGGAGTGGCGCTGGTGCGTCGTCCGCGTTCAACGTTAGCAACGAGCCATTAAGAGAAGCCACGTGAAAGTTCTGACGGTATTTGGCACGCGTCCTGAAGCGATAAAAATGGCTCCGCTGGTGCAGGCGCTGGCGCAGGATGCTGCGTTCGAGTCACGCCTATGCGTCACCGCACAACATCGTGAAATGCTCGACCAGGTGCTGCGTTTGTTCCAGCTGCAGCCTGATTATGATCTGAATATCATGCGCCCGGAGCAAGGGCTGACGGAGATCACCAGCCGCATACTGCAGGGCATGAAAACCGTACTCGCCGATTTCCAGCCGGATGTGGTGTTAGTGCACGGCGATACCACCACCACGTTTGCGGCCAGCCTGGCGGCGTTTTATCACCAGATTCCGGTGGGTCACGTAGAAGCGGGATTGCGTACCGGCAACCTGATGTCGCCGTGGCCGGAAGAGGCCAATCGCACGCTCACCGGCCATCTCGCCAGTTATCACTTCACGCCCACGCAAAATTCGCGACAAAATCTGCTGCGCGAGAATCTGCCGGATGCGCGCATTTTCGTGACGGGCAACACGGTGATTGATGCGCTGCTGTGGGTGCGTGATCGCGTGCTGGACGATGCCGATCTCAATGCCCGCCTCGCCGCGCGCTATCCGTTCCTCGACGCTGACAAAAAACTCATTCTGGTTACGGGTCATCGCCGCGAAAGTTTTGGCGACGGCTTTGAACGCATTTGCAGTGCGCTGGCGCAAATCGCGCGCCAGCATCCGCAGGTGCAAATTGTCTATCCCGTGCACCTCAATCCCAACGTCAGCGAGCCGGTTAACCGCATTCTCAGCGGCATCGAGAATATCATCCTGATTGAGCCGCAAGAGTATCTGCCGTTTGTCTGGCTGATGAATCGCTCATGGCTGATTCTCACCGACTCCGGTGGCATTCAGGAAGAAGCGCCGTCATTAGGCAAACCGGTGCTGGTGATGCGCGATACCACCGAGCGTCCGGAAGCGGTGGACGCAGGCACGGTGAAACTGGTCGGCACCGATATCAGTAAAATTGTCGCTGAAGTCAGCCTGCTGTTGCAGGACGATGAAGCCTGGCAGGCAATGAGTCGCGCGCACAATCCGTATGGCGATGGCCATGCCTGCGCGCGCATCTTGCAGGCCCTAAAACAACACAGAGTGTAACCATGCGTTTTGAAACCATTTCCGTTATCGGACTGGGCTACATTGGGCTGCCAACGGCAGCCGTTTTTGCCTCAAAGGGAAAGAAAGTCGTTGGGGTGGATATTAATGTCCGCGCCGTTGAAACCATCAATCGTGGCGATATCCATATCGTGGAACCCGAGTTGGGTGATGTGGTGCGCGAAGCGGTGCGTGCCGGTCATCTACGTGCGACTACACAGGCCGAAGCCGCCGATGCATTCCTGATCGCCGTGCCCACGCCGTTTATCGGCGACCATCAGCCGGATCTCAGCTATGTGCAGGCCGCGGCGCTGTCGATTGCACCCGTGTTAAAAGCGGGCGATCTGGTGATCCTCGAATCGACGTCGCCGGTGGGCGCCACCGAGCAAATGGCGGAATGGCTGGCGGCGGCGCGTCCCGATTTGCGTTTCCCGCAGCACGGTGATGCGTGCGATGTGTTTATCGCTTACTGCCCGGAGCGCGTGTTACCCGGCAAAGTGATGGTTGAACTGCTGGAAAACGATCGCGTCATTGGTGGCATGACGCCAGCCTGTTGCGCACGCGCCAGCGAGCTGTACCGCATTTTCCTGCGCGGCGCGTGTGTGGAAACCAATGCGCGTACCGCCGAGATGTGCAAATTGACAGAAAACAGCTTCCGCGATGTGAATATCGCCTTTGCCAATGAGCTTTCGCTGATTTGCGCCGAGCAGGGCATCAACGTGTGGGAACTGATTGCGCTCGCGAATCGCCATCCGCGCGTCAACATCCTGCAACCCGGACCGGGCGTCGGCGGGCACTGTATCGCCGTCGATCCGTGGTTTATCGTGGCGCAGAATCCAGAACAGGCGCGACTGATTCGCACCGCACGTGAAGTGAATGATGCCAAACCGGGCTGGGTGCTGGATCAGGTAAAGCAGGCGTTAGCAGAGTGCCTTACCGCCAGCGGCAAACGCGCCAGCGATGTCACCATTGCCTGCTTTGGTCTGGCCTTCAAACCGAATATTGACGATCTGCGCGAAAGTCCGGCGATGAGCGTCGCCCATCGTATTGCCGAGTGGCACAGCGGCGTAACCTGGGTGGTTGAACCGCATGTGGAAGACATTCCGCAACGTCTGGCGCACGAAGCCACGCTGGTTGCTACGGATGTAGCGCTGCAGCAGGCGGATATTCTGGTGATGCTGGTTGATCACGCACAGTTCCGCGCGATTGATGCGGCCCAGCTTGCCCAGCCGTGGATTGTTGATACCAAAGGCGTGTGGCGATGAAACAGTTTTTGGTGACCGGCGGGGCAGGATTTATCGGTTCTGCGCTGGTACGTTTTCTGCTTGAAAACACCGAACACCGCGTGGTGGTGGTCGATAAGCTGAGCTATGCCGGCAATCTGGCGTCGCTGGCGCCGGTGCAACAGAATGCACGTTTCGCCTTCGAACAGGTGGATATTTGCCATCGCGCTGAGCTGGATCGCGTCATGGCGCACTATCAACCGGATTGCATTATGCATCTGGCGGCAGAAAGTCATGTTGACCGCTCGATCGATGGACCTATCGCCTTCGTCGAAACCAATATTGTCGGCACCTATCAGCTGCTGGAAGCGGCGCGTCATTACTGGAATGGCATGGCAGATGAACGTAAAAAAGGCTTCATTCTGCACCATATCTCCACTGATGAAGTGTTTGGTGACCTGCACGGTAGCGACGACTTCTTTACCGAAACCACGCCGTATGCGCCGAGCAGCCCCTATTCGGCGACCAAAGCCAGCAGCGATCATCTGGTGCGCGCCTGGCTGCGCACCTACGGTTTGCCGGTCATCATCACTAACTGCTCCAACAATTACGGACCGTATCATTTCCCGGAGAAGCTGATCCCACTCACCATCATTAATGCGCTGGCGGGCAAACCGCTGCCAGTGTATGGCAACGGCAGCCAGATACGCGACTGGCTATATGTAGAGGATCACGCGCGGGCGCTGTATAGCGTAGTGAGCAGCGGTAAAGTGGGGGAAACCTACAATATTGGTGGTCATAACGAGCGACGTAATCTTGAAGTGGTGGAAACGCTGTGCGATCTGCTGGATGAGTTGGCGCCGCAACAGCGTGCACCGCACCTGAGCCGCTACCGTGACCTGATTACCTTTGTTAGCGATCGTCCCGGCCACGACCAGCGCTACGCCATCGACGCCAGTAAAATTGAGCGTGAGCTGGGTTGGACGCCGCAGGAAACCTTTGAGAGCGGCATTCGTAAAACCGTGCACTGGTATCTGGCAAACCCGCAATGGTGGCAGGCAATTCTTAACGGCAGCTATCGCGGTGAGCGTCTGGGATTAGCCACGCCGCGTTAAACGCACTTCAGAAGGAGCAGCGATGAAAGGCATTATTTTAGCCGGAGGTTCGGGCACGCGTTTGCATCCGATTACCCGCGCCATCTCGAAACAGCTGTTGCCGGTATATGACAAACCCATGATTTACTATCCGCTGTCGGTACTGATGCTGGCAGGGATTCGCGAAATTTTGATCATCACCACGCCAGAAGATCGCGCCCATTTTGAACGTTTACTGGGCGACGGCAGTGAATTTGGGATTCAGCTAACCTATGCAGAACAACCCCGTCCTGATGGGCTGGCGCAGGCATTTATCATTGGCGAAAGTTTTATTGGTGACGATCACTGTTGTCTGGTGCTGGGCGACAATCTCTATTTCGGCCAGGGTTTCAGCCCCAAGCTGAAGAAAGTGGCCGCGCGCAGCAGCGGCGCGACCGTCTTTGCTTATCAGGTGATGGATCCGGAGCGTTTTGGCGTGGTGGAGTTTGATGACGACTTTAACGCGCTCTCCATTGAGGAAAAACCGCAGCAGCCGAAATCGCGCTGGGCGGTCACCGGACTCTATTTTTACGACAACCGCGTGGTGGAGTTCGCCAAACAGGTGAAATCTTCCGAGCGCGGTGAGCTGGAAATCACCGCCATCAACCAAATGTATCTCGATCAGGGCGAGCTGGCGGTGGAGTTGCTGGGGCGCGGATTTGCCTGGCTGGATACCGGCACGCACGACAGCCTGATTGAGGCGAGTATGTTTGTGCAGACGGTGGAAAAACGGCAGGGCTTTAAAATTGCCTGCCTGGAAGAGATTGCATGGCGTAACGGCTGGCTGAGCGATGCCCAGCTTTTAGCCGCGGCTCAGGCGCTAACCAAAACCGGCTACGGCCAGTATCTGCTGGATGTTCACAATGCCCGTCCGCGTCAATATTGATCCCCTTACGTGGGAAAATGGCTTTTTCGGTCAGAACAGCGCGCGCTTATCGCTGGATGGCGATTTGGTGCTGGCCGAGGCCCTTCAGCAGCCGTATGCGCTGTGGCAAGTGAAGGTGCCCGCTGAACGCGTTGATGCCATCGATGCGCTGAGCCAGCATGGTTTTCAGTTAGTGGAAGGCGAAGCTGACCTTTCCCTCAGCATCAAACATACCGAGCGGCAAGTTGGCGTGCGCATTGCGCGGGAAGCACAAATCCCGGCACTGCGTGAAGCGGCTGCGCAGGCGTTTAGCCAAAGTCGCTTCCGCGCGCCGTGGTTTGCTGCAGCAGACAGCGGACGTTTCTACGCGCAGTGGATTGAAAATGCGGTGCGCGGCACCTTTGATAATCAATGTCTGGTGGCCTGCGATGAGCAGGGCGCGCTGCAAGGTTTCGTCTCGATGCGCGAAGTGGACGGCGACATGCGCATCGGTCTGCTGGCGGTATTGCCCGCCGCACAAGGTTGCGGCGTCGGCCTGCGCTTACTGCTTGCTGCCGCCGACTGGGGCCGCGTGCGTCAGCTAACGCATCTGCGCGTGGCGACCCAGCTCAGTAATCTCACGGCGATGCGCCTCTATTTACGCAGCGGTGCGCGGCTGGAAAGCACCGCTTACTGGTTCTACAGGAAAGTCTCATGATCCCATTTAATGCGCCGCCGATTGTCGGCAGCGAAGTTGAATATATGCAGTCGGCGATGGCCAGCGGCAAGCTGTGCGGCGATGGCGGCTTTACTCGCCGCTGCCAGCAGTGGATGGAACAGCATTTCGGCAGCAAAAAAGTGCTGCTGACGCCATCCTGCACCGCGTCGCTGGAGATGGCGGCGCTGCTGATTGACCTGCAGCCTGGCGATGAAGTGATCATGCCGAGTTACACCTTCGTCTCCACCGCCAACGCCTTTGTGCTGCGCGGCGCGACCATTGTGTTTGTCGATGTGCGCCCCGATACGCTAAATATCGATGAAACGCTGATTGAAGCGGCGATCACGCCGAAAACCCGCGCCATCGTGCCAGTGCATTACGCGGGCGTGGCCTGCGAGATGGACAGCATCATGGCGCTGGCGGCGAAGCATAAACTCTATGTTATCGAGGATGCCGCGCAAGGCGTGATGTCGCAGTACAAAGGACGCGCGCTCGGCACCATTGGTCACATTGGCTGCTTTAGCTTTCACGAAACTAAAAATTACACCGCCGGCGGTGAAGGCGGCGCAACGCTGATCAATGACGCGAAGCTGGTGGATCGTGCCGAGATCATTCGTGAAAAAGGCACCAACCGCAGCCAGTTTTTCCGTGGTCAGGTAGATAAATATACCTGGCGCGATATTGGCTCCAGCTATTTGATGGCGGATTTGCAGGCGGCCTATTTGTGGGCGCAGCTGGAAGCGGCGGAGCAAATTAATCAGCAGCGTTTGCGTTTGTGGCAACGCTACTACGATGCGCTGCAGCCGCTGGCTGCTGCCGGCCGTATTGAGCTGCCGGTGGTGCCAAAAAATTGCCGCCACAATGCACATATGTTCTACATCAAGCTGCGCGACAGCGACGATCGTCAGGCGCTGATCAACTGGATGAAAGAGGCGGAAATCCTCACGGTGTTCCATTACATCCCGCTGCACTCGTCGCCAGCGGGTGAACGTTTTGGCCGCTTCCACGGTGATGATGCCTTTACCACGCGTGAAAGCGAGCGCCTGCTGCGCCTGCCACTGTTCTACAACTTATCGGATAACAACCAGCGTACGGTGATCAGTTCGCTGCTGAGTTTCTTTGCCTGATGTCATTAGCAAAAGCATCAGTCTGGACCGCTTCTTCCACGCTGGTAAAAATCGTTGCTGGCCTGCTGGTGGTGAAACTGTTAGCGATAAGCTTCGGACCCGAAGGGATCGGGCAAGCCGGTAACTTCCGCCAGTTGATTACTGTACTCGGCGTATTGGCGGGCGCGGGCATCTTCAACGGCGTCACTACGTTAGTCGCGCAACATCAGCAACAGCCACAACAACTGCGCGCGGTGACCGGCACGGCTTCGGCGATTGTGCTCGGTTTTTCAACGCTGCTGGCGCTGGTGTTTTTGCTGGCGGCAACGCCCATCAGCACGGCGCTGTTTGGTCATGCTGAATATGCCAACGTGGTGCGCATTGTCGCCTTTCTGCAGCTCGGTATTGCCTGGGCCAATCTGACGCTGGCGTTGCTGAAGGGCTTCCGCGATGCGCGCGGCAATGCGCTGGCGCTGATTGCCGGAAGTATCGTCGGCGTGCTGGGTTATGTGCTGTGCTGGTGGCTGGGCGGCTATGCTGGTGCGTTAGTGGGGTTGGCGCTGGTGCCGGCGCTGCTGGTGTTTCCGGCGTTGCTGATGCTACGTCGCCATCGCGATCGGCTGCCGCTGAGCTGGCTGATGCCAGGCTGGCATCCTGACCTGGCGCGCAATCTGGCGAAGTTTACGCTGATGGCGCTGATCACCTCATTCACCTTGCCGGTGGCGTGGGTGATGATGCGAAATCTGCTGGCCGAGCAGCAAGGCTGGGCGCAGGTTGGTTTATGGCAGGGCGTGACCAGTATTTCCGATGCCTACCTGCAGTTTATCACCGCCACCTTTAGCGTCTGGCTGCTGCCCACGCTGGCGCGGCTGGAGCAGAAACCGCAAATCGCCCGTGAGATTGGGCGTGCGCTGCGCTTTGTGTTACCTGCCGTCGCAGCGGCCAGTTTCTGCGTATGGCTGCTGCGCGATGTCGCTATATGGCTGCTGTTTTCGCCGCAGTTCAGCGCGATGCGTGACCTTTTTGTCTGGCAGTTGTGCGGTGATGTGTTTAAAGTCGGCGCCTATGTTTTCGGATATCTGGTGATCGCCAAAGCGTCACTGCGCTTCTATATTCTGACGGAAATCAGCCAGTTTGCGCTGCTGACCGGTTTTTCCCATTGGCTGATTCCGCTGCACGGTACCGCTGGAGCCGCGCAGGCTTACATGGCAACCTACGTTCTCTATTTCGCCCTGTGTTGTGGCGCCTTCATGATTTATTGCCGGAAAAAATGACGACTTTTCACGTATTGGGATCGGATATCCCGCATCACAATCATACGGTGCTGCGCTTCTTTAATGACGTAATGAGCGCCGAGCTGCCAGGCGCTGCCCCGCGTCAGTTTATGGTGGTATCCAGCGCGCCCGAAACGCTGCAAGCGTATGCTTCATTGCAGATTGAAACCTTTGCCAGCAAGCATGCGCTGGCGCAAGCGGTGGTGACGCGTGCTGCCGATCGCTCGCAGCGCTTCTTCTTTCACGGCCAGTTTAATCCCAGCATTTGGTTGGCCTTGCTGAGCGGCAAACTGCGTCGTCAGCAGGCGTTCTGGCATGTATGGGGCGCGGATCTCTACGAAGAAGGGCGCGGTCTTAAGTATCAGCTGTTTTATCTGCTGCGCAGAATGGCGCAAGGACGCGTGGCGCGCGTGTTTGCGACGCGCGGTGATTTGCACCATTTCCAGCAGCGTCATCCGCGCGTTCCCGCCTCGCTGCTCTATTTCCCGACGCGCATGCCGGATGTGGCGCTGCCTGCGCCAATGGAAAGCCCCGATTTCACTATTCTGCTCGGTAACTCCGGCGATCGCAGTAATCGTCACATTGCCGGTTTAGAGGCGATTCGAGCCCAGTTTGGTGAACAGGTGAAAATCGTCGTGCCGCTCGGTTATCCGCAGAATAATCACGCTTATATCGATGAGATTGCCGCCGCCGCACAGCGCCTGTTCCCGGCGGGGCAAGTGACGCTGCTGCGCGACAAGATCGACTTTGATGCCTATCTGACATTGCTTAGCCGCTGCCAGCTCGGCTATTTTATGTTCGAGCGCCAGCAAGGCATTGGTACGCTTTGCTTGCTGATTCAGGCCAATATTCCGTTTGTGCTGAACCGCAAAAATCCGTTCTGGCGCGATCTTAGCGAGCAAGGTTTGCCGGTGCTGTTTAGCGAAGATGCGCTGGATAGCGCCAGCGTGGCCGAAGCGCAACGGCAATTAGCGCAATGCGATCACTCTTCGATTGCCTTTTTTGCCCCCGGCTATCTGGCAGGCTGGCGCGACGCGCTAACCCTGAGTGAAAGGGAGAGAACATGAGCCTGATGCAGTTTAGTGGTCTGCTGGTGGTTTATCTGTGTTCGCTGGGTTTCATTCTGACCCTAACCTGGCGGGAATTTAAACGGGTGCGCTTCAACTTCCACCTGTTCTTCACCATTCTGTTTTTGTTGACCTTCTATTTCGGCTTCCCGCTGACCAGCGTGCTGGTATTCCGCTTTAACGTGGCGGTGGTGCCGCCGGAATATCTGCTGCAGGCGCTGCTGGCCGCTACCAGCTTTTATGCCATCTATTACGTTAGCTACAAGGTGCGGCTGCGGCCGGCCAATGCGCCTGCGCGCAAACCCTGGCTGCAGATGAACCGGGTTGAAACCCATCTGACCTGTCTGCTGCTGGCGCTGGTGGCAATTGGCACCGTGACGGTGTTCTTTATGCACAACGGCCTGCTGCTGTTCCGGCTTTCGGCTTACAACCAGATCTTCTCCAGCGAAGTGTCCGGCGTGGCGCTTAAACGCTTCTTCTACTTCTTTATTCCGGCGATGCTGATTCGCTACTTCCTCAAGCCAACCCAGCGTCAGTGGCTGTGGTTTTTGCTGGTGTCGGTGGCATTTGGCTTGCTGACCTACGCGCTGGTGGGCGGCACGCGCGCCAATATCATTATCGCGTTCGCGCTGTTCTTGTTTATTGGCATTACGCGCGGCTGGATCACGCTGTGGATGCTGGTTGGCGCCGGTGTGATGGCGATTGGCGGTATGTTCTGGCTGGCGTTGCGTCGCTATAACCTCGACGTGGTGGGCGATGAAGCGTTTTATACCTTCCTTTATCTGACGCGCGACACCTTCTCGCCGTGGGAAAATCTGGCGCTGTTACTGCAAAACTACGACAAGATCGATTTTCAGGGGCTGGCACCGATTTGGCGCGATTTCTACGTGTTCATTCCCAGCTGGATGTGGCCGGGACGTCCAACAGCCATTCTTAACAGCGCTAACTACTTTACCTGGGAAGTGCTGAATAACCATTCCGGCTTGGCGATCTCGCCCACGCTGTTGGGTTCGCTGGTGGTGATGGGCGGCGTGTGGTTTATCCCAATCGGTGCGGTGGCTGTCGGCCTGCTGATGAAAGGCTTCGATAACCTTTATCTTTATGGCCGCGATACCAGCAATCGTTACAGCGGGGCGATTTTGCAGAGTTTCTGCTTCGGCGCGGTGTTTAATATGATCGTGCTGGCGCGTGAAGGGCTGGATGCTTTCGGCTCGCGCGTGGTGTTCTTTTGTCTGATTTTTGCGGCCTGTATGTGGGCGGCTAAATTGCTTTACTGGCTGTTGGCGCGCGCGGGGTTGATTCGCCCGCGCAGCAAGCCGGTTTTACACAGCCCTTCTTAACCTTTGGGCACAACGGGAAATTCATACCATGGAAACCGATAAGCCGCGCTATAGCCTGCGCGGAGTCGATCTTCACGCCTTCAACGATATGGCGAGCTTTCTGCGCTTTCTGCTGCCCGAGGGTAAACCGCGTTGCGGCACGCTGGTGGCGATGAATGCCGAGAAAATGCTCACGCTGGAAGAAGATGCGCAGCTACGCGCACTGATCGCTGAGGCTGAGTTCAAATATCCGGATGGCATCAGCATCGTCCGTTCGCTGCGTAAGAAGTATCCTCAGCTGCAGGTGAACCGCATTGCAGGCGCGGATTTATGGGAAGCGTTGATGGAGAGTGCAGGGCGTAGCGGCATTCCGGTGTTTCTGATTGGTGGACGTCAGGCGGTGCTGCAGGAAACCTGCGACAAGCTGCGCCGACAGTGGAATGTGAATATCGTTGGCAGTCAGGATGGTTACTTTGCGCCTGAAGCGCGCGACGCGCTGTTTGCCCGCATCGCCGCGAGTGGTGCGCAGATTGTCACGGTGGCGCAAGGTTCGCCGCGCCAGGAGCTGTTGATGCGTGATTGCCGCGCCCATTGGCCGCATGCGCTCTATATGGGCGTTGGTGGCACTTACGATGTGTTTACCGGGCACGTTAAGCGCGCGCCCGTTTGGTGGCAAAAGTCCGGACTGGAATGGCTTTATCGCCTTATTCGTCAGCCTTCGCGTCTGCGTCGCCAATTTAAGCTGCTGAAATACTTACGCTACCATTGGCGGGGCGACCTCTGAAATTGCTGGTTTTTCCAGCGAAAATGAGAGGGTAAGCGCCTCAAACTGCTGTAATTATCGATGGAATGCACAAAGCGTAATCAAACGCGTTTTTTTTCTAAAAAAGGGCTGGACAGTATGAGGTCAAGCCCGTAGTATGCCCATCCGCAACGGCGCTACGCGCCCGTAGCTCAGCTGGATAGAGCGCTGCCCTCCGGAGGCAGAGGTCTCAGGTTCGAATCCTGTCGGGCGCGCCATTTAGTTTGTGCGCAAGAGCTTCGGTGGTTGGTTAGACCGCGTTATGCAGTGAATTAGTAAGCGAAACACGCTTACGCACCAGAATTATGGTGGCTATAGCTCAGTTGGTAGAGCCCTGGATTGTGATTCCAGTTGTCGTGGGTTCGAGTCCCATTAGCCACCCCAGATTTTGCTCGGTCACGCGATGGTGGCGGAATTGGTAGACGCGCTAGCTTCAGGTGTTAGTGTTCTTACGGACGTGAGGGTTCAAGTCCCTCCCTTCGCACCAGGCAAAATTACGCTGTAGCGTTAAAGAAGTAAAAAATCGGCGAGTAGCGCAGCTTGGTAGCGCAACTGGTTTGGGACCAGTGGGTCGGAGGTTCGAATCCTCTCTCGCCGACCATATTCGAAAAGCCTGCTTGAAAAAGCAGGCTTTTTTCGTTTGTATCCGCCATTCATATTCTCAACTCTTCCCATCATTTCCTTTGAGCGTAATTCCGCACATTGTCGCTATTTAGATACATATAACTCATTGATTTATATGGGTATGACAATTCCTTGCATAGCTTGTCGTTCTGCGGAGACAGCTTATTGAATGATCGTCGCGTTTTACCGACAGTGGCTAACACCGGGATTGTGGCAGGGACTATATCCTGTTGATATTAACTAGCTTATTGCACGTGCTGCAACTTTGGCACGTCTTGTGCAATAATCTACCTGTAGATGCTCATTCCACCTCTTATGTTTGCTGATGCTACATAAACCTGGGAATGATGCAGAGCCCCTTACGGCATCCGTTGTCCAGCCTGGCAGTATTTGCGCACGCTTTACTGCAGTAAGAAGGACATTACGTTGAGTCGGATGCCATCAGTTGTCTTAACGACCTGATCTTACACCTGCTTATGGCAGGTGTTTTTTTGTCTGCAGTATGGTGAAGGGTAGATTCGGCTTCGGAACGCAAGGTTCAGTTAAGCCGCTTTGGGTTTTGCGATGAGTTCACTGGTCACGCGTATATCGAACTCAGTGAAAAGTGCGGTAGGAATTTTTTTTTTGCCTATCTTCTTCAGGCTCACAAAGCCGTGACCTTCCAACGTTTTCAGCGTCGCAGACAGATTACTGACTCGACGTCCCGAAAGCTCCGCCAGCTCTGTAACGGTCTGAGGTTTGCGCTCGTGCATAAGCTTGAGAAGTAGGATGTTCTCATTGCTAAGCACCTGCGCAATCGCGTTTACGGACGCAAACCAAACTTTGGGTTCATCAGCCTCAGGTTTGTACTGCCCACTCGCAATGCTCAGCATGCGATTACGCATATTCTCTGGAGAAATAATGCCGATGAGCGCTTTCATGATTTACCCTCTTTTTCACCAATGATTTTGTCTACATTTTCCAGAAAGTCTTCGAGCAGTTGGCTGGCCGAAACAAAGAAATAGGGCTGCCCAGAATCAACAGAGGTTTTATGCAGATGGTCATAAACCGTCCATTTACCTGAAAAACCTCTCTTCGGCGGCTTAATGGCATGAGCGTTATCTATGCCGAAGATGCGGGTGTTGTAATTGTTATGGAAGGTAAGATTGTACCTTATGCCATGCGGCCTGAACTTCGACGGTGCTTCTTTACGAACCTCAATTTTCCACCAATATCCGCTCTCATAAGTAAATCGATATCCATCCATGTCGATCAGCGTATTTAATCCGTAGTCTTCATCATCCATATACTTATGACCCGATCATAACAAATCTATGTTGCTGTGTAAAATTTCATCAGGCCCACACGGTAATGATCGAAACAGATCTGGATATTGATTAGCGATAAATTGCAGGCAAAAAAAAGCCGGGACAAGCCCGGCGTGCACAAAAGTAACAATCGTAAAATCAGGCGCTGGAATTGGTCTTCAGCGTGAGTAGCAGGCCTTCACGACGCATTTTGGCAGCATCTTCCGGGCGATGCAGGCGGTCGTAAACATCGGCCAGCCAGGCATAATCAAACGCATCCGGACGCTGCGCCAGCGCTTGCTGGAACGCTTCTGCTGCCTGCTGCCATTCCCCATGACGCATCAGCAGCTGACCCAACGTGCTATGGAGCAGCGGCGTGGCGCCATGCTGTTTAATCTGCTGACGCAATGCTTTCTCCAGAGATTGCGGATCGCCACTTTTGATGCGCGGCATCAGCAATACCAGACGATCGTCATATTGACGTTTCAGACCTTCCAGCACGATGCTCTGTGCGGTATCCGGATCGTCACACTCAATCAGGTGTTCTGCCATAGCCACCTGCAAGGCGGTTTCCTGACGCGTTTTGCGGCTCTGGTTTTGCCACCATTTCTTCAAACCGTCGCTGCCTTGATCGGCCATCGCCTGGTTCATCAGGCCCAGCCAGGCTTGCTGCTGCAAGGCATCGCGCTGTGCTTCATCATTGATCTGCACTTTCTGCATCGCAGGCAGAATGTCGAGCAATGCGCCCCATGCGCCGGTACGAATATAGGCTTGTTCTGCCAGACGCAACACTTCCGGATGGCGCGGCGCGACTTCCAGCAGGCGATCAACGCCATGGCGTGCCGCATGATCTTCGTTGCGCGCCAGTTGCAGACGTACGCGTGTGATTTCAACCGGAATCGTGTCGTTCACCGATAACTCAGAAGCGCGCTCCAGATGCTGATTAGCACGGATTTCGTCACCGCGTTGCTGTGCCGCTTCGGCAGCCAGCAAGTAGTTTGCCACTGGCTGATCGGCGTGGTCGGCATTTTTCGACAGCAGTTTTTCGGCCTGTTTAAAGTCACCTTCCGCCAGTTTCATCAGCGCGCTTTGCGTGTGGCGCTGCGCGCTACGGCGCTTGCGGCCGGTGAACCAGCCGCGTGTGCGGGCGCCAGTACGGAACAGGCGACGCAGAATCCATTCCACCAACAAAATCACCAGCAGGCTGAGGATCAAGATGATCGCCAGGCCGGTTACGCTGGTTTCAATGTTCCAGTTGTCGGTTTGGATCAACACGTAGCCCTGATGGCCGGCCACCATCGGTCCAACCACAATGCCCGCAATCAGCAGCAGGAAAAGCACCAATACTTTCAGCATGGTTAGCCTCCTTGTTGATCAGCAGCAACCGATGGCTGAGCCAGCAAATTACGTACGCGGGTTTGCATCAGTTTTTCCAGCAGCGGCTGGCTTTCCAGCGTATCCGGCACATCCATTGAAATGCTTTGCTGACTCAATTCATCCAGCTGTGCAAGGAAGGCTTTGGTGGCGGCATCGTTGGTGTCATACCAGGCGCGAACCCAGGTTGATACCGCATCGATAGACTGTTTGTAGATCTCATCCTGATGACGCGGTACGGCCTGAGCCGCAATCAGCAGGCGCGAACGAATGTTTTCGCGCAGGTAAACGTCCTGATTCGGTGCCAGCAGCGGCTGTGCGGTGTTGTCGCGGCGGCGGATGGTGATGAAATCATCCATAAAGTTATGCCAGCTTTTCACCAGATTTTGACGCCACTCGTGCAGCGAACTTGAGAGTTCACCGCCATCAGCGTCCATAGGCGAATCATCGCTGTCGTTGTCGGCCAGGCGTAGATTATCGACGCCGTTCGACAGCTGATTAAGCTTGAGGATGGTGCCGTCATAATCAACCTGGCTGACGGCGGAGAGTGAACTGATGTCCTGCGTTAAGGCGCGACGCACGTTCATCACACTCGGATCGTTCATGTCGGCCAGGCTGGAATCAGCACTTTTCAATAACGCTGCCGCGGTGGTGACATCCTGATCGCTCCACAGTTTGCGGCCCGCCAGTTTGACGAGGTAGTCCGCTTGCGCCAGTAGCCAGGTACGCGTGTCGTTTCCAGAGATGGTAGCGACTTTATCGCGCAGGGTTTCCAGCTCTTTTGCGCTGTTATCCTGCTGCGTGCGCGCCTGCTGCAAGGCGCTGTTGGCGCTATCCAGCTGTTGCGTCAGCTGCTGTTTGTCGCTGCCCAGTTGCTGCTGCAAGGCGCTCAGCTGCTCACTGAGATTCTGGTTAGTTTGAGCCTGTAAATCGGCCTGGTGTTTCCCATTAAGGTAAAGTCCCGCCCCAATCGCCAGCGCAATCACAATCGCCACGGCACTCAGCACCTTGCCATCGCCTTTTTTATCGCGAGGTGGTTTGGTTGCTGGCGAGGGAGAATTGTCCGCTGGGGTGGTTTCTTCAACCATGGCGGAGGAGGCTTTTTGTTCCGTCATTATGGCTCATCCCATTGTTAAGTTCAGCGTAACGCGCGCAGCAGCGCATCGTTATCGGCACCATCGGCTACATCAATGTCCTGCCAGCCTAATTCAGCGGCTTGCGTAGCCAAACGTTCACTGACGACCACAAGCCGACAGTGCAGTAACCATTCCCGACGATCAATTGGCGGAAACAGAGAAAAGAGTTGTTGTAACATTTCGCCGCTGGTTACCACCAGCGTTGTAATGCCGCGATCGCGCCAGCGTCGGCCTTCAGTCGCGCCGTTGTAGTGCTTTTCACAGCGCTGATAGCACTCGCAGTATTGCACCTCAACGCCGCGTTCAATCAGCGTTTCTGCCAGCAACTCGCGCCCCGGACTGCCGCGCAGAATCAGCGCGCGTTTGCCACTCACCTGCTGCAGACGGTTCAGGCGCACCAGCTCTTCGCTGGTCTCCCGCGCATGAGGATAGTCTACTTTGAGATTACTGACGGTATGCAGGGCTAAAGCGGTGCTGCGACCAATAGCATAATAGTTGAGGGCTTCAGGCCATATTGTTGCGCTTTGCTGTAAAGCGGGCTCGGCGAAAGTAACGACCTGCTGCGACAGTAAAAACACCAGATCGCCTGGCTGTAACGCCGCAAGTTGGCTTGGCAAATGGATAAGATCGCGACCCGGCGTAAATTCAATCAGCGGGAAGCCCCATGCCAGCTTGCCCAGGCTGCGCAAACGCGAGACCAGTTCAGTGGCGGCCGGTTCCGGGCGGGTCACGAGGATGGTCATACTGGCGGTTGACCTTGATACACTTCACGCAGAATGTCGCGCGCGCCGCCATCCAACAGCTCTTCGGCCAGCGAAACCCCCATTCTTTCGGCGTGATCGCGTGGACCGCGACGCTCGCCGACCACCATTTGACTGCCGTCCGGTGAGCCGACTAATCCGCGCAGCCACAGCTGATTGTCTTCCAGCACCGCGAAGCTGCCGATAGGCACCTGACAACCGCCTTCCAGCCGCGTGTTCATTGCGCGTTCGGCGCGCACGCACACGGCGGTATCGTCGTGATTCAACGCCTGTAGCAGCGTAATCAATTGTTCATCATCTGCGCGGCATTCAATGCCGACGGCGCCCTGACCCACTGCGGGCAGAGAGATCTCGGCAGGCATTGCCTGACGGATGCGATCTTCCAGACCTAAACGCTTCAAACCGGCCGCCGCCAGAATGATGGCGTCATATTCACCGGCATCGAGTTTGCCGAGACGCGTGCCGACGTTGCCGCGCAGTGAGCGAATCACTAAATCCGGACGACGGGCGCTAAGCTGGCACTGGCGACGCAGGCTGGACGTCCCAACAACCGCGCCTTGTGGCAGCTCATCAACACTGTTGTAACGATTGGAGACGAAAGCATCGCGCGGATCTTCACGCTCGCAAATGGTCACCAGACCGAGGCCTTGTGGAAAATCGATCGGCACATCTTTCATTGAGTGCACGGCGAGATCGGCGCGGCCTTCCAGCATTGCCAGCTCAAGCTCTTTAACGAACAGCCCTTTGCCGCCAACCTTTGCCAGTGGCGTATCAAGGATGACATCACCTTTGGTGACCATCGGCAGCAACTCAACTTGCAGACCCGGATGAGCCGCCATCAGACGCTGTTGGACATATTGTGCCTGCCACAAAGCAAGGGGACTTTGTCTGGTAGCAATTCTGAAAATTTTGTTTAACATACTGTTAACCATTTTGATCGTTCATCGAATATCCTATCATTGATAGGGGAATGCTGTCAGTTTCAACGGATTGAAAAGGCCGCGATGTCAGACTGCGCCTGGATCTTGCGGGTCGCAGTTTTATGTCGAAGTCTGAAAAAAGCAGGGCTACGGTCGGAACATGCTAAACTGTTAAGTAGCGCAACTTTCTTTACGGTCAATCCTCCGGGTGTTAGATTGATCACGTTTCCAGCAATTATTTGCCCGATATCTTTATTATTAAGCGGCAGAATGCGGAAACAGGGTGCTTAACACTGGGACAATCAGGCGAAACGTCTTGTACCTCTACATTGAGACACTGAAACAGAGACTGGATGCGATTAACCAGCTGCGTGTAGATCGCGCACTGGCTGCCATGGGGCCTGCTTTCCAGCAAGTCTACAGTCTGCTGCCAACATTATTGCATTACCATCATCCGCTGATGCCGGGCTACCTCGAAGGTAGCGTTCCGCATGGCGTCTGCCTTTACACGCCCGATGAAAATCAATTCCAGCTGCTGCAGAACTTAGCGGGCGGACAACCGCTCGATCTCACCGCCGCCGTCGCGGGCGAACGTCCAATTACCGGCATTTACTCAATGGGCAGCACCTCGTCGGTTGGGCAAAACAGCATTTCCGACCTCGACATCTGGGTATGCCACCAATCGTGGCTGGATAATGAAGAGCGCCTCAATCTGCAGCGTAAGTGTACGCTGTTGCAGAAATGGTGTGTGTCGATGGGTGTGGAAGTCAGCTTCTTCCTGATTGACGAGAACCGTTTCCGCCATAACGAAAGCGGTAGCCTCGGCGGTGAAGACTGCGGTTCTACCCAACATATTTTGCTGCTGGATGAGTTCTACCGCACCGCCGTGCGTATGGCGGGTAAACGCATCCTGTGGAATATGGTGCCTGGCGAAGAGGAGCACCATTACGACGATTACGTCATGTCGCTCTATTCACAAGGCGTACTGACGCCGAATGAGTGGCTGGATCTCGGCGGCCTTGGCACGCTGTCAGCGGAAGAGTATTTCGGTGCCAGCTTGTGGCAGCTGTATAAAAGTATCGACTCGCCGTATAAAGCGGTGCTGAAAACCCTGCTGCTGGAAGCCTACAGCTGGGAATATCCCGACACGCAGCTCTTGTCGATGGACATCAAGCAGCGCCTGCACGACGGCGAAATTGTCTCCTTCGGTCTCGATCCTTACTGCATGATGCTGGAGCGCGTGACGCGCTATCTCACTAGCGTTGATGACATGGCGCGCCTCGATTTAGTGCGTCGATGTTTCTATTTAAAAGTGTGTGAAAAGCTCTCGAGCGAAGATCACCATCATCAGCGCACCGGCTGGCGGCGCGAGATCTTATCGCAGCTGGTTAAAGAGTGGGGCTGGGATGAAGAGAAGTTAGCGGTACTGGATAACCGCGCGCAGTGGAAAATCGAACGGGTACGCGAAGCGCACAACGAGCTGCTGGATGCGATGATGCAGAGCTATCGCAACCTGATTCGCTTTGCGCGTCGCAACAATTTAAGCGTCAGCGCCAGCCCGCAGGATATCGGCGTGCTGACGCGTAAACTGTATGCCGCGTTCGAGGCGCTGCCGGGTAAAGTCACTTTAGTGAACCCGCAGATTTCGCCCGATCTCTCGGAAGAGAATCTTACCTTTATTCATGTCCCGGCGGGCCGCGCTAATCGCGCCGGTTGGTATCTGTATAACCAATCGCCGGACATGAGTTCCATCATCAGCCATCAGCCGCTGGAATATAATCGCTATCTGAACAAGCTGGTGGCGTGGGCGTGGTTTAACGGTTTGCTGACCAGCAAAACGCGTCTGCATGTGAAGGGCAACGATCTGTGCGATCTGCCGCGTCTGCAGGAACTGGTTAACGATGTGTCGAGCCACTTCCCGCTGCGCGTGCCAGCACCGACGCCGAAAGCGCTCTACAGCCCGTGCGAAATTCGTCACTTAGCGATTATCGTTAACCTGGAACACGATCCTACCTCCGCATTCCGCAATCAGGTGGTGCATTTTGATTTCCGTAAGCTGGATGTGTTCAGCTTCGGTCAGCAGCAGCAATGTCTGATTGGCAGCATCGATCTGCTCTATCGCAACTCGTGGAATGAAGTGCGTACGCTGCACTTCAATGGTGAGCAGGCGATGATTGAGGCGCTAAAAACCATTCTCGGCAAAATGCATCAGGATGCAGCGCCGCCGGATACGGTAGAAGTATTCTGCTACAGCCAGCATCTGCGCGGTTTAATTCGTACTCGCGTGCAGCAGCTGGTTTCGGAATGCATTGAGCTGCGTCTGTCGAGCACGCGTCAGGAACCGGGCCGCTTTAAAGCGTTACGCATGGCGGGCCAAACCTGGGGCTTATTCTTCGAACGCATGAGCGTGTCGGTGCAGAAGCTGGAAAACGCCGTGGAATTTTATGGCGCGATTTCTAACAACAAGCTGCATGGTTTGTCGATTAAAGTGGAATCGAACCAGACGCCGTTGCCGCCGGTGGTGAACGGCTACGCCAGCGAAGGCATCATTCAGTTCTTCTTTGAAGATACTAATGACGATCGCGGTTTCAACATCTATATCCTCGACGAAACCAATCGCGTTGAGGTTTATCACCATTGCGAAGGCAGTAAAGAAGAGCTGGTACGCGACGTGAGTCGATTCTACTCATCGTCGCATGACCGTTTTACCTACGGTTCCAGCTTTATCAATTTTAACCTGCCGCAGTTCTACCAGATTGTGAACACTGGCGAACGTTTCCAGGTGATTCCTTTCCGCAGCCAAACGCTGACGCAGCTCTGCGCTACCCAGCCTGACAACGACAACGGCGACTTCCAGCCGCGCTACCAAATGCATTGATCCCGCCCGCGTTCGCGCGGCGGGATGCGCTGTTACTCTGACCTGCCGCAGGAAATGCGGCTATTTCCTGTTGCTTTTACAACGTCAACTGCGATGATAAGCAACCATGGCTTTAGGACAGAAGAGCAGACAGAATGATACGAGTGATGAGTCAGCTGGGTATGGCGCTGGCACTGGTCAGCCTGGTAGGCTGTGGCCTAAAAGGACCGCTGTATTTCCCGCCGAAAGATCAGCCAAACAAGCCGAAACAGCAGGTCACCGCGCAGCAGCAAAAAGCGGCTCAGGATGCTGATGTCGGTGGTTTGGTCACCAGCAAGCCTGGTTCGCAGGCCAACTAAACTCAATGAGTAATCCGGCGGAGCAGAAAATGCAGTTCTCAAAAATGCACGGTCTCGGCAACGACTTTATGGTTGTGGATGCTGTGACGCAAAACGTCTTTTTTTCGCCGGAACTGATTCGCCGCCTGGCGGACAGAAATCTGGGGATCGGTTTTGATCAGCTACTGATCGTTGAACCGCCTTACGATCCGGATCTCGATTTCCATTACCGCATTTTCAACGCCGATGGCAGCGAAGTCGCGCAGTGCGGCAACGGCGCACGCTGCTTTGCCCGCTTTGTGCGTCTGAAAGGTTTGACCAATAAAAGCGACATTCGTGTCAGCACGCAAACCGGCCGCATGGTGCTCAGCGTTACCAATGATGAGCTGGTGCGCGTCAATATGGGTCAACCCAACTTCGAACCGCAAAGCGTGCCGCTCCGCGCGAATAAAGCAGAGAACCTTTATTTGCAGCGGGTGGCCGAGCAAACCGTGATGTTTGGTGCGGTATCGATGGGCAATCCGCACTGCGTGATTCAGGTAGAAAGCGTGAAAACCGCGCCGGTGGAAACGCTGGGCCCAGAGCTGGAAAGCCACGAGCGATTCCCGGAGCGCGTCAATGTCGGCTTTATGGAAGTGGTCAATCGTGAACACATCCGTCTGCGCGTGTATGAACGTGGTGCAGGCGAAACCCAGGCATGCGGCAGCGGCGCCTGCGCGGCGGTCGCCTGCGGCGTTCAGCAGGGCATTCTGGCGGAAAATGTCCGCGTCGATTTGCCGGGCGGAACGCTGCACATTGCCTGGAAAGGGGAAGGGCAGCCGCTGTTTATGACCGGTCCAGCCACACACGTCTACGATGGGTTTATTCATCTATGAAAAATGTCGAAGAGCAAACCGAAAGCGAGGTTTTGCTGGACGATCAATCGGTAAGCGCATTTCTGCGTCAAAACCCCGATTTTTTTATTCGCAATGCGCGCCAGGTTGAACAGATGATGGTGCCGCATCCGGTACGCGGCAGTGTTTCGCTGGTGGAGTGGCATATGGCGCGGCAGCGCAACCACATCCAGCAGTTAGAAGAGGAGATCACGCTGCTGATGGAGCAGGCTACCGCCAACCATCAGCTGTTTGATCGCCTGCTGGCGCTGCAAGGTCATCTCGCCGCCGCCGACAGCTTGCAAGAGATGCTAACGCGTCTGCACCGCTGGGCGCGCGAACTGGGTCTGGCCGGCGCACACGTACGCGTGTTCAATGACAAGTGGCACATCGGCGCACCCTCTGATTTCACCCAGCTCGGCTTGTCACGTCAGGCATTCGAACCGCTGCGCATTCAGCGCTTCGGCAATGAACATCACTATCTCGGCAGCCTGAACGGTCCGGAATTGCTACTGCTGTTGCCGCAGGCCAAAGCGATTGGCTCGGTAGCGATGTCGCTGATGGGCGAACGCGGAGAGCTGGGCATATTAATGTTCACCAGCCGCGATAATCAGCATTATCAGGCGGGCATGGGTACGCTGCTGCTGCAGCATCTGGCGCAAATGTTGCCGGATCTGCTGTCACGCTGGATTGAACGCGCATGAGTCACGTCAGTCCGCTGCTGCCGGCCGTGGATGACTTTCTGCGTTATCTCAAGGTCGAACGCCAGCTGAGTCCGCTGACGCAAAAGAATTACCAACGGCAATTGCAGGCGATTATGGCAATGGCCGATGAGATGAAGCTGACGAGCTGGTCGCAGCTGGAACCGGCGCAGGTGCGCAGCCTGGCGGCACGCAGCCGGCGGGGCGGTTTAGGCGCCAGCAGTCTGGCGCTGCGTATGTCGGCGCTGCGCAGTTTTCTCGACTGGCAAGTGCATCAGGGCATGCTGAGCGCCAATCCCGCCAAAGGCATATCCACGCCGCGTAATGCGCGCCATCTGCCGAAAAACATGGATGTCGACGAAGTTAACCAACTGCTGGAGATCGATCTCAACGATCCGCTGGCGGTACGCGACCGCGCGATGCTGGAAACCATGTACGGCGGCGGTTTGCGTCTGTCTGAGCTGGTGAATATGGATTGTCGCCACATGGATTTGGAGGCCGGTGAAGTGCGGGTGCTGGGTAAAGGCAGCAAAGAGCGCCGCGTACCGATTGGCGGCACGGCGGTCACCTGGATTCAGCACTGGTTACCGCTGCGTGCTAGCTTTGCGCCGCAGGATGATGCGGTGTTTGTCTCCAGCCGCGGCAGCCGGATTTCGACGCGCAACGTGCAGAAGCGTTTTGCCGAATGGGGCATCAAGCAAGGCGTTGCCAGCCATATTCATCCGCATAAACTGCGCCACTCTTTTGCCACGCATTTGCTGGAATCGAGCGGCGATCTGCGCGCGGTACAGGAACTGCTCGGTCACGCCAATCTGGCGACCACGCAAATCTACACCCATCTGGATTTCCAGCATCTGGCGACGGTTTACGATGCGGCCCATCCGCGTGCCAAACGAGGAAAGTCTTAATGAAGTTTTATCGTCCGCTCGGCCCGATCAAAGCAATCACCTTTGATCTCGACGACACGCTGTATGACAACCATCCCGTCATTCGCAAAACCACTGCCGAATCGCACGCTGCGCTGCAGGCGTATCATCCAGCTCTGCGAGAATTCACCCCGGCGGATTATCAGACGCTGCGCAATGAGTTGCTGGCGCGCGAGCCGGAAATTTATCACGATGTGTCTGAATGGCGTCGTCGCTCGGTGGAGCTGGCGCTGCTCAATGTCGGCTTATCCAAAGCGGAAGCCACCGCCGGTGCCAGCGACGTGATGAGCGTCTTCCATCAGTGGCGTAGTGAAGTCGATATGCCGGAAGAGACGCATCAAACGCTGACGTGGCTGGGCGAGCGCGTGCCGCTGGTGGCGATCACTAACGGCAATGCCTGCCCGGAAAAGCTCGGTATTAATCATTACTTCCAGTTCGCGCTGCGTGCCGGTCCGCACGGTCGCGCCAAGCCGTGGCAGGATATGTATCATCTGGCCGCTGAGCGTTTGAGCATTGCGCCGCAGCACATTCTGCACGTCGGCGACGATCTCACCACCGATGTTGCCGGTTCGCTGCGTGCCGGTATGCAAGCCTGCTGGATCAATTTGCGTGAAGGCAATCTGATGAAGATCGACGATGCGCGTTTGCTGCCGCACGTTGAAATTGATCGGTTGGCATCTCTGACCTCGCTGCTATAATCCACACATGTAAATATATACAGCTCTATCCGCAGCAGTGTGGATTTGAGTTCATTTTCTTTCGCGAACGGTGCTTATGGACGTTTCTGATCTGCTTGACGGCTTGAATGACAAACAGCGCGAGGCGGTCGCCGCACCGCGCAGCAACCTGCTGGTGCTGGCCGGAGCAGGCAGTGGCAAAACCCGTGTGCTGGTGCATCGCATCGCCTGGCTGCTGTCGGTAGAGAACTGCTCGCCGTATTCGATTATGGCGGTGACCTTTACCAACAAAGCGGCGGCGGAAATGCGCCATCGTATCGATCAGCTGATCGGCACCAGCCAGGGCGGCATGTGGATTGGTACTTTCCACGGCCTGGCGCACCGTTTACTGCGCGCGCATCACCTTGATGCCGGTTTGCCGCAGGATTTCCAGATCCTCGACAGCGACGATCAGCTGCGTCTGCTGAAGCGCCTGATCAAAGCGATGAACCTTGATGAGAAACAGTGGCCTGCGCGTCAGGGCATGTGGTACATCAACGGCAAAAAAGATGAAGGCCTGCGGCCAAAACACATCGAAAGCTACGGCAATCCGGTTGAGCAAACCTGGCTGCGCATCTATCAGGCGTATCAGGAAGCCTGCGATCGCGCCGGATTAGTGGATTTCGCCGAGCTGCTGCTGCGCGCCCACGAACTCTGGCTTAACAAGCCGCATATCCTGAATCATTACCGCGAGCGTTTCAGCAACGTGCTGGTGGATGAATTCCAGGATACCAACAATATTCAGTACGCATGGATTCGCATGCTGGCGGGTGATAGCGGCCGCGTGATTATTGTTGGCGATGACGATCAGTCGATTTACGGCTGGCGCGGTGCGCAGGTGGAGAACATCCAGCGCTTCCTGCAGGATTTTCCCGGCGCGGAAACCATTCGCCTGGAGCAGAACTATCGCTCGACCAACAACATTCTGAAAGCGGCGAACACGCTGATCGCCAACAACAATGGCCGCCTCGGTAAAGAGCTGTGGACCGACGGCAGCGATGGTGAAAAGATCTCACTCTACTGCGCATTCAACGAGCTGGATGAAGCGCGCTTTGTGGTCAATCGCATCAAAAGCTGGCACGAGAACGGCAATGCGCTGCAGGATTGCGCCATTCTCTACCGCAGCAACGCCCAATCGCGCGTGCTGGAAGAGGCGCTGCTGCAAGGCAGCATGCCGTATCGCATTTATGGCGGCATGCGCTTCTTCGAGCGTCAGGAGATTAAAGATGCGCTGGCCTATCTGCGTTTAATGGCCAATCGCAATGACGATGCAGCCTTTGAGCGTGTGGTGAACACGCCGGTGCGCGGCGTCGGCGATCGTACCCTCGATGTGGTGCGCCAGACCGCGCGCGATCAGCAACTCACCTTGTGGCAGGCCACGCGCGAGCTGTTGCAGAACAAAGCCTTAGCCGGACGCGCCGCCTCAGCGCTACAACGCTTCTGCGAATTGGTCGATTCACTGGCCAGCGAAACCGCCGAGATGCCGCTGCATGTGCAAACCGATCGCGTGATTAAAGACTCCGGTTTATGGGTGATGTACGAGCAGGAGAAGGGCGAGAAAGGCCAGGCGCGTATTGAAAACCTTGAGGAACTGGTCACGGCAACGCGCCAGTTCAGCTATCAGGACGAAGACGAAGATTTGATGCCGCTGCAGGCATTCTTGTCACATGCGGCGCTGGAGGCAGGCGAAGGCCAGGCCGACAAATGGCAGGACGCGGTGCAGCTGATGACCATGCACTCGGCGAAAGGGCTGGAGTTCAGCCAGGTATTTATCGTCGGCATGGAAGAGGGCATGTTCCCGAGCCAGATGTCGCTGGATGAAGGCGGTCGTCTGGAAGAGGAGCGCCGTCTGGCTTACGTTGGCGTGACGCGTGCCATGGTCAAGCTGACGCTCACCTATGCTGAAAGCCGTCGTCTTTATGGTAAGGAAGTGTATCACCGTCCATCACGCTTCATCGGTGAGCTGCCGGAAGAGTGCGTGGAAGAGGTGCGTTTGCGCGCCAGCGTCAGCCGTCCGGTGAGCCATCAGCGCATGGGCACGCCCATCGCGCAAAATGACAGCGGCTTCACGCTCGGCCAGCGCGTGCGTCATGCCAAGTTCGGTGAAGGCACCATCATCAATCTCGAAGGCAGCGGTGAACACAGCCGTTTGCAAGTGGCGTTTCAGGGCCAGGGCATCAAGTGGCTGGTGGCGGCTTACGCCCGTCTGGAAACGGTGTAGCGCGGTTGCGCTACCTTGACGACTTTTTCGTCTCAGCGTAACATGCGCGCACTATTATCATGAGAGGACAATGCCTTGGACGCGCCCAGTCGATGCTGGCTCAATCACCTGTTTAACAGGAACTCCTAAGGTTACCTCTTTTAGCTGGTAGCCTTAGCGGTTAACAGCGACCTCCCTTTTTTACTCTCGTCGCGTGAGTTAGCACTGATTTACCCTTGAAGCGAAAGTTTCCGTGTTCAGGCTTCGCCGTGCCCGTAATTTACAGTGGTCACCGCCTTGTCCCATTCCGAAAAAATGGGGAGTTATTGCTATGCTGAGCGCATTTAAACTCGATCGTAATCGCCTGACGCGCATCGAGCTGGAAGAAGATAACGACAAACTCAACACGTCTGTTTGGGTCGATCTGATCGAACCTGACGACAGCGAACGCGATCGCGTGCAATGCGAGCTCGGCCAGAGCCTGGCGACGCGTCCGGAACTGGAAGACATCGAAGCCTCGGCGCGTTTCTTCGAAGACGAAGACGGCCTGCACATTCACTCCTTCTTCTTCTTTGAAGATGCCGAAGACCACGCTGGCAACTCCACCGTGGCATTCACCATCCGCGAAGATCGCCTGTATACGCTGCGCGAACGCGAACTGCCAGCTTTCCGTCTCTATCGCATGCGTGCGCGCAATCAGATGCTGACCGATGGCAACGCCTATGAGCTGCTGCTGGATTTGTTTGAGACCAAAATCGAACAGCTGGCGGATGAGATCGAGAACATCTATAGCGCGCTGGAGAAACTCAGCCGCGTGATCATGGAAGGCCAGCAGGGCGAAGAGTACGATCAGGCGCTGTCACGTCTGGCGGAGCTGGAAGATATCGGCTGGAAAGTGCGGTTATGTCTGATGGATACCCAGCGTGCCCTCAACTTCCTGGTGCGCAAAGCGCGTCTGCCGGGCAACCAGCTGGAGCAGGCGCGTGAAATCCTGCGCGATATCGAATCGCTGTTGCCGCATAACGAATCGCTGTTCCAGAAGGTCAACTTCCTGATGCAGGCGGCAATGGGCTTCATCAATATTGAGCAGAACCGCATCATCAAGATCTTCTCAGTGGTTTCGGTGGTATTCCTGCCGCCCACGCTGGTGGCATCCAGCTACGGCATGAACTTCGAGTTTATGCCGGAGCTGAAATGGAGCTTTGGTTATCCGGGCGCGATTAGCCTGATGATTCTCGCTGGCCTGGCGCCGTACCTCTATTTCAAACGCAAGAACTGGTTGTAACCGTTCTTAAGTCCAGGTCGTCATGAATGACGCCCCTACAAAACCGCTCATGACAAATGTAGGGGCGCCATTTATGGCGACCTGGTAGATAAACTTAAATTTTCTGCGTAACCTGTTGGCTCTGCTCACTATCTGATTCTCTCCTATGGCGCGCTTCTCACTGCGACTTCAGTGGACACTGCTGCTGATTGCTTCGTTAGTGCTGGGGATTATCCTCCAGCTGTTCCATCTTCCTGCGGCCTTGCTGCTTGGCCCGATGATCGTCGGCACCTTTATGGGCTTGTCCGGCGCGACTGTTCGCATCGATAAACGTTTCTTCGTGCTGGCACAAGCGGTGCTCGGCTGCATGATTGGCCAGAGCTTATCGCCGGGCATTCTCACACCGCTGATCCAGGATTGGCCGGTGGTGTTGGCGGTGCTGGTGCTGACGTTGGCGGCCAGCGGCCTGTCCGGCTTTCTTCTGGTACGCTTCAGTAGTTTGCCCGGCCCAACCGGCGCATGGGGATCGTCGCCTGGCGGCGCTTCGGCGATGGTGGCGATGGCCGGTGATTTCGGGGCGGATGTGCGGCTGGTGGCGTTTATGCAGTATCTGCGCGTGCTGTTTGTCGCCACCGCTGCGGCCGTGGTGGCGCGCATTGGCCTCGGCACCCACGGCGGTGCAGCTGAACTGGTGTGGTTTCCTGCGCTGCACAGCAGCTTTCTGCTGACGCTGCTGGTGATGGTCGCTGGTGCGTGGCTCGGCCAGAGGCTGCGAATTCCCTCTGGTGCCTTGCTGCTACCCGCGCTGATCGGTGCGATATTGCACGGCACCGATGTGGCGACTTTGCAGGTTCCGGAATGGCTGCTGGCGCTAGCCTATGCACTGATTGGCTGGAGCGTGGGATTGCGTTTCACCCGACCGATTTTCAAACTTGCGCTGCGAACGCTGCCGCAAATGTTGCTGTCGATTTTTGGTTTGATGCTGTTGTGCGGCGGATTAGCCTGGATGCTAACGCGCGTGCTACACGTCGATCTGATGACCGCCTATCTGGCAACCAGCCCGGGTGGGCTGGATACCGTGGCGATTATTGCGGCCGGCACGCGCGTCGATATGGCTTTTGTCATGGCGCTGCAGACGCTGCGTCTGTTCACCATTCTGCTTACCGGCCCGGCGCTGGCGCGTTTTATTTCACGCTACGCGCATGCGCGCCCGAGCTGAGAACGCAACCGCATCAATAATGAACACGGCGAGCGCCAGCCAGATAAAGCCGAAGGTCACCATTTTATCCGGCGTCAGGCGCTCGCCGTAGAACAGCACCGCCAGCAGGAACATCAGCGTCGGACCCAGATACTGGAAGAAACCGACGGTCGATAAGCGCAGACGCGCGCAGGCGGCAGCAAAAAACATCAGCGGAATGGTGGTGATAATGCCCGCCGCGACCAGCTTGAGATTGAGGCTCATGGCGTTGGCGCTGAGATGGCTGGTGGCGCTATCGGCAAAACCAAACAGGTAAATCGCCGCCAGCGGGAATAGCCACAGCGTTTCGATCAACATGCCACTTTGCGCATCGACCTGAATTTTTTTGCGCACCAATCCGTACAAAGCAAAACTCAACGCCAGGCCAAGCCCGATAATCGGCAGCGATCCAAACTGCCACAGCTGCACCAGCACGCCGGTGGTCGCCAGCAGTACCGCCAGCCACTGCAAGCGGCGGAAGCGTTCGCGCAGGAACAGCATGCCAAACACCACATTAATCAGCGGGTTGATAAAGTAGCCGAGGCTGGCTTCCAGCATGTGCTGATTGTTCACTGCCCAGATAAACAGCAGCCAGTTGCCGCCAATGGTGATGGCGGTCAGCGCCAGCAGCAGCACCTTTTTCGGCTGAGCCAATACGCTGCGTACCTGCGTCCAGCTACGCGTCAAAGTGATCAACAGCAGCATAAACAGTGCGGACCAAATCACGCGATGCGTCATGATCTCGGTGGCGGGTACCTCTTTGACCAGCTTGAAGTAGGCGGGGGCGATGCCCCAAATGAAGTAAGCGCCGAGCGCGTAGCCAATACCCTGGCGAGTTTGTTGCGAATCCATCATGTCATTCCAAAAGTACTGATTAGCCAATCATGTAGGTGGCGGTAGCGGTGGCGATGTAATCGCCTTGCTGGTTATGTAACTCCACGCGCGCCACAGCAACTTTGTTGCCGCCGCGCAGCAGGCTGCTGGTGGCGACAAAGCGCTCGCCACGGCCAGGGCGCAGATAATCCACGCGCATATCGATGGTGCCCATGCGCGACAGGCGCTGACGCAGCTCTTCCTCGGTAATGCTCTCCTGACGCGTCAGCGCATAGCTGACACACACCAGCCCGGCCGCGACATCGAGCACTGAAGCGATCACGCCGCCGTGCAGAATCTGCTGCGCTGCGTTGCCGACCAGCATGGTTTTATTGGCGAAGCCGAGTTCGGCATAATCCGCTTCCAGTCGATCCAGCTCTAATCCGAGCGCCTGATTGAAGGGCATGTGATAAACAAAGATTTCGCCAATCAGACGACGCGCTTCCTGCTGTGTCAGCAACGGGGATGACATAATGCCTGCCTTAAAATGTTAACGAGTTGTGTATATTATGCCGCGTTCGAGCCGCTTTCCAGTTTCGGAAATCGGCGCTGATCAACCGCAGGTTTTGCGTGTAGAATGGCCTGCTTTTTGAACCGTCACTTGACGATTACGACACGCAGTTCTCTGGAGAATTCTATGCGTAAGCATTACGCCTTGCTGGCCGCGGCGCTGATCCTTCCTGGCCTGGCGCAGGCTGAAGAAGCCACGATAAAAGAGGTTCATGATGCACCGGCAGTGAAGGGCAGCATTATCGCTAACCTGCTGGAGAAACACGATAACCCGTTCGTGCTTTATCCTTACGAAAACAACTATCTGCTCTACACCTACACCAGCGACATGAACAAAGAGGCGATCTCTTCGTACAACTGGGCAGACAAAGCTAAAAATGATGAAGTAAAATTCCAGCTCAGCCTGGCGTTTCCGCTGTGGCGCGGCATTTTAGGCGATAACTCGGTGCTGGCGGCGTCCTATACTCAGCGCTCGTGGTGGCAGCTCTCGAACCGTGGTGCGTCATCACCGTTCCGTGAAACCGATTATGAGCCACAAATTTTCCTCGGCTGGGCCACCGATTACACCTTCGCAGGCTGGACCTTACGCGATGTGGAAACCGGCTTAGTGCATCAGTCGAACGGCCGCAGCGAGCCGACCTCACGCAGCTGGAACCGCGTTTACGCGCGCTTCATGGCGCAGAACGGCAATCTGCTCGCAGAGATCAAACCCTGGTATCGTCTGCCTGAAAGTGAAAGCAATGACGATAACCCGGACATTACCAAATACATGGGTTACTACCGCGCCAAGCTCGGCTACATGATGGGCGAGAACATTTTCAGCGTGGAAGGTAACTACAACTGGAACAGCGGCTTTGGCGGTGCAACCTTCGCCTGGAGCTACCCGATCTCTGAACACGTGCGCTTTTACACGCAGGTCTTCAGCGGTTATGGTGAATCATTGATCGACTATAACCATCGCCAGACGCGCTTCGGCGTGGGCGTGACGCTCAACGATCTGTTCTAACCCGCAACAAAGACAGGATTACCGTGGCAACATCGGCAGTGCTTAATCAGGAAATGCTGGCGCAGCAGGTATTACAAGATACCTTCGGCTATCAGCAGTTCCGCCCAGGTCAGCAAAACATCATCGAAACCGCCCTGTCAGGACGCGATTGTCTGGTGGTGATGCCGACTGGCGGCGGCAAATCGCTGTGCTATCAAATCCCGGCGCTGGTGCGCGAAGGGCTGACGCTGGTGGTTTCACCGCTGATTTCACTGATGAAAGATCAGGTCGATCAGCTGCTGGCCAACGGCGTGGCTGCAGCGTGCCTCAACTCGACGCAGACGCGTGAGCAGCAGCAGCAGGTGTTTGCGGATTGTCGTACCGGCAAGCTCAAGCTGCTGTATATCGCGCCTGAACGTCTGATGATGGACAATTTCCTCGACAGCCTGCACCAGTGGAATCCGGTGATGCTGGCGGTGGATGAAGCGCACTGTATTTCGCAGTGGGGCCACGATTTCCGTCCGGAATATGGCTCGATCGGCCAGCTGCGTCAGCACTTCCCTGATTTGCCGGTCATGGCATTGACCGCCACCGCCGATGAAACCACGCGTAACGATATCGTCCATCTGCTGCAGATGGACGATCCGCTGATTCAAATCAGCAGCTTTGACCGCCCCAATATTCGCTACACGCTGGTGGAGAAATTCAAACCCACTGAGCAACTTCTGCGTTATGTGCAGGATCAGCGCGGCAAAAGCGGCATCATTTACTGTAACAGCCGCGCCAAAGTGGAAGACACCGCCGCGCGCCTGCAGAGCCGTGGTTTGAGCGTTGGCGCGTATCACGCCGGCATTGATAGCGCGCAGCGTGCCAGCGTGCAGGAAGCTTTTCAGCGTGACGATCTGCAAATCGTGGTCGCCACCGTGGCGTTCGGGATGGGCATTAACAAACCCAACGTGCGCTTTGTGGTGCACTTCGATATTCCGCGCAACATCGAATCCTATTATCAGGAAACCGGCCGCGCCGGGCGCGATGGCCTGCCTGCCGAAGCGATGATGCTTTACGATCCGGCCGACATGGCGTGGCTGCGTAAATGTCTGGAAGAGAAAGTGCCCGGCCCGTTGCAGGATATAGAACGCCACAAACTCAATGCGATGGGCGCGTTTGCTGAAGCGCAAACCTGTCGTCGTCTGGTGTTGCTGAACTATTTCGGCGAAGGTCGCCAGCAGCAGTGCGATAACTGCGATATCTGCCTCGATCCGCCGCGTCGCTACGACGGTTTGCTGGAGGCGCAAAAGGCGCTGTCGAGCATCTATCGTACCGGCCAACGCTTTGGAATGGGCTATATTGTTGAAGTTTTGCGCGGCGCCAGCAATCAGCGCATTCGCGACAACGGCCACGACAAACTGCCGGTGTACGGCCTGGGCCGCGAGCACAGCCACGAACACTGGATCAGCGTGCTGCGTCAGCTGATTCACCTCGGGATGGTAACGCAAAACATCGCCATGCATTCGGCGCTGCAACTCACCGAAGCGGCGCGTCCGGTATTACGTGCGGAAGTGCCGCTGATGCTGGCGGTGCCGCGTATCGTGACGGTGAAAACGCGCGGCAGCAGTTCGCCGAAAGTGCACAGCGGCAATTATGATCGCCAGCTGTTTGCCAAGCTGCGTAAGCTGCGCAAAGCAATTGCCGATGAAGAGAATATTCCGCCGTACGTGGTGTTTAACGATGCCACGCTGATTGAAATGGCAGAACAAATGCCGATTAGCGCGTCAGAAATGCTCAGCGTGAACGGCGTCGGTCATCGCAAACTGGAGCGTTTTGGTAAGCCGTTCCTGGTGATGATCAAAGAACATGTTGATGAAGGTTAAAGGAAAAAATTCATGCTGATGTTATTCGCCACCGTCGCGCTGGTGCATCTGGTTGCGCTGATGAGTCCCGGCCCGGACTTCTTCTTTGTGTCGCAAACGGCGGCGAGCCGCTCGCGCAAAGAGGCGATGATGGGCGTTCTGGGCATTACGCTGGGTATTGTGATCTGGGCCGGAGTGGCGCTGATGGGCCTGCATCTGATCCTGGAAAAAATGGCCTGGCTGCATGAAATCATTATGGTCGGCGGCGGATTGTATCTGCTGTGGATGGGCTGGCAGCTGATGCGCTCAGCGCGTCAACGTCATAAGCAGCCACAATCGGAAGCGCCGGTGGTTGAGCTGCCGAAAAAGGGCATGAGCTTCCTGAAAGGTTTCCTGACTAACCTGTCGAACCCAAAAGCGATCATCTACTTCGGTAGCGTATTCTCATTGTTTGTTGGCAACGACGTTGGCGCGATGGAGCGCTGGGGGTTGTTCCTGCTGATTATCGGAGAGACGTTCGCGTGGTTTACGCTGGTGGCGGCGATTTTCGCTATGCCGTGGATGCGTGATAAGTATCAGCGAATGGCGAAGTGGGTGGATGGTATGGCGGGCGTGTTGTTCGCCGGTTTTGGCATTCACCTCATCATTTCACGTTAAGCCTGGTTTACTTGCCATTTCGGTACCGGGCAGTGCTCGCCCTCCTCACGTACGACGTGTACGCTCCGGGGGCTGCGCGCTGGCCGGCACCGAACTGGCTGCGCCACCAACGGCTTTGAAGTGGGTGCGATTTTCTTTTACGCCATTCTGCGTGCGCTGGCTAGCAGCGCGCCTACTGCCATAAACAATCCACCAAAGGTGCGGTTCAGCAGCTTCATCTGCTTCGGGCCTTTAATCCAGCCGGCGATACGCGTTGCCAGCGTGGCGTAACCAATCATTACGATGATATCGACCACAATGGTGGTCACGCCCAGCACCAGATATTGCATGAGCTGCGGCTGGTGCGGCTGAATAAACTGCGGGAACAGCGCAGCGAGAAACACGATGCTTTTCGGGTTGGTGAGGTTTACCAACACGGCACGCTTAAACAGGCGGCGACGCGGCATCGCTTTGGCAACGGCGTCGAGGTCGATGCCACCCGCCGAGCGCCACTGCTGAATGCCCAGCCATACCAGATAGGCTGCACCGGCCCACTTCAGGACTTCAAACGCCAGAATCGATTGGGAAAACAGCGCACCTAAACCGGCGCCGACCAGCACAATATGAATGGCCAGACCCAGCTGCAAGCCGGTAATCGATGCCGCTGCGCCGCGATAGCCGTGACTGATGCCGGTGCTCATGGTGTTGATCGCGCCGGAGCCGGGTGAAAGGCTGAGGATGGTTGTGGTCAGCAGATAGGTTAACCACCATTCAATGGTCATGTGTGACATTCCCTGAAGTTAGCGAAGTGTGACACAATACGACAGAAAATCGCCGCACGCTACGCAGCACAGGCGCGCAAATCACGTTTTTTTCAGGGGGACGGATGCAGCAGCATAAACAGAGTTGGCTCGGACGTGAGCGAGGCTTTTCGGCCTTTGCCACCGGTCCGCTGCTCGACTTCTGGCGTCGCCGTGAAGAGTGTGAATTTACCGGCGTCGGCAACCTGAAGATTCGCTACGTCCGTTTCACCTCACCGCAACATCGCCGTGTCATTCTGGTCGTGCCTGGCCGCATTGAGAGCTACATCAAGTATCCCGAACTGGCTTACGACCTGTTCATGTGCGGCTACGATGTGGTGATTCTCGACCATCGCGGTCAGGGACGCTCTGAACGTCTGCTGGAAGATTCGCATCGCGGCCATGTGGTGGAATTTGGCGACTACGTTGACGACCTGGAAACGCTGTATCTGAAAGAGATCGTGAGTCCACATTATCAGCAGCGCTACGTGCTGGCCCACTCGATGGGCGGCGCGATTTTAGCGCTGTTTCTGGCGCGTCAGCCGCAGGCGTTTCATGCTGCGGTCTTCTCCGCGCCGATGTTTGGCATTGTGCTGCCGCTGCCCGACTGGATGGCGCACCGCATTCTGGACTGGACCGAGAAACTGCCGGCGCTGCGTGAAGGTTACGCGCTGGGCACCGGGCGCTGGCGCGCCAATCCGTTTGGCATCAACCGCCTGACGCATAGCCGCGAACGCTATCGCCGTAACCTGCGTTTTTACGCCGACGATCCGGCAATTCGCGTCGGTGGCCCCACTTATCACTGGGTGCGCGAAGGCGTGCAGGCCGGGCGGGACATCTTCAATCAGGTAGCGAACATCACCACGCCGACCTTGCTGCTGCAGGCCAGTGAAGATGATGTGGTGGATAACCGCTCACAAAATCTATTTTGTACGGCGATGGCCGCAGCAGGACATCCCTGCGCGGGCAACGCGCCGTATGTGATCAAAGGAGCGCGTCATGAGATCTTGTTTGAAACAGACGCGATGCGTGCCGAAGCGCTAAACGCGGTGGTCGATTTCTTTGAACGCCACGCTTAATCAATTTTACTTTCCGATATCAACACCCGAGGTTTACATGTATCACATCGTCGCATCCGACCTGGATGGCACGCTGCTCTCTCCGGACCATCGCCTGACGCCGTTCGCGCGCACCACGCTGCAGGAACTGGTGGCGCGTGATATCCACTTTGTCTTTGCCACCGGCCGTCACTATATCGACGTCGGACAGATGCGCGATAAGCTCGGCATTCCGGCTTACATGATCACGTCTAATGGCGCACGCGTGCACAATGCCGCAGGTGAACTGGTGTTCAGCCACAATCTTGACGCCGACATCGCCAGCGATCTGTATGGCCTGCAATATCATGACGAGCATATCCTGACGCACGTCTATCGCGACGATGAGTGGTTCATGAGCCGTCATCGTCCGGATGAGCAGGACTATTTCCGTGAATCGGTGTTTAACTATCAGGTTTACCAGCCGGGCATGCTGCCGACTGATGGCATCAGCAAAGTGTTCTTCACCTGCGAAGATCCGGAGCGGTTGATTCCCATGGAGCAGGCGATTGAAGCGCGCTGGAGCGATCGCGTGAATGTCAGCTTCTCGCTGCCAACGTGTCTGGAAGTGATGGCGGGCGGCGTTTCCAAAGGTCACGCGCTGGAAGCGGTAGCGAAACAGCTCGGCCACTCGCTGAAAGCGTGCATCGCCTTTGGCGACGGCATGAATGATGTGGAGATGCTCAGCATGTCGGGCAAAGGCTGCATCATGCGCAATGCGCAGCAGCGTTTGAAAGATACCTTGCCGACGCTGGAAGTGATTGGCAGCAACGCGGATGACGCCGTGCCGCACACGCTGCGTAAACTGTTCCTCGCCTAGAAAAAAGGGCCGGTCATCACCGGCCCTTTTTAGTTATGCCAACTGTTTCTTGTGTTTGTGCTCACTGACCATGGTGAGCAGCAGCAGAATCACTGCCAGCACCGATCCGCCAATCATCACAATGAATCCGCCGTCCCAGCCGAAATAATCCACGGTGTAACCGACAATCGCACTCGCCGCAACCGATCCGCCGAGATAGCCAAACAGCCCGGTAAAGCCCGCTGCCGTTCCGGCCGCTTTTTTCGGTGCCAGTTCCAGCGCGTGCAAGCCAATCAGCATCACAGGACCGTAAATCAGGAAGCCGATCACAATCATGCACAGCATGTCGATGCCTGGATTGCCTGGAGGATTCAGCCAGTACACCACGGTAGCGATGGTCACCAAAGTCATAAAGAACACGCCGGTCGCGCCACGGTTGCCGCGGAACACTTTGTCCGACATCCAGCCGCACAGCAGCGTGCCGGGAATACCGGCATATTCGTAAAAGAAGTAGGCCCACGAGGATTTATCCAGCGTGAAGTGCTTCACCTCTTTCAGGTAGGTCGGCGACCAGTCGAGAATGCCGTAACGCAGCAGGTACACAAACACGTTCGCCAGTGCGATGTACCACAGCAGCTTGTTGGGCAGAATGTACAGCATGAAAATCTGCTTCGCCGTCAGCTCCTGCTCGTGATCCTCGTTGTAATCCGGCGGATAATCATTTTTCCACGCTTCAATCGGCGGTAAACCGCAAGATTGTGGTGTGTCACGCATCAAGGCGAAGGCGATAATCGCGATGAGGATGGCGCCAAACGCCGGCATATACAGCGCGGCTTTCCAGTCGTTAAACCACGCCATGCCGAGCAGGAACAGCAGCGGAGGAATACCGCCGCCGACGTTATGCGCGCAGTTCCACACCGACACAATTCCGCCGCGCTCTTTCTGCGACCACCAGTGCACCATGGTGCGTCCGCACGGCGGCCAGCCCATGCCCTGGAACCAGCCGCACAGGAACAGCAGCACAAACATCACCATGATGCTGGAGGTGGCCCACGGCACGAACCCCATCACCAACATTACCGCTGCGGCAAGGATCAATCCGGCGGGCAAAAACACGCGCGGATTCGAGCGGTCTGAGACCGAGCCCATAATGAATTTCGAGAAGCCGTAAGCGATGGAAATGCCCGATAGCGCAAAGCCGAGATCGCCGCGCGAGAAGCCTTGTTCCACCAGATAAGGCATTGCCAGCGCAAAGTTTTTACGCACCAAATAGTAGGCGGCATAGCCAAAAAATATTCCCAGGAAAATCTGCCAGCGCAGACGACGATAAAGCGGATCAACACGATCATCGGCCACTTGTGGGCGATGCGGTGCAGGTTTGAAAATACTCAACATGAGTGTGGCCCTCCAGGGCGCGATATAGTTATGAGTTCCCAGCAGGTTGGGGCAAAAACAGGCAGTAAAAATGGCAAAGCGAAGTTTCCATTTCGCGCAAAGGATAGTGATGGTCACGCGCAGTTACTGTGACATGTGACACATATGTTACAGTTTTATGACAATGGAGAGCGAAAAAAACCAGGAAATGTTGTATTTCGCGCATTTTTAGCCGGTCGTAAAAATGAGGTTCGAAAATTATTCGTCGTTATTTTATCCACTTGTAAACCAGATAGTTCACCCCGATTTCGACAGTTTGTTTACACTAGCGCCACTGTTCATTTTGGGATCGTTACCGTGCCGTTACTGATCGTTACCACCATTCTGTGGGCCTTTTCCTTCAGTTTGATCGGGGAATACCTTGCTGGTCAGGTGGATTCCTGGTTCTCTGTTTTGATGCGTCTGGCGCTCGCCGCCATCGTTTTCCTGCCGTTCCTGCGCTGGCGCGGTTACCGTGCTTCCACCATCCTGCTGTATATGCTGGTGGGCATGCTGCAGCTTGGCATCATGTATTTATTAAGCTTTGAGGCTTATCTGTATCTTAGCGTGACCGAGTTCCTGCTGTTCACCGTGATGACGCCGCTGTATGTCACGCTGATCTACGATTTGCTCAGCCGACGTCCGCTGCGTATCGGCTATGCCTTCAGCGCGCTACTGGCGGTAATTGGTGCGGCGATTATTCGTTACGACAAAGTCAGCGACCATTTCTGGTTTGGCTTGCTGCTGGTACAGGCGGCAAACATCTGCTTCGCCATCGGCATGGTGGGCTACAAACGCCTGCAGGAAACTCGCCCGATGCCGCAGCACACCGCATTTTCGTGGTTCTATCTGGGCGCGGTGATGATCGCGGTGATCGCCTGGAGCTTGTGGGGCAATCCGAACAAACTGCCGACCACGTCGCTGCAGTGGGGCATTCTGGTGTGGCTGGGCGTGGCGGCTTCAGGTTTGGGTTACTTCATGTGGAACTACGGCGCTACGCAGGTGGATGCTGGCACGCTGGGTATTATGAACAACATGCATGTGCCAGCGGGCTTGCTGGTGAATCTGGCGATCTGGCAGGAGAAACCGCATTGGCCAAGTTTTCTCGCCGGTGCCGCCGTGATTTTCGCATCCCTTTATGTGCACAAACGCTGGGTGCTAGGCAAGACGGCCCAAAGCAACGCATAGGCTAAAAGGGAAGGGATAGCGCGGCAGAGGAGCAAAGCATCCGAGCCATGGATGGCGAGGCTGATCCACAGGGAAGTGGTTTCCCTTTGCGATCTGCCGCGCTATCCCTGACCCGGCTCGAACAAAGAAGCGATTAACCCTTCTTAGCCGGCCCCGGACGATGAATCATCGTCAACCCTTTCAGGAAATTACGCAGAATCTGATCGCCGCATTCGCGGAAATTTTTATGATCCGGGTTGCGGAAAATCGCGCCAACCTCAGCCTGTGAAATCTTGAAGTTCGCTTTCAGCAGCACATCCGGAATATCGGTGGTCTTCAGCTCAAAGGCGATACGCAATTTCTTCATGAAAATGTTGTTATTCATGCGGCGCTCAATCGAAGGCGCGGGCGCATCTTCACTCTTACCGCGACGGTAAAAAATCAGACCGTTAAGGAAATAGCCCATCAATACATCTGGCAGCTTGCGAAACGCGGCATCGTCATCTTTCTTCATCCACGCCTGCACGTCTTCCAGCGGCACTTCACTTCCCGCCAGGGCAAAAATCTCCACCACTTTGCTATCGCTCAAATCCAGCATATAGCGCACGCTGCGCAGAACATCGTTACTCATCATGGTGAAACTCTCTTGGTCGCGGGTTGAGGCGGCGCATTATAGAGCAGGCGGGGCAGGGATAATAGCGCGGGCGACCTTCGCCGCCCAACAACATCAGGATGAGGTGATTTGCAGTGAGCCGGGACGCGCGGCATCGCGCACGAAGGGCAGATGTTCACAGGCGTGCTGACGGGCAAACCGCACAAAGGCTTCCATTACCGGTTGACGCTGCTCGCCTTCGCGTACGGCGGCATACAAGCGGCTCCACAAACCATTGCCTAAGGTCTTGGTCACCACCAAACCCTGCTGCTCAAAATTCTCTACTACCCAATGTGGCAACGCGGCGATGCCCATGCGCGCCGACACCATCTGAATCAGCAGCAGCGTGTTATCGACGCTCTTCAAGGCTGGACTGACGCCCGCAGGCTGCAGGAAATGGCGCCACACATCCAAACGCTGACGCTGCACCGGATAAATCATCAGCACTTCATCGGCCATATCTTCCGGAGCAATGTGCTCAAGCTGCGCCAAAGGATGATCCGGTGCCATCACCAAACGCACTTCAAAATCGAACATCGGTGAATAAAACAATCCACTGCGCGGCAAAATATCGGAGGTCAACACCACATCCAGCTCGCCCTGTTGCAACGCGGGTTGCGGATCAAAGGTCACGCCGGATTTGAAATCCATCACCACCTGCGGCCAGCTCTGGCGGAAATTATTTAGCGCGGGCGTCAGCCACTGAATACAGCTGTGACACTCAATGGCGATACGCAACGTGGCCTGATGCGGCTCATGACACGCCTGCAAAGCCTGCTGAATCTGCGGTAAAACCTGCTCAGCCAACTGCAGCAAAATCTCTCCCTGCGGCGTAAAACGCAGCGGCTGGCTTTTACGCACAAACAGGCGAAAACCCAGCCGCTGCTCCAGATCGCTGAACTGGTGGGATAACGCCGATTGCGTCTGATGAAGCTGGGAGGCGGCGGCAGCTAACGAGCCGGTGTTCCGTAACGCCTGCAGCGTCCGCAGGTGTTTGAGTTCGATCATGAGAATCCTTCACATCGAGATTGAACAAATTGCGCTTGAGGAACATACAGTACCCGCAGATTATGGCGGTGTAAACATCTGGACGGCTAAACATCTCTGCCCCCTATTCAGTTAAGAATATCTGGAGAACAGAAAATGACCATTCTGAACCATACTCTCGGTTTCCCTCGCGTTGGATTGCGTCGTGAATTGAAAAAAGCACAGGAAAGCTATTGGGCAGGTAAAAGCTCACAGGAAGAGCTACTGGCGGTGGGGCGTGAACTGCGCGCCCGTCACTGGCAACAGCAGAAAGAGGCGGGCGTGGATCTGCTGCCAGTGGGCGATTTCGCCTGGTACGATCACGTACTTACCACCAGCCTGCTGTTGGGTAACGTGCCAGCTCGTCACCAAAATCAGGATGGCTCGGTCGATCTCGACACGCTGTTCCGCCTTGGCCGTGGCCGCGCACCAAGCGGTGAACCGGCGGCAGCGGCGGAAATGACCAAATGGTTCAACACCAACTATCACTACATGGTGCCGGAATTCACTCAAGGGCAGCAGTTCAAACTGACCTGGACTCAGTTGCTGGATGAGGTTGATGAAGCGCTGGCGCTCGGGCACAAGATTAAACCGGTGCTGCTGGGTCCGGTTACCTATTTGTGGCTGGGTAAAGTGAAAGGTACGCCGTTCGACCGCCTGTCACTGCTTAAAGACATTCTGCCGGTTTACCAACAGGTGCTGGCTGAACTGAAAAAACGCGGCATCGAATGGGTACAAATCGATGAGCCAGCACTGGCGCTGGAACTGCCGCAAGCGTGGCGCGATGCCTTCAAACCGGCTTACGACGCGCTGCAGGGCGAAAGCAAATTGCTGCTCACCACCTATTTCGACAGCATCGGTCAGAATCTCGACGTGATCAAAGCGCTGCCGGTGCAAGGTCTGCATGTTGACCTGGTCCACGGCAAAGACGACATCCAACAGGTGAACCAGCAGATTCCCGCGGATTGGCTGCTCTCCGTCGGCGTAATCAATGGCCGTAACGTCTGGCGTGCCGATCTCAGCAGCTGGTTTACGCGCCTGCAGCCGCTGGTGGGGCAGCGTCAACAATTGTGGATTGGATCATCCTGCTCACTGCTGCACAGCCCAATCGACCTCAGCGTGGAAACGCGCCTCGATGAGGAAGTGAAAAGCTGGTTCGCCTTTGCTCTGCAGAAGTGCACTGAGCTTGCACTGCTGAGTCATGCACTGAACAACAACGATGCCGCTTCGTTGGTTGAGTGGAGCGCACCGATTCGTGCGCGTGCCAACTCCACGCGCGTTCACAATGCCGCAGTCGGCGAGCGTCTGGCGAAAATTCAGGCCAGAGACGTTGAACGTGCCAGCAGCTACTCCGAGCGTGCCAAAGCGCAGCGTCACCGCTTTAACCTGCCAGCGTGGCCGACCACCACCATAGGTTCATTCCCGCAAACCACCGAAATTCGCGGCCTGCGCCTCGACTTTAAAAAAGGCAACATTGATGGTGGAAACTATCGCACTGGCATCGCCGAACACATCAAACAGGCGATTGTGGAGCAGGAACGTTTGGGCCTCGACGTGCTGGTGCATGGCGAAGCAGAACGTAACGACATGGTGGAATACTTCGGCGAAAACCTCGACGGCTTCGTATTCACCCAAAACGGCTGGGTACAGAGCTACGGCTCACGCTGCGTTAAACCGCCGATCATCATCGGCGACGTAAGCCGTCCGCAAGCCATCACCGTTGAGTGGGCGAAATACGCGCAGTCGCTGACCGATAAACCGGTGAAAGGCATGCTGACTGGTCCTGTGACGATTCTCTGCTGGTCGTTCCCGCGTGAAGATGTAAGCCGTGAAACCATCGCTAAACAGATTGCGCTGGCGCTGCGTGATGAAGTGGAAGATCTGGAAAAAGCCGGTATTGGCATTATTCAGATTGATGAACCGGCACTGCGCGAAGGCCTGCCGCTGCATCAGTCCGATTGGGCGGCGTACCTGACTTGGGCGGTGGATGCGTTCCGTCTCAATGCCGCCGTGGCGCAGAATGAAACCCAGATCCATACCCACATGTGTTACTGCGAGTTCAATGACATCATGGACTCGATTGCCGCGCTGGATGCGGACGTTATCACCATCGAAACCTCACGTTCCGATATGGATCTGCTGGATACCTTTAAGGAGTTCGACTATCCCAACGAAATCGGTCCGGGCGTGTATGAGATTCACTCACCAAACGTGCCGAGCGTGGAGTGGATAGAAGAGTTGCTGCGTAAAGCGGCGCAGAGCATCCCGGCAGAACGTCTGTGGGTTAACCCGGATTGTGGCCTAAAAACGCGTGGCTGGGCGGAAACCCGTCAGGCGCTGGCGAACATGGTAAAAGCGGCGCAGAACCTGAGGGGTGAAACGGTTTAGTCGTTAAGAATGAAATTGGGGGCGCATACGCGCCCCTTTTTATTACGCGTTCGGTGCTACGCCATATTGCGCGAACCACGCCAGCATGCGTTGCCAGCCATCTTTGGCGGAATCAGCGTGATAGCTCGCACGATAATCCGCGTTGAAAGCATGTCCCGCATCCGGATACACCACGATCTCCGCTTTAGCATTGGCGGCATGCAGCGCCTGTCGCATCTTATCAATGCTCTCCAGCGGGATGCTCTCATCCTGACCACCGTAAAGACCCAGCACCGGCGCATTCAGATCCACCGCGATATCGATCGGGTGCTTCTGTTGCTTCAGCGTCTTCTCACCGTCTAAACGGCCATACCACGCCACCGCTGCGCGAACCTGCGGATTGTGCGCGGCAAACAGCCAGCTAATGCGTCCGCCCCAGCAGAAACCGGTAATCGCCAGGCGACGGATATCACCATCGTGGCGCGTGGCCCAGTTGGCCACATGATCGAGATCGGACAACACCTGCGAATCCGGAACTTTGCTCACCAGCTCTTTGAACAGCGTGGGAATGTCGTGGTAATCGTTGGGATCGCCTTCACGGAAATAGAGTTCCGGAGCAATCGCCAGATAACCTTCCAACGCCAGACGGCGGCAGACATCGCGGATATGCTCGTGCACCCCGAAAATCTCCTGCACCACCAACACAACCGGCAAGGTGCCTTGATACTCTTTTGGTCGGGCGTAATAGGCGGGCAGATTTTCGCCCTGGCTCGCAACTGAGGTCTCGCCAGCATGAATCGCGTCGCTGCCGGTAATAATGGTGCTGCTTGCGGTGGGCTGAACGGCCGGTGCAAAGCCGCCGGGTGCCGTTTTTTGTGCCATATTGTCTTCGGTTTTCATTGTTCTCTCCGTGCTAGCAAATGCGCAATCACGTAACTATAGCCTGGCGAAGTGAAGCAAGGCTGGCGTAGGGTGCAGAGGGATTTTTTCACGTGTGCTGCTTCTCTATTAACATTGCCAACAACACTTACACAGCACCGCTTGTAGCAATTCAGAATTGCACAGCGTTAATGTGTGATTTATGTCACATAATGTTTTTCTGATAATGTAAGTTTCATTATCGATGGTGAATTGAGTCACATATTTATGCCGCCTGCTCACGTAGAGTGGCGCGCTCATCCCCAATTATCAGGAGTCTGTTATGGCCCAGTCTGACGTTTTCCACCTTGGCATTACTAAAGCTGATTTGAAAGGAGCCACGTTGGCCATCGTGCCTGGCGATCCTGAGCGCGTAAAGAAAATCGCCGCGCTGATGGACAATCCACAGCATCTGGCTTCACACCGTGAATTCACCAGCTATCTGGCCGAAGTGGATGGCAAACCGGTTGTGGTGTGCTCCACCGGTATCGGCGGACCTTCAACGTCAATTGCGGTTGAAGAGCTGGCGCAACTGGGTGTGCGCACCTTCCTGCGGGTTGGCACCACTGGCGCTATTCAGCCGCATATTAATGTGGGCGATGTGCTGGTCACTACCGCTTCGGTACGCCTCGACGGTGCCAGCCTGCACTTTGCGCCGATGGAGTTCCCGGCCGTGGCTGATTTCACCTGCACCACCGCGCTGGTGGCAGCGGCAGAAGCGTGCGGCGCGAAAACCCACATTGGGATTACCGCCTCATCTGACACCTTCTATCCAGGCCAGGAACGCTACGACACTTTCTCCGGTCGTGTGGTGAATCGCTTCCAGGGCTCAATGGAAGAGTGGCAGCAAATGGGCGTCCTCAACTATGAGATGGAATCCGCTACACTGTTAACCATGTGCGCCAGTCAGGGACTGCGTGCCGGCATGGTGGCTGGCGTCATCGTGAACCGTACGCAAAAAGAGATCCCGGATGCCGCGACCATGAAGCAGACCGAAAGTGATGCGGTGAAAATTGTGGTTGAAGCCGCGCGTCGCTTAATTTAGTGCGCCAGTCAGGGATGAATTCGAGACCAGGCTTATAAGGAATCCCGCTATTTCCTGATTAGAATGCGCGCAATTTCAGCAGCTACTGAGAAATTTCTTATGCGCAAAATGGTTTCTGTCTCACGTCCCAATTTCATGAATAATCCCGCTACTGCACAATCACGCGTTGAAGGTGCAGCAGCGAGATTTCGCCAGGCGATGGCGGCGAATAATTATCCTCTTGCGCGTCAATGCTGTGAAGAAGTGCTGCGCGTCTTGCCCAATCATATGCAGGTGCTCAGCGACTACGCGCTCACCCTGATGCGCGTTGGCGAATACAAAAAATCTTATAAAATTTACCAGAAGATCTACCAGGCTCCGGCCGCGCAGCGTGCGCAGGCATCGGAAACCTGGCTGGATGGATTAACCGAAGTGTGCGGCTGGTTGAATAAAGAAGATGAGTTGGCGCGGTACGGCCTCGAATCGCTGCAGAAATCCGATGTGACCTTCAGTAAAGGGGCGAAAGTCGCCTTCCCTTCTGAGGCACCACCGCCGATCAACCGCAGTAATCCGGCAGAAAATATCATCTCCTTTAGCCTGTATGGCAGTCAGCCACGCTACTGCGAAACCTTGATTAAAAACATCGAAGTGGCGCGCGAGCTTTATCCCGACTGGATCTGCCGCATCTATCTCGACGACAGCGTGCCGCAGCACGTCTGGCAGCGCCTGACGCAGCCAAACACCCAACTGGTGGATATGTCGCATGAGAAAACTATCTTCCCAACGCTGTGGCGTTTTCTGGTGATGGACGATACCAGCGTCAAACGCTACATCGTGCGTGATGCGGATTCGTTGCTGTCCGAGCGCGAAGTCGTGGCGGTAGAAGCCTGGCTGACTTCGCCTTACTGGTTCCATCATATGCGCGATTACTTCTCGCATACCGAGCTGCTGCTGGCGGGCATGTGGGGCGGCTGCCACGGCGTGTTCCACAACGTTGAGCAGCAGATGCGTGACTTTATCGCGCAATATGAAGGCAGCGAACGATTTACCGATCAGTACTTCCTCAAAGTGGCGCTGTGGCCGACGGTACGTGAGAGCATCTTGAATCATGACGATATTTTCCGCTTCCATCATGCACAACCGTGGCCGGCGCATCAGCCGATTCGCTGGCAAACCGACAGCTTCCACGTCGGTAGTAACGCCGGTTTTGCCAGCATGGCGGGCCAGGTCGAAAACGCTGAGAACGGCTGGCAGCAGGTTGAGATCACCTACGACGGGAAAAGCTGGACCTATCCGGCCAAAATCCAGGGTGAAACCGAATGGGTGTTGCCGATGCCCTTCTTCCTGATTGATGCGTGGAAAGCGGGCGATCTCACCGTAAAAGCCCTCTAATTAGAGAACGTTTTCCCTAAATAATTCGAGTCGCAGGAAGGCGGCAAGCGGCGAATCTCCGGGAGCTTACATCAGTAAGTGACTGGGGTGAGAACGTGCAGCCAACGCATCTGCGGCTTGAAGTATGAAGGGAAAAAAATCTGGACATTCATACAGTAGAGCTCTACCTTTTCCCTCAGCAAGTCGATCCGCGGGGGGATTATGGATCAGCAACTTATCATTAGCGGCGCGCTGGCGCTGGCCGGTTTGGGCATTGGCTGGATCATTGCTCAACTGCGCGCCGGTCATCAGCACGCCAGCTTCACCACCGAGCGTCGCCTGCTGGAAGAGGCGCAGCAGCGTCAGCAGCAGCAGCTCGAACAGTTACAGCAGCAAATCCAGCAACGCGAGCAGGAGATGCGCCAGCTACACGGTGCACTGAGCGGTGCGCAGGAACGTTTGCAGCAGCTTGATTACTGGCGCGGCGAAAGTGAACAACTCAGCCGTGAACTGCGAAATCAGCTGGAAGTGAACAGCGCGCAGGAAGCCGAACTGCGCGAAGTGACCATTCGTCTTGAAGAGACGCGCTACGGTGCAGAAGAGAAGCAGCGACTACTGACCAACAGCGAACAGCGCCTCAGCGCGCAGTTTGAAAATCTCGCCAATCGCATCTTCGAAAACAGCGGGCGGCGCGTCGATGAACAAAACCGTCAAAGCCTGAATAGCCTGATTGGTCCGCTGCGCGAACAGCTGGACGGTTTCCGCCGTCAGGTCACCGACAGCTTTGGCCTGGAAGCGCGTGAACGTCACACGCTGACCCACGAAATTCGCCAGCTACAACAACTCAACGCACAGATGGCGCAGGAAGCGGTCAATCTTACTAAAGCGCTGAAAGGCGACAATAAAATTCAGGGAAACTGGGGCGAAGTGGTGTTGGCCCGCGTGCTGGAAGCATCGGGCCTGCGTGAAGGCTACGAATACCAAACGCAGGTTAGCGTGCAGCTGGAACAGCAGGGCAGGATGCAACCGGATGTGATCGTGCGTTTGCCGCAGGGTAAAGATGTGGTGATTGACGCCAAAATGACGCTGGTGGCCTACGAACGCTACTTCAATGCCGACGATGAAGCCACGCGTGAGCAGGCGATTCAGGAACACATTAGTGCCATGCGCGGACACATTCGCCTGCTGAGCCGTAAAGATTACCAACAATTGCCCGGTTTACGCTCTCTGGATTATGTGTTGATGTTTATCCCGGTGGAACCGGCGTTTCTGCTGGCGATTGATCGTCAGCCCGAGCTGATTAGCGAAGCGTTACAGCAGAACATTATGCTGGTTAGTCCCACCACTTTGCTGGTGGCGCTGCGTACTATCAATAATCTCTGGCGTTATGAGCATCAAAGCCGCAACGCACAGCGCATCGCCGACCGGGCAACGCGGCTGTACGACAAAATGCGGCTGTTTGTCGATGACATGAGTGGCATCGGGCACAATCTCGACAAAGCGCAGCAAAGCTATCATCAGGCGATGAAAAAGCTGTCTGAAGGGCGCGGCAATCTGATCGCACAAAGTGAAGCGTTCCGTTCGCTTGGCGTGGAGATCAAACGTCCGATTAATCCGCAACTGGTTGAACAAGCGCAGCCGGAAGAAGCGGATGAAGATTGGGCAGACGATCGCACCGAGGATGAAAACGTTGCAGAACCAACAACAGACTCGCTGCGCCGCATCAACGAATAGCACGGTGGTCGCGTGCTCGTGTAGCGCGACTCTGATACACTTCGGCAAGAATTGTTTGTGGAACAGGTAAAACCGATGGCAGATGAATCACAGCAGGAAACTACCCATTTTGGCTTCCAGACCGTCGCGAAAAGCGAAAAGGCCGATAAAGTTGCGGACGTGTTTCACTCCGTCGCGGCAAAATATGACCTGATGAACGATTTGATGTCGTTTGGCATCCATCGTGTCTGGAAGCGTTTTACCATTGACAGCAGCGGCGTGCGCCGCGGTCAGCGCGTGTTGGATCTGGCGGGTGGTACCGGCGATCTCACGGCAAAATTCTCACGTCTGGTGGGCGAAACCGGCCAGGTTGTGCTGGCAGACATCAACAGCTCGATGCTGAAGATGGGCCGCGAAAAGCTGCGTAATCTCGGCGTGTCGGGCAATGTCAGCTATGTGCAGGCGAATGCCGAAGCGCTGCCGTTCCCGGATAACTACTTCGATTGCATCACCATCTCATTCGGCTTGCGTAACGTGACCGAAAAAGAGAAAGCGCTGGCATCAATGTTCCGCGTGCTGAAGCCAGGCGGACGTCTGCTGGTGCTGGAGTTCTCGAAGCCGCTGCTGGAGCCGCTCAGCAAAGCTTACGATACCTATTCATTCCACATTCTGCCGCGTATTGGTCAGTTGGTGGCGCAAGACGCTGAAAGCTATCGCTATCTGGCGGAGTCGATTCGTATGCATCCCGATCAGGAAACCCTGAAAGCGATGATGAACGATGCGGGCTTTGAAAATACCACCTACTTCAACATGACTGGCGGTATTGTCGCGCTGCATCGCGGATTTAAATTCTAATCCATCATGACTTTAACTCCTCTCATCACCGGCGGTCTTGAGACCGCCCTGAACCGTGTTCTCTATCGCGATCGCAGCCTGAAAGCCGCACGCCAGCGTTTGGCTGGTAAGGTATTGATGCTGCGTCTGCAAGAGCTCGATTTTCCTTTGGTGCTGGTGTTTAGCGAATCGCAACTCGATGTGCTGAGTGATTGGCAAGACAACAGCGACTGCACGGTGAGTTTGCGTGTCAGTACTTTGCCGAAACTGCGCGATCGCCAGCAGCTCACCAGCCTGATTCGTAGCGGTGAACTGGAGGTGGACGGCGACTTGCAGGTGGTACAGCAATTCTCCGCACTGATGGATCTCGCCGAGCTGGATCCGGCGGAATATCTTGCACCGTGGATTGGCGATATCGCTGCGCAAGGCGTAAGCCAGGCCGCACAGCAGGCGCTGAAGTTCGTGCAGCAGCAGTTCATCCGCCGCCAGGATTATCTTGGTCAGGTGCTGACGGAAGAGTGGCGCGTTGCGCCGGGCGCACTGGAACTGGCATGGTTTTGCGAGGAAGTGGAAGCGATAGAACGTTCGCTCAATGCGTTTGAAACGCGTTTGGCACAGCTGGAGGCGAAATGACGCTGGGAGAAATTCGGCGCTTATACTTCATCATCAAGATCTTTCTGACTTACGGCCTTGATGAACTGATTCCCCGCATGCGCTTCACGCTGCTTTTACGCTTGTGGCGGCGCTGCATCTTCTGGATCCCTAACCAACATAAAGATGCTTCCGCCGGCGTGCGCATCCGTTTAGCGATGGAGCAGTTGGGGCCGGTGTGGATCAAATTCGGTCAAATGCTCTCGACGCGTCGCGATCTGTTCCCACCGGCGATTGCCGATGAACTGGCGGTGCTGCAGGACCGCGTTGCGCCATTTGATGGCGTGAAAGCCAAACAGCAGATTGAAAAGTCGATTGGCGGCCCGGTGGAAACCTGGTTTGAAGACTTCGATATCAAACCGCTGGCCTCGGCTTCTATCGCGCAGGTGCATACCGCAACGCTGAAATCCAACGGCCGCGCGGTGGTAATTAAAGTGATTCGTCCCGACATCCTGCCGGTGATCAGAGCCGATATGCGACTGATTTACCGTCTGGCGCGGTGGGTGCCGCGTTTGTTGCCGGATGGTCGTCGTCTGCGTCCGGTAGAAGTGGTGCGCGATTACGAAAAGACCTTAATTGATGAGCTGAATCTGCTGCGTGAAGCGGCGAATGCCATCCAGCTGCGTCGTAACTTTGACCAAAGCCGCATGCTGTATGTGCCGGAAGTGTTTTCTGATTATTGCAGCGAATCGATGATGGTGATGGAGCGCATTTACGGCATTCCGATCTCAGATATCGCCACGCTGGAGCAGCACGGCGTTAACATGAAACTGCTGGCCGAGCGCGGTGTGCAAGTGTTCTTCACCCAGGTATTCCGCGACAGCTTCTTCCATGCCGATATGCATCCCGGCAATATCTTCGTCAGCTACGATCACCCGGAAGATCCGCAATACATCGGCATCGACTGCGGTATTGTCGGTTCGCTGAACAAAGAAGATAAGCGCTATCTGGCCGAGAACTTCATCGCCTTCTTTAACCGCGATTACCGCAAAGTGGCCGAGCTGCATGTGGATTCTGGCTGGGTACCGGCCGATACCAACGTCGAAGACTTTGAGTTTGCCATTCGTACCGTGTGTGAGCCGATTTTCGAAAAGCCGCTGGCTGAGATTTCGTTTGGCCACGTGCTACTCAACCTGTTCAACACCGCGCGTCGCTTTAATATGGAAGTGCAGCCGCAGCTGGTGCTGTTGCAGAAGACGCTACTGTATATTGAAGGGATTGGCCGCCAGCTCTATCCGCAGCTTGACCTGTGGAAAACGGCCAAGCCTTTCCTCGAAGATTGGATCAAAGATCAGATTGGTATCCCGGCGATTTTGCGGGCGGTGAAAGAGAAAGCGCCGTACTGGGCGGAAAAACTGCCGGAGTTGCCGGAGCTATTTTACGACAGCATGCGCCAGCACAAATTATTGAAGCACAGCGTCGATAAACTCGTCACCGATTTAAACGTACAGCGAACACGCAATCATCAGGCGCGCTATCTGTTTGGTGTAGGCGCTACACTGTTATTAAGTGGCACCGCCGTGCTGTTAAGTCGACCGGATTGGGATTTCTTCCCGGCGCTATTAATGGCCGCTGGCATCGTCACCTGGCTTATTGGCTGGCGCAAGACAAACTGATTGTCTGCCTGGTGCAAATCGCGTAATGTCGCAAGCTAAAGCCCGAAATCATACGGGCTTTCTGTGCGTTACAGTCAACAGTTTTTCACAGAATATTAGAGGCATATCTCATGGGCGGTATCAGTATTTGGCAATTGTTAATCATTGCCGTCATTGTTGTTCTTCTGTTCGGTACCAACAAACTTCGTAACCTGGGTTCGGATTTAGGATCTTCCATTCGTGGCTTCAAAAAAGCTATGGGCGATGAAGACGATAAAAAGGATCAACCGAAAGAGCAGGACGCTGACTTCAACGCCAAAACTCTGGCAGACAAACAGCAAACCACGGCGACTAAAGACGACGCCCGGAACGACAAGCAGGTATAACTGTGTTCGACATTGGTTTTAGTGAACTGGTATTAGTGTTCGTGATCGGGCTGATTGTGCTTGGCCCGCAGCGGTTACCGGTTGCGGTGAAAACCGTCGTCGGCTGGATCAGAGCCATTCGCTCGCTGGCCGCGAATGTACAAAACGAACTGGCGCAAGAGTTGAAACTGCAGGAATTGCAGGACAGCCTGAAAAAGGTGGAAGAAGCGGGCCGTGGCACGTTGTCACCCGAGCTGAAAGAGTCGATGGAAGAACTGCGTAAAACCGCCGACTCCATGAAGCGTTCGGTGCAGCAGAGTATCGATCTCGAAAAAGAGGAAGATGAAGCCAACACTATTCATCAGACTCCGCCAGCCGCCGTGCAGCCCGTGACTTCACCTGCGGTCACGCCCGCAGCAGCAGAGCATCAAACCAGTGCGCCTGCACAGACTCCGCAGCCTACTGACGAAATCTCTGCCGCAGAAACCCCTCCCGTCGCCAGTGCTCCTGAAAGCACCGCGAAGACTTCTCTCGTAAAAGATGAACGATAAACATGGCCGTTGAAGATACCCAACCGCTCATTAGCCATTTGATTGAGCTGCGCAAGCGTTTGTTGAATTGCATCATCGCTGTTTTAGTCATCTTTTTGTGTCTGGTCTATTTCGCGAATGATATTTACCATCTGGTCGCGTCGCCGCTGATCAGCCAGATGCCAGCCGGGGCGAGCATGATCGCTACCGACGTCGCATCGCCATTCTTCACGCCGATCAAGCTGACTATCATCGTTTCGGTGTTTCTGGCCGTGCCGGTGATTTTGTATCAGGTGTGGGCCTTTGTGGCGCCCGCGCTCTATCGCCACGAACGCAAACTGGTGATGCCGCTGCTGTTCTCCAGTACGCTGCTGTTTTACGTCGGCGTGGCGTTTGCTTACTTCATCGTGTTCCCGCTGGCGTTTGGCTTCTTCGCCAAAACCGCGCCGCAAGGCGTGACCATCGCAACGGATATCACCAACTACCTCGACTTCGTCATGACGATTTTCATGGCCTTCGGCGTGGCGTTTGAGGTGCCGATTGCGATTGTGCTGCTGTGCTGGACCGGCATAACTTCACCAGAAGATTTGAAAAAGAAACGTCCTTACATGTTGGTTGGCGCGTTCGTGGTTGGGATGTTGCTCACACCGCCGGATGTTTTCTCGCAAACTTTGCTCGCTATTCCGATGTACTGCCTGTTTGAAGTCGGCGTATTCTTCTCCCGCTACTATGTGGGTAAAGGACGTCAGTCTTCGGATGAGGAACACAACACCGAATCCTGATGTCCTTAATGCAGGGCATCCCGCAGCGCGCGGGAAGATGAATCTAAACCGCCCCGTTGGGCGGTTTTTTATTGGGGAGAAGACATGTTTGATATCGGTGTAAACCTGACCAGCACGCAATTCGCAAAAGATCGCGAGCAGGTGGTAAAACGTGCGCGCGAAGCAGGCGTCACCGGCCTGTTAATTACCGGCACCAACGCGCTGGAGAGCCAGCAGGCGCGGCAGCTGGCGGCATTGCACGCGGGCTATTGCTGGTCAACCGCCGGCGTCCATCCGCACCATGCCAGTGAATGGTCGACGGAAACCGCGAATACCTTGCGTCGCCTGGCGGAAAGTGAGCAGGTGGTCGCGATTGGCGAATGTGGCCTGGATTTCAATCGCAATCTTTCGGCCCACGATCAGCAGGAATACGCTTTCGATGCGCAGCTGGCGTTGGCTGCTGAGCTACAGCTACCGGTGTTTTTGCATTGCCGTGAAGCGCACGATCGTTTTGTTGCAGTACTTGAGCCGTGGCTACCGAAGCTGGTTGGTGCAGTCGTGCACTGCTTTACCGGTACGCGTGACGAGCTGCAAGCGTGTCTGGCGCTGGGATTGTCGGTGGGCATTACCGGTTGGGTGTGCGACGAGCGTCGCGGTATGGAACTGCGTGAATTGCTGCCGCTGATTCCGGCTGAGCGCCTGTTACTGGAAACCGACGCACCGTATTTACTGCCGCGCGATATGCATCCGCGTCCCACTTCGCGCCGCAATGAGCCATGCTTCCTGCCGCATATTGTGCAGCAGGTGGCGAACTGGCGTGGCGAGGAGGCGGAAGCGCTGGGAGCGCAGGTTAATCTCAACGCGCGTCAGCTGTTTAAACTCGCTTAGAGTTTACGGAACTGTTTGTTATCCACGCTGCGCATCACCTGTTTGTTCAGCATGTTGAGCAGCAGAACGGAGCGCGTTTCACCATCCGGCTCGGCAAAAATGGCGCGCAATCCTTCGAAAGTGCCATCGGTGATGATCACTTCATCACCGCTTTGCGGGGTTTCCGCATCGAGCACGATCTGCGGCACGTCGGTTTGCAGCGCTTCGATCACATCATTTGATACGGTGGCCGGCATGGTGCCAAAGCGCACGAAGTGGCTGACGCCGCGCGTGCTGCTGATGGTGGTGGTGTGAATCGCTTCGGGATCGAATTCGATAAACAGATAGTTGGGAAACAGCGGCTCACTCACGGTGGTGCGTTTACCGCGCACAATCTTCTCCAGAGCGATCATCGGGCTGAGGCAATTCACCTCTTGCCGCTCAAGATGCTCTTTCGCGCGCAACAGTTGTCCACGTTTGCAATAGAGTAAGTACCAGGATTCCATAACCGCTCCCAAATAATGGACGCTAAGAATATCAAATCAGTTGTCAGAGTTATAGCGCATCGGCGGGTGGAAACCGGGCGCTGAAAACAATTTCACTACGATTTATCCGATTGATGCGGCTTATTTACGCTTTCTTGCAAGAAAATTGACGGCCGGCGACCATCTGTATCAGACTCCCTCCCCATCTTTCGATTGAAAAGGAGTGGCTGATGGAACTGTTCCTGTTGAGTAACGGTAAAGTGGCTGACGATGCGCCGCTGTTAAGTTACGCCCACCTGCAGCTGCATGCGATGATCGCCCAGCGCGGCATCACTTCGGCGGTGCTGGTGCCGTACGCGATTATTCGTGGCGATCACGCGCAGCGCGCGCAGGAGTTATCCGCGTCGTTAGGCATTGACGTGCGCACCGTGCACGAGTTTGCATCGCCCGTTGCGGCGATTGAACAAGCTGAGCTGATTCTGGTGAGCGGCGGAAATACCTGGTTCCTCAATCAAATGCTGCACGAGCACGGCTTGATCGTCGCTATACAACGCGCGGTGCGCGAGCGTGATGTGCCGTACGTCGGCTGGAGCGCCGGTTGCAATGTGGCAACGCCTTCCATTCGCACCACCAATGATATGCCGGTGCGCAGCAGCGTAGTGTTGCCCGCGCTGGGTTTGTTCCCGGTGCAGATCAATCCGCATTATCTTGATGCGCACGTCAGCGGCCATATGGGCGAAACGCGTGATGAACGACTGGCCGAGTTCTGTGCCGTTAACCCGCATGAATCGGTGATTGCGCTGCGTGAAGCCAGCTTCCTGCACGTGAGCGAAAATCGCCTGCGTTACTACAGCGCACGCGGTGAAGACTTCAAAGTGTTCCGTCACGGCGAGCCGATTACTGCTTATCACGATGTATTGGCGATTCAGTCGCTGGTGCCGTTTTCCTGTCAGCCTGCCTGACGCAAAACCTCAACATGTCAGCGTAAAACGCCTCTATAATGGCGTTTCACTCTGGCCGGAAAGCTAAAGCCGCATGAAATATCAGGATTTACGAGACTTCCTCGCATTGCTGGAACAGCGTGGCGAGTTAAAGCGCATCACTCAGGAGATCGATCCTGAGTTAGAGATGACGGAAATTGCCGACCGCACGCTGCGCGCTGGCGGCCCGGCGCTGCTGTTCGAAAACCCGAAAGGGTACGACATGCCGGTGCTGTGTAATCTGTTTGGCACACCCAAACGCGTGGCGATGGGCATGGGCCAGGAAGAGGTCAGTGCGCTGCGTGAAGTGGGCAAGCTGCTGGCGTTCCTGAAAGAGCCGGAGCCACCAAAAGGCTTCCGCGATCTGTTCGATAAGATGCCGCAGTTCAAGCAAGTGCTGAACATGCCGACCAAGCGCCTGCGCAATGCGCCGTGCCAGGAAGAGATTTTCAGCGGCGATGACGTCGATCTGTCGCGCATTCCGGTGATGAAATGCTGGCCGGGCGATGCTGCGCCGCTAATTACGTGGGGATTGACCGTCACGCGCGGCCCGCATAAAGAGCGACAAAATCTGGGTATCTATCGTCAGCAGGTGATCGGCAAGAACCGCGTGATTATGCGCTGGCTGTCACATCGCGGCGGCGCGCTGGATTTCCAGGAGTGGTGTAAAGCGCATCCGGGCGAACGTTTCCCGCTGTCGGTGGCGCTGGGCGCCGATCCTGCCACCATTCTCGGCGCGGTAACGCCGGTGCCGGATACACTCTCCGAATACGCCTTTGCCGGTTTGCTGCGCGGGAATAAAACCGAAGTGGTGAAGTGCGTTTCAAACGAACTCGAAGTGCCAGCCAGCGCGGAAATCGTGCTGGAAGGTTATATCGAGCCGGGCGATGTCGCGCCGGAAGGTCCGTACGGCGACCACACAGGCTACTACAATGAAGTAGATAGCTTCCCGGTGTTTACCGTGACGCACGTAACGCAACGTCGCAACCCGATTTATCATTCAACCTACACCGGACGTCCACCGGATGAACCGGCGGTGCTGGGCGTGGCGCTCAATGAAGTGCTGGTGCCGATTCTGATCAAGCAGTTCCCGGAGATCGTTGATTTCTATCTGCCGCCGGAAGGCTGCTCTTATCGCCTCGCGGTAGTAACGATCAAGAAACAGTACGCGGGTCACGCCAAGCGCGTGATGTTCGGCGTGTGGTCGTTCCTGCGTCAGTTCATGTACACCAAGTTCGTGATTGTGTGCGATGACGACGTCAACGCGCGTGACTGGAATGATGTGATTTGGGCGATTACCACCCGCATGGATCCGGCGCGCGATACGGTGCTGGTTGAGAACACGCCCATCGATTATCTCGACTTCGCCTCGCCGGTTTCCGGCTTAGGCTCGAAGATGGGACTTGATGCGACCAATAAGTGGCCGGGCGAAACCACGCGCGAGTGGGGCACGCCGATTGTGAAAGATCCGGCGGTGACCGCGCGCATTGACGCCATTTGGGATGAGTTAGCTATCTTTGCCGAGCCGCCGCAGCGCTAACGGCGGCAGACCAATTAGACCCGAAGAAAAAGGGAACGCATGACAACGTTAAGCTGCAAAGTGACTTCGGTTGAAGCGATTACGGACACGGTTTACCGCGTTCGTTTAATTCCGGCGGCGGATTTTAACTTCCGCGCCGGACAGTATTTGATGGTGGTGATGGATGAGCGCGATAAGCGCCCGTTTTCGCTGGCTTCTACGCCAATGGAAAAGGACATCATTGAGCTGCACATCGGCGCGTCGGATCTCAATCTCTACGCGATGGCGGTGATGGACCGCATCAAGAACGATCGCCAGATTACGGTTGATATGCCGCACGGCGATGCATGGCTGCGTGAAGATAGCGAGCGTCCGATCATTCTGATCGCGGGCGGTACCGGCTTCTCCTATGCGCGTTCTATTCTGCTGACCGCGCTGGCACAGCAACCCGATCGCGAGATTGCGATTTACTGGGGCGGCCGTGAGCTGATGCATCTGTACGATCTGGATGAGCTGAATGCGCTGGCGGTGAAGCATCCGAACCTGAAAGTGATCCCGGTGGTTGAACAACCGGCGGATGACTGGACCGGACGCAGCGGCACGGTACTGACGGCGGTGATGCAGGATTTCGCGTCGCTCAGCGAGCACGATATCTATATTGCCGGTCGTTTTGAGATGGCGAAGATTGCGCGTGAGCGTTTCTGCGCCGAGCGCGGTGCGCTGGAAGCGCAGATGTTTGGCGATGCGTTTGCCTTTATTTAAGGTCAACAGAACGCGATAAATCGCGCCGCTACGATGATGTGCACGGATTCGTCGCGGCGCAATGTATTGCGTAAAAAAACCGCCCGAAAGGGCGGTAACACGTGCAACATTAACGTATTAAACCCGTTCGAACACCGTGGCGATGCCCTGGCCTAAGCCAATGCACATGGTCGCCAGACCAAATTGCGCATCGCGACGTTCCATCAGATTTAGCAGCGTAGTACTGATACGCGCACCGGAACATCCCAGCGGATGACCGAGCGCAATCGCGCCGCCATTCAAATTCACTTTTTCATCCAGCTGTTCCAGCAAGCCCAAGTCTTTAATGCATGGCAGCGCCTGTGCGGCAAAAGCCTCGTTGAACTCGAACAGGTCGATATCCTGCACGCTCAATCCGGCGCGCTTAAGCGCCAGCTTGCTGGCGGGAACCGGACCGTAACCCATAATCGACGGATCGCAGCCAACCACCGCCATGCTGCGAATGCGCGCGCGCGCTGTCAGACCGAGTTCGCGTGCGCGGCTTTCACTCATGATCAACATCGCGGCTGCGCCGTCGGAAAGCGCGGATGAGCTGCCTGCGGTCACGGTGCCGTTGACCGGATCGAATGCCGGGCGCAGCGCAGCCAATCCTTCGAGGCTGGTCTCTTCGCGGATCACTTCGTCGCTCTCAAAGCGCTTCAACACGCCGTCGGCGTCGTGGCCGTAGGTCGCCACAATTTCACGCTTGAAGTCGCCGCGCTGGGTTGCTGCCCAGGCGCGCTGGTGCGAACGCAGCGCAAAAGCATCCTGCTGCTCACGCGTAATGTGATGCATGCGCGCCAGCATCTCGGCTGTTAACCCCATCATGCCCGCCGCTTTCGCCACCGTGCGACCCAGGCCCGGATGGAAATCCACGCCGTGGCTCATCGGCACGTGGCCCATATGTTCTACGCCGCCAATCAGGCAGCTGTGCGCATCGCCAACCATAATCGCACGTGCCGCGTCGTGCAGCGCCTGCATCGACGAACCGCACAGGCGGTTGACGGTGCTGGCAGGTACGCGATGCGGGATCTCCGCCAGCAGCGCGGCGTTACGTGCAATGTTGAAGCCTTGCTCCAGCGTCTGCTGCACGCAGCCCCAGATAATGTCGTCCAGCGTGGCGGGATCAACCGCCGGGTTGCGGCTCAGCAGCTCGCGCATCAAATGCGCCGAGAGATCTTCCGCCCGCACCTGACGAAACGCACCGCCTTTGGAGCGGCCCATCGGCGTGCGGACCGCATCAACAATTACCACTTTTTCCATTTTCATTACCTCAGGCACTTTGCAGCGCCGCTTCGTCAATCGGTTGCACCGCGGGATACCAGCTCTGATGCTGATGGGCTTTTTGCAACAGCAGCTCCGGCAGCGCGTACAGCGGGCCGAGCGCGGTATAACGTTTGGCCTGATCGACCACGTTGCTGTTGCCCAGCGTATCCATGTAGCGGAACGCGCCGCCACGGAACGGCGGGAAGCCTAAACCGTACACCAGCGCCATATCAGCTTCGGCCGGTGAAGCGATGATCTTCTCTTCGAGGCAGCGCACCACTTCGTTGAGCATCGGCAGCATCATGCGGTTGGCGATCTCGTCATCGCTGAACACGCGCTTCGGCTGGCAAATCGGTTCCAGCAGCGCATCGACAGCCGCATCGGCTCTCTTCTGCGCTTTGCCTTTTTTATCCTGCTCCCAGCGGTAAAAGCCCTGACCGTTTTTCTGGCCGTAACGTTTGGCGTCAAACAGCACGTCGATCGCGTCGCGATAATCTTTTTGCATGCGAGACGGGAAACCTTGCGCCATCACCTGTTGAGCGTGATGCGCGGTATCAATGCCGACCACATCCAGCAGCCACGCGGGGCCCATCGGCCAGCCGAACTGTTTTTCCATTACTTTATCGATCTGACGGAAATCCGCGCCGTCGCGCAGCAGCAGGCTGAAGGCGGCGAAGTAGGGGAACAGCACGCGATTCACAAAGAAGCCGGGACAGTCATTCACCACAATCGGCGTCTTGCCCATTTTGCTCGCCCAGGCCACCACTTTACTGAGGGTCGCTTCTGAGGTTTTCTCACCGCGAATCACTTCAACCAGCGGCATACGCGGTACCGGATTGAAGAAGTGCATGCCGCAGAAGTTTTCCGGACGTTTCAGGGCTTGCGCCAGCAGGCTGATCGGAATGGTTGAGGTGTTGGAGGCGAGAATGGCGTCCTCGCGCAGATGCTGTTCGGTCTCTGCCAGCACTTTGGCTTTGATCTGCGGATTCTCTACTACCGCTTCTACCACCACGTCGGTGCGTTCGAATCCGGCGTAATCCAGCGTGGGCTGAATGGTGGTGAGTACGCTCGCCAGTTTCGCGCCGTCAATTTTGCCGCGCTCCAGCTGTTTGTTCAGCAGCTTGCTGGCTTCGGTCATGCCCTGCGTTAACGCCTGCGGATTGATATCTTTCATCATCACCGGCACGCCTTTCCATGCCGATTGATAAGCAATGCCGCCGCCCATAATGCCTGCGCCTAATACTGCTGCTTGCTGCGGCGCACCGGCCGCACTGCTGTGCTTTTTCGCCAGGCCTTTGACGTACTGATCGTTCAGGAAGATACCGACCAGCGCGCGTGCCACATCGCTCTGCGCCAGCGGCACAAACGCGGCGGTTTCCAGCTTCAGCGCATCATCACGTCCGAGGCTGGCGGCAGCTTCAATGGTTTTCACGGCGGTGATCGGTGCCGGATAGTGTTTGCCCGCGGTTTGCAGCACCATGCTTTTGGCGATGGTGAAGCTCATGGCGGCTTCAATCGGGCTGAGTTTCAGCGGTGCCAGCTTCGGCGCGCGGCGTGTCTGCCAGTTGCCCTGCACGATGGCGTCCTGCAATACGGTCAGCGCAGCGGCACGTAGTTTGTCGCTGCTGACTACCGCATCCACCAAACCGAGTTTCAGGGCGCTGCTGCCATCAACATCTTTACCGGCGGCGATAATCTCCATCGCGCTATCGGCGCCAAGCAGGCGCGGCAAGCGCACGCTGCCGCCAAAGCCTGGCATAATGCCCAGTTTGGTTTCCGGCAGGCCAATGCGTGCGGTCGGCGTGGCAATGCGGAAGTCGGTCGCCAGTATGCATTCACAGCCGCCGCCCAGCGCATAGCCGTCGATGGCGGCCACGGTGGGCACCGGCAAATCTTCTAAACGATTGAAGATGCTGTTGGCAAACGCTAGCCACTGGCTCAGCTTCTCTTCTGGCGCATCAAACAGCGACAGGAATTCTGTGATGTCGGCACCAACGATAAATGCCGGTTTGGCCGACGAGAGCAACAGGCCGCGCAGCGCGGGTTGCTGTTCCAATACGCTTAATGCCTCGCCCAACGAGGCAACGGTTTTGGTATCGAGTTTGTTCACCGAACCGGGCGCATCGAAAACCAGCTCGGCGATGCCGTCGTCAAGCCAGTGAACTGAAAGGGTATCGCCTTGGTAGAGCATGTCCGTCTCCTGAAACCGCGAAAGTTGATCTGGTCATACCAGATGAGTTGGAGTGTGAGTGTGATGTTAATTATTTGCAAACGAGAGTTTGATTATTTGATACAACGATCACAGCGTGCGCAGCACGGCATCGCTAACACGGCTGTGCTACACTGCGGCCACTTTCGCGACATCGGAGACTAGTCCATGGATTCACTGAAAACCCTGTATCACGCGCACATCAATACGCTGCAGCAGCGAGCGCAGCAGGTGCTGGCTCGCTTTAAGCTTGATGCCATGCTGATTCATTCCGGCGAGCTGTTGACCGTTTTTCTCGACGATCACGACTATCCGTTTAAGGTGAATCCTCAGTTCAAAGCGTGGGTGCCGGTGACGCAGGTGCCAAACTGCTGGTTATGGATTGATGGCGTGAATAAACCCAAGCTGTGGTTCTATTCGCCGGTTGATTACTGGCACAACGTTGAGCCGCTGCCAAACAGCTTCTGGACTAACGATGTGGAGGTGATTAGCCTGAAGAGTGCCGATGAGATCGCGCAGCTGCTGCCAGCACAGCGTGAAAACGTAGCCTATATCGGTCCGGTGCCGTCACGTGCTTCCCAGCTCGGTATTAACAGCGAGCAGGTGAACCCGAAAGGCGTGATCGATTTCCTGCATTATCATCGCAGTATCAAAACCGACTATGAACTGGCGTGTATGCGCGAAGCGCAGAAGCTGGCGGTGGCGGGCCATCGCGCTGCCAAAGAGGCGTTCTTCTCTGGCATGAGCGAGTTCGATATCAATATCGCCTATCTGACCGCAACCGGCCATCGCGATACCGATGTGCCTTATGGCAACATCATTGCGCTCAATGAACATGCCGCGGTGCTGCACTACACCAAACTGGATCATCAGCCGCCGGCCAAACGCCACAGCTTCCTGATTGACGCCGGTGCGGAATACCTCGGTTACGCCGCTGACCTGACGCGCAGCTACGCGGCGCAGAGCAAATCGCGCTATGCCGACATGGTTGCGGCGATGAACAAGGAAGAGCTGGCGCTGATCGCCACCTTGAAAGCCGGCGTGCGCTATACCGATTATCATCTGCAGATGCATCAGCGCATTGCGCGTCTGCTGCTGAAGTTCGAGTTGGTGAAAGGCCTGACTGAAGAGACGCTGGTGGCGGAAGATTTAACCGGTCCGTTTATGCCGCACGGCCTTGGACATCCGCTCGGCCTGCAGGTGCACGATGTGGCTGGTTTTATGCAGGACGACAATGGCACGCATCTGGCGGCACCGTCGCAATATCCGTATTTGCGTTGTACGCGCGTGCTGGAACCTGGCATGGTGCTGACTATCGAACCGGGCTTCTATATTATCGATTCGCTGCTGACGAAGCTGCGCGGCGGCAAGTTCAGCCAATACTTTGACTGGGCGGCAATTGATGCACTGAAACCTTACGGCGGTATTCGTATCGAGGATAACGTGGTGGTTCACGCTAATCGCATTGAAAACATGACGCGCGACCTGCACCTTGCCTGATGGATGCTTACGACATTCCCGCTCAGGCCGTAAGTCTCAGCGAGGAAACCATCAAGAAAAGCCGCTTCATCACCTTGCTGGCGCACACGGCCGGCGTGGAAGCGGCGCGCGCGTTTGTGCAGCAGGTGAAGCAGGAACATCCTACCGCGCGGCATCACTGCTGGGCGTGGGTGGCGGGTGCGCCGGATGATTCGCAGCAGCTGGGTTTCTCCGATGATGGCGAACCTTCTGGCACCGCGGGCAAACCGATGCTGGCCCAGCTGATGGGTAGCGGTGTCGGTGAGATCACCGCGGTAGTGGTGCGTTATTATGGCGGCATCATGCTGGGCACCGGCGGACTGGTAAAAGCTTATGGCGGCGGCGTGCAGCAAGGACTGAAGCAACTGGCGCGTCAGCGTAAAGTGCCGATGGAATCTTTTACCCTGCAGTGCGATTACGCCCAACTCAGCGACATTGAACGCTTGCTGCAACGTTTTGACGGCATTATAGAAGAGAGCCATTATCAGGATCGTATTGCGCTGCGTTTAGCGTTGCCGCATGCGCAGATTGATGGCTTTCGCCAAAACCTCTCTGATTACAGCCGGGGCGCGCTGACGCTCATCCCGCTGACAAACTAAAAGCTTCTGTTTAAAGGAAACGGCTGAATGCATTTTCGCGCCATTACCCGCATCGTGGGCCTGCTGGTGATTCTGTTCTCGGTGACCATGATTTTACCGGGCCTCGTCGCCTTGATTTACCGTGATGGTGCCGGGCGCGCGTTCAGTCAGACCTTTATGATGGCGATCGTTATCGGTTCACTGCTGTGGTGGCCAAACCGCAAGCAGAAAACCGAACTCAAGCCGCGCGAAGGCTTCCTTATCGTGGTGCTGTTCTGGACCGTGTTGGGCAGCGTCGGTGCGATGCCGTTTATCTTCGCCGAGCAGCCGCATCTCTCAATCACTGATGCCTTCTTTGAGTCCTTCTCTGGCCTCACTACCACCGGCGCCACCACGCTGGTGGGACTGGATACGTTGCCTAAAGCGATTTTGTTCTATCGTCAGATGCTGCAGTGGCTCGGCGGGATGGGGATCATTGTGCTGGCGGTGGCGATTCTGCCCATTCTGGGCGTGGGTGGCATGCAGCTCTATCGCGCCGAAATGCCGGGACCGTTGAAAGATAACAAGATGCGCCCGCGTATCGCGGAAACAGCTAAAACGCTGTGGCTGATCTACGTATTGCTCACCGTGGCGTGCGCGGTGGCGCTGTGGCTGGCGGGCATGCCGATGTTTGATGCTATCGGCCATAGCTTCTCGACGATCGCGATTGGCGGGTTCTCAACCCATGATGCCAGCATCGGCTACTTTAATAGCCCAACTATCAACACCATTGTCGCGGTATTTCTGCTGATCTCGGGCTGTAACTATGGCCTGCACTTCTCTTTATTAAGTGGTCGCAACCTGAAAGTGTACTGGCGCGATCCCGAATTCCGCATGTTTATTGGCGTACAACTGACCTTAGTGCTGATCTGTACCATAGTGTTGTGGTTCCACAATGTGTACGCCAGCGGCTGGCAAACGCTGAATCAGGCGTTTTTCCAGGTGGTATCAATGGCGACCACGGCCGGTTTTACCACCGACAGCATTGCGCGCTGGCCGCTGTTCCTGCCGGTGCTGCTACTGTGCTCGGCTTTTATCGGCGGCATGGCGGGTTCAACCGGCGGCGGTTTGAAGGTGATTCGCATTCTTCTGCTGTTCAAACAGGGTTCGCGTGAACTGAAGCGATTGGTGCACCCGAATGCGGTTTACACCATCAAGTTGGGTAATCGCGCGCTGCCGGAACGTATCCTCGAAGCGGTGTGGGGTTTCTTCTCAGCTTATGCGCTGGTGTTCCTGCTCAGCATGTTGGCGATCATCGCCACCGGCGTGGATGACTTCTCGGCTTTTGCTGCCGTGGCCGCGACCCTGAATAACCTCGGGCCCGGTTTGGGTGTGGTAGCAGACAACTTCACTTCAATGAATGATGTCGCGAAGTGGATTTTGATTTTAACCATGCTGTTTGGACGCCTTGAAGTGTTCACGCTGCTGGTGCTGTTCACGCCGACCTTTTGGCGCGAATAATAAAATAGGATTGAGTAATGAAAGCGTTGATTCTGTATTCCAGCCGCGATGGACAAACCCGTGACATTGCCGCGCGCATTGCGCAGACCTTAGTGCCGCATCAACTGTGTGACGTGATCGATTTACTACAGGCACCGCAGATTGATTGGTTGCAGTACGATCGCGTGCTGATTGGTGCTTCGATCCGCTATGGCCATTTCAATCCGGCTTTGCTGAAATTTGTCACCCAGCACAAAGCACTGCTGCAGCAGCGGGTGAGCGGCTTCTTTAGTGTCAACCTGACGGCGCGTAAAGCAGATAAGTGTACGCCAGAGACCAATGCGTATACGCGCAAGTTCCTGGAGCAGTCACCGTGGCAACCCGATTGCTGTGCGGTTTTCGCCGGGGCGTTGCGTTATCCGCGTTATCGCTGGTTTGATCGCGTCATGATTCAATTCATTATGCGTATGACCGGCGGGGAAACCGATACATCGAAAGAAGTGGAGTACACCGATTGGAATAAAGTGGCGCTTTTTGCCCAGGGTTTTGCGCAGTTACCAGGCAAATCGTTGTGAAATACAGCGTTGTGGCGAAATTTAGGTCGAACAGTAATTTATTTGCAATTAACCCTTGTCAGCTCCGAATAACTCCCTATAATGCGCCACCACTGAGACGGCAAAGCGGCAACGCAGACGGCTCGGCAGGGAGTGAAAAAATTCATCCCGCCGGATGAAGACGCTGAAAAAAGTGTTTGACTCCGAAGGAGAGTAGCGTAGTATACGCCACCTCGCGACAGACGGTTCAGCCGCTGTTCGCAACGCTCTTTAACAATTTATCAGACAATCTGTGTGGGCACTCGCAG
>Ga0213826_1000032_pt1 | contig 287447 bp, 230 predicted proteins | sample MC6MC0899MG_FD_180668 | JGI IMG/M metagenome (GOLD analysis project Ga0213826, IMG submission 180668) | Enriched soil aggregate microbial communities from Iowa State University, Ames, United States - MC6-MC0899-MG | ecosystem: Environmental > Terrestrial > Soil > Unclassified | place: USA... | reverse complement strand
AATCCTGGCTTTGAACTATAAAAAAGGGTATGCAGGGAGACTGTTCGTCCTCCGCCGTCTTTTATGGATGCAGTATGCTTTCAGGAAATGGCCAGGTGGAAATTATATCTTATCGGAGTATTGGTACAGCGGCATCATCGACACTATATATACTACATTACTATTACTATTACTATTACTATTACTATTACTATTACTATTACTATTACTATTACTGATAAGGTGATCCATGTCTCCTCATGCTTTCCGCAGGGCCGACATCTTTACTTTATACTATAAAGTATATACTACAAAAGGGGTCCAGAGAAGTCGGGGTGTTTTAGTATAGCCAGCTCCCCTCCGTACAGATACTCCGGAATAAGGCATATTATAACCTGATCCGGAACTGACAGGGAACTGATTATTATTTAAGATGGGATTTATATAGAGATTACTGAGGGTTTATAGGGGGTTTCTAGGGGTTTACCTCTACTAACCCCCTCTAAACCCCCTCTTATCTCCCTGTTATACCTCCATTATATGCGAACAAGATCCCTACTTACTTATAACATGGTATCACCCTGCTAACAATAGTAGGTTTCTCCAAATTCAATTGGTTTAAAGAGGTGCTTTATGATCACTTTCGTAACAGTCAGTATCCTTATACTTCCTTCTTTTATAATATCGCTATCCCAATAGCCCAGTATACAAATTATTCATACAAATACACACCATAGAAGTTTATACAAATAACTTCTAGCAGGTGAAAAAGTAATAAGAGGATATTAGTTCACTTACAAATAGCATAACGGCAGTAATTAAATTCATTTAATGATCCAATTCCCCTTGATATAAAAAAGTTACTTTAAAACTAAAGTAAAAGCTAAACGTACAAAGTGAGATTGTACAAGATATTATTAATAGCGTCCTGTTACCAAAATCACTTCAATGCCTTTAAATAGTGTAATTTTCAATAAATAATATTTTTTTTCTATAATTAAATTTTATAGATTTGCCTACTATTTAGATTTAGTATAAATAAATTCCAAACTCAAGATATTCCAATCATAATATGAAAAAGATTTTTCTAGCAGCTTTATTACTATCGGCTTTATACGGAAAAGCCCAAAATAACAACACCTTGATGAATGCGGATTTTTGGAAAGGTTCGCCAAATTTAGCTACTGTTAAAACTGAAATCGCAAAAGGAAATAGCCCTTCAAAACCAAATGCGGCTTCATTCGATCCTGTTACTACCGCTATTTTAAATAAAGCTCCTAATGATATTATCCAATATCTAATTGAACAAGAAGGAAATAGTGTTACTAAAAAAACACACCATAGCCGCAGTTATTTACATTGGGCTGCTTCTACAGGAAATCTTGAACTTGTCAAATATTTAATAGCTAAAGGTTCCGACGTCAATTATCAAGATAGTCATGGCTTTCCTATTGCAGCCTATGCGGCATCAACAGGAAACAAAAACACAGCTGTTTACGATGCTTTATTCAAAGCAGGTGTAGATCCAAAGCAAAAATATGAAGATGGGGCGACCTTACTTTTATTGTCAGTCGCATCAGATAATGATTTAAGCATTACTGATTATTTTGTATCGAAAGGGTTATCGCTAACAGATAAGGATAACTTTGGACGTACTGCAGTCGACTATGCGGCTAAACTTGGTCATATTGAACTTATCGAAAAACTGATAAAAAGAGGCGTTAAACCAACAAATAATGCTCTTTTCTTCGCTACTCAAGGATCTAGACAGGTTACTAATGGTATTGAAACCTATAAATACTTGGTAGAAACTCTAAAGTTAGATCCAAAAGCAACAAATAAAGATGGTGCTACAATTCTACATCCATTAGTACGTAGACCCAATATGGAAGTAATCAACTATTTCCTGGCAAAGGACGTTGCGATCAACAAAGCGGACAATGAAGGAAATACCGTACTTATGGTCGCAGCTGCCGGTAAAGATGCGAAATTGGTCGAGCTTCTATTATCAAAAACAACAAATATTAACGCTGTAAATGATAAAGGAGAATCTGCATTGACAAAAGCAATTGCAAATGGCTCTTCAGAAGTAGCAGCTTTATTACTTAAAAATGGTGCTGACATCAAAGTGCTGAATAAAGATGGAAACAATCTTGCTTATTATTGGTTAAATTCATACACAGAACCTAATCCTCAAACACAAGGTGGCCAGCAACGCAATCCACAAGGAGATAGTTTTGAAGAAAAATTAACCTTATTAAAGAATAATGGCTTAACAGTCACTGATCTTCAAAAAAATAAAAGCTCTTTATTACACTTAGCTGTTGCAAAAGAGAACATAAACCTTATTAAAAGAGTCGCTGCCTTAGGAACTGATATTAATGCTCAGGACAATGATGGCATGAGCGCTTTACATAAAGCGGCTTTAATAGCAAAAGATGATACTATTCTTAAAGAATTGATTTCAATCGGTGCTAAAAAAGACCTGCTAACATCATTTGATGAAACAGCTTACGACATTGCAAAGGAAAATGACTTTTTAGCAAAAAATAATGTATCTATCGATTTCTTAAAATAACGGCATGAAAACCTCTTTAAAATTTACTGTACTTATATTTCTTATTACACTATTTAGCTCAAATTCATTTGCACAATCAAGTAAATTCAAGTGCATGATTCAAATGAATAGCTATGAGGGTGAGGGAGCATATATCATTATATCATTAATCAATCCAAAAGGCGCTTACGAAAAAACGCTTTCTGTATTAGGCCCGGATAAACAATGGTATAATACGCTTAAAGAATGGCATAAGTTTCAAACAAAATCCAACAACAAACTTAGTGCAATTACAGGCGCCTCTGTTGGTGGTGGTGACCGTGCAATGAGAACAATAGAAATTGACGATACAAAATTGAACAAAGGTTATAAATTACGTTTCGAATCGGCTGTTGAAGAACAAAAGTATCATGTCACTGACGTAGAAATTCCCTTGACAACAGAAGCATTAGCGGAGCGTGCTAGCGGCAAAGGATATATTAAATTTGTAAAATTAAGTAAAGTTCAATAATTAAAATGACCTTATCCATATGGAGGTATGCACATTTAGCTCTTGCGATCGTATCATCCCTATTTTTACTCATACTTTCCGTAACAGGAATTATATTGGCGATAGATGCAGTTAACGAAAAAACACAAGCATACCGAGTAGAAGATTCAAATACCATAACCCTTGCGCAATCCATAACGGCCTTGCGCAAGGTTTACCCTGAAATCATTGAAATAGCAGTCGATCACAATCAATTTGTCAGTATAGATGCTTTAGATGAAGAGGGTAATACCATTAAAGCTTATATCAATCCGACCACAGGGAAAGTATTAGGTGAAATCAAACCCAAAAGCCAGTTCATCCAGTGGACAACCGCCTTACACCGTTCCTTATTTCTACACGAAACAGGACGTATATTAGTCGGCCTGGTTTCCTTCATATTGCTATTGATTACCATTAGTGGACTCATCTTGATCCTTAAACGTCAGCAGCGTCTTCGCAATTTCTTTTCTAAAATAAACCGTGATTTTTTTGCTCAATATTTTCATGTTGTCAGTGGAAGATTGTTCCTCATTCCTATTTTGATCATTGCTTTATCAGGCACATATTTATTTATGGCACGAATGGAACTGATCAAGAAATCGAACGAAGAGCTTGAACATCAGGATACGCAAACTGAGAATCAAAAGGATTTCAAGGAATTTGCGATTTTTCAACAGCACACTTTAGGTACAATTGAAAAGATTGAATTTCCTTTCATGGATGATGATCCTGAAGAATTTTACACGATCAAATTTAAGGATCGTGCTGTTACAGTTAATCAGTTTAATGGCGAAATCGTTAAAGAAACAAAATATCCTTATACTGCAGCACTAGAGAAATTAAGTCTCGATATCCATACAGGCCGAACAAATGTGATTTGGGCTATTATTCTAGGTCTTGCTTCTTTAAACATTGTATTCTTTATTTATACTGGCTTTGTCATCACATTCCGAAGAACAAAAACTAAGATTAAAAATAAATATAAAGCCAATGAAGCTGAATTTATTATTTTAGTTGGCTCAGAAAATGGCAGTACTTTATTTTTTGCAAATCAGATTCATAAGCAACTACTAGCAGATGGTAAACGTTCTTTTGTAACAGCGATGAACCAATACCAAAACTATCCAAATGCGACACATATTTTAATATTCACTTCGACATATGGGATCGGGACAGCACCGACTGGAGCATCAAATTTTGAAGAGCTACTTGAGAAATTTCCTCAAGAAAAGACAGTCCAATACAGTGTAATTGGATTCGGATCGAAAGCCTACCCAGATTATTGTGCCTACGCAGAACATATAGATAAACTTCTTGCGACCAAAGAATGGGCTACCCGCTTCTTAGATCTTCATAAAATTAATGATCGATCTGCTCATGAATTTACAAATTGGGTACATCACTGGAGTGAAAAATCGTGCATTGCTCTAGCTACTGCTCCATCTTTATACCAGTCAAAAGTTGCCAATCTGCAGCAACTTCAGGTTGTTAAAAAAACAAGCCAAGATCACGCGACATTCACTGTTGTATTTAAACCTCTCAGAAAGTTAAAATTTCAATCGGGCGATCTTTTAGCAATATATCCTGCACATGATAATAGGGAACGCTTTTATTCCATTGGTGAAAATAATGGAACGATTCAACTGGAAGTTAAGCTGCATCCTAATGGATTGGGATCAAATTTTCTATATGAATTAAAGGAAAATGACCATATTGATGCCCGGGTGATGACGAATCCTGACTTCCACTTTCCTAAAGCTCCTGCTGTTATTATGATTGCAAACGGAACAGGAATTGCACCTTTTTTAGGTATGATTCAAAACAATGTAAAAACACCTCTTCGTTTATATGCTGGTTTTAGATACAACAATACACTCACACAGCGCTATCAACAATTTGCACAAGAGGAAATTATAAAAAAACATTTAACAGCCTATCAGTTTGCATATTCAAGAGAATCAACAGCACAATATGTGATGGATCTAATCAAACATGACGTACAACTATTTGTAGAACATTTAGAGAATGACGGTGTCATTATGATCTGCGGATCACTTCAAATGCAACGTGACGTCGAAAAGGTCCTTGAAGAAATGACCCTATCGCAAAAAGGTAAAGCACTGCTTTATTATAAGGAGAAGAAACAGATTCTAACCGATTGTTATTAAAAGACAAATCAATACTACTGCTCATGAGACTTCTTTGTACGATCACCTTCCTATTTATTATAACGCTTAGTCAGGCACAGGTATTACAAAAAAAGCAAGTGACTTTAATGGGCTCTGTCTTTGAAATCACTATTGTAGACCGGGATACCGCATCTGCCCGAAATCATATTGATCTTGTAATAGCAGAGGTTACACGTATTGAGAATCTCATTTCAGAATGGAGACCGGAAACCCAGATTTCGGAAGTAAACCGCAATGCAGGTATTAGACCTGTAAAAGTAGATCGTGAAGTTTTTGATCTGACCAAAAGAGCAATCGCCTATTCCCGCAATTCAAATGGAGCTTTTGATATCAGTATTGTTGCTTTAGACAAAATCTGGAAATTTGATGGCAGTATGACCGAATTACCTACGGAAGAAGCTATTCGTAAATCAGTTGAAAAAGTGGGTTATCAGCATATTATCTTAGATAGTGTCAATTGCAGTATTTACTTAGCACTCCCGGGTATGAAAATAGGTTTTGGATCAATTGGAAAAGGTTATGCAGCAGATCGTGGAAGAGCTTTGATGCAAGAAAAATATGTTGTAGCTGGCATCGTTAATGCATCCGGAGATCTATCGACCTGGGGGCTTCAACCAAATAATAAGCCTTGGTTAATAGGCATAAAAAACCCTTTCAAAGCTTATAAAACGATTAAAATATTAAAAATGCAGGAAAATGCTGTTGCGACATCGGGCAATTATGAGAAATATGCTGAAATTGACAACAGACGATATGCACATATCATCAACCCTAAAACTGGCTATCCTTCTACTGGACTGACCAGTGTTACGATCTACGGCCCTTCTGCTGAGTTTGCGAATGCTCTAAGCACCTCGATTATGGTTCTAGGTCAAGAAGAAGGTATTTTATTAGCAAAAAGATTTCCCCTCTATCATTATCTTCTGATAACTGACAACGGAACTGTTATAAAAAGCCAAAGATAAACCTAGCGCTTCTTCTCTTCTGGTTCCGGTTCAATTTCTTCCACATCATCGTCAAACAGGATTCGAACAGAAGGCGTATAGGTATCATCATTTTGTCCCGTTTTATTAGCCCAAAAAAAAGCACCTAAAAACAATAACGCAACAAATACACTACAGCCAATCAACATAAAGATGATACTCATAACACTATTTTAATATAAAAATCTTCTATAATCCCCTTCTTTTTGCAAACCATCTTGTCAAAATACTGGTGAATGATATAATCGTTACCGTACTTATAGGCATCAGTATTGCTGCAAACAAGGGAGACATTTCTCCTTGAACAGCAAAACTCAGTCCAATCACGTTATAAAAAATAGAGATACAGAAACTTAAGTGAATAACACGGACTGCATCTTTACTAAAAGCAAAAAACTTAGGTAATTTATCAAAAGATTCGCCATCCAAGATTGCATCACAACCTGGAGAAAAATTATTGATATCATCACTGACCGCGATCCCTAGATCGGCAGTTTTTAGCGCTCCAGCATCATTAAGCCCATCTCCTACCATACAGACACGATGTCCATTCTCTTTGAATAAATTGATAATATCCAATTTATTCTGTGGAGATTGATTAAACAGCAATCGTGTTGTTGAAGGAAAAATCTCCTTTAATAAATCTTTTTTTCGATCATTATCGCCCGATATCAAGTGAAGATCATAATGTTTTAAATCATGAATAATACCGGAAAGCCCGGCACGCCAAGACTGTTCCATTGCAAAACTACCCTTTACTTCACCATTAATAGAAACAAATACATAAGAAGCTTCTGCTGCTCTAGTAGGCACATCTACAAAACGGGCACTACCAATCTTGATTGTATATTGGCCAATATGCGTTACTGACCCTTCTCCAATTTTTTCTTCATACCGATTAACCGGTACAGCATCTACTCCTTCTAACCATTTTACAATCTCCCGGCTCAATGGATGACTTGAATTTCGACAAGAAGAATACACCAATATTTTTTCTTCTTCTGTTAAATATCCGTCAAAAACAATCCCATTAACAGTAGGTGACGAGATTGTCCCTGTTTTATCAAATATTATCGTGTCAATTGATGCCATCTGCTCAATGGCATCTGTGTTTTTAACGTAGAATTTGTTTCGGTCAAATACACTTAAAGCTGCAGACAATGTAAATGGAGAACTCAATGCTAAAGCACAAGGGCAGGCGATGATCAATACTGCTGTAAATGCACCCCAAGCTTTATCGGTATCTGCGTCCATCATCCAAAAAACTGTTGCAGATAGGGCAATAATCAATAAAGCAACCGTAAAATATTTACTGATATAACTTATAAATGTCTGAAACTGTTTATCATATTGTTTAAAATTTTCATTATTCCAAAGCTTGGTTAAATAAGACTGCGAAACCGATTTGACCACTTCAAGCTCAATCGCTTCAGCCATTTGACGTCCTCCAGCATAAATCACTTCGCCTAGTGTTTTAGTCACAGGTTTTGACTCTCCAGTCACAAAGCTAAAATCTATACAGGCATCCCCGCGGAGTAACACCGCATCTGCTGGTATGATCTCATTATTTCGGACTAAAATCCGATCCCCAACTTTTAAATCGGCCAGCTGAATCGGTTTTTCCTTTTCATCGTGTATCGTTGTTACAGCTACAGGAAAATAACTTCTATAATCACGTTCAAAAGAAATGTGATAATATGTTCTTTCCTGAACCCATTTCCCAATCAATATAAAAAAGACCAAACTACAAAGTGTATCCCCAAAGCCAGCCCCGGTCTGCGAGATCACTTCATATGCGGTACGTACAAATAAGATAAATATTCCCAATGCCAATGGTACATCTAAGTTCAGTCTTTTTTGACGGATACTTAAAAATGCCGATTTAAAATAATCTGAAGCACTATACAGTAAAACAGGCAGTGTAAATAAAAGATTTGCATACCCAAAAAACACCGAATAGTTTTTTTCAAAACCTGCCAGTCCAAAGTATTCAGGGAAGCTCAACATCATCGAATTTCCAAAACAAAAACCTGCTACCGCTATTTTTGCTATCAATGGATTAGCATTAATTTTTTTGCCCGCCTTAACCACATCCTGCAAGGTAATCTTTGGTTCATAACCGATACTTCGCAGTAACTGTACAAGATCACGGAGTGATAATTCCGTATGCTTAAATGTGATACTTGCTTGTCTTTTCATGAAATCAACTTTCGAGACAAGTACATTTGGGTTTAATCTATACAGGTTCTCTAATAACCAGATACAAGAGCTACAGTGAATTACAGGAATGTAAAATGTTATGATCGTGATCTGCTCATCTTTATAGTCAATCAGTTTATCGGTAATAATAGCTTCATCCAAATAAGACAAATCAGCAGTTTTATCAAGGTTTGATTTTCCTGGATGCTGGTTATAGCGATAATAACTTTGCATATTATTATCATGTAAAATCTGGTATACTGTTTGGCAGCCTAAACAGCAGAAATCATGGTTATCAAATTTATAGCCACTGGAGACAACTGCATCACCACAATGAAAACAATGCTGGTCTATTTGAGTTTGTTTGATATCCACCATTACAGATTATTTAAATAGCTTGACTAAATAATTCTTTTTCGTTTTTGGAGTTTTGTAATTTCAGATCAAAAGCCATACAGATATTGCGTAGAAAAGATCTTCCTAATTGGGTTATAAGAACACGATCCTCATGAATAAGAACCAAACCCTCTTCTACCATTTTTTCTAAACGCTTTATAATAGACTCATTTTCAAACAAACCAACCGCTAAGTTTGTTTCTCCTTTACACATCAGATCTAAAATGTTGCGTCTAATAATCAGATCTTCGTCATCAAGTAAATGCCCTTTCACAACCGGCAACCGATTGTTTTCAATCATCTTTTGATATTCCTCCACACTTTTAACATTTTGTGCAAAAGCATCCCACGAATCACTGATAGAAGATACTCCGAGACCAATCAATAAAGGACGATAACGATCTGCATATCCCATAAAATTGCGATGAAGCCTTTGCTGTTGAAATGCAATAAACAATTCATCGCCAGGTTTAGCAAAGTGATCCATTCCAACATCTCTATATCCGGCATCTTGAATAAATTGCTTTCCCAGGGTATAAAGCGCAAGCTTTTCTTCACCTTGAGGTAAGTCTAATTCAGTGTAATGACGCTGTCCAGGCTTTAACCATGGCACGTGCGCATAGCTATAAAAAGAAATACGATCCGGATCAAGCAACAGCGATTCTTTGATCGTTTCTGTTATTGTTTTCAAACTTTGTTTGGGCAGTCCGTAAATCAGATCAAAATTAATAGAAGTATATCCGATAGCACGAGCTTCTTGCATAACGCGGCGTACATCTTCCACATCCTGCTTTCTATTTATAGTAAACTGCACAAGCGGATCGAAATCCTGAATTCCCAAGCTTAATCTTCGAAATCCCAACTGATATAAATCGGCTAAGTGTTCATAAGTCGTATTGCCAGGATGTGCTTCGAAAGAAAATGATGCATCGTCTGCGACCTGAGCTTTCGATAAAATACCCGCCAGTAATTTTGCTAAATTCTCTGGAGCAAAAAAGGTAGGGGTTCCACCACCAAGGTGAATTTCAGAAATCAAAGGCGCACCTTCCTTTAATATTGCTGTGTACATCCCCCACTCTTTTAGCAAACTGTCGATATAAGGTATTTCAACTTTATGATTTTTCGTAATTCGGGTATTGCAACCACAATATGTGCACAGACTTTCACAGAATGGCAAATGAATATAGAGGCTTATCCCTGCTTTTTTTGATTTTTGATAGGTATGATATACGCGACTAGACCATTCCTTCTCAGAGAATTGGTCGCTATTCCAAAATGGAACAGTTGGGTAACTCGTATATCTAGGGGCTGCAACATTGTACTTCCGTACTAAAGACTGCAAATCTATTCCATTGTTCGAATTCATGAGATTATAATTTTACAGGACATACTTTTAAACAACAACAAGCAGTGCCCACACATTTGCCAGCACCCCACAAATTCAAATTGCGAATTGTCTGTTCGGCAATACCTTTTGGACTTTGGTCCTCATAAGGTGTATTAGCAACTTGTATATCCAACTTTCCGGCTTCAACTAAGTCGATGTGTTCTGTCCCTAAAGTACGTGTCAGAATACGTCCTACACCCATATCTTTTAACACCCGGAGCATGGAAGCTTCTAGAATATCCTGTGCCGAAATGACAACAACATCTTTCCCTGTAGCATAAACTTTTGTTTCTTCATTTAGCCCATTAGAAATTAATGTCAAATCATGCATTTTACCATTAGCTAATGCTAATAACTCCTTTTCATAGGTCTGAATACTGTAAACAACTACTTTCATGCTATCTTTTTTGATATTCTAAATCCGAACTAGAACAAAAGTAAATAGTCTTCAAATACTTACACATGAAGTTCATCAGCTTAAAAAGTGATCTACGTCACATTTTTAAGCTTAAAAATGCTCTGAAAACGAAAAAGGGTCGCATCCTTGCTGGATGCGACCCTTCTGATCAAAATATCGTGGTAATAAAAGACCTTACTGCTTAACCTTACGAAGTTTTTTAACTGAGAAAATACGAATGGCACTTTTCTCTTTTGCAATTAAATTTTCTTCTCTAAAATCGGCTAAAACACGTGAGATCGTTTCATTTGCAGTACCTGCAATTGTTGCGATTCCCTCTCTTGATATTTGAATAACACATTCATCTTCAATTGCTGTATTCACCGTTTTCTCAGCGACACTAATTAATGCATTGGCAATACGTTTACGTACTGTATCATAAGCAAATCCCAACAATTGCTCTTCTTTCTCTCTAATATTTCCCGATAGCAATTGAATAAATTTACCTGCAATCAATGGTTTGCGATAAATTAATTCAAAAAAGTCTTCTTTACTGATCAGTGCTATTTCCGATTTTTCAATAGCTTCAACATTATCAGAATAATTTTCATTCAACAGCATCGCTTCATAGCCTATATATGTACCTGCAATCTGAATATCTGTCGAAAGCTCCCGTCCATCATTATAACATAGAAAACTGCGGACCTGTCCACTCAACACAAAATAGACGAATACGGGTACATCACCCTCTTCGTAAATACTTTGTTTCTTTTTGAATACTTTAACACGAGATTTTTCAATGAGTTCTTTCAACAAAAAATCTTGTTCTTCAGGACTTAAATACAAGGAGTTTTTAACTGTTATGGCCTCGCCTATCTGTCCCCGCTTTTTAAAGCGCACATCAATGGCATTTAACAACTCAACATCATCAAAAGGTTTTGTTAAATAATCATCTGCTCCTAGCTCCATTGCTTTTCGCATATCAGACCGTTCAACTTTAGCCGTAAGGAAAATAAAAGGTATGTGTGCCGTTTCTTCGTTCTTACTTAGAATATATAAAACGCCATAGCCATCTAACTCAGGCATCATAATATCACAGAGAATCAAATCGGGCAAATGAGTTGTTGCTAAATCAACACCATCACGGCCATTTTCCGCTGCAAGTACATGATAACGTCCTGTTAACTCCAAAATCTCTGTCGTTCCTTCCCGTATATCTGTATTATCCTCTATAATTAATATTGTCTTCTTTTCCACCTACAATTATTTATTTTGGGTAAATATCATCTTAAAAAAAGCTCCTTCGTTGATAGCAGATTTGTATTCCAATAATCCGTCCATAAGATGAACATAGCGCTTTACAATGTTCAACCCTAGACCTGTACCTGGTATATTGCCTGTATTATGAGCTCTAAAAAACGGTTCAAATAGATTGATCTGATCTTCCTCCGGAATTCCTATTCCATTATCACGGACTGTGATGATGCAAATATTATCCTCGATTATAGTATTAAACTCAATGAAGGTATCTTCACCAGAATATTTTATGGCGTTTGAAATCAAATTAACCACCGTATTTTTAAGTAAGTTAGAATCCATCATAAACAGTCCAACCTCACCTGTGTGCTGATAAACAATATGTTGATTCTTTTTACAGATCAATTGCATCTCTTCGGTAATTTCTTCTGCTAATCCAACCACATTGATCATTTGCTTATTGACCGTAACAACACCTGCTTCCAACTTTTCCAGTGATAGAAAATCATTTAAGATGCTTGTTAGCAATTGAACAGAGCTCTTAATTTTACCGGTGTGTTTCAATACACTTGCAAAATCTGGTTTTTCAATATACTTATCGATCAATGAAGCTGATAACTGTACAGAGCTCAAGGGAGTTCTAAATTCATGTGAAGCCATGGAAACAAATCGCGATTTTAGCTGACCAAGTTCTTTCTCCTTCTCAAGCGATTTCGAAACTTCAGCCTTTGTTTTCTCCAGTTCCGAAACAAGCATAATCAAATCTTTCGTTCTTTCGCTCACTTTCTGTTCAAGCTCGACAGCATGTTTTTTCAATCGGTTTTCCGCGGCTTTTTCTCTTGTAAGATCATGAATAAAGCCTGTAAAAATATTTCTATTTTTATACCACACCTCACTCACTGCCAAACGAAAAGGAAAGGTGGTTCCATCTTTCTTTCTTCCAAGAACCTCCCTTCCTATTCCAATTATCTTTTTGTGCCCTGTTCTTTTATAATTATCGATATAGCTATCATGGCGACTATGATCCGGTTCGGGCATTAACATCGAAACATTATTACCGATAACTTCATGATCTGAATAACCAAATAAACTTGACGCTGCCGGATTAATAGATTCTATCAATCCCCGATTGTCGATCGTAATAATTCCATCAATAGCATGATCAATAATTGCTTCTAAAAGCTTCGCACTATCCATTTACTATTTCACTAGTTTTTTATACTTAAGACGGTGTGGAGTGACATCGCCAATTCTTTTCTTTCTATTTTCTTCATATTCTGAATAGTTCCCTTCGAAGAAATATACCTGAGAATCACCTTCAAATGCTAAAATATGCGTACAGATACGATCTAAGAACCATCTATCGTGGGAAATAACAACTGCACAACCACCGAAATTCTCCAAACCTTCTTCCAAAGCACGTAAAGTATTCACGTCAATATCATTGGTAGGCTCATCCAGAAGAAGTACGTTCGAACTTTTCTTCAATGTAATGGCCAAGTGTACACGGTTACGCTCACCTCCAGATAACACACCAACTTTTTTCTGTTGGTCTGCTCCATTAAAGTTAAATTTTGAAACATACGCTCTCGAGTTTGATGAGCGGTTGCCCAACATGATATTCTCGTTTCCATCAGTAATATTTTCCCATACTGATTTCTCCGGATCCAAGTCATCATGGTTTTGATCCACATAACCAAGAGCTACCGTTTCGCCGACTTTAAATGTACCCGTATCAGGCTGTTCCTGTCCTGTAATCAAGCGGAACAAAGTTGTCTTACCGGCACCATTGGGACCAATAATACCCACAATACCTGCAGGAGGCAGTGAGAAACTTAAGTTTTCAAATAAGATACGGTCACCGTAAGATTTTGAAATATTATCTGCTTCGATCACGACATTACCTAAGCGTGGTCCCGGTGGAATGAATAATTCTAATTTCTCTTCACGGTCTTTCGTTTCCTCTGAAGCTAATTTCTCATAATTATGAAGACGTGCTTTAGATTTGGCATGTCTAGCTTTAGGAGCCATACGTACCCATTCCAATTCACGTTCTAATGTTTTTTGACGTTTTGACTCTGTTTTTTCCTCTTGCGCTAAGCGTTTAGATTTTTGATCTAACCAAGAAGAATAGTTTCCTTTCCAAGGAAGACCTTCACCGCGATCCAATTCCAGAATCCATCCAGCGACATTATCCAAGAAGTAACGATCGTGGGTAACAGCGATAACTGTACCTTTATATTGTTTTAAATGTTGTTCTAACCAATCGATAGACTCAGCATCCAAGTGGTTGGTTGGCTCATCTAATAATAAAACATCCGGTTCTTGTAGCAAAAGACGACACATTGCCACGCGACGGCGCTCCCCTCCTGACAAATTGGCAATCTTAGCATCAGGCTCTGGACAACGTAAAGCGTCCATGGCACGTTCTAATTTTGAGTCAATTTCCCAAGCATTGGTTGCATCAATAATATCCTGAAGTTCACCTTGTCTAGCCAAAAGCTTATCCATTTCATCTGCATTTTCATACACTTCAGGTAAGCCAAATTTTTCATTAATTTCTTCGTACTCTTTCAGAATACCCGTGATCTCGGCAACACCTTCTTGAACAATTTCAAGTACTGTTTTTTCCGGATCTAAAATAGGTTCCTGCGCTAAATAACCCACAGAATAACCTGGTGAGAAAACAACTTCACCTTGAAAAGATTTATCTAAACCAGCAATTATCTTTAACAGTGAAGATTTTCCGGAACCGTTAAGACCGATTACACCAATCTTTGCACCGTAGAAAAAAGAAAGGTAAATATTTTTTAAAACTTGTTTTTGAGGAGGGTAGATTTTGTTGACACCCGCCATTGAAAAGATTATTTTTTCGTCTGACATACTAATCAATTATTCTTTGTTTGGACAATAAATACACACAAATGTAAACTTTTATACTGACATTTTGATCGATTTAATAGCATGGCTTAATTGTTGATAAATATTACTAAAATATTAAGGATTGATAAAGTAAATTTATTACATTTATATCATTCTTGGTCATTAAAAGAAAGGTAAATTACATGGAAGCAAAATTTTCACCGCGCGTAAAAGATGTCATATCGTACAGTAGAGAAGAGGCTTTGAGGTTGCGTCACGATTATATTGGCACAGAACACTTGTTGTTAGGTTTGATTCGTGAAGGTGATGGCATGGCAATTAAGATTTTGAAAAATATCGGAATTGACACTGCGGCTTTACGTCAGTCAGTAGAGGAGGCCGTGAAAAGCTCAGCTGTATCTCGCGCTCCAATTGGCAATATGCCACTTACTAAACAAGCAGAAAAAGTACTTAAAATCACATATTTAGAAGCTAAAATTTTTAAAAGTGAAATCATAGGAACAGAGCATTTGTTATTAGCTATTTTGAGAGATGAGGATAATATCGCTTCTCAAATACTACAACAATATCAAGTGAGTTATGATATCTTCAAAGCGGAAGTAGAACAAAATAAAACAACTATCCGAGATGAAGCTCCAGGTTCGTCCACTGGTGATGACGATTATCCTGAAGAAGAGCAATTCATCCAACCTAAGAAGGTTTCTGACATTAAATCTAAAACTCCGGTTTTGGATAACTTTGGTCGCGATTTAACAAAAGCTGCGGAAGAAGGTCGTCTTGATCCTATTGTAGGTCGTGAAAAAGAAATTGAGCGTGTTTCTCAGATTTTATCACGTCGTAAGAAAAACAATCCGTTGTTAATCGGAGAGCCGGGTGTTGGTAAATCTGCCATTGCAGAAGGATTAGCATTACGTATTGTACAACGTAAAGTATCGCGTGTACTGTTTAACAAACGCGTCGTTACGCTTGATCTCGCATCTTTAGTGGCTGGTACAAAATACCGTGGCCAATTTGAAGAGCGTATGAAAGCTGTGATGAACGAATTGGAAAAATCTCCAGATGTGATTTTATTCATTGATGAGATTCATACCATTGTAGGTGCTGGTGGAGCTTCGGGTTCATTAGATGCATCCAACATGTTCAAACCTGCTTTAGCAAGAGGTGAGATTCAATGTATCGGTGCAACTACATTAGATGAGTACCGTCAGTACATCGAGAAAGATGGAGCTTTGGATCGTCGTTTTCAACGCGTCACCATTGAACCCGCAACTCGTGATGAGACTATTGAGATTTTAAATCGTATTAAAGAAAAATACGAAGAACACCATAATGTCAACTACACTCCTGAAGCTATCGAAGCTTGTGTAAGTTTAACGACTCGTTATATTACCGATCGTTTCTTACCGGATAAAGCTATCGATGCGCTGGATGAAGCTGGTTCACGTGTGCATTTAACAAATATACATGTTCCACAATCCATCATTGATATCGAAGAGAAAATCGAAGAGATCAAATTGGAGAAAAATCGTGTTGTTCGCAGTCAAAAATATGAAGAAGCTGCAAAACTACGTGATACTGAGAAAAAACTGTTAGAGGAACTTGACCGTGAAAAATTAGCATGGGAAGAGGAAACGAAAGCAAAACGTTATGTCGTAACCGAAGATAATGTTGCAGAAGTTGTTTCGATGATGACAGGGATTCCTGTACAGCGCGTTAGCCAGACAGACAGTCAAAAACTGTTGAACATGGGTGATCTGATGAAAAATAGAATCATCGGTCAGGATGATGCTGTTCAGAAATTAGTGAAAGCTATTCAACGGACACGTGCCGGTCTTAAAGATCCGAAGAAACCAATTGGTTCATTCATCTTCTTAGGCCCTACCGGTGTTGGTAAAACTGAGTTGGCAAAAGAGTTAGCACGCTTTATGTTTGATTCTGAAGATGCATTGATTCAGATTGACATGAGTGAGTATATGGAGAAATTTGCGATATCACGTTTAGTGGGAGCGCCTCCAGGATATGTTGGCTATGAAGAAGGTGGACAGTTAACAGAAAAAGTTCGTCGCAAACCATATGCTGTAGTTTTATTGGATGAGATTGAAAAAGCACATCCGGATGTTTTCAACTTATTATTACAAGTGTTGGACGAAGGACAATTGACAGATAGTTTAGGTCGTAAAGTTGATTTTAGAAATACCATCATCATCATGACTTCTAATATCGGAGCACGTCAATTGAAAGAATTTGGTCAAGGTGTTGGTTTTACCACTGCGGCAAAAACAACGCAAGCAGATTCACATTCAAGAACTGTTATCGAAACAGCGTTGAAACGTGCTTTTGCTCCTGAATTCTTGAACCGTATCGACGATGTGATTGTTTTCAATTCGTTATCGAAAGAGAATATCTTCAAAATCATTGATATTGAGTTGAGATCTCTATTCGGTAGAATCACAGATTTAGGTTACACAATAGATTTGACTGAAACAGCAAAAGAGTTTATCGCAGAGAAAGGATACGACACTAATTTTGGAGCCCGTCCATTAAAACGAGCAATTCAGAAATATTTAGAAGATCCAATCGCTGAAGAAATCTTAAAAGGTGATGTCAAAGCCGGCGATCGTTTAAAAGTTGATTTAAACGCTGAAACTAAAGAAATTGAAGTTACTGCTGATCGTTCTGAAAGACCGATTGAGCCGGCAGATAAAAAAGAAGATTAATAGAATTTGATTTATTTAAGAAAATGCACCAGAAATGGTGCATTTTTTGTTAGAAGTGTTAAAAGATTGTTAAACTATTTCAGTTACAAACAGTCTTACAAATTAAGGAACAAAAAAACTACAGATATGAAAAGAATTTTATTAGCCTTATTAATAGGTGGTGCAACCTTAACTTCACTTAGTTCTTGCACGAAAGAGTATATAACTCAAGAAGTTAATGTATTAGATGGAGTTAGTTATGTTTATCCAGTTAACTCCAATCAATGGACAAAAAATGGCAATATGTATAGTATTGAGATTGCTGTGAAGGACTTAGATGCACAATATTACGAAGATGGCCATGTAAGTGTAGCTGTAAACTTTGTAAATTCTAAAACATACGAACTAATTCCTTCTATAATATTTGGTCATGACTACTCTTCTAACTATTCAATTGGTAAAGTACGTATTTTCGCGAGGGATGTAAGTGGTTTAACTCCAAAAGCTCCCGACGATATGGACATCAAAATTGTTTTAACAGATGCTACTGCTGGCAATTAATTTTTGTTAATAGAAAACAAGTAAATTTAACCATTTAAATTTACTTGTTTTCTATTAAAGCTTAACTTAAAATAGGCTATCCTAACACGCCTTAACATCAGCCAATGCCACTGAGGTAGATTATTTTAAACCGCTCAACATCTCAGTAATTTACTTGATTCGTTCTTCTTGATTCAATAAATCAATATTATACTTCGTCTTATCTCCCTCATCATTTTTGCATAATTTAAAATGACATCTACTTTTTGATGCGATCTGAGGTAAATGAGAAATCGAAATAACTTGCATGCTATTCGCTAATCATGCTCCCAGACCTAATACTTTCTGATTATATCCAGTTACCAAACACAAGCTTATTCCGAATGAGACCTAGAAATAAAGAAGAAATTATAAGAAAGAATATTAAAAAAAAATAAAAATATTTTATTGACTTCTTTCTTAATGTTACATTATCCTTATATTTTTCATAAATATTCATGTATCGTTTATTCCAGAAAAAAATAAAATAAGTGGTGGAAAAACTAAGGATTACCATCAAGTATGCTAAAGTATCTGTCGGGCCTTGACGAGCATTCACATCCTGATATATAATATAGGAATAGCAAAAAAACATATAAATTCCAAAGAACATAGCAGTGAAAAGCCCACCTACTGTTAGCGGCGGATTATCATTTTTAAATTCGTTGTCTTTATAATAACTGTTGAAAATCACAAAAAATAACTTATCCATACTTTATTCCTATATAACTAATAACGAGCTTCTGTTGCCTTGATAAGAATTATAACTTCTCCATTTAAGTTATCTGCGCCAAATTTAATTTACTTCGATTTACAATCCAAAAAATTATTCTACAATAACATTAATCCCAGCCATATTGGCTTTGTATTTAATCTTTTCAATCAGGCCATAATAGCTCCAATTCCTTAATAGAAATTCATCCTCTTTAGCAAACTCTTCTTTGGTCGTCTGATTGACTAATAATAATGTTCCTGCTTCAGATTTCACACATATATCAATCAGCCTTCGACTATATAGATGGAGACGACTATCTACATACTGCTTCTCCTTTTCGTTATACTGCTCCAAACTTTTCATTTTTTTCTTACGACCATGACCACCCCTATTGAATGTTGCAGCCTTTTGCAATCGTTGCTTAGCAGCCTGAATTGCTAACCGTCGGTATAAAAATTCTTCTTTGTTTCCGATTTGATAACTATCCTTATCAATAGAAACTGTGATCGGATGCTCGACAGACAAGGATGCTTCAGCAATGATATGATCTTTTAGTTCGTGTTGCTTTTTCGGTAATTCCAAAGCAAGCAACAGAAATATTTTCCCTTTCACGATCTGGATTGAACTTGTACATATTTTGATATGTCCCACCAGTGCTCGTTGTAGTAAAACCCTTTTGTCTGATCGGTCTTTACCTAGATACGTGCGGAAAGGAATTTTAAAAAGCTTCAATTTAAAATCCCAGCCTTTCTCATCATTGCTCAATTTTACTTGATTTCCACCGAAAGGAATTGGCATGTCCTTTTTATAATTCCTTAAAGATTTTTCACCTTTCCAATAAGCCACGCGGTCACTACTAAAAGCCCTGTTCAACGTCATATTCATTGATGAAAGAATATCGGATGGTAGTTTTCCTTTAAAATATAAAGACAATATGCGATAGGTGGTATTCATCTTTGAGGATGTAAATATGCCTTCCGGATCCTTTTTAAAATCTCCCAATTTAACTTTAACGTCATCACGTAGATAAATGAGATCCTTCATCTGCTCTTGAATAAATTGGTGCGTCATCACCATATTCGATCCGCGGTACACAACATCCTGCCATTCGAATAATTTCTTATAATACTCAGATCGTTGTTCTTTATCATCACAGTCCAAATAAAGCTGAACTTTTCGAGTTAAAATTAGGGTATCTTTTTCCATAACGGACTATTTTAATTAAGCTTTTTTTGCAGTTTTGATCTTAGCATGAGCCTGCACGAACAGCTGTTTCACCCTCGATGGATTCAAATTCAGCGCTTCAGATATTTGTTCAAATGACAGTTGAAGTTCATAGCGCATATGAAAAATTTCTGTCTGATGGTCATTGAATTCACCTTCAAGGACAATTTTAGATGATCTATTCAGCAGCTCCATTTGTTGCGTATTGTTGAATACAGAACGGAGTATCTCAATGGTTTTTTCAACCTGCAAGCTGACTTCATAATCAGATATACCGCCCAAATAATGGGCAATGCGCTCGTAGTTAAAGCTATATTTTAGACAAAGTTTGATGAATAGCTGCTGTTGATTGTTAAGGCTTGGCAATAGTTTGTTAAGTTGGTCCAATCGTTCTTGCTTTTCTTCCTCAAGTTTCTCCAAATAGACTAGATCCATTTCATCCTCTTCTTCTGTTTCATAACCGAGTAAAAACTCTTGATAATCTTCAATGCCATCTAGCCGCAATAGACTTTTATGAAATCTATTGCGGGTTGTATTAAAGAATGCATATATAGCCGACTTAACCTGTGCCTTTAAAAAGTTGAAGGTATCGTCGATATTCTTCACCTGTTTTCGGTATAGCCATAGTCTCAATAAAGCTTCCTGAGCTATACTCTCAGCTGCACAATCATCTTTTGTCACCCGAAATGATTTCACAAAAAGATAGCTGTAAAAGCGATTATAGCAATAATTTAAGCCACGTTCATCTCCATCTTGAAGCAGGGAAATATACTTTTCGGCTTTTAGTACTTGTAAAGTTTTATTCATAATCATCGTTTTAGTCAAGGCATTCGAGCATGCCAATTCTTTGGTTATTCACCTCAACAGATCACAGCCGGCCTGGCGGATTTATTGGAAACTGAGATCATGTTAGAGGTATACTAGTACGACTTAGAACGTTCATATCATATTGGAATTGATCGGAAATTAGTAGCTTTATCAAGAGAATGCCTATCTATTGTGAATACTAAGCATAAAATAATCCACTTATATCTATTTTTTTAGTGAAAAATTATTTTCAAACTGTGTTCGATTAAAAAATGTTATATTAATACGCTAATTCTGGCGCAGTTGTATATACCTTCCAAATTATAGTCAATAACGACCAATGCTATTTTCGGTACTCAGTGAGTGGCAAAACCCTCACCCTAAGGCGTAACAAAAAGCCTCAATTATTTTATATGGTGAAATAGAAAATATTCTTCTAACCCCTTAACTTCCTAACTATTTTAAACTCTATGTTACGTTGAATAAATAACAAGCAATTTTTTAAGATTATAAATGATGAGTCTGTTGTAAATACCTTTCAAATAATGGGGACAATAATGATAGGAAAATCCAATTTTTAGTCTTAGTATTATGTATGCTAATCAACTTTTGTTCAGTAACTGCTGTAAAAAATCCAATTTTACGTCGATGTGTTGTAAATACCATTCAAATTCTAGTTAGCAACTAATACTACAAATGCAATTAACGGTCTACATATTGTATATACCTTTCAAATTATGGTCAATAACAACCAATGCTATTTTCGATATTCAGTGAGTGGCAACGACCCTCACCCTACGGCGTCACAAGAAGCCTCAATTATTTTATATGGTGAACTAGAAACTAACCTTCTCACCCTTTAACTTTCTAACTATTTTCAAACGCTCTTCCAAATTGTAGTCAGGAACAACCTAGCAAATCTATTCTCTCTTGAAGTTCTGGTTGTATACACCTTCCAAATTCTGGTCATTAAAAACCCGAAAAGTACTATATTTGGGTTAAAGAAGTTGTATATACCTTTCAAATTATGGTCAATTACAACTCATACATTTTCGATATTCAGTGAGTGGCAATAACCCTCACCCTAAGGCGTAACAAGAAGCCTCAATTATTTTATATGGTGAACTAGAAACTAACCTTCTCACCCTTTAACTTTCTAACTATTTTCAAACGCTCTTCCAAATTGTAGTCAGGAACAACCTAGCAAATCTATTCTCTCTTGAAGTTCTGGTTGTATACACCTTCCAAATTCTGGTCATTAAAAACCCGAAAAGTACTATATTTGGGTTAAAGAAGTTGTAAATACCTTACAAATTATGGTCAATTACAACTCATACATTTTTGATATTCAGTGAGTGGCAAAACCCTCACCCTAAGACGTAACAAGAAGCCTCAATTATTTTATATGTTAAACTAGAAACTAACCTTCTAACCTGTTAGCTTTCTAACTATTTTAAACTAACATTCAAGTTTGAAATTATATGCAATATCTTTTTGATTGCTTTAAATCGTTTCATCAGTTGTAAATACCTCTAATGGCCTTCTTGATTGATTGCACATACCATTAAATTATGATCAATAACAATACTGTTATCTTCGGTATTCAGTGAGTGGCAATGACCCTCACCCTACGGCTTCACAAGTAGCCTCAAGAATTATTTATGTGTGAGGGTATTTTTGCGGAGTTTGTGCGGTATGAAAAACCGCTTTGATTATGATCATCTTTTTCTCCTCATCTAACGTATAAAAAACGATATATGGAAATTTCGTTAGCATCCTGCCACGAAAGTTAAGATAAAATACCCGGAAGTATCGGACTTTCAAAATATCAGCAACAGCTTTGTTAAAGTCCTGAAGAAATTTTAAGGCAACTTTTTTAGAGGCGTGCTCCAAATAATATGCGGTAGCATCTTCCATTTGCTTTCTTGCTGCAGGAGTTATAAGTATGCTATAGGCCATATTTGACCTTCAACTCTTCGAAAACTAAACTAGCAGGCTGGCAATCTTCGAGCGGCACATCATTCTGCGACAGAAGGAACTGCTCTTGTTCATGAGTGAGTTTGAAATCAGTCTCTTTCGCTTCGTACGTAGCCCCTATAAGTTCGAGTACTTCGAGGAAAAAAGAAGTCTTGTCTTCTGGAACAGATACTTTAAATGTAGTCATAACCAAATTTAGCAATAAATATTATAAGTTCCTAACTGGCAATAGTTTGAAATGACCATATCAAGAGAGCCTCAATTTTGTCTAATTTTAGTATTTCCAATATAGAGCTACCTTTTATATGTGAATATTTTTAGATTAAAGAATACGACCAGAAAAAATTGACAGCTTATTTTCTAATTTTATTAACGAGTAAGCGGACGCATTGTGTATATAACTTAAACCTAAACAATGAAGTGTTACTGCCAAGAACATTGTATAAATTTCAGATTATTGATAAATATTCAGTGAGTGGTAAAAAACCCTCACCCTACGGCGTCACAAGAAGCCTCAATTATTTTATATAATTTCTTAGAAAACCTAACTATCTAGTCCTCAAAGCATTTGTTTCAACTTCTATTCAAATTGATTGAGCAGTAAATAGAAATGGTAAAAAGCTGAAATTAACCTATATTGTAAATACCTTTCGAATCCGATCAGTAAGAACCAATGCTATTTTCGGTATTCAGTGAGTGGCACCTACCCTCACCCTACGGCGTCACAAGAAGCCTCAATTATTTTATATGATGAACTAGAAACTAACCGTCCAATCTCTAAACTTTCTAACTATTTTAAGCACTCTTTCAAATCGTGGTTAGAAACAATAAAACTTGTTCTTTAAAAATTGAAATGGGCGAACGTTGTATATACCTTTCAAATTTTGGTCAATAACAACCAATGTTATTAAGGTATTCAGTGAGTGGCACCTACCCTCACCCTACGGCGTCACAAGAAGCCTCATTATTATATATCTTCAAATCGTAGATTAAATCCCGATCAATACCAATATGTCAAAGAACTAAGTAGTTTAATCTGGTTTATAATTCCTCTTGCAGAGGAACACATTACAATTTTGTCTTTACCAACAAACTTTCGTAATTTTAATCAAATTTATACTTTGTCAACCATAATCATTCATGGTATCCTACCGATTTAGCGGTAAAGTACCGATCCATAAAATCATAGCATATGAACACTATTTTTGAAGAAAAAAAAGAAACCATGCACATCGGTCACAATATAAAACGGATAAGGGAAATTCAGGGAATAAAACAAGAAGCTCTAGGGCAATTATGCAAAAGCAAATACTCTCAACAACGTATTTCTGATTTTGAAAACATGGTTGCTTTTGATGAACCTCTTTTAAAAGAATTGGCAGATGCACTTGGGGTAACACCAGATTTCGTCAAATCGTTTAAAGATGAAAATGTTATCTATAATATACAACATTCCCACACCTTCAACGACCAATCTACTAATTCTAGTCAGCATACCCAACCCACATTCAATTCTGATGGTTCCGACAAATTATTAGCACTACTGGAAAAATTCATTGAGGAAGACCGTATCAAAACACAATCTATTGCAGCTTTAAGTAAGGCGGTTTTAAATCTTGCCAGTGAAGTGAAAAAATTGAAAGAGGATAGAAATAATTAATTGATCAACATATTTAATATATCATCATATATTTTATGAGCGATCTCAGCTTACGCAAGACCTTTGCATAAGCTGAGAAGCCAAAAACTTATAGAAGTTCAAAATTCAAGTAATCTATCAGGGATCATGTTGTTAGCTCTTTATCTATCTTAAACATACCTGCACACCAAAATTGACCAGATGATTTTTAGTACTGACACGTACTAATCAACAATATTTAACAAGGCCTTAGCATGCGCTAGTGCTGCAGAGGTAGGTTTTATTCCGCTCAACATCTGAGCGATTTCTTTGATGCGATCTTCTTGATTTAAAAGCACAATATTAGATTTTGTTTTATCACCTTCATCAATTTTGTAGACTTTAAAATGAGATCTTCCTTTTGATGCGATCTGAGGTAAATGAGAAATCGCAATAACCTGCATATCTCCGGCTAAGCGCTCCATAATCTCCCCAACTTTCAATGCTACTTCACCAGAAATACCAGTATCAATTTCATCAAAAATAATCGTCGGTAATGCTGAACTCTTTGCAATCAAAGATTTAATCGCTAGCATAACACGCGATAACTCTCCACCTGAAGCAACCTTATGAATTGTCTGTAATTCCTGTCCTTTATTTGCCGAAAATAAAAATTGGATACTGTTCATTCCATTTTCTTTCAGTTCATTTTCCGCTAAATCCTCCAGCCTGACTTCCAGTTTGGCATTTGGCATGCCTACTTCCGCTAAGATTGAAACGACATGCTTTTCAATTTGAGGTAAAGCTTTTTTCCGCAATTCTGTTAATGCTTTTCCTTTTTCCAAAGCCTGCTGATAAGTCTCGGTCAACTCTTTCTCCAATGCAATAATTCGCTCATCCTGACTATTAACATCCAGTAGTTTTTGTTCTAAAGCATCTTTGATTGCTATTAAGTCTTCAACTGTATCGACATGATGCTTCTTTTGAAGGTTATAAATCAAACTCAGACGTTCATTGATCAACAATAATTTGTCCTGATCCAAATTTGTTCCCTGCTCCAGATAACCAATTTCTGTAGCAATATCCTTGGCCTCTATCCAGACACTCCGAAGTCGATTAACCAGATCGGGCAAAGCTGTAAGATAAGAAGCTACAGACTCTAACTGACCTAAAGATTCTTTCACCTGTAAGATTACGTTCTGCTCCTGCTCCTCTAAGATATGTACGGCACCAAGTAAGCCTCTTTTTATCTCTTCTGCATTCTCAAGTTGTTGCTGCTCGGCCTCCAAATTTACCTGTTCATCTGCAGTTAGCGATGCTTGATGAAGCTCATCAAACTGAAATTGATTAAAATCTGCTTCAATATGTGCCTGCTTGGCTTGTTCCTTTATCTTTCTTAATTCGTTTTTAACTTTTTTAAACCTTAAAAATGAGGTTAGGTAACCCGCTTTTAAAGCAGTGGACTTTGCTACATTATCCACGACCAAAAACTGAAATTCATCCGTATTGATCTGCAAGGTGGCATGCTGTGAATGAATATCAATCAACTTTTCACCTAAACTTTTAAGGATAGCTAAGGTAACTGGTGAATCGTTCACAAAAGCACGCGACTTACCATCTACACTAATTTCACGACGAATAATGGTTTCATTTTCATAATCCAGATCATGTTCCTGAAAAAAACCTTTCAGATCGTATGCTTCAATTTGAAAAAAACCTTCAATGCTGCATTTCTTATTTTGATTAAAAAAATATTTTCCTTCTACCCTACTTCCTAAAATAAGGGATAGCGCACCCATGATAATTGACTTACCCGCACCAGTTTCACCTGTGATGATATTCAATCCTTTATCAAATTGAATTGATAATTCGTCAATCAATGCGTAATTCTTAATATCTAATCTCGCTAGCATATTTTTTTATGTGTCTATTTTTTGACTTAATTTATATGAGATTAATCTTGAACGCTATCAAATTTAAACGAATATATCGCTCTCTCCGTTACCATCAAGAATTATTTAATATCGGAAAGATAATAAATATTATCTTTTTATAAGCTAACTGAAAACGAGCTAACTATAAAAATTTCCAGCACTAAGATAAAACAATAAATGATAATTTACTAATATAAATAGCTAAAAATCTATTTATATTAGTATAAATAAGCGGTATGTGGAAGAAAAACAAACCTATATAACCATATAGCAGTACAAAAATATATGTAAGGGAGACAAGATAAATAAGCGAATGTATACGAAGTGCGCGCGTTAATTTGTATTAGCACAAAAGGGAAAAGAACACTTCGGCAAGTATCATCAGTAAAAGCATTTGAATAAAAAAAGACAGGCACGATAAATTTTCGTATACCTGTCTTTCAGATTTCTGCCTAGCGAGAGCAGAAACATATCGTTATTTAAAAATCACAGTTGGCGCAATTCCCGTCCAGGATTTTGGAATATTCTTCAAGCCAAATAGCTTAGCGAGTACCAAAGAGGTATTTTTATTACTATTAAAAAACTGATCAGTAAGCCCTAGATTTTTAATTTTTGGACCGGTAATCGCCCATGGAATCTGCATTTCATTCATAGTCACGCCACCATGACCTTTTTTTATACCGCCGTGATCTGTAATAAACAAAAAGTAGGTGTCATCGTAAAGCTTTTGTTCTTTAAGCTTATCAATGAAATTACCGATTTCTACATCCACCTCTTCAATTGCTGTAATATACTGCGGCGACATCCATCCATATTCATGTCCTGCATGGTCTGTATGCACACTATACAAAAAGACTAAAGTAGGATCATTTTTATTTTTCTCTATAAATTTCAATGCCTTTGCATAATTATCTTTAAACCTGTCCCCTTCCTCAAAGGAGACTTCATCCAAATATTTTTTGTTAATTGGATTGATTAATTCGGCCCAGTTGTAGTAAAATGCTGTTTTTGCATTGTTTTTTTTATCTTTCAATACCTTGAAGATAGACGGACTATATCCCTGCTCATCTGTTTCTATGGCTTTTAATGTATGGTTTTCCATTGTCCAGTTGTTGGCTGTTATACCGTGTTCTTCCGGTCCCTGTCCCGTTAAATGACTTGTCCAATTGGGCAATGTGATCGATGGCATTACGGGCCTATTTGTCAACGTAATCAGTCCTTTTTCAAATAACCGATCAATATTAGGGTGTTTAGAACCGTTGAACCCTTCAGTACTAAAACCATCAAGGCCAATTATAACTACCCTTTGTGCGTTTACATTAACGTAAACCAGTATAAACAATGCTACTATTAATACTCTTATTTTCATGGTATTATATATTATATTTTTTAACAGAATTTCACTCACTGCATCACCAGAACAATTCGGTCCCATTACATTGGTAAAACTAAAGTTAGAAAATATCTTTTGTTTAGCAAAAATAAACTTTGTTTATTAAAACTAAAATTACAATTTCTTAAACCACCGTTTACCTACTGATAAGCAGCCTTTTATTAAATACCTACTCTTTCTTTTAAAACAAAATTCATCTCTAGCATATTGTATCCATACTAGCAGTTCCCAATCTATTATTCCAGATACAGGGGGCAACATTATTCCTGCGCCAAATTATTTTTATGAAATAAAACTAATTACCGCATCTTTATATAAATTACTAAATGAACAAGATGGAGATAACAAAGATTTCATTAACAATTGGTAGCATCATCATCAGTGGCAGTTTATTTGCACAGAGCCCCAAAATTATTAAGACGGATTTAAAAGAGGTTATGCTGTATACCAATGCGGCTGAACTGAATCATCATGCTACCGTAAACCTGCCCACAGGAACTAGTGAACTTGTATTTACACATGTTGCAAATGGCATCGATGAAAACAGTATTCAGATCGGAAGCTCTCCTAACGTAACGGTGATGTCCGTACGGTCAGCTGTCAATTATATTGGTGCTGATGTCAAAAGTGATGCATTTGTACAAGCAGAGAATTTATACAAAAAGGAGGCTAACGCTTTAAAAGCTTTTGAAAATCAAAAGGCTACGGAAGAAAGTATCTTAAAACTACTGGAAAACAATCAAAAAATAGCTGGAACAAATGGTAGTACCACTGTTGCTGAACTTGCTAAAATGGCCGATTATTATAAGACTAAATACCTGGAGGTAAAAAGTAATATTACCATATTAGAAGATAAAATCGTTAGCCAGCAAGATGTCGTTAACAGAGCAAAAGTCCAGCTAGAAGAGGTACAGGGACAAACAACAGGTTCAGGGGGACAACTGATTGTTCAGGTTATCAATAACCAAGCTGGAAATCAACCTTTCGACATTACGTACACATCTTCACAGGCATCCTGGAATGCATCATATGATCTACGATCCGCTAGTACTACTGCACCGTTGGAAATTATTTACAAAGCGAATGTCACGCAAGAAACCGGGATCGACTGGAAACAGGTTCATCTGACCTTGTCAACAGGTGCTCCGTCTCAATACGGAATAGCGCCAACGCTAGTTCCTTGGCAACTGTATTATAATCAGCCCACGCTTCCTCAAGCTTTGCAAAATAAGGCTTCAGGCCTTGTGCTTGATGAGGTCGTTACCATAAGTGACAAAAAAAATATCCGCATTCGGGGAACAAATGGTATCAATGCTTATACGCAGCAAAACGAAAATCAGCTGAATACGACATTTGATATTACTATCCCATACGATATTGCTTCCAACGGCAAGCCACATAGTGTATCGTTAAAAGAATACAAGCATCCGGCAAATTACAATTATGTAGCGATACCTCGCTTAGATCCTAGCGTTTATCTCATGGCGGAATTAACAGATTACGAAAAACTAAATCTGATGCCCGGAATTGCAAATGTCATGTTTGAAAATATGCTGGTTGGTAAGACTTTTATTGATCCAAATATGTCTACCGATACGCTCAAAATGAGCATGGGGAGAGACAAGATGATCAGCATAAAGCGTGACAAGGTGAATGATCTATCTCAAACCAAGATATTGGGCGGAAGCAAAAAACAAAGCTTGGTGTATGAGATCACCATAAAAAATAATAAGAAGAGCAGTGTAACCATCAACCTGCAGGACCAGATACCAATTTCGACAGACAAATCGATGGAAATCACAGTCGATGATCAAGACGGTGCCGAATTAACAAAAGAGACCGGTATACTGAAATGGAATGTCACACTTCCTGCTGGCGCTAGTAAAAAGATCCGATTTGGCTATAGTTTAAAATATCCAAAAGATAAACAGGTAAACATTTATTAAAGTATTCTTTTTTTAAAGCCGCACTAGTGATAGTGCGGCTTTTATTTTTTAATTTCTTTTTGCATAAGTGCTATAATAATAAAAAAAGTTATGTTTGTGTTATGCAGGATTATAGTGCTACATTGAAAAGATTTATGCCCGAAGAGGCTGCTCCCATTATCTCCAGATGGATCAATGATACGGGCTGTTTATTCAAAATATCTAAAACCCGAAGTACAAAACTTGGTGATTATCGTGCACCTTTTCGTACGGCTGGCCATCGCATTTCGGTGAATCATGATCTCAACCCCTATTCCTTCTTGATCACCACCATTCATGAGTTTGCACATCTGCAGACTTGGCAACAGCATAAACATGCTGTGAAGCCGCATGGGAGTGAATGGAAGTCTAATTTTCAAAATTTAATGAATCCATTTTTAGGGCTTCAGATTTTTCCTGCTGAAATTGCCACGGCTGTAGCGCAATATTTAGCAAATCCGGCAGCATCCAGTTGTACTGATCTTCATCTTTTTCGTACCCTTAAAAAATTTGACAAACATGCCGATCAGGTATTAACTGTTGAAATGTTACCTGAAAAAAGTCATTTCAAATTACAGAATGGTCGGGTATTTCAAAAGCAGGAAAAAGTGAGAAAGCGCTACAAATGCGTAGAATTGAGCAGTAACAAAATTTATCTTTTCCATCCTATTGCGGAGATTTATCCTATTGAAACAACACATCAACATGAAAAAACAATTTAAATACATAGCGTTAGGTATAGCATGCATGGGTATGCCGCATCTTGTATCAGCGCAAACGAAGCAAAATACCCTCGATCAAAAAGCACTCAGCAGCATTACCGAAAAAAGCTATAAGAGCACCATCCTCAAACTTTCATCGGATGAATTTATGGGTAGGAAACCCTTTACAAAGGGGGATACTTTGGCGACCAACTATATCGCGGCTCAATTTAAAGCGCTAGGACTAAAACCAGGTAATGGCAACAGTTACTTTCAGGAAGTTCCGATGGTAGAGATTACCTCCACTCCCAATGTAAGCCTATCTTTAAAATCTTCGCAAGACGAGCTCACACTAAATAATCTTACAGATTATGTGGTAACAAGCCGTCGTCTGCAGGATCATGTGGAATTGAAAAATACAGAGCTCGTTTTTGTAGGATTTGGTATCGTTGCTCCGGAATATCAGTGGAATGATTATCAAGATCTTGATGTAAAGGGAAAGACTGTCGTTGTCATGGTCAATGATCCCGGACATTATGATAAGTCTTTATTTAAAGGCGATACAATGACCTATTATGGAAGATGGACATACAAATATGAAGAAGCAGCACGTCAAGGTGCCGCAGGCGTTATGATAATCCATCAGACAAAGGCAGCTAGTTACGGTTGGAAGGTGATCCGTACAGGCTGGGGAAATGCGCCACAGATGGACTTAGATAATGTGAGCGATCCTCATAAATATGCACAAGTGGAAGGATGGTTATCGACAGAAAGTACATCCAAGCTTTTTAAACTAGCAGGTTACGATGACTCACTAATGGAAAATGCGAAGAAAAAAGGCTTCAAAGCAGTTCCTTTGGGAATAACAACAAATTTTGAGGTCAGCAATAAAATAAAAAGATCAAAGTCAAATAATGTCATCGCCAGACTCGAAGGTAAAAGCCGTAAAGATGAAAATATTATCTACACCGCACATTGGGATCATCTCGGCATTGGCGAAGCAGTCAATGGAGACTCAATCTATAATGGTGCCATTGATAATGCTGCTGGGGTAGCGGCACTATTTGAGATTGCGAAAGCTTTTAAAGCCGCTAAAAAAGCTCCCGAACGTTCCATTGTATTTCTTGCAGTGACTTCGGAAGAAGACGGATTACTGGGATCGGATTATTATGTTAGAAATCCGATTTACCCTTTAAATAAAACAGTTGCTAATATCAATATGGATGCCTTCACTGCTGCGGGTGCTACCAAAGATGTATCTATTGTTGGAAAAGGGCAATCGGATATGGATGACTATGCCGAACGTTCTGCTCTCAAATTTGACCGCTATACGAAATCAGAAGGCAATCCTGGATCCGGAGGCTTCTATCGTTCTGATCATTTCAATTTTGCGAAGGTTGGTGTTCCTGCATTTTATGCTGGTAGTGGAAACGATTATCTGGAAAAGGATCAGTCCATTACTGAAAAACGAAAAAAAGCATTAGAAGGCCGTTATCATGCTGTCAACGATGAAGTGATTCCGGAGTGGAATTTTGACGGTATGTTAGCCGATATTCGACTATTTTTTGATATTGGTTACACCTTAAGTCAAGAAGCGACTTTCCCGAAATGGAAAGAAAAATCTGAATTTAAAGAAATAGGCGAAAAGCGTTAGTTATTTTATACTTTTGTATTCAAAGAATTAATTAAAGAAGAAATTATGTTACACTTACACTCGACATTAGCAATTATCTTATTGTTAGCTCTGATTGTTTCAATCATCATTACCTTTGTAAACTTCTCAGGTAACAAACCGTATAATAGAAAAATTGCGCTGTTAGGTTTTATCGCCTCTCACTTGCAATTATTAATTGGATTGATTTTATTCTTCGTATTAAAATACCCATCCATGATCTCAGGTTCTATTATGAAAGACCCTACGATGCGTTTTAAAATTATCGAGCATCCGCTTACGATGATTATCGCGATTGTGTTAATTTCTATTGGTTATATAAAAGCTAAAAAATTGACTGATGCCAAACAAGCTAACAAAACTGTTTTGATTTTTTACATTCTTGGATTAATCTTAATCTTAGCACGTATTCCTTGGGGAACTTGGTCATTATTTGCATAATTAATTGCTATTCGTACTATAAAAAAATACGCTGTTTCTCTTATGGGAAACAGCGTATTTTTTTTTCGACATTTTATCTTGACGCGGGTAAGTAAATATTTAAAACTTTTAGCCCTATGCTTTGTTATATCTTAACCTCCAAAAGGGGGTTACCTGTCATCTAGATGGAACCGTACCAAGGCAATTCGAAGAAAAACAGCGTAAAAAAAACGTCAATTCGAAAGAATTGACGTTTACTATATTTTTATAAAGACTTATTTATTTTTTCCGAATCCTAAAATTCCAAAAACTGTTCTAAAAGCGATAAGAGATGCTACTACAAGGCTAATGTTAGCTATTGCTGAAAACATCGATACATGTTGATCAAAGTTTGTGCAAACATCTGGTACAAATCTAATGAATACTCCTATAAGACCCAAAACGATAGCTATTGTTAAAGTCTTGTAATAATGAGTTTGATTTGCGTTATTATCAGTCTTTTTTGGTTCTCTATGTTGTACTGTTTCTGCCATTTCGATTTAATTTTTTTACAAGACAAAGGTACAAATTATTCATTGTTTCGGAAATAAAATAACAAAAACATTTATTGAATTATTAAGGCTATCTATTTTATAAAGAGATAGAAAATGTCTAAAATTGCAACGCAAACAATTTTTAATGAAACATCATGAACTAAATCAGTTCAAATCTTGAAGAATACTGGATTTATGATTGCTTCATTATTGATAAAAAAAAAATTTAATAATGAAACCATCATGATCTTACAGATAGCTAAGTGCAGATCATGATCGCTTCATATCCGTTAAAAAACAAATTATATAATGAAAAAATTATTGTTTCTCCTGCTGTTAATTCCATTTTTAGGGCATGCACAAATGCAAAAAATAGAGAATTTTATAGTAAAAGAAAATTTATCAGGCAATGGGAAACTTGCCATTATAGCTGTAGATTCGGCAGAGAAGACAAATGAACGTATCAACGGTACGTATAAGTTTAGCATTAATGGGTTTACCCAGGACTTACAGTTCCACGATGGAATTGGGGTTCCAAATGATAAAATTGAATCCTCAACATTTGTATTCTTCAAACATAAGAATCAAGACAGATCAAAAGGTCGACTATTTTATATCTATAAATCTGACAAAGGATTGTCAGCTTTTGCGATCAGCGGACTTATGTTTCTCATTATCCCGGCAGTGATCTTACTTATTGCTTATGCATTTAAGAAACTATTATTAACGGCAATTGTACTGGCTGTATGTTTCTTTTTCTTCAATCACTCGCAGGGCCTAAATATCTCGTCTATTATAGAATCTATTTTTGCAAGTTTAAAAAACTTAATTTTCTAAAAAGGCAATCCAATACCAAAGTTATACTGAATAAAATTATAACGGTCAGGCCTATGTGTCTGGTAATACTGATCCTTAAATTCTTTGGAATCGAAAAAATGTTTTAAAACCCATTGATCGCTTCCTGAGAATTGCGGATCTTTAACTTTAAGTCCTGCATCCAATCGGATAATAAAATAGTCGGAATCAAAACGAAGTCCAAAACCCGTTCCTATTGCAATCTGATTTAAAAATTTATTAAACTTAAACTCTCCGCCTGGATTTAATTCGTTCTCTTTTAATCGCCAAACATTTCCAAAGTCTACAAAGGTAGCACCATTCATCTTAGCTCCTAAAACACTATTTAATATACGGAAACGATATTCAGCATTTCCTTCAATTTTGATTTCCCCCAATTGATCTAAGTTCCGAAGGTTCAACCGTAAATCTTCATTTACACTTTCGCGATTATAATTTCCGGGACCCAATGTCCGAGCTTGCCAGGCACGCATGCCATTCATTCCGCCACCGTAAAAGCTTTTTTCGAAAATCATGAGCGTCGAATTGTTTCCATAAGGAATAGCAATACCTGGATTGATCCTAAAAACAAATTGTTTATTGCCCCCTAGATTACGATAAAGACGATAGTCTAATTCCGTTTTAGCATACTGCAAATAAGGTACTCCAAGAACCTTTTTTTCGCCATCCGCCGTCCGGTCAAACTTAACTACCCGGCTTACAAGATCTAAAATATTACCACTTAAATCTACTGAGCCTTTGAAATAATTAAAATTTTCCTTCTTGGTCAGCTTCTTGGCGTTATAAGTGAATGCGTACTGGGATCCCAGACCAAAATACTCGCGGTTATTACTTCGTACATATAATAAGTACCCCTGATCTATCAGGTTCTGAGCAAAATTATCGTTTAAACGTCCTTGTCTATATTCTAACACAATTGGCGTAAAGCTGTGGAATTTGTTTGCAGATTCGTGCCAGGAGTAATTTAATGTATTGATAAAATAACGGTTTGAATAGGTGGCATCCTGATTGAAGATTTGTAAGCTCGTCGAAAAAGTCGTTTTGGCTAAACCATACTGTGCGGTATTGCTGACAGGAAAAGGTGTCATCATACGTGGGACAATCAGATTTACACCGATCTGAATATCATTATTAAAGATTTTGTTAGAAATGCTACCACTAAGTCTAGGGTCAAACAAAATACCATAACGTAATTTTACTTCCAATAGTTCGGCTCCGCCAAAGATATTACGATGTGAAAATGTATTTCCGATATTAAAACCGCTCATACCTGAACTCAGTGTAAATTCACCTTCGATCTGATTTCCCATCAACGGACGAGGTACCATCTCATAGAAAGCATCCAATTTATTTGAATCTGTCTTTTGATAATGAATTTTAACACTCCGAAATCCATTCATTTCGTACAAACGATCGTAAGAAAGATTTTCTTTCGTCAGATTGTAAGGATTCCCAGATTTGATATACATATATCTGGTCAATGGTTTCAGACGAAAATTATTTGTTTCGTCTGTGAAATGGATCTTATTGATGCTGTCAAATGTCTGTTTAATTTCTTTCTTTGCTGTTCCAAAATTTCGAATAGTAACAAAGATATTATCGATGGTATATGCCTGATGTTTTGTTGAATCGCTTGGATTTTCAACCTGCACTTCTAAATTTAACTGATTTTTCTTTGACATCGAATCTACAGCAACACGCATGTATTGACGGATATAATCAAAATAGCCATGATCACGCATAGCCATATACAATTTTTCTCTTTCTGTGATCAGGTTTACCGCATCATATTGATCTCCTTCTTTGATAACTGTAGCTGGTTTTACTTCTTTTTTATAAAGGTCGGCAACTATAGGATCTGCAAAGTTGTACGTAATTTTGCTCATGTAGTAGGGATCGCCCTGAGTAACATTAAAATGAATGGTCGCTCTTTTCTTCTTAACTGCTATTTCAGGTGTTACGCTAGCACCAAAATAACCTTTTGTAAATAAAAATCTTTTTATCTGTGTCGCAGATAAATCAACTAAACCAGAATCTAATAAATGGGGGGCTTCACCGACATTTCTGATATTACGTTTCTTATATTTTCCATCTTTTGTATTAAAAAGATTATAGATAAATAAGTTAACCCGCGAATTGACCTTAATCTCATTCGAGATGTAGAGTGAGGTTGTTTCTTTGAGCTCAGGTTTCACACCATGGATATCCACATGATCTACCAAAGCTTGGTCCTCATTTAAGAAACGTGCTGTACGGCAAGATGTGAAAATTAGCAACAAAAGCGTTATACTTGTAAAAGCTAAAAGGCGTTGATTATTTATCATTAAAAAATGTTGTCAAAAGCACAAATTACTCTAATATCATCACTTCAAAATAAAAAGTTTCGCAAACAACATGGTCTTTTTATTGTCGAAGGAATAAAATCTGTTATCGAATTTCTATCTTCCTCTTATCAAGTTGACAGCTTATTTTATACAGAAGATGTACTCGCAAAAGTGGGTAAAATATCGGGAAAAATAAAATCTTATGTGCTGACTGAAAACGAATTTCAAAAAATCAGCAGCTTAAAATCTCCGCAGGGTATACTAGCTCTGGTACATATACCGAAACAGGAGGCTTTAGCCATAAAAGATTTCAAAGGACAGCACACCTTACTATTGGATGACATCCAGGATCCTGGAAATCTCGGCACCATTATCCGCACAGCTGAATGGTTTGGTTTTCAACGGATCCTTTGTTCGATCGGTACTGTCGATGCTTATAACCCTAAAGTCGTCCAGGCTACAATGGGTTCTCTTTCACGTATCGAGATCCATTACCTCGATTTAAAGGCTTTTATTCAAGACGCTAAATTACCTGTTTTTGGTGCTTTACTCAACGGCGATAGTATTTACAAAACCGACTGGAGAGATGAAGGTCTCCTTGTTCTTGGAAATGAGGGAAATGGGATTTCGGATGAGCTCATCGAATTGGTCGACAAACCTGTCACGATTCCGAGGATCGGTGAGGCAGAATCTTTAAATGTCGCTGTAGCAACCACGATCTTTTGTTCGGAAATAGCGCGAACAAAAAAATTATAAGACATCGCCTTCTCTTCAAAAAGAAGGCGATTCATTTTTTACACAAACAAGAGTCCGTTTACCATGACTGAAAATAAATCCATATATACATTACAATTTGCCCTTCTCTGTCTGAGTTCGTTACTTTTCTCTGCAAGTTTCAATATGATTATTCCAGAACTTCCGAACTACCTGAGTCAAATGGGAGGTGCTGAACATAAAGGTCTCATCATAGCTCTATTTACTTTAACAGCTGGTATCTCACGTCCTTTCAGTGGCAAATTGACCGATCGATGGGGACGCGTACCGGTTATGGCCATCGGATCTATTGTTTGTTTTTTATGTGGTTTTCTGTATCCGATACTCACCACGGTCTCCGGTTTTCTTCTTTTGAGATTGATTCATGGTTTTTCGACAGGTTTCAAACCTACTGCTACTTCAGCTTATGTTGCTGATATTATTCCCCGCGAACGCTGGGGTGAGGCTTTGGGGATGCATGGTCTCTGTTTTGCAATTGGTGGTGCAGTAGGTCCCGCTATCGGTAGTGCAATTTTTCAATACTTTGGTATCAATATCATGTTCTATAGCTCATCTCTTTTTGCACTTCTTTCTATTGTTATTGTTATGAATATGAAGGAAACACTTGCAAAAAAAGAAAAGCTCAATTTATCCATGTTCAAAATCTCGCGTACCGACATCATTGATATCGGTGTATTGCCAGCGGGAATTGTAACGTTTCTATCTTACTCCGCATTCGGAGCCATATTGACATTAATCCCCGATTGGAGTGATCACCTCAACCTGAGCAACAAAGGGATATTCTTTGCTGCATATACGATTGCATCAATTTTGATCCGCTTCATATCTGGAAAAGCATCGGATAAATATGGACGTACCAAAGTAATTATGATCGGTTTACTCATTGTTGGTATTTCTTTATTCCTCATCGGACAGGGAGATTCCTTTAACAAGCTGATGTTAGGTGCAAGTATATACGGTATCGGTACAGGAATCTTATCTCCTGCGATCAATGCCTGGACTATAGACCTTGGTAAGCATAATCAACGTGGACGTGCGGTAGCGACGATGTACATATCGATGGAGGCAGGTATTGGTTTAGGTGCCTTATTTGCAGGGATGTACTATCAGGATATTATCACCCGGATACCGCAAGTGATGTATTTTAATGCTTTATTTTTAGGTATCGCTTTACTGTATATGTTTTTTTGGCAAGGATTTAGCTATAGAAAGAAAAAAGCTTAATTGTATTCTCAATTAAGATTAACCCTTTATTTGTTAGCAGTCATATATGGAAAGTAAATCAGGAAAAAAACCGTATTCAGTTGAGCTTGCCTCAAGTTTGTTTGCCCTAGCATTAATCATCGGATTTTTATATGTTACTCAAAGTGTTATCGTACCGTTACTTTTTGCGATCATTCTTTCAATGACGCTCTACCCGATTGCATCTTTTTTTGAAAATAAATTGAGATTTGGGAAGGCGGCCGCTTCTATCATGGCTGTTATTATTGCCATCTTAATTATCAGCACTTTAATATGGTTTATTGTACATCAAAGTATTATCATTGGAAAAGATGCTGTAGCGATTCAGGAAAAAGTATTGGCTGCTGTAGAATCGATACAGAACTGGATTCAATCTCAATTCGGATTAGAGCGAAGTGAGGTGATTCAAAAGATGAAAGAGCAAGGAAATAATGCTTTAGAAAATGTGGGGGGATATATGTCAACAGCTTTTGGTTCAATCGGAAGTACATTAGCAGGTGTTATCTTAGTTCCTATCTTTATTTTCTTTCTCCTTTACTACCGTGATTTTTTTAAAGAGTTTTTCTTTAAAGCATTTAAAAACACCGATAACAAGAAAATTCATTCTGTACTGAGCAAAATCTATGAGGTAGTACAAAGTTATTGTTTGGGGCTTGTAATGGTGATGGGAATTGTCGCTGTGCTGAATACAGTAGGTCTCATGTTGATGGGTATTCAATACGCCTGGTTTTTCGGCTCTATGGCTTCTTTGCTCATGTTATTGCCTTATATCGGTATCGCTATTGGCTCAATCTTACCGGCTTTGTTTGCTTTGGCGACAAAAGATAGTGCTTTATATGCGGTCGGTGTGATTGCCTGGTTCCAGGTGGTTCAATTTTTAGAAGGTAATATCATTACTCCTAATATCGTCGGCAGCAAAGTAAGTATCAATCCCCTGATGGCCATTATTGCTATTCTACTGGGCGGAATGATTTTTGGTTTAGCAGGATTAATTCTAGCGCTACCGATGTTCGCAACCTTAAAGGTGATTTTTGATGCGATCCCTAGCATGGAGCCTTTCGGATATTTAATCGGTGAGCCTGAAAAAGAGCATCTCAAACGAAATGCAACACAGGAACTGCTTCAAAAATGGGGAATCGTACGGAAACCTAAAAAGTTTCTTACACCAACTGTTGTGGAGTCGGCTTCGCCGGATGATACAAACAGTACAGATAAAAAACTGTAAATACTCTTTTACTAAGTGATAAAACAATTCGTCCAAGGATCTGAAAGATGATTCTTGGACGAATTATTTTATATGATCTTTTATTGCAACCGGATTTTTAATGGTTGACATTGCTGAATTAAGTGTATTCCTGGTTTCAGGATTCCCGATGAGTTTTAAAGAGTCTATCCCAGATTGAGGTATAAAAACCAAAATTGACATGAATATCATGATGATGATTCATATGAAAAAGACCATTGGTGATCCATCGATTTTTAAACTCAAACAGATTAAACCCAATATGTCCTAATATTCCCCACAAGAGATTGAATCCTAGATAAAAACCAACTGTAAAAATATCGCAGGGAATTAACATAAAGGTGATGATCAGAATAGCTCCGAACATCACATTTTCTAGTGGATGCATCACAAAGAGACTCAATGCATTTGTACGTTCGAAGGTATGGTGCCTATAATGAAAATAACGATATAAAATGGATTTGTGAACAAGCCAGTGCAGTATAAACATCAAAAAATCCACAAGAAACAAAACGCCTAAAAATTTGATTGGAAATACCTTCCAATCAAGATCAACTATTTTAATCCATCCAATTCTTAACATATAAATGCCCGCAATGGCAACAACCGCATTAAGGGAGATATTTAAAATTGCATTTCCTATATCTGCTTTCAATATGGGATGACGCTCAACCAACTCCTGCTTGCTGTTATAGAGATAGTGCGCCACAGCATAAAATGTAATGGATAAGAAAAATAGCAGAAAATTCCCTAGAAATGCTAGTTGTATGACTACTGAAAAATCTGCCTGATGTAAGTAATCAACAATTTCTCCTCCCATTGTATCCATTTTCTTCACTATGCTTTAAATAGTTGAAGATAATTAATTTCTATTAACTTTACTTTAAATAATATTTTTATGAAATACGTATCTACACTTGAAACGGAGAGACTACTTATTCGTCCGATAACTTTAGATGATGTTGAAGAATTCTATGCGATGGATTCACAACCGGAAGTTCATCTTTATTTAAACAGATCTCCTTTAAAATCAAGTGAAGAGGCAAAAGATTATATTCTTAGTTTGCTGCAGCAATATGAAGCATATGGTACAGGACGTGTTGCTGTTATTGAAAAAGCAACAAATCAATTTATAGGCTGGACCGGATTTAAATTTATCGACGAACCGATGAATGATCGGGTCAATTTTCTAGACTTTGGCTATCGCTACCGTAAAGAGTCCTGGGGTAAAGGTTATGCCACAGAAGCGGCATTGGCCTGTATTGCCTTTTACTATGAAAACATGACGCATATACCTCTCCATGCCATTACGCATGTCGATAATCAAGGCTCGCGAAATGTATTGGAAAAGGCTGGATTTAAGATTACGGATACTTTTAAGTTTACCATCTGGGACATGGACTGTTATTGGTATGATCGGGTTGAAGATGCTAAATAAGACCTGAATGCATCTTTTCTGAATTTAGAATGCCACTTTTGAATGTTGAAATTTTCAATGTAAATCTATTTGTATATCCTTTGGATAAAACGAAATGCTTTTCGTATTTTTACGCTTGCAAAAAACGATGCTTTCTTGCAGCAAATTAGAATAAAAACACCATATTATTGATTACATGAGTGAAGAAACAAACTATCCTGCAGACGATAATCAAGAAGAATTAAATAACGGACAGACAAATAACAGTAAAACAATTCCACTTTCGGGTTTGTATGAAAACTGGTTTTTGGACTATGCATCTTATGTTATTTTAGATCGCGCTGTACCTCATATCAATGATGGTTTTAAACCTGTACAACGACGTATCCTGCATTCATTGAAAGAGATGGATGACGGAAGATATAACAAAGCCGCAAATGTGATCGGTAACACGATGAAATATCATCCTCATGGTGATGCTTCAATCGGCGATGCTATGGTTCAGATCGGTCAAAAAAATCTATTGATTGACTGTCAGGGGAACTGGGGTGATCCTATTACCGGAGATGCTTCTGCTGCTCCTCGTTATATCGAAGGACGTCTATCGAAGTTTGCTCTGGATGTTGTCTTCAATCCAGAAACAACAAACTGGCAATTGAGTTATGACGGCCGTAATAAAGAACCGGTTACGTTACCTGTCAAATTCCCGCTATTGCTGGCGCAGGGTGCCGAAGGTATTGCTGTAGGTTTGGCTACTAAAATTATGCCTCATAACTTCCTGGAGTTAATTGATGGTTCCATCCAGGTTTTGAATGGCGAAAGACCACATATCCTTCCTGATTTTCCAACGGGAGGAATGGCAGATTGCTCAGCTTACAATGAAGGCCAACGCGGTGGCAAGATCCGTGTCCGTGCAAAAATTGAGGAGCGTGATAAGAAAACGTTAGCGATTACTGAAATTCCTTTTGGAACAACTACCGGTGGATTAATAGACAGCGTTGTTGCAGCGAATGATAAGGGGAAAATCAAAATCAAGAAAATCGAAGATAATACGGCAGAGTTTGTAGAGATTATTGTGCATCTGGCCCCGGGAATATCTCCTGATGTTACGATTGACGCTTTATTTGCTTTTACAGCCTGTGAGGTTTCTATTTCACCAAATACCTGTGTGATCAAAGAAGATAAACCACACTTTTTGAGTGTTAATGATATCTTGATTGAAAACACCATCAATACAAAGAATTTATTAAAACAAGAACTTGAAATCAAATTACATGATCTCTTAGAGAAGATATTCTTCAGCAGTTTACTGAAAATCTTCATTCAAGAGGGTATGTATAAGCATCCTCAATACGAAAATGCTGGAGATTTTGATACGGTTGTTGAAGTACTAAATGGTCTTTTCGAACCGTTCTTCTCCCAGTTCTACCGTCCTATCGTCCCTGAAGATTATAAGCGATTGATCGATAAACCGATGAGTAGCATCACGCGCTTTGATGTTAAGAAAGCGGATGATCATATGGCTTCACTAGAGGATGAAATCAAGAATGTTAAACGCCATCTTAAACACTTGACTGATTATGCCATTGCATGGTATGAAAGATTGCGTGATAAATATGGTAAAGATCGTGAACGTAAAACTGAATTAAGAGCTTTTGATCGTGTGGAGGCTACACAGGTAGCTTTGGCCAATGCAAAACTGTATGTCAACCGCGAAGAGGGTTTCATCGGTTCGGGCATGAAGAAAGACGAGTTTGTGTGCGACTGTTCGGACATCGATGACATCATTGTTTTCCGTGCGGATGGTAAGTATGTCGTTACTAAAATTCAGGACAAAGTATTTGTCGGAAAAGATATCATCCATGTCGCTGTCTTTAAAAAAGGTGATGAGCGAACAATTTACAATGCCATCTATAAAGAAGGAGACACGGGTACAAGTTTCATCAAACGTTTTGCTGTTGTCGGTGTAACACGTGATAAAGAATATGACATCAGCAAAGGATCAAAGGGTTCTAAAGTAACTTACTTCACTGCAAATCCGAATGGAGAGGCGGAGATTGTCAATATTCAGCTGAAACCGCATACGAAATTGAGAAAGCTTAATTTTGATATGAATTTTGCTGAGATTGCTATTAAAGGCCGTGCATCTCAAGGAAATATTGTTTCGAAATATCCGGTTAAAAAGATCACATTCAAAAGCGCCGGGGTTTCTACCTTAGCTGGCCGTAAGATCTGGTTTGATAAAATAACGAAACGTCTAAATGCTGATGAAAGAGGTCAATATTTAGGAGAGTTTGATGGTGACGACAAAATTTTGATCGTCATGTCGGACGGTACTTACGAGCTGTCTAATTTTGATCTGAGCAATTATTTCGATGATAAGATGATTCGCATCGAGAAATACTTTCCTGATCATGTCTATACTGCAATCCATCAAGATGGTAAATCGGGCACCTACTATGTGAAGCGATTTAAATTTGATGATATTCCTGTCGGTAAAAGTGTGTCATTTATTAATGATGAACCGGGTTCAAAACTTATCGTGCTGACAAACAGTACAGACCCTGTGGTACACTTGGAAGTGCTGAAAGGAAAATCGCAGACAGAGGAGAGTTTAGATCAACCTTTGAATGAGATCATTGATGTCAAAGGTTTGAAAGCGCAAGGTAACCGCCTATCCTTTCATACGGTGAAGAGTGTTAAACTGACTACTGATGAAATTGATCTGGCCGTGAATGCTAAGGAAGAGGTGACAGCTCCTACTGAAACTTCGGAATCTGATGAAGAAACGGAAAAGACAGCTGAAGCAACGAATAGCCAAAGTGATATTAAACTGGAAATAACAAATCCTGACGATATCCAAACGGATAATGGCGGTCAGATTGAGTTATTCTAAAACATAGATGCAAATAGCTTTACAGCTATTTTAGAACATAAAAAAAAACCGCTTAATAGCGGTTTTTTTATGTTCTAGTATCTTTTAATCTTTAAACTCTTTGATGAATTTTTGAAGTTTTGGTGCAATAACAACAGAACAGAAAGGATTTTCAGGATGCGTATTGAAATAATTGTGATGATAGTTTTCTGCTACCCAAAAAGTAACCGCTGGCTCTACAGTAGTCACAATAGGATCTTCAAAAACATCCTCACTATCTAACTCATCAATAAAATTCTTAGCGAGTATTTCCTGTTCCTCATCGTGGAAAAATACGACCGATCTATATTGCGTACCGACATCATTACCTTGACGGTTTAACGTCGTTGGGTTATGCGTTTTAAAGAAGATCTTCAATAATTCTTCGTAATTAACAAGATCTTCATCGTATTCAATCTGTACCACTTCAACATGTTCTGTGGTACCTGTACATACCTGCTCATAGGTAGGATTATCATTTAGCCCGCCCATATATCCTGGTAAAACGGATTTTACACCTTCAGTATTTTGAAAAATAACTTCCGTACACCAAAAACAGCCGCCTCCAAATGTTGCTTTCATATCTTAATATATTTTATATTCAAACTTAGAAATTAAATGACAGAAAAAGCGTCATAATAGTTTACTGATTTTGAAAAATTATGATTTGTAGTAATAGGAACCTGGAATCAGCAGATCCTGCTTTTCGTTATGACATACAGCGTATGAGAATCCTTTTTGCAAAGCATAAGATCCATATTCACCTTTTTTATTCAATGCTAAAAATCCTACCTGAATATCTTTTGCAATATTAGGTTTCTTCTTAACAATACGTTTTACAGCTTCTTTGCAGGCATCTTCCGGTGAATATCCCTGACGCATCAATTCGACCACTAAAAAACTACCTACTGTACGAATGACTTCCTCTCCTACTCCTGTAGAAGTGGCCCCGCCTACTTCATTGTCTACATAAAGTCCAGCTCCGATAATCGGGCTATCTCCTACCCGGCCATGCATCTTAAAAGCCATACCGCTTGTTGTACATGCACCAGATAGATTTCCTTGAGCATCCAATGCAAGCATACCTATTGTATCATGATTATACTGATTACCTGGCAAACGCTCGACCGCGAATGACTTGTTCTCAATATTCATAACCGGTTTATATTTCTTTTCTTTTAACCATTCTTTCCATGCTTTTTCTCCTTCTGGGGTAAGCAGGTCTTCTTTTTCAAAACCATTCTCCAGCGCAAACTGCAATGCACCATCTCCTGCAAGCATCACATGTGGTGTTTTATCCATTACCAGACGAGCTACAGAAATTGGATGTGCGATATGCTCTAAGGCCGCTACGGAACCACAGTTTCCTTCTGAATCCATGATACAGGCATCTAAGGTAACGATACCATCGCGATCTGGATATCCACCTTTTCCTACTGTCATATTTTTTAAATCAGCTTCCGGTACACGCACTCCCTGCTCTACGGCATCAATTGCTTTTCCGCCTTTTTTTAGCACTTCCCATGCCGCCTGATTTGCCGCGATACCAAAGTCCCAAGTTGAAATAACGATCGGTTTCATTCCCGACCGCTTCTGCGGAATTGAAAAACTTGATAACGTCTCTACAGTACCTATAGCTGTTGCTCCAATAATACCTTGTCTAATAAATTGGCGTCTTGAACTCATATTTTAATCGATTTAGCAATACAAGTATACACAATTGCATTTTTCTTTTTAAGAATTTTTTAATTCTGCCAACGCCCCGCATTCGTATTTATGCAAAAGAATCGATCATTAATTCACAAATCGTCAACATTTCTTGCGAAAACATACAATTTAGACTATCTTTAAAAACCAAACTAATCAGCATGACAAATAAACTAAAATATGCTATTCTTACCTGTGCAGGCTTTTTTACGATTAACCATGCCTTTTCACAAGCGCTAGATTCCACTGTTTATCTTCAGGTTAAAGAACTGCAAGAAACCGTAAGAAAAACATATGCTCCTGATAAGCGTACAAAGCTATTTGCCTTCACAAAAACAGATGTTGCCAAAAATGACTATCTGATAGAAACGACAGAACCCGCCGCTAAAACAGCTTTCGAACAGCAATTTAAAAATATTCCGGCAACGGTAGCCATTAACTTATTGCCCGAACAAAACTTGGGCAATAAACTGATCGGTATCGTACATTTATCTGTCGGAAATATGAGAACTAAGCCTGATAATGCGGCTGAAATGGCGAGTCAGGTATTAATGGGAACACAGGTTGACCTCTTACAAAAGGATCATGGTGAATACCGCATCCGTACTCCGGAAGGCTACATTGCCTGGTTACCGACTTCTTCGGTTACAGCGATGACAAAGGAAGAGGCGGCACAATGGAACAGTCAGCCTAAAATAATTTATACCGCTGAATTTGGAAAATCACTTTCCGAACCGCATGCGCAAAGCCAACGTGTATCGGATCTTGTATATGGCGATATTCTGGTGCTGACGGGTGAGAAAAATAACTATTTCGAAGTTTCCTATCCAGATAAAAGGAAAGCATACATCAAAAAAGAAGAAGCTTTATCGCTAAAAAAATGGGTTGATTCACGCAATCCTACAGCTGACAACTTGATCTCGAGTGCCAAATCTATGCTCGGACTTCCTTACCTTTGGGGGGGTACTTCTGTAAAGGGAGTAGATTGCAGCGGCTTTACAAAGACAGCTTACTTCATGAACGGTTATGTTATACCGCGTGATGCTTCTCAACAGGTATTAGCAGGTGAATCGGTGGATATCCTGGATGCTGAAGGTCACTTTGATCCAGAAAAGGCGCTTAAAAATTTAAAACCTGCTGATCTTTTGTTTTTTGCTGCAGGTAAAAATACGAATCCCAATGCCCGTGTTACGCATGTAGCACTTTACATCGGTAACGGAACGTTTATTCATGCAGCGGGATCTGTACGGATCAATAGTATGTTGAAAGATGCTGCAAATTACGATGATTTTCAGACACGCACTGTCGTTGCTGCAAAAAGATATTTGGGATCAAACGATCCACAAATACAGAAAGTACAAAATAACCCTTATTATAGCATCAAATAAAAGATAACAACGATCATGAGTACACATTCAGACTGGATTACTAAAGATTTTGGGGCTTTCAAACTGAGATATAAGCCTTACACTTTAGAAATGCGTTATGTCTTTACTGTTGCATCTTTCAGCAGAACGACTACTCCGGTTGTATTGACACAATTGGAATATGACGGCATTATTGGTTACGGAGAGGCAAGTATGCCTCCATATCTAGGAGAATCGCAGGAAAGCGTTATCAATTTTCTAAACAAAATCGACCTATCCGGATTCAACTCTCCTTTTCAAACGGAGGAGTTATTGGCTTATGTGGATCAAATAAGTGCTAAAAACACGGCTGCAAAAGCATCAGTTGATATTGCTCTTCATGATTTAATAGGAAAAATACTGGGACAGCCATTTTATAAAATATGGGGATTAAATCCCGCATTAATTCCTGCTACTTCCTATACCATTGGTATCGATACGGAGGAGGTGATCCGTAAAAAGGTCATGGAGGCAGATAAGTTTAAAATCCTCAAAGTAAAGTTAGGCCTTGAAACGGATAAAATGATTATCGACACTATTCGCCAATGTACGGATCGTCCTTTGTGCGCGGATGTGAATCAAGGATGGAAAACAAAGGAGCAAGCACTTGAAATGTCACATTGGCTCGCTGAAAGAGGCGTAGTTTTTTTGGAACAGCCGATGCCAAAAGAACAGATCGATGATAACGCCTGGTTAACAGCCCATAGCCCCATACCGACTATTGCCGATGAAGCATGCCAGAGATTGAGTGATGTTCCTGCATTGCAGGGTGTTTATTCGGGCATTAATATCAAACTGATGAAATGCACTGGAATGCGTGAAGCAAAAAGGATGGCAGAGTTAGCGCAGTCATTAAAAATGAAAGTAATGATCGGATGTATGACTGAAACTTCTTGTGCCATATCTGCCGCGGCTCAGTTGGCTCCTTTGGTAGATTGGGCAGATCTGGATGGTGCACTTCTTATCGGAAATGATATTTACGATGGCATGAAAGTCATTGACGGACAATGTATCTTACCAGATCGTCCAGGGATAGGTATCCTAGCAGAATAAAACTCATTAAATTTTCATAAGATCATGAATTTTCAGAAAAAATATCATGATCTTATTCTTATCTTGTACCTTACGGGTATAAATAGATCATCTATTAAAAGCAACAACTAACCAATACTCTTATGAATAAAATTTTACTTACCTCGTTTTGTACGATGGCTTGCGGGACTCTGCAGGTCGTACATGCGCAACAAATCCAGATTGCGGGGAAAGTTTCAGATGGAAATGGCGCTGCCATTCCAGATGTGACGATCTCGGTCAAAGGAACAAATACCGCAACATCCACAAATTCCAGTGGATTGTTTACGATAAATTCGAATCAGGATGCAACAGTCATCATCAGTGCTGTCGGTTATCAGAAACAAGAAATCAAACTAAATGGCCGAAAAACATTAACAATAACCTTACAAAAAGAAGAGAATGCACTGGATGAGGTTATGGTAGTCGCTTATGGTACGGCTAAAAAGAGTACCTACACGGGTTCTGCTGCGGTGGTAAAGGAAAGTGATATTAAAGATGTCCCTACGACGTCGTTTGAAAATGCATTGAACGGACGTGTAGCTGGTGTTCAGATCAGTTCCAGCTCCGGCCAGGCGGGCGCAACATCTAGCATCAGGATACGTGGTATCGGTTCTATGAACGCTTCTAATGATCCTTTATATGTGATCGATGGTGTTCCTGTTGTTTCGGGCAATGTGGGACAAATGAGTGGCCAGATCAATTCTTCTTCCAATGTCATGAGTACGCTTAATCCATCGGATATAGAATCGATAACCATATTAAAAGATGCTGCCGCATCTTCATTATATGGATCTAGAGCTGCCAATGGCGTTATCGTGATTACAACGAAACGTGGTAAAGAAGGAAAGGCACGCATAAACTTTCGGTCTTCTCTTGGTTTTACCCCATCGTGGGCGACAGATAATTATGAAGTAGCGGATCCGCAGGCACAGATCAATATGGAATATCAGATTTTCCATGACTATAGGACGTCAAATAAAAACAGTGCTACTGGAGTCAATTATACCGATCAGGAGGCAAGTACTTATGCTCTGGGACAAATCAACAACCGATTTAATAAACATGGATATCGCTTTGAAGTAGATGGTCCTGCCCGTATGAATAATGTTAAAATTCTTGGAATAACTGACGGTGTCGAAAACCGGGAAGGTAAATTCTTTGATTGGGAGGATTACTTATTTAGAACCGGTGTTTTTAATACGAACGACATCTCTTTGAGCGGAGGTTCTGAAACAACAAAGTACTTCTCTTCTCTAAACTATACAAAAGATAAAGGACGCGCCACGATCAATGAATATGAAAGAATCTCAGGAAGAATAAACCTGAATCAAAAAGTAAGAAGCAATATTGAATATAATGTAAATTTAAATGTTGCTAATACGGATAAAACTGGGTTCAATGATACCCGAAGTACCGGATCTAATCCTTTCTTTCAATCTAGAAATCTATTGTTTCCTTTCTACTGGCCTACTGACTACAAAACCGGCAATCCATGGACAGCACAATATGGTAGCTTAGCCTATAATTCTGACTATTATAATAAACAATGGGGTAACAGTACAAAAACTCTCAAATTGGGTGCTGTACAATCTCTATCGTGGGAAATTGTTCCTAATCTAACGGCAAAAACAATTTTCTCATTTGATAACACAGAAGTAAAAGATGCCTTGAATTTTTCAGCCTTGCACTTCATTGGTTTGACTGATAAGGGTTCATCGAGCAAATGGAATACAAATATGCGGAAATATGTTTCGTCCAATACATTAACGTATGCCAAAAGTATTGAGCAGCATAACTTCAATATTTTAGCGGGTTATGAAGTTGAAAAGAATGTCACTGATTTTCAGTACAGCAATTCGATTAATCTCGGATCAAGTTCTTTGACATCTATCGGTACGGGTGCAAATTATAAAGCGGACAGCTATCAGTTCGGTAATAATCTGATGTCTTATCTTTCACGTGTCGATTACAACTATAATGAGAAATACTTTTTAGGAGCTTCTATCCGCCGGGACGGTTCGTCACGTTTCAGTGAAGATAATCGTTGGGGTACCTTCTGGTCTGTATCTGGCGCATGGAGTATCCATAAAGAAGAGTTCTTTAAAAATGATATCGTCAATACCTTACGATTAAGAGCTTCGTATGGTGTTAATGGTACGCTACCGACAGATAATTATGCTTGGAGAACTTTAATGTATTATAAATACAATTACAAAGGTAACCCTGGGGGTGTCGTTGGCGATGGTTCATTAGGGGCTATAGATAGAGGATTAGGAAATACAAAACTAACCTGGGAAAAAAGTAATACCTACGATCTAGCTTTGGAATATGGTTTATTTAACAATAGACTAACGGGTTCCATCGAATACTTTAATAGAGATTCGAAAGACTTGCTTCAAGATGTGCCTACTTCTGGTACGACTGGTTTTACCAAGGTGCTCCAAAACGTGGGTGTCATTAATAATAGTGGAGTCGAAATTGATTTAGGTGGCGATATCATCAGTAAAGAAAACTTCAGATGGTCGGCTCGGGTCAATGGTTCATTTTTAACTTCCAAAGTCAAAACTTTAGATGCTGGTAAAGATATTATCTGGACTGATCCAACAGGTGGTGATGCCCGTGCACAGTTTATCTACCGTGAAAATGAATCGGTATTATCTTTCTATGGTTATGAGTGGGGCGGTGTAGATAAAACCAATGGTAAAAACGTTTGGTATACAAACAATAATCAATCGGATTTCGAATACAATGGCCGAAATGCTTCTTATAGCTATACGAAAGCAGATCAGATCATCTTGGGTTCGGCTACGCCTAAAATTTTCGGAGGAATCAATACAGATGTGGAATATAAAGGTATCTCACTTGGTCTAAACTTTAGTTACAAGATCGGTGGAAAGCTGTATGATGGTGCGGAAAAGGATGTCATGGATGATGGCTACTATTGGGAAAGAATACGTTCACAGTATTACTATGATAACATGTGGTCACCTAGCAATGTAAATGGTACACAACCAAAAATCGATGGTAACGATTTAACTGATGCTATCCAGTTCAGTAGCCGTCATTTATATAATGCTTCGTTTATCCGTCTAAAAAACATCAATGTCGCTTATAAATTGCCTTCACAATGGTTGGAAAAAGTTAAAATCAGTAATGCGCGTTTATTTTTCAATGGTACAAACCTATTCACGGCATCTAAATTTAAACTAGCGGATCCTGAGGTTAACCAATATGGAACGCGTGGATGGGAAACACCATATGGCAAAACATACACATTTGGTATTGAAATCGGCTTCTAGTTTTTCTATTGATCATAGGGGTAAACGATAACTTATTGCAACAAACCTGATGATCATAATAGCTATTAACCGACATAGGCATTGCTAATGCCATTAATAAACAAATTGATTATTGAATAAACAGCTAATTCTGATGAAAAAATATATAAACTATTTACTTTTCGCATCTGTTCTGAGTACAACTTACTCGTGTAAGAACTTTTTAGATGTGGAACCTACTAATGCGGTTGATGCTGATAAGGCCATTGTAACCGCCAACGATGCTCAGATTGCGATCAACGGTATACAGCGTCAAATGACTTCTTCGAACTATTATGGACGTAATTTCATCGCTTATGGTGATGCTAAAGGTGGCGATGTAACGCTTTACTCCCAAGGTCGTGGGTTGGATGCATTTTATACTTTTAATCATAATGCGCAAACGAACAGTTTTTCGAGCTTTTGGACTTCGATCTATAATATCATCTACCAGACCAATAATCTACTCGAAAATATTGAAAAGTTAAAAGCATCAGGAAGTATTGAGAACTTTGATCTTGCAAAATCGGAAGCATTAACCATCCGTGCATTGGCCAATTTTGACCTGGTTAGACTTTACGGTAAATCTTACACCGATGATAAAAATGCCTTTGGAATTCCTAACGTGACCAAAACACTGGCTTTCAATGAGCAAAGTTTACGTGCTACGGTTGATGAAAACTATAAACAGATTCTTTCGGATTTAAAAACTGCGGAAACTGGTCTTCCAAAGACCAAAAGAGATGGCTACTTAAATTACTATGCCAACAAAGCCATACAGGCACGTGTGTACCTCACGATGGCTGACTATAATAATGCTTTATTGGCAGCTGAGGAAGTGATCAATAATAATCCTATTTATTCTCTTTATACCAATGCAGCTTGGGTCACTTCGTGGCAGTCCCAGTTTGGATCGGAATCTATATATGAACTTGTAATCGAACCTAATCAAGCGGATCTCGCTCGAAATTCATTAGGTTTCTATTTTATGAGAAGAAATCACCAAACTGGTGCTTTAGGAAATTTCCTAGCAAGTACACCTTTCTTAAATGCACTTAATGCTGATCCCTCTGATGTAAGAAGAGGTGTGATGGCTAGAGATGAATCATCTGCTGATCGTCTTGGCTCTTGCTATAAGTACCTTGGTTCTACGACATTTTCTGGGGATAAAGGAACTTCTAATTATACTGCTGTCAATATTAAAGTGATCCGTCTTTCTGAACTTTATCTGATTGCGGCGGAAGCAGCATTGAAGGCCAGTACACCTAATCCAGCCAAGGCGGCAACTTATTTGCAGGCGATCCATAAACGTGCTGCAGGATTACCGGCTATTGATGCCGCGTCTGTTTCAGAAGCACTGATCTTAGCAGAGAAAAGTAAGGAGTTTTTTGGTGAAGGCATTCGCTATTTTGATATGATCAGACTAAATAAGACAATCAATTTTGATGATGCATTTGCCGGTATCAGCGTTCCTACTCGAGAACATGCGATCAATAGATCATTCTTCAAAACGATTTTGCCTATATCTCAAGAAGAGATTAATGCTAATCCTCCGATAAAAGCACAACAAAATCCGGGATATTAGTCTCCATGATTGACGCAATAAAAAATGGCTTCTGATGTTGATCGGAAGCCATTTTTTGTGAGTTATCTTTTTTATGATTCTATCTTTTGAAAGGCTACCCGAGGTGTCCCATCGCCGACGTAGATAATGCCACAACGTATGTATCCTAGTTTTGTGAGTACTTTTTGCATCGGGATATTTGTTTCATGGGTATCGACCCGGATGTTGTGACATTGTTCAAAGCACCATTGAAAGCAATGTGCCGCTACCCCTTTTACTTGACCATTGGAAGCCAGACGATGTACTACACCATATGGCTCTTCATTCAACCACTGCCCATCTTCAATTATGGTATAATTTGGATCAGGTTCTAGTGAAAAACAGAAGGTGGCTACTATTGCATCATCTTCTATACAGACATAATTCTCTCCGATCGCTATTGTTGACTGAATATATTCCCGAGAGGGATAGCCATTTGTCCACTGAATGGTATTGCCACTAGCACGCATTAAACCTCGTGCAATGTCAATAATAGCCATCACCTGATCTAAATCTTCTAATTTTGTTTTTCTAATATCCATATTTACAATAAACTTTTATTTTATCAGTAACGAAGTAACGAAGTGACTAGTGACATAGTAACGAAAGTTCTAACTAACTAACTAACTAACTAACTAACTAACTAACTAACTAACTAAGTAACTAACTAACTAACTAACTAACTAACTAACTAACTAACTAACTAACTAACTAACTAACTAACTAACTAACTAACTAACTAACTAACTAACTAACTAACTAACTAACTAACTAACTAACTAACTAACTATCTAACCAAACTACCGAACAATCTGTTTCATATTTCGTGGCAACTCTTGATTCAAATCAATAAGATAACCATTGATAACAGCGTATTGAATTTCTTCATTCTTCTTTAAGAAAAAATTTGCTTCTTTACCAAGACTTAATGTTCTGATCGTATTCAACTTGCTTTTAGATAGTACATTTATGGGTAAATAATGTAGTACTTTGGGCTCAGATGCATTTATCTTTACACCGGCATATCCTTGCTTCAGTAATGCTTTTATATCAACGTTTTCAAGATCACTCAGGTGATAAAATTCCTTTTCGTAAACTTTTGCTTCTACAAATTCGAAATCTGTCAGATCCAGATCATCGTACCCATAAAAGTCATGAAGATCTCCAATGTCTTCAATATATCCTTTTGTATAGTAATCTTCCCCCTCGGTAATCTCATCTCTTCGGATAGCAATATCTACTTTCAGAGGAAGACCATGTGATATTGTGGTCACCCTACGAAGGATCACATCGTGCAGCTGCGAGGCGTTGAATGGTATGTGCTGGTATTCTGAGATTGAAAATTGCTGATAACTATCCTGGGCGATTTGCAGTAAGGAATTAAGAATCAGAATAAAATTCAATTTTCTAATTTCCTGTTTTTCCGGATCTCCAGCAAAAGCTCCTGATTCGATCAGTATGGTGCTTGCACCCCATTTCTGAAAGCTATCTCCAAAAGCTCTTGGTGAGTGTTCATCATCATATTTGGCAATGGCTCCTGGGATATAGTCTTGAAGCAACTGATTCATGCCAGCTATGATCTTCATTGCATTACCACGCACTTCATTGACTTCGCGCTCCCAATTATATGCTGGTGCTAAAAGGGAAATGGTAACCGGAGTTTTAGTTCCCGGAACGTTATAATAGATATTCTGATCGTGTAGATTAAAACCAAATTGTGGTTTGATCATTTCTGCCTGATTTCTTAATAGCTTACCTTCTGGTGTTGAGGTATCTCTGGCATCCCGATTCAGATCAATGTGCTGCGCATTTCTTCTTGTATAGATTTCAGCTCCATCTGGGTTGAGCATAGGGATAAAATGCACTTCTAAGTTTGATTTTAATATTTCCCTTAAGCTTTGAAATCTGCTATCTTTTCCTTCAAGGAAATTAAACAGGTCAAAAAGGGCCATGGTTGCGGTCGGTTCATCGCCATGCATCTGCGACCACAGCATTACTTTCTTTTTTCCCTGACCGTAGGTTAATTTATAGATCGATCTTTTTTGAACTGACAGTCCGATCTGATCAATCTTTAGGGTTGATGCCTCCTGATGCTTATTGATGAGATCGACTACAGTCGAATGTTTAAATCTACGTTTTGTTAACGTGGTTTCTTTATAGGATGAATAGGCTTCATCAAAATCATTTTTATTTAAATTCATGGTTTGGGCAGAAATTGTAATTCCCGAAGTAACGAAGATCAAAAAGAAGATAATTTTCATCAGGGAGATAATTTTCATCGATTTAATCTTTTAGTACTTTCTCTAAAAGTGTAATGGTTCCTTTGTCGGCATCTATTTTGACCTGTGCTCCTACCGGTAATATAAATTGATTGGCAATATGTCCGATCATGGCTCCTGAATAAGCAGGAATCCCGAGCGGTTTGATATAATCGTTCAATACCTGTTCGAGCGTAAGAGAACCATAACCTCCTGCTGGCCCACAGTCCGTACACTTACCAAAGACGAAACCTTTGATCTGATCCAAAATTCCTGCTAATTTTAATTGACAGAACATCCGGTCCACGCGCTCTATATTTTCATCTACTTCTTCTAGGAAGAGTATGGCATTTTTAAAATCTGGCAAATAGGCTGACCCGCATAACCCACTGAGCAATGTCAGGTTTCCTCCGAGTAGTGTACCTGTTGCTTGTCCTGACTTTAAGGTCGTGATCCGCTCTTTGTACTGGATAAAGTTATCGCCTTTTTCTGTTGGGTTTGCAAATTGTGTCGGCTGATTAAGGAAAAATTGATTTTCAAAATTTTTAGCAACGGTATTACTCCATGTACTGATACCGACTGCGCCGTGAAAGGATATTAAACCGGTTTTTTTATAGAAAGCCATGATCAGTGCAGTAATATCGCTATAACCTAATAATACTTTAGGGTTATTGGCGATGAGTTGATAATCAATATGTGGTAATAAACGGGATGCTCCTGCTCCTCCGCGTATACAGACAATCGCTTTCACTTCTTTGTCTGCAAACATGCTGTGGATATCGGCTAGGCGCTCTTCATCTTTTCCTGCAAAATTACCATATCTGCTTCGGATATGTTTTCCTTCTTTGATTTTGAAACCAAAGTTTTCAAAAATTTCGCGGGTCATAACAATGGCTTCTTCGGTATCAATAACTCCCGCAGGAGCTATTAATCCGATGGTATCTCCTTTGCGCAATACTTGAGCTAGTAATTTCTTTTGATCTGCTTTTGTTTCAAAGAAATCTTCCTTTGCAAATGACAGTGCAGGTATTCCTGTTGCGACTAAGCCTAAGGATTTTAAAAATGTTCTTTTATCCATAGTCCTGGATGATCATGATTATCTGTTAAATAATAAACGTCTACCAGAGCCGTACTCGATCAAGCTCCCTTTGGAATAGGCTAATTGTCCTGATACAATGGTGTGCTCGATAGAAGATTTAAAGGTATGATCTTCAAATGGAGACCAGCCACATTTTGACAGTATATTTGATTTTGTAACCGTATAAGGTTTATTTAAATCTACCAGTACTAAATCTGCCCAATAGCCTTCACGAATAAATCCACGTTCCTCAATCTGGAAGCAAATTGCTGTATTGTGTGCTGACTTTTGAACGATCTGCTCTAAAGTAATCTTGCCCTCATGGTACATGTCCAATAAAGCTTGTAATGCATGCTGTACCAATGGCCCTCCTGATGGTGCGGCGCTATAAGCTTGTGTCTTTTCAGCAATGGTATGTGGGGCATGATCGGTAGCAATTACATCGATATGTCCATCCAATACCGCTTTTACAATGGCATCTCTATCATCTGCTGTTTTAACAGCTGGATTCCATTTGATAAAATTACCTTTTGTCTTGTAATCGACGTCGGAGAACCACATATGGTGAATACATGCTTCAGCTGTAATTAATTTTTCTGCCAATGGAATGTCATTTCTGAATAGCCCGATTTCTTTAGCAGTAGAGATGTGCAGAATATGTAAGCGGGTATTGTTCTTTTTCGCTAATTCTACAGCTTTGGAGGATGAGATGTAGCAAGCTTCTGCCGAACGAATAAGGGGATGCATATCTATTGTCAATCCTGCTTCGCCATATTTCTCTTTATATATAGCAAGGTTTTCCTGGATAGTGGCTTCATCTTCGCAGTGTGTGGCTACTAATGTGGGCGAGTTAGCAAATATCTGTTCCAATGCACGCTCATTGTCTACCAACATATTACCAGTTGATGATCCCATGAATACTTTGACACCACAGACATCACGAGGGTTTGTTTTGAGTACTTCTTCCAGATTATCATTGGCTGCACCCATAAAAAATGAGTAGTTGGCTAAAGCATTTTGAGAGGCGATATCGTACTTATCTTGTAACAAAGATTGTGTTAAAGTATTGGGTACCGTATTGGGCATCTCCATAAATGATGTTGTACCTCCCGCCACTGCGGCACGGCTTTCATGCCAGATATCAGCTTTGTGCGTCAATCCTGGTTCACGAAAGTGTACTTGATCGTCAATTAATCCGGGTAAAAGGTGTAATCCTTCTGCATTAATCTCTCTATCGGCAGGGTGGTTAATCTCTGCGGCGATCATCTCGATACGGCCATTACTGATATAGACATCTGAAGTGGTAATTTTCCCTTCATTAACGATTTGAGCAGATTTTATAAGTATTGTTGACATGGATGATGGTAATGTTTAATATGATATACAAATATAAGCATTTGAATATTTACAGCCTAAAAATACACAATTGGATGCTTGCTTGCATATTTTATGAGTTTGAAATACTATTAAATTTTTGTATATTAAGTTGCTTTACCCTTTAATAGGGATAGCCCTATTATGATACAAGATCATATTATGTTATAATCAATTTTCCTAAATCGGATTTGTTAAACAAAACTATTCGCTCATTAAACAATTCATCTAACAATGGAAATAAACATGTTGTATTTACTTTCTTTTATCTTAATATTGATCGGACTTATTATTAATAAAGAGAATGCGAAGTACTTATTAAGTGGATACAATATGCTTCCTGAGAAGGAACGTAATCATTTTGATCTCGTTAATTTTCTTAAATTTTTTAAAAGATCTTTCCTCCTTTTGGGTGTATCGTATCTGATTATTGGTTTACTGATTTCTGCCTATATTAAGAACCCGCTAATTTTTATCATTTATAGTGTTTTGTTTCCTTTAATTGGTGTATTTTTTATTATTTATAAATCTATTGGTTATTATAAACCTAACAAATGGTCTTGGGCTATATTGACATTTGGCTTGATGATCATCATCGCGATTATGGCGGGTATCAGTATTGGATTGGCTGAGGTCAACGTTACTATTAAAGGAAATAAAATATATACTTCTGGTCCATATGCTATTGCTATTGATCGTAATCAAATAAAAGCTATTACTATTGAAAAAATGCCCACTATTGTGGGTAAGATTGAGGGTTTTGAAATGGGAAAGGTTAGAAAGGGTATTTTTAAGCTTTCTGATGGCGGGAACGCGACGATTCTGAGTAACGGAAAAGATAGTTGCTTTATTATCCTGACTATCGAACGGAATATATATATCCTGGACTATCGCGCTGATCTTAAGAATAAATTGTTCGAGAAGATCGAACGTTAAGTGTTTAAATGGGATTTAGAAACTGATTTTTTACAGAAAAGGGCTGTATCATAATGATAAAGCCCTTTTCTGTTATTATATTTCTGTAATTTCTAAGCTACATCAAATTTGTATCCAACACCTTTAACGGTGGTTACATAATCTTCACCAATTTTTTCTCTCAGCTTTCTGATGTGTACATCTATTGTTCTGTTGGTAACAACAACTGAATCTTCCCAAATGCTTTTCAAAATTTGTTCTCTTGTAAAAACTTTATTTGGTTTTGATGCCAATAAGTACATCAATTCAAATTCTTTTTTTGCAAGTACAATTTTTTGTTCTCCACGGTACACTAAAAAAGAATCACGATCAATCACCAGATCCATAATCTCTAATTTATCTTGTGATCGTGCTGCTTCTTCCGAGACATTTCTTCTTAGAATGGCATTAATACGGCTCATCAAAGCACGAGGCTTGATAGGCTTTGCAATATAATCATCGGCTCCAACATGGAAACCTGCAATTTCAGAATACTCCTCACTTCTAGCCGTTAAAAACACCATAAATGTATTTTTAAACTCTGGCATGGCACGCATTAGTCGGCAGGCTTCGATACCATCCATTTTAGGCATCATAACATCCAAAATAATAAGATCTGGATTAATATCCTTTGCTACATTGATAGCTTCGTGACCATTCGAGGCAGTTGATACTTGATATCCTTCGCGCTTTAAATTAAAAGCAATTAATTCTAGAATATCCTGCTCGTCATCAACTACTAATATTTTTTGCTTTGCAATGCTCATCTTTTTTTTTTGCTAAATTATGAACAAAATGACAACAAAACATTAACGAAGTGTTATTAAATTGTTAAGTAACATTCCGAAAGTTAATATTTAATTTGCGCTATTTTAAAGTTTTCTTTAAAAAATCTTCCAATTCTTTACCGCGTAGGTTTTTAGCAATGATCAAGCCTTCTGGATTTAAGACATAAGAGGCCGGTATTCCTGTTATTCGATACAGACCAACAACAACGGATCCCCATGCTTTTAAATCAGATGCCTGCGTCCATTGTAACTGATCGTCTGCTATGGCACGCATCCATGGTCCGGGATTATCATCAAGAGATACTCCAAAAACGTCAAACCCTTTTCCTTTGTACTGATTATATAATTTGACAATATTCGGATTTTCTTGACGACAGGGCATACACCATGACGCCCAAAAATCCAACAGCACATATTTACCTTTGAAATCTGATAACTTTATCGATTTATTGTTAGGTGTGAACGATTCAAAGTCTGGAGCTGGTTGACCTACAGCCAACTTTCTCAGTTTATTTGTTTCTTCTTTAAACTGGGTAACATAGCCATTATCTAAGAACTTATCTTTTATCTTATCGGCATAGGTTATAATTTCAGCTTCTGCAATTTCCGGATCTAGTGTACTGATGGCATAAAATCCAGCGATATCATCGTGCTGTTCAGCAAAATCTACTGCTGCTTTTGTATAGTACTGCAATTGCTCTGTAAACTTTTGTTTGTACTCACTACGCAGATTTTCAATATCATCCACATCAGCTGTGATGGATTTCTTCGCAAAATCTGCCTGTAAGGAATCGCGAACTGCATCACGTCGATTTCTCATTTTTGAGAAACTCTGAATCGATGATGACAACTCAGAGCCCTCTAATTGATAATCGTTAACATCTTTCTGAAGATCTGCCTTGAAAACAATGTCCTCTCCTGGTGAAGCAATTAAATCATAACGATTTTTACCTACACGAAGTGATAATAGACGCGCCTGACTTGTAGGTCTTTTAAATTGAAAGGCATTTTTGTCTCCAAAAAACATGGAGTCCAATTTTCTTTCGCCTTCGTATAACGATATTACTTTAATATTTCCTGGATTTTCAATTTGGCCAGAAATTGTAAACTCATCTTTATTTTTACATCCGATTAGAAATAAAAATAAACAACCCACCACTAGCAACGTCTGCTTCATCATATTCGTTTTATTTTATAAATTCTATTGCTCTATCTATCGCTGTTTGTAATCCGGCACTATTTTTTCCTCCGGCTGTCGCAAAGAACGGCTGTCCTCCACCACCACCTTGTATGTCTTTTGCCAAATCACGGATAATATTTCCAGCATTCAAGCCTTTTGATTTTGCTAGCTCATCTGAGATGACAACGGTCAAACTTGGTTTACCGTCAAAGTCAGCTCCTATTACTAAGAATAAGTTATTAACGGCTCCTCTTAATGCGTAAGCTAAGGTCTTTACAGCCTCTGCGTTCGGCAAATCAACAACTGTGGCTAAAAAATTAACATCACCTACTTGTTGTAATTTGCTTTCTAGGTCTGATTTTAACGCTAATGATTTTTCAATAATCGTTTTTTCAATTTCCTTTTTCAAAGCACTGTTTTCGTCCACAATTTTACCCATTGCAGCAACAAAGTCTTTTGGATTATTTAATAACCCTTTGATTTGGTCAACTAATTCAAAATGTTCACGGATCACTGCTGCAGATTTCGTTCCTGTAATCGCTTCGATACGACGTACACCTGCTGCAACGGCAGACTCTGATGTAATCTTAAAGAAACCGATCTGACCGGTAGCTTTAACATGCGTACCACCACATAGTTCTTTTGAAAATTGATCATCAAAAGTAATGACACGCACATAGTCGCCATATTTTTCACCAAACAACGCAGTTACTCCTGAATCTAATGCTTGTTGGTAAGGAATATTGCGTTCTTCTTTCAATGCAATATTTTCACGAATCTTAGCATTGACAATATCTTCGACTTGTTTAATTTCCTCTTCTGTTACTTTAGAGAAGTGAGAAACATCAAAACGTAAAATATCATCATTTACTAAGGAACCTTTTTGATTCACATGATCGCCTAATACCTGCTTTAATGCAGCGTGCAGTAAATGCGTCGCAGAGTGGTTATTCTCTGTATCTTGTCTTTTTGCCTGATCGACTTGAGCTACAAAAAGGCCTTCAAAACTTTGTGGGAGGGTATCTATAAAATGTACGAACAACCCATTTTCCTTTTTTGTATCGGTTACAAATATCTTCTCACCTGTAGCTTCAGAAATCAAAACTCCAGTGTCACCGACCTGACCACCACCTTCTGCATAAAAAGGTGTGACCGATAAAACCAATTGAAATTGGTCTTTTCCTTTTGCTGAAACTTTACGGTATTTTACAATTTCTGTTTTTGCATTTAGTGTATCGTATCCAACAAATTCAAAGCCTTCATCTTCATTGACTAAAATCCAGTCTCCTGTATCAATGGCAGTTGCTGCACGTGAACGGTCTTTTTGGATCTGCAATGCTTTATTAAAACCGACCATATCAACGGAAAGATTTTTCTCTCTCGCTAGTAACTCGGTCAAGTCTATTGGAAAGCCATAAGTATCATATAATTCAAATGCAAAATCACCATCAACAGTTGTATTTGATTCAGCATAATTTTCGAAACGCTGTACTCCTGTGACTAGAGTTCTTAAGAAAGATACTTCCTCTTCTAAGATTACTTTTTGAACAAAACTTTCCTGTGCTTTCAATTCGTTAAATACACCATCAAACTGTGCCGCCAACAAAGGGACTAGCTCATTGATGAATGGTGTTTTGAAATTTAGGAAGGTATACGCATAACGCACTGCACGACGTAAAATACGACGGATTACATAACCTGCTTTATTATTAGAAGGTAGCTGACCATCGGCAATGGCAAAACTAATCGCCCGGATATGGTCTGCAACTACACGCATCGCAATATCTGTTTTCTCATCCGCACCATAAGCTATCCCGGCTTTTTGAGAGATGAACTGAATAGTAGGCTGAAAAACATCGGTATCGTAGTTAGATGTTTTCCCTTGAATAGAACGTACCAAACGTTCAAAACCCATTCCTGTATCCACATGTTTTGCTGGTAAAGGTTGCAATGAACCATCTTTTAGACGGTTGAACTGCATAAAAACCAAATTCCATACTTCAATAACCTGCGGATGATCGGCATTAACAAGTGACTGTCCAGCTACTTCTTGACGTTCTTCTTGCGTACGCATATCGTAATGGATTTCGGAACATGGACCACATGGTCCTGTCTCTCCCATTTCCCAGAAATTATCTTTTTTATTTCCTAATAGAATACGATCTTCAGCGATTAAAGCTTTCCAAAAATCATAGGCTTCAGTATCCTTTGCTAGTCCTTCTGAATCGTCACCTTCGAAAATCGTTACGTAAAGACGGTCTTTATCTAATTTGTATACATCAGTAAATAACTCCCAAGCCCACTGAATAGCCTCTTTTTTGAAATAATCGCCAAAGCTCCAATTGCCCAACATTTCAAATAAGGTATGGTGGTAGGTATCAATACCTACTTCTTCCAAATCATTATGCTTACCAGAAACACGTAAACAACGCTGTGTATCGGCGACACGTGGAAATTTAATGGCGGCTTCGCCTAAAAATAAATCTTTAAACTGATTCATTCCCGCGTTTGTAAACATCAATGTGGGGTCATTTTTCACCACAACTGGTGCAGATGGTACGATTTGGTGTCCTTTACTTTTGAAAAAATCCAAAAAAGCCTGACGAATTTCTCTACTTGTCATTGAAAATCTAATTGTCTAATTATGATGTTGCAAACTTACTTAAAATTGCCTCGTTATGCAATTAGACGGATGTCTTTTAGTTCATAATAATGTACTAAAAGTGTCATGAAATAAAATAAATTTTGACTATTTTTAGGAATAATTCAATTTCACTCTACAATAGGAATAAGGAAAATTAATGGTCGTGATACCTCTTATTTAAATTTGTTTATTTAAATTTGTGCTTAAAATCACTTTATTTCATTAAATTAAGCACATGTTTAGATCATTGGAAAAAATATCTTTACAACAGTCAAAAACAAACTTAACCGATACAAAATGTGTTAAGCTACAATGATGAAATTATATCATTATTAATTAAAGAAAGTGTACGTAATAAAACTAATTACCAAACAACATGAGCAATAAAATTTTAGTCCCGATTGATTTTTCAGAGAACGCCAACACGGCTGTTCAATTTGCAATTGATTTGGCAAAAAAGAGAGGGTTTGATATTCATTTATATCATAACTATACCGTTTCGTCCAGTACTTTTGATGATGTAAACAGTGATAGTTCTGATGATAATTTCAAAGCAGATGTTTTAATGGCTGATTTAATCGAGAAACTAAAGGCCAATAATCCTACTATCGTTTTCACGTCAAAATGTGAGCGCGGCATTATTACGGAGTCCCTGTTGAAAGAAACGAAAAATACTACTTATTCGGCTATTATCATGGGTACTAAGGGTAAAACAGATGATACCAGTGTGATAGTGGGCAGTACAACATATGCTGTTAGTCAGAAAAGTAATATTCCCGTTATTGCGATCCCCTTTAATTACCAAACAAAAGATATTAAGAAAATAGGTTTATTGTCCAATTTTAAATATGCTGAATTGGATACATTAAATGAATACATCAAAATATTCGGATCTGATGTCAAAGTACAGATCATTCACGTACACTACCATTCGGAGTCTGAATCTGACATTGAGGATAAACTAGAAATTTGGAAATATCAAATCAAAAAGCACACTGAAATAACCGATGTGGATATAGAAGTAGATTCTATACAAACTGATATAGAAGAATTGGACACTATTCCTGAGGTAATCAATGATATCATCAAAGATGAAGAAATCGATGTTGTATTGATCACGAAAACACGTAAGTCATTTTTTGAAAGATTGTTCAAAAAATCTGTCGCCAAACAAATCATTCATCATCCTATTATTCCAACATTTTTTTCTAAAGCTTAATTATTATGGGCAAAATATTAGTTCCGATCGACTTTTCTGAAAACTCGATTATTGCTGCACGATACGCAAGAGAAATTGCTCTTGAAAATCAAGATGAACTTGTTTTCTTACATGTTTACACCCGACATGTAAACAAATACGCCAATTTTATGGTCCATGGGGAACACATTGTTGATCCAACTATAAAGGAATCTGAGGAACAACTCAATCAACTTGTCGGCGTGGTAAAAGAAAAATGGCCTACTTTGGTCATAAGCCAACTTTTCGATGAAGGGATTCTTGCTGAAGTTATTAGTAAAGAAACGGCAAGAAATCAGTATAAAGTTGTTGTTATGGGTACAAAGGGTGCCTCTGGATTAGAGTCTGTATTAATAGGGAGTAATACTTATGATGTAATCCGTGATTCACAAACTCCAATTTTAGCGATACCTGCTAATGCAACCGCATATAAAAAAGATACGATTGCTTTGTTAACGAATTTTAAACCAGGTGAATTAGAGGTGTTAAAACAGGCGATTCCTGTCTTTGGTAGTAAATTTCATCTATTATTGATTCATATTAATAAACAAGAGGTTGATATTAAAATACTGGATAAAAAACTTACGGAATGGATAGACAATATCATTACAGAAACGGGTATTGACGACGTTTCATATACCGTAAAAAACAGAAGTCATTTTGCAAATTCTGCTGAGAAAATTGCTAATGGAATACAAACGATGATTCGCGATGAAAATATTGATATTATTTTAATAACAAAGAGCCGTAAAACATTTTTTCAGAACTTGTTTAATGAAAATATAATCAAAGAAATGGCTATGGGGATTGTTATTCCTAACTTCTTTGGCAAAACGAATTCGAATAGCAATATTCCTAAATAAAGTACAATCTAACGCTGTAATGTTAATTATAGTATACATTATGGCATTTTTTTTAAAAAATTAATAAAATGGCAAAGTAGACAATTGTCTACAAGAAGGGATAAATGTAACTCAGATTCTAACAGACGTCCAATATTTGGCAACATTATTGTCTAGAGCACTATGAAGAAATTTAAAATCAAATTTAAATAATATGAAGATTAACCTTAAGAAAAGTGGATTATTAGTAGCAGCTGGATTATTGGCATCTGCTTCATTTGCACAAAATGCAAAAGTTGGTTCTATAGAGGGCACTACACCGCTAGGACCATCTACCCAATACAGAACTTGGTCTATCGGTATTGGTGCTGGGGTTTTAAATCAAACTAATATTTTTGGTTTCAACCGTAAGGATTACAATGATTTAGATCACAATGTTGGTTATTCGGCATACATTAAGAAACAAATATCTCCTTCTTTTGGATTTAAAGCTTCTTATTTAGGCGGTAAAGTTGGTGGAGCATATGATGATGGTTCACAATCTTTCGAAACTAAAACACCTTGGTCGGCAGCTTTATCTGGAGAGTGGACAATGGCTAATACCAACTGGAGATTTTTCAACAGTTTTATCAAACCTTATGTATCATTAGGTATTGGGGTATTAAATTCTGAGGCTACAGTAACGATGGGGTCAACAAGCACTACATATGATTCTCAATCGAAGTTATTTGTTCCTGCTGATTTCGGATTGAAATTCGCCATTGCAAAAGGGATTAATTTAGATTTAGGGTACCAGTTAAACTGGGCGAATCAGAAGTTTGACGGATCTAATCCTGCTGCAGCTCCTGCTCCTACCTTCAAAAATGATTTATTCTCGTATGCACATGCTGGTTTAGAGATTGCTTTAGGAGATGGTTCGAAACCTACTTTGAATAATTCAAACCCTGTTGCAACGTTAGTAAATGATTACTCTGCAAAATATGATGAGTTAAAAGCACAACGTGATGCACTAGATGCGGCTAATAAAGCATTACAATCTAAAGTTGAGTCATTGAACGCTGACTTACAAGATGATGATGGCGATGGTGTTGCTAACAAATTTGACAAATGTCCAGGTACGCCTTCAGGTGTTCAAGTAGATGGAGCTGGTTGTCCAATTCTTGTTAAAAATGAAACTAAAATTGTAGAGAAAGTTATCACGGAGACGGATAGAAGAACTGTTGATGAAGCAATTAAAAACTTAGAATTCGAAACTGGTAAATCAGTTATCCGTTCTACTTCATACAATTCTTTAGATCGAGTTGCGGCTTTATTAATTGAAAAAGATTTCAGTTTAAAATTAGCTGGTCACACGGATAATACAGGTTCATTACAATTGAACTTAAGATTATCTAAAGAGCGTGCTGAGTCAGTAAAAGCTTATTTAGTATCTAAAGGCGCTAACCCTTCTCGTATTGAAGCTACAGGTTACGGTCCAAACCAACCTATTGCATCTAACAAAACTGCAGAAGGTCGCCAACAAAACCGTCGTGTTGAGTTTACAATATATTAGTAGATTTTAACATCAGGCATATAAAGGCTACTCTATATAGAGTAGCCTTTTTTTATGAAATAAAAACATCGCAATATGAATGCTTTGATAAGTTGTTTAAACCAAATAAACATTTGAACAACATAAAGATAACGCCAATATCATTTCGATAATACGTATTTTTATGTCGTTAAGATTTTAAAAAATGTGGAAATCAAATCGTATTGTTTTAACCCTTTTTTCAGTGATTCTTTTCTCCTGTGAAAAAGAAGACTCGTTGAAAGAGCCCGGCTCAAATGAGGCCATCAATCACTGGACTCTGGATCAAATGCGACAGTATTATTACTGGAATACTAAAATCAGAACAACAAACGATTATCAGCAACGTCCGGATCTATTCTTCAAAAGTATCTTGTTTCAAGATGACCATTATTCAATGATTATGCAAACCCTGAACAGCGACACCTACGGTAATACCTTGACAAATACTTTTGGCTTTGATATGGTGCAGCTACAGGTTGCAACAGGTACTATCCAAGTCGTAACTCAGGTGGTTCCATTTAGTGAAGCAGATTTACTGGGTCTAAAACGTGGTGATAGTTTATCCTATATGAACAACGAGCTTTTGGATAAGAGTAATATGAAAGCTCTGATAAATAAATCCTTTCATTTGCCTGCAATCAATCTGAAGCGGATAGATGGGAAAATATTTATTCTACCCTCCTCCTATATTTCACAACCTGTTGTTTATAGGTCTAAGATTATCTCGTCGTCTTCCACAGTAGGTTACATTTTTTTAAGTCAATTTGACTTCAGCGGTGCTTATTCATTATTGGAAGCTGTCCAAAATTTTAAATCCAAACAAGTAAAGGATCTTATTGTTGATTTACGTTATAACCCTGGCGGACAGGTTGCTTTTGCTTCATTTTGTGCGCTATTGTTCGCTAATATTAAGGAAAATGACATCTTTGCGAAATATCAGGGAAACAAAAACATCAAAAAGCTGGAGGACTCTTTTTCAGCTGCGCTACAAAGACAGCCAGAGGGTTATTCTTTTATTGCCAAAGAAGTTTTAAAAGAGGGCCTGGGACTAAATAGAATATATATCCTAACGGGTCCAAACACAGCTTCCGCCTCCGAAATGCTCATTAATGGATTGCACCCTTACGTACAGGTTATTCAGGTTGGCGATAAAACTTATGGAAAAGACATGGCTTCTACCACCATATCTACACCAGAAGAAATACATGGCGTAGAGCGCAGCTGGCATTTAATCCCAATGGTTTATAAAATTTATAACAAATTGGACCAAGGGAACTACAATGCGGGAATTCTACCACAAAAGCCTATAAATGAATTTGATTTTTTACCACTGGTGCCTATAGGTGATATACAAGATCCACTTATTGAGGAAGTGTTGAATACGATCAATGCACATAAACCTCAAGCTAAAATCGCGCTGGATAAAAACAACAAAGCCAATTCAAATGCTCATCAATACCTGGGCAGCAGTTATGAAACGATTCCTGTAGAAATAAATCCTCATTAGAAAAACTGGAATAAATACCTATTCGTTCTTCAGCGTGCGCAGGAATTGAAAGAATTGATCACGGTACGGAGATCAACTCCGGTTTGTCCTTCTCTAACAAGCTTACGAAGGGAACGCGATAATATGCCGGAACGAATATTGCGCTCTTTTACTTCATATTCCCTGACCAATATTTCCAACTGTTGTAATACTTCTTGATATTGACTATAAAGTTGATTCAGGTCGTTAAGCTCTTTACCCAAGGCAAAAAGCACAGTTGCATCGATATCATGCTTAATTTCTCCCTGAAAATTCAGGGAGAGCGCCAGTAGTTTTCGATGTTTTAAATCATTGATTCCTTTCATAATGATTCTTTTATGGTAAAAAAGATTGAGATTTTTGTATTATATGGAGTTTTTTTTTAAAAAACTACCATTTATTTTTTAAGCCAGATATTATCCAGACTATAACCTATTCCGCCAATTTCTGAAACTCCATCAACATCTAAAGGAGTGTCAGATTCTTTTTGAGGAAGATATACAATACCTATGTCTACCGTAAAATAAAAGAACAAATAGACTTTTTGTCCATCTACAAATATTGGCTTTGAATCCTTATCCAATACCTGCGCCTTTGCTGGAAAAATGGGGTCCACTGCTAATTTGAGAAATTTTTCAGGGATTTTATCCGATATTAAGTCAGTAATAAGGATCGGAGTTTCGTCGTATTTGACCAAGTCCATTCCCCAACTTTCATCAAAAACAGGCTTACCTTGATAAACCGCCAATCGAATTGGCTCCCCTTTTGGTGAAATCGTTTTGTTATAATTTAATATTTTCACCTGCATTACACCTGGAATCGACGGCACATCATCACCTAAAGGATTTTCCCCTACAACTAGTGAAGGATCAATGGGACTTTTACTATGTACACCAAAGGTATTTAACCCGGGTTTGATAGGTAGGCGTTGTTCTAGAACTACATGATCTTTCCCATCATAGGCTACAATCAATGAAGAATCGGCATCTTTATTTCTCATAAATATGAAGTTGCTCTTATCACTGTTCGCAATTTTCCCGTCAACCATTACTTTTTTTACATCTGCTGATACAGCAGTATATGTTTTAAAAGCAATCCTAGCTAATTCTTCCGATTCCAGAACAAGCTCACCTTTCTGACATGAGCATAGCATACATCCTGTCCAAAAGACAGCAAAATATGTTAATAGATTTTTTATCATTTGAGAATAATTAAAGAAGTGAGCCATAAAAATGGCTCACTAAGAGATATTATGTTAATAAGTTTTTGGCGCAAATTGTGTCCAAGTTGCAGTCCATGGAGCAGTTGTTGGATGGAAAGCACCACTGTAAGTTGTAGTTCCATTACCATATGCCGGTGAAGTGGATAGTGGTCTTAATACAACAGGATTAAAAGTAGCTGTTGTTGGGTAAAAAATATTAGCTCCACCTGCCAATTTCAAATAAGTTGCTGCATCGGTTGATACATTTGTTTGGTTTCCTGTCGGAGTAGCACCACTGAAGGCTGCCGTATATGCATGTACGACATTTGCAGTAAAAGTACCTGTTGCACCGTCTTGGAATGCGGCACCTGTTGCATAACCTGCGATAATCGAGTTTTGAATATCATACTCAGAAGCTCTTCTCCAACGGTTACCAAATTTTAGTTTAGTACCGGCTACAGTAACATCTTTAATACCCAAGAATGTGAAATTTTTCAAAACTGGACGTGTTTTTGGTGTTTGTGCATATGGAGCTGTACCTTCATTATCAGACTCCAAACCATTCGAATCAGAGTTACCGCCTGATAGACTGTTTGTCGAATTAGGATCTTTCAATGATAAGGCATATTGAATTGTTCCGGTGTATCCATGATCGAAATCAAAGTCATCATCGTCATTCGATAATGCAACTAAGTATTTTGCATTGACAGTACCACCGAAGAACTCAAATCCATCATCTTTACCCCAAGATACTTGGATATTTTCTAGCGTTGTACCCGTACCAACACCACCTAAAGTCAATCCATTGATTTCATTGTCGGCAGTTAAATTGTAACCTGCAAACTCAATACGCACATATTTTAATGAGCCTGAATTATCAGCCGCATTTGTACCACCATAAGTCACATCTACGCCCACAGGTTGAGGAATTCCTTCGATTCTTTTTGTTGCAGCTTGATTTGTCGTCGCGTTACCCAATAATACAACACCACCAAAATCACCAGGATTACGTAGGCCTGAAGCATTCGGAGAAGTAAATACAATAGGTGCGGCGGCAGTACCATTGGCAATCAATTTGGCCGTTTTAGGAACAACCAAAACTCCTTTGATATTTTGTGTCAATCCGGTAATCTGATCATTATATGCTTTAGTTACACCAGAAGTAATGTACGTACCTGGTTGAATAGTTAATGTTGCCCCTGGTTTTACAAAAGCTACACCATCAATTTTCCATACGGTATCCGCAGAAAGAGTTGTCTTGGTAATAATACCTGAGGCATCTGTTGGAATAGTTGCTTGAGGTTTGTTTGGCAAACCAGCATTCAAATCTGAATTAGGTCCTACGTTGTCTTTGTTACAAGAAGCCAATGCGATTGCGCATACACTTGCTACTGTTAAGATTTTTTTCATTTTATGTTAAATAATTACTAGTTTTGCCATCACAAGATCATTTTTTAGACTATGCATCCCTATGGGATAGCATTTCATAAGTTTGCATAGTTGTTTTCATCCCCCCCTATTTTGCTTCTATTTTATTTTCCTGTTGTGCGACTTGGACAAACTCGGAACTCATGTGCAATTTTTTTAGGGAGGCTTGAAGCTGCCTCGCGCAGTTATTTTTTATAATTTTAAAAATTATAGGTCACTGAAAGACTAAATCTTCGACCATCTTTTCTTCTGTAAGTAATGATATCATCGTCCGCCCTATTGTACTTATTATCTCCTTTAACAAGCTCATAAACTATTTCTCCTTTTTCTCCTTGAGAATTACTATACGCCGATTGATTTTGATAATACCTTGTCCATTCATCCAAAAGATTGGCAGCATTAAATTTCACTTCCAATTTCTGTTTCAAAAAACGTTTATACACCTGAAAATCAACCTGCTTTGGCGCAAGTTCATACTCTACCCTATTTGGATTGAAAGAGGCCGTATTTGTACGATAGCCTCTATGGTTATAGCTTGCTGTTATACCAAAACTATCACCCCAATAACCTACACCAAGATTTAACAACCAAGGTGATTGTCCCATTAGTGGACGGTCTTGACTGGGCGCTCTTTCTTTTTCGCGTTCTGCAATTGTACGATCATCTACCAACTTATGTCTCCACTGACTTAATGCATTAACTTCAGATTTCAACAATGTTCCATTGGCATTTAGAAAAGCTTTAGATAGCCAATCGGCCTCACCAATAAAACTCAAATTTTTACGAATTTCAAATTCCAATCCCATGTTTTTTGCGGACTCCATATTATTGAAAACATATGCAGTTCCGGGACTTACATCTTCATTTTCAATCAGTTCTATTGGCTTATCTAAATATTTATAAAATCCGGTTAAAGATATAATTTCACCAGGACTTGGATACCATTCCAATCGCAGATCAACATTATCGATAAAAGTTGATTCGACATTATCCCCTGAAACAATAGCATCCAATTCAAAGTCATAAAATCCAAAAAAACCTGATTCCCTAAAGTCTGGACGAATGGCTGTCTTTGAATAACTTCCTCTCACATTAAAGGTGTTGGTCACACTATAGGTTGCATTAATGGATGGTAAAAATTTCCAATTATTTTCACGAATCATCAGTTTATAAAGCAATAATTTATTGTTATCTGCTTCTGGATCGCCATTCTGTTTTCTAAACATTTCATCCTGACGATTTAACAAGTTGTAATATTCAGCACGGAATCCGTAGACTAATCTCAGCTTATTCCAAAATTTCTGATCCAACATCAAATATCCTGCATGCGAACTCATATCACCATCATAAACATTGCCTCCAATAGGCTCAGGATAATAATAAGCTTGACCAACTCCGTTTCCAATATTTTCTGGAGAGAACAATATATCATATGATTTTTCAATAGCAGGCGCCTGTTTAGAAGGATCATCGGGCATGTAAGAGCGTGTAAATGGCAACAAACGAAAAACCGAAAGATTACGATTCTTTTTCCAACCTTGATATCCAGCCTTAACCAAAGTGCTAACGGATTTACTTTCCCCAAAGACTCGAGAAAATGCCATTGCCCAATTAAAATCATTTTCATTGATCTCAGTCCACATCCGGGAATCAAAACCCGTTTCGGAATGGTTAGACCAGTTAGAAAGACTTAATAAATTAGGACTTTGAAACTTATAATTCCCGTCTAATATTGTCGTTAATCCATATCGCAATTTACGTTCATCCAATATCTGCTGCTCGATTCTATTATAGGCAAACATACCCTCAGCCTTGATTTTCCACGGCAGCTGATATTCACCACTTAACTGATGCTGCTGCAAAGACATTGTTTCAGGTAATTGATATTGATTTTTGGTCGGGGGGGTATTTAAATTAGTAAAGGTTGACCGGATATTTTCACTATAATTATTGTTAAAAGTACGGGCGTACATATTTTTAAATGCGAGCTTAAAATCCTGTCCTTTTAGTCCAAAATTTGCCACCAAGCCGCTACTACTATTAAAGCGATAAGATGTCCCTGCACCATTCTGACCGATCGTGTCACTTTCTATCATATGTTGCTTCTCTCCATACCCATTAATGATACTAGATCCTCGCACATTATTGAAGGCGACAATATTTTGCTCATTTCGAATATTAGCAGAAGCAGAGAAACCGAACAATAATCCATTTGAAAAATTAAACCGCCTTCCCAATGCAAACCTTAAATTTTGATTAGGATTGGCCTTGTAACGATATAATTTCATCGCATCGGCGTTAACCTGTTTGGACTGGGCTATTGCATCAATATCATTATATTTGAGATTTGAGCCTGGCATTAAAAATTCTTCATTCAACCTTGGGTCGTTCAATATATATCCTGGAGGAGCATCTAGACGTCTTGCTTCACCATTCCAAAACCAAGGCTGTATGCCTTCGGGCTGCTTCGAGGAAGTGTGATTAAAACCAAAAAACTCTGATGTTCTCCGTTCCCCAAGACGATAGAAGTCTTTACCTGTTGTGCGGGAATTTCCTCCAACACCATATTGTATTGTGGTAAAATCTTTATCTGGGATATCTAACGTATTGATCGAGACCTGTCCGCCCGAAAATTCAGCCGATACATCCGGTGTTGCTGTTTTATTGACCACCACCGAGCTCACCATTTCTGTTGGAATAATATCAAAAGAAAAATCGCGTCTATTCTGTGAAGTACTTGGAATAACGACTCCATCCAGCATGGCCTGATTATAGCGATCCGACATACCCCGCACAATCACATTTCTATTATTGACGGTGGTCACTCCAGTTACGCGCTTTAAGACCTGCCCCATATCATTGTCCGGTGTGCGGGCGATCTGTTCAGCCGAAATACCATCGGTTACCGTAGCCGCATTTTTTTGTGCAGCATAAAGTCCTGCTACTGATGCTTTTTTAAATGACACACTAACGACTGCCGTTTCCAACTTATTGGTCTGCGTTTTCATAGCAATATTGAGTGCTGTACGTTGTCCGCCCTCTATTTTCACGCCTTCAATGCGTTGTGTCTGATAAGATAGATAACTGACCTCCAAGACATAGGTGCCCGACGCACCGGTTAAAATATAACTACCATCAATACTGCTCTGTGTCGATTTATTGGCTCCAATTAATTTAATACTTGCGTTGGCCAAAAACTGACCGCGATCATCAATTACTTTACCGGAAATGCTTCCTACCTGCTGTATTGGTTTTTTGACCAATGTAATATAGACCCCGTTGTCTTGAGGTATCAGATCTGTGCCCTTAAGCAGGTAGTTGACTACTTCTCCTATACTGCTATTGTTAAAAATTTTGGCATTCACTTTTTCTTTTGACAGATTATATTTATTGGCGTCAAAGGCAATATGTATATTTTGCGATTCCAAATGCTCGAAAGCTGCTGGAATATTAGATTCATTAAAAGAAACTGAAATCTTTCTATTGAGCAACTGGCCGTATGCACCTGATGCTAAAAGCATTTCTGCCGATACGATTAAAAGAAGTAGTCCCACCAATGATGACTTGATCATAAACTTAATATTGTTTTTCGTAACGTATTTCATAAATTTGTATGCGTATATAATAGCTCTGTAAGTTTTTGTATATGTTATTTATAGCACCTTATGGATGCTATAGGGTCCAGAGTTGACGATGGCAGTCGTCAACTCTTTTTTTATGCCTGAATTAATAGATATGCACCGTACTCCCCTCCTTCCTAGACTTGTTATGGTGGACAGCTTTTATACTTTCCAAGGTTGCTGACCAAGAGAGCTGTTTCGATATCGGCATACTGTAGCGCTGTCGGGCAATCTGATCATCGCCAGCTTTCAGATCGACATTGTAGATATTTTTAACTGCTAATGCCAATTCTGCAAAACTGCTTTGCTTTAGGTAAATCTTTCCTTCAATCCAACTATTACGAATAGTGAGGTCAAAAGTCTCTTGCTTAATGCTGTGGTTGTTTTTAGTATAACGAATCTGTCCGCCGCGCTCCAATGTGCCTAATGACTTGTTGTCGGCCGCTACTTGTACTTTACCTGTAAATACAGATACAGATATTTCATCCGATTCGCGGTAGTTTTTTACCGTAAATGATGTACCCAATACCTTTGTCTGTACTTGCTGTGTATTGACAATAAAAGCTTTTGTGGAATCTTTTTTAACTTCAAAAAATGCTTCTCCGGCAAGAAGCTCTACTACACGGTCCTTTCTGTCGTATGAAACGGTATCCAATTTAATTTTGGAACGTGCATTTAAAATGATCGTTGATCCGTCTGCCAATAATACCTTCTTCCGTTGTGCAACTCCTGTTGCAAAAATCCGGTACCCTGGTTTTACATTCACTTCCTGTTTTACGGTATCCAGAGCGGTTTGATTCTCCCAAAACAATATGCCAAGGCAAAACAAAAGTGTAGCCGCCACAGATCCAATCCAATAGACCATTTTCCGAATTGATGATTTTTGAGGAGTTGTATTTTCAATCTGCTGTTGTATCCTATTCCATAATTGGACCTCATCAATTACACGTTCAGGAATCTCTTCCCGATCTAGTGTTTCATACCAGCGATCGACCAACATACGCTCTGCTTTCGTAGCTTTGTTCTGCTGATATCTGTAGATCAGGGATTCAAATATTCTTCTTTTCACTTTTTTGCCTGCTGTTTATATATAAGTCCGCAAAAAAGCTATAAAGTACTTCAAGAAATAGTTAATGTTTTATAAAAGAATTGTTAAGTATATTTTTGATGGCAGAGATTGTCTGAAGTATATAATATTTACTTAGATAGTTGCTCCAGAGCGAGAACAAGAAATACGCTAAGCGTACTATTTTGTACATTTTGTCTTGCACTTATTGCTTTCCTCATTCTTTTGGAAGCCTCTGTCAGGTTATTTTTCACGGTCTGCTCGGAAAGCCCCATACGCCGGGCGATCTCTCGAATTGGCAGATGCTCCCATTTAAGCAAGAGTGCCTGACGCATATTATGCGGCATAATTTCCAATTCCTCTTCCAGTAATTTTTCTAATGCAAGGTAAGTTTCCAATTCTTCAGGATGCTGGTGTACATAGTCAAAAATATGGTTGCTCCAATGATCCAAGAGACTATTTTTAACTTTATTGGCATTAAAAAAATCTATAATTTTATATTTGAGCATTCCTTTGAGGTAGGCTGGAAGATTCATTTGGATGTCGATAGCATGTCGTTTTTCCCAAAACTGCACAAATAATTCTTGAAGAATATCTTCTACATCCTGAGCGTCCAAAATCCGCCGGGCAGCATGCTGATAAAGATCTTTCCAACAATAGCGATAAAGCTCTCCAAAAGCGTTCGTATCATTCCGCTCTTTAATAGCTTGAAGCCAATGCTGATATATAATTGGTATTTGATCCATACTACTATCAAAAGTAAGGTTGAAATATTAAGTCTACATTAACAAATGATCAAAAAAGCAGAATAGTTATAAAATAGTTTCACAATCCAAATAATTCTTTTCAATGTGGTTTATTTATGTTTAACACGTATAAAAATATTTATTTGTCATTCAAAAAACACATTATATCAAATACTTAGGTTATAAATTAGTTTTGTAAATATTATTTTCTTATCTTTGCATCGCCTTAGGCAATAGAGCCTATTGTATAAATTAATTCATGAACCCATTTTTAGAACTGGGAATCCGTGAGGAAATTGTTAATGCCATCTCAGAATTAGGTTTTGAAAAACCTTCTGAAATTCAGGAAAAAGCCATTCCTGTTTTATTGACTGGTAACGACGATTTTGTCGGATTAGCCCAAACCGGCACAGGTAAGACAGCAGCATTTGGTCTTCCATTATTACAGCAATTAGACTTTTCTCAGAAACATCCTCAAGCGTTGGTATTGTGTCCAACACGTGAGCTTTGTTTGCAAATCTCGAAAGATATAGAAAGATATGCTAAAAACCTCGACAACGTACATGTTGTTGCTGTTTATGGAGGTGCAAATATTAGTGACCAACTGCGTCAAATCAGACGTGGAGTGCAAATTGTAGTAGCGACCCCAGGTCGTATGTTAGATATCATTGGCCGTAATGCTATTGATTTCTCTCAAGTGAAATATGTTGTGTTAGATGAAGCAGATGAAATGCTTAACATGGGCTTCAAAGAAGACATCAACAACATCCTGTCAGAAACTCCTGACACTAAAAAAACATGGTTATTCTCTGCAACAATGCCATCTGAGGTACGCCGTATAGCTAAAAACTATATGACTGATCCAGTTGAAATGACTGTAGGTACGAAAAACACTGGTAATGCTAATATTGAGCATCAATATTATTTAATTAGAGCTAAAGACAAATACGCTGCTTTCAAACGTATTGTAGATTCAAATCCAGATATTTTCGGTATCGTATTTTGTCGTACAAAAATTGAAACGCAAGAAATTGCTGAATCTTTAATTAAAGATGGTTACAACGCTGATTCATTGCACGGAGATTTATCTCAACAACAACGTGATAAAGTGATGAAACGTTACCGTGACCGTAGTTTACAATTATTAATTGCTACAGACGTTGCAGCCCGTGGTATTGATGTAAACGACGTAACTCACGTGATTAACTTCTCTTTACCTGATGAAATTGAAAACTATACTCACCGTTCTGGCCGTACAGCTCGTGCAGGTAAAACTGGTATTTCAATCTCATTGATCAACATTAAAGAGCAAAGCAAAATCCGTCAACTTGAAAAAGTTATCGGAAAACAATTTGAGCGTAAACAAGTTCCTCAAGGAGCTGATGTTGTTGAAAAACAATTATTAACGATCATCAATAAAGTTCAGAATGTTGAAGTTAATGAGGATCAAATCAATCAATTCTTACCAGCTATTATGGAAGGTTTTGAATCGTTATCGAAAGAAGATATCGTAAAAAGATTTGCTTCATTAGAATTCAATAGATTCTTAGATTATTACAAAGGTGCTCATGATTTAAATATCGAAGCACGTGATATCAGCAGCAATGGCCGCGAACGTGGCGAAAGAGGCGAGCGTGGTGAAAGAGGAGAACGTGGTAGCTCTAAAGGATTTACTCGTTTATTCATGAACCTTGGTTCTGTAGATGAATTCAGCCGTGGAGACATGTTAGGATTTATCTGTAACAACGCTAAAATTTCTGGAAAATCAATTGGTAAAATTGATTTAAAAGGAGTATTCACTTTCTTTGAAGTTGAAGATGCTGAGGTAACAAAAGTATTCGAAGGATTTAAAGACGTTGATTTCAACGGTCGTAACGTACGTATCGAAGTTTCTGGAGACGGAAAAACTGAAAACCGTGGTGGTGGAAACAGAAGCCGTGGTGGAAGTGGCGAACGTAGAAGCTTTGGCGGTGGTGAAAGACGTGAAGGTGGAGGTGGTTACCGCGGTGGTGGTGATCGCAGAAACGGTGGCGGTGAAAGACGTGAAGGTGGATACCGTGGTGGAGATCGTAGAGAAGGAAATGGTGGTGGTTTTAGAGACTTTTCTGGAAAAAGAAAAGAATCTAGTAACAAATACTAATCGATTCATCTTATAAAATAAGAGCGGCTATCCCAAAAGATAGCCGCTCTTATTATTTATACGGCAGTTATGCGATTTCCTATAATGTGATTAACATATAAAAACAAGAGTGGCTACCCTGAAGATAGCCACTCTTGTTTTTATATAGTATTTATACAAATATTATTTCACGCGTTGACGAATAGCCTCGTACAATACAACCCCAGCTGAAACAGATACGTTTAATGATCCTATTTCTCCGAACATAGGTATTTTAGCAAGGTGATCTGCGATACGAATTAAGTCGTCTGATACACCTGTATCTTCAGCTCCCATGATGATACAGGTTGGCACAGTATAATCTACATCATAGATGCTATCTTTTGTCTTTTCAGTACTTACAACTAACTGTATGCCGGACTCAATAAGAAATTTACCCACTTTAGCCAAACCTTCATGACGACATACCGGTATTTTATATAATGCACCTGCAGATGTCTTGATTGCATCAGGATTGACCTCTGCAGATCCTTTTTTTGGTACAATGATCGCATGTACACCTGAACATTCTGCTGTACGTGCAATAGCACCAAAGTTGCGCACATCTGTAACACCATCTAGCATCAAAAATAAAGGCACTTCTCCTTTTTCATAAATTGCAGGAACGATGTCTTCAACTTTTTGATAGATAATCGGGGAAATAACGGCTATAACGCCTTGATGGTTTTTGCGTGTGATACGATTTAGTTTTTCAATTGGAACTTGTTGAAACCCTAAGTCGTGCTCTTTCAAAAGAGCTTTCAATTCTAAAACTAAACTTCCGGCTAAACCTCTTTGTATAAATAATGATTCGATTTCTTTACCACTATCTATCGCTTCTATAACGGCACGAATACCGAAAACCATCTGATTGGCTTCACGATCTGATGATCTATCGTGTCTTTGAAAATTTTGCATGCTTAATATTCTAAATAAGAATTGGTTTCTAGCAATTAGCTAACCAATTTGAAAGGCAAAGATACAAAAAGAAATATGGGTTATTGCAAGAAAAAGTTGGTCTAAGTTTTAACTTAGTCCCAAATTAAGCTCTTTTCTTAACGTTTCTAAAAGTGGATTCTTCTGTACCATAGCTTGATATTTCTCTTGCGAGGTATAAGGTTTACGTACAACATCATGCTCCATAACAATACCACGCAGATCTAGCGAAAAATTATGCAAGGCAGGGCGAAGGTAATTTAATAAATCTACCTTTGCCATATTGAGAACATCCATCTGGACCATGTTCTCCACATCTACTTCAATTTGATTTCCAACTAACTTTGGTGGCACAGCTGTCATCAGGGTATACAGATTAATCTTATTTTGCTTTTTTATATCTGTTGCCAACGTTTTCCAGAATTGGATAAATTTTTCATAAGTCACTACTTCCTCTTCAGTACCTTTAACTAAACTAGGTTCGTTACTATCTTCTTCTTCAGTTTTAGATTCAAAAATTGAATTTAGATCAGGTAATGATGGCATAGAACTTTTGGAAGCTCCCCATCCACCCTTTTTCACTTTAGGCGGTAAGTTAGAGACTTCTGGGCTTTTCGTTTGTTCTACTATAGGTGTTGCAGGAGGTACTGCAATCGGAGTTATAGCAATATTTTTATCTACTACTGGTAATGAGGGTTTTGCATCAACGACAGGGGTTTCTGTGGCTGGAGCTACATTAGGGAGTTTTTTTTTTAATCCTTCAACCGTATTGGGAGCTTGAAGGGTTCCAATCTGGCTTAACTTAATCGCACTTGATAAGTGACAAATTTTTAATAGCGCTAATTCTACCTGAAGCCTCTGATTCTTACTTGTTTTATAATTAATCTCACATTGATTAGCAATATTCAATGCTGATAATAATAATCCCGTTGAAGATTTACGTGCTTGATCCAAATACTTAGCTCTTATACTTTCACTTACTTCTAACAACTTTAGTGTAGACGGTTCTTTTGCTACCAATAGACTTCTAAAATGCGATGCTAAACCTGAAATGAAATGACTGCCATCAAAACCATTATTTAAAATATCATTTAATATTAATAAGGTATCTGCTGGATTTTCAATCAATATAGCATCTGTCAATTTAAAGAAGTAATCGTAATCTAAAATATTCAGATTATCAATAACTGCTTGATAAGTGACCTGCTTATTTGAAAAACTAACGATTTGATCAAACATCGATAATGCATCACGAAGTCCTCCATCTGCTTTTTGAGCGATGATATGAAGGCCATCTTGATCGTACTGAATACTTTCACGTGTTGCAATGCTGGCCAAGTGATTGGCCATATCTTCAACACGGATACGGTTAAAATCAAAAATCTGACAACGTGATAAAATCGTAGGTAAGATTTTATGTTTTTCTGTAGTTGCTAAGATAAATATGGCATAGGCAGGTGGTTCTTCCAATGTTTTTAGGAAAGCATTGAATGCCTGCTGCGACAGCATGTGAACCTCATCGATGATATAGATCTTAAACTTACCCACTTGTGGTGGAATACGTACTTGATCAATCAAATTTCGGATATCGTCTACTGAGTTGTTTGATGCTGCATCTAATTCATGAATGCTAAATGAATTACCATTCTGAAAAGATTTACAGCTATCACATACACCGCAGGCTTCGCTAATATCTGAAATGTTTTCACAATTTATTGTTTTTGCTAAAATACGCGCGCAAGTTGTTTTACCCACACCTCTTGGTCCACAGAACAAAAATGCTTGTGCTAACTGATTGTTATGTATAGCATTCTTAAGTGTACCGGTGATGTGTTGCTGACCGACAACCGAGTCGAAGGTGACCGGGCGATATTTACGAGCAGAAACAATAAAATTTTCCATTGTACGAAGATACAAATTTTGTACCTCCGTCACAAAATTAAAAAGCGATACTTCAAAAAAGTGTGCTCTTAAAACTGTTAGATAACAGAAACGAGAAGATAAAAAAATAGCTTCATTTTTCGATGAAGCTATCCAATATCATGATATAAAAGTTTTAATTCCCTTTGGGTTCAAGAGCACGCCAAACGACAGCGGCAATTATAGCTCCTACTATTGGAGCTACAATAAATAACCAAAGTTGTGAAAGGGCTTGCCCGCCAGCTAATACAGCTGGACCAAAACTACGCGCCGGATTGACTGAAGTACCTGTGATGGGAATAGCAACTAAATGAATCAAAACTAAGGTCAGCCCTATAGCCAAACCAGCCATAGTGGAATTTCCAACTTTGGAGGTAGTCGCTAAGATGACAAATAAAAAGATGAAGGTTAAAACAGCCTCTGTTAAAAATGCAGCGGTTGTGCCGTATTCATTCTGATAGCCTTTCCCCCATCCATTCGACCCATATGCCCATTCACCTGGAGAGAAACCAGCTAGCTGTCCTCCTAGAATCTGCTGTAGAACAAAAGCACCTAATAATGCTCCTATTAATTGTGCTACAATATAAATAATTGCATCTTTCGCAGCAATCTTTCCTGCAACAAGTACACCGATTGTTACCGCGGGGTTGATGTGACACCCACTAATGCCGCCTATCGCATAGGCAAAAACAACAACGGATAAACCGAATGCTAGCGCAATCCCCAGTAATCCCAATCCCGACAATCCGCCTAAAGTCGTAGCGCCGGCAACAGCCGCTGCACCACAACCAAATAGTACCAAACCAAAAGTTCCAATTAGTTCAGCAACAAATTTTGTAGAAATATTTGTTTCCATTTCTTTAAGTTATAATATGGTCAAACTTGCGTCAAATATCTTGCCTCTTTTACACCTGTGTTTCAACGAGTTAAATTAAAGTAAGGATACAGCTACATGTATATTATTTCGTACAAATAATATACAATGGTAACAGGTAAAACTTAATAGTAAGATCATTAAATAATAATGCTTTAGGTGAGAAAAAATTTAGGGTTTTTAAGTGTGATCTATTTTACTTTTCTACGTAACATGGATTCAAAGAGCAATTGATTAATGCTGCCGAGAGATGACGGTACCATCACATGCTATGTCGCAGCTATATTGTTGTGTCGCAAATCGATGGTGCTCTTAAGAAGATGCGCTACATTTTCTTGAAATATAAGTCCGCCAAGATGGTTGAACATCAATAAGTCAAAAGAAAAGTATCTCCCTGCCTGCAACGAGACAATACAGGAGTTTACTTTTATCGTGACAAACTGGTGAATAGCTCCAAACACTTTCCTTTCAATAAACTTATTTGCCATGTGAGTAAATAACTATTTCCTTAAAAGCATGTTACGTAGAACTATCTACGCGAGATCGCGCAATATAATCAAGCCGTTGGGAGATATAAGCTTGTTATAAGAAGAAACCTTCCTGTTCCTCTTCATCATTACAAAGAAACTAGAAGATATCTTTCAAAAGTACGGTATTACTGAATTGCAATGGCGCAAAATGATCTCCCCACTATGCTAAGGTAATCGGAAATAGTGCGGAAGAATGCGGCCATTCCGTCTGTTAGGAATGCCATCGCGTGAAGAGCCGTGGCATCGCGTATAATCTCTAGTATCTATCGTTTCAATTGTGAGGTTATAACAAAAAATAGTTATTTTAGTGATTAAACCTAGATGATATTCTAATGAAATATATTCGTGCAAAAGCCAATTTTATTCGATATACTGACGAAAAACTACTTGTAAAAGCAAGCTATATTTTATCGTGCATGAAGAATTCTACTGTCTTTATTAATCCGACTTTGCCACTGCCAACTATTGAAGATGCTTACCAAGATTACCAGAAGAAAGTGATCGAGGCTGAAAGCGGAAGCCGAGAAAAGAAGTCTTATAAGCGAGAAAGCAAGCGGAAACTCTGTGAACTGTTGCAACAGCTTGTTACTTATGTCAATTTAGTCAGTGATGGAAAATTATCTTTACTACACAGTTCGGGTTTCCCTGTACTCACCAGAAAACGTAAAGGTCAAGTTCCTGATACTCCATCCGCCCCATTTCTTTGTGAGGGACGTACAAGTGGTGAAGTCGCCTTTGGATTTAAACCCGTAGGACGGGATATGTTTTATGATTATAGGTTTGCAACAGAGGTAGACTCGTATGGACTCCCACAATGGGGAGAAATATTCTATAAAACGAATTCCTTCAGGGCTTATTATGCAGGATTTACTCCTGGCCACTATATCTATTTTCAAGTTAGAGCACGTAATAAACATGGTCAAAGTCACTGGACGGCTCCTTTATTATTTATGGTGGGATAAAAAATAAACGCTTCCAAATATTATAGTTCGAAAACTGCATCACAGTTCCTTATTGTGGATCTCTAACGTCATTTAGCTGTAAGTAATGAATTTAGGTCTTTCTTTTGATGTTATTTTTATGTAACTTCATTATTAATAAATTGTTAAGGAATTGAAATCTCTATCTTCATATTTGGTCGCAAGCGCTCTTTCACTGCTGTTTATCTTTATGCAGAAGCGAGAAAGCTATGCGCAAGAATACAAAGTTGATTTCTATAATACCCCATTTGTGTTTTCTGCAGATTCATCATTTATAATAGATTTTCCGACTGAAGTGAACGAAAATCATATTCTTGATTTTTATAAAAAGATAGAATCGTCGACGGACTCTATGGTCGTAAATTCATTACTTACTTACAAGCAGAAATACAATCTAAATGATTGGATCTACTACCAGCTCGTACGTCAGACAGCGCAAGCAATAAGCCCCAAACAGGAAAATTATAGTCGGTACACTTTATATAAATGGTACTTGATGTGTAAATCTGGTTATGATGCGCGTCTTGCCGTGGGAAATAATCAAATTATATTTTATATAAAGAATAACGAAGATATTGCTGATATTCCATTTTTTTCTGTTGATGGCAATCAATATACTTGTCTGAATTATCATGATTATGGAAAGTTATTTCAACGTAATGGCATTTACAAACCAGTCTCTTTGAAAATTACTGAAGCGGTGAACGACTTCAGTTATAAGGTCACACAGATGCCTGATTTTAATCCCCAAAATTACGTGGATAAAAAAATCAATTTCAAATATAATGAGCGATTATACCATTTTAAGGTAAAAATCAATAATGATGTCAATAAAATCTTTGCGAATTATCCTGGGGTAAATTTTGAAACTTATTTTAATATTCCACTTAGTCATGAAACTTATCGGACACTTATTCCGGTATTGAAGGAGAATATTAAAAAAATGGATACGACAAAAGGTGTTGATTATCTTATGCGCTTTACACGTTATGCATTCCTCTATGAAAATGATGATGTTAATTTCGGTAAAGAGAAAAGGCTATCCCCAGAGGAAACATTAACCAGCTCTTATAGTGATTGTGATGATCGGGCTGCTTTATTTTTCTATTTGGTCAAAGAGATTTACAATTTGCCAATGATTACATTGTTGTTCCCAACTCACATCACGATGGCGGTTCAATTTGATAAACCTATCGGCGATGCTATTTTGTACAATGGTAAATATTATTCGCTGTGCGAGCCGACACCACAAGAACAGAATTTAGATATTGGACAAATGGCAGATAAATTAAAGAACGAGTCTTATCAAGTGGTTTATCATTACGAACCGAAATAAGCTGAAACTATTTACGTAAGTAAAAAAAAATCCTGCACTAGGCAGGATTTTTATTATCATTCAAATATCTTATTTAACTTGACCTGGAGTTGTATATGGTAAGTTTTGAGGATCATAATGAGCCCATCCTTTGGTCCAATCTGTCGTTCCAAACGCACCTCTATAAGCTACTTTTTCAAAAAAGGCACCACTCACTTTAGCATGAGTAAATATAGCACCTGTCGCTGCTGCCGAACCTGATGATAGGGTAAAATCAGGATCTGCTGGAGTAGTAGAAATGTCTTTACCGTAATTATACGGTGCAACAAATAGAGAGGAAGCAAATTTGGTATTATCAAATACATTGTTTGCGCGTAACAATGTATTAACTGCGACAGAATTAGTCGTCGAGCTTACTTTTAAATCTGCATCTTTTGACCCATAAACTAAGTTATTTGCAAATACTGCAGCACCAGTTAAAAAGTTATTAGATGTTGTATTTGCAGTTACTACTTTTGTATCATCAATATACAAACCTGCAAATGGAAATCCAGAAATTACTGAATTTAAGATACTAATTGAAGAATTCCGACGAATTTGCGCTCCATGTTGATAATTTCCAATCGCTGATTCACCTGCTTTTTTGATAGGGCCTAAAATCGTTACGTTTGAAAATACTGCAGAAGTTTTTGGCGTTTGGTCTGTACCAGTCGCATTATTATCAGACTCAAAACCATTTGATCCAGATTGATCTGCCATTGTAGATGCTCTTTGTGCTAATGCAAATTGAACATTACCTGCATAGCCAAAATCTGTATCAAAATCATCATCCCAAGTTGCTACAGCTAATAAGTGTTTTGCATTTACAGTACCACCAAACCATTCAAAAGCGTCATCACCTGAACGATATACCTGAATGTAATCAAGTGTAGTACCGTTTCCAACACCACCTAATGTCAATCCATTAATTTCATTATCTGCTGAATACTCAATTCCGCCATATTCGATACGCACATATTTCAGTACGCCAGAATTATCAGCCGCATCAGTACCACCATAATAGATATAGTTTTTGGCATCTTTATTTTTAGGTCCCTCTAAACCACCTTCGATCATCACATCGTTTCCTTGGTTTACTGGAGCTTTACCCAAAAGAATAACACCGCCCCAATCACCACGAGTTCGTGCCCCCGCAGGCAAAGCTGATGTAAATACAATTGGCTTATCAACTGTTCCTGTAGCATTTATTTTTGAACCTCTTGTAATCGTCAGAGTTGCTTTTGTAGCTTTATCACCCTTAATAATAGTTCCTGGCTCAATAGTCAAGGTAGCACCATTAGATACAAACACAAATCCTTTTAATAGATAAATCTTATTTGCAGACCAAGTTGTGTTAGCAGTAATTTCTCCTGTCACCACTACCACATCTTTGTCAGTTGGATTTGTAGGTGTTTCTGTATCGTTACCATCATCAGTAATCTTGGTTTCTTTACATGCGCCAGCAAATAATAAAGCTGCTAGGGATAAGAATAAAAATCTTTTTTTCATTTTTTAAGTTTTTAAAAATCTTGATACAAAAAAATACTTTAGTTATGTCTTTAGATTTAAAGTAATATTAAGTTTATATTATCTTTTAGAAGGTATAATTAAATGATAATGAAACATTTGCACCAGGCTTATATTTAAACCAAGTCTCATTTTCAATATTTCTCACTTTATTATCAAAATATACATCGATTGGATTATTTAAGATATCACTAGCATTCAGCTTCACCTCACCTTTGTTTTTCATCACTTTGTATCCAACTTGAAAATCCAAGACATTACGCGGAGCTTCCCATGCACTAGCAAAGGTCTGACCTCCAGGCTGGATGATACGCTTTCCAATGCGGTTGTATAAAATATTCATATTCAATTTATTATCAATAGCAGTGTGTTGCAGACCGGCATTAATAACATATGGAGATTGTCCAACCATAGGTCTTGTTTTCTCTAAATAAATCTGATCATCAGCATTTGTGATTTCTGAATGTACATAAGTTAAGTTTAAGTAAGCGGTTGTATTTTTAAAGAATGATTGCTCGTTTACAAAATCCAATCGTTTACGAACCTCTAATTCTGCACCATAAATATTTGCTTTTGGAGTATTTCCAAAGCTAATATCTGGCGTTGAGGTTACATCATAGCGTCTTGGTTCAATAGCATTTGTAAATTGCTTATAAAATGCTGATATGGATAATATTTCTCCTGCAGAAGGATAGATTTCATAACGTAAATCAGCATTATTGATCGATGCACGCTTTAAATTAGGATTACCAGTTATCATTCCTAATTGCTCGAAATCATAGAATTTAAATGATGCCAGCTCTCTTAACTCTGGTCGCGCTAGTGTACGGTAATAAGATGCTCTGAAATTTGATTTATGGGTCAATCCATATGTTAAATTAACAGAAGGTAAGAAGTCTAATTTCGTATCATTTACATCACTTACCATCTTCATCGCGTCTACATCAAGAGCGTCTATTTTTACGTTATAATTTTCTACTCGAAGACCATAAACTACTCTGAATTTATCATTGAATTTTTGATCAAGCATAGCATAGCCGTAAGTAGTCAAAGAGCTACCTGTATACTTATCACCATTCATCATAATCTCCTTATAATTGAAATAGTTTTTATCTATATTTTCCTTAGAAAATATTTCATCAGCAGGCAATTGCGTTACTTTATTGATCAATTCAACAGTATTTAAAACATCGCCATTCAACTCTAATCCAATAAATCGAGCATCAAAATTTCTTTTCCTATAATTAGTTCCTGCACCCACTTTAAATGTAGAAGGTGTTGATAGAAATGTCATCGGTAAATTGTAACTAGCTTCACCTGAATAAATATTTTCATTTAGTTTGGCAAATAGTCTCGCATTTTGCTTCCCGATAGAACTAATATTTGCGGCGTATGGTACAGATGGATCATTTGCAGATTCCATCGGTCTTACATAATTAAGTTTAACTTGATTAGGTTGGTCATTTAATATATTACTCCAAGAAGCAGTCCATTTAATTTTGTCATTCCTATCGCTCAACACATGTTCCCCATCAAGTGTTGATTTAAACAATGATTTTTGCATGATATCATATGCCGAGAATTTTACATCATATGATGATCCAAGGTCAGTCCCTCTTCTATCTGTGTATGTATTGTCATAATTTCTGTTGTAAAGATTCTTCCATGTAATCTTACTTTTCCCATAGGTGTATCCAAAATTGGCTAAAGCACCTAAATTAGTAGAAAACTTATATTGATTATCGGTATAATCATATTGATGCCATTGACGTTTTACGTCTGGCAAAATATTTTGAGAATTTCTGTATGTGACGGAGAATAGAGCTCCAAAACGATTACTGTTTTCAAATTGCTTCACTTTACCTAAAGAGAACTGATAGTTTTGTGAAGGTAATGCTGTTTTATTCTGCACAGCAAGATCATTTGGTAATGATTTTAACGCTAATCTATTTTCTTTACCTGATAATCCAGCTTTATATTGTTCTCTAGAATACATATTTGTAGCTAGATTACTTGAACCATCATCAAATCCTAAGTAGTTCTGAAAGTTCTTCTTTGTTTGTAAAAAATCTTTGAACGTAGATGCTGTGTTATACCCATATCCAAGACCGAAAGAAACAAAGTTTTGATCTGGAATATCTTTTGTTGTAATCTGAACTGCTCCACCAGCAAAATCTGCAGGTAAATCCGGAGTTGCCGTTTTTGAAATTGTGATTTTATCAATTAAATTTGAAGGGATAATATCAAATGAAAATGCACGACGATTAGCCTCTGTACTTGGTAATACAGTACCATCCATCATGGAAACATTGTAACGATCACTTAAACCACGGACTACTACAAATTTGTTATCTTGTATAGTCGCTCCACTGACACGACGAATAGCTTCTGATGTATTCTTATCTGGTGATCTTCTGATTTGTTCACTTGAAATACCATCTGATATTAATGCACTATTTTTTTGTTGCGCATATAAAGCTCCAATTGATTCTTTTTTAAATGATCCCGTTATGACAACCTGATCTAATAACTGACCTTCAGAATTATCCAATACAACATCTAAATTTGTAATTTCATCTGCTTTGATTTCTACATCAGTTATTTGCTTAGTAGCATAACCAATAAAAGCATACTCAACAGTATACTTACCCACTGACAATCCAGGAATATTGTATTTTCCTGAAACATCTGAGCTAACCCCTCTTGCTGTACCTATTATTCGAACAGTTACTCCAGTGATTGTCTCTCCATTTTTACTATTGGTAATAGATCCTATTAACTTTCCACTACCTTGTGCAAAAACAGCTGTCGCTATTACCAATAAGATTAGAGTAGCAACAAATTTCTTAAGTGTTAATTGTGGTTTCAATTTATTTGTTTTTTTGTTTCTGCAAATCTATTACCGCGATATTACGTGCACATTACCTTAACATTACTATTACATTAGTGCTGTGTTAAAGAATTGTTAAAGTCATCGTTTACACGTACTATACGCATTTTTACATGTTAACAATTGATTAACAGCTAAAATGTTAAGTGCAGTGCGCCTTAATAATTAATAAACATATGATGTAATAATGTCATAACAATTCGACATATATGCAGGAATTAGGTTAAATTTAGCATCTGAAAGAATGATCATACTATGCAGACAAATAATCCAATCATAGCAACACAGGAACTTTCCTTCCAATACAAAGGAGGTATACCAATCAAATTTCCCGCTATTCAAATTCAAAAAGGTCAACATACACTGCTTCTTGGAAATTCGGGAACTGGTAAAACAACATTGCTTCATCTTTTGGGGGGACTTTCAAAACCGACAGCAGGAAAAGTCTGGATTAATGAAAAAGATATCTATGCCATGAGCACATCTGAAATGGATAAATTTAGATCGCAACATATCGGCTTTATTTTTCAGGAAGCCCACTTATTGAAAAACTTAACTATTCTTGAAAACATTCAGCTTGCGCAATCTTTAGCAAAGAAAACAGTCAATAAAAATGAAGTTTTAAGCGTGCTAGACAAACTACAATTGTCTGATAAAGCCCATGCATATCCACAGGAATTAAGTCGAGGCCAATTACAACGTGCCGCTATTGCACGTGCTGTTATTAATAAGCCTTTGCTTTTAATTGCTGACGAACCTACTGCATCATTGGATGATCAGAATACAACTAGGGTATTAACACTATTAATGGAAATTGCCGATCAACAGGGCGCCACCCTTCTGATCGCTACGCATGATAAAAGAATTAAAAATAACTTTTCGAATACTTACGATTTAAATACACTCAATCCTAATAGCAAATAGCATGAATACTATTCAATTAGTTTGGAAAAATATTAGTAAACAAATAGGATCAACAGCACTCAGCATATTACTGACTGCATTTGGTGTTGCCATACTATGTGTACTTTCTATAACCAGCGATAGCTTTGAAAAGCAACTTGAAAATAATAGTAAGAATATTGATTTAGTAATCGGAGCTAAAGGAAGTCCCTTACAATTGATTCTATCCAGTGTTTATCACATCGACAATCCTACTGGTAATATCCCTTTGGCTGAAGCTGAAAAATTGCAACATAACCCTTTAATAAAATTGGCTGTTCCTGTCTCATTGGGGGATAACTATAGGGGGCATCGTATAGTAGGCACGGATTCTAGCTTTCTTACTTTGTATGAAACCAAAGTACAACAAGGAAAGCTATTTGATAAAGACTATGAAGTTGTTGTCGGAACTGATGTTGCCCGTAAGCAAAATCTTAAGATTGGAGATCAGATTCATAGTTCACATGGATTAAGTAAAGGCGGTCATAGTCATGATGATCAACCGTTCACTGTTGTAGGTATATTAGCATACAACAATAATATTACGGACAATCTCATTCTGACTAGTCTAAGTAGTGTCTGGGATGTACATGGAATTGAACACCACGATCATGACCATGAATTAACTCCTGCTGAAGCACAGGCTAAAGAGGATCTTGAAGAGACGAAAAATGCACATCTCCATCACCATGGTGAAGCAGAAGAGGAGGAACATCGTGATGAGGATCAACATGAACCCGATATGATGGTAAAATCAATTGGTGCAGATATGATTCATTCTTCTGGTCTTGAAATTACGGCATTGTTAGTACAGTACCGGTCACCAGCTGCAATTGCGGTATTACCTAAGTACATAGCACAAAATACGCAAATGCAGGCCGCTTCACCTGCTATAGAGAGTACACGCTTGTTTTCTCTTTTAGGGGTGGGAATTGACTCTTTAAAGATATTAGCTTATATCATCATGGCAATTGCTGGATTGAGTGTCTTTATCAGCTTATACAATGCCTTAAAACAACGGAAATATGATTTAGCGATCATGCGTACATTAGGTGCTTCCAAGCTCAAACTTTTCTCTCTGGTAATCTGCGAGGGAATGGTCATTACTGTAATTGGTGGCTTTTTAGGATTAATTTTCGCCCATATAGCGCTTTATTATATCAATACACAAACAAGCCAAAGTGCTGACTTTATAGATGCATTTAAGCTTAATCCCATAGAATTGATTTTTGTGTTATTAGCTTGCGTAATTGGTATTATTTCAGCACTAATCCCTGCGGTCAAAGCATATAAAACAACGATTTCGCATATTTTATCAAACAATTAATGTAAAATGATATTATCATAAGGTTTTGTATTTTTACAAACTGAACTAAGATTTTTACGCACTATTTCGAAATATTTCTGCATATAAATATGGAATTATAAAACGGGAATTTTCAAGGTTAAAAGTTGAAGAGTCCAGCAAAAAGCAAATTTTAAATGTACAAACAAACAATTATAATGAAAAAGATACTCGCTTTCTTTAGTTTACTGATTACCTTTTGTATTACAGCAAATGCACAGATCGGTCGTGATCCCAATACACCCGATCATACGCCAATGATGAATAAAACCTGGGAAGCTGTTGATAAAATGGCTTATAAAGTTTCTTATAGCGGCAGTAAAAAGATCTATACTCCTTTCTATCCTGCAGAGTTGAAAGCCTTAGAAAATAAAATCGTTGAGATGCCCGGCTACATGGTTCCGTTGACCAGTGGTAGGACACATAAAAACTTTATGATATCGGTTCTACCTGTAGCGCAATGTATGTTTTGCGGTTCTAATGGAATCCCGCCGATGGTAGAGGTATTTCTAAAAGGTGACGCCATAAAATTTACAGAAGAGCCTATCAAGTTAAAAGGCAAAATGGTCTTTAACAAGGATCCTTTAAAAGGTAATTCGGAAATTACGATAGTTGATGCAGTAATTATAAAATAAAAGAAGCCGCGATAGCGGCTTTTATTTTGATCTGTTTACGAGAGAAACCTCAACACAAGATGTGATTCCTGCTGTTTCGGTTCGTAAACGTGCTTCTCCTAACGAAATCGGTCGATAGCCCAAGTTTAATGCTTGTTCTATCTCCTGTGTCGAAAAATCTCCTTCAGGACCGATCAATAAAATATAATGCTGTTCTGATTGTAAAACTTCGTTTAGATACTGTTTCTCACTATCTATACAATGCGCGATGACTTTTGTTGCTATATTCGATTCCTGTTGCTTACAAAATTGAGAAAAAGTAATCGCAGGATTCAATTTTGGAATATAGGCCTTCAACGATTGCTTCATTGCTGCTACAATCACTTTATTAAGACGATCTAATTTCACCTCTTTTCTCTCAGAATGCTCACAGATTAAAGGTGTAATTTCATGAATGCCAATCTCTGTCGCTTTTTCTAAAAACCATTCGAAACGATCGATATTTTTAGTTGGAGCAATTGCAATATGTAAGTGATAGGAGGATTGCTGATAGTTTTCTTTAACATTTAAAATAGTCAAAACTGTTCTTTTCGGATGTGGATCCAAAATTTCAGCTTCATACAATCCGCCTCTTCCATCAATCAAGTGAACTTTATCACCTACTTGAAGTCGAAGCACACGAATGGCATGCTTACTCTCTTCTTCACTTAGAATAAAGTTTTTAAAATCAGGTTTAATCTCTTCTGTAAAAAATAGTTGCATACTCGCTAATTATCTTGATCATCATCCATCGACTCAACAAGTTCCAATTTTACAAATTCTATATTCTGTTGCGTTTTACGAATAATCGTAAAGGTATAACCAAATACTTCTTTATACTCTCCTACTTCAGGAATTTTATCAAACAAATCGCTTACTAGACCTGAAACAGTATCATAATCTTGACTTGCTGGTAATTCCAATGGTAAAAATTCATTCACATCATGAATGCTCGCACCAGCGTCCACCATATATTCTGTTTCAGAAATACGTTCAACAACTGGAGTTTCTTCATCATATTCATCTTGAATTTCACCGACAAGTTCTTCGACAATATCTTCTAAAGTAACCATACCGGCTGTACCTCCAAATTCATCCAATACAATAGCCAACTGAATTCTTTTCAATTGAAATTCGGCCATTAAATCATTGATCTTTTTGGTTTCCGGAATAAAGTAGGGCTTACGCATGATATCCTTTAATACCACCTCTTTACCTTTCATAACGATCGGTAAAATATCTTTTGTGTGTACGATACCGACAATCTGATCGATACTGTCGGCATAAATAGGAATACGTGAATATCCCTCTTCTGTTACCGTATTAATAAAATCAATGGCGGCACAATCCTCTTCAACCGCTACGATTTTTGTTCTCGGAACCATGATGTTTTTCACAATCCGTTCATTAAAGTCGAAAACGTTTTTAATCAATTCATGTTCAGATGATTCTAATGCTCCGCTTTCTTTACCTTTATCCAATAAATATTGAAGTTCTTCTGAAGAGTGTGAAGATTCACTAGGATGTGGTTGAATACCTATTAATCTCAATAAAAAATTAGCAAAGCCATTGAATACATATATTAATGGCATCAATAACCAATAAAATATACGCAATGGTACGGCTACTTTCATTGTTGTCGCGACAGGCTTTTGAATAGCAATAGATTTAGGAGCAAGCTCACCTAATACAACATGCAAGAACGTAATAGTTCCAAATGCAAGTGCAAAACCGGTCCATTTAGCCCAGCTTTGCGAAGTATCTACCTGAAAAAAAGAAAACAGATTAGATACGATTTCAGTCATTACTGCTTCGCCTTTCCAGCCTAAGCCTAGCGATGCTAAAGTAATACCTAGCTGTGTTGCAGCTAGGTATTTATCCAAATGCTCTGTAATATTTTTTGCAATTTTAGCAACATTGCTTCCTGATTTTGCTTGGAGCTCAATTTGTGAAGCTCTTACTTTGACTATAGCAAATTCTGCCGCAACAAAAAAACCATTTGCAACTACTAAAAATACTGTCCAAAAAATATCGAGGGCCATTATGGGGTTTATTTATTACCAAATTCTTTATTGTACAATTCTATACTATCCAATAGAATTTGTTGTGCAACTTCACGGCCTTGAACGCCTTCAACCACAACATTTTTCTTTTCTAATGCTTTGTAACTTTCAAAAAACTGAACAATTTCTTTCATACTATGTGGAGATAGTTGTTCAATATCTGTAATGTAATTGTACACAGGATCATTCTTAGCAACAGCAATGATCTTATCATCTTGCTCACCACCATCAACCATGTTCATCACACCAATGATTTGTGCTTCAACCAATGTCAAAGGAAGAATATCAACAGAACAGATTACCAAAATATCCAATGGATCTTTATCATCACAATATGTTTGTGGAATAAAACCATAGTTAGCAGGATACACTACAGAAGAACTCAAAACGCGATCTAATAATAAAAGACCAGTTTCTTTGTCTAATTCGTATTTTCCTTTTGAACCATTTGAAATTTCAATAATAGCATTTACTGAATTTGGCACATTTGTACCAGGAGATACTTTATGCCAAGGATTTTGTGTACTCATTTGATTTACTGTATATTTTGTTTGTTTTTATTTTCATTCATTTTACGTTTGATCAAAGCAATAACGATCGGCAGGAAGGCAATCGCAATCAATCCAACAATAATATATTCGACATAATTAATAATCCAAGGAAATTCTATTCCTAAGAAATACCCTGATAAAGTTAATAATAGTACCCAAAGCAATGCTCCAGATATATTAAAAATTACAAATTTCTTAAAATCGAGTTTAACAACGCCTGCAAAAATTGGTGCAAATGTACGCACTATAGGTACAAAGCGACCGATGATCAAAGCTGTACCACCATATTTATGGTAGAATTCTTCAGCCATAATAACGTATTTACGCTTAAAGATAAGGCTATCCTTACGTTTGAAAAGCATAGGACCGGCTCGATAACCAAACCAATATCCTGCAAAGTTTCCGAGTACGCCAGCTGCAATTAAACCTGCACAAAGCGTCACGATATCCACTTCAATTTTATTTAATGCACAAAATAGTCCAGCTAAAAATAACAAATAATCTCCCGGTAAAAAGAAACCAAAAAACAAACCCGTTTCAGCAAATACAATGAGTAAAACTAAATAAAAACCGCCAGAGCTTAATAATTCCTCTGGGTTCAGTAATTGTTGAAAAGACAACAAAAGATCTTGCATAATTTCTTTTTTACGTTTTCACTTACTTTGTGAAAAATGTCATTATAATATAATCCCTATCTATGACATTTCATATAGACATATAATTTCTATATAAGACTGCAAAGATATGATATATTATAGTCTTTTTTTATATTTATATTTAAAATACTACTTTTAGATGAGGTTGTTTTCGATTAATTATCAGTTGTAACATTGATAATTGACTCTTTAATTGTTTCCGCAATTTGGGTAAATTCTTCATGAGTAAGCGACAATCTAGGTCGAGAAAAATTTAAATCTGAAACATTATTTAACGGGACTAAATGGATATGAGCATGGGCTACTTCTAATCCGATAACAGCAACACCGACTTTCTTACAAGGGAAAACGCGTTTGATACCTTGAGCTACAATCTTTGAGAAAACCCAAAGTGCCATATATTCGTCGTCATTGATATCGAAAATATAATCGGTCTCACGCTTTGGAATGACCAAAACATGCCCCTCGGCTAATGGACTAACATCTAAAAATGCTAGAAAATCATTACTCTCAGCTACTTTATAAGCAGCAATCTCTCCTGACACTATTTTTGAAAAAATCGTAGACATATTTCAATTGTTTATAACCCAAATATAAAAAAAGGCTGCATGTAATGCAACCTTAAATGATGATATAACGTTTTATTAATATGCGGTTATGGCAAAACCGCACATAACCGATATAATTTATCTTGTAATTTCTATAATTTCGAATTCAATCTGACCTGCAGGAACATCGATTACAGCTACATCACCTTTAGATTTACCTAGTAAACCTTTGGCAATAGGAGACTTAACAGAAATCTTACCTTGCTTCATATCAGCTTCTGTTTCGGACACCAATTGATACGTCATTTCAGCGCCATTTTTCTTATTCTTGATCTTTACGATAGATAAGGCCAATACTTTTGATGTATCTAATTTGGATTCGTCAATCAAACGAGCTCCAGCTAGCGTATTTTCCAAGTTTGCAATCTTTGCTTCATGCATACCTTGCGCCTCTTTTGCAGCATCATATTCTGCATTCTCAGACAAATCACCTTTATCTCTTGCTTCAGCTATTGCATTCGAGATACTAGTTCTTCCTTCAGTTTTAAGATAGTGCAACTCTTCCTTGAGCTTTTGTAATCCCTCTGCGGTGTAATAAGTTACTTCTGCCATAATTATTGTTATTTGTTTTATCTTAATTATTCAAAAATGAAACAAGACCATGTTATCCTTGTCGGATAACATGGTCTCGCTGTCTATAATACGAAGGTAAGAATTGTTTTTAACAAAACAAATTCAAACCCATTAATTCATTTTAATTCTCTTCTTCATCAACAAATCTATACCCTAACCCCCTAACAGTCTGCAAGTAATAGGGTTTATCAGGATTCTTTTCGATCTTCTTCCTTAATCTAACCACATGCATGTCTAAGGTGCGTGTATTGACATTTGAACTGTACCCCCAAACGACTTCCATCAGCTCCTCGCGTGTTATTTCTTTGCCGACATTTTGTAGAAAATGCAATAAGATACGATTCTCTAAAATTGTAAGTTCTATTTTCTTACCGTCTCTCACAAGTGAGTGAATGTTTGGCTGATGTTCAGTTTTACCAAAATGGTAGATCTCAGGCGTGTTTTTAGGTAAAAAGAAACGAACCTTATTTTCAATCATGGCGATTAATACGTCCATATTGAATGGCTTACTAATGTAATCCGTCACACCAAAGCTATAAGCTTCGATCTTATCAATATCTTGAGATTTAGCAGTCATCATGATAACAATATTTTCAAATCCTGCTTTACGTATATTTTCACAAATCTCGTTACCTTCCTTACCTGGCAACATCCAATCTAGCAATACAACATCTGGTTTTTTCTCTAAAATCAACTTTTCAGCCTCATTTCCATCCCCCGTTTGAACAACATTGTACCCTTCCGTTTCTAATCTGTGACGAACTAAAAAGCGTAGATTTTCATCATCTTCAATAACAGCTACAGTTATTTCTTTGCTCATAATTAATTATATTTTAAACTGAAAAAATGAGAGTAAAGGTAGTTCCTTTACCGATTTCACTTTTAACAGAAATTTCTCCCCCCATAAATTCTGTTATCTCTTTACAAAAGGCTAAACCCAAACCAATACTTCCTTGTTGATTGTATTGACTTTTGATCCGATAGAACTTCTTAAATATATTTGAAAACTCATTTTTATTTATACCTATTCCTTCGTCTCTAAAGATAATAACAAAATTCTTTTTATTTTGTTGTATTTTAATATCTAATACTTTCCTCTTTTGATCCGAATATTTATAGGCATTATCAATTAAATTTTGAAACACACTTGTTAATAATACAGGATCTGCAAGTAGACTGGATTTGACGTTAATTTCTTTTGTTATTTTAAAATCTGCATGTTTTAATTGTGTGGATGCCACAATATTATCGACAAATGTATTTAAATCAATTTCTTCTCTTTTAAGCTTGATTGTTTTATTTTCAATTTGACTAAATGACAATAATTTGTTCATCAAATTGTTCAGCCGATCTGATTCCTGATCCAATATGTTTCCATACATTATACGCTCTTCATCAGATAAATATTGTGCACTTTTAATATTGTTACCTGCTATTTTTATTACACTAACAGGGGTTTTAAACTCATGTGTCAAATTATTAATGAAATCGTATTGCAATTTAAACAGTCTACCATTAATTTCTAAATTACGGTAAATCAAATATAAAATGACTAATAAAATCAAATAAACTAATGAAATGCCCAGCACTATAGGTAGAAAACTACGATTCACTTCTTTTGAGATAAATGATTCGCTTGAATGAAATAACAATTTATAATCTGCCAGAGCTCCCGGTAAAAGCATTTCGGTCACATATTCTTTGACATCTGAGGTTACAGGAGCGCGTACGATAGGTACGACTTCAATTCTTTCATAAAGATTGGGATATATATTTTTAACATCTAATAGGGTCGGATCGACGCTAAAGACAAACATATCCTGTTCATAATTTACAATATGATCTAATTTTGTATCCATGATATCTTTATATACCAGTAGATCATTGATGCGCGGAATATTGAGATAAGTAATACGACCTGGTTGCGTGGAATAGAAAACACGAAGAATGTCGCGATCTGTTAATTTTGAGCTGGACTGCAATTTATCAATATAACTTGCCACCTTGATCCCCATACTGTTCAATTCCTCATTAAAAGGTCCCATTTCTTCACGTTTAGTGATATACCTTTTATCTAAACCGCGGTTATTAATTGTAAATATGGATAATGTTTTAGGTCTGATATTTAATCCGTTGATCGAAAAGCCGGCAAGTATTCTATTATCATTACTAAAAAGCATATCGTAAAATGCAATTTCTTTCACAAATGGATAAGAGCTTAGGACACTGTAAGCATATTTTCCTGCTTCCAAAGAATCCAGATATCCCTGATAAAAAGAAACTTCAGGGACACGATTTTGAAAAAAATCATTGAAGGGTACCAATGTTAAATCAAATACCTCCGATTTGCGATTCGTAAACTCATTATTAACGAGATTTACTGTATAATTTCTTGCTGCAAATATGACAACAAAATACAATAACGTAACGAAAGCAAAGAAGACAAAAAGCAAACCAAAATTCTTACGATAATTATAACCTGTTCCTCTCATCGCCCCACTATTTACCGATATATTTATCTAAAAATTTCTCTAGCTCCTGGTAATATTGAATGACATTTTCATCCTTTTTAAAAGTTCTACCCTCTTCTTCTTTCAATATATACTGTACAGGAATATTATTATTCTTGAGTTTCTGCACAAATTGATTGGCATCTGTTACCGAACTTAATCGATCCTTCCCGCCCTGCGCTATTAAAACTGGAATTTTGACACGATTGGAATGAAATACTGGAGAAATCTGCTTAAACATGCTCGATTCGCGAATTGGATTTCCAATTATCTGATAGTATTTTTGCAAATAGGGTTTTACATACGGTGGTATATCTCTAAAATATGTAAACAAGTTTGTATAGCCCGAATATGATACTGCACAGGCATACATATCAGAATTAAAACACGCTGCATGCAATGCTGAATATCCGCCAAAGCCCTTTCCAACAATAGCTATTCTATCTTTATCTGCAATTCCTTCTCTAATTAACCATTTTACACCGTCCGTAATATCATCTTGAATCTTACCTCCCCACTCTTTAAAACCTGCCGACCAAAATTCTTTACCGAAGCCTACTGAGCCACGATAGTTCATCTGAAACACGACATAACCACGGTTAGCTAAAAATTGTGCTTCGTGATCAAAACCCCAAATTTCTCGCTGATTAGGTCCATCATGGGGCAACACAACAACAGGAAGGTTACTCCTATCTTCATGTAAAGGGTAAGTAATAAACCCTGTAATGATCTTACCATCGCGGGCTTGATATTTGACAGATTCTGTTTGCGATAACTCACGATCCTTCAAGTTAGGATTGTTATCGGTAAGTTTATGTAGTTCGTTATCCTGGCAATCAAAATAATAAATCGCACCAGGATTTGTGTCTGTATATGTTCTTATGATGATTTTATTAAAGGAAGAATCTGAGTCAATAATATCAAATTCTGATCCCTTTGCCTTTTCAGATATTTTTTTAAATATTTCTGCGATTTTATCATTGAAAAAAAATCTTTTCTTTTTTGAAAGTGTATAAGAGGCATACATCATTTCATTTGTATAAGAAGAATAACCACCCCAATCGAGATCGACTTCCTTATTATTAAAAACCTCGTATACTTCTTTTTTCTGCTCTAAATCATACTCAACTAACGACAGCTTATCTCTGCCGATATTTGAAAGTGCGTAAATATTTGTTGTGGAGTTTTTAACGAAACCCATCGGTATAATAGTAGAAGCAAAATCATTTTTTAAGACCTGATGAAAGGGCTGCTCATTGTCTGCCCTATACATCATTGATTCTTCCACACTATCATTAGCCATGACAAGGCGCACTTGGCCATCCTGAGAAAGATACCAGGAGTTAATGTTTCCTGGATTTTGAAGAATCATCTCGGATTTCCGCCCATCAATAAATAACTTATGAAGATCGAACGTTGAAGAATCTCGATCATTAATAGCAACTATAATTCCATTATCATATAATCGCGCAGGCTGTACCCAACGAAATTTTGCTTTCATGGGTTTAATCAATGGCTGAAGGGCGTCCGTAAAAATATTTACAGCATATAGTCTTAGGCTGTCATTAGAGGTTTGTTCTATAGAAAATATAATCTCTTCATCATCTCCCCAAACAAAACTATTAACATTCATATCATTTTGATACGTCAATTGCTTGGAACTGTCCTGATTATTTAAGTTTAATAAAAAAATATTCTTGCAATGATTATCCAAACCGATATAAGCGATATAATTACCATCGGGAGAAATTTTAAAAGATGTTTTTTCAGGAGTTGAAAAAAAACTTTCAATAGGTATACGTTCCGTTTTATTATTCGAACAGCTAATGCCTAGAAACAGCAAGATAATTAATATAGAAAATGTAATATATGCGCGCATAAACAAACTCATTCGTCAACCTACTCAAAGATTAAAATTAATTAGCAATAACAAATCATGTGCAACTTTATTTTTACAAGAACAGCTAACATTTATTGTACCACGATAATATACAGATATATATTTCAATAAGGCAATTAAAGTTCATATTTTTGCACTTATGTATTTATATAACATATCCATCATATCAGAAGAATCTGTACATCAGGAAATAGTTTCCTGGATAAAAGAAAATCTTCTAAACAGCACTAATTTCAATCCTCGTTTTTTGGAAATGCTTAATTCTCCTCATGAAGGAGTAACATACTGTATTCAGATACAGGTTTCCAGCGAAGAGGACATTGCACAATTTCAGCAAGATCATCTCAGCCATTTACAGCATGAAATTTCATCCAATTATAAGGATAAAGCTTTCATCTTTGACAGTACAATGAAATACTTGTAAAAATAAGAGCGATACTAAATATCGCTCTTATTTTTATTTTCTTCTAAAAGTTCCCACTTGGGATCATAAACAATTTTTGGAGTCATGTAATGCAATAATATCAATCTTGAATAACGAAAGTTAAATGGAGAAAAGATTATGATTGTTGCAAAAAGGACTACCATATACGTCCACGGGGACTCACTTCCTGTTAATACTGCTGTTGCCAAAGCAAATGTTACAACTTCAGCCACCGACATCGCGTAACTGACATACATGGCCGCATAAAAATAACCTGGCTCTATTTCGAAAGTCAAATTACAAACGGGACATACATCATTTGTTTTTTGTTTACGTAAACCATAGGCAGGTCCGACAAACATATTTCCGACATGACATCTTGGACATTTTGAATGTACAAGCGCATGAATTTTAGATGTTGGCATATCTTATTAATTTTAAAGAATTTTTTCCTGAGATTTATTCGACTTTACAGTACGATATTTTTTATACCATAGAAAGCCCAAACCTGCGGCTGCCAAATAAGGAATGACAAGCAAAAATAAGATTCCATCATTTAAGCCTTTACCTTGTGTATTGCCGTTCTGAGTAGAATTTTCAGCATTTAAGGAACACATAGCACACTGGGCATATACTGAACTGATTGGTGTTACCGTAATCGTGCAAAACAGAACAATTGTAACTAGCAAATACTTAAGCGTTTTCATAATACAAAGATACTTAAAAAATTAAGATTATTTTACAGCGACTCTAGTCATTAAACTTAGAAAACTTCTCCCAGAAACCGTCATGCTGTAATGGAGCCTTTAATGTAATCGTCTCTTTTTTGATTGGGTGAACAAAAGTAAGTGATCTGGAATGAAGACAGATACTACCCTTTGAGCTGCCCCGAGGGTACCCGTATTTATTGTCACCCACTATAGGGCAGCCCATCGTGGATAATTGCACCCGAATCTGATGAGTACGTCCTGTTAATGGCTCAACTTTTAATAAATGAAAACCATTCAGTTCACCGATCAAAGTATAATCCAATTCGGCATAGCTGCTTTCTTTCACTTCCTTATTAAAAGCTTTTGTTACCATTTTTTCACGATTTCGCACAAGCCAATTGATCAATTTACCGGCAGGTTCTTGTGGACGTTGTCTCACAACTGCAAGGTAAGTTTTTTTTACCTGTCTATCTTTAAACAGTTTATTCATACGTTCTAATGCTTTGCTTGTTTTTGCAAAAACGATTAATCCGCTAACAGGCCTATCAAGACGATGAATAACTCCTAAAAAGGCTTCATTAGGTTTATTGTATTTATATTTTAAATACTCTTTAACCATATCTTCTAAAGACTTATCACCGGTGTCGTCTACCTGAACAATATCTCCTGCCCTTTTATTGATTGCGATGAGGTGGTTATCTTCATAGATAACATCTCTATCTGTAATATTATGCATTTAGTTAAAATAAAATCTTACAATAATAATCCATATGCAAGAGATCTTGCCTATGTATAAAGGCAAAGATACACCTAATCAGAATAGCTTAAAAAAGTAAAGGGCGATTTTCGAAGAAAATTGCCCTTTACTTTTTTAAATATATTAAAATTTCTATTTCACTGAATCTTTCAATTCTAATTCAGCTGCCTTTTTTGCTTCTTTATCCTTCTTCTTAAAGAAACCTCTCAATAAGAAATTACTTTGCAAAGCTTCCATGTTTTGATCCAATTTAGCGGTACTGTTATTTAAATTACGAACGGCCTCTCTAAGCTCATTACCAACCGCTGGATCATTGATCAATGTACCAATCGCATTATCTTTACTACTTAATTTACTTGAAGCAGTATTTAAATTTGTCATCAGTGCATTAGCTGTCTGTGAAACGCCCTGAAGTTGCGCTGCAGAAGCTCTTAAGCTAGCAAAAACTGCTGTATCTGTAGTCAGATCGTGAACTAAGCCTTTATTCGAATTTAATTTTTCTGTCAATAGAACAAGGTTAGATGTTGCTTTATTTGTACTGGCCATAACCTGACTGATCGACTGCAAAGACATATGAAGGGAAGATAACATGGCTGTATCTGTCAATAAAGACCCAACTACACCACGCCCTTCAACTAAACCACGTGAAATTTCAACAAAATCTGTTGTAATTTTTGCCAAGTTTTGGTTATTAAGCTGTAGGGTTTCCATCATTGCTTCCATGTCTGCGGCTTTCGCAGAACGAAGAAAATCATTAGCTTCAATTGATGGCGCATTTTGAGAACCACCTGAAATCACAATGATTTTATTACCAATAAGACCATCTGATCCTAATTTTGTAATTGCATCTTTACGGATATATTCAGCAGATTTTTCTTCAATGGTCATAACAACCTCAACATCCTGTAAATTTTTAAAATGAATATTCTTTATAATCCCCACTTTAACACCTGAAAACCAAACATTACTACCTACTTTTAAGCCTGCAACATCAGGGAAAGACGTAGCAATTTCGAAAGTTTTAGTAAATTTTTTCTGTTGACTCCCCAGTATAAATATACCTGCAATCAGAATAGCTAATCCTATAAATACGAATAATCCAACTATTACTGCTCTCTTATTTTCTACTTTGCTCATTTATTTAAACAATAAAATTATAATCATAAAACGCTTTAACTCGCGCATCATCTGTTTCAAATATTTCCTTAAAAGATCCTTGTCTTTCAAATTTACCATCTAGTAACATCACAATACGATCTCCTACCGATCGAGCACAAGCTAAATCATGTGTGATGATAATGGATGATGTTTTATACCTTTCTTGGACTTCGTTAATAAGACTATTAATATCTAAACAGGTTATTGGATCCAATCCTGCTGTTGGCTCATCATACATCATGATATCCGGGCGTAAAATTAATGTACGCGCAATACCGATTCTTTTACGCTGTCCACCAGATAATTCAGATGGCATTTGATTGATTGCCTGTGATAGTCCCACACCTTCTAGCACATCTTCCACCTCTTTATTGATTTCAGCACGTGTAAGATTTCTTTTATTACGAATCAATGGAAATTCAAGATTTTCACGTACCGTCATACTATCGTACAAAGCGCTATTTTGAAATGAAAATCCTATACGCAACCGCAACTTCATCAACTCATGGTTATCCAAATCATTAACAGAATTTCCAAGAACTTCAATACTACCCACATCAGGCTGTAAAAGTCCAGCAATAAGTTTTATTAATACGGATTTACCAGTACCAGAACGTCCTAAAACAACTAAGTTTTCCCCCCGGTACAAGTCTAAATCAACATTTCTTAATACATGGTTCTCTCCGAATGATTTACTAACACCGCGTATTGTAATGACAGAATCTTGATAATCGATATGTGTTTTTACTTTTTCCATCACTAATTTATTATTGATAAAATTTGTACGATGATAATTTCTTCAATAAAAACCAAAAACATGGAAGCTACAACAGCGGCATTAGCCGCTTTACCAACCCCCTCAGTTCCTTTTGAAGAATAATATCCACAATAACAACTTACTGCACCGATAGTAAAACCAAATACAATAGCTCTAAAAACCATTGCCCATAAATCCTGATAACCAATTGTTTCGAAGACTTGTGTAAAGAAACTTAAAAAGCTTAGATCATCTTTGGATGCCATACTTAGGTAGCCACCAAGAAGTCCGATTCCCGCAACATAAAAACATAAAATAGGAATACCTATTGTTGTCGCTATAATGCGACTTACAATTAAAAATTTAAATGGGTTTGTTCCCGAAACTTCCATCGCATCGATTTGTTCGGTAACATTCATCGAACTCAATTCAGCTCCAACCTGCGAACCAATTTTTCCAGATGCAATCAGTGCCGTTACCAGAGGGGCTAACGCCCGAACAATAGCAATGGAAATCAATGAAGGTAACATAGAGGTTGCTCCAAACTCTTCCAATGAAGGTCGTGATTGTTTAGAAAAAACAAATCCCACAATAAAACCCGTTAAACTGATTAAGGGTAATGATTTCCATCCAATTTCAAAACATTGACGTATTATTTCCTTAAATTCATAAGGAGGTGTGACAAGTTCTTTCCAGAATCGAATTAAGAATCGATGGATATTTGCGAATTCAGTAAAAAATGATCGAAGTTTATTTAACATTCAAATAAATATTTCCTGTGTACAATATTTTATGACACGATTGAAGGGATAAAGGTACAAAAAATAGGTAATTATTATCAAACCATAATCACTTAGTTTCCGCTTAAGTTTTCTTACAGCCCTAGAAAACAACAAAATAATCTGGAATAAGTTTTGTCTATATAAAAAACAAATCACAGATTAAACCATATGTATATTATAGGTGTCATACCTACAAAATAAAGAACTATTTTTCACGATCGATAAAAAAGAAATATCATGAAAAAAATTAAATATATAAAATTAATCGCATTAGCAGTTTTTAGTATCCTGTTTTTTGCGACGCCTAAATCTTCGTTAGCACAACGTGGATATTCTAATTATAACAGTGGTGTTTCTTTTCAAACATTTTATGATGAACTAGCGCCTTATGGTGACTGGGTAAATGACCGCAATTATGGTTATATGTGGATACCTGATGTAGGCCCTAATTTCCAGCCATATTCAACCAATGGATACTGGACCATGACTGAATATGGAAATACGTGGGTATCAAATTATTCTTGGGGCTGGGCACCATTCCATTATGGTAGATGGGAATACAACAACAACTATGGTTGGGCGTGGATTCCAGATTATGAGTGGGGACCTGCTTGGGTAAATTGGAGAGAAGGATCTGGTTATTATGGCTGGGCACCTTTAGGGATTAATATTTCGATCAACCTTCCTATGAATTTATGGGTATTTGTTGGATCATCTAACATCTATAGCAATAGACTAGATCGTTACTATGTTCACCCTCGTAATTATAATAATTTTTATAATAGAACTACAATTATCAATAATACTGTTATCATCAATAATAAAAACTATTATGGTGGTCCAAGAAGATCAGATATTGAGAGAAGTACAGGAAGACGTGTAAGCGTAAGAAGTATTAATAATTCTGATAGACCTGGTGCATCACGTGTAACGCGCAGCAGTGTTGATATCTATCGTCCAAATGTGGATCGTAATTCAAGAACTGATGCAAGACCAAGCCGAGTTGCTGAAGTTTCATCACGTACACGCAGCAATAATACATCTCTACAGAATAGAAATGATCGGGTGATATCTACAAGAGATAATATGACCAGTACGAGAGGTAGTCGCGAATTGTATATTGACAATAGCGGAAATGCTACTGTTAGATCGAGAGATAATGGATCAACAGATAGAACAAGAGGCAATAATAGTACAATTGATAGAACAGATGGACGTATAAACAATAATGGTGGTAGCACAAGAAGTAACTCATCTAATATAGATAATGGTTCTTCCAATACCAGAAACACCCGAGAGAGAGTACAATCTATCGATAATAATAATAATACTTCAGTTCGTACAGAAAGGCCTACAAGAAATACAAATACAGTAGAACAATCTAGAACTGAGCGACCAGCTAGGGTTCAAACGAATACAAACAATGAAACTAGAAGTAGCAGAACTGCCCCTACGAACACAGAGCGACCAGCTAGAGTACAGGAAACTTCAAACAACGAAACTAGAAGTAGCAGAACTGCGCCTACGAATACAGAACGACCTGCAAGGGTTCAGTCAACTTCGAACAACGAAAGTAGAAGTAGTAGAACTGCCCCTTCAACCAATACGGAACGACCTGCGAGAGCACAGTCAAATAGTGTGGAAAGAAGTAATAATAGTACCAATGAAAGAAGCTCAACACAGTCGGGAGCTACCAGAAGCGGCAGTACACGTACAAGATAAGAATTGAAATAATTTTATGGAGAGGCTTAGTAATGATACTAAGCCTCTTTTTTATGAATAAGACACAAATTGGATTTTCCGAACAATTACTTTAAATTGATGTTAATTATTAAATTTACATTCTTATTCACTTTATATTAAGAAGCCAATGGCTCAACTAACATCCATACTAGACAACGACTTTTATAAGTTCACGATGCAATATGCTGTTGTCAAGTTATTTCCAAAAGCAAAGGCTCGATACCAATTCATTAATCGCGGTCAACATAAATTTCCGCTAGGATTTGATAAAAAACTAAGAGAGGCAATCGATGCGATGGCAAATCTAAAATTGAGCAAAGCTGAAAAAACATTTTTTGCTCAAAATTGCCCATATATTGACCCTACTTATTTTGACTTCTTACAGGGCTATCGCTATGATCCTGATGAGATCAGTATTATTCAAAATGGCGAAGATTTAGAAGTTAAAATTGAAGGATATTGGTACCGTACCATTCTATGGGAAGTTCCGATCATGGCTTTAATATGTGAACTTTATTACGAAATAACTGAACAGAAGCGCTTAACGAATGAACAGGTTATTGATGATGCTAAAACTAAAATTGAAAAATATAAGAAATTAAATATTACAATAGCAGATTTTGGTACAAGGAGGAGACATTCTTTTCAGGTTCACAAACTTGTCGTAGAAACATTAAAAGAATATGGGGCTGGTACTTTTATCGGAACGAGTAATGTTCTTCTTGCTATGCAATATCAAATTAAACCTATTGGCACACATGCTCATGAATGGTTTATGTTTCATGCAGCCAAGTATGGTTACAAAATGGCAAATTTGCTTGGTCTCGAACATTGGGCCGATGTATACAGAGGTGACTTGGGTATCGCGCTATCTGACACGTATACAACAGAAGTATTCTTTAGACAATTTGACAAAAAACTCACCAAATTATTTGATGGTGTACGACATGACAGCGGAGATCCTATAGAGTTCGCTGAAAAAATCATTTCACATTATGTCAATAAAGGAATCGATCCTTTATCGAAAACCATCATATTTTCGGACGGTTTAGATTATGATAAAGTGGCTCATATAACGCAGTATTGTAAAGGCAAAATTGGACATTCATTTGGAGTGGGTACTAACTTCACTAATGATGTTGGCCTGACACAAATGAATATAGTGATTAAAATGACTGAAACACAACCAGAAGATGATGAATGGATGCAGGTAATTAAATTATCGGATGAACCTAAAAAAAACACTGGAGATCCAGCGACCATCAAATTAGCAAAACAAATATTAATGATACATGACTAGAGATATTTACGGCGAAGCCTTAAACGATTATTACATTCATCAAAAAGAGGTAGCGCCTCTGCTGTTACACAGTAGTTATGGTGATATTGAAGAAATGCCCGTTGATATATTTTTTCGCGACGAAGACGAGATTCCTGAACTGGAATTTATTGCACTTTCCCTATGTGATGGACGTGTTTTAGATGTGGGCGCTGGCGTAGGTTGTCACACATTGTATTTGCAAGACAAAAATTTCGACGTTGAAGCACTTGAAGTATCGAACATCGCCTGTCAGATCATGCAACAGAGAGGGGTTCAAAAAATACATCATAACGATTTTTATCAATTCAAAGATCATAAATATGATACTCTCTTGTTCTTGATGAATGGAATTGGATTAGCAGGCGATATAGAAGGCTTTAAAAACCTTTTGATTCATGCTGAATCTATATTGACAGATCGTGGACAGCTTATCTTTGATACGTCAAACATCGAGTATCTTTATGAAGAGTATAAAATAAAACGACCTGATCACTATTTTGGAGAGATAAATTATCAATATCAATATCAGGGAAATTTTGGGGATAAATTCAAGTGGCTATATCTGGATCAAAAGATGCTCATTAAAATTGCACATGAATTAAACTGGGTAGTACAAATTCTATTTGAAGATGAACACGACCAATATTTAGTTCGTATGGAAAAGAGAAAATAGTGCCCAATTAATTAGATACAACAAAGCTTTTCGGAAATATAGCGAAAGGCTTTGTTTTTTAATAAGTAGCAATTTTAAATACGATTACCAACCTAATAATTAAAATGGGCTATTTAAGCTTGATATAGGTTTCAATTATTATTTGTTTAACACCTAATTCTGGAAGATTTTCTTCGCCTTTTTGAATAAGCGTATCTCCTTTTTGAGTTAGCTCAAAATCAAAAGTATTATTTTCCCAGTCGCGCATGCTGCAATACTGTAAATGTTCTTTATATTTATTACCAATTAGTGTATATGTACCTCCTCCCGAGACAAATAATGGTTCTTTTCCTTTCCCTTTCTCTTTATCGTGATTAAAAAAAGAAAAGTGATCTCCATTAAACATCTTAAACATCTCTGTTTTTGATGTATCTGTAAAAGCAAGAATCGTGTCTGTTCCTTTTATGGTTTTACTTTCAAGTAAACGATAGGTTCCTGCAATATTTTGTATATTTTCTGCAGGTTTATCAGACTTTGGCGCACATGATGAACATGCAGCAACAAATGACAAAATGATTAACTTTTGATTTATTAGGTTTTTCATAAAATGGTTTTTTATTTTAACAGAGATCAAAGTTGTCGCATCTGATCTCTGTTAAAGATGCAAGAAATTACTTATCCCACCAAACACGGCCTGTCAATTTATCTCCACCAGTTACTGCATTTGAAGCTGCTTTATAATTTTCCGGATTCTCCGCTGCCTCCATTACTGGGTAAGGAAATCTTCTCGGGATAGTTCCTCCTGTAGCATTTCCAGGATAATTACCTATAGAAATTAAAATAGGATATCCTGTTCTTCTCCAATTACTCCAAGTTTCATAAAAATCGAGCATTGTGATAGTATGTGCCCAATATTGGGAATTAATTTGGTTAAGTGCATCATTTGCATTAAAAGGATTTTTTACAATGTACTCTTCTGCCTCTGCTTCAGAAATGCCTAATGTTGAACTATACTGATTTAAATATGTAAGTCCCGCTTTAACTCCATTTTTATAATGCTGTGATGCACTACCGCCTATACTCCATCTCTGAGCTGCCTCGGCCCATAGAAGTTCTGTTTCAGCATATGTTAGAATAAATGTAGGTGCTTCTCTTTTGATCATTTCAGGGTGAGCCGAAGAGTATTCATCCATTTTTGTAAAATTAGGATCACTTGCAATATTGTATTCTGGTTTAGCGCCTAAATCTTTACCATTTGGCATTCCTTTCTGTTTTGCTACATCAGTAATAAAACTTGCATTCTGATCTTTATTCCCGTCAGATAAATATAATTTAGTCACAGCTATTTTAGCAAGCCTTGGATCATTTGATTTTTTTAAGAAATCGATAAAGGTTTTGGACCATTTGGTATAAAAATGCTCTTGCCCTCCATCACCTAATAACACTTGGCTATTTCTATTTTGAGTGACGCGTGCACCAGAAGTTTCATGTTTTAGATAAGCATTGTCATCATTAGACGTCATGGTCTTATTAATAACTTTATTCGCATATTCTTTTGCTTTATTTTCATCGACCTTAATTAGACGCATTGCTAGACGCAATATAAATGAATTTCCAAACTTCTTCCATTTATTGATATCACCTCTATATATTACATCTCCTACTAAATTTTCATTCGATGCTGTTAATGCATTAGTAGCTTCATCCACTTCCTTTAAAAGATCATTATAAATATCTTGTTGTTTATCATATTTAGGTGTATATATTTTACCATGATAACCTAGACCTGCTTCAGAATAAGGAATATCTCCGTACAAATCAGTCAGTCTTGCAAAAATTAAAGCTTTCCAGATTCTTGCTATCTGATGCAAATTGTTATACTCCGGTTTTCCTTTTGTATTGTATACCAGATCAGCAATATTGCGCACTTGCTCAGAATAAGCGCCAACAGCAGATGTACCCCAATAAGCAGTTGTATATGCTTCATTTAAAATATATTTATCTCCAGCCCAATAACTCACCACTGTAGAAAAACCCTGCATCATTGTAGACGCATAAATTAAATTTGCTCTCCAAGTATCGTAAGCGAAATCGGTACTTCCTGTATAGGTCAACTGTGATGTTGATAGCAAATAATTAGGATTAAAATTCTCATTGGTATATGCATTAGGGTCCGTGTTGATTTTTTCAAAATCTTTTGTACAACTTCCTGCACTTAGCAATAGTGTAACTGCTAAACCCGATATAATTGGTTTAAATATTTTTCTCATTGTAAACTTCATTAAAATTTAACACTTAAATTAGCACCAAACGTCCGTACTGCAGGTACTCCACCTAACTCCAAACCAGGAAATGTTGCATTGTAACTTGATTCAGGATCTATATTATCCGTTTTCTTCATCAGCACAAATAAGTTACGGCCTACAGCACTAACATTAAGCGATTTAATTCTGTTATTAAACATTTTAACAGGGAAATTATAACCAATTACAACTTGTCTCAATTTTATAAAATCTGAACTTTGAACAAAGTTTTTTGAAACGTTATTTGCAACATTAGTATAATAGGCAGCTGCATTTGTCCCTAAAGATTCACGATTATCCAATGTTGCTTTATGTAATCCATTGATGTATCCATAATAATTAGTTGCTGAAAACAATTTACCGCCCCATTTTCCATCAATCAGGAACGAAACATTTAAATTTTTATAACTGAATTCATTATTCCAGCCTGCAAACCATTTATTCATAGCAGACCCATAGGCTTCCAAATCACCTCGCGCAGGTGATTTCGCATCATCATCCAGTAATACGATATTCCCATTTGCATCGTATTTATTATCAAATGCCATTACCTGATGAATAGATTTACCGACTATTATTGAAGTAAAACCTACTCCTGAACGAGAAGTTGCAATCGTTAATGGATTACTCTCATCAATACCATCCGCTAAAGAAAGTACTTTATTATCATTAAAAGATCCATTTAAAGTTGACACCCATTTAAAGTGATCATTCTTAATAATTGTCGCGGAAAGTAAAGCTTCAAATCCCTGATTTTGCATTTCACCAGCATTTAAAACTGCGGCAGAATATCCTGAAGTAGTTGCCACCTTTACATAAGTAATCTCATTTTTCGATTTTTTATTATACCATGTCAAATCCAAATTTACACGATCATTAAAAAGACGTAATTCTGTACCAATTTCAAGTTCTTTTGCCGTAGATGGTAATAGCGAAGAATTTGGAATGTTAACATTTGAAATAATTCCAAGAGGTTTACCCTGTAAAGACTCGCTCCTTAATCCGTAAGTCAACATGGTTTGAAAAGGATCTGTAGCTTGTCCTACTTGTGCAAAACCTGCTCTTAACTTACCGAAACTTAACCATGATGGTTTTAAATATTCAGAAAAAATAAATGATGTAGAGATCGACGGATATACAGAATTTAATTTATTATCCTTGCCGGGGGAAGCCAAAGTTGAGAACCAATCTGAACGCACACTTCCATTTAAGTAAAGAACGTCTTTGTAAGCAAACTCCATTGTACCATAAACCGACTGCATTTCATTTTGATAATAGCCCAAAGCGATCGATTTATTTAATGCATTACTTATTGTATAAACAAATGGAACGGCAAAATCTACTCCATTATTGGTTGTCTGTTGAGATTCAGTATTACGGTATGCAGCTCCAACATTGGGAGTTATCGAATAATCTCCAAATTGAAATGATTTACCAAGTAATATGTCTGTATTAATGTCAACAAATTTCGTATTCTGTTCACTAATCTTACCAGTAGCGTAATAAGCTGTACCTGTAGGCAATACATTTGTATATTGATCATTATAGCCATCCCTACCTGCGCGTCCTTGAATAAATAAGCCATTAATAAATGTATATTTTGCAGCTATTGAACTTATTGAGCGATCACGCTTTGTATTATTTTGAAATTCATAAGCGGCAAACCATGGATTAGTAGCATATACATTTCCTGTATTGAACGCAACTTCATTACCATGCTCATCTTTCCACGGTTTTAAGTCATCTACATTGACACTTGTTGGAATAAACATTGCATTAAAATTAGCATTCCCTGCACCATCCGAAAGCATGGGTCTATTTTTCACCTGCTCATAGATTAAATTAACACGAGCGTCAATCGTCAACCTTTTGATCGGTTCAAACATACCTGCCAGATTAAATGACTGCCTATCTAAACCAGAATTAGGAACCACCGATTTATTTTTAACATCAGATGCTGATAAACGGATCGAGCCACCATCGAAGCTCTTGTTTAGAGCAAGCGTATTGGTCCAAGTACTACCTGATCTATAAAAACGATCTAAATTTCCCTTTTGTAAGGAATATGGTCTTTCTTTACCATCAAATTGAACAACAGGTGTACCATCTAATTTTGCTCCCCAACTGGAACTACCGACTTGAGCAGCTGCTTTTTGACTATTTGGCTTTACACCACTAGCCCCTTGCCCATAAATTGTTTGCCAATCTGTTTGGTCAATTATTTGTTCTCCAACAAAGTTACTATTGAAATCAATTGAATTACCTTTTCCAGATTTAGTTGTGATCAAAATTACACCTGCTTTAGCACGTGCACCATACAATGCTGAAGCCGCGGCTCCTTTTAATACTGAAATACTTTCAATATCGTCTGGATTTATATTACTAATGGCATCTCCAAGATCTGGTGCATTGTCCCACTGGCTTCCAGAATTACCTTTTGAATTGGTATTTCCAACACCTACAGGTTTATTTTCCATGGGAATACCATTAATAACATATAACGGTTGATTCGTCTGACTTATACTGGAAATACCACGAATCGTTACATTCGTAGCGGCTCCTGCTCCCCCAGAAGTACTGCCGATATCCAAACCAGCAACCTTCCCAACTAAGGCATTTACAACATTATTTTCACGCGCTTGCGTCAACGATTCACCTTGAACCTGAGTAACCGAATAACCTAAAGAACGTTTCTCTTTTTTCATACCTAAGGCAGTTACAACAACTTCATTCAGCATACGATTATCTTCCGTCAAAACGATTTTAATAGAAGTATCATTACCCAGAACCGGCTCCTCTGAGTTATATCCTGCAAATGAAACAACAAGTGTATTTCCCGTCAGTGCATTAATGGAAAACTTACCGTTTAAATCAGTAGCTCTTGCTACTGCGGAACCTTTAACACGAACTGTGGCTCCTACGAGTGGGTTTCCTTTTTCATCTGTTACAACACCATCATAAACTTTATTCTGTTGCTGACTGACCACCACCAAGCCCTCGTTTGAGATACTATATGTAAGACCAGTCTTATTAAATAATTTGGCTAAAATATCCGTAACTCGTCCATTCTCAACCTGCATGGAAACCTCCTTATTCAGATTGTCGTTACTTGAGCCATAGACGAAGTAATAGTCACTTTTTTCTTCAATCATTTTAAGTACTCTGCTCAATTTTGTTTTTTGGACATCAAGCGATACTTTTTGTTGGGAATAAACATTAGCCGAAACATTCATTACGACAAATGCACTCATAATCAAGGTTAGTTTCATCCGTATAATGAATCTAAAATGCACAATGTAGCCATTACGCATTTGCAATAAGCAATTTTTTATCATACTTTAGTATTAGGTTTAAAATTCAATAAAGAGCAGCACGTTTTTCCAGAATTGCTGCTTAAGAATTAATCTTTTTTTTCAAGGATGGCGTTGGTCCGCCATCCTATTTTTTTCTAGTAAATGGTTATTTTTCTTCCATATATCTCATAATTAAAAGGTTCTACTTTTTGTAATGCATTTAATACTTGGTTTATATTTTCTTTTGAAAAAGTCGCTGTAAATCGATAATCTTCAAGATTTCTATTTTTAATCTCTATATCCACATCATACCACCGTTCTAAGGTATGTCGCAATGATTCAAAATCTTGGTCCATGATTTCTAATCGATTATCTTTCCAGGCAATCTCCTTTGAACTAACGGCAGGTTCATCTACTGAAAAATCTTGAATTTTGATTTCCTTAACACTACTTTTTAACGCTTCCTTTTTAACAGCGGGGTCTTTTTTAGCCTCAATAAATTGATTTTTATATAAGATAATTTTCTGATTAGGCTTGATAATCATGGAGTTCTCATTAATTCCCTTGCTGCGCATCTCAATTAATCCTTCCACTAAAAAAGCTTCAGATGTTCCATCATTAGGATAGGATTTCACATTAAAAGTTGTTCCGAGGACAGAAATATCAAAATCATTAGCATAAACTACAAAGGGCTTCTCTTTATCTTTTTTAACTTCAAAAAAGCCTTCTCCAGTTAGATAGACATGTCGTGCATGATCATTAAAATCCTTATCAAGTTCCAGTTTACTGTCTGAATTTAATGTGATTGTGGTACCATCTGGCAAATCAAATGTTTTCTTCTCTCCTTTTTTAGTTTGGAATATCTGGGCGGCCACAAATTGATCCAACGGTTCAATTCTTTTCGAATAAAACTGTGTATACCAGAAGTAAGCCAAGCCGAAAAGTACAAGAGCCGCGGCAATACGAAATAAGTGAGATAGATGCCAGGAAAAAATAGAAAGTTCATTTGTCTCCTCTTTAAGGCGAGCTTTCATATGCTCCAACCTTTCATTAACAGCAGGTTTGTTGCCTACAAGAACTTGATATAATCTCTTGGCATGCTGAATCGTTTCTAACTGCTCAGGATGATTGACAATATACTGTTCCCAATATTGTTTGCAAGATGTATTTTCTCCAGAACAATACTTTTGAAAAGTATCATCTATTAAAAAGTCTTCAATATTGTTATAATCTTTTTGGCTCATTCTTTAGGTCTTTACTATAGAGTGCATACGATTGCACTTTTTTCCTAAAGAAATTATAAAATAAAATATAACAAGCTTTAAATCAATCAAATAAAATCATCAATTATTGTAGATTTAAAGATCTTTTAATTCTTGCCGCAGCACTTTTAAAGCATCATACAAAGTATTGTACGCAGTTTTGACAGTCATTTGAGTGGTTTCTGCTATTTTTTCGTAGGAATATCCTTCAAAAAATTTAAGATGAATGAGTTGTTTTTGACGAAAACTTAATTTTTCGAGTGCTTCTTTTAATCGGATCTGAATCCATTCATTTGTTTGTACCTTAATAATAAATTCTTCATAAGGCATTTCTATCCAATCATCTTCTGCTTTAACATGTCGCAAAGCAGTTTGTATTTTATGTTGTTTTTCTAAGAGCCGAAGGATTTTTCTTTTTAAAAATGTAATGAGGTATGCCTGCACATTTTCTACGCGATCAAGGCGATCTCGTTTTTCCCAAATGGTAACGAAAATTTCATCTGTTGCTTCACTCGCCAGATCAGCATCTCCACATGTACGAATACCAAAATTCACCAATTCGTTAAATAATGCGGCATATAAATCAAAAAACGCTTGTTCATCACCATTCCGCACACGTTCCCAAAGCAATCTATAGCCTAACTTATTTTTCATTATAATTGGTTAACTTCTTTTTAATTCCCTAAATGTATCATTTTATAGCTATAAAAGAAAAAATTATCAACTATATCTTTAAAAAGAGTTAATATTATTATTTACCTCATCGAAATCCATATCTGATATCAAGCCAATATTCAACTGGATATATAAAAAAAGCCTAGCAACTAAATGCTAGGCCTCTAAAACTACTCTTTATATTTTTGCTTTTATCCACAGATCGCTTCAATGCTTTGCTCGGCATAACCAGCACTGGCTGTCATACCTTTTCCGCCGATTCCGGTACGTACATGAATACGCTCACTTACATCCACTTCTAAAATATCATTGTCATGCTGAGCATAAAATCCAGCCCATGAGCTTGCAATCATAGACTGATCCATAGTGATAATACGATTCGCTTCATTCAACATGAGATCATTAATCTTTGAATTAATAGCAAATCCTAATTCATCCAGTTGATTACCTTGTGCATATTCATGTGAATCTCCAACAATGATACTACCATCTATGGCTTGCTTAAATAAGATATGTATTCCCTGTTCACGCAATTCTTTATAGTGTTCAGGCACTTTTATTTGATGGAAAGATGGACAATATTCTTCGAAACTTTCATAACGTCTTGTCGTAAGCCCTGTTAAAATATTTCCTGGTAAATGCAGATCTTTCATCGGCTTTGTACGCATCATCTGAAGTTTACTGATCTTCAAACCACTATCGTCAAATAGTGATCTATAAAGAATTTTGAATTCATATCCATTGCATATGATAACCTTATCCCCCTCGAATAATTGCATATCACTCGTTGTCACTTTAACAAGGTCGGCATTATCCTCACAAGCCATTACAGTTGCATCATATTTTAATGTATACTGCTCAAACTTAGTCTGCATATAAGCATGTAAGCGATGGATCATTAAATCTGGTTCAACACTTACCTCTTGTTTAAAAACAATAGCCTCTTTTACATACGTGTCCTTCATCATAGGATAGGTCTTTAAGATCTGTTCTTTTGACCATAGCTCATGCGCATATCCAACCTGCTTATAATGTGCACTTAATTCATGCAACATCTGTACTTCATCTGCGTCGGATGCAATATAGATACTGCCATTATTGCGAACAGAAATATCCATTTCATTTTGAATGGACTTATAGATTTCTAAACCTCTAACACCATAATCAAACCATTTTCCAGACATCCCTGATGGCACAACCTGTCCAAAATTGCGTACTGTTGAGCTTACCGGATAGTTATCTTTCTCCAATTGTAGAACGCGTAATCCTTTTACCAAAGCATGGTAGGCATGGAAAGTTCCTAAGATTCCTCCTCCCACTACGATTAGATCATATTTACTCAAATTCATTTTATGTATTTTTATTAACTTATTTGAACATCACTACTATTCACACACCAAGGTTTCTCTGCCTCCTGTTCCTGTTTATCCATCGCTTCTTTTTTACGCGCAAAATAATATAAAGATAGTAAGGATAATCCTCCACCGATGATAGATGCGAAAAAAACCAATTGTATGAAATAACTTCCCCACGTCACGGAATTAGGTAATAACTCCTTATTCAGTAAAACTATAAAGCTGCCTAAATATCCGATCGAATCTGCCAAGTACATGACAAAACCTATATTGCTTTTCATTTTGTATGTAGCAATCATCCTTTCAAAAAAGATGGCGTTGTACGGTATATATGCTAAATAAAGACCAAGCCCTACCAGCAACATCCAACTTAATCCATCGATAAGTTGATGGCTAAAAAGATAAGTAGAACCACCTGCTATAAGAAAACCTACTATAATCAACATGTGAATCAATTTAAATGCTTTTAAATTATCTTTCACCACAATCAACAATGCCACCAGTACCAATACAATCAAAGCAATTATACCATCAACTTTTGCAAAAATGCCATTGCCTTTTACATGGAGCATTTCCCAGATTTCAATTTCAAAATTATCTCGAACATCCCTGATAATTGTCAGCATGGTATAAATAACAACAGTAAGCAAAATTCCAGGTTTAAACATTTTAAAAAACGCTTTTCGACTTGTACTATCCATCGCTACTCGTTCTGTTCTCAAGGCTTTATCCTGTTCTGTGGGTCCCGGTGCATGCTCTAACAACCAGACACATCCGATAAAAGGTAGTAAGAATAAAAAACCTGTACAAAAGGGCATCCAATATTCATCTATTGGAAAAGTAGCCATTAACCAACGTCCTACTGTTTTAATCAAACCTGAAGCAAAAATCAAACTGACAGCCATAACTGCTCCCATTATTTCTGTATAACGTCTACCTTCCAGATAACTAAAAACCAAACCCCACACCATGCCTAAGGGAAATCCATTCAATAAAAGAAAAATAATATTCCAAGGACGCGGACACCAAGCAAATGCTAACAAACTTAACCAGGAAATACAGATCAATATAATCAGATAGCGTCCACGATTCTTTTGCTTACTTTCTGCAATAAATTTTATTCCATAAAATTTAGAAAACATATACCCGACCATCTGAGTAATAACTAAACAGACTTTATAATTGATTCCCCATACTGAAGCATCATCATAAGATGCGGCAGTAAAAGATTTTCTAAATGAATACATACAGGTATAGCAAAGAAATGCTGTAAGTGCCAATATCATGGCAACAGAGCGTTCATCCAGTTGACTAATACGTTGTTTAAATCTTTGCGTTAATTCCATTATTTAGACATTTGGTAAATGTGATTTTTTTCCACAACCAAAAGTAAACTTCAAAGATTAACACATTACTAAACTTCTGTTAAGTATTTGTAAACAAATATAGAAATTAATTGAATTAAGCCTAAAACAAAAAAAGACTTTCTATGGGAGAAAGTCTATAATATGATCTTAAATGAGTTCGCTATTTTTTGTTCTGCTCAAAAAAGTAAACAATTAACATGATTGCTTTATCTTTTCCGATGTTTCGCGGTGTATGCGATAGACGTCCATTAAAGAAAATAGAATCACCCTCATTAAGCACAATAACCTGATCCCTAAACACATACTCAACCTGACCACTCAAAATATACTTATATTCAAAGGCTTCAGTCTCCACCATAGGCCGTTTAGCATCTGGAAGAAGTTCCAATAAGACTATGTCTAAAGTAGAGCTATCAATAGAAGAGGTTAATATTCGCTTATAATGAAATCCAATTGCTTGTTCCTTTTCAAACTCTTCGTAATTTTCTTTCCTTTTGACGATAATAGGCCCCAACGTACTATCGGAATTAAAGTCTTTAAAAAATTCATTTAAATCCACATCAAGTGCATTGATGATATTGATCAAGACAAATAATGAAGGAACCGTTCGGTTATTTTCAATCTGAGAAATCAACCCTTTACTGACACCAGCTTTAAGGGCAATTTCTTGAATGGTAACCCCGTTAATCTTTCGGATTTCCTTAATTTTATTACTGATCTTAAATATTGTATTATCTTCCATAATTAACCTCAAAAGTACACAAATAATTACCCTGATGCATATTAAGTTTTTATTATCACAAAAACAATTAATATTATAGCACAACCATAAATTAGTAAAAAGAATAATCATTTCCAAGTTTTATCAGCTTTCAAACTTGAATGAAAATTTTGCACAAGAAAGTTTCATAGCATATGTTAACAATTTCTTATGTTGCAAAAGTCGTAAAGCATAAATAGTGTTTGTATCGTATTTACAAATACCTGTGATGTGCTATTTTATTATTTGCTAAACTCTAAATGTTGTATGAGAGTTTTTATTTGGCAAATTTTAATAAAGATTTAAAACAAGAAAAGACGAACTGATGGTTCGCCTTTTCAAAAATCAAAAATGTGTTAGTTATTGTTGAAAACTATATACGTTTCCAGCAAAATCTGTCACATAAAGTAAATCATCTTTTACAAGCACCTCTGCTAAAATTGGAGCACCTAAATTAATTTTATATTTTAATTTGCCCTGTGGATCTAGACGGTAAAGAAATCCATCCGACGCACCAAATACAAAGTCAGTTCCAACTTGCTGCGGAGCTGCCTCTACAGTTGCAACTAACTTATTTTGATCGGGTGAACTATACGATGAGGTATAGATTAAAGCCTCTCCAGTTGTGAAATTCCATTTTTCATTCAGCGTATTCTTATCCAAAGCAACAATTCCTTTATCCGAAGTCGATAGTAATAATTGTTCGCCACTTATTACAGGCGTTGCCATTACTTTGAAATCATAATCAAGTGTCTTTTTTCGTAAAACGTTTCCTGATAATCTATCTAGCACAAATACCGTATTTAATCCAGTTGCATATACTTCATTACCTACTACCGCAACTCCACCACTTCTAAAACGTAGACCATCCTCATTTTTCTTCCACATCAATTTACCTGTCTTGCGGTCATGAGCAAATAAACTGTTCCAATTAGCTCCTGTAAACAACTGATCTTTGGTTACTATGATCTCTCCTGGCATTGCCTCTCCCCCATTCCAATCCTGATTTCTCCATAGCTCTTGGCCAGTCTTTAAATCTAAAGCGGTCAGATAAGAACCGTAACCAGTATAGTATACTCCTTCATAAATTGCTCCGGCTGTAACATAACTTGGTAATCGTCCCTGGCTTAATTCTTTCTTCCAAATCAGCTTCCCAGTTTTAGCATCCACAGCGTAGGCATTTCCTGCCACATCAGTTGCCGCAACAATGCCATTTTGATAACGGAGTTTCTGTTTGATGGAATTAGCTGTTGAAAAAGTCCATTTAGTCTTACCTGACTTTTCGTCTAAAGCTACAATTTGGGACTTACCATTTCCACCATCATCAAAAGTTGCTCCCAAAACGAGACCTTCTACAAGTAATGGACTCACTTTCCAAGTGTTTCCACCTAAGTTTCCAGTCCATTTAAGTTGAAGCTGATTTGCTTTATCATTCACTCCAAAAGTTTCTTTTTTGGTTGCCTGGGTACCATCATTGTAATTGACTTCAATAAAAGCAGTACATGTTTTATTACTTACATTCATAAGAGGTTCTGTCTCCCATGACCAATCTGATAATGGTTTAAACGGTGCATAGGCTACTTGATTGCCTTTACTATCAAGTACTCTCACGTGGACAGATGCTACATCTCGATTACTATCGTATACTTGCGCACGAAAAGGAATTTTCCCTTTTTCAGTGCTTTGTAATGCCGGATCTATCAATTGAATATGATCAAACAAATTACTGTATTTTGGAGAAACATCTTCAACACCATCTTTAGTAACTTTAATATGCAGAAACTGGCCAACAGCATGATCGATACCACCCTTATTAGGTGCATTTGTACTAATAACACGAACACCGCTGCTTGCATTAACAAAAGAATAGTTATTATGCCAGTGACCGAATAACCACGCTTTTAATTTATATTTCTTTAAATCGATTTCCTCAGTCTTTCCCTTTAGAATAAAGTCAGGTCCGATATCAAAATCGTGATTAATAAAAATAACCGGTTTATTCTTATCCTTCAATTCTAGATCCTTCTTCAACCATGCGATAACTTGATCTCTTGTATAACTTGGTTTATAATCGCCTCCCCACATCGGCGTAACAACAAAGTGTGCAGGACCGGCATCAAAAGAATAATAGGTCGGACCAAACAAATCTTCAAACAACTTTTCACCATATTCTCCTTTTACGAGATCATGATTGCCAACAGCATAATAAACAGGTAAGCCCATCAGTTGGCTATTTACTTGCTGCGCATGAAAACGCATGCCTGGTTCATAACAGATATCACCGGTATGCATGATCAAAGAACTTTTTTGATTTGCAGCATATTTACGGACATTCTCAATCCATGGACCATACAAATATGTTTCGGTATCTGTTATTTGAATAAAATTTAAAACATTCGGATCTTGAGAAGTATCCTCAAGAAGTCCAATTGAATACTCTTTACGGTCAGGACTTATTTTTAAAAAATGACTTTTTGCAGGCTTGAAACCAGCCGGAGCAGTTACAAATACAAATCGTGCTGCAGGATTTGCTGGTATTTCGAACTGTCCATTTGCATCTGTTTTCAAAACCTGATAACCATCGGAAACAACAGCATGCTCAACAGTACGTTCGCCACTGTCGAACTGACCATTTCCATTCGAATCGATAAAGATATGACCTTTATACTGTGCATTTGCAACACCCATCCCTAGTGCCAATAAGGATATCAATAGATAATACTTTTTTTTCATTTTACAGTTTATCGTATATTAACTTTTAAAGTTGTTTTGTTTGTAATGAACCTAATTATTTTAACTTTTTGTCAGCTAAAAATAAAGCTACTCATTGGTACTATTAAATCTGATCTGTGAGATATTTTATTGATAAACCTTAACCCAGTCAATGATCATTTCAACTGGCAGTTGTTTCTGATCGACTTTTCCAACCCAACTACCGCCTAATTGCTGATCAATTAATAGAAAGAAAGGCTGATCATATGGCCATTGTGATTTATCAACCCCTTCTATGCGAGGATATGTAAACGTATCTTTACCATTTAACTGGAATACAATTCGATCAGGATACCAGCTTATGCCATATACATTATAATCACCTGCATTGATCTTAGCTGTTCCGCCGTGTTGGGGATTTGTTTTTTGTCCTAAATCTAAGGTATAATAGGAGTGTGTTGTTTGGTAGATAATGGAATCAGAATTTAAATGTTCCATAATATCGATTTCTCCATTTTTTGGATATTTTCCATATTTATCTAATTCCGCTAACATCCACATAGCTGGCCATGCACCTTGAGCACTCCCAAGTTTCGCGCGGATTTCCACTCGTCCATATTGAAAAGCGAATTTTCCTTTACTCCAAATTCCTCCTGTCAGAAATGGACGGGGATCTTTTGTCAGATCAGTATTATTAATTCCCTTCAAAATCAGTTTACCATCTTCCATTGCAAAACAGGCATCGTCTGTACTCATATTGCGATTCCAATCGGCGCTACCTGCAGAAATTCTTGTCCATTTTGTCGTATCAATGGAGGTTTCATTAAATTGATCTTCCCAAACCAATTTCCATTTTTTAGCTTCACGAGCATCGCTTTGAATGTACACATAGGGATGTGACTTTGGATGATTGCTTACCCTACAAGAAGTGATAAGTACTAGAAAAGAAATAGCTGTTAGAAAATATTTAAACATTGCAATAAATGGTTTTTTACTATTTGTAATTAAACTTAAAAGAGTTCAAATTTGTTATCAAATCTTAACGTGATCTTAATCATTATTTTTGAAAAGCTTTAATGGGCTTACCTCTCCAAGCCTCATCTTGCTCTGCTCCCAATAACCAGGTCAATGTAGGTGCAATATCATAAATTAACATTGGTTGATTTACCTGTTTTCCCTTTGGTACACCTGGACCCGTCATGACGAAGGGAATTTCAACTTCAGCTAACGATTTACCTCCATGTCCTTTGTCAATACCGCCGTGATCAGCTGAGATGACAAAAATAGTTTCTTTCTCCATTCCTGCATCTTTAACAGCTTGCTGTAATTGCGCAATTCTACGGTCTACATTTTTCAGTTCTGCATAATATTCTGGAGTATTATGTCCAATGTTATGCCCTACACCATCAGGTTGATCAAAATGCACAAAAGTAAGTGTCGGTTTATCTCTTTTAATAACTTCAATTGCCTTTTCTAATGTCTTATCCTCGTTGTCTTCCATATTATAGACTTGTTGCACAACATTTTTATCAATGAGGTAACCGATACCTGGCCAACTGTGTATCACTGCAAAAGTAGCCTTAGGGTTTTTATATGCTACTGCATTAAAAATTGAAGGAAATAGACCATTCTTGGTTGTTTTTATCGCTGGAATTTCGGGCGTCTTACTTCCCCACTCTGTAAAACCATGCATAGTTGGACCAGCTCCCATCAACATAGATGCCCAATTCACCGCACTTGATGAAGGTAGTACTGTTCTGACATGAAGGCTATAGCTTCCATCTTCCATCATTTGTTTCAAAGTGGGCATTTCAGCTTTTGGGATTGCATAAGCACCTAATCCATCAAAACCAACGAGCACAACGTGTTTGATTTTTCCAGTCTGCGCTTGACTAATGGTTTGTGCAAAAAATAGGGCAATTAAAAAAATAAGGTTCTTTTTCATTAGAATACAATTGTTTTAGTAATCATTACTAGTTGATATCTGTATCATTTAGCTCCTCCTTTAGGTTTTAAAAGTAATAAAGCTTTTAGAAATACAGTGTTCATTTTTGATTGCTGTTATTCGTAAATCATGCAAATTTCACTTTATAATGAATGACAATGGGTAAAAGGTTTGATTTAAGTTGATTAATATTAAAAATTACTCGATAAAGTTAATCAATATTAAACAATACCAATTCATAACGAATGTTTGTATAACAAGATATTTACACAGAGATTCAAGTATTAGTCTGATTTAAAGTAGCGCTTACAATTACCTAACAAAATGTTTACATAGAAAAAAAATAACGAGTCGTTAGTTTTGCTCAATTACGAGATCAGCTTAATTGGAGTTAGAAATAGAAATTTATTTATGCACTGGCTAAAAGTAGATTAATCATGATCAAAAGGCAGAGGATCTTTCAAAATAAATCGAAAATCCATTTTTTCACCATTTCGTTCTATTTTCATTACGATCTCTTTTCCATCTTCTGATTTCATTAAATTTGTTAAATCCTCCAGCGAGTATGAGGTTGCCTTTTTACCATTGATAGTTAGAATTTTATCATCTTTCATGATCCCAACCAACTGACCTGGTGAATTTGGTCTAACCATATCAATTTTAAAAAGTGTTTTCAAAACAAACTTAAACTGTACCTTATTATCGAAATTAATTTCTTTACTACCATCCTTCTTTAAGGCAACCGGAATTTCTTCCTTTTCCCATTGAACACCATCATGAATAATCTCCAGCCCACTCATATTGAGATAATAGAATTTGTCGAAATTTTTATTTTTACTTAAGTACAGTTGATGATTGGGGTAATCAAAAATAATTTTAAAACGTCTCAACAGTTCATTGCCAACTGAACCTATCCTATCGTTGATCATCTTTGCATTTTGTACTGATTCCAATTCCGGATAAGCGACTAAAGGATATGACATAGCAAATGGCCCTAAAGACAATTTCTTGATCCGATTACGTAATCCATAAATTTCTCCACTGAACCCCTGACCGATATAATCTTCTATAAAAGGAGCACGAACTTGATAATTTTGTATTTTATCTTTGAGTAATAAAACAGCATCACTATTTCCCATATCAATAAGTGCTTTGCCATCGATCTCATCTTCATTCTGCTGTATAACGATCGCAACATACGGGCGACTTGAAATTATCTCCAAGGGTAAGGAGGTCATTTTAGACCATAATTTTGGATTGCTATCATTGGGATACACCGTTATTCGCTTTTTTATGAAATCAAATGCAATCTTATGATCGGTAAAAAAACGACTTCCCAATATACCGTTTACCTCTACCCCAATTCGTGATGAAATATCAATATGCTCATTATCTAAAATAAAAATAGGATGATCTATGTCTTCCATTTTTTTCCCAACCACCACATGATTATTGATCGCTAAAATACCGTCAATACCGGCATTCCTTCCAAGACCCTGAAACTTATTTTTAAAGATTGTACTGTCGACTTCACCTAAAGACTTGCCAAAGACCATTGTTTCTTTTACTCCGGTGTCGAGCAGAAAATTCATCATAAAACCATTTACCTCTACAGGTATTATAACGAGATTATGTACAAATATAAAGGGGAAACTTAGCTTCTTGTTTTTATGCAAAACAAACCCTGATTGCCCAAAAGCAACTTGGAAAAGCAAACATATCAACAATAGGAGGCCTATTTTCATGAAAGTCTATATTGGTATAGACAATATACGAAAAAAGGAATAAGGTACCCGATTTTGAATTAAATAATTCTCAATGACGACTTGATAAACAGTTATATTATAATATTAAATAATATCATAAAAAAAGCCTCCAAAAAGCTTAAATCTTCTTGGAGGCGTTGAATTGAATCAAGGCTTTAATATTAATATTTATTCTAAGCCTTTATTATAGTCTGACTCTCTTAATGGAATAGACCAAGTCCATTTATTTTTATCTTGAGGATTGATCGTAACGGCTAATGACGTCAAGAAATTTCCTCCATTTGCATGCGCGTTGCGAATGATCGGATCACCCCATCTTTTCATATCAAACCAGTCAAATCCTTCACCCCAAAGCTCAATTGCGCGATATAATTTGATTTCTTTTAATAATTCTGCGCCTGTTTTTGTACAATTATACTTTGCATCTCTGCCAGAAGAAGTATTTAATGCATTCAAAGTAGCTTGAACCGAAGTTGCCGGCTTATTTTGGAAATATTTAGCTTCAGCTTCAATCAAGTACATCTCAGCAGCTCTAAAATGATTTAAATTTCCAACACCAGGAAGATCTTTTGCCTTAAATTTGAAATTCATATAAGCATAAGGAACCGATGTCGATTGCAAATCTGGAAATGTTTGAAATGCTCTCGCTTTCATTGCAGTACCTGCAATACCAGTTGCAGTTGTATATGCCTCACCATTAGGATCCAAAAATAAACCTCTTCTGATATCAGAAGCTGGGATTTTATCAAAAAGCTCTCTACTGATACATTTTGGTGTAGTTCTAGCCGCACTAGCCGTTGAATTATAAGCTATATAGGATTGAAATGAGTAAAAGAATAGCGTTTCATCTGCAGCACCATAGCTACTCCAGATCCATTCACCATTTGGATCATAAAACCCACTCTTATACTCATCATTGTTCATCAATTTGTAATTTTCACGAGCTAGAATCGCATATTTTTCTGCGCTGACATAATCTTGCTTATTCAGAGCTGCTCTTGCATAAACAGCATAAGCCACATCTCTATTAACCTGAAAGTTCTTCCCTGATTCACGGTTTAATTTTGACTCATCGTACATGGATATCGCATCGCTTAAATCCTTATAAATTAAATCATAAGTTTGTCCAAGAGTAGATAACGGCATATCTCCTGTCGACACGTCAGTTCTTAAAACCAGTCCTGCTGTTTGTCCATTGTTTGAATCACTCCATCTATTTCCATAAATTTGAGCCAACATCATAAAGCTGTATGCCCTGAAAGTTAAAGCCTGTGCTTTTATAAATTGTTTTTCTGCCACAGGGCCCTCAGCTCCATCAATATTTAATACAATTTCATTTGCATTTGCAATTAATTTATAATAATAATACCAAGGATAATATAAATAGATACTTGTTAAGTTCTGATTATAATTGGAGTTAATGATATCAGCCCAACCACTTAGATTGACAAAAAAATTGTTACCTGGGTAGTTACCGTAGTACATCTTTATTGTGCCTTCTCCATTGAAACCTTGGGTACCTAAGTATTGCTGAGTCATCATTTTGGCAAGGCCATTTACAGCAACTTTAGCGCTTTTTGTGGTTGCAAAAACTTCAGATTTCTCTACAGAATCTGTAGGACGTGTATCTAAATAATCCTTATTACAAGACGAGAGAGAGACAACTCCTAATAATAATAACTTTATATAATTAATTTTTTTCATTGTTTAAATTCTTATAGTCCAACTTTTACACCAAAAGATACAGTACGAGGAGTAACCCAAGCATTTGTACTTATACCATTCCATTGTTGTTGCGGGTTCATACCTTTACGCTTTGTCATTGTAGCCAAATTTTCTATTCCTGCTACGATTGTTACTGAAGACAAATCAATTCTATTGATCAATTGTTTTGGTAAACGGTATCCAAATGCAATATTTTTCACAACAAGATATGATCCATCTATAAGAAAGCGGTCACTCGTAAAGTTATTCATATTACTTTGTGAAAAGTTGATAGCTGGAATTCCATTGGGATCTAATCTATTTTCAGATGTCGTAGTCATTCCTTCTGGCATACCGGACCATGAGTTCATAATATCCGTGTGTAAAGCCCCTGGAGTACCTGACATACTCATTAAATCCCTGTAGGATGAATCAAAAACTTTACCTCCGATTGCGTAAGTGAATAAAGCTGATAAACTGAAATTTTTATATTCAAAGTTTGTATTGAAGCTACCGCTCATTTTTGGGATAACCGATCCGGACCAGTCTCTTACTCCATAAGATGAAGCATTGGTAACATAATATTTTCCGTTAATCTCAACTAGTTCGGCCGCAGGTATTGCCGCTTTATCTGGTGCAGAACCATTCACATTAAATCTTTCTGTGTCTGCTAAATACAGCGATTTACCTGTCATTTGGTCTACCCCGGCATATTTAAACATCCAAAAATCATAACGTCCACCACCTTCAATCCATTTGAAGTTTCCAGTTATAACGCCATTTTCTCTGTTCTCTTCTGGCAAACTTAAAATTTTGTTCGTTAACCAAGTCGCATTTGCACCAACATTCCATCTCCAACCTTCACCTCTTAATACATCTACGTCGAATGTTAATTCGATACCTCTATTAGACATTGATCCAATATTTTTAGTTACAGTTGAAACAGCAGTACTTGTTGAGTTAGGCCCCGCTGATAACGGTAAATTAAGATCAAAAATCAAATTTTTTGATTGTTTATTGAAATACTCGATACTTAAGTTGGCACGTTTGAACAATTTCGCTTCGATTGCTGCAGAAAAAGAGCTAGAAGTTTCCCAAATTAAGTCTGGGGAAGGAATCTGACTTTTATAAACTGCTCCTGCATTTGCATTTTGGTCCATTGCGTAAAGTGATAAATGCGCATATTTTTTTGCACTTTCATCATTTCCTACTTCACCATAAGACGCTCTTACCTTAAGGTCATTTACTGTATTTAGAGCATTCTTGAAGAAATCTTCTTTCGATACGATCCAACTACCACCTAAGGACCAAAAGTTACCCCAACGATTTTCTGCACTAAAGCGAGAAGATCCATCTCTTCTAATAGATGCTTCCGCAAAATATTTCCCTTCATAATTGTATCGAGCACGAGACAAATAACTTTCTACACGATAATCTTCTTGATAATCATACAAAGAAGTAATCTTTGTAAAGTTGATCATATCAGTTTTACCAGCGAAGATTTCATCTGTCTTATACCCATAAAGGTAACTCATGTTATCATAGTAATTTTCATGACCCGCCAATACATCAATATGATGCGCGCCAAAATCTTTATTCCAAGTTAACAATTGTTGGGCTGTATAATTCTTATATCTATAAGTACGTCTTGCAGCACGGCCCTGTCCTACGCCATCACCAATAATCGCATTATTATAGGTACGACGCTCAGAGTTGCGTACATTTAAATCACCATTAACCGTAAAAGTAAAATCCTTTAAAAACTTAAATTCTAGAAAAGCTCTACCGTTCATTGTATTTCTAATGGTTTGATCGCTGTTCAATTCATTTTCCCAAATTGTGTGGCGTCCAACATATTGCAATCGTGTAGATTCTCCATTATCGTACTGTTTTTCTCCTAAGAGACCAGGTGCATAAGTTCCATCTGCATTATGTAGATGAATTGGATAAATAGGTGCAATTGAGCGTGCATAATTAAAAGGATTCGTAAATGAACTAGCGTCATCTGTGGAACCGCTAATTCTATCCGAAATCTGGTGAGAACCAGCTAAATTGAAACCATATTTAAACCAATCTTTAGCTTGGAGTTCTGCATTCAATCTTCCAGTAAACCTTTTTAATCCAGAATTTTTAATGTATCCCTTTTCATTTAAATATCCAGTAGAGTAGAATACTTTAGCTTTATCAGTTGCAGTGGTTCCATCAATATTATAATTTTGGCGGTGACCAATACGATCAACCTCACTAAACCAGTCTAAATCGTCACGATATCCATTTTTTATCTGTGCATCTGAAACCAATTTTCCATTTTCATCAAATAATTTATCATCTTCTTTATCGTAAATATTTAATTTCAAATAGTTACTAATTAAAGACTTGGAAGCCTCAGCATTAGCGAGTTCTGTTGTTGGATAAGTTTTGGAGTTCGTGCTCAACAGGTTATTTCGGTATCCTGTCCACATTGCTTCCATAAATTGTCTATCATTTACACGACTATACTCAGCAATTCCTCTTGAGTAAAATCCCTGATCTGTCGATACATTTACCTGAGAACGGCCTGCCTTTCCTTTTTTTGTTGTAATAATGATTACACCATTACTTGCTCTACTACCATATAACGCAGATGAAGATGCATCTTTCAATACAGAAATACTTTCAACATCATTGGGATTGATATCAGAAATATTACCCCCAAAAGGAACACCATCAACTACATATAACGGATCATTAGATCCATTTAAGGATGAAAAACCACGGATTCTAATACTTGGTTCATCACCAGGCATGCCCGATGTATTGTTTATTTGAATACCTGCTGCTGATCCTTCCAGAGCCGCGAAAGCATTTGTTACTGGTCTTTTTTCTAAATCTTTTGCTCCAATTGATGATACAGAACCCGTTAGTGATTCTTTTTTAGCAGTACCATAAGCGACAACAACAACTTCATTAAGCTCTTCTCTAGAATCTTCCAAAGTAACATTAAATATTGAAGAACCTTCTTTAACAATTAATGTCTTTTCACCGTAACCTAATGATTTGAAAACAATAATCTTTCCCGTAGGTACAGAAAAGGAATAGTTTCCATTTGAATCGGTTTGAGTAGCTTGATTTGACCCCTTTACAACTATTGTCACTCCAACTAAAGGTTTGCCATCGGCGCCTACAACGCGACCAGCAACCTTTTTCTCTTGTGCAAAAGCGACCGATGTCAGAATCATACTACCCACCACAAAACTGAGTAATGTTTGTTTCATATGTTTATTTTTATGTAAGTGTGTAAAGTCTTAATTAAAGACTTTGGTTAAGTAACTTCGTTTGCCAAACAACTATAAATCAATATTTTAATCTTTTTTAAACATTTCATCACTAATCGCTTTTACGCAATCGATTGCATTTTCTCTCATGCATGTGACTATTTGCCAAGTTTAATATTAAAAAAGAAATACGATTGTATAGTGCTTGGGTGCTTTTCAATGTGGCAGATTGCAAATATTTTAAAAATATTTGTCTAACATCATGTGTTAAATAATGTTAAAACCAAAGTTATAACATTATTTTTATTTGGCAAACTTTTGCAACTATTTTTTTTATATCGGTAATAAAACGCAAGATAAATAAGTTTAAACACATGAATTTTTGATTATAATTTCTAAAATCAATAATCGATGTAGCATTACGCTAACTAAGAAACTATATTGGAAAGCTCGATAGGTAGCCATTAAAAATCGTAAATCAATATTTCGAAATAAAAAGATGACTATTATTAGATCAATTTAAGAAGCATTAACTTTTTACATGTACGATAAGGGGAATGTTTATAAATAATAGAATTTGCAATAAACTGCAACATATACAGAATTAGGTCTCGCATTATCCAATACTATCTATCCCATTTTCAGCATATTACAAGACAGTAAGTGATTGGTAAATACAGTATCTATAATTGTTAGTAAATTTTATTTTTTTCAAAAATCTTATAAGTAGAGACTTTCCATACTTCATTTTTCTTTGTCTGCGGCATATAAAAAAGGAAGCTAGCGTACTATTCATTCAATACAAATCTTTAATAATTACAAAAACATTGAAACACAAAAATAAGCTTGCTTTATGAAACCATTTTCCACGAACCTATACACGAATAGGCAATATAGGAAAAAGAGGATACAAATTAAATCAGAATTAAAGTAAATCATCTTAGAAATGAAATACACCTAAACTTTAAGATATACTTTTTGAGAAAATAAGATATTAATCACTAATAAAAATAGATCATAGAGAGAAAGCCAATTTGACTACTTGCATTTCGAAAAAAATTATAGCATTGATAAGGACAAAAATAGATATCAGATCTTTCTGCTAGTAAATATAAAAGTCGATTAATTATAAGGGGTAATTTGTTCAAAAACAAAAAGGCTGTTTCATTAATTTCGAAATAGCCTTTTTCTAATTTATTACTGTAATTATTTAGTTAATCGAATCCTTGCATAAACAGTAATAATTTCTTGCCCATTATCAAGAATTACTAAAAACATAAATGCGATCTCTTGCGTTTTTAATGTTGCAGAATTCTCCAAATCTTTTATCAACCTCTCATTTTCAGCGCTTTTACTTCTAAAATCGGCCACAGAAGTTTTAAATACAACTTTATTATTACCCGCTGTAATTGGAACGTTAATATAAGTTACCGCTCTAACACCTCCAGCATTGAACCTTCTGATACTTTTGAGATTTCCTTTATTTTTCTACCTGAGTTTTCAGGAATCGTTAAAATCAATTGAAAAGTATTGGTAGATAGTAGAAATTTTATCTTTTACAAAAGTTATTAAGATCTTACTTGATTATATAAATGCTCATACTGGGGTAAAAAGAATAAAGGGAGTAGAAAATATGTATATTTCTACTCCCTTATATTCATAATTTTAAAGAATCAAATTACTAATAACCCGGGTTTTGTACCAAATTAGGGTTTTGTTGAGTTTCAGAATAAGGGAATGGGAAGACCACTTTGTTTGATCCCCAAACTTGCTCATTAAAAATTCCATGAGCTGGAATATTTCTTCCAGTTCTTAAAAACTCATAAATTCCCTGTCCCTCAAATGCAAGTTCAAGTCTTCTCTCTTTCAAAACTGCAGCTATTAATTCATTTTTATTAGTAGCTGTAACATTAGTAGAAGGATCTGAGCGGTGTCTGACTTGATTTACAAGGGCCAGTGCTTCTGAATTAACATTAGTACCATTCTCTAAATTTGCCAGAGCCTCCGCCTTTATCAATAAGATCTCGCTAAATCTCAAAACTGGTACCCAATCACCAATACTACTAAATTTACCATTCCAAAGCCCATCATCTTCAATGATTAAATCTTTGCGTCTTGCATCGTTTTCTGACATCAAGCTTTCAAAAGACGAACTTACCTGAATATCGGCTCTTCCATTCGGTGAATAATGTTGAGACAGCGAATGATTAGTATTTGGGTTATCACCCCCACTATGTGCAACAGAAAACATACTTTCCATAGTAGTGTAGTCTGTAAATATATTCTTAATATTGGGAACTAAGCTATACTCATTAGAAGAAATTACCTTGTTTGAATACTCCAATGCCTTTGCATAATCTTGTTTATAAAGGTAAACCCTAGCCAAAAGACCATTTACAGCCCCTTGTGTCGCTCGGCCAACATTTGAAATACTTCTACTAGCGGCAGCGGCAGGAACTTTTGGTAATGATGGTAAAGCCTCATTCAAATCCTTAATAATTTGATCATAAACTTCTTTAACAGAATTTCTCGGCACTTGATTAGAAGCATCAAAAATTTTGCTAGGATCTGTAGCATTTAATACCAAAGCAACGCCAGGATGTGATCCGTCATTAGTAAATTTATAAGGCTGTGCCCAAAGGTTGACCAAATAAAAGTAGGATAATGCTCTGATAAATTTAGCCTCAGCGATATATTTAGCTTCATCCTCAGGTTTCGCTCTTCCGGTGTATTTTGCAATATTTTTCAAAAAGAAGTTTGCTTCATAAACTGTTCTATAACCACCAACAAAAGAAGCTTCAACCATTAGGTTTTCTGATGTAAGGTTTTCATAATTTGGAACAGAGCCAAAATATGGCCCAGCACTACAGTCTATTGCTCTAATATCAGCATAGATAAATGCACGTCCCCCTAGGAAATCTCTATTTTGAAGAGCATCATACATACCTACTGCAGTCTTTCCGATACGATCTGCATTTAAAAATGCATCTTCAGGTTCCAAATAAGCATAAGGCTGCTCAAATGTTTGCTTTTGACAAGAAGAAAAAAGAGAAGTCAAAGCAAGAGAACCAATTAATATATATTTTAATTTTAACATGTCAAAAATAATTAAAGTGAAACATTTAATCCGAATGTATAGGTCCTCGGTTGCGGAACAGCTCTGTTATCCACACCAATAGCTATATTAGAGTTATTTCTGTTCGAATTAACCTCTGGATCTTGCCCTTTGTAACCTGTAATTAAGAATGGATTATAAACCTGAGTAAATACTCTTAGATTGTTTATTCCAATTCGTTTTAAAGTTTCACCTGCAAAATTATATCCTAAGCTAATGGTCCTTACACGAACGAAGTCTCCTTTTTCTAAAAATCTATCAGATGCTCTATTCGCAGTATTATCTGTCAAAAATAAACGCGGTATATCTGTTTTTTGACCAGGAGCAGTCCAGCGATCTAATATCTCGGTTGTATTATTTAAAAACTGGTTTGTTAACAAAGAACTTCTGGTTGTATTATAAATGTAAAATCCGCCTGTATAAACCAATGAAACTCCAAAATCAAATTTTTTATAGGTTATATTATTATCGAGGCCACCATAGTATTTAGGTAATCCACTCTTATCTAGATAAACGGCATCATCTCCAACTAGTCCAGAAATCTTATTACCATCTTGAGTCCAAGTCTGGGTATCTGGATTAAACATTTTAATGTTACCATCCTTTCCATACCACATTGGATTACCGGTTTGCTCATCTACCCCTGCCCATCTTATTAATTTATAAGATCCTAATGAACGTCCAACGCTTGCGACAGAATTCCCATCAATAATATCGGTATTTGCTGTTACTAAAGAATTAACTTTATTACTGATAGCGGTAAAATTGAAAGAGGTATTCCATGTAAAGTCTTTACGTTCCATAGTTTTCATATTGAAAGTAAATTCAATACCTTTGTTAGTCATGGATCCAATGTTGGTAAAAATTGCTCCAGGCTCTCCTAATGTTGTAGATGGGACACCTGTTGTGAATAATGGTTTAGCTAACAAAACTAAACCGGAAATATTATTACTAAAATAGTCAATTACAAAATTGAATCTATTATTGAGAATATTAAAATCCAATCCAACATCATATTTGTCCGAAGTTTCCCATTTTAAATTAGTATTTCCTATCTGATAAGCGGAAAAACCATTTAATGAAGCATAAGCTCCTCCTTGGTATAGATCTCTAGAAGCGTATGACCCAATACCTCTTGAGTTTCCAACCCGTCCATAACTTGCTCTAAGTTTTAAATAGGAGAGCCAATCATACTGTTTAAGAAAGTCTTCCTCAGATGCTACCCATCCAACTGAAGCCGAAGGAAAATATCCCCATTTTGAGTTAGCTCCAAAAGCAGAAAATGCATCAGCACGCAATGCTAAATCAATCAGATATTTATTTTTATATCCGTATCCTACGCGAGAAAAATAGGACTCCAATCCATTTGAAAACAACCCTCCTCCAGACAGTAACATAATATCAGAAGTACCAGGTTCAGTTCCTGTATAAGTATTATCTAGAATATCAGTGAAATAGCCATCACTTACATTACTAGCGCCAGCATATACGTTTTTTTCTTTCGTAAACTGATATTCTGTCCCTAGTGTAACTGATAATCTATGATCTTCTGCAAATGTTTTGTCGTAGTTTGCATAGTTTTGCCATACCCATTGGTCACGATCTCTAAAATTGTCTTGAATCAAGGTATTATATGCCGTACCCAATCCACCTATATTTGGATGACTATATTGATGCTCGTAATTACTTAAATAATCGATCCCAAATTTACTTGTTATTTTTAAACCTGTAATTGGTTGAACCTCAATATAACCATTCGCTAAAATTTGTTCTGGTGTATTTTGATTTAATTGCGACATTAAAGTAGCAACAGGATTTGCAACATTTCCAATTAGAGCTACGTTAGTTCCATTTGCCCTTAATGAAGATGTGTTATTACCATTACCAAGGTAGCCATTCGCACCCAAATTATAACCAATCACATTATTAGGATTATAAATAGAAACTATTGGAGAGGCATTAAGAGCTGCGACCGTTGCACCCGCGATATATCTATCTGTTAAAACACCATCATTGGCTGTCTTTGAATAAGATAAAGAGACACCAGCTTTTAACCATTTAACAGGTTTGATATCCCCATTGATTCTAACTTGACCTGATTTAAGTTGATTTTGCAGAACGATTCCCCTTTGGTCTAAATATCTAGCTGAAGCATAAAAGTTTCCTTTTTCATTACCTGAACTTAGTGATACTGTATTATCGTATCCAATACCGGTTCTATACACCTCATCTAACCAATTAGTGCGATCGTTTACACCATCTCCATCAATATCACTTTCTTTAGCAATAATATTTACTCCGCCAAATTTAGATGCTGCATTTTTGGCTTTCTCATTATTAATCTCAATAAATTGATCGCCATTTAATAAATCCAGTAATTTTGATGCTTTACTAGATGTAACTTTAGATTCAAAGCTAATACTAGATACTCCATTTTTACCTCTTTTTGTATTTATAAGAATTACACCATTTGCAGCTCTTGAGCCATATAAAACCGCCGCCGCAGCATCTTTTAACACTTCAATAGACTCTATATCATTGCTATTAATCATAGACATTGGATTAAAGCGAGTTCCATCACCACTATTAAAGGTATTAACGTTTTCGACAGCATTCATAGGAACACCATCTATAACATATAAAGGTAAAGAGCTTGAAGAAATGGAATTCACTCCACGAATGCGGACAGACATTCCATCGCCTAGAGTTCCTCCCGTTGAACCAATTTGAACACCAGCCATCTTACCTGACATCGCTTGCTCAAAACTTAAAGTTGGCTCAGCAGCGATCTTATCACCCTTAATTGAACCTTGTGAACCTGTTAAATCTTTAATTTGCCTTTGGCCGTAGCCTGTAATAACAACTTCATCTAGTTCCCGACTAGAATCATCTAATGTTACATTAAAAGCAGATTGTCCTTCCTTGACAATTAATGTCTTATCAGAATAACCTACAGAGCGGAAAACGATAACTTTTCCTGTTGGTACAGAAAACGAATAATTTCCATTCGCATCTGTTTGGGTAGCGATGTTAGATCCTTGTACAGCGATCGTCACACCAACCAATGGTTTCCCGTCAGCTCCTGTTACACGACCACTAACTTTTTTCTCTTGCGCAAACGCAACAGAAGTCAGAATCATACTACCCACAAAAAAACTGAGTAATGTTTGTTTCATATGTTTATGTTTATTTAAGTATTTAAAGTCTCTAAAGACTTTGGTTAAGTAAATTTCTTTTCATAAAATTTTAAAAACCGAATCTTTTCATAATATTTTCGATCTTAAAATTCATACACAATAAAGAGTTGCGATTTATTGATCTTACACAGACGATAAAAACGCAATCGATTGTTTATTTTTTATTTAACGTAATTGTATTAAAACTACATTAAACACTCCTAAATATTTCTTTGGTCAATTAGCTAATAGCTGTTAACATAACAGCGTTCTCTACTAAAAAATCTCTACAAACTGAAAACAGCAAATTTGTTAAAAAATGTTAAAACAATATTTCTATTAAACAACTTTTAAATAAAAGATACTGAGAACATTTATTAAATTGAAAAGCAACAAAAGAGTTGGATTCAAAAAACCTAAATTTTTATGCGTTTAAGCAATATATAACCATTAGAACTCATATATCCGATAACTTTCCTTAAGTTTAAATTATATGTTGACAGTTTATTTTAATCTTCTTTATTAAAAGAATCAGTTAGTACCTTTTGTTAAAAAAATGTTAAAACAAATATATATTATTTTTTAAATCTATAATAGAAGAAATGATATGCTAGCATATAAAATATGAACAAAACAAAACAAACGCCTGATTAACAGGCCATTAATTTCTCGTCGAATTGTAACAAAAAATCTTTACCTGTCAGTTAAAGTTACAAAAATAAAGATTCTTATTAATTGTCTCGAAAATGAACAACAATTTATGCAAGAATAGTCTTCTAAAACAAGTATTCCAGATCATAAATGTTATACATTATAAATTAGCATTACAGCTAATAACGATATATCTCAGCATCAAAACAATATATATCATTAAAAAATAACCAAAATTCTTTCAGATCATAGAATAATCTATCTCAAAAAAAGTATTTTTTTATCCTAATAAAATTTCACTGTTGGTATTCAACACTCGAGTCGAGGAGACTAGTAAAGCCGACAAAGAACAGCCATCTGTTATATCAAAATTGGAGCTAAAGGTTAAACTTAGCGACTCGATGTCAGAGATTACACCAAAATCTTTCGACTATTTTATAACAAGCTACTAAAGCTATTTTGATCAGTTGTTCGAACGTAAAAAATAAGTAATTTGATGAAGTTATTTTCAGACACTATCAACCCTTAGTTAGTTTCGAGGAATTTTAGCTTTTTTCTCGTGTGCTAATATCAACACAGTCATTAAATACAAAAAATTACTTACTATTTATGAATGTCAAATTCACGAATATTTACCGAAACATTTTAAAACTCAAACTTGACAAATAAAGCCTTATGATCGGTTGGCCATACTCCTACAGGTAGCAGAAATTCATCCTGACTATCCTCATCTTGTTTTTTACCATACTTGACTGTTCCAGAAGGACCAACAATTTTGACTTCTGAAACTTTTAAAGGCTTATTTGTCCTATAATAAACATAATCAATACGATCCCTGTCATCTGACTGTGATGCCCAAGCTAATTTATCAATGGAGACATCTTTGTTATAGGCTGGATAAGTAAAACCGGGATGACTAACTGGGTGGGGATATTTTTCTCTAAAACTATCCACAAAGCCAGCTTTGGTCAATAGCACAGAGCAGTCCCATGGAACTACAGCACCTCTATGATCAAACAAATCTTTTGTTTCACTAGTCCAATCTAAATGAGACGGTTCATTGAAGTCACCGGCAACTACAATCGTCTCACTCTTACCTTCTTTATCTGCATCTAGAATGATATCACGTACCGCTTCATCCCGCTTTCCTTTTCTATTTGCTTCTATAATGCTCGTTACATCGACAATGGGCTGATCAAGTTTTTTCCAGGTAACACCATCATACCCCCTAGGCAGATAACAGGCATAGTTAGTATAATCCAAATGAACAGCATAAAATGTAAAATTTCTACCTGCTACCTGAATTTTACTTTTTAACACATTACCCACCTTATTGGCTTCAGTATATAAGGGTTTTTGATCCTTAATTGGGAACTTAGAAATAAAAGCAACATCTAAAGATGGTTCACTGGATATACCATAATACACGGCATCTTTATTTTTTAATTCGGCCAGGATTCGTTGTACAAAATCTGTGTTATTGTAATTCCTTACCTCACTAAACAATACTACATCTGCTTTCTTAGCTATAATCTCATCTGCAATGGCAGGAAAACCATTTGGAACCATTGTACCTTCCTGCCAAATATTAATTTGTAGTACCTTCAGTTGTGATATTTTTTGAGCGAGAACCACTTGCCCAACAAAAAAGATAGTCACTATCATTAGAAATTTCTTCATACTTGCTATTGTTTATTTTTTGAAAAGCTTATTTTTGTAAATATCCTAATCTTTGAGAAAAAGATGCTGTAATTTTCTATTAAACCATTATATATATTCATTTCAAAATTGCTTTTCAATTAGTAAATTACTGGGGCCATCAATTTTCCAAGTTGAATATAGTAAAACTAATCTTTTACATATATCTTTAAAAATAAAAAGCGACCTCTTACGAGATCGCTTTTTAAAAATTATAACCTTAAAATTGTTATTTAACATCCCACCATACAGGTGTATAGATAACTACATTGCCAGGATAATTTGCGTTAGTGGTTGCTTCACTATTTGCATATGGCATTCTTAAAGGCATTCTACCTTCTCCTAAGGTAGAAGCAGCTGACGTAGTAAAGAATGTCGGATAACCTGTTCTTCTCCATTCAGTCCAGGACTCAAATCCTTGAAAACCACACAATGCAAAATATTTTTGTGTGATAATTGCCTTTACTTTTGAATCTGCATTTCCTGAAAATACAGCATCAGGAGCCTTCGCAATATAATTTGCCGCTTCAGTGGCATAACCTGTTGCCTTAAAACTCGAAGTTATACCAGATTCATATAATGTCTTAGCATCACCAGAACCCCAACCCTTTACTACAGCCTCAGCTTGCAAAAACAAACTTTCAGCGTTTGAAATCAATTTAACAGGTGCTACTGCTGATGTTGGTTCTACTGCACGCCCACCTACTAAAGATGACGGAGATGATACCAATTTCTTTGTATTAGCACTATATGTACCCTGATTAATAAATGCGATAGTATCTTGAGCGATACCATCATTATTAACTACTTTTTCGTAGAATGCAAAAAGTCTTGGATCATTATTTTTCACAAAAGCTTTTACAGCTGTTCCACTAGCTACCACATTTTGTGTTTTACCTAAACCCACCATTTCATTATAAAATGGATTCTCGTTCCCTCCAGTGGTAGTGTAAGTAATCGTTGCATCTTCATCTAAGAAAACTGGATTTGAAGCGTAAAGCGCTTTAATTCCTGCTGATGCTTTAGCTGCATCAACATTCGATATTCTTAAATACGCCCTTAATTTCAATGTATTTCCAAAAGCTTTCCACTTATTTAGATCACCATTAAATAGCATATCTTGACTCGTTACAGGAATAGCTTGCTTCGTTTGCAATAAAGCAATACCTTTATCAATATAGTTGAAAATTGAATCATAAACAACTTCCTGAGCTTCGTATTTTGGGTTCAAATTACCCGCTGCCTGCAAACTTTCAGATAATGGAATATCTCCAAAAGCATCTGTTGCAATTTGAAAAGTATACGCTTTCAAAATATAAGCCATACCCTTATAATTTTCACTTGCTGAAGTCTTTGTATCGATAATCAGATTTGCATTGTTCAATGCATTTCTGTAAAGAATCAACCAAGGGCGATCCATTGCAGAATTAACAATCCTATACTGATCTAAGGTACGATATTGTGATGATGTAGGATTCTGTGTCCAATATTGGCCCCAAATATTACCATAAACCTGAAATGAGTTACCAACTACTTGACTTATTGCAGCTTCTACTGTAGGTAATAGTAAACCTGGAGTAGCCTGTTCAGGATTATTTGGATTTTCATTGATATCCAAAAACTTATTACATCCTGTCAAACCAACTGTGCCAATTAAAGCTAAAACTAAAAGCTTTTTAGCGTTTTTTAAATATATAGTTTTCATACTTTACTTGCTATTAAAATGAGACCTTAACATTGATACCATAGTTTCTTAACGAAGGTTGAGCTGTAAAGTCAAAACCTTGTGCATTGCCAGCTCCCGCAGAATTCACTTCTGGATCAGCATATTTATTTTCACTAGGCGTCCAGATAAATAAATTGTTTCCAAATAATCCAATAGAGGCCGCTCCAAATGGCGTATTTTTCAATTGGTTTTTAGTAAGCTTATAAGATACTGTTAGATTACGTAACTTAATATAAGTCGCATCTACAATATTAACGCCAGCTTCCATATTCGGATAGTAATCCACTTTATCGTATGTTGCAGTTGTATTTACCACTGAGTTTCCAGCAGCGTCTAAATAAACCGAATTTGGAAAAATTTGACCAAAACGCTCTCCGCCAGTTTCAGCAGATGTACCCACAAAACCTAAGATATCTTTTGTTCTAGAATAGAAAACACCTCCTTGTTTAGTATCAAATAAAGCGCTCATCGACCAATTTTTATATGTCAAGTTGGTACCCAAAGAGGCTTGAAAATCGGGGTTATATGTACCTAAATATTGAGGTGAAGAAGAAACTACTGGTAAACCTGTTTTTTGGTCAACAATTGTACGTCCTTGACCATCTGTCGCGTTGGTCACACCGTAAAACTCACCATATGGGCGACCAACAGCTGCAACAATATTCATTCCTGAAAAACCACCAACGGAAACCTGCTCAACACCATTCATCAACTCAACAACCTCACTATTATTTTTAGTGAATGTTCCAAACATCTCCCAAGTAAAGTTTTCCGTCTTTACTGGTGTACCTCTCAATGTTAACTCGACACCAGTGTTCTTAACTTTACCAGCATTAACTAAACTAAAACCATATCCTGTAGAAGCAGGAATTGGAATACTTAAAATCTGATTTTTAGAATTGTTGTTATAGTATGTAAAATCTGCGTATAATCGATTGCTGAAGAAACCTAATTCAGCACCAACTTCAAAAGAAGTCGTGATTTCTGGCTTCAGTTCCATATTACCAATCGTACTACTTGACATCAATGCCGAAACATTACCAAAAGGGAAAGTTGTTGTTCCAAAACCACCATTGATCTCACCTCGTGAAAAGGTGGTTAATAATTGATAAGGATCTGTATCAGAACCTACCTGTGCCCAGTTAGCACGTAATTTAGCATAGTTGAATTTGTTCTTTAGCTCAGGAGTAAATAACTCCGAAAGTACAAATGATCCACTAACACTTGGATAAAAGAATGAATTATTTTGTTTTGGCAACGTAGATGACCAGTCATTACGAGCAGTGGCTTGTAAATATGCAATGTTTTTGTAAGAAACATTTAAATCTCCATATACACCAATTAATCTTCTATTGCTCCAAGAGTCTTCTATTAGATCTAATGGACCATTACTATTTGCTAAATTATACCAACCTGGTACCACTAGACCCCCACTTGCATTTGTTGCAGTGCTAATATTAGAGGTTTTTCTTTGACGAATATTATTACCCAACATGAAAGATGCTTGCCAGTCATCATTAAAAGAATGCGTAGCAGTCGCCATGAAATCGTGCACGATTTCATTGACATTATATTGATCAATTCGGTATTGTCCTGGATCTGTCTGAATATTGGCATCTGAATAATTTCCAGAGGTATTATCTGCTGGTATGAAGCTATATTTTGGAGATTCTGACCGGCGACGATCAGTATAATTATCCAAACCGATACGCTCTTGGAAAGTTAACCATTCTAATGGTTTATAATTAACATTAAAGTTACCTGTTATACGATTAACATCGTTGTAATTATTGTAGTTTTCCAATACCCAGTATGGGTTGTTTGAATATGCCCCGTAGTATCCATAAACATCATTGTGCTCTATACCATTAGCATCTGTATAACCGTAACTATTGTAAGGATTGGATAAATCTTTGAAACTAGTGATATCCATATCTCTTGGTGTTTGTAACAAATTGTTATAAACTGAACCACCACCTTGACCACCTCCAACATTATTACTATTAATACGGCTGTAATTAAAGGAAACACCTGCAGAGAATTTGTTAGAAAATTCGGTAGTTCCGTTAAAACGCACACCATATTTATTATGGGTATCTTTTTTACCGGGGTAAACACCATTTGAATTTAAAGCATTTAAACCCAGATAGAAAGTAGATTTATCAGAACCACCTGAAAAACTTAAGTTATTATCTGATGCTAAACCTAGATCAAAAAAATCTTTTACATTATCCTTAACAGCAGAATAAGCTTTTTTCTGGCGAACACCATTGATCGCTTGTCCCCATTCTTGAATCTCACCAGTAAAAGGAGCTCCCCATGACCAGTTCTCCTTTGGATCATTTACGAAATAAAGTTCTCCTTCTTTGGTGTAATCAGAATATCCTTGTCCATATTGGTTTTGAAGTTCTGGTAATTTCAAAATAGAAGACATCGTATTGGTCGAACTAAAAGTAATTTCATTTTTAGCACCTTTTTGACCACTTTTAGTTGTAATGATCAACGCTCCATTGGATGCTCGGGATCCATATAATGCTGCAGCAGCAGGACCTTTTAGAACCGTTACAGTTGCAATATCATCCGGATTGATATCATTACCACGGTTTCCAAAATCAACACTGGATAACGATGATGCACCACCAATCACACTTGAATTGTCAATTGGTGTACCATCAACCACAATTAGGGCTTGATTATTACCAGAAATTGATGATCCACCACGTAATACAACACGAGAAGAACTTCCCGGGGAGTTAGATGTTGAAGTAATATTGACACCAGCGACCTTACCTGCTAAAGCACCAATAGCACTTGAATTTCTTCCTTCAGTTAATTCGTCACTTTTAATAGTAGGTGCAGAATAACCTAATGATCTTTTCTCTCTTTTGATTGCATTTGCCGTTACAACTACTTCGTCAATCGTACTAGTATTATCTTCTAATGAGATATTAAAAACTGAAGTATTGTTGTTGACAATAATTGTTTTTTCGCCAAAACCAATCGAACGAAATAAAACTACTTTACCTGCAGGTACACTTAAAGAATAGTTACCATTTGCATCAGTTTGGGTAGCTTGATTAGTTCCTTGCACAACAACAGTAACTCCTGGTACCGCTTGGCCAGTTGTTGATGTAACACGTCCACTAATCTTCTTCTCTTGAGCGAATGCTACTGATGATAGAATCATCCCCCCAACGAGAAAACTAAGTAATGTTTGTTTCATGTTATTTAGTTTGTTAATTAATTTATGTAATATGTTTATGTCCATAAAATAAGATGTGCATTTAAAACGTTTAAACTTTAATTGTCTAAACAATTCAAAAAACACAAATCAAAACCTCCTTCACCTTGACGGATAGCTTTTCCTTTGCAAACAGATTTAACAAATTGTAGATCCAACAAATAGTGACAACAATCAGTTCACTATGGTGATCTTATAAGAATCTGTAAATTTTCTTTTTAAAATTTACGATGAATAATGTGGTAGTAAACCTTCATAGACATTACATCTTGAAAGCGGGAAGCAAATATATATAGACAAAGTTGTTATTACAAGTATTTTAACAAAAAAGTTTTTTTTTCATAACTAATGTAAATATGAAGCTTCTATATTACGAATAATGCAAGCAGCACTGATATAAATTAAATTTTCATAATTCCCCATTACACAGAATTAAATACGGCAATCATTAGATTTAACAAAATTTTAACATAAAAAAAGGGTTGTAAAAAATTACAACCCTTTCAATTTATATTAAATTAATATCAATCAATATATTCAAATCCTGTATAGGGAACTAGTACTTTCGGTATTTTTATACCCTTATCTGTTTGATTATTCTCCAATAAAGAAGCTACTATACGTGGTAAAGCTAATGCAGATCCATTTAATGTATGAGCCAATTGCATTTTACCATCCTGGTTTTTAAACCTCACTTTCAGACGGTTAGATTGATACGTTTCGAAATTTGAAACTGATGACACTTCTAACCAACGTTTTTGAGCAGCGCTGTATACTTCCAGATCATAAGTCAACGCGGCTGTAAAGCTCATGTCACCACCGCAGAGACGCAAGACACGATAAGGTAATTCAAGTTTTTGTAACAGTCCCTGCACATAAGTATTCATTTCTTCCAATGCATCATAAGAACGATCGGGATGAACGATTTGTACTGTCTCTACTTTATCAAATTGATGTAAACGATTTAAACCACGAACATGCGCACCATACGATCCCGCTTCGCGACGGAAACAAGGTGTATAAGCACAATGTCTAATAGGGAATTGTTCTTCTTTTACGATAACATCGCGATAGATATTAGTAACGGGAACTTCCGCTGTTGGTATCAAGTATAGATCATCGTGTGTTACATGATACATCTGGCCTTCCTTATCAGGTAACTGACCTGTAGCAAATGCAGATGCCTCATTAACCATAATAGGCACCTGTACTTCTTCATACCCCACTTTTGCAGCTTCATCTAAAAAGAAGTTGATCAATGCACGTTGCAAGCGAGCTCCTTTTCCTTTATAGACAGGGAAACCTGCACCTGTAACCTTTACACCTAACTCCAAATCTACGATACCGTATTTAGTTAACAGATCCCAGTGACTAACCGCATCATCTGCTAATGTAGGGATAGTTCCGTTTTCTAACACAACTTCATTATCATCTGCTGATACACCTACAGGAACGGTAGTATGTGGAAGATTGGGAAGTTGGACAATCTTTGCATTTAAATCCTGTTCAACACGATCTAAATGATCTGTCAAACTTTTGATCTGTTCTTTATATCCGGAGGATTGGGATTTTACGGCTTCAGCTTCTTCTTTTTTACCTTGACGCATTAATTCTCCGATTTTTTTTGCGGATGAATTTGCTTCAGCTGAAAGGGCATCTGACTCGGATTGAATTTTACGACGTTGTTCATCCAAAGTGATGATTTCATCTACTAATCCAATTTCCTTGAAATTTTTGACACCTAATCTTTCGATTACCTTATCCCTGTTTTCACGGATATAATTCAATTGCAACATAATTGTATGTATTTTTAAAGAAACAAACTTAGATAAATTTGTTTTATTTACAATTTTTATTCTGTCATTTATTAAACAAAATTGTTCGTTCCCGCCCTTTCTATTTGGCACTCATGATTGTTATACACGAATCGATATCCCACTCTTCCCTCACGAAATATTATAGAGAAGAAATATAATATGTGAAGTTCAATTAATAAGTCCGAATGAAAATTAAAATCAATTTTACATCAAGATCTTTATATATGTAAGATTACTTGTAAATTGCTTTTATATAAACTCATAAAGCATAATAACAGATGCACTATACACCTGCGAATAATCGATATCAAGAAATGGAATACCGCCGTTCGGGTAATTCCGGAATTAAATTGTCAGCAATCTCATTGGGCTTATGGCAAAATTTTGGTCATGTCAATGATTTTGAGAACAGTCGTAAGTTAATACAGACAGCATTTGATTCGGGTATCACGCATTTTGACCTTGCGAACAACTATGGGCCGCCTCCTGGTTCGGCAGAAGAAAATTTCGGAAAAATATTACAGACAGACTTTAAAGGACTTCGCGATGAAATGATTATCTCTTCCAAAGCTGGTTATACAATGTGGGATGGCCCGTATGGCGATTGGGGTTCGAAAAAGTACCTAGTCTCTAGCTTAGATCAAAGTTTAAAAAGAATGAATCTGGATTATGTAGATATTTTTTATCACCATAGACCGGACCCGGAAACACCATTGGAAGAAACAATGGCCACTTTAAACTTATTAGTCCAACAAGGAAAGGCTTTATATGTCGGGATATCGAACTATAAAACACCTGAAGCAAAACGTGCGATAGATCTTTTAAAACAAATGGGCACGCCTTGTCTCATCCACCAACCTAAGTATTCTATGTTTGAGCGCTGGGTCGAAGAAAGCCTATTGGATTTGCTTACAGAGGAGCAAGTCGGCTGTATTCCTTTCTCACCCTTAGCCCAAGGTTTACTTACTGATAAATATTTACATGGTATTCCGCAAGATTCACGAGCGGCTTCTGGAAGTATTTCACTTCATGAAAGTGATATCACTTCAGATAAAATCGAAAAAATAAAAGCTTTAAATGAAATAGCGCTGCATCGAAATCAAAAACTGGCACAAATGGCGGTATCGTGGCTATTACAGAAACCTCAAGTGACATCAGTTTTAATTGGAGCAAGTAAAGTATCACAGATTCAAGATGCCGTCAATGCGGTAAAGAACCAGCAATTTACAAGAGAAGAATTACAGCAAATTGAAAATATTTTAGCAAAATAAATTTAAAAAGCTCATTTCATATTAGGATTCTATCCAATGAAATGAGCTTAATACTACTATAAATAAAATAGCCCATGCTATTAAAAAAAGGCAAGTCAAAGCCTTGATTACAATTATTAAAAAAAACTTACCTTTGTAAATGCTTTATTTAGTTCCTACGCCAATTGGCAATTTAGAAGACATGACTTTTCGCGCTATACGTGTGTTAAAAGAAGCAGATGTTATTCTTGCCGAAGATACACGCACAAGTGCCCCCCTTTTGAAACATTTTGGAATCGAAAAAAAAGTATTCGCGCATCATCAGCACAATGAACATAAAGCGATTTCAGAAATCATTAGATTTCTAAAAGAAGGTCAGACTATTGCCCTAATTTCAGATGCCGGTACTCCAGCTATCTCTGACCCTGGTTTTTTATTAGTACGGGAGGCAATTAAAGAGGGGCTTGAAGTACAATGTCTACCTGGTGCAACCGCTTTTGTTCCTGCCTTGGTTAATTCGGGACTTCCAAATGACCGTTTTTGTTTCGAAGGATTTCTACCTGTGAAAAAAGGACGTCAAACCCGTATGAAATTCTTGGCTGAAGAAAAACGAACGATGATATTTTACGAATCACCACATCGTATCCTTAAAACAATTGATGAGTTTATTCAAGTTTTTGGAGCAGAAAGACAAGCTTCGATATCACGAGAATTAAGTAAACTGTATGAAGAAAATGTAAGAGGTACTTTAACTGATTTAAAATTACATTTTGAAAACAATCCTATTAAAGGAGAATTTGTATTTTGTGTGGGAGGTTTAGAATAAGTTTAGCCTTCATTTATTTAAAATAGATTTAACATGAACTTTGAACTTTTTGCCATTGATGGCCAGGACATAAAAATTGTAGAAAAGTTAGTTGTCAAATTGCAAGATATGATGACAGAGGGAGAGCGAATTGATTATATCGCCGTACAGAAAAAACCGGCCGTTACCATTCTTCCCGACAGTATAACGATTAGTAACAAACGTATTTTCATGTGTGAATTTACAAAGCTGGGCTTAGCAACAGATTTTGAAATTTTCAGTTGGAAAGATATCAAAGATATCGCGTTTAAAGAAGAAATTTTTGGTTCTAAGGTTACCGTAATCCCTAGTACTGGGGAAAATTTAAGTATTGATTACATCCCTAAAGTACAGGCACGTAAATTATACCAGCTAATCAAAGGGGCTTTAGAAACATCTAAATTAAAAGAGATCGAGCAGGAGAGAGAAAAATTTATTGTAACCGCTCCTAAGCAGACAGCTCCCTCATTTGAAATTCATCAACCTATAATAGAAGAAGAACCTGCCTCTAAAAACACACCATCCTTGCCTATAGTGGAAGAGGTCAATGAAACTATTGTACCCGAAACTATGATTCCGCCAACTATTGAGGTAACAGCAGCTACTATAGTTGAAGAAGATGATGAGATAACACTCAAATTAAGAAAATTAAAAAACCTCTTTGACAAACAGTTGATTACACAGGCAGAATACGAAAACAAGAAAAACGAAATTTTATCTCAAATTTAATCGTGAGAAATCAATATTTACTGGCACTTTTAAGTGCCTTTTTATTATGGTTAGGCTGGCCACCCGTCCCCTATAGTAGTCCGATCTTATTAATTGCCTTTCTCCCGCTCTTAATCGCAGTTGAAAATATCATCCGTAATCAAACCTATATTAAAAAAGGTAAAAAGATTTTTTTTACAGCAGGATTAACGGCAGTGCTATGGAATACAGCCTCTATTTATTGGGTATACAATTCAATATCTGCAGTAATGCCTTGGTACATTGCCATTTTTATTTCACTCATTCCTTTTTTATTAGGATCATTATTAATGGCACTTGCATTTCGATTATATTATCAAATGAGGAAAAAAACATCCATTATTCTTTCCCTATTTGGATTAATGGCCTTCTGGATATCTTATGAATATTTACACCAATCCTGGGATCTGGCATTTCCCTGGTTGACCTTAGGTAATGGGTTCTCTAATTTTCATCAATTAATTCAATGGTATGAGTTTACTGGAGTATATGGTGGTACAGTGTGGATATGGTTAAGCAATATTTTAATTTTCTTACTTTATTTAAACAAGAAAGAAATGAATATTTTAGCAAAACCCCGCACCATAATTATTATGTTAGCGTTATTATTGCTTATCCCCTCTTCATACTCAGTCATTCGCTATATGACGTACGAAGAGCATATTAACCCTTCTCAGATTGTAACTGTCCAACCTAATATTGACCCATTTGGAAAATTTGGTCATATCAGCCCTGAAGAACAATTGCAAACTTTGATGCAATTATCAAAATCTGTTGCAAAGCCGAACACAGAGTTTTTTATATGGCCAGAAACAGCATTGTCACAAAGAGGTGATTTCGATGAGGAAGATTTTAGAAGTACAAGTACATTTGATTCGCTTATTAATTTTCTAAATGACTATAAAAATGGCAATGTATTATCTGGGATAGAGAGTTATAGATTATATAACGATAAAAGAACAAATACTGCTAGAGAAGTAGGACCAAACTTATATAAAGACAATTTCAATGCGGCAACTTTAGTTGACGTGTCTTCCAAACTACAATTTTATCATAAATCGAAACTAGTTCCCGGTGTTGAGCAAATGCCATTTGGCACTGCAATTAATTTCTTAAAGCCTCTATTTAGTGCATTTGGTGGAACGACCGGAGGATATGGAAAACAGGATAAACCATCGGTATTTTATTCACAAAGTGGTATCGGTGCAGCTCCCGTCATCTGTTATGAGTCTATCTGGGGGAATTATGTTGCACAATATATCCAACAAGGGGCCCAATTTATTGCCATCATTACAAATGATGGTTGGTGGGGAAATACTTCTGGTAAAGATCAGCATTTAGATTACGCAAAGCTAAGAGCCATTGAAAATCGAAGATGGGTAGCCCGCTCTGCGAATACGGGAATATCGGGCTTTATCAACCAGCGCGGAGACATCATTCAAAAAACAGATTGGTGGGTACCTGCAGCCTTAACACAAGAAATCAACCTCAGTGAGGAATTGACTATTTACACAAAAAATGGTGATATCCTCGCTTATCTAGGTCTTTTGGGAGCTTTGCTTGCCACACTGACCTTTTTTAAAAAATCAAAAACAAGCAATTTTATTAAATAATCTCAATACCACTAAATAAGTAAACTTACTTTTACTTAATTTTGTCCATTATGCAAGTATATTTTGATAATGCTGCAACTACAGCGCTAGATCCAGAAGTCATTCGTGTCATGATAGACACCATGGAAAATAATTTTGGAAACCCTTCTTCTATTCATTCACATGGACGACAAGTAAAAACAATTGTTGAAAAGGCGCGTAAATCCATTGCGCAAATCTTACATACTTCTCCATCTGAAATTTTCTTTACCTCTGGTGGTACAGAAGCTGATAACATGGCAATTGTACGTTCTATTGTAGATTTTGGAATTACACATGCGATCACTACACCAATAGAACACCATGCTGTGCTTCATACATTAGAAGAATTGGAAAAATCAGGAAAAGTTCATCTCGACTTACTGCATGTAGATTCTCATGGTAATATTGATTTAAATCAATTAGAAGACTTACTCTCAAAAAATCCTAGAACTTTCGTTTCCATTATGCATGGTAACAATGAACTTGGAAATTTAAATGATATTGAAAAAATATCAGAAATATGTCAAAAGTATAAAGCAATCTTTCATTCTGATACTGTCCAAACTATGGGTCACTATCCACATGATCTAAGCAAGTTAAAAATTGATTTTATAACGGGAGCTGGACATAAATTCCATGGACCGAAAGGAGTTGGTTTTCTATACATTAATGCCAATACGAAAATCAAACCCATGATTTATGGCGGTGCACAAGAACGTAATATGCGTGGTGGAACTGAAAATGTATATGGTATCGCAGGACTAGCAAAAGCCTTAGAACTGAGCTACGAACATATGGAAGAACATAGTGCTTACATACAGGGGTTAAAATCTTATATGATTGAACAATTGCAGACAGCAATTCCAGATATTAAATTTAATGGTGTCACTGAGCCAAATAAAGCGCTATACACTGTTTTAAATGTATCATTTCCATGTACGGATATGGCAGATATGTTATTATTCAATCTAGATATTGCTGGTATTTCCTGTTCGGGTGGAAGTGCCTGTAGTTCTGGAACCGATATCGGATCGCATGTACTAGGAGCAATAAGGGCGGACGGCACAAGACCTTCAGTACGTTTTTCTTTCTGTAGAAACAATACAAAAGAAGAAGTAGACTTTGTTGTTAATCACCTCAAAGAGATCTGCAAATAGAACGAAACTAAAAAGACCTTCAAAATTTGAAGGTCTTTTTTTGTTAATGTGATTTTATTAAAATGATTATTGTGTTAGTTTTTCTAACTTATAATTCTCTGCCAATTCTCCGACGATTTCATTACCTGATAAATCCAATTGCCAAAGCTTTGCCTTTTCACCCAATTTGAATTTATAATCCACTCCTTCAAGCGTGATCACATTATTTTCAAACTTCCACTTTCCATCTTTGACAAATACTTCATCACTTTTATTAAGATATTTTGAGGTATAACTATAGGAGAAATTTTGATTTAACTTTAAAACAGTTTCGATCCCGTCACAATCTGCACAAGGCATTACTCCGCTGTATGCTCCGCTCAATTCATGTAGAGTGGCGCTTTGGTGATCTTGTTTGTCTTTAACTGCCTCAGCACCTTTACGTTGGTTATCGCATGCAATAAAAACAAATAAGATACAGCATAATATAATAAATAGCCTTTTCATCTTCTTTAAAACTCTTTCTCAAATCTCCACAGAGATATAGACAAATTAAGTACCAAAAAGCAAGATTAAAATGTTAAAAAAATGTTAATATTCATCTTCATCATCTCCGTCCAATAAACTTAATGCTCCGCGCAATTCACTTAACGCATGCATATTGCGTTTTTGTTGTGTTATGACCATACCTTTCTTATAAATATCGCGTGCATCTTCTACACGATTCATTTTCTCATAAAGTTTCCCTAAGTGGTAATAAGTTCCAACATAATCGGCATGATTACTTATCAGATCAGTATACCCCTTAAGCGCCTCATCTTGATTTCCCAATTTTAAATATTCGGTAGCCAAAGCATATTTCAAAAAAGGATCTTGTGGAGAATCTTTCAAAAACTCCTTCAATTGTTCTAAACGGTCTGACATGATGTATAGCTTTTAATTTTACACCGGTAAAGCTACAAATAATCAAAGAAGCTTAAAAGCTCAATTCAACACCTAATTACTATGCTAGCATACAAAAATGACAAACCATTGACGAATCATAAGCAATATAAAATTTAGTCAACCCACAATAAAAAATACACATTTAATAAATAAAACCATATTTAAAGACCTTAAATTATCGATAAAATAATTTACAAGCTTTTATTTTAACAAAAACACAACTCAGCATTCCATTGCAGGCAGTATGGTACTCTCCCAAATTATCTTTACATTTAAAGTAAATTATATTAGGTTTGTATAAAACGGTAATAAATTATGAAAATATTAGTGTGTATAAGTAATGTCCCTGACACTACTTCCAAGATTACATTCACCAATGACAACACCGCTTTTAATAATGCTGGTGTGCAATACATAGTGAATCCTTACGATGAAATTGCTTTATCAAAAGCAATAGATTTGGCTGAAGGCGGTAAAGGCACCGTAACTGTTATAACAGTTGGGGACGCAAGTACTGAGGCTACTATCCGAAAAGCTCTAGCGACTGGTGCAGATAATGCAATACGAATAAATGCCTTACCAAGAGATGCTTGGTTTGTTGCCAATCAGATTGCTCATTATGCAAAAGACAACAGCTTTGATCTTATATTAACCGGTAGAGAATCGATTGATTATAACGGAACTCAAGTAGGAGCTCTTGTAGCTACGATCCTAAATATTCCTTCCGTTTCTATCAGTAAAAAACTAGATATTGACGGCAATAGCGCAACTGTAGAACGAGAAATCGAAGGTGGAAAAGAAGTTCTAACTTTAAATCTACCAGCTGTCATTGGTACAGCTGAAGGGGTCGCAGAAACAAAAATACCGAATATGAGAGGTATTATGACCGCTAGAACGAAGCCATTAGATGTGATTGAACCTATTGAGGTAGCTCAACTGTCGCATATTGTCAAATTTGAAACTCCGGCTCCACGCGGTGCTGTCACTTTGGTTGATGCTGGAGATGTCGAAAAATTAGTTTCTCTTTTGCATGAAAAAGCAAAAGTTATTTAATCAACTCTAATCGTAAAGAATATGTCAATATTAGTATATGTAGAAAATACAGACGGTAAGTTCAAGAAATCAGCATTTGAGGTTGTTTCTTATGCTAAAGCTATTGCAGAACAATCGGAAACTCAAGTTATTGCATTATCAATCGGTAATGTTGAAGAATCGCAATTAAGTATTTTGGGTAAATATGGAGCAAGTAAGGTATTAAATGTCAATACAGAACAATTAAAGTCATTTGTAAACCAGGCTTACGCCGCTATCATCGTTGATGCAGCAAAATCATCAAGCGCATCAATAGTTGTATTGTCAAATTCTTTTTCTGGAAAGGGGTTAGCCCCGCGGGTTGCTGCCAAATTAGAAGCTGGTTTAGCCGACGGAGCTATTGAATTACCTAGTATAAATGGAGAAACGCTACAAGTCAAAACTGGAGCTTTTTCAGGCAAGGCCTTTGCTTATGTCGCGTTAACTTCGGCTGTCAAAGTAATTGCTGTCAATCCCAATTCATTTGAAGGAAAAGATTCCGAAGGAACAGCAACTATTGAAACCTATTCTCCGAGTTTGGATGCGTCAGATTTTAGTACAATTGTTAAGGATATCATTAGAGCAACAGATAAAATTTCATTACCTGAGGCAGAAATTGTTGTTTCCGCAGGTAGAGGATTGAAAGGTCCAGAAAACTGGGGTATGATCGAAGAACTTGCTAATGTACTTGGTGCGGCTACAGCATGTTCAAAACCAGTCTCTGACGCGGGATGGAGACCACATTCTGAGCACGTTGGACAAACGGGAATAGCGGTAACTCCCAATTTATATATTGCAATTGGTATCTCAGGAGCAATACAACATTTAGCAGGGGTCAGTGCTTCAAAAACAATTGTTGTGATCAACAAAGATCCTGAAGCTCCTTTTTTCAAAGTAGCAGATTATGGAATTGTTGGAGATGCATTTGAGGTTATTCCTAAATTAATCACAGCTTTAAAAGCTTACAAAGGAATATAAAGTTCCTGAATAAAAAACTCCATTAGCAATTTATTTGTTAATGGAGTTTTTTTATTTCAAATTATTTTTTCATTTTCTACTATTAAACACCCTATCACAGAGCATATAATGATTACCCGAGTATAATTATGTAAGTCACTTAAAATAGGTATAAATGAATAAAATTACCTTTATATCTCCTTGATTATATTGCTTATCTAAGCAAATTTATCTAAATTTGTAAACCGTAAAGGTATCATAATGAAGAAAATCAAGTTAGACATCATTGGACTATCCTACAGTCAGACGCAATCAGGTGCATATGCATTAGTGCTTGGCGAGTCTGGAGGTAATCGCCGTCTTCCTATCATAATAGGAAGTCACGAAGCACAAGCTATTGCGATTAGAATAGAAAAGATGGTTCCCAGTCGTCCTCTAACACATGATTTATTTCAAAATTTTGCAAAAGCTTTTCAAATTAATATACAGGAAGTTCTTATATATAATTTAATAGAAGGCATTTTTTATTCCAAAATCATCTGTTCAGATGGAGAAAAAACTGTAGAAATCGATGCCCGAACTTCAGATGCTGTTGCACTAGCCGTTCGTTTTGGAACACCCATTTATGCTTACGACTTCATCTTATCGTCTGCCGGCATCGTTATCGAAGGCAATGAGTTTGCCTTTCTTGAAAATCTAGAAAATGCAGTAAATGCTGAAATCGTTGAAGATGATGTCAAAGAAGAAAAATCAAAAATTCAAAATCCTTTCTCAAGCCTTACAGATGAACAATTAAAAACGGTTCTCGAACAATCCCTTCATGATGAAAACTATGAGCAGGCTGCATTAATCCGTGATGAGATATCACGTAGAAAATAAGGTCACAATCATCGACAAAAAAACAAACTCAACTCTATATTACTTATGTCTATTAAATTAAGGTTGACCATTATGAACTTCCTCCAATTTTTTGTGTGGGGAGCTTGGTTAATTACAATAGCAAATTACTGGTTTGGTACTAAGCAATGGGACGGTACCCAGTTTGGAGCTATATTTGCAACAATGGGTTTTGCCTCTTTGTTTATGCCTACTTTAATGGGAATTATCGCAGACAGATGGGTTAACGCTGAAAAACTGTATTTGGTATTACATCTTTTATATGCGGCGGTACTCTTTTATCTACCACAAATAAATGATCCTGTTACTTTTTTCTATGCGATGCTCCTTGCCATGTGTTTCTACATGCCAACCCTTGCCCTATCAAATTCCATCGCATATACTGTGCTCACTCAAGGGAAATATGACTTGGTAAAGGCATTCCCCCCAATCCGTGTTTGGGGAACTATTGGTTTTATTGCAGCTATGTGGATTGTTAACTTGACAGGCAGTAAAGCAACAGGTATGCAATTTTATATTGCCGGAGCCTCCGCAGTAGGTTTAGGATTGTTTTCTTTTTCTATTCCCAAATGTCCACCTAGAAATATCAAAGGCGAGCAATCATCTCTGGTACGTACACTAGGTCTGGAAGCTTTCAAATTATTTGGAAATTATAAGATGGCATTGTTTTTTATCTTTTCCATGTTTTTAGGTGCTGCTCTTCAGCTGACAAATGCATATGGAGATGTATTTTTAGATGAGTTTAAATTCTTTCCTAAATATACAAATTCGTTTGTAATCAAATACTCAACGATCATCATGTCAATTTCACAGATATCTGAGACGCTATTTATTCTTGCCATACCATTTTTCTTAAAACGATTTGGAATTAAAAAGGTTATGCTGATATCCATGTTTGCTTGGGTATTGCGTTTTGGTCTATTTGCTTATGGCGATCCATCTTCTGGTTTATGGATGATCATATTATCATGTATTGTATATGGTATGGCTTTTGATTTCTTTAATATTTCAGGTTCCTTATTTGTAGAAACATCCACTAGTTCGCAAATAAGAAGTTCTGCGCAGGGCCTATTTATGATGATGACCAATGGTTTTGGTGCAGTATTTGGCAGTTTAGTTTCAGGATGGATCATCGACAAATATTTCTCCATTTCATTTACTAATGTGAAACAGCTCGCTTCATTTTTAGATACAGATGTAAATAATAATAAGTTAATCAATTTAGTTAAAGAACGAGGACTCTCCATTAGTGAAAATGGTTTATTCAATACAAATTTGATCCTTAAAGACTGGCATCATATCTGGTTAACATTTTCGCTTTATACTTTGGTGTTAGCAGTTCTTTTTGCTATTCTTTTCAAACATAAACACGATAAAAATATGCCTTTAGGCGCTAAATAATAAAAAAGCCATTCTGTCGAATGGCTTTTTTTTATATTTGTAGATGCAGCTATCTCCTACAGACTATTTAGAAGAAATAAATAAACAATCTCAATCAAAATTTTACGATTGGTCCTATCACAAACTTTTACAGGCAGGTTTCAATAGTGAATGGGCACATACAATCAATTCCATCGTTCTATTATTTTTAGTTATTCTAATTTTATTAATTATAGACTTTATAGCCAGAAAGGTAATCCTTTCTGTTGTAACCCGTTTTATAATAAAATCGAAAAACTCAATAGATGATTATTTGATAAAAAATAAAACGCTGAAATACATCAGTCACTTCATTCCGCTTTTCATTGCCCAGCATATCAGTCCAATCATATTTCTAGGATTTCCAAATTGGTTAGAAGCAATCAATAAAGGAATAGAGATCTTGCTAGTTTTAAACATTATGCTCATTGTGCATTCTGCATTAAAAACACTACGTGATATCCTTAAAACTAGAAAAAGCTTTGCTGACAAACCATTGGAAAGTTATTTGCAGGTTTCTCAGATTGTCTTAATTTGCATTGGAGGAACCATTACTTTTTCTATCTTAACAGGTATTTCTCCGTTATCATTTCTGGTCTCGCTAGGAGCTGCCTCTGCCATTTTAATGCTGGTATTCAAAGACACCATCCTTGGCTTTGTCGCAAGTATATCTGTCTCTGCCAATGACTCCATACGGGTGGGTGACTGGATTGAAATGCCAAAACATAATGCCGATGGGACAGTTATCGAAATCAACCTAAATAATGTGAAAGTGCAAAATTTTGACAAAACCATCACCACAATACCCACGCATACTTTACTGATTGATTCTTTTAAAAATTATAGAGGTATGCAGACCTCTGGGGGACGAAGAATAAAAAGAGCAATAAATATTAAAATTTCCACTATTCGGTTTATGACTGAGGAAGAAATCAAAGATTTAGAGAGAATTCAAATTCTTAAACCTTTTATTGAACAACGCAGGTTAGAAATTAGCGAATACAACAATAGAAGTCAAGCCGATCAATCCATGCCTGTAAATGGACGCAAAATGACAAATATCGGTCTGTTTAGAGCTTATGCGACAGCATATATTAGACAGAATCCAAACATAAACAAGGATATGATCAGCATGGTACGTCAAATGGATCCGACAGAACATGGAGTACCATTAGAAATATACGTATTTTCAAATGACACCCGCTTTGAGATCTATGAAGGTATCCGATCTGATTTATTTGACCATTTATTTGCTGTCATTACATACTTCAAACTAGAAGTTTTTGAAAGTCCTGCATCTGATGATCTGCGTAACTTAAGTATAAAAATAGATCATACACATTTACAATAAGAAAAGGTAATCTTCTCCAAGATTACCTTTCTTTTTAAAAACAAACTAAATTTCTGGGTGTGTTTCCCAACAGACCCCACATTAACCCTTTACTATATGAATCAAAAATTACTCTGATACAAATATAAAGTTGTCATATTAAGCAATCCTTAACTAAAGTTTAATCTTTCATCATTATTTATAAAAAAAGCAACCTTAAAAAGGTTGCTTCACGGTTTTATATGGTTATTTACTATTTTGTTTTATTTACAACCTCAATTTCCTTTACAGCTGTATGTATCCGGTTAAATAAATCAGTGGCTTTCACTTCAATTTTATATTTTCCTGTCTTTAACTTTGGCAATTTCAATCTCCATAAGTGAGAACTATTAGTACCATCAGAAGGCCTTCTTCCCTCTTTATAATCGGTTGCTAGGTCATACTGCTTAACCGCATCATCAAAGGATGGATCAACTTCTTTGACCTGATCCATTTCTTTCCATTGACTATCATTTATACGATATAATACTTGATCACCTTCTTTTCCAATAAAAAAATTTGCATAAACTGGGTATCGTTGTACATATTTTTGATCTACAATTGATGGTCCAGATAGTGCAATTTGATAAGCCTCATCTTTCCCTACCACCTTATAATCAAATGTATATTGATTATTTTTAATATTTAAAATAGCGTAACCTTTTGGGGTACCATCTCGCATGGTCGATACAGGTATTCCATTTTCATCCAGTTCTCCAGAGTACCAATCGCCAGAAGTTGTTCCTACATTATATTCATGGTGCGGTTTTGATTGCTTCCAGCCATCCTTAGCGCCAAAGAAATTTTGTTGCTGGAAATGTGTATGAGCCGATAAAGAAAGTGTGTGGGGAAATTCACTTAAAATATCAAATAATCGATCACGATCTTCAGTACGAAAAACTTCAGAATTTTCATGTTCAAGCGGGATGTGAAAAGCCAATACAATTAACTTATCTTTTGGTACAAACTTCAGATCATTGGCAATAAACTCCAATTGATCTTTACGCAAACCTCCTTTATATCCTTTTCCTGTATCAGGATTAGGATAAATAATATCATCAAGAACTAAAAAGTGAGCATTTCCATAATTAAAAGAATAAGTTGCGGGACCAAAAGAAGCTTCAAAAGCTTCATCCGAATAGCTATCATCTTTTGTATCAAAATTTAAATCATGATTACCAATTACATTATACCAGGGTAAACCCATTAATGAAATTGTACTTTTATATGCCGGATGCAATGACAAATCATTACCAACTAGATCTCCTAAGCTGATCCCAAACACAGCAGCATTTTTATTGGATATACGATCAATAATTCCTCTTTTAAAATAATCCATTTCGGTCATATCGTAAGCTTGTGGATCTCCAAATACAAACGCAGAAAAATCTCTTGATTCAGATTGAGCTGTCAAACCAAAATTGATATCCTTAGGTAATTTTCCAGTAGGTGAAACTCCCTTATAGGTCAATTCCGGACTTCCCTGAGGTTTATGTATATAATAAAATTTTGGTTGATTTGCTGTACTAAGCGGTAGTGCATAATCAGCAGGTTTAATAACAAAAATAATATTGTCTTCATCAACAGGCAATTTATATTGACCCTGAGCATCAGTTTGAACAACCTCTACTCCATTACTCACAGAGACATTTGGTATACCCCGTTCTTTTTTATCAAGAATTCCATTTTTATTGATATCATCAAAAACAACACCTTTTGCAATTTCCTGAGCGCTAACCGTGTAACTTAAAGATAAAGCTGTTGCAACAGCAAAAATATTTTTCATTTGAATATATAACATAATTAAAGCCGAAGCTAATACTCTAATATGAATCAATAGTCACCTGATGTTTAACAAACTGTTAATTTATATACAAAAAAAGGGATAATCATATGATTATCCCTTTTTTGTATATAATATTTTATTTTATCTACTTAACGTTTGATCTAGATTGAGCTGCGGCTAATATTCGGTTGACTTCATCGATCATAGACTTTCCTGCATTTCGCATTTTTTCATTACCAGCAAAATCAGCGTCCATCGTGACTTTTTTTGATTTGTCTTTATAATTCATCTCTAAATAAAAACGAGGCGTTTCTGTTTCAGGATTTACTTTTGCTTCAGGTCCCGTCATGTCATCATCCAAATTCCAAAAACCTAATTCTTGAGCTTTCCGATGTAAGTAAAGCAAATCATCTTTAGTCATGCGAACCGTATCACGCTCTATCTCGTTTGTTTTGGTCACATACTGAAAAATTCCAGTTTTTGAATCATACTGATTATCCATATGATTCGGCTCACCGTATCGAAAGACCACAGACTGAAAATCTGTGAAACGGAAAGGCGCATTGCTAATCATATTACTGTAGTAGTAAACACAGTAAATTAGAAATGGTACAACAATACATAAACCCAAAAAAATCTTTTTACCCTTGATACTCATCTTTATTTTAGTTTTTGACAAAAATAAGGATTAAAATAGCTTTATAAAGTTTTATCTATTATTTGACATAAAAAAGGGAATTCGTATTACCAATCAGGATTTTGGTGTTCCAGCATTCGTAAAATATTTGGCGTACCACGAATCTTTTAAGTCAGAAATAATAACACCTTTTTTTGTCGATACATGTACAAATTTATTATTATGCAGATATACGCCAACATGATCCACATTACGTCCCCCGAACGAAAAAAATACCAAATCACCTTCTTTCAGTTGGGAATTTCGCTTGCTCTTAATTGCACCATCCATATCTCTAGATGAACGAGGTAAATTCTCTTTATATACTTTAAGATATAATATATTAACAAAACCTGAACAATCCACCCCTCTTTTTGTTGCACCTCCCATACGATGTGGTATACCCATCCATTCGTCAATAAAAGAATAAAGCGTAGGATTGAGTTCCTTTTTCTTTACTTGTAAAAGATCTGCGTAATTATCTAATGAGCTTGTACTATAATTCTTACTTCTAGCTTCACTGGCATCTGTCAAAACTGCACTGCTGTGGCCACTGTTACTGTTCACCTTTTTCTTAACAGAACAACTACTGAGTAAAAGTATCAGGCTGAAAAAAAATAATGTATTACGTTTTATGGACATATCAATATCAAATGTTAGGTAAATGTAATAAAACCAAATTTAACTGGCAAACAAGCCCTTCTTTCTTCATATCTCTTTTCAAATTGTAATTTTGTCGGAATTTGTAAAATATAATATGGAAAAATTAAAAGGTGCTATTGCTGTATTTGTCGGTGCAAGTAGTTTTGGACTGTTGTCAACATTTGTCAAAAAAGCATATGCGCAAGATTACACTTTAGGGCAAGTAACAGGAGTACAAGCTATTTTTGGAATGATTATCTTATGGGCAGTTTATCTACTGATTCAGTTGCTAAACCCAAAAGCAAATCATGGTTTCTCTAAAAAATCTAATAAATGGAAAATTGTTATCAGTGGTATTTCTACAGGTCTAGTAAGTTTAGTTTATTACAAATGCGTTCAATTAGTGCCTGCTTCATTGGCGATTGTTCTATTAATGCAATACATCTGGATAGGAACGTTAATTGAATATATTATATTCAAAAATAGACCTACTAATCGTCAATTGATTGGTATTGCAATTGTACTTATAGGAACTGTATTTGCAACAGGTCTTATTGAACAAGGAATCGATAAACTCAATTGGACCGGCATTACCTACGGAGTATTAGCGGCAACTGCTTATGCAGTATTTCTAATTGTTAACGGACGAGTTGGAAATGACTATCCGCCAGTTCAAAAAAGTGCATTAATGGTCACTGGATCCTGCATCATGATCTGTTCTATCTTTCCGCCAACATTTTTAATATCGGGAGCTTTAGGTGACAGCATATGGCATTTCGGACTTATTCTTTCTTTCTTCGGAACTGTTATTCCACCATTATTATTTGCTTATGGAATTCCTAAAATCGGTTATTCTCTAAGTGGTATTTTAAGTTCTGCAGAACTACCAGTAGCAACTGCAATGTCATACTTCATACTTAAAGAAGCTGTAAGTCCTATTCAATGGATAGGTGTATTCATGATATTAGCAACTGTCATTTGGTTAAATGCTAAAAAGGAAAAAGTTGCATAACGACAAGGGCTCAATTCTAATCGAATTGAGCCCTTATCTTTTTTATCATCTAGCATTAGTGTGCTAATATTTCTTTTAACTCTTCTATTTCAACTTCACAACCATCTGTGATCGATAAGAATTTCACATGTGCAACTTCGTTGACCAGCAAAGGATCGTAGGCTGTACGAACTTTCACATAATTTTTGGAGAAACCATGCATATATCCGTCCTTCTCATCACTCTCAAAAAGTACTTCGCCTACTTTATCCAATTGTTTCTCATAGAAAGCACGACGTTTTTTCTCTGATAAAATGTGCAGCATTTTACTACGGTCACTGCGCTGAGATCCAGGGACAGCCCCTTCCATCTGTGCAGCTATTGTATTTTCACGTTCAGAATAAGTAAAGACATGCAAATACGAAATGTCCATGTCATTTAAAAAATTGTAAGTGTCGATAAAGTCTTCACGAGTCTCTCCAGGAAATCCTACAATGACATCAACGCCAATACAGCAATCCGGCATTAATTCCTTAATCTTCTCCACACGCTGTGCATACAGCTCTCGCTTGTAACGCCGACGCATCATACTCAATACTTTATTATTTCCAGACTGTAAAGGCATATGAAAATGTGGAACAAAACGTTTTGATTGTGCTACAAATTCAATAATCTCATTGGCCAAAAGATTTGGCTCTATCGAAGAAATACGGATACGGTCTATTCCTGACACTTCATCCAAAGCCTTTACAAGGTCTAAGAATTTATCTTGTCGTTTACCGTCTCGAATACCAAAATCACCAATATTTACACCCGTTAACACAATTTCTTTTACGCCAGATGCCGCAATTTCCTCGGCTTGACGTACAATATCCTCAATTTTCCCTGAACGGCTTGCTCCACGAGCAAGAGGAATTGTACAAAAAGTACAAGAATAATCACATCCATCTTGTACTTTTAGGAATGTACGCGTACGGTCACCGATTGAATATGCAGATACAAATTGATTGGTTTCATCAATTGGTGCATTATGGACAACAGCCTTCTCGTTTTTTGTCAGATCATTGATATGTTCGATAATATTGAACTTTTCTGCGGCACCTAAAACCATATCCACTCCCGGGATTTCAGCAATCTCAGCTGGTTTCAACTGCGCATAACAACCGACAATGGTGATATAAGCATTAGGTGAATATTTAAGTGCTTCCTTTACTACCTTGCGACATTTCTTATCTGCATGATCCGTGACTGAACATGTATTAATAACATAAACATCTGCCGCACTATTGAATGGCGTGGTTTCATAACCCGCATCTTGAAAGACACGACCTATGGAGGATGTTTCTGAAAAATTCAATTTACATCCTAAGGTATAGAAAGCTACTTTTTTACTCATAATGATTTTGCAAAAATACAACAAAAAGCTCCAAATGAAAATTCTTAATTCTGATTTAACCGCTTTTCAATTAATTATGAGATTTTAATGATCCAAAATTTAACAATATCAGTTTTAATTTCTTTATTTTACCGTCTTTCTTTACATTGCTATGTATAGTGTACCACATATGAAAATCGTATGCACACTTTTATAAATTTTCGTGAGAATACTTCAAAAAATCTTACCTTCGTATAGAATATTACATGTTATACAGCGAGCATCTTTGTTGGTATATTACAGCCAAAAAGACGCTATTTGTTAATCAAAAAATAAATAAAAGCAACTATTTACAATGAAACAATATCTTGACTTACTAAAGCACGTATATACAAACGGGGTTATTAAAACTGACCGTACTGGAACTGGAACTAAAAGTGTATTTGGATATCAGATGCGTTTCAATTTAAAGGAAGGCTTTCCACTTGTTACGACAAAAAAATTACATTTAAGATCAATTATCCATGAATTGATCTGGTTTTTGAAAGGTGAAACAAACATCAAATATTTAAAAGATAATGGTGTCAGTATCTGGGATGAGTGGGCAGATGAAAATGGTAATTTAGGTCCTGTTTATGGATCACAATGGCGTTCATGGCCAACTCCTGATGGAGGCCATATCGATCAGATTGAAAAAATAATCAAGCAATTGAAGACTTCACCAGATTCAAGAAGAATCATTGTGTCTGCCTGGAATGTTGCAGAAATTGAAAATATGGCCTTACCTCCTTGTCATGCCTTTTTTCAATTCTATGTTGCTCCTGCTGATCCTGAAAATGGAATCTTAAAACCACAGTTGTCTTGTCAGCTATATCAAAGAAGTGCAGATATCTTTCTAGGTGTACCATTTAATATTGCCTCTTATGCTTTATTAACCATGATGGTGGCACAGGTTTGTGATATGGAAGCCGCTGAATTTATTCACACCTTAGGAGATGCCCATATATACAGTAATCACTTCGAACAAACAGAATTACAATTGAGCCGTGAACCAAAGGCTTTACCTCAATTAAAAATCAATCCAGAAGTAAAAGATATCTTTGATTTTAAGTTTGAGGACTTCGAGTTGTTAAATTATGAATCCCATTCGCATATTAAAGCTCCTGTAGCAGTTTAAAAAGAATCTTCCTGATATACATGTGTAACATATAGAAATGAGTAAACTTAAAATAACATTAATTGTAGCCGCTACTGAAAATAATGTAATCGGTAAAGGAAATAAAATGCCTTGGCATTTACCAAATGATCTTAAATATTTCAAAAAAAATACACTTGAACATAGTGTGGTTATGGGGAGAAAAACTTTTGAGTCTCTTGGTAAACCATTACCAGATCGCAGAAATATTATCTTGACAAGAGACATGACCGCAAAATCTGATGATGTGGACATCGCCAATAGCTTTCAAGAAGTATTAAATTATTGCAGAGATGAAAGAGAGATATTCGTTATTGGTGGTGGCGAAATATTTAAACAAACGTTACCATTCGCAGATAAAATATTATTGACCAGGTTGCATACAACTATTGATGGAGATGCTTACTTTCCAGAATTACCAGCACATGAATGGATATTAGAAAGCGAAGACAAGCATGAAAAAGATGAAAAACATGCTTTTGACTATAGCTTTCAGGTGTACGTCAGAAAATAAAGATAAAGGCTTCTCTAATTTTAAGAAGCCTTTATTGTAAACCATCCTTTCGAAAATCAGTATACTAAATCCAATTATGCATAACTTTCTAACATTTTTTTTCATCAGTATCATTCCTTGCTCCTTTGCTCAAAAAATGGATACAATTTACCTCGAAAAATTATTACAAGGCCATCCCGAATTGTTTCAAAAGATCTTAGATCACCCGAGTAAAAATGAAGTTCAAATTCTCTACACGCAAATTGATCGGGATAAAAATAATGTGCCACATTTTAAATCATTCAGTTATAGATTAAATCCAAACTGGTATTTCTATCCTGCCAGCACGGTAAAGCTCCCAACGGCAATCCTAGCATTAGAAAAAATAAATGAGCTAAAGATTGCTGGATTATCAAAAGATACACCGTTAAGAATCGACTCTTCTTATGAGAAACAAACAGCTGTTGTACAAGACGAGTCTGCTAAAAACGGTCTTCCGTCAGTTGGTCAATATATTAAAAAAATCCTTTTGACGAGTGACAATGACGCACAGAACAGACTTTTTGAATTTATCGGACGCGCTGAATTGAATAGCAAATTACAAAAGCATGGCGCACAAAACTCACGCATTGTCAATAGACTGGCCATAGGTGACAAAGGTGTCTGGGCAAAACACACCAATCCCATTACTTTCTACTTAGAAGATAAAACCATCTATAAACAGGATGCCCAATTTGATCCAAACGACTACCCTATTAAGCTAGAAAATACCCGTCAAGGAAAAGGTTACATGAATGACAAAGACGAGCTTATTCATGAACAATGGAGTTTTGAAGGGTTAAATGTTTACCCATTAGATGATCAGCAACTGATCATGAAAAAATTACTTTTCCCGGAAGCATTCGATGCTCGCAAAAGATTCAAATTAACAAATAATGATTATTCATTTTTGTACGACTACATGTCACGTTATCCGTTTGAGTCGGATTACCCTAAATATGACACAACTGAATTCTGGCCGACATATAGTAAATTGCTTTTTTATGGCCGTGATAAAAAGGCAACAATAAATCCAAATATTCGCATTTTCAATAAATATGGAGATTCATATGGTTATAATATTGATAACGCATACATTGTTGATTTTGAAAAAGGAATAGAGTTCCTATTGGCTGTAGTAATCCAATCTAATGAAAATGGAATTTATAATGATGGAATCTACGAGTATGAAACTGTCACCTACCCATTTCTAAAAAACATAGGCCAAATTATCTACCAGGAAGAGCTCAAAAGAACGAAAGAATTTAGTCCTGATCTAACGAAATTTGACTTTAGAAAATAAAAAAAGTTACATTACAAGAAGTTGTAATGTAACTTTTAAAATCTCATACTGAAGTTATTTTTTTAGTGCCACTTCGATTAAATTACCGTAAAACTCTTGCTCCGTCAATCCTGCGGCGCGGACTTGTTGAGGAATAAAACTTTGGGGAGTTTGCCCTGGAATGGTATTGATTTCAATAAAATAAAACTTATCCGTATCGTTTTCCAAAAAGAAATCAATACGGACCATTCCTTTACAATTCAATCGCACATAAATCTCTTTTAAAATCTTTCCTATACGCAATTGCTGATTTACATCCAGATCCGCTGGTGTAATTTCTTCTGTAAGCCCGGGAATATACTTTGCCTCAAAATCAAAAAACTCACGTGTTGTTTTCACTTCAGTAGCCGGCAAAACAACCAATTCTCCGTCGACATTACGATAAATACCTTCCGAAAATTCACGGCCGTTTACAAACTCCTCAACAATAACCTGGCTACCGGTGTTCTCAGCATCAAAAGCTTTATCAATGGCTACTTTTAGTTCATCTGCCACTTTTACTTTTGTCATACCTATACTACTACCTCCAGCATTAGGTTTTACAAAATACGGCAGGGATAATTTATCTTCTACCAGCTCAACAGCTTGAGCGCGTTGATTTTCAAACAATAATACAGATTTTGCTAAAAATAAATCATTAAGATCTGCCAAAATCGCTTTTGTATATCCCTTATTCATTGTTAGCGCCGAAGTCAAAGCATCACATGATGTGTAAGGTATGCCAACTAAGTCAAAATAGCTCTGTAATCGCCCATCTTCACCGGGTGAACCATGAACCATTATAAAAGCCAATTCAAACTGAACAATACTATCATCAAGCACTAAAGTAAAATCTTCTTTATTGATTGCATGCTTGATTCCTGAATCACTAACATAAAACCATGCATCTTTGGTAATCGTAATTTGATAGATTTCGTACTTATTGTGATCAAGCTGTGAGTATACAAATGCAGAACTTTTAAAAGAAACTTCCGCTTCACCTGTATAACCTCCAGTTATTAATGCTATTTTTGTTTTCATAAAATTATCGTGATTCTTCTAACAAATATAATTTGCTATACACAGAAAAACGAATATTTTTGTTCAATATTTAAAAGGGCAGATATTGAACAAAAATAGTGGCTTTAATCTTGCTTAGAAAATATACGATAAAATGATTTTTTAAAGAAATATAAATGTCAAAAATATTACAGTATTTAAAAACGAATACGTTTAGAAACAACATTCTAATCGCTATTGGATTTGTTTTAGCAATTTTCCTATTCATCTATCTTGGTTTAAAAGTATATACCAAACACGATGAATCGATAGAAGTTCCACAAGTAAAAGGCTTACATATTAATGCTGCTATCTCAGCATTAGAAAATGCGAACTTGGAATATCAAATTGATTCCGTTTATCAAATGGATGCTAAACCAGGTCTAGTGATTGAACAAGATCCCGAAGCTAAATTTCATGTAAAAAGCGGACGTACCATCTACTTAACTATTATTACACAGGTAGCACCAGAAATTGCGTTTCCAAAAATCAAGGATAAAACATTAATTGAAGCATCTTCTATACTAAAAAATCATAATTTACGTATAGGTGATACAACCTATATTGCAGACATAGCAAGAGATATTGTTTTAGATGCCCAATTTGCAGGGCAATCTATCCGTGATGGAAGAATGATTCCAAAAGGATCTAAAATTGATTTAATATTGGGTAATGGTCAGGGCGCAAATGAAGTTCAAATACCGGATTTATCGGGATTAACAGTTACGGAGGCAAAATTTGCACTACAGGGTATAGGATTAGCTCTGGGTACGGTGACTTACGACATTGGTGTTTCAGACACCAGTACAGCTCGTGTTATCACTCAATTTCCTGGTTTAGAAACCGGGATCACTAGCATAGGATCTAAAGTGGATCTTACGTTGTCCAATACTGTCCCTGCTACTCCACCAGTAACAGCTCCTTCTTCAACGCAAAAACAAAAAACAAATCCATAAATATGGAAAATAAAAAGAGAATACCAAATTGGTTAAAAATCATTGCACTCCTAATCTTTATTATTGGAGGATATTTCGGCTGGACAGCTTATACCACTTTCCTAGCATCAAATGTTACAGATAATCAAAAATACCTGTATATCAATACCGGTGATACTTATTCACAAGTATTACAAAAAATAAAAGATCAAAAAATAGTGGAAGATCCAAATAGTTTTGATCGCGCTGCCAAATATCAGAATTATACGACGAGTGTTAAGCCTGGTCGTTATGCTTTGACTCCAGGTATGAACAACAGAAGATTTATCGGTAATTTGAGAGGAGGCTATCAAGATGCTGTTAAATTTAGATTCGAAAATATCCGCTTAAAGGAAAACTTTGCAGGTAAACTTGCAGAAAATTTCGAGGCTGACTCTATCACGTTCTTAAAACTATTAAATGATGAGAATCTAGCAAAGTCATACGGTTTTACTAAAGATAATTTCATTGCAATGTTTATTCCAAATACATATGAACTTTATTGGAATACTGCACCCGAAAAATTATTTGCACGTTTTCATGATGAATGGGAAAAATTCTGGACAAAAGATCGCTTAGCAAAAGCAAAAGCAATCAACCTGACACCACAAGAAGTTAGTTCCCTTGCTGCCATCGTTAAAGGTGAAGCACTTCACAAAGACGAGATGCCCGCTATCGCTGGGTTATATCTCAACAGATTAAAAAAAGGAATGCTTTTACAGGCTGATCCGACAGTGATTTTTGCCACTCAAGATTTTACTATCCGACGTGTATTGAATAAACATTTAAGAACCGATAATCCATATAACACCTATATCTATAAAGGTCTTCCTCCAGGTCCTATTATGATGCCTAGTATTGTTGCCATAGATGCTGTATTAAATTATAAGCATCACGACTATATTTATATGTGTGCTAAAGAAGACTTTTCTGGATACCATGCTTTTGCTACTAATGTCGCTGAACATCAAATAAACGCCCGCAAATTTCAAAAAGCATTAGACGAACGAAATATCAAAAAATAGTATGTTTCAATTCGAATATCAAACACGTGTACGGTATGCAGAAACCGATCAAATGGGTTATGTGTACTATGGAAACTATGCTGCATTCTACGAAATAGCGCGAACCGAAATGCTACGAAGCACTGGAATATCATACCGTGAACTGGAGGAGATGGGTGTTATGCTACCGGTTATGGAGATGAAATGTAAATACATTAAACCTGCACGGTACGATGATTTAATAACGATTAAAACCACAATCAGAAAAAAACCTGCAGTAAGAATAGTTTTTGAATATGAACTGTTCAATGAAAAAGAAGAGCTCCTAAATACAGGTGAAACAACACTTGTATTTGTTGATATCAGTAAGAACAAACCCACAATGCCACCCGCCATTTTTCTTGAAAAAATGGCGCAATACTTTGAATAAACATGTCCAATATTCATCAATACTTATTGAAATTAAAACCTTACAATCAAGTTATTGAATGGAGTAAAGGAGTGATTTTACCTGGATTTGGATCCTTGCCGCTCTATACTGTAGCCATATTCTTTTTTCAAGAAATATCTCGTGACTCTATTTTAAGCAAAGCATCATCACTTTCTTATAGTTTCATGCTGGCTATTTTTCCAGGGATCATCTTTCTATTTACATTGATCCCTTATATACCAATAGACAATTTTCAAGAACAACTTTTAGATTTTTTGGAAGTAGTCATTCCACATAATGCTTATGAAGTAGTGGAGACTACATTAGAAGACATTATTAAAAATCAGAATGGAGGACTTTTATCTTTCGGTTTCATATTGGCAGCTTACTTTGCTACCAATGGAATGGCCTCCATGATGCGAGCTTTCAATAAAGCCTCTCTTATTGCTGAAAAACGTACGTGGATAAAACGTAGAATGATTGCGCTTGGACTAGCTTTTTTGATCATAACAGCCTTAACCATAGGAATGACTATATTTACTTATGCTGGCATTGTTGTTAATTATCTAAAAGATAGTATTGCTATAACCAATAGTTTCTGGGCCTTTGTCATAAAGGCAGCTCGTTGGTTCGTAATATTCGGTATATATTTCTTTACTGTGAGCTGCCTTTATAAATTTGCACCAACATCTTCCCGTCGCTGGAAAATATTTAGCCCTGGAGCAACTTTAGCTACTATTTTAGCTATTCTAACTTTCTCCGGATTCGCATTCTATATCAACCATTTTGGCACGTACAATAAGCTATATGGATCTATTGGAACTTTAATTGTCATCATGATCTGGATGTATCTCAATACATTAATATTACTAATAGGTTACGAACTAAATGCGGCCATTGCTCTGTCCAAACAAAGTATTAAAATCGTAAGGCCAAAATCCTACAATTCATTCAGAGCAAATAACGAGAATTTATAACTCGGCTTGAGAAATCGTCTATTTTTTTAAAATTAGTTTATTACACTATAAATTGGAACAGCTGTCCAATCTTCTTATTAATTCTGCTTTTAAATATCGGCTACCAGAAAAAAAAGCAAAATCCCCTATCTCCCTCAAAATCAATAAAATTCATAGCCCATATTTTTTACGTTACAATTCGATCATACTGCTCAATAATTTCTCAAATGTACCTGTACAACCAAATCGAAGTAATTTACGCCCTACAACCACTGCCAGATTAGAACAATTGCTAGGAACATATGCCCCAAATCCATGTGGAAGAGTCGTAATCCAATTATGTTTTAACAGTCAATTTTGTTCAAAACTGCTAGTAATTGAATAAATGTGGATAACAATTTAAAAAAAAATAGATATAAATACTTGTTAATAAAAGTTTTTCGTATTTTTGCAGTCCCTACAATGTGGGGAAAAGGAGAAAAAATAATTAATGGCAAAAAAACAAGAAGTAGAAAAAGAGTTAGCAGCGAAAAACGCGGAGCTACAAGGCGCTGACACCAGAGTGGTGAAAGACACAGAAAAAATTGAATCAGAGGCTGATTCAAAACTAATCGAAGAAATCAAATCTAACACATGGATCACTCCAGAAGGCGAATTCGACTGGGATGCTAGTGATAAAGGTTTCGGAAATTACAGCGATGCTGAGCGCGCTAAATTAGAAGAACAATACGCAGGTACTTTCAACCAAATCAATCAAGGTGAAATTATCGAAGGTACTGTTGTTTCTATCAACAATAAAGACGTTGTCTTGAATGTTGGTTTCAAATCTGATGGTTTGGTTTCATTATCTGAATTCCGTGACTTACCAGAATTGGCAGTTGGTGACGTAGTTGACGTTTTCGTAGAGTCGCAAGAAGATGCTAATGGACAATTAGTATTATCTCGCAAACGTGCTAAAACTCAAAAATCTTGGGAAGCTATCAATGAAGCATTGGAAAATGATGCTATCATTAACGGTTTTGTTAAAAGTCGTACTAAAGGTGGTCTTATCGTTGATATCAAAGGTGTTGAAGCATTCTTACCTGGATCTCAAATCGATATTAAACCTATCCGTGATTACGATATCTACGTAGGTAAAACAATGGAATTCAAAGTTGTTAAAATCAACCACGAATTTAAAAACGTTGTCGTATCACACAAAGTATTAATTGAAAACGATTTAGAGAACCAAAAATCTGAAATCGTATCTAAATTAGAAAAAGGTCAAGTATTAGAAGGTACTGTTAAAAATATCACTGACTTCGGTGTGTTCATCGATTTAGGTGGTGTTGATGGTTTACTTCACATTACTGATATTTCATGGGGTCGTATCGAGCATCCAAAAGAGGTATTATCATTAGATCAAACTATTAACGTAGTTGTTTTAGATTTTGATGATGAGAAAAAACGTATCGCTTTAGGCTTGAAACAACTTTCTGAGCATCCTTGGGAATCTTTAGATAAAGACTTAGCTGTTGGTTCTAAAGTAAAAGGTAAAATCGTAACAGTTGCTGATTACGGTGCTTTCTTAGAAATCATCCCGGGTGTTGAAGGTTTAATTCACGTTTCTGAAATGTCTTGGTCTCAAAACTTACGTTCTCCACAAGAGTTCTTAAAAGTAAGCGATGAAATCGAAGCTGAGATCTTAACTTTAGATCGCGAAGAGCGTAAAATGAGCCTAGGTATCAAACAATTAACTCCAGATCCTTGGAAAAACATTGTTGAGCGTTACCCAGTTGGTTCTAAACAAACTGCAGTAGTTAAAAACATGACTAACTTCGGTGTGTTCGTAGAATTAGAAGAAGGTATCGACGGTTTAATCCATATTTCTGATCTATCTTGGTCTAAAAAAATCAACCACCCTAACGAATTCACTAAAGTTGGTGAAAAATTAGACGTTGTTGTTTTAGAATTAGATGAAGAAAACAGAAAATTATCTTTAGGTCACAAACAATTAGAAGAAAACCCTTGGGATACTTTCGAGACAATCTTCACAATTGATTCAGTTCATGAAGGTACTGTATTGAAAGTTGGTGACAAAGGTGATATCGTTGCTTTACAATATGGTGTTGAAGGATTCTGTCCATCTAAACACTCTGTAAAAGAAGATAACTCTGCACTTAAAGTTGACGAAGTTGCTTCATTCAAAATCATTGAATTCAACAAAGAAAACAAACGTCTAGTAATTTCTCACTCTCGTATCTGGGAAGATGAAAGAGCTGAAGCACGTGTTGAAGAATTCAATGCTCGTAAAAAAGAAGCTAAAGTAGCAAACAATGCTGTTAAAAAAGTAAAAGATTCAGTTGAGAAATCTACATTAGGTGACTTAGACGTTCTTGCACAATTGAAAGAGCAAATGGAAGGTGATGAGAAAAACGCTAAATAGTTTTTAACATCAACTCGATAATATTAAGCCCTAGCATTTAGCTAGGGCTTTTTTTGTTTATAACAAAAACATGATTAAATTTACATAACGTAAATGAAATAACCCATGTACTTTCCCTCTTCACTAATCACTCCTGCACAGCTTAGTAGTGAATTAAACAATTCCAAAATTGTATTATTAGATTGTACAATTGACAAAGTAGGTCAATCGCTAAAGGGTACGAACTTAGAAGTAATAGGCAGCTCGCTCTTTTTTGATATCGAAAATACCTTTTCAGATAAAAACAACCCGCTACCACACACACTTGTTTCCCAGGAAACCTTCACAAATGGAATTCAGGAACTTGGTATCAATCAAGATAGCATCATTATAGTATATGACCGTTGGGGTATATATTCAAGTCCTAGAGCTTGGTGGATGTTTAAGGTTATGGGATTTGATCAAGTTTATATACTTGAAGGTGGAATTCCAACATGGAAAGAACAACATCTTCCCTTAGTAAACCATCACATAAAATCACAACAAAGGGGTAAAGCCAAAGCTCATTTTAATTCAAAATGGTATGCGGATAAAGATTACGTTTTAGCTCATTATGATAATAGTGAAACAAGCATTATTGATGCTCGTAGTCAAGGAAGATTTATTGCCTCAGCTCCAGAACCCAGAGCAGGATTAAGAGGAGGGCATATTCCCAATTCTCATAATCTTCCATTTGATCTTGTTCTCGAAGGAAACAGCTACGATTCAAAAGAAGAATTGCAAAAATTGTTTAAATCATTTAATAATAGCAATGAACAGATCTTCACCTGTGGATCAGGTATTACAGCATCGATCCTAGCTTTTGCCAGTCATTTGCTTGGTAATAAAAACATCAAAGTATATGACGGTTCTTGGTCCGAGTGGGGACAGGAAGAACTCCATTTACCTATTTCCAACTAGTTATTACAGATTTATGGATAAGCAAAGCAAATGGGGGGAAGAATTATTAATCCTACGCAGCATAATTGAAGAGTTCCCACTTGAAGAAACAACAAAATGGGGTGGTCCGGTATTCACGTATCAACAAAAAAATGTTATTTCATTTGCTGGATTTAAAGATCATTTTGCACTTTGGTTTTTTAACGGATCGCACCTGGTAGATCCGGCAGCAGTTTTAACAGCAACACAGGGAGAAAAAACGAAAAACCTGCGTCAATGGAAATTTACAGATCAAAGTCAAATTGATAAATCTCTACTCAGACAATATATACAGCAGGCCATTAATATTGAAGAAAAGGGATTAAAACTCATTCCAGGGAAAAAAGAATATTTATCCATTCCCGCATTATTTGAAGAAGCATTAAAGAACGACCCGCAATTAAAAAGGAATTTTGAGAATCTCAGTGCTGCAAAAAAGAATGAATATTATGAGTATATTCATGAAGCAAAACAAGAAAAAACAAAAGTAAACCGTCTAGAAAAAATTAAACCTATTATATTAAGTGGAAAAGGTTTATATGATAAATATAAAAAATAGATGAAAAATATACTTTACCTTGGATTATTGATATTAGGTACGCTATCTCGTTCTTATGCACAAAAGACTAATGCTAAATATGACCATTTATTAGCAGATTCATTAGGAGCTGACAATTATGGAATGAAGTATTATAGTTTCGTGCTTCTAAAAACGGGCACGACAAAAATAACCGATAAAGATTCTGTCAATCGACTTTTTGATGGACATATGAAAAATATTCAACGCCTTGCAAAAGAGAAAAAACTAATTGTAGCTGGTCCATTTGGGAAAAATGAAAGAGATTACCGCGGTATCTTTATATTAAATGTTAAAACTATCAAAGAAGCAGAAGCATTATTGGCTACTGATCCTGCCATTAAAGCTGGTTTATTAATCTCCGAAATCACGTTATGGTACGGATCTGCGGCGCTACCATTATATTTAGAAGCCAGTGAAAAAGTAAATAAATTTGAGTTTTAAACTAGATATTGGTATTCCAGATATACCGATCATCTACGACCATAATCTTATGATGATCTATTAAATTTCGCACTACTTCCAATTTTATTTCATCATCACCAAGAGAGATCCTTCCAATAAGATCATGTATCGTTTGAGCTTCGTTCAATAAAATGCGTTCTATCTCCAATTTTATATTGTGATGCAATTTCACACGATGATTACGAATTAGGCACAGATCACAGACCTGACAAAATAGTGTATTCTGTTCACCAAAATAATGGAGTAGTGACTGACTACGACATTGTGAATGCTCAATATAATTGAGCATCGCCTCGATCTGGACAGTCTTTACACGTTGTCTTTCTCTAATGAAAACATGGTCTACATACAGATTCTTATAATCAACACGGTCCTGCAGAAAAGATAGCTGTGGACTATCTGTTGGAGGAATATAACTCGCAATTTCCATTTTAACCAAGGCGTTGATCAAACTTACAATTTGCTCATAAGAAACACCTAACTTTTTTGCAAACTCATATTCATTTATGGAAATATAATCATCAAATACTCCTCCATACGATCGTAATATAGCCTTTATAAGTTTATCATAACGCTCATATTGAACTTGAATTTTGTAGAGCTCTTGATGGTTCACTTCAAATTTAAATCGAGAAGGAATAAAGACAGCTTCAGAAAGCGTCAACCAGCCATCCTTTTCTAAAAACTTGAGGGCACTTAAAGTAGGAATTGTTTCAAGTTTATATTTTTTTATAAAGGAGACTACATCAAAACCAAATACAACTCCCTCCCCTGCACCATAAGGAATTTGAAAGTGATTACATAGGTAATGATAGACTTGTTGAATGAAGGCTACGGTTGGAAAACTCAGTTCTAAATTTTTTAAAAGACGATTCTTATCTTCCTGCTGATATAACATAACAGGATAAGCCTTTTTTCCATCCCTGCCCGCTCTTCCTGCTTCTTGATAATAAGCTTCTAAAGATTCAGGGATATCCAAGTGAATAACAAACCGGACATCCGATTTGTCAATTCCCATCCCAAAGGCATTGGTCGCAACAATAACGCGTGTTCTATTTTGCATCCAAGCTTCTTGCTTATCATCACGGTCTTTTCCTATCAAACCAGCATGATAAAAATCCGCGGAGATCCCATTGTTTACTAAGAAACGTGCAATCTCTTGAGTCTCTCTTCTATTTCGCACATAGACGACACCTGAGCCTCCCAGCTTTTGAATGACACGAAGCATCCGTCCCGATTTATTTTCTTCTTCCAGCGCCATATATCCGAGATTATCACGCAAGAAACTTTTAACAAATACGTTCTTCTTTTTAAAGGCTAATTTATCCTGAATATCTGCAATTACAGACGTGGTAGCTGTTGCAGTTAAAGCAAGAAAAGGAATATCTGGATGTATCTCCCTCAGTTTAGACAACTGAAGGTAAGAAGGTCGAAAATCATACCCCCATTGTGAAATACAATGGGCCTCATCGATTGCATATAGATTGACAGGCATATGTTTGATACGTTCCTGTACCAATTCACTATACAAACGTTCTGGAGATAAATAAAGAAATTTTATATGGCCAAAAATACAATTGTCCAATATAATATCAACTTCTCGTGGTTTAAGACCCGAATAAATAGCAACAGCTTCGATACCGATATCCTTGAGATGTTTTACCTGATCTTTCATCAAAGCGATTAAAGGCGTCACGACAATACAGATACCAGGAAGTATCATTGCCGGAACCTGGAAACAGATTGATTTACCACCACCTGTAGGCAATAAAGCTAGGGTATCTTTCTTATCCAGTACAGATTGGATGATTTCCTCCTGAAGAGGTCGAAACTCATCATGTCCCCAATACTGTTTTAATATGCTGATGCTATCTACACTCATAATAACTCCTTGTCCCAAACATACGCAAAATTATTTTTTATGGTATAATGCGCCACTCCCATATCATCAAGTTGCTGTCTCCACATCTGAATATTGAAATCGCTATTCGTTCCATCAAACAGCACAAGCTTAGGTTTTATAATTCTTACATTTTCCATAAAATTCCATTTACTATTTTTTCTGACAAGTAAAATATCTGTAGAGCGATGACTTAGTAAAGAATGCTCCATAATTTGGATTGTTAAATTGGGTTTCTGAATAAGGTAATTTGTCCTTACAGAATCATATGATATCAATGGAAGAAAATTAATATCTTCCCAATTAGAGAAACGTGACAAATCCCTTTTTACACTATAAACCAAATTTCTGGCATCTAAAGAATTGAAAGAACTAACCATGGTGATGTTATTCTTTTGTATAAAAGCAAGTGCAATCTCTTTTCTGGTACTGTAAATGCGAAATCCTGTATAATTAAACTGCAAATACTGTAAATAGCTGAACGTGCTAAGGCCAATCAATAGAAAACATACACTCATGTATAGAGCAAACTTATTTTTCCAATAAAATGCGTAACTAAAACTGAACAAGAAAACTAAACTGATCAAAACTAAAGTTGGAGAAAGGACAATTCCGGTCCATGTTGCAAAAGGTAATTGATCCAAAAACTCCAATGTGAAAAACATTTTCTGAATAAGCCAATCCATAGCATACCCTAACCAAACATTGATAATATCAACAGGAATGAACATCATCGCCATCCCGATATACATAATGAGCGTAACAGGTAAAACAACAAGTAAGTTCGCAATTAAAAAATAATTTGGGAACTGTCCAAAATAAAACAATGAAAACGGTGCTGTCATAATTTGAGCACTCAAAGAAATAGCGACGCTATCCCATATAATGCGACTGAAGCGATTACTTTCAAAAATAGATAGACGTTTAAACAGTGGAAAAAATAAAACAATTCCTAAAACAGCAAAGTAAGATAACTGAAACCCGATATCAAATAATATATTGGGCTGCAATAATAAAAGTAGGAATGCAGAAGATGCCATTGTATTGAGCATATTGCCTTCCCGCTGCATTGATCTAGCAATAAGAAAAAAACTCAACATGATCGCTGCGCGTAATATGGAAGGTGCCATTCCCGTTAAGATGGTATAACTCCAGATCGCACAAAGCAACATAACAATTCTTAAAAGATTTAGAGTATAATTACCACTTACCCTGGCTAGCAACCACATCAAAACAATAAAGACTATTCCAACATGCATACCTGAAACACTCAGCACATGAATAGTACCTGTATTACTAAAAGTCTGCACAATATCTTGTGACATCACTGCTCTATAACCAACGATCAATGCCACTGCAATTTGAAAAGAATTTTCATCTTTCAGATATTTTCTAAATTTACTGACGAGCTCCCTCCTTAATTCTAAAGCTCGGGCTTTAATCCCAAAACCTTGATGATGACGAATGATTTTATACTCCTTTGACTTCAAATAAATCTGGCCATCGATACCCTGATTTTTTAAATAATCTCTAAAATTGAACTCCAATGGATTAAGTGGCTTTGGGATCGGTTTCACCTTATTTTTTAAAACCATCTCATCACCATATTGTATACGAGAGTCTTTTTGATCAAAAGGCAACGTCACCATAAGCCGACCTGTCGCCTTTTGAAATGTTGAATCGATACGTTTTGCTAACAGAGTTACAGAAAATCGAACTGAATTATTGTAAAAAACCGGTTCTTCATCCACCATCGCAATATACTGATCACTAGTACCAATGAGAAAATGGTTAATATCCACCTGATCATTCGTTCTCCAGATATTCCAAATTCCGAAAAAAATCAAAATAATGTAGGTATTTACAATAGATAAAATTTCTAACCGGGAAGTATAAAAGAAAAATACGAGATGCGATAAAAAGCTAAAAACAAGCAGTAATTGTATCAAATTAAACATGCTTTTGCTAGGTTCAAAAAAATTGGCACTCCCTATTCCAATACCATAAAATAGCACAATTTTAAGAAATGGAAGCTTTTTCAGCTGTTCTTCAAAATTCGTCTTCATTAAAATTGGAGTCTTAGCTGTACTTTAACTTCTGATTTGATATTTCCCTGAATTTCATCTAACCCCGAACCTATTTTTTCAAGTTCAGGATAATAGAAAGCTGATATTTTAGTCCATAAATCAATATTTCGATGTATTCTGTAACGTATATTATTATACATTCGCCAACCTTTTTGATAATACAGTGGAAAGGAAGAAGCATATAAGACATCATTTTCAAAAGCATAAATCCGGGTATTATAACTATCTGTATGAAAATAAGCTAAACGCATATTTGTTGCTATTTTACTACTTGTGGGGTTAAAAAACAGATCCTGATAGGCCATCCACCCATATTCTTTTTGTTCGGACTCTTTCAGATATTGAACACCTTCGAGCCTACTACGAATGCTCCAGATATTACTTAATTTATATTTGTATTCAAATCTCAATTGGTATTTATTAACTGTTGCCAAGAAAACCTTTTCATTTTTTGAAGCCGAAGTATTTTCTTCTTTCACACGGTATCGCAAGCGCACTGATATCTGGCCCTTCTTATACCAGATATAAGAGAATTGGGACATAATATCATAGCCTGAAGAAGGTGCTAGTACGCGGTATCGCAACCAAGGGAACTTAAAAACATCCAGATAAGCGGTCCATTGAATTTTTCGAGAGGGATGAAAAACAAGACCTGTATAGAGTCCTTTTTCATTCTTAGTACTGCTATTTTCTCCCATTGACTGGGCAAAGAAACTATGATAGTTCTTTTGATAATCACGATATAAAAGAACTGTGGAAAACTTTGGAGTTATACTGGTCATAATTCCCGTTAACCAAGCATATCCTTCATCAAAACTCGTAGCAATCTCTCCAAAAAAATAAGAATTACGATAAGTGTAATTATAATAAAGGCTAGCATTTCGAAGTAAATTACCCTCAAAATCATATTTATTTTCAAGAGCTTTGCCCAAAAGTTTAACACCTTCTAGATGGGTAGCAACAAAATTTCCACCTATCTTAAATCTATTTTTGCTGTAAAGTAAGTTACCTCCATAAACCAGTTGTCCGATCGCATTACGATATCGCTGTTCTGTTGGGGTACGATGAAGACCTGAAGTGGACAAAGTAGATATCACCCAATCATCATTCACCTTTTCCATACTGCCATCAATCTTTCGATAAGAAATATAAGGTGTAAATTCAAATTTACCTAAAGACAAAGAACCTGCTACACCTCTTAAAAAATTTGCTTCATTCAAAGATGTGTACTGTCTTAAACCTATCCCCTGCCTAGCAGAACTTTCGATCATGCTTCCTTTACCGAAACTCAATCCATTCCATATGGTTAAACCTTGGCCAATTTGTAAGGCAAAATCTCCAATCACTAACTGTTTTACTTTACCAAGATCGCGAATCGCTAAACTTGCAGCATAAAAATCAAAACCATACCGTTGCTTGTCTTTGAAAAACAACTCCCCTGCATCTTTATCCATATTAATAGCGAGCCGGATCTTATCATTGTAATTGAGCCGATAACGTACAGTATATCGATTCGGATCCCCAAGGTAGCGCGACCTGGCTGTATCAGTAATCGAATATCCTTTCGCACGGTGCAATAAACGTCCATATCGTAACATAACTTCTTGCTTCGATTTTAAGAAATTCTTAACTGTAAAATCTCTGTAATGCATATCACCTGAAACAGTAACAAAAGGAAGTAAATACTGAACTGTACGCAAATCAAACCCGATTACACTTTGTAACTCCTGTTTAGAAATAAAATCACCGGATTCTTTTCTATGTGCCAACAGGCTTTCGATCTGAACAACACTTAAAAATAATAAATCGTGCAATTCACGTCCGTCTGTTTTATTTAAATCAATCGGATTTTTCAAGTAATATGACCATCTCTCTGAAATTTCGCTTGCATCTACATCCTCCTCTAATTCTTCCAATAGTTGTTCAAATAACTGATCAAAAGTCAATTCATTATACTCTTGACTATATGTTGCAATAGCGCTACCTAACAAGATCCAAATTATTAGGTAAAGTTTAAGTCTCAAAGACTTATCACTTAAAAAAATAAGAATCATAAATTTGATATATAGATAATAAAAAGTTTAATTTCATATTATTTCACATATCGGAACATGACTATTACAATAAGTAATAATTATGTTACCTAAAGAAATATTGTAACAAATGCATCAATTAATTCTTTAAAAGATGCCATAACCGTTGCTACAATTAAAAACCAGGAGAGGTTTTTTATAGCATTATCGCATTCTCACTTAGGGTAAAAGCAAAAATAATCACCTAAATAAGATAGGCGCAGTAAATCATAATTTTTATCAATCAGCATCATTAATCTTTAATTACAGCAAACTAATACGTATTATATGGTTGAAGAAGATTATCAACGGATCATAGAACACGCTTTAGCAGAGAGTTAATCGTTAACCTAAAATCGACGATAAAACGTAATTTAAGTACAACGAAAATTCCAAGACTATATATAAGTTACAGTTATTAACCTAATTAGGCAAAAAATATAGATTGCTCCGCTTCAAAAAAAAAGGTCTAACTACCTGAGTAGTTAGACCTTTCTGAGATTAAAATTTAAAAATAATTAAATATCGATTTTAGCGTAACGTGAATTGCGTTCAATAAACTCACGACGAGGTGCAACCTCATCACCCATTAACATTGAGAATATGCGATCACATTCAGCGGCATTTTCGATGTTTACTTGTCTTAATGTACGCGTCTCAGGATTCATTGTTGTATCCCATAGTTGTTCTGCGTTCATTTCTCCAAGACCTTTATAACGTTGTACATGTACGCTGTCTTCTTTACCTCCGCCTTTCAATTGCTGAATAGCATTTAAGCGTTGATCTTCAGTCCAAGCGTATTGATGATCTTTACCTTTTTTAACCAAATATAATGGTGGAGTCGCGATGTAAATGTATCCCTTCTCAATCAATTCTTTCATGTATCTAAAGTAGAACGTTAGAATCAAAGTTGTGATGTGAGAACCATCGACGTCCGCATCGGTCATGATAATAATACGATGGTAACGTAATTTCTCTAAGTTTAATGCTTTAGGATCATCTGGAGTACCTAAACTAACACCTAGGGCAGTAAACATATTTTTGATCTCTTCATTTTCATAGATCTTATGTTCCATTGCCTTTTCTACGTTTAGAATTTTACCACGAAGTGGCATAATCGCTTGATACTTACGATCACGACCTGATTTCGCAGTTCCACCAGCCGAATCTCCCTCGACAAAGTAAATCTCACATTTTGTAGGATCATTATCTTGACAATCTGCGAGCTTACCAGGTAAACCTGAGCCACCCATTACAGTTTTCCTTTGTACAAGATCACGAGCTTTACGAGCCGCAGCACGAGCTTGAGCTGCGATTACAACCTTTTGTACGATTGCTTTTGCTTCGCGAGGATTCTCTTCTAAATAGATATTTAAAATCTCTCCTACGGCAACATCAACAGCCCCCATTACTTCAGAGTTACCCAATTTGGTTTTTGTCTGTCCCTCAAACTGAGGTTCAGCGACTTTCACCGAAATAACAGCTGTTAGACCTTCACGAAAATCATCTCCAGTAATTTCTACCTTCAAATTTTTCAATAAACCAGATCTATCGGCATATGCTTTTAAAGTACGGGTCAAACCACGACGAAAACCGGCAACATGTGAACCACCTTCAATGGTATTAATGTTATTCACGTATGAATGTACATTTTCAGTGTAAGTCTCGTTATACTGTAAAGCCAATTCAACAGGAATACCTTGTTTGATACCCTCCACATAAATCGGATGTGGTATGATTGGGTGACGGTTACTATCTAAAAACTGGACAAATTCTTGTAAACCACCTTCAGATAAAAACACATCTTGACGTAAAGTACCGTCTTCCAAAGTTTCTCGCTCATCTGTTAAAGATAAAGTGATCCCTTTATTCAAGAAAGATAATTCACGAAGACGACTCGCTAATGTATCATAGTTATAAGTCGTAGTCGTTGTGAAAATTTCACTATCGGGAGTAAACGTAACAATAGTACCCGTAGCATCAGATTCACCAATTTCCTTCACCGTATATAAAGGTTTTCCCTTTTCATACTCTTGCTGGAAAACTTTACCATCACGGTGAACAACTGCGGACAAATGAATAGATAAAGCATTTACACAGGAAACCCCCACACCGTGAAGACCACCTGATACCTTATACGTATCCTTATCAAATTTACCACCAGCATGTAATACAGTCATTACAATTTCCAGTGCCGATTTATTCTCCTTTTTATTGATACCTGTTGGAATACCACGTCCGTTATCCTTTACGGAAATAGAATTGTCTTTATGGATAGTGACAAAAATATCTGTACAATAACCTGCAACGGCTTCATCGATAGAGTTATCGACGACCTCATATACCAAATGGTGCAAACCTTTAACCCCTGTGTCTCCAATATACATGGAAGGACGTTTACGTACAGCCTCTAATCCCTCTAAAACTTGGATATTATCGGCTGAATAGGATGATGCATTTTTGTTTTCTTCGCTCATTGAAACTAATTAAATACTTGTAATCAAAAATACGAAATTTTAACCACTTTAACAAGTCAACGAGAAGTGATAACAAGCAATTTAATGCGCAATTATTCCATAATTATTTTATATTTTAGCAGTCGAAAATCCTAAATGTAATTTTTTTATAGTAGGTTTGTTCTTATTAAAACGTGTAATCAAATAAACAATGAGTAATATATTTTCAACATTATCAAAGGTAACTTTAGGCGTAGCAATATCAGTAGCCGCTATTTCTTGTAACCAAGAGGGAAAAAGTACTGGTGCTACAACTTCCAAAGATTCTACTTCAGCAAACACTTCTTCAACAAAAGTTGAGAAAATTGTATACATCAATTCAGATTCTTTATCTCAAAAATATGAGTACTTTAAGGACATTAGAAGTAAATTAGAAGCAAAAGTTAAAAAAGCACAAACAGATCTTCAGGCAAAAAGTCAAGCTTTTCAACGTGAAGTTGCAGAATACCAACAAAAAGCACCTAATTTAAGTGCTGCAGAAAGACAAGCAACAGAAGAAAAATTAGCACGTAAACAAGACGAATTAAGCCGTTTAGATCAAAATGCATCTGCTTCAATACAACAAGACGAATCCGCTGAATTTAATAATGTCTACAATAAAATTACCGAATTTTTGAAGAAACATGCAAGTGATAACGGTTATACACTTGTACTGACATATTCGAAATCAAATCCGACAGTATTATATGCTGATTCAAAATTGGAAATCACGAATGAAGTGGTGAAACAATTAAATGAAGAATATAAAAAAGAAAAGAAATAACATTTCTAAAATAGTTAAATAAGAAAGCCGCTCATGAGCGGCTTTCTTATTTAACAACAATTTGCTTTTTGAAAATCTCTTCGGTATATTAACCTAAAATCCGATTAATTTATGATATCCACTATAGTAAGTAAAGAGCAAGCTAGTTATGAATGGGTCGATGTATTCGAGCCAAGTGTAACGGATCTCGAAATTTTGAAAGAAAAATATAACCTCAATCAGGCATCTATTAAAGATTCTTTAGAACCTGAACATCTTCCAAAAATAGAAGAGTTTGACAACTATACTTTTATTATCCTAAGGATGGTATCTGCAACATTTAAGGATAACTCCGACAATATAGGTGAAATAACAGACCGTTTAACTATTTTCTATGGTGCAGACTTCGTCATTACACTTCATAAGAAAAATGTAGAATTCATTCATAAAATGAAACTTTTGGATTTTAGATCTCCAAAATTAAAAGACAGTAAACATTTAGCTAATTACCTGAGCACGGCGGCGCTCGCCTCTTTTGAAAAAATACTGCCCAAAATATCTACTAAATTGGATGAATATGAAGAAAGCGTTTTTCTGACACGTCAAAAAAAGCTAGTCCTCAAACATGTCTATTTTATTAAAAGACAGATTGATGTTGTCAGGAAGGTTATCATATTGTACAAAGAAATTGTAGAGCACTTTCATGCTAATCAAAAACGCAATGTCTACAGCCGAGATTTAAAAGATCTATATTTGAGAGCCAATACCCTGTACGACAATCTTTCAGAGAACACAAGTCAGCTCCTCAATATCTATTTTAATATTTCCTCCAATCACACGAACGAAATCATGCGTATTTTAACCATTTTTTCCGTGTTTTTTATGCCAATTACTTTTGTCGCTGGCGTTTACGGTATGAATTTCAAAAACATGCCTGAACTAGAATGGTACTATGGATATCCTGTAGCAATTATTATTATGCTCGGAATATCGCTAGCAATCTATTACTGGTTCAAAAGAAAGGGCTGGTTATAAACCAGGTCTTTTCTTTGCAGTGGTTGCAACAAAATCTTTTAAATAATAGGGTTCGAAGTAAGCAACATCTTCAAAATCTTTAGCTTGATACTTATCGAAAGCAATTTTGCTCATATCAGTCGCGTTCGTCTGTACTTCCTCAATAATATCTATACCTTGTCCAGTACTAAATACATCTTTTAATTTATCCGCTCCCGGACCAAATAAACAAATACGAGGGTATTGTACTATAAATTGATCAAAACTTGTGGCATCGATAATCAAAGCTTGAGTAGTTACTACCGATCTTCCTGTATCATCAAATGAAGCACAGTACACCTCCATCCTTCTCGCGTCTAACATCGGGATATAAAGATCGTACGATAGTGATTTCCCTTCATTCGCACGAAAACCCGAATAAATAGCATCTAGCGTATTGACAGCGATCAAAGGTATATCCAGGGCATAGCACAAACCCTTAGCGGTAGAAACCCCGATCCTTAAGCCGGTGTAAGAACCTGGCCCCATACTCACCGCAATTGCTGACAAATCTTTAAAACCTATATTCTCCTGATCCAACAAAGCCTGTATAAGCAAAGTTAGCTGTGAGGCGTGAACATTAGGTTCATTGACACTTTCGTGCTGACGAACAATTCCCGATTCAACCAAAGCGACTGAACACATAGAAGTAGAAGTCTCGATTTGTAAAATATAAGTATGCATACAAAAAATAAAAAATATTAAGGAACAGGATCGTGACCATGGCCACCCCAGGGATTACAACTTAAAATACGTTTTATAGCAAGCCATCCTCCTTTAAAGGGACCATATTTTTGAATGGCTTGATAACCATACTGTGAACAGGTTGGTGTATAACGACAGTTAGCTCCCAAAAAAGGAGAAATAAAAATCTGATAAAACCGGATAATAGCTAAAAATAACAGACTAAATATCCGCTTGATAATCTTTTGCCAAATATAGTTTAGAACATTCATTCTTTAATTTTACCAAAGCTTTTTCCATATGACTATACAGAAAATCATATGCTAACAGACCTTTACCTACGTATTGTATTGTGAATAACAAAGGTAATTGATGTTCTTCTAAAAATGGTGTTAAGCCTTCATTTTTTTGTAAACGAAAACATTCTCTCATACGGCGCTTCATCAGATTACGATCAACAGCACGTTTGAACCGGCGTTTAGAAACCGCTAATATGACCTGTGATGAAGAATTTTCCATGATGAGATGATCGTCTTCTCTTGGAGCATAGAAGACAACACGGTAGGGATAACAAACAAAAGAAGAACCTTTATGAAACAGCGTATCAATCAACTTGACACTACATAAACGTTCTTCTTTCTTAAATGTATTTTTAATCATAATCGATGACTGAAAAGTCGGCCATGTCATTACACGAGCCTCCTGGCCACCAGCTACGCAAAAATATTAACCTTTGTGACGACCTTCGTCAGAAACTGTAAGGCGTTTTCTACCTTTTGCTCTACGAGAAGCTAAAATTCTTCTACCATTTGCAGAACTCATGCGATCTCTGAATCCGTGCTTGTTTCTTCTTTTTCTTTGCGATGGCTGAAATGTTCTTTTCATGACGCTTAATATGCTAAATTATGTTTTGATTCTATTAATAAAACTCCCTAAAGAGGAATGCAAAAGTAAAATATATTTTAGAGAATAACAAACAATAAATGCAACTTCTCCAAAATATCGAAATATTCCATAAAAAAAACAGATGAAGAATACCCTATTCTTCATCTAATTTTTTACCAAAGTATATGATTACTTATTTTTAAGTAAATCTCTGATTTCTGTTAAAAGTGTTTCTTCTTTTGTTGGAGCAGGTGCCACTTCAGGAGCTTTATCTTCCTTACGTTTCATCGAATTTAAGGCTTTAATCACCATAAAAATACAAAATGCAACAATTAGAAATTGGATCACGACATTAATAAAGTTTCCTAAATTAATCGCTACTTCTGGCTTTTTTGCAACCTCATCTGCAGCTTTAAGTACATATTTAATTTCTGAAAAATCAACACCTCCTGTCAAATAACCAATTGGTGGCATGATGATATCATCTACCAATGACGTTACAATTTTTCCAAATGCACCACCGATAATAACACCGACTGCTAAATCAACTACGCTACCGCGCATAGCAAATTCTTTAAACTCTTTCAAAATTCCCATAAAATAAATGTTTAATATTGCAATTATTGTAATTCTCTACCTAAATATAAACTTATTTCAATAAAACTGACACAAAAATATTAATATTTACGGTAAAATATCGTTAGCCAATTTACAACACAAAGTAGCGAGAAATAAAATAAACAGAAAAGAACTAATCTTTGACTATATTTACACGCATTTATTATTTCGAATTCAGTATTTTTGTTTATTTTTAAACAACACAATTCGCAAAATAATATTTCCTAAATATCGCTCATGAAAAAAATATTAATTGCCGACGACCATAGTATTGTTCGATTAGGAGCATCTGTCATTATAAAAGAAACTATGCCATCCTGCATCATTACACAGGCTCAGGATTATAGTGAGGTTCTAACATTGTTAGAAAAAGAAGATTTTGATCTACTTTTACTCGATATCAATATGCCTGGAGGAAATAATATTAGAGTAGTAAAAGAAATTCTAGAAATACAACCGTCCATCAAAATACTGGTATTCTCTTCTTATGATGAATCTCTTTATGCTTTAAGATATATTGAAGCTGGCGCTGCCGGATTTGTCAATAAAAGCACGGCTATGGCAGAGCTTAGTAATGCAATATTAACAATAAAAGAAAGAGGAAAATACATGTCGGATGAAGTAAAAGACCTTTATGTTAAGAAGCTAACTCAAACCAAAGCTAAGATAAACACGATGAATCCGCTTTCCCGACTTTCAAACAGAGAAGTAGATGTTGCAAAGTATTTAATGCAGGGATTGGGGATCATTGAAGTCTCTACGAGCTTAGATCTTAGCCCGTCAACTGTAAGTACTTACAAAAGTAGAATATTTGAAAAATTAAATGTCTCTAATATTCCAGAGCTCATTGAAATATTTAGAATTCACTCTGCAAACTAGTTTGCAGAGTGAATTCTATTTTTTTTTAAGACAACTGATCAATTGTTACAACAGGAATATCTTTTCCGTGTACGATCTGTAAGTCACGTTCATTTTTATATGAATATCCACTCTTTTCATCCAGTTCCCATAACATTGGTGCAAAGAAATTAACACAGGTACTAAAGCCCTGTAAAATAGCAGACATAACCCCTGTATCTTTTGAATTTTTAGCTTCGTTTTCTATTTCAAAAACTCCGGTAAAAGCGCGGTTTTGCAAAGTATCAACAAATGCTCTCCAGTCCATGCTATCTGACCCTCCAAATCCAGGAAGCATGGCTTCGTAATGATGTCTATCCCAATCATGTGCTGGAATTGCAATATTAGCTGCCTTAGCAAGGTCAGCATCAACATGCTGCATTGGATACATGCCGCCCCAGTCCGTGCGCGCTTGCGTACTTAAATTGCGTGTAGTCTTGATATGAATACGGTGTAACCGCTCAATATCCATAGCATTGATAACAGATACGGGATCTGTATTTTGCCAAACATCATGTGATGGATCATAGATTTCACCATGTGCTTTACTTGGTATCATTTCATACATCAATTTTCGTGCGGCCAATACCGCTGGCAAATTATTATAAGTACTGCTATAACGCGACGATCTCCAGCCTTCCATAGGACAGTTTTCATACAATACCGTTACCCCTAGATCTTCAGCATATTTAATAATTGGTGCAAAAACACGTTTGTACTCATCTAGATTTTTCTGAAAGCCATCTATCTGATTACCAAGATCGTGATTATAACCAACAAAAGTCCCCACTTTTACATTATTGGCATCTCCTCCGAGTAAATGAGCAATCCGAATAAGCTTTAATAAATGATTCTGATTTTTAACCCGTTCACCTTCTTCTCCACCGATCATATTCTCAAAAGCCCCTAAAGACAGATGTAAAGCGGCCTGATTGAAAACTTCTATTGTGCGTTTTGCATCCTCCGCTGTAAAACCTTCATAATTGAGATGTGTTGCCGTATGATCCTGACGTGTGCCATCTTTTCTAAACACACATAAATCAATACCTGAAGCTCCGACTTCTTTTGTTTTATCTATTAATTCAGGTAAATCCAGCTTGTCAAATGCTGAACTCATCACCCATATTGGATTATTCAATTTGCGATTCATATCTATACTACTTGTTTTTATCGGTTCTATGAAATAACCATGCATATGCTCTTTTTTAGAGTTTTTACAACATTGCTATTTCATAAATATAATGTATTTCTATATAAATGGTAAAAATTAAAGATACAAAAAAAAGCTATCTCACACGAGATAGCTTTCATATTATTTATGCAAAATTAAACTAATCTACATTGTCATGTAAAAAAGAATTATTGGGTCTAATTTCTGTATTTCCATCTTCAAAAGACAGTGTAAATCTGGAAACCTGAGATTGTGAAGAATGCGGCGTATCATCTAATGACATTTGCTTTCTTTTGTAAGCTGGCTCATTTTCCAATTCCTGAAGACCATTTGAAGATTTTAATTTCATACTCAACTCCTTCAATCTCAAAATACGTTCTTTTGTACGTACCAATTGATCTTCAAAAGAAACTTGCTCCTCTTCCACCTGTTCTATCTCAGCTTTATTATTAACAGAAGCAGAGAAATTATTTGCCTGCTCCTCTTGCGGAGAAACAGATCCAGCAGTATAATCGTCAAATACCGTAGGCATCTGAAATTGAAATACAGAAGGAGAAGTTTTTAATTGGAAATCATTTCCCTGATTTGCTGACGAAGCCTCTTCTTCGACCACTTCTTCAAAATTTAATTCATGACGAATAATCGAATTCCCTTCAACAGCCACCTGTTGTTGAACAGCATTTTTAGGTGCAGAAAATAAATCGTTAGTCGGGATAGGAGCTGAAACGTTTTCTGGATTTGTTTGCACAGGATTAACAAGAGGTGTATTCGTCACTTCCTTCTGTACAAATTGATTAACCGGTTTAACAAAAGATGCTACTTGTTCTGCAGCCGTTAAAGGCATCGTAACTTTCGTATTTTCGCGTTCAATATCTCTTTCCTCAGAAGTCTGGAATCCTGTCGCAATAATTGTTACAGATAGTTCCTCGCCAAAGTTTTCATCAATACAATTACCCCAAATTAAATCTGCAGAAAGACCAGCTTTCTCTTGAATATAATCAGTAATAATAGCAACCTCATCCATAGTTACTTCCTTTAAACCAGAAGTAATATTCAGTAAGATATAACGGGCACCTTCAATTTCATTATCTTTTAATAGCGGAGAAGCAAGAGCTCCTTCAACTGCTTTAATAGCTCGGTCTTCACCTTCAGCAACAGCATTACCCATAATGGCAACACCACTATCATTCATCACTGTGCGCACATCTTTAAAATCGACGTTTACATAACCAGGGATAGTAATGATCTCAGCGATACCTTTTGCGGCAGTTGTTAAAATATCATCAGCTTTTGCAAAAGCTGCTGTCATGGTAAGATTCCCAAAAATCTCTCTCAAACGATCGTTAGAGATCACTAAATACGAATCTACATATTTACGCAATTCAGATAAACCTTCTTCGGCTTGCGAACGGCGACGTTTACCTTCGAAAGTAAAGGGAGTTGTAATAATCGCAACAGTCAAAATACCTAATTCCTTAGCTGCTTTTGCCAATACGGGACTAGCTCCAGTACCAGTACCACCACCCATTCCTGCAGTAATAAACAGCATTTTGGTATTAGTACCTAACATACGTTTGATATCGTCAATACTTTCGATAGCTGAATTTTCACCTACATCAGGATCTGCACCAGCACCCATACCTTCTGTCAAACTCATACCCAATTGTACTTTATTAGGTATTGGACTTAACTCCAAAGCTTGAGCATCGGTATTACACACGATGAAATCTACCCCACTAATTCCTTGTTTATACATGTGGTTAACGGCATTACCGCCACCACCACCAACCCCAATAACCTTAATTATTGATGATTGTTCTTTTAACATTTCAAACTGTATTGACATAACTTATCCCTATTTAACTCATAATGACTTCAGTACAAACTTCACCTAAACTCAATATTCGTAATGTAATAATAACATATTTTCAACAATTTTTTTCCACAAATGTTTAAAATGTGGAAAAAAACATAAAGTGTTGAAAACTATTTTTTATCCAAGAAAGTGGCATCATCAATTTCATTGCCATCCTTCATTAATTTTTTGAACCATGTTAGCAAACCATGCTCCTTCTGTTGTTGCTCGCCGACCTCTTTCACAGACTCAACATCCTTCTTCACAACTTTAGGCGCTCTTCTGGTCTCTACTTCATCCTCGTGCGCCTGAATACCCTTCATCAACAAACCTATACTGGTAGCATATAATGGACTTTTCAATTCTTCATACAAAGCCTTCGGCAAAACTTCATTTTTTGCCAAGTATTCATTAGGAAAACCGATACGGCAATCAATGCCAGTGATATATTCAACAAGTTGTACCAAATGTTTCAATTGGGCACCACCTCCAGTAATAACGATTCCACCGATCAGTTTATTTTCATAACCAGAAGATTTGATCTCATAGTATACATGTTCAATAATCTCCTCCATACGTGCTTGAATAATGTATGCAAGATTTTTTACTGAAATCTCTTTAGGTTCACGACCTTTTAATCCGGGAACACAAATTACTTCGTTTTCCTTATTTTCATCAGCTAATGCAGATCCGAATCGTGTTTTTAACAACTCAGCTTGACTTCTCAATACAGAACAACCTTGACGAATATCTTCCGTCACGATATTCCCTCCTAAAGGAATTACAGCAGTGTGACGAATGATTCCTTCATGGAAAATCGCTACGTCTGTAGTACCTCCTCCAATATCAACTAAAACAACACCAGCATTTTTTTCGTCATCATCCAATACAGCTTCAGATGATGCCAAAGGTTCAAGAATTAATTCTGAAACCTCTAAATTTGAATTATCAATACATCTTTTAATATTTCGAATATCCGTAACACGTCCCGAAATAATATGGAAATTCGCTTCAATGCGACGTCCTGCCATACCGATCGGTTCTCGAATACCCGGCTCATTATCGATCGTAAATTCCTGCGGCAACACATGGATAATTTCTTCTCCAGGAGGCAACACTAATTTATACATATCCGAAATAAGACGTTCAATATCTTTTCTTGTAACTTCATCATCGCTATCAGTCTTGGTAAAAATACCACGATGTTGAATACTTTTGATATGTTGGCCAGCAATACCAACATTCACCACTTTGATATCAACATTTGATTGATTTTCGGCTATTTCAACCGCTTCAAGAATGCTGCTCACCGTTTTTTGAATGTTCGCGACCACACCTCGGCTTACTCCTGCCGAATCTGCTTTACCAACGCCTAAAAGTTCTATTTTATTTCCGCCACTACGTCTTCCAACTGTAACGCAAATCTTGGTTGTACCAATATCGAGTCCCACAATAATTGGGTTCTCTCTTTCGATTTCTGCTGATTTTGGATTCATAATATTCTGTATTGATGCTGTATACTATAATGTGTTATTCTTTACTTTCTTCTCCGGGTTATGCAGATCATCAAATGTCCAAACACCACGTTTTTCACAAATAATTTGACCTGCATATTTTACATTCACTTTATTGTAAGCGTCAACCCCGACTTTAGGGATTATTTCTTTATAAAATGTCTGCAACAAACTAAACTTTTGGTCTAAAGAATCGGCAGTGCCGATAACAAGCTGCTGATTTCCGACCCGAGGTACCAATTCAATATCTTTATCATTGTTAACAAATACCTGTACAACTTGATTGCTCCACAGCTCATCATTTTCGATAAACTGTGTCACTCGTAATAAATCTTTTACCAGTGTAGAGTTAATCGAATCCAAAGGATTCTTATACCCCTCTTCAATATTACCTGTTGCAATCATGACATGAGGTACATATTTCAATGTAGTTGGTACCTTCAATCCATTTAAATCGATATAATATTCCCGACCATTCTTATTAATGACACGCATAACGACTTCCCGTTGCGCGATATTAATGGCTAGAATACCATCCATATCCAAATGAACCGTTGCCTTAGATACGTAAGGCAACTTTTTCAACGTTTTTTCGATCTTTTCTAAAGGAATATCAAGTAATGGCTTACCAATTATATTGCCATAACTTTTACTGATAAGCGCAGAGATATCTCCTTGATCAATAAAAGCTTCTTTTCCTTCAATAAAAATATTTACCTCACGACATACTTGAAGGTCATCTTTGCGATTGACCAAGGACATCACAATGATTACAGCTATCACACCTAAAAAAAAGAGTGATAAATATAATACGCGATTCCATCGTATGTTGTGTAAATATTTAAGCATGTGCTAAAATTTCCTTCAATGGTTTTACTAATTTATCAATATCACCAGCTCCAACTGTCACCAACAATTCCAGTTTTTCACGCTGAGCAATTGCCAATACTTCCTCGGCTGTAACAACAGCTTTTTCCGGTGCCGTGATTTTACTCAACAACCAAGATGAATTTACACCTTCGATAGGTAATTCACGAGCAGGATAGATTTCCATAAGTAGTACACGATCTGCCATAGAAAGCACTTCTGCAAATCCTTCTATAAAATCACGGGTTCTCGTAAAGAGATGTGGCTGAAATACAACTGTCAACTTCTTATTCGGATATAGCTTACGCATCGAGCTCAAAAATGCACGCAACTCTTCCGGATGATGTGCATAATCATCTACATAAATAGCAGACTGACTTCTTACGATATATTCAAAACGTCTTTTAACACCTCTAAAATTCGTTAGTGCAACTTTTATTTTATCATCTGCAATACCCAAAATACGAGCAACAGTTATTGCCGCTACAGCATTTTCAACATTATGCGTGCCCGGTATTCCCAAATGAATATCTTCAATCTTTACATCTCCTGAAATGTAATCAAAATAAAATTCTCCATCTTTAACATGTACATTAGAAGCATAAACATCTGCAACATCATGTCCAGAATACGAGATTTGACTTTTAAAAGGTAAACCCTTCTTAACAATACGCGTACCACCTTCAACAACTCGATCCAAATACATTTGAAAAGTCGTCAAAAGTTGGCTTGCATCACCATAAATATCCAAATGATCAGCATCAGCTGAAGTCACAATAGCTATATTAGGATGTAAGGTTAAGAATGAGCGATCATATTCATCCGCTTCTACGACGACCACATCATTATTACCATACAAAACATTTGTATCGTAATTGGAACTGATACCGCCTAGAAAAGCAGAGCAATCAAAACCACTATCCTTTAATATGTGGGCCACCATGGTAGAAGTTGTCGTTTTACCATGTGTACCCGCCACACCAATTGTAAAACGACTTTCACTAATGATGCCTAAAACTTCAGATCTCTTATGTAGCGTATGCCCTACTTCTTCCAGATGATGTTTAATTTTAGAGTCTTTAGGAATAGCAGGAGTAAAAATGATTAATGTTTCTTCATTAGAAATATTAAATATCGGATCTATCGTATTGACATCATCAACATACGAAATTTCAATTCCTTCGGACACTAATGTTTTAGTCAATTCCGTTTCCGTACGATCATATCCCTTCACTACGCATCCTAAGTGAGCAAAATAACGAGCAAGTCCACTCATTCCAATTCCACCTATCCCAATAAGATATACTTGTTTGATTGCGTCAATTTTCATTATTTCTACCTTTTATTTGCCAATTTTAAAACTTCTTTTGCAATGACTACGTCCGCATCAAGAAGCGCTAATTTCTTTATATTTTGAGCCAAAGCTTTCGATTCAGATTCATTACCGAGCAAAGCAATAGCTGTGTCAAATAATGTTGCTTTTGCCTCGTTATCCTTAACTAATACCGCCGCATGTTTATTCACCAAAGCCATCGCATTTTTTGTTTGATGATCTTCCGCGACATTGGGCGAAGGAACCAATATTACTGGCTTACCAACCACACATAGTTCTGAGATCGTTCCAGCACCTGCACGGCCAATAATCATATCAGCCGCTGCATAAGCGTAATCCATACGTTGCAAGAAAGCAAGCATATGAACACGACCAGAAAGTTTATCTTTCAATTCTTGACTTAATTGATCGAAATAGTAACTTCCACACTGCCATATCACTTGTATATTTGCATCATCAAACTTCCCGAGAGAAGCCATTACACTTTCATTCAAAGTACGTGCTCCTAGACTGCCACCCGTGACTAAAATTGTCTTTTTATCAGCATCTAATCCAAAAAAGGCCAACGCTTCTTCACGCTTACCTTCAATCTCAATAGAAGCACGGCGAATCGGATTACCCGTTAACAATAATCTCTCTGCTGGAAAAAATTGTTCCATACCTTCATAAGCAACACAAATCTTAGCTGCCTTATTTCCTAAGCGCTTATTGGTAACTCCCGCATAAGAATTTTGTTCTTGTACGAGTGTTGGTATATGCAATCGATTTGCTACCATCAATAAGGGGCCAGAAGCAAAACCACCAACACCAACAGCTACATCAGGTTTAAACTCACGGACAATTTTACGTGCTTTGTTCATGCTTTTAAACAGCTTAAACGGTAAAAATATATTTTTCCAAAACTGTTGTCTATTGATCCCTTGAATATCTAATCCCACGATTTTATAACCTGCTGCTGGAACTTTCTCCATTTCCATACGGCCGTTAGCTCCAACAAAAAGAATTTCATTTTGCGGATCCAATGCTTTTAGTGCATTAGCAATTGCTACTGCCGGAAAAATATGTCCGCCAGTACCACCACCACTTATGATCACACGTATAGCCATTCTTTATATCTTTTATACTGGAATCGTACCAACGACCACTCTTTTTTCCTTTGGTCGTTCATCCAATTCCTGTTTACCTTTTAACTCTTCAATATTTCTACTTACACTTAAGATAATTCCTAATGCAATACTGGTAAATAGAATCGATGTTCCTCCCATACTCACTAAGGGAAGCGGAACACCGGTCACCGGACCCAAACCTACTGCTACTGCCATATTCGCAAATGCTTGAATAGTCAAACTAAAGCCTAGCCCTGCGGCCAAAAAAGCACCAAATGCTTTAGGGCTTAATGTCACAATACGAATACATCTATACATCAAAGCGAGATATAGAAAAATTAAGACGACACCGCCTATTGTTCCATATTCTTCAATGATGATGGCAAATATAAAATCCGAATAAGGGTGTGGCAATACATTTCTCTGAATACTATTACCTGGTCCTTTACCAAAAACACCTCCCGTCGCTATTGCAATCTTCGCATTATTAGCCTGATAGTTTTTATCATCCTGAAATGAAACAGGCATACCTTCCTGTTTATCTTTTTCAACCCCGATAAAAGACTTGACACGACTGTAATAAGTTGCTCGTCTTGGACCGATCGAAACAACAATTATTCCGAGCAATACCACACCGGCAGATACAATAGCGATCTGCTTAAAACTAATACGCCCAATTAAGAGCAGTAATACACATACCCCAAACAACATAATTGCTGTAGACATATTCGCCCAAGCAATTAAAACAAAGACACCACAAACAGCACCCATGATCGGAATAAATGATTTCTTGACATCTTTTATCTCCTCTTGCTTCCTAGACAACATACGAGCTAAGAACGTAATCAATGCCAACTTTGCCAAATCGGAAGTTTGAAACGTCTGATTAATCACAGGGATCGTAACCCAACGACTTGCATCATTCACCTTACTTCCAAAAATCAATGTATATAAAAGCAATGGAACCGTTATCGCCATCAACAATTTGGAAATACCTGCATAATAACGGTAATCCAGTTTATGCGATAAATACATCAACACAAAACCAACAGCAATTAAAGAGAAGTGCTTGAACAGATATAATTCTGTTCCCTTACCTTCTTTATATGCCAACGTTCCTACAGAACTGTAGACCGCTAACAAAGACCAGCCCGAAAGCAGGATTACAATAATCCATATCCAACGGTCGCCCTTTAATTTAGAAAGTAGATGCTCTACCATATTTAATTACTTTAGATTTATAAAACCTATATCCACTACAACTCCATCACTGCGGCTTTAAATTTATCACCGCGATCTTCGTAATTTTTAAACCAGTCAAAACTTGCACACGCTGGTGACAACAATACCGTATCTCCTTTTTGAGCCAAATGAGATGCTAATTGCACCGCATCTTTCATAGAAGAACTGTTTACGATCAATTCCGTATCATCTTCAAATGCGGCGTGAATAGCCGTATTATCTTTGCCGATACAAACAATAGCACGTACTTTATTTTTAACTAAATCGCGCAACATTTCATAATCATTGCCCTTATCCACGCCACCTAACATCAAAACGATAGGTGTGGATACACTTTCCAAAGCATACCAAACCGAGTTAACATTGGTTGCTTTTGAATCATTAATATAATTAACGCCACCTATACAAGCTACTTGCTCCAAACGATGTGCAATATTAACATATGAGCTCATACTTTCCTTCATAGCTTGATTTCTCAACTCTTGAACCTTAGCAATAAGGCCAGAAGCCATATTGTTGTACACATTGTGTTTCCCTGTCAAAGACAACTCTTCCGTTCTCATAGTAAATGTATCGCTATTAGGTATGTTAATTATAATATCTTTAATTGAAGTCAAATATGCTCCAAATTCTACTTTTTGTTCCTGTGTAAAAGGCAAATGCATTGCTGCAGTATGATGTCTTTTTAAACCTGCTGCTGTTTGTGGATCATCCAAACAATAAATGAAGTAATCGTCTTTTGTCTGATTTTGAATCATTCGAAACTTAGAATCCACGTAATTCTCCACCTTATAATCATAACGATCCAGATGATCAGCGGTAATATTCAAAATAACAGCGATGTCTGCTCTAAATTGGTACATATCATCCAGCATAAAGCTCGAAATTTCCAATACATAAACATCAAATTGCTCACGTGCTACTTGCAGCGCAAAGCTTTTACCGATATTTCCTGCTAATCCTACATGTTTACCTGCATGCTTCAGCATCTCATAGGTCAACATGGTAGTGGTCGATTTCCCATTTGATCCCGTAATACAGATCAATTTAGCGTCGGTATATTGTGCAGCAAATTCTATTTCTGCAATAACAGGAATATGTTTAGCTTTCAACGCAATGACTAAAGGAGCATGTTCCGGAATACCGGGACTTTTCACAACAAGATCCGCCAATAAAATACGTTCCTCGGTATGAGTGCCCTCCTCATAAGCAATCTGTTCTTCATCCAGCTGCACTTTATAGTGCGATGCAATCATTCCCATATCAGAAACAAAAACATCAAAACCTTTCTGTTTTGCCAGTATAGCAGTACCTACACCACTCTCACCTGCTCCAAGAACGATTAGTTTTCCCGACTGTGGATAATATGTTGATGAAATGTTCGCCATACTGTTATCTAATTTTTAATGTTACGATGGTCAAAATGGCCAAAATAATTCCAACAATCACAAACCGGGTTACAATCTTAGCTTCATGATAACCTTTCTTTTGAAAATGATGATGCAAAGGAGACATTAAGAAAATACGTCTTCCCTCACCATATTTTTTCTTGGTGTATTTAAAATAAGAAACCTGCAAAATAACAGAAACCAGTTCCAATAAGAAAACACCGCACAATATCGGGATCAGCAGTTCTTTACGGATCAAAATCGCAAAAGCGGCAATAATACCACCAATAGCCAAACTACCCGTATCTCCCATAAATACCTGAGCAGGATAAGTATTGTACCATAAAAAGCCAACGCATGCCCCAACAAAAGCACCTGCAAAAATCACAAGCTCTCCCGAATTAGGAATATACATGATATTCAGGTAGTCTGAAAAAATAACGTTACCGGACACATAAGCTAAAATGGCTAGTGTAACACCAATAATTGCAGAAGTACCCGTGGCTAAACCATCAATACCATCTGTTATATTTGCACCATTAGATACCGCTGTCACAATAAATACAACAACGACCAAGAATACAATAAACGTTAAAACATTACTATTAAGTCCAAATACCTTAAACACTTTAGCATAGTCAAATTCGTTATTCTTATAAAAAGGAATATTTGTTTTCGATGATTTCACATTCTCTGCATAAGTCTTCTCACCGGTACTCTGATTGATCACAACCTCAACAGGTTTAGTCGAAGTAGGTGACGCAACATTTTGACGTACGACAATTTCTGGATGAAAATACATTGTACATGCAATGAAAATACCTAAACCAGTTTGACCGATTACCTTAAAACGGCCAGCCAGACCTTCCTTATTATGACGAAATACTTTAATATAATCATCCAAAAATCCGACAGCTCCCATCCAAAGTGTAGAAACGATCATAATGATGACATAAATATTCGTCAGCTTCGCAAACAATAAAGTCGGAATAAGAATACCTGCAATAATAATCAAACCACCCATAGTTGGTGTACCTTGTTTCTTTTTCTCCCCCTCTAATCCTAAATCACGGATGGTCTCTCCCACTTGCTTATTCTGAAGTACCTGAATCAGCTTTCCTCCAAAGACAGTCGTGATGATCAATGATGCAATCACCGCCATCGATGTTCTGAAAGAAATATACTGAAACAGTCCAGCTCCTGGAATGTGCACGTATTCGTTTAACCATGTGAATAAATGGTACAACATATTCTTATTCTTCGTTAAATGTTAATTCTAAAATTTCTTTATCATCAAAATGATGGCGTACACCATTCACTTCTTGATACTTTTCATGTCCTTTTCCAGCTACCACAATAATATCACCTGACTTAGCCAATTGATATGCTACTCGGATAGCCTCTTTACGATCGGCAATAGACAAAACTTTACTCTTTTGCTCAGGAGCAACACCCGCTTCCATCTCTTTGATAATAACAAGCGGATCTTCCGTTCTTGGGTTATCTGATGTAATAATCAGACGATCACTATAACGTAATGCCGACTGTGACATCTCGGGTCTTTTTGTTTTATCACGATCACCACCACATCCCAGTACCGTAATAATCTGCTGACTCTCATTACGTAATTTTTCAATGGTCTGCAATACATTCTCAACAGCATCAGGTGTATGTGCATAATCAACAATTCCGAAGACGCCATTCGGTGCTTTCATGGTTTCAAAACGTCCTTCTGCACCAGTCAAGACACTCATTGCAGTCAATACACGAACAGTTTCTTGCTCCAGCAAAATAGCAGCTCCATAAACTGCCAATAAATTATAAGCATTAAAGCCTCCAACCAATTTCACCCAAACATCATGACCATCTATGTTCATCAACATCCCATCGAAATGACTTTCCACAATTCTAGCACTAAAATCTGCACCAGAATGCAAGCCATATGTCTTTTTATAAGCAAATGTGTTTTGCAACATCACCTGTCCATTACGATCATCTTCATTCGTCAGTGCAAAAGCTGCTGTATCTAAATCATCAAAAAACTTTTTCTTTGCCTTAATGTAACTACTGAAAGTTTTATGAAAATCTAGATGATCATGCGTAATGTTCGTAAAAATAGCGCCTGTAAATTTCAAACCTGCAATCCGTTGTTGCACTACTGCATGCGAACTTACCTCCATAAAACAGTAATCACATCCCTCTTCAACCATTTCACTCAATAAGTGATTTAATTGAATAGGATCAGGAGTTGTATGTGTTGCAGGTATAATACGATCACCGATCTGATTCTGTACAGTTGACAAAAGCCCAACATGATAACCCAATTCTGAAAACAGCTGAAACAACAAGGTTGCAACAGTTGTTTTACCATTCGTTCCCGTCACGCCAACCAATTTCAATTTCTTTGACGGATTATCATAAAAGTTAGATGCAACAATACCCAAAGCTAATGCTGAATCGGCTACAACAATATAAACAACAGAATCCAACGTCTCTGTCGGCAACTCTTCTACAATTACTGCTCTTGCTCCAAATGCAATTGCTTTTTCAATAAATAAATGCCCATCAGTATGTACACCTCTAACGGCAATAAACAAACTTCCGAACACGACCTGACGCGAATCAAAGCAAAGCGATACTACCTCAACATCTAGTTGACCGACTACCTCCTGTACAGGAATAGCATGTAATATTGATTTTAAATTCTTCATTCTACTTCAGTTCTATTGTTACACCTGTACCAATTGGTAATTTCTGACTTGCAATCAAAGATTGCTTAATCACTTTTCCTTTTCCAATCACGCTTGTTTTAAATCCAGAATTCTCCAGAGCAAACAAAGCATCAATCAACCCCATCCCCATAACATTTGGCACTACACCCTCTTTTATTTGATACTCCACAAATGGAACTCCAAGCGTTGAACTTGTTGAATCATTCTGTGCAATTGAATTCCAATTCACAATTTTTAAACCTAACTGCTCGTACACTTTCTGAGTCGCTTCGCGCGATCCCTTTAATGTTAAAGCCTTCGTATTCAAGGCCGACGTATTTAGTTTTTTTCTATTAAAAGCACTGTGCATATCCAAATCATTTGCATACACCATATCAGCTAGCTCTTTAAAAACCGGTCCCGCTGTTGACGCACCATAATATCCGTTTCTCGGATTTCGAATCACCACGATGATCGAATATTTTGGATCTTCAGCAGGAAAATATCCTGCAAAAGAAGATTGATATTTACGATTACGATATCCCATCGCACCGTCTGCCATTTGAGCCGTTCCTGTTTTACCACCGGAACTATACAATGGATTTCTCAAGGTTTTCCCTGTTCCATCTTTCATCGTACCTTCCAACATTCCCCTAATTTGTCCCAAGGCTTTATCAGAAGCAATCTTCTCATTAATAACCCTTGCTTCAAATTTTTCAACCGTATTACCTAGGTGTCTGATTTCTTTTACAAAAAGCGGAGAAATCATTCTTCCATTATTCGCTACGGCATTATACAATGTCAACATCTGTAATGGTGTCACTTTTAGCTCGTAGCCATAAGCCATTTGTACAAGTGACAGACCACTCCAACTCTTACTTTTTGGAGTTTTTATCAAGGGAGCTCCTTCTCCCGTTATTTGTAATTTTAATTTCTGATCTAATCCAAAAGAATGCAGCTTAGCTGAAAATTTCCCTGGATTATCTTTATAATGCTCATAAATCAATTTCGTAATACCTACGTTTGACGATTGTTCAAAAGCTTCCTGCGCACTCATTATTGATTTTTTAGGCGCATGTGAATCTTTAATCGTGTGACGGTAGATCGGCCAGTTTCCGTTTCCAACATTCACATGAGTACTCGAATCGATCAACCCATCATCAATAGCAGCCAGATAAGATGCTAGTTTAAATGTAGATCCTGGTTCAGCACTCTGTGCAATCGCAATATTCATTTTTTCACGGTAGACACCATCTTTGTCTTTCGTAAAATTTGCAACAGCACGAACTTCTCCCGTTTTAACCTCCATCATCACAACACAACCTTCATCAGCATTACTAGCTATCATCTGCTTCTCCAAGGCCCTTTGTGCCATATCCTGCATATTGATATCAATGGTTGAGATAATATCAGCCCCATCTACAGGAGCCACTTCAATATCACGGTTAACTGGAATCCATACACCCCCTGCAATTCTTTGCATCAGGCGTTTTCCACTTTTTCCGTCAATATATTCACCATAGGCACCTTCAAGTCCAACATGAATATTTTCTTTGACATTTTTATAGCCTATTGTTCGCGCAGCCAAATTAACAAACGGAAGAATACGCTTATTCTGACGCTCTGTAATCAAACCACCAGGATATCGTTCTTTACCAACACGAACAGCTTTAAGCAACGGAAAATTCCTAATAACTTTCAGGTCTTGATGCGAAACAGCTCGCTTAATCAAGACATAACGTTGCTTTTTATTTCTTGCCTGTTTTAATAATGTCAAATACTGTCTAGAAGATTTATCTTTAAAAAATCCCGACAGTTTAATCGCCAAAGAATCAACTTTCAGATTGAAATAATCGTTTTCCTCTTCCGGAATAGCCATAGCATCAAAGCGCAATTCGTATTCAGGTACAGATGTCGCCAATAAGCTTCCATCATTAGAGTAGATATTTCCACGAGCAGCCTCTACTTCACGCTCCTGAATGGATAAACTATCTGACAACTCCCGCCATTTATCACCGTCAATATACTGTAAATGAAAAAGCTTCGTAAATACAGCAATCGCCACAAGGACGATTAAACCGAATGCGATATAAACACGAAATAGAATGGTAGTTCTGATATTCATAAACGTCTCCTACTTCTTTTTTTCTTTTACAATTTCGATCTTGATCGGTGGCTCTACCCGCTCTTTCAAACCTAAAGAATCCACACGTTTCGCAATTTCAGTTTGAGTGGACATTTTCATGAGTTCTGCCGAAAGTGATTTATGATCCCAGCTTAACTCTTTAACTTCCTTCCCCAGCTTATCGATATTACGAATCGTACGCTCCGCAAAATGCCTATTTGTAATATAAAGCAACATGAGCAGTGTTACAAACCCAATAAATGGCAGATAATTGACGATGGAATATATAGACAAATTACCAGCAGTAAGTAGCGTCCGCAGAAACTTCTGGGTCTCCTCGGCTTTTTCCTCAACTGCTTCCTGTAGTTCCTCTTGAAGCTCCTCGCTTAATCCCTGCTGTTTTATTGTATTCTTGCCCATCTCGACACTTTATTAAAGCATTAAGCTATCTCCAACTTTTCAGCAATACGCAGTTTCGCACTACGCGATCTATTATTTTCAACCAGTTCTGTATCATTAGCCGTAATTGCTTTACGACTGATAACATGAAATGGTTTTATTTCATTCCCAAAAAAGTCCTTCTCTACATCACCTCTAAACTTGCCCTTAGCCATAAAATTCTTAACCAAGCGATCTTCTAAAGAATGATAAGACATGACCACAAGACGTCCTTCTGATTTTAAAACATCGACCGTCTGTAATAAAAACTCCTGCAGAGCTTCTAACTCTTTATTAACTTCAATACGCAAAGCCTGAAAAACCTGCGCATGATATTTATGCTCTTTCCCTCTAGGCACTAACTTCTTGATCGCTTCCTTTAATTCCGCAACCGTATTAATAGGAGCAGTCAAACGAGCTGTCACAATTGTCTTTGCCAATGTTTTTGCATTAACGATCTCCCCGTACATTCCGAAAATACGATGAAGATCCTCCTCAGCGTAAGTCGCTAATACTGTACGAGCGTCAACATCAGAAATCTGATCCATACGCATATCCAGATCCGCATCAAAACGAATAGAGAAGCCACGGTCAGCGGCATCAAACTGATGAGACGAAACTCCCAAATCAGCTAAAATACCATCCACCTGCTTTACCCCGTTCAAACGAAGATTGTTTTTTAAGAAACGGAAATTTTGATGGATCAAGGTAAATCTAGCATCATCAATCACATTATTTAATGCATCTGGATCCTGATCAAAAGCAAATAACCTGCCCTCAGGTCCCAAGTGTTTCAAAATTTCTCTTGAGTGCCCTCCGCCACCAAAAGTAACATCCACATAAATACCATTTGGCTTAATCGCCAAAGCATCCATGCACTCTTTTAACATTACTGGTACGTGATAAACATTATCCATTCGCTAATCCTCCTAAATCAAAACCTCCCATAACCTGCTCGGCCAAAGCTGAAAAATCCTCTCCAAGATCTCCATTCATAAACTCTTCATATCCATCTTTGGACCAAACTTCAATTTTATTAACCTGGCAAGCCAAAACAACTTCACCTGTGATACCTGAATAATCTAGCAAACCCTTTGGCAACAAAACACGACCAGCAGCATCCAAACTTAGCTCCGTTGCACCACGTGTAAAATTTCGGATAAACATCCTATTTTTTTCAACGTACTGATTCAACTGAGCTAACCGAGCTGTAATCGCATTCCACTCCTCGCGCGTATAGATCACCAAATGTTTTTCAAATCCACGATTGATCACAAGTCCCTCACGCTCAACATCAGGCAATTGCCTTTTGAGCGCAGCGGGCAACACCATTCTTCCTTTGGTGTCCAACTTGCATTCATATTCGCCAATTAAAAAACTCATTTTGTACACATTGGTTTCAAATTCAATGTAAAAGTATACACTTTCACCCACTTTTACCCACTTTTACCCACAAAAAAGTTTTCCACATAGCCCGACCGCTACATTTAATTGAAAATTACTTGAGGAAAAAGCAGGCAAAAAGCTAAATATCAGCGCATAAATACAGTTTTTATACCGTTTCAAAAAACGGTATAACACGAAAAAAAAGACCTCAAAAATCACTTTTATTTTCGTCAAACTGGACTGAAACTACGTCAAAAAACATATTTTTTACAAAAAATGACTCAAGAATGGGAGAATGTGGGATAAAAAAACAGTTAAATAAAAACATTAAAATTCATCCTTAAAATACACCAACTAGTTTCAAAATTCACCAATTCTAAGAATGAAAAATTTAATTTACCATGGAAATAATAGCAGCTTCCAAAAGTGTAATGGAGTTTCTTTCAAAAAACAAAATTGCCATTCGTTATTCTCCCTAAAAACAGATAATTTTGTAGTAAAATTAAAATTTAGCGTATGCATAGAACAAACACGTGCGGAGAATTAACAATAGCTGACTTAGGTAAAACAGTAACACTTAGCGGTTGGGTTCAAAAATCTCGCGATTTAGGCGGAATGACTTTCATAGATGTAAGAGATCGCTACGGCATTACACAATTAACTTTTAATTCGGATGACGACGATTCTTTACGCGCTAGCGCACGTGAACTAGGCCGTGAATATGTGATTAAAGTAACTGGAACAGTTATCGAACGTTCGAGTAAAAATCTAAAAATTCCAACTGGAGAAATTGAAATCAAAGTTTCTTCTTTAGAAATATTAAATTCGGCGAAAACGCCACCATTTACCATCGAGGATGAAACTGACGGCGGGGAAGACATCAGAATGAAATTCAGATACTTAGACTTACGTCGTAACCCAGTTCGTGAAAACTTAATTTTACGTCACAAAACAGCTCAGGAAGTTCGTCGTTTTCTTGACGAGCAAAACTTTTTAGAAGTTGAAACCCCTGTCTTGATCAAATCAACACCGGAAGGTGCACGTGATTTTGTTGTTCCCTCTCGTATGAATGCAGGAGAATTCTATGCCTTACCACAATCGCCACAAACATTCAAGCAATTATTGATGGTATCTGGTTTCGACCGGTATTTTCAAATTGTAAAATGTTTCCGTGACGAGGATCTACGTGCAGACCGTCAACCCGAATTTACACAGATTGACTGCGAAATGTCATTCGTAGAGCAAGAAGATGTTTTAAATATATTTGAAGGTTTAGCAAAGCATATTTTCAAAAAAATCAAGAATATTGATTTGGGAGAAGTACCTCGTATGACGTACGCCGATGCGATGCGTTTATACGGTTCTGATAAACCAGATATCCGATTCGGTATGCAATTCGTAGAATTAAATGAAGTTGCAAAAGACAAAGGCTTCCCTGTGTTTGATGCAGCTGAATTAGTAGTTGGTATTAACGCAGAAAATTGTGCATACTATACTCGTAAACAGCTCGATGCATTGACCGATTTTGTAAAACGTCCTCAAGTCGGTGCAACAGGTCTTGTATATGCGCGCTACAATGAAGACGGTACGGTAAAATCTTCCGTTGATAAGTTTTATACACCTGAGCAATTATTAGAATTTGCAAAATTATTTAATGCTAAACCTGGTGACTTATTCCTAATCATGGCCGGTCCAAAGGATAAAGTACGTAAACAATTAAATGAACTTCGTCTTGAAGTGGCCAATCAATTGGGTCTTCGTGATAAAAACAAATTTGCACCACTTTGGGTACTTGATTTTCCGCTATTAGAGTGGGATGAAGAGTCTGAACGTTACCATGCGATGCACCATCCTTTTACTTCTCCAAAACCGGAGGATATTGCATTATTGGATACTAATCCTGGTGAAGTTAGGGCAAATGCGTACGATTTTGTACTCAACGGTACTGAAGTAGGTGGTGGTTCGATTCGTATACACGATCGTGAATTGCAATCTTTGATGTTCAAACATTTAGGGTTCACACCCGAAGAGGCACAAAAACAATTTGGTTTCTTAATGGAAGCATTTACTTACGGCGCTCCTCCGCATGGTGGATTAGCATTTGGATTTGATCGTTTAGTTGCATTATTAGCTGGAATAGACTCTATTCGTGACGTCATTGCTTTCCCTAAAAACAATTCAGGAAGAGATGTGATGATCGATGCTCCTTCAACTATCCATCAGGATCAATTGAACGAATTGAGCTTAAATTTGAATTTAAAAGTTAAATAATTTGATCGCATCATGCGATAAATAATTTATAAGCGTTATCTTTAAAAGTTGGTAATTTATTACCAACTTTTTTTGTAAAATTAAAAGAATTAGATGTCAGTAAGCTCTGCAGATAAATTTTTAAAAGAAAGTGCGACAAAATCTTTCGACAGTAAACATCGCGATATTATTAACTATAATATCGACAAGTATACTATTGCTTTCGAAAAAGGGAAGAGTAAATTTGTAAATCTGGAGAACTCCCGTTTAGAAGCCAATCTAACAAAATGGAGAGCTATTGAAAATTTAGATAAATATCTACTCGAATTTGAAAGCAAATTTATAGCACGAGGAGGTAAAGTAATCTGGGCCAATAACGCAGAAGAAGCGCGTCAGGAAATCTGGAAGATCATGGAACGAAATAATGCAAAAAGTGTTATCAAATCCAAATCCATGGCTTCTGAAGAGATTGAACTCAATCATTTTCTAGAAAATAAAGGAATAGAGGCATTAGAAAGTGATCTCGGTGAATTTATAATTCAATTATTGGATCAAAAACCTTACCACATCGTTACACCGGCGATGCATTTAAGTCTTGCAGATATAGCGCAATTATTCAACGAAAGATTTGGCACTCCGCTCGAAGCAACAGCTGAAGAATTGACGATGAAAGCACGTGAACTCTTACGTGAAAAATATAAAACTGCTGATATCGGTATTTCCGGAGCAAACTTTTTAATAGCAGACACCGGTAGTATTGCCATTACAGAAAATGAAGGAAATGCCCGCTTAACAACAGCTTTCCCAAAAATTCACATTGCTATTGTAGGTATTGAAAAAATATTACCATCGATCAATGACCTTGATTTATTCTGGCCTTTGCTTGCCACTCATGGAACAGGTCAAAATTTAACAGTTTATAACACACTACTGAGCGGTCCAAGACAAGCTTATGAATCTGATGGACCAGAAGAGATGTATGTCGTTTTACTGGATAATGGACGAACCAATCTATTAGCGCAAAAAGACCAACGTCAGGGCCTTTATTGTATCCGATGCGGAGCATGTCTGAATGTATGTCCTATTTATCAAAATATTGGTGGACACACTTATGAAACGACTTATCAAGGTCCAATCGGTTCACTCATATCTCCACACCTCAGTGGCATGAAAGAGTTTAAACACTTAAGCTATGCTTCATCGCTTTGCGGTAAATGTACAGAAGTATGTCCGGTTGGTATCGATATTCAACGTATGCTGTTGCTAAACCGTAGAGATTCCGTAGCAGAGGATCTATCACCAGCAATCGAGAAAAAAGCATGGAAAGGATTTACTTACTTAATACAAAGGAGAAAGCTGATCGATTTATTCGGCGGAAAGATCAAGAACTTCTTTATTAGTAAATTTTTCAAAAAAACATGGGGAAATAATCGACAATTACCAAAAATCGCAGACAAATCATTTTCCAAACAGTGGAAAGAGCAGCAAAAAAATAAAGATTAACAAGATTGTAGCAATTGATTTGAAATCAATTGCTATTTTTTTTCCTAGCTTAGCTCCATCAATAAAAACCTAATTTATTTATGGATTTACAAACAAAAAGAACTTACATTCCCTGGATTGATTTTTTAAGAATCTTCGCTTGCTTTTTAGTCGTACTCTGCCATAGCTGCGATGCATTTGTCGCTTCTTTTGATAATAGCTTTTCTTTTCATACAGCAGTGTTCATAGGAAGTCTTGTGCGACCATGCGTTCCTTTATTTGCCATGATGTCCGGTATTTTATTATTTCCGATTAAGACCGACCTCGCTACATTTTATAAAAAACGTATCGGGCGCATCATTATTCCATTATTATTTTGGTCCATTGCACTTCCAATAGCATTTGCATTATACGCCTATTTTATTCAAAAAAGCCCAAATGGGTTGATTTCAATTGAAAAATATACTGTAGAAGGAACTATGACGAAAATAATTACCTCAATTTTTAATTTCAATTACGATACAACACCCCTTTGGTACATTTACATGCTCATTGGCATTTATTTAATCATACCCATATTTGGTTCATGGTTAGATCGCGCTTCGAAAAAAGACATACAGATCTTTTTAGGCTTTTGGATTGTAACCTTAGTTTTGCCCTACATTAAAATGGCTACTCCACTATTAGGTTACAACGGCAACTACGGCAATACGGGTATTTGGGGAGTCTGTACCTGGAATGAGTTTGGAACTTTTTATTATTTTTCTGGTTTTATCGGCTACATCGTTCTCGCCTATTATTTAGTAAAATTCCCTTTAAATTGGTCTTGGAACAAAACATTATCAATCGCTGTTCCGCTCTTTTTGATCGGATTTGTTATTACTTTTTCAGGTTTCCTAATTACACAAAAATATTTTCCTGCCAACTATGCTAATTTAGAGATCGTGTGGTATTTCTGCTCCATAAACGTCGCGATGATGACTTTTTCAGTATTTATTATATTTCAAAGATTGAAGGTGCGTGAATCAAAAGCATTAAAAGATTGGTCTCTTGCAACATTTGGGATATTCCTTTCGCACTTTATAATTGTACAGGGTATATCCGACTTGTTTTTCAAAATTCCATATCTACCTGCTGGTCTAAAAATAATTCTCATCGCCGTTATTAGTTTTGTCTTAAGTTACCTAGTGACTAAGCTATTTGACACCAATTCCATAACAAGAAGATTTGTTAAATAAAAAAAGGTTCGCTCTTACGAACGGACCTTTTTTACCAAAAACCAATTAAAACCAAACCATTAAAACAGACTAACTATTTTTTTCGGTTATATCTTTTTTAAGCTCTATACTATTTTTTTCACCTTTATCATTTCTGTCCAAACGATCACGACGCATTGGACGATCTTCAGATTTACGCATGCGGTGCTGTTTATGATTTTCAGCAAATGACTCTTTATACAGTTTTTGTTGATCAGGATTTAGATTTTTCATCAACTTTTCACGTTGAGCCATGCGATCCTTCTTCATCTGTTCCATGGCAGCTTTACGATCCGCAAAGTTCTTTTTATCCTTTTTCGCTTGATCCAATTGCAATGAATAGATTTCCTTACGCTGCTTATCCGTAAATTTTAATTTCTGATCCATACGATCCGTACGCAATTGCGCAATTTCTTCTGCTGATTTTTTATCTAACTTAAATTCTCGTTTTCCAGAACGGTGACCATCATGGTTTACGTTTTCTTTAATATTAGCTTTTTCTTGTGCAAAACCCGCAAACATTGCTCCAGATAGCAACAAACTTAACATTAACTTTTTCATGATATTTTCTATTTAATACTATTAACAACTTTGTCTACTCCATTTTTAATTGATGAGTTTACAGACATTTGTTAATAAGATGTTGAAAACTACCTAAAGTTTAAATCGTCCACTGTTAAATAAAGTTAAACCCTAATAGTAATATATTTATTGAGAGACTGTATTTAACCGAATAGGCAATGTATAGGCTACCCGAACCGGACGACCGTTTTGAACTCCTGGTTTCCATTTTTTTGCTTTGACAAGCAATTCAACAGCAGCTTTCCCTGTTCCATGGGAAACATCACGCTTTACATGGATATCTGTTAATGTACCGTCTTTCTCAATTACAAATGAAACCTCAACAATTCCACTGACACCTTGTTGTAAAGCGGCTTCAGGATACTGATAATTTTCGCCTACCCATTTCATAAAAGCTTCCATCCCACCCTGCGGTCTTGGCTGAATTTCTATATGCTCAAACCCAACAATAGCATCTGGATCTCCATGTAATGCACCATCTTTGTTAGTGCCGGTTATTCCACCATCCCGTTTTACTGTACCAAACTCACCTCTTGCAATAGATGTTCCATTAGGATTTGCCTTCAAACTCAAGCGTCCCGCCAATTTATTGGTTTTGTTTAGTTCATCTTGCGTCACCACATCTTCTTTTACCATACTTTGAGGAGCAACTTTAGGTTCAACGAAACGAATTACTTCCTGCTTTGGTAAATCTATAGCAACTTGTTGTGGTGCTTCTTTTTCAATAGGGATAGGTTCTACAATTTTGTCTTCCTCCTTTTTTTCCTTCTGCTCAACCTGGGGAGGTAAATCGACAACTGTTATTCGTTCTTTTATAATTGGCGCTTCTGATTTGAAATATGTTTTGTATATGCTACTACTTAGCACGATTAAAGCAACTGCGCTTAAAACAATTACGACCGACCAGTTCGTTGCCTTATTCGATAAATTACGCAATTCAAAAGCGCCATAAGATTGGTTACGTCCTGCAAAAACAACCTCTAACCATTCCGATTTGTAAATATTCAATTTGGAGTTTAGCATAGCTTTAAAAATTAAGTTTACATTTTAACATATGATGCACAGTAATTAAAATTCCATAAAAGAAAATTTTTCATTTATAAAATTTACCGTATTTTTAAACCATAGAGAACAAATCAATCCTCAAAATAGAAAATGGTTAAAAACTTTACAACATTCTTATCTATCATCATAGCTTCTTCATTATTAACAAGTTGCATGAATGAAGAACCAAAACAAATCAAACAAGAAAAAAAAGAAAGCAATCTCAAAACAGACAAAGTTGAAGCCATTGTAGGTTTTGCTTTTTTAAATGAAAAAAAAGATTCTTTAGTTAGTTTGGCTGTTGAAGACGAAAAAATTAAACCTGAGGCGGCAACACATGCTATTATTGAAAACAAAATCACTCCCATTGATTTTTCAGTTACTAAACCTGAAAGTGAATCCTCTAATGGTCGACAAACAAGCCACAATTTCTCGAATAATGGTGGTACTTTTTTCAGTTTAAAGGAGCAAATAAAAGAGGGTGATTTTGCTTTAATAGTGAATCAAAAATTCATTGATCAAAATCAAATTCTACCATTCAAGAAGATTAACAAAGAGACAAATGAACAGATAAAGTTAAAAATAGCGAAGCAGTATAATCGAAAGATATCACAAAGTTCAACCCTAGCAGAACTCAATAATAAAGCTCAGATAAATATAACATTATTTGAGGTTAAAAATGATTCAGCACTTGCTGTACTGACTTATCTGCATAATGATCAGTTAATCACGTTAGATTTTCCTGCAAAATATGATGAAATGAGTACTTGGCGCGTAGATGATGGTGGCGTATTTGACTTTGAAAATCTACAATTATTATCAATTTTTCAATCCGATAAATCCATCAAAATAGCAACCGTATTTTGGGGAGCAGAGGGTTATAATCTCAACTTTTACGAATCAGTAGATGGAGTTTTTAAAAACATTGCTGAAGCATACGGTTATAGTGCCCCATTATAAAAACAAAAAAAGACTAGTTAAACAACTAGTCTTTTTTTATGATCGGGATCCGTGTGCTACATAGGCATACGCGCCAATGGGCCGACATCTTGTCCAACAAAATCGTTAATTAAATATTTTTGATATCCTGCTATTGCAATCATAGCTGCATTATCAGTACAGTACTCAAACTTAGGTATAAACACATTCCATTTATACCGTTCACCCATTGCTAGCAACTCTCTTCTTAAACCAGAGTTTGCCGAAACGCCACCAGCAATCGCAATATCTTTCACTCCAGTTTCTTTGGCTGCCTTTTTCAGTTTATTAAGCAATATGGATACAATACGCGATTGAACTGAAGCACACACATCTTCCATATGATTTTTCAGAAAATCGGGGTCAGCTTTTTCCTCCTTTTGCACCATATAAAGAATCGCTGTCTTCAGTCCCGAAAAACTAAAATCTAAACCCTGTATTTGAGGTTCAGGAAGTTTATAGGCATCTGGGTTACCGTTTTGTGCATGTTTATCGATTAGCGGTCCACCCGGGTATGGTAAATTTAGAATTTTTGCTGTTTTGTCAAACGCCTCGCCGGCGGCATCATCTAACGTCTGCCCTAAAATCTCCATTTCGAAATAATCTTTCACCAGCACAATTTGTGTGTGTCCTCCCGATACAGTAAGGCATAAAAATGGGAAAGTAGGTTTAGGATCTTCAATAAAATGCGCTAATATATGAGCTTGCATGTGATTGACATCTATCAAGGGGATATTACGAGCAAGAGCAAAAGACTTTGCAAATGAAGTTCCAACCAACAATGCGCCTAATAATCCAGGACCACGTGTAAAAGCTACTGCATCTATTTGATTTTTATGTATTTTTGCAGTGCGAATGGCTTCTTCTACTGTAGGAATAATATTTTGTTGATGCGCACGCGATGCTAATTCGGGAACAACGCCCCCATACTTAGCATGAATCGCCTGAGTAGCAATAACATTAGAAAATATTTCACCGTCGATACAAATTGAAGCAGATGTTTCATCGCAAGATGATTCAATACCTAAAATAACAGCCATAGCTTTGGGGTAATTAATAATTGTACAAAAGTATCAAAAAAATAATTAAAATAGCACTGATTACACTGGCTAGCATACTCGTTTTGTTAGGGGTATTGCTACTATCGTTACAATTAGAGCCCGTTCAGAATTTTATTGCCAAGCGAGCTGTTTCTTATCTCTCCAAAGAATTAAATACAAAAATCGCTCTTAAAAAAATATATTTTAAACCCTTTCGTTCTTTGGTTCTAGAAGGGTTTGAATTATACAGTCCACATGGTGATACGATTTTGATTGCTGAAAAGCTAAATGCATCGGTAGATTTAAATCAATACTGGGATGACAAAAAAATTGTTATCAATAAACTTACACTAGAAAATACCACAGCTTATTATCAGGCTTATAAAGACAGCTCAAACATTCAGTTTTTATTACAGTACTTTACTCCACCAAAGAAAAAGGAAAAGAAAGTCAGTAAAAATTTAAAATTCGATTTAAAACAACTGGAATTAATAAATAATCAGTTTCGCTATCTTGATCATACCAAGAAACATTATGCGAAAGTTGTGGATTTTGGCGACCTAGACATTAAACAATTAAATGCCGACTTTCGAAATATAAAACTTACGGACAAATCCATACAAGTTGACATTAAGCAATTAAATCTTCGGGAAAAAAAAGGATTGGAGGTTAAAGGATTAGTTGCAAAAGCATTTGTGAGCAACAAGAGAATTCAATTGGATAAGCTTTTATTGATCACGAATAAATCAACGATAAAAGACTTTGTCAAATTAGAATTTAATAGTTTTGATGACTTTTCTGATTTTAACAATCGGGTTAATGTAAGCCTAAGAATCAAAAATTCCATTTTAAATTCAGAAGATATAGCCTTCTTTTCTTCATCAATGCACCGGGTCAAGTTTGATTTAAAAATAAAGCAGGCCACAGCTCAAGGTCGCGTAAATCATATTGATGCAAAGAATATACAAATTGAGACAGAAAAAGCAACTAAATTAAAGGGCAACGTTAAGATCATTGGTCTACCGGATATCGATCAGACAGATTTTAAACTAACAGACCTATCATTAAAATCAACCTACGCTGACCTGCAGGTTATTCTTCCAAAACTGAGCAATAACAAGAATTTTAAACTTCCAGAAATCGTAAAAATATTAAATACAGTTTCGTACCAGGGAGATTTACATGGGCTTTATAATAATTTTCATATTGATGGAGAATTAAAAACAGAGTTAGGAGCGCTTAGTACCAAGTCATCTTTAAACTTTCAAAATGAAACACAATTTTCTGGTCTTTACGAATCGAAATCTTTTGATATAGGAAGATTTTTGAACAATAGTCTTTTAAAAACAACAGGGTTTAACTTCAATTTAAAAGGTAAAGGAAGTTCATCAAAAACACTTTCAATAGATCTAGATGGTAATTTAGAAAATTTTAATTTCAGAAATTATACCTATCAACAGATTCCAATATCGGGAATTATAGCTGAAGAAAAATTTAAAGGATCTGGTTCCATTAAAGACCCAAATGCAAGTATAGACTTTCAAACAGATGTGGACTGGTCAGATACCTCCGTTCTATACAATCTTGTAGCAGGTATTCATGAAACCAATTTATATGCACTTCATCTTTCACAACAAGATAGTATAATTGTTCACAACACAACGATAGAAACTAATTTAAAAGGATCGAACATCAATAATCTTGTCGGCGATCTGAAAGCATACAACATCAATTTCAGTACAAAAAAAGGTACATTTGATATCAAAGAAGTTGTATTCCAAGCGTCCGGAGATGAAATCAACCGATTACTGACGGTATCTTCCGATGTTGTTGTTGCGTCGCTTATTGGACAGATTGATCTAAAAACAATTGTTCCTTATTTTAAAATGCTTGCCATGCGCTATGCACCTGCAATTGGTTTTGAAACAGAGCTGTACAATAATCAAAACTTTGAACTGGACCTTCAAATCAAATCATTTGAACCCATCGCGACCTTCTTTAAAAAGGAAATCAGCCTCGATAGCGGAGCAACTATGCACGCTAAATTTTCAAGCGAGGAAAACGCTGCACAATTCAATTTATATAGTCCCATTTTCAAATATAGTGGCATAAAGATTTCTAACCTTATTGTAGATCAGATCTCCAATACAGAATCCATGTCTGTATCAGCTTCAGCAGACCGTATAAATCTTACTGATAGCACCTATATTAAAAATGTAAATATTGCTAACATTCTTTCCAATGATAGTTTACGTTTCAATATAAAACTATCCGAACTAGATGCTAGTAATAACCTTGATCTTAATGGTGTTATTCGTTTTGCTCACCAGAAGCCTGCATTTATCAGTTTTGATCCATCAACTATTATTATTAATAAAAACCAATGGTCACTTACCCAGGGTTCAGAACTTAAAGTTTCCAAAGGGAAATGGTTCTTGCAAGATTTGACGTTACAGCATGACGAACAAAAAGTACTGCTCAATGGGATATTGTCTAATGCTGAAAGCGACCAATTGAATATCTTATTCAAAGATTTTAATCTAAGTTCTTTAAATGGTATTACAAAACCACTTGGCATTACTATGTCAGGCGCAATGAATGGTAATCTTGAAATCAATTCTCTTTTTAAGTCCCCATATTTTATTGCTAACCTACAGACAAATCCGATCCTTTATAATCAACTTCCGATTGGTCAGCTTAGCTTAAAGGCAAATTACGACCAAAATGCCAATATTGTCCATTTAGACAGTAAAATCGATGATGGGAACAAAAGCATTACACTTGCCGGCACCTATAATATCAAAGAGGAGGAGGATAAAATAAATCTCAAGGCTTCCCTAAAGAATACTGATCTTATCCTTTTCCAACCTTTTTTGAAATCATTAGTTTCAAATCTCCAAGGAAGAGTCCATGGTGAGCTTGATATCAAAGGAAATATCGACAAGCCAAAAATAAGTGGAAATGCTAATTTCACCGATGCATCATTTATCATCAATTATTTAAGGACTCCCTACCATCTTACTGATAAAGCCATTATAGTATCAAATGGTATTTTCCTTAACAATTTTAAAATTCTTGATCCTAAAAACAGTGAAGCCCTTGTCAATGGTATGGTCGATCTAAATAAGCTTTCCGATCCGACTATTGATATTAAGGTAAGAGCGAATAATTTTTTAACGCTCAACACTACGCTTAAGGACAACAATCTTTATTATGGAACAGCATACGCCAGTGGTGATTTCAACTTCAAAGGTCTAACTTCAGCTATCAATATCGATATCAAAGCTAAGTCGGAAGACAATACAGTTATTAACATTCCCTTCAATAGTTCGATGACAATCAGTGATAACGATTTTATCTATTTCGTTTCTCCAGATAGCGCAATTACCTCCGAACAGATTAAAAGAAAAAGTTTCAATGGTATCACGATGAATATGGATCTTTCTTTAAGTCCAAATGCAGAAATGAATTTATATACTACTTTAGGTGGTGTATCTGGACGTGGAACAGGAAATATCACAATGAGTATCAGCTCTCTAGGTGACTTTGGAATGTTCGGCGATTACATCATCAGTTCGGGTAAATTCAATTTTAAAGCACAGGATTATCTGAATAAGATCTTCGATCTTAAAGAAGGAGGAACTATTCGCTGGGCTGGTAAACCCGCTGAAGCCAACATTAATTTGACTGCGATCTACCAACAAAGAACTTCCCTGTCCCCTCTTTATAATGCGGCAGGACAAACAGACAATCCGCAACGAATTCTTGCCCAGGCGGATATGAATCTAAAAGGTTTATTGAGTCAGCCCGAAATAAATTTTGATCTCAACTTTCCTCAGGATCCATATGTCAAAGATGAACTTCAAGGTTATCTTTCAGATGTTAACAACATCAATCAGCAAGCCCTCAGTTTAATCATTCGCAGAAGCTTTACGCCAGGATCACAGACTGACTTCGGTAAAGAAGTCAACAATACCTTATTATCTGCCGGAACTGAAATTGCATTCAATCAATTAAATAATATCATTGCAGAATCTCTAAATATCAATTTTTTCGACATCAATATTAAAAGTTTAAATGATGCTTCAGCATCCCTGAGACTCTTTAATGATCGTTTAATCTTGACGGGTGGAATCACAGATAACAGGAGCAACCAGCTGACGGATTTAAATGTCTTCTCGGACCGTGTAACTACGGATGCAGAAGCCCTGTTTTATCTTCGTAAAGATGGTCGTTTACTTCTAAGAGGGTCTAACCGTCTAAATACACGGAATTTCCTTATCAATCCTAATGGTGAGGAGTATGTAAGTGCCGTGGGTTTAGTATACCGTCAGGAGTTCAATTCCTTTTCAGAATTTCTATCGCGGATGTTTCCATTTGGAAAAAAGAAAAAAGCGAAATAGCAATAGCCCTTCAACAGCTTAATAATTTATTCAATTAAAAACAGATAGACCATTTTGATGCAAACAACATGAAGGTTATATAAAAGCTCGTGTAGTCATACTAAAACTTTCTTGTCAAAGGCTCACTTGATAATATATCAAACTTAGAAACCATTAATTGCAACTAAAAAAGCCTTTCCAAAATATGGAAAGGCTTTTATATGATTAGAAGTTGAATAGCTTACGCTAATTTTTCGAATGCACTATATTCGATCTCTTCTTTATTGATTTTAATTTGCTCTTTTAAGAATTCGAACACTTTAAGTGCTTTTGCTTCTTCGAACAAACGGTTTCCTTGCTCTCTATCTTGCAACATTTGAATTGCATATTGCGATAATTGCTCATCACTTGGCTCCTCATTGATGTTGTACATTTTGATCTGCGCATAAATACGCTCTTTTGCCAAATTGATTACTTCATCATATTTAACTTCAAGACCATTTTCAGTAACAACACGGTTCTCAATGATCGTCCATTTCAAGTTATTCAAGAAATCAGCAAAACCTTCGTTCAACTCTTCTTCAGAGATACTTGGGTTCGTTGCTTTTAACCATCTTTTCAAAAACTCTTCTGGAAAAGCTACATCAACTTTTTCCATACCGAAAGTATACATATCATTACGTAAACGTTGGTCAGAATTTTGTTTGAATAAGTTTTCAACTTCTTCTTTTACTTTTGTTCTGAATTCAGCTTCTTCAGTAACTTCGCCTTCAGCAAACAATTTATTGAAGAACTCCTGATTTAAATCAGACTCTTCTAAACGGTTGATATTTTTTACCGTTAACTCAAATTTAGTAACGTCCAAAGCTTCAACCTCCTCAGGAGTGATTCCTAAAATACGGGAGATATCTTCAGCATTGAATGCTTTTTTAATATCAATCTTAACCGTATCATCTTGTTTAAGACCTACTAAAGATTTTTTAATTTTTGCATCTTCGATAATATCAGTACGTACCGAAGTTGTTTTCTCAATACCGTCTTCTTTATCTTGTTTCAACGTAGCGTATAAGACATCACCTTCTTCAGAAACTTCAGGGTTAGTCATTTTACCATAGCTACGACGTAAATTTTTAATACGTGATTCTAAAGTTTCATCATCAGCCTTAATGTCATATTCTGTAAATTCAGCTTCTTTAGTGAAAGGATTTACAAATTCTGGAGCTAAACCAATTTCATACTTAAATTGGAAGTTATCTTTATAGTCCCAGTTATATGTAGCCGTTTCTTCAATAGGAAGAGGTTGACCTAAAACTTCTAATTTATTCTCGCCGATGTACGCTGTAATTTTATCATTAACAATTTTGTTTACTGTATCCAACAAAATTGATTTACCATAAGTACGTCTAATATGTGCTGCAGGCACTAAACCAGGGCGGAATCCAGGTAATTTAGCTTTTTTAGCTTGATCCTTGATTTCTTTGTCTACTTGTGGGTTATAATCTTCTGGCGCTAAATCAACTTTAATTACTGCGTTGATCGCGTCAACTTTTTCGTGTGAAATGTTCATACTCTTTCTAAACCGTTACGCATTATTTTGATAAAAAAAAATCCTCCCGATGATTTAATTTCGGGAGGACATTCAAGTGCGGAAGAAGGGACTCGAACCCCCACGTCTTGCGACGCCAGATCCTAAGTCTGGTGCGGCTACCAATTACGCCACTTCCGCATTAGGATTTCTTGTTGGCACAAAGATAGAAACGAAACGTATATGATGCAAGTCTTTTCTCAATAAATTTTCATTATTTTCTAATTTATATTTTATGGTAAAAAATAAATTTGCATAATTCATTCTTATTCATTTACTTTGAAAAACAAAGTGCTTTTATGAAACAAGAAGATTTAGTAAAAGAAATAGCAAGTATTCGGAATTTAATGGAAAAATCTAGCAAATTTATTTCCATTAGCGGGATTTCAAGTGTTCTTATTGGTACATATGCACTACTAGGAGCAGCATATGCCTACTATGAAGTTTATGGCTTTGATAGTCAAATGGGTTATCGGGATCATTATGTCAATGAACCATTGATTATCATGAAACTTCTAACAACAGCTATACTCGTTTTAATAGCCTCTATCTTTACAGGAGTCTACATGGCCATAAAAAAAGCTAAAGCTAACCGCCAAAATATATGGAATACCACAAGCCGGGCTTTATTGTTTGCAATGGCAGTTCCGCTTTGTACTGGAGGCCTATTTGCCATCATAGCTATCTTTAAAGAAAACTATGCGGTGGTATCCTCTATCCTATTGATTTTTTACGGTCTGGCACTTACAGCCGGTAGTCATTATACATTTAGTGAAATAAAAGGTCTTGGAATTTTAGAAATTGTCCTAGGACTATTAGCTTTGCTTTTTCCAGGCAATGGAATTATTTTTTGGGCATTGGGATTTGGAGTTCTACATATCATATATGGAGTAATCGTTCATAAAAAATACGAATAGTGAATTTAGACTTAACACAGTATAATAAAGTATTTGAAAATAAAGTCCGCTTACAGATCATGAGCGTATTGATGGCTAATGACGAATATGATTTTAATTCATTAAAATCCATACTGGATGTCACTGATGGAAATCTGGCTTCTAATTTGAAAACATTGGAAAAGGAAAAATACATCGAAGTTTTTAAAACCTTTGTCGACAGAAAACCAAATACACGATATAGAAGAACAACCGAAGGTGAAAGGGCTTTCGAAGAACATTTAAAGGCTCTTGAAAAATTGATCAAACAACAATACAAATAATTTTTTTATCCATTTACTTTGAATTTCAAAGTACTTTTAAAATAAAAAACATGAAAATACGATTAACCATAATGCTCGCTTTGTACAACTCCAGTCAAAAGATTTACACAGAGTTATTTAAGCAAAATAAATCAGCTTGGAAAATCAGTAAAGAAGATTTCCTAAAATTCCCGAAAGACTCTTTGGGATATCATATAGGTATATTCTATCAAGAGAAAGGTTTTGATGTTATCCCAAAACTAGAGAATCACGATGTGTTTCATGTCATCACAGAGTGCGGCACAGAAATACAGGACGAAGTTGCTATGCAGTATCTATTACTTGGCAATGGAAAGATAAGTTTATACCAATTTGCCATGATTGGAATAGGGACCTGTATATATCCCGAATATCTAAAAACGTACTTCAGAGCATTAGCAAAAGGAAATTCTATGCAAAAATTCTATGATCTGGATTTTAAGGCATTATTGAAAATTCCTTTAGCTGAAATCAAAAACAGCTTATCTTTTAATTTAAAAACACACCTTAACCATCATAATTTAACAGCATTATAAATTTAAAATCATGGAAACAAATAAAACACCCCTCTTAGAACGTATTGGTTCATCTATTTTCGCCAAACTTAGTACCATTGTTGTACTGGTTCTATTACTGCTAATCCCATTATTCTGGGTGAAGGATCTTATTGAAGAAAGAAAAAATAGACAGTCAGAAGTAAGCAGTGAAATTGCATTTAAATGGGCTGGTCAACAGGTGATATCAGGCCCTATTATTGCCATCCCCTATCAGGTTGTAAAAGAAATTGTAACTACGGATAAGAACATCATCTCCACTAAGAATACCTACATAACACAATACGTTTACCTAATGCCAAAATCATTGGACATTAATAGTGTGATTTCACCAGAATCGCTTAAAAGAGGTATTTATAAAAGCGTCGTCTACAATGCCCAACTTGATTTAAAAGGTTCCTTTGATGCGATCGATTTTAACAAAATAGACTTGAGCGGTCAGGAACTAGAATGGAAAAATGCCAAAATACTGATTGGTTTAAGTGATCTTAAAGGGCTTGGAGCATCTCCAAGTTTGGTTTTCAATCAAACGAAAATTGACTTCGAACCTAATATGTCTGCTCTAAATCCTTTTGAGAATAACATGATTGCAGCCATCGATCTTTCTCAAACAAAAACAACCTTAGGTAATTTTCAGATTAAATTTAATGTAAGAGGTTCGCAATCCATTAACTTCCTTCCATTGGCAAAACAGACTAAGATCCATACCCAGGGAAATTGGGCTAATCCAAGTTTTAACGGTGCCGTTTTAGCCGATGACCGAAATATAACAGGGAACAATTTTGAGGCAACCTGGAATATTCCAAGTTTCAACCGTAAATTTTCGCAACAATGGGTTGGTGAAGCAGAGAAACTGTATGAAATTAAAAACAATTATGAAATCAGTAATGCCGTCAGTGAAGGATATAGCAGTACTGTCGAACCTACCACTACCACTGAGAGCAGTATAGCGACAGAAAAAGATATGATTCAAATCAACTTCTTAGAGGAAGTCAATAATTATCAAAAAACTACCCGTGTAGCCAAATATGGAATTTTGATTATTATTCTAACATTTGCGGCACTGTTTTTCACAGAAATTATAAAAAAACAACGCATACATCTTATACAGTATATGCTGATTGGTTTTGCTATGGTACTCTTTTACTCCCTGCTTCTTTCCATTAGTGAGCATCTGGGTTTCAACCTCGCTTACCTACTAGCCGCATTAGCTACTATTATTCTTATCGCTTCATTCATTAAATCTATTACCAATGATAGCAGGTCTGCACTTATCTTTTCTGGAATACTTTCCATTTTCTATAGTTTCATATTTATCTTAATGCAATTACGTGATTATTCACTCATAGTGGGTACAATAGGTATATTTATCATATTGGCAATTTTAATGCGCGTATCCACAAAGATCAATTGGTATCAATACGATAAACGATGAGATTGGCAACAGAAGGTATCAAGATATATTTAACATATATCTTGATACTCCTTAAAAGAAAAGCAATATAATGAAATGGATTATTGTTTCTATTTCCATCTATAGCGGTCGGATAAGCCTAATTGCTCATTTACTGTCTATAACATGTGCATAGCGAGGCCATAGGAAGGCGCATCATTGTGCACATGTAGCATGGAAGTACACTCCACCTTGTGTGATTCTAGGCTCATCCTAGTGTCGTTCTTGTGTGCATGCAGGCTATTTGTTGTGTGCCACTAGGGCGATTGTATAGTCAATGTTATTCGCTTATTGGCTCATCCTTCACTCCATAATAGGTGCTTACAAAATCTGTTTTGGCTTGCTAAGTCACAAAAATATATTGATGCTTGTTATCGAAGAGTAGGTTGCTTCATTTTTGAAATAGATCTCTATATATAAAGAGGTTAATGGTCTATTACCTTGACCGTTTCTATGACATAACTTATACTATAAAATGGCTTACAAGATCTAGAATGAGAAAAACCTCGTATTTGGGTAAAACACAATAATGAGCTATTGTATTTTTTTGCAAATGAATTTAACCACGATACAAAAACAAAAAAAGGTGTTATGACTCCCGTGAGTTGGAGACAACAATAGATGTTTATAAAACCACCATCACATTCAAAGAAAACTATTGGACCAGATGAGGCAATACGACAGAAGCATGTTGTAATAACTTTATTAACACTTTCTGTTCATGATATCCCGTTGTCGCTAAAAAGTATTGGACAGAAAATGTTAGTTATACTTTGATCAGGCAGCATAAAAAAACTTCTTATACGCATCCTCCATATACAGAATCTGAGAATTTATCATGTAGCATATCGTAGAAACCGACATAGATGTGGACCTGATCTTCTTTAATAGAAAATTGTGTGTGTTCCCACAACATTTTTCCATCCGTAGAGATTGCTGCTCCTTCATTCCAAACGCAGGACTTTTCAATTACATAAGCGAGTACAATGACAGCAGCAGGATAACCCTTACAGGCATCTGTATTCCATTCGACATACAACTTATTGTCCCTACGTTCCACATTAATGAGCTGTGGCGGGACCATATCACCTCGAAATACCAACACTTTCTCCGGATTAACATAGGGCACATTTTCGGTGTCATAATCAATTGCATTGTGGAATAAATAAGATTGGGCCGATTGAAAAGTTCCGATACGACTGCCTTTGGGGGCAACGTTTTTATAGCCAAATGCGATCGGAGCTTTAAGGTGTCTCAGAAACTGGGATACTACCTTCATACGCATCCGATTAATAAGCGTCAATTCGCTAGGAGCTCTTTTCACAACTTGCGGAAGAGACCGAATAATAGCCTGACCGTTTAATTCATAACCTACAATGCTTCCGACTTTACCCGAAAAAGGTCCATTTATCCCACCTTTTAAAATTGCCATAATGGTTTATTTATTTGAAAATTGGCTACAACAAAATATGCGTTTATATAAGTAACTATCTCGCAATTATAACTTGGTAAAAGAGAGATTGTATTACCGCGGCTTAAACTCTAAAATACCTCTATAAACTCTTAAATATCATTTATACATTAATATAAGTTATTAACCTACAGAAATTTTACTACGGTATATTTTACCTTCAGCTTCACTCCATATTAAGGTAAAGCATTTCCACGACATGCCCGTATATCAAATGAAAAACTAGTACACTTTAAACTTTGATCCAAAGGACCTCACAAATGCACCTGATTAATATCAGACGCATTGTAATTATAAAAGACACATTTATTCAGGTGGCCTATGCTACATTTCATTGAGCTACTCAGTCCATTGACGACATATAAAAAGGTAATTCGACACTTTCTTTAACTAAACGGCCTTCATCAAGTATATCCATAACGATTATACCTTTGTAATACGGTTTATTATATCTTTCATCCGATACTTTTTGGATACTGGTAAATTTACCCCTCGTTTGAAAACGCTTCCAGTTTTGATCAAGGTATCCATAAGATTCCTCCATCATAAACAGTCCGGTATATTCCCAGTACTTAACACTGTATAATGGATTAGTATCATCAAAGTCAATCTCCTGGCCTACCAATTTTGAAATATCGCTTTCCAGCTTCAAATTTATAAATTGACCAGAATTGGAGTGAGCAACATATGTATAGTAGTTGTACTGGTCCGATCTGCCTGGATTAACAGTTGATTTAGTAGAAGATGAGTACATAGAGAAAAAATTAAAAGCTGGTTTCACTGTCATTACATCAAGGATCAATGCTTCGCACGGCGCATATTCAATGGCGTGCAGATCTACTTTACCAGTCAGTACTCGTTCTTGCTCATTGTTTTTATAAACTTTTCCACTAAAAGAAAAAGATAATCGACCACCTGCTTTTTCATATTTAAAATCCGCGATTTGAAAAGATTTCTCTGGCTGAAGATGTGGAGCAAAATAGTTACCATCAGCTGAAGAATTTTGTTTGAAATACTGAACCTTGGCTAATGCTCCATTAGAAAGTAAAGTTAATTTCAATTGTGAATAAGTACCATCAGACTCCTTTACGCTCGTAATAAGATTGATCTGTCCACAATTGTCCAAATTATAGTCGTACTTCACTTTTCCTCTGACAGGATGATTATTGTCAGAGAAGTCGATACTCATGCTTGATAAGGGATCAATTTCTTCTGATTTCTTGCAACTAACAATAAGCAGTGTGCAAAAAAATAGCAATAAAAGCAGATATTTCTTCATTAAATCAATATTAGTTTCATTAAAATATTAAAACATTTATGTACAATATATTTTACAATTTAAAAATAACCAAAAATTAATTCAATATCAAATTTAATTTTCCTAATGAAGAGATAATATGTTAATAACAGTGTAACTTACTAAAGGTTTATCCACCCTTGTTGATGGGTGGATCGTCAAGTATGCTTTTATGTCTCGTTCAGCCAACTAAGTTTTGATAAAAATAATATTGGCAGTAAATTTGAAATTATCTTGAAACGGCGAATAATAAAATGAAACAAAACAAATATGATGATCCTAGCTTCTTTGAAAGCTATGGAAAGATGCAACGTTCTATAGATGGTTTAAATGCTGCTGGAGAATGGCATGTTTTACAGAAAATGTTACCCGATTTCCAAAATAAGAAAGTGCTTGATCTAGGTTGCGGATATGGATGGCACTGCATTTATGCTAAGCAAAAAGGGGCTAAAAATGTAATTGGAATTGACTTATCTCAAAAAATGATTGATAAAGCAAAAGAGCATTCCAAAAACTTTGAAATTGAATATAAAAAAATGGCCATCGAGGATATTAATTTTGACCATGAAGAATTTGATGTCGTTATTAGTTCACTTGCATTCCATTACCTAAAAGATTTAAGCAGTGTTTTTATGAAAATAAATCAAATTCTTAAAAAAGGAGGAAGTTTTGTCTTTTCAATGGAGCACCCTGCTTTTACTTCAAGAGCTGAACAGGATTGGTTTAAGGATGAAAATGGAAATCGTCTGCATTGGCCGATGGACAATTATCAGGAAGAAGGTCAAAGAAACACTCGATTTCTTGGACACGAGGTAACTAAATACCATCGAAATTTAGAAACTATCATCAACACAGTTATTAAATCTAATTTTGATATTCAACAAATATCGGAACCCAAACCTTCAGAGGAAGTTTTAAAAATTTATCCGGAAATGAAAGACGAGATGAGAAGGCCAATATTTATTATAATTGCTGCCATAAAGAAATAATAATCGGATCGACATCATTCATAAAATTCTCATCATGAATTAATTATTTTAAAATAAATTTTGAAACAAAATAAAATCTACTAACTTTGTAGAGTATTCAGAATTGCACGTTGCAATACCAACCGAGTTACATAACCGCGGTGGTAAATTAATATGGGTTTCGACCAAAAATATCTGGATACAGTTTATGGTTTAATCCTTTAAATTTTTAAATTGTATGTCAACACCAAATCTTTATCAACATTTACTGGAAAAATTCAGTTATTATTCAATCAACGAACTGATACAGCTCAACAATGATACGGTATCGGAAAAAGGTTGGGGTTCTTCCAAATCTACATTCCGCACTGCGCTCATAAGTACTTTTTCTAAAAGAGGGCTAGATCTTTCCAACATCATTTCTAGAGAAGATGGTTTTACTTCCGTAAAGTATGTCGCAGTAAGATTAGAGGAAAATACGCTTATCCCGATTCTCCAATAAGAGCAAAGACAGCTTTAAAATTGCGTATTCACTCAGCGCTAAAAAGGTTAAATAGCCCTTCCTTTTTGAGCACTGAGTGAAGCTTTTTTTATCCAACTAATTCTATATAATTTTCAGTCACTAATATCAATGCTATGCTTTTTTTAATGCGCTAAGATAGTATTTTATAATTTCTCCAATTCCCTTCAATAGTTTAACACAAAGTGATATCGCGTCATTCTGAACAATTCCTTCACCTTGTTTTCTTTCTCCAATACTTTATTTAATATGTTAAATGATCTTAGATTTTGTATCTTGCCTGTTCATATTCGTATTCTTTATGAAAAAAAAATCTTTAATAACGCTTTCCATTTTATTATGCGCTTCGGCATCAATAGCTCAGGAAAACAAAGAAACCAAAATGGTTCTTAATATGGAAAACACCGCAAAAGCACCATTAGATCCGCAGACACTTTGGAAATTAGGCCGTGTTTCTGGAGAAGGAATTTCAACAGATGGAAAAACTTTAGTATATGGTGTCTCTAATTATGCTATAGAAACAAACAGTTCGGAAAAAAACCTTTACACATTATCCCTAGAAACAGGTAACACAGCTCCTCTAACAAGTGAAAAGGGCGGTGAGTCTGTCGTACAGATTACAGAAAATGGCGATATCATTTACTTGTTCAAAGGGCAACTTTGGAAAAAGAATAGATATAAAGGTGAAGCTATACAATTGACACATAGCGAAACTGATCTAGAAAATGTAAAGCTATCTCCAAATGGTCAATATATTTTATTTAGCAAAGCAGTTTTAATCAAAAAATATCACAGTACCGACAAATATCCTGATTTACCAAAATCTGACGCTTATGTTTTTGACAATCTTGACTACCGTCATTGGGACACGTTCAATAATGGAAAATTCAATCATCCATTTGTAGCCAGCTATAACAACGGTAAGATTGGCGAAGCAATTGATTTATTGCAGGATGAGCCTTTCTATAGCCCTCAAATGCCATTTGGCGGTTCTGAAGATTTTGAGTGGACACCAGATAGTAAAGCTGTGCTATATGTCAGTAAAAAAAGGTTTGGAACAGAGTATGCCGTGAGTACAAATACGGATATCTACCGCTATGATCTTACTTCTAAGCAAACAACAAATCTGACTGAGGGTATGAATGGCTATGATACCAACCCGACTTACAGTCCAGATGGAACTAAGTTAACTTGGCTAAGTATGAAAAAAGATGGTTACGAAGCCGATAAAAATGATATCATTATTTTCGATAAAGCATCATCTCAGCGTTTAAATCTTACTGCACATTGGGACGGCACAGTAAACTCTTTCATATGGAGCAAGGACAATCGTAAGATTTATTTTGTGGCACCATCCAAAGGTACCGTACAACTTTTCGAACTGACTGTTCCTACTAATTTAAAAAACAAATCTTTAGCATCGATTAAACAAATCTCTGAAGGAAATTTTGATATCACAGGAATTGTGGGACAGGTAGCCAATCAGTTGATCGTAACATCAACAAAATTCACAAGAGCTACAGAGATTTACAAATATGACTTAGCGAATAAAAAGTTAACGGCATTGACGACTGTCAATGATAAAATGTATGCTCATATCAGTGATAATAAAATTGAATCCAGAATTACAAAAGCTTCTGATGGCCAAGATCTTTTTTCTTGGGTAATTTATCCGCCAGATTTTGATCCAACAAAAAAATACCCAACGATTTTATATTGCGAAGGTGGACCTCAGTCTGCACTGACCCAGTTTTACTCATTCCGTTGGAATCTACAGCTTATCGCTTCTCAAGGTTATATTGTGATCGCTCCAAATCGTCGCGGGATGCCTGGCTGGGGAGTCAAATGGAATGAAGCAATATCCAAAGATTGGGGCGGACAGCCTATAAGGGATTATTTATCTGCCATTGATGATATTTCTAAAGAGAAATATGTAGATACAACACGTCGTGCTGCTATCGGTGCTAGTTATGGTGGTTATTCAGTATATATGCTGGCTGGAGTACATGAAAATAGATTTAAAACATTAATTGCACATAACGGCTTATTCGATATGAGAAGTTGGTATGGTACAACAGAAGAATTGTTTTTCGCGAACCACGAACTAGGCGGTCCTTATTGGGATAAAGCAAATGTAAAATCATATACCGAATTCAACCCTTCTGAATATGTTGACAAGTGGAATACACCAATATTAATCTTTCAAGGAGGTCATGACTACCGCGTGCCGATTGGCCAGGGACTAGGTGCTTTTCAGGCTGCTCAATTGAAGAAAATCAAAAGTAGATTAGTTTATTTACCAGACGAAAATCACTGGGTGTTATCAGGGCATAATGCTCAGGTATGGCAAAGAGAATTTTTCGGATGGCTGAAAGAAACCTTATAAATTAAAAAGGCTTGAAGGTAAACTTCAAGCCTTTTTAATTTTATTTCTCCTCCTCTCCCTTTTTACCAAAGATGGAAAGCTTAATGTATTTTCCCGGCTTCTCTTTAATATCTTTCATAAGGTGATCAAGGCTTTCTGAAGCATTATTCAAATTATCATAAAGCTTATTATCATTGATCAATAATCCAATTGAACCCTGCCCTTTGTTGATCTTATCTACGATTGTTTGGAAGTCAGTCATAGCCATATTAGCCTTATCCATAGTTTGTTGGAAATCTAATTTAGCTGCTTTATCTGTTACAGTATTCAAATTGGACATGATAGCTGTGATCTGACCGCTATTATTTTTAAATGTATTGGTAATAACTTCAAGATTAGAGATAATCGTGGTTAATCTTTTACGTTCCGAACCAACCAGACCTTCTACATCTTTCGTAATTAGCTCCACATTTTTTAAAGATGTTGAAATACTATGAACACTTTGCTTAAAGTCTTCTTGAAATTGATCGTCCAAAACAGAATTGACAACTGTTAGTACAGAATCTAATTTTATGGTGATGGTTTCAACTCTTTTCTGAATAGGCTCTACTTTGTCCATTATATTTGCCTGAATACCTGAAGCTAATGTTTCACCATCTTTAGCCATTTCTGTACTATTGCCCATATCAAATACAATTGCTTTTCCACCCAGAAGATCTGTACTTGCTATACGTGCAACGGTATTTTTCGGAACTTTGTACTCGGCTTTAATTTTAAATTCTGTCAGAATGCTTCCATCTGGTTGCAATGTCATCTTAGAAACACGGCCAATCTGATATCCGTTCACTAATACAGGCTTAGAGGCTGTAAGACCATCCACTGCCTGATAAGATGTATAATAGGTATTATCACTGCTAAATACATCATTACCTTTTAAAAAGCTATATCCTATAAATAATAATGTTACTGCTATTACAGCTAAAATTCCGACTTTAGTCTCGTTTGATATTTTCAAAATAATATTTCCTTAAGGTGTTTTTATTGAACTCAATTTATCATTTAAACAAGACAATGGCAAATAAGTTTATCTTTCTACGCTTTTTTTGAATGCGCTTATTGCTGAGACTAAGTTTTGTACGATCTCACTCTGTCCTTCATCCGATAGCATATAGTCTTCTTCTGCACGATTATTTACAAAACCAATTTCGGTCAAAACCGCTGGCATTCCTGCTTCTGCTAATACTGCCAATCCCTGTTCCAGAATCCCTCGGCTTACTCTTCCTGATTTGACATATTCTTGTTGCATCAGATTTGCTAATTTGACACTTTTCTCGCGGTATTGATTTTTCATCAAAGAGAAGATGATATAACTTTCTGGATCTTTTGGGTCAAATCCCTGATAATTTTCTTTATAATTTTCCTCTAATAATAGGGACGCATTTTCACGAATGGCAGCAGTCTGCTCACCTAAGCGATGTGAGCCTGATACAATTGTTTCTGTACCTCTTGACGATCTTCCTGGTGCAGAATTACAGTGAATCGATATAAAAATATCTGCCTTCGCAGCATTAGCCATCCGGATACGCTTATATAAATCAATAAACTCATCTGTTCTACGGGTAAACATTACGCGTACTCCAGGCAACTGTCTTTCGATTTCTTTACCTAATTTCAAAGCCACCTCTAAAGCAATGTTCTTTTCCAAAGAACGTGATCCTTTGGCTCCGGAATCCCTCCCACCGTGGCCAGCATCAATTACAATTGTTTTAATTTGATAATCCTGGGGAGGAGTAACATGCGCTTTAGAAATAGTATTGCTTGGAGGAGTAGCACTCGTCAAAACCATAAATAGAAAAATCGCTGGAGCTAAAAAAAATATAAGTTTCCGCTTTCTAATATTCAAATCTAATTTCATGTATATTTTTTTTGATTTCTGTAATTTAATAACAAAATGTAATGAGTAATATTGTGGTACAAAAATAGGAAATGTTAATCTCGTTAAAAAACATCACTTTCTATTTGTTTTTGACTAATTTTGTCAAGCTTAGTTTAAATATTTTTACAAAAATAACATTTGTCTTTAATTTTGAAGTCGTTAACACACATTTTAACAATATTTCTTATTCTTTCGCTAAGTGTTTCTGCAACATTTTCGCAAGAAAAAACCCCCGTAAAGACAACGTCAAAGAGTCTAAAAGACTCTGTTTCGGTCAAAGGAACAACTGATTCCGTTCGTGTTAAACGAGATTCTACAATTATCGGCAAAGACAGTACCAAAAATAAGGGTGGATTGCAGGCGGAGGTCAGTATCATCGCCAGAGATTCACAACGTACGGAAGTCGATAAAAATATAAGTCACTTATATAGAGGTGCTAAAGTAAAGTATCAAGATTTTGAACTATCTGCCGATTATATTCGATTAGACCGAAATAAAAAACAAATATTTGCATCAGGTATTATCGACCATAATGGCAAGTATGTAGGGCGTCCTATTGTAATGACTGGAGCTGAAAGTCCTAAAACGGTCGATTCTCTCCTATATGATTACGAAAAACAAGAAGGTAATACCTACGGAATCATGACTGATGTAGAAGGAGGTTATATCCAGGCAAAGGTAGTTCGTAAGAATATTTACGATGAAATGTCGCTGTATCATGGACTGTATAGTACCTGTAATCTTCCAGAACCACACACACACTTCGGGATTTTTCTCAGCAAAGGTATTGTGACTAAAAACCAAATTATCGCAGGTCCATCCTATCTCGTATTACAGAACATACCTTTAAAATTTATCGGTTTCCCGTTTGCCTTTTTCCCTAAACCGGACAAAAGATCTTCAGGTTTTTTATTTCCGTCATTTGGAGAAGATTACACCCGTGGATTTGCCATGCGTGACATCGGTTGGTATCTAGCTTTCAATGATTATTGGGATAGTGAAGTTCGAGGAAGCTTATATTCGAAAGGATCATGGGAAGCATCGATCAATACAAGATATACAGTCAACTATAAATATAATGGTGGATTCAATATCCGTTATGCCTCAACCAAAGCTGGAGTTGAAGGAACAGATAATTATGGGACTAACAAAGATTTTAATGTTACCTGGAACCATACACAGCGACAGGAAGCAAATCCGGGAACATCTTTTTCTGCGAATGTAAATTTTGGAACTGGATCATATTTTCAAAATACGGGTGTTAACGGTACCAATAATTTTAATGATATTACCAAAAACAACATGTCTTCTTCCATTAGTTATGGACGTGTATTTGCCGATGGAAAAGTCAACTTTACTTCGACTTTAAGTCATCGTCAGGACATGAATAAAGGTGATATTCAGTTACAACTTCCAAATTTCAGTTTAAACGTTTCTTCTTTCAATCCTTTTGATTCAAAAGAACGCGTGGGAGAACAAAAATGGTTTCAACGAATCAATGTCGGCTATAGCTTACAGGGAACCAACACCCTGAACACGAACGAATCTAGAATTTTCAGAAAAGAAACATTAAAAGAGTTTACAAACGGATTTCAACATAATATCCCGATCAGTTTATCTTTAAATGCTTTAAAATATTTCCAATTCAACACAAGTGTGAATTACACGGAAAGATGGTATTTACAAAGTACCCGTAAACGAATGGAGAATACCAAACAAGGTTATGTTGAAGCCCTTGATACAGTCCAAGGTTTCAGAAGAGCTTATGACTATTCATTATCGACCGGGCTATCAACAAAAATCTATGGTAGCTATCCAAAAATAGGTAAAATACAGGCTATAAGACACGTCATCACTCCATCTGTCAATTTAAATTATAGACCCGATTTTTCTGATGCCATGTATGGTTTTTATAAAAACTATGTGGATCAGTACGGAATCATAAACCGTTATTCTATTTTTGATAAGAATGTATACGGCTCACCTTCAGCTGGAAAATCCATGGGAATAGGTTTCTCTGTTGATAATAATATCGAAGCAAAAGTAAAAAGTAAATCGGATACGACAGATGGTGGAATTAAGAAAATTCCGATCCTACAAGGTTTATCATTTAGTGGAAACTATAATTTTGTGGCCGATTCCATGAAATTATCACCCATCTCTTTCTCGGGAAGAACTGCTGTATTTGGTGAAAAAATTAACATTAACTTCAACGGAACATTAGATCCCTATGCAATTGATCAAGCAGGACAACGCTATAACAAATATATGTTCAGTGATGGTAAACTTGCACGTTTGACCAATTTCGGTCTTTCATTTGATTATAGTTTCAATCCAAAGGCCTCAAAAAACAGAAATAATAACATCGATTCTTTACGTAACCAAATGGGAGCCAATATGACTCCGGAACAGGCACAGGCTTTATCCCGCATCAGTGCCGACCCGAATGCGTTTGTGAATTTCAATATACCTTGGAACTTAGCCGGATCATTTAGTTTCCAATATTCTAAGCCAGGTCATGTTTCGACCATCACGAGCACGGTAAATATTCATGGTGATTTTAGTTTAACGCCGAAATGGAAAGTAACCTTTAACTCGGGCTACGATCTAAAAGCAAAAGAGATATCGTTGACACAGTTTAATATCTATAGAGACCTTCACTGTTGGGATATGGCAATTGGATGGACACCTTTTGGAAGATACCAAAGTTATAACATTACGATAAGAGCTAAATCTTCAATCCTGCAAGATTTAAAACTTTCGAAAAGGAATAGTTCAGGTGGCAGTTATTTTTAATAACTGCTTTTTTTTAACATTTTTAATTGACCTAAAAGATTCAACGTTGAAATTCGGTAGCTTTTGCTCGCAACACCAGTACGTTTCTTTTATTATATATCCATGAAAGCACAAATTATAACCATAGGGGATGAAATCCTGATCGGTCAAATTATTGATACCAATTCAGCCTGGATAGCGACTCAGCTTCAAAACAATAATATCTCCGTAACACAGATCCTTTCGATCTCGGACAAAGAGGAAGCCATCTTCAATGCATTATCCAATAGTCAGGATCAGACGGATGTTGTACTTATTACAGGGGGATTAGGTCCTACGAAAGATGATATAACCAAGCAAACTGCGGCGAAGTATTTTAATACTTTCCTGCAACGCGATGAAAAAGTCTTACAGCATGTAACGCAATTTTTTGAAGCTCGTGGAAAAGAAATGCTGGAAATCAACAGACAGCAAGCGGATGTGTTAAAAGGATGTACTATCCTGTTCAATCAATACGGTACTGCTCCGGGTATGCTCATAAAAAAAGGTGCTACCACCTATATCTTTATGCCTGGTGTTCCTTTTGAAATGAAACATCTCATGAACACACAAGTATTACCCGTACTTTGTAAACAAGATAACACAACCTATCTAGCACAGGAAAATATTATCGTTGGAGGAATTGGTGAATCTTATCTCGCTGAAAAAATAGCGGATCTAGAATCTGAATTACCTGCACATATTAAACTCGCATACTTGCCCACCCTTGCCTTTGTTAGGTTACGGCTATCGGGAACTGGAGCTCATAAAGACGACATTACAAAAGAAACAAAAGAATTCGCAAGTAAGCTGATCGACAGACTTGCTGATCATGTCATTGCAAATCATGACACCTCAATAGAAAAGTTTTTAATTCACAAATTTATTCGTCTCCAGTTAACGTTAACAACAGCAGAAAGCTGTACGGGAGGCAGTCTTGCGGCTATGATCACTGTGGTGCCTGGCTGTAGTACGATGTATGTGGGTGGTACCGTTCCTTATTCGAATAAGCTAAAGCAACAGCTTTTGGATGTTAAAGAAGAAACACTGAGTCAATACGGAGCAGTAAGTGAACAGACTGTTATTGAAATGGCTCAAGGTGCTAAACATAAATTTGATACAAACTACGCGGTTGCAACCAGTGGAATTGCAGGGCCAACAGGAGGTACTCCAGAAAAGCCGGTAGGTACAGTTTGGATCGCAATTGCCGGTGAAAAAGAAACCATTGCCAGAAAGTTCCAATTTCAAAATGACAGAACAATAAATATCGAACGAACCAGACAATTAGCGCTTTTCATGCTTTGGCAATTACTTGTCAAAGAACATCAGATAGGCATTGATTTGTAAAATATTATTCCGCAAAAATTGATTTATCAAAAATTATATTTTACTTTGTAAAATATAAACCTTAAAATAACTAACTTAGTATTTAAAAGGATTGCAGTTGAATTATTATGGCATTATATAAATTATTACTTCCTAAAATGGGGGAAAGTGTATCTGAAGCTACTGTAACAAAATGGTTAAAACAACCAGGTGATACCATTAGTGAAGATGAAGCAATTTTAGAAATAGCAACTGATAAAGTCGATTCGGATGTACCTTCTCCAGTAAAAGGAATATTAAAAGAACAACTTTTTTCAATTGATCAAGTTGCACAAGTAGGTGATATAATTGCCATTATTGAGATCGAAGGTGACCAAGATGGAATAGAATCTCCAACAGTAGATACACAATCAGCATTAGAGAAAAATCAAGACAAAATAGAAGTTACTCCGACTACGATTCAGATTGAAGATAAAAAAATAGAAATACCAGGATTAAATCAGATTCAACCTGCTATTGAAAATCATCAGTCCAGCATTCATAATGGAATTAGATTCTATTCTCCTTTAGTCAAAAATATAGCTTCTCATGAAGGCTTAAGTCAACAAGAGTTAGATCAGGTTGTTGGAACAGGTTCTGAGGGACGTGTAACCAAAGAAGATATTTTAAAATATGTAACACGCAAAAGAGAGCAGACTGGCACTGATTATACTAGCACACGTGCAACTCAACCAGTAGCAACTGTTGTTCCCGAGAAAAAAGAACAGTATGCTGCAACTCCAGTTGAAACTGCTCATACTATAAATTCAGGCGGGGATGAAATCATCGAGATGGACCGTATGCGCAAGATCATCGCAGATCATATGGTGAAAAGTGTACAGACTTCACCACATGTATGTTCTTTTGTGGAAGCAGATGTTACTAATTTGGTCAACTGGCGCAATAAGGCGAAAGAGGTGTATAAAAAGAGAGATGGCGAAAATATCACCTTCACTCCTATTTTTATTGAAGCAATCGCTAAAGCGCTAAAAGACTTCCCTATGGTCAATATTTCTGTTGATGGGAATCATATTATCAAAAAGAAAAATATCAATATTGGAATGGCCGCCGCTCTTCCAAATGGTAATCTAATTGTTCCTGTAATCAAAAATGCAGATCAATTAAGCTTAGTGGGACTTAGCAAATCTGTCAATGATCTGGCTAATCGCTCACGTGCTAACAAGTTAAAACCTGATGATACCCAAGGTGGGACATTTACCTTTACTAATATTGGTGCTTTTGGAAATATCATGGGTACCCCCATTATCAATCAGCCTCAAGCAGCTATTCTGGCCGTTGGTACTATTAAGAAGAAACCTGCTGTTATTGAAACAGAACATGGTGATCTAATTGGTATCAGACAGATGATGTATCTTTCACTATCTTATGATCATCGTGTCATAGATGGAGCATTGGGAGGAACATTTTTGAAAAGAGTGGCCGATTATTTAGAGAACTGGGATATTAATCGCGAAATCTAACGTTTTATAGCATAACAAAAAGGCTTCTTTTAAATTAAAAGAAGCCTTTTTGTTATGCTAAGCATTCAAATGTTTATGAATTACAATACGGTAACGCCAGTATAATAAAACAGACGATGTGAGCAAGCCCAAAGTTAAACCATACCAGATTCCTTCTACGCCCATTCCTAAATGAACTCCCATAAAATATCCACTTGGCAATCCGATGATCCAATAGGCAATAAAAGTGATTAATGTCGGGATATTGACATCCCCCATACCTCTTAATATGCCTAAACCTACAACCTGAGTTCCATCAAAAAGCTGAAATAATCCAGCTATAATCAACAAGTGAGCTGCAATAGTAACGACTGCCATGTCCTGCGTAAAAATAAAAGGAAGGTAGTTATTAAAGATAGCAAAAAGTGAAGCCGTCAGTGTCATAAATACTAAAACCAATTGATAAGAGGAAACTGCAAAACGCTGTAAACGAAAGAAGTTTTTGTTACCAAAGCTATTCCCTGTTTTAATAGTTGCAGCCGCCGCAATTCCACTTGCCATCATATAAGTCATAGCAGCTAATTGAATAGCAACCTGATGTGAAGCTTGCTCAACAGCACCAATAGTACCAGCAATCAATGAGGCCCCTGCAAATGCGCCGATTTCAAAGACATATTGCATGGCAACAGGTGCTCCTATTTTTAAGATTTTTCGAACTCGGATAAGATCAACAGCCCATAGTTTAAATTTACTGATATAAGGCTGAAAATAAGAAGATTTCATAACATAGAACAACATGACGACCATCATCATAATACGGTCGATCAACGTACTGTATCCTACCCCACTGACTCCCATAGGTTTGATACCAAACATTCCTTTAACAAAAATAACGGCCAAGATAATGTTCAGAACATTGCCCCATATAGTAATATTCATGGCTTGTTTAGTAAAACCTAAACCTTCAGCAAATTGCTTAAATGCACTGAAAATCATCAAAGGAAAAATAGATAAACTCAGAATAAGTAAATAAGGTTTCGCCTCTTTTACCACCGCAGGATCTTGGTCTAGATGATCAATAGCCAACATAGAACCAAAATATACGAGGCAAAATAAGAGTATCCCTGCTATGGCATTCATCCAAATACTATTCGAAAGCAACTTGGCACATTCTTCTTTATTACCACGTCCATTTTCCTGCGCAATTAATGGGGTAATTCCGTAAGCAATACCTAAACCAATAACCATAACGACCATAAAGACCGCATTGACCAATGATACCGCAGCCAAAGGAACTGTACCTGCAAAATGCCCTACAATGACACTGTCTGCCATATGTACCATGGTATGACCAAGTTGAGAGATCACAACTGGTCCTGCCAGTATAAAAGTGCTCCAATAATAAGGCTTGTAAGATTTTAATCGCTTCAACATATTTTCCCGCTACTTAATTTGAAAAGATTCCAAAAGTACGAGATTTTTCCCAATCCTACATTTCTTATCTATCAATAAATCATAATGAAAATGTCAAATTAGCACACTAAATTTTTACAATTGAAATGTTAATATTTCCTTAAACACTATTTCATTTTTAAAATATTGCTGTAACTTAGCATTTATAATTTATTAAAACGATAGTAAAATGTACAGTCAAATATTTGCATTTCTTAACATAGGAACATCAGAAATGATGTTGATTCTGGTCATCGCTCTTTTATTATTTGGGGGTAAAAAACTTCCTGAATTGGCAAGAGGTCTAGGGCGTGGGATCAGAGAGTTTAAAGATGCTTCAGAAGGTATCAAAAGAGAAATTTCCGATCAAATTAATAATTTCGAAAAAGACATTGATTTAAAAATAGAGGAAAATCCTTTGGCAGAAGCCCAAGCAGCAGAACAAAAAGTAAAAGAAGAAGCTGAAGCTGAAAACAAAGAAGAATCCGAAAAGAAGACGCCTCAGTTTACAGCACCTGAAGGAACTATGCAGTATAGCCGTCAGCCTGAATATGGTGAAGAGCCAAATCATTTTCAATATGGTTACAACGATCATTTTGCAGATAACGGACAAACAGCGGCAACTGAGGATAATACAACTGAATCTATTGAAAAAACAGCAGTTGATCCAGCTAAAAAAGCAGAAGAACCTTCTAAAGAAGCATAAGTTTAAGCCTATTATTTTCAATAAGATATCGTCAAATAAAGCTGTTGGATTATTTCCAGCAGCTTTCTATTTTAATAAATATTACATTCCCTATTTATGACACACGAAATTATAGTTTCGAAGGAATTAGCGATTAGCGAAAAACAAGTACAAACAACAATCGGATTATTAGATGAAGGTGCTACTGTACCCTTTATCTCACGTTATAGAAAAGAGATGACGGGCAGTCTAGATGAAGTACAAATTACGACCATCCGTGACCGTATTCAGCAATTACGTGACTTAGATAAAAGAAGGGAAGCCATCTTAAAATCCATCTCAGATCAAGGAAAATTAACTCCAGAACTAGCGTTAAAAATCCAGAATGTAGAGACGATGGCAAATCTAGAAGACATTTACCTTCCCTATAAGCCTAAGCGTAAAACACGTGCAAGTATGGCTAGAGAAAAGGGACTGCAACCGCTTGCTGACCTGCTATTAGCGCAGGAACGTACAGATTTCACCGATTTAGCGGCATCACTTATTGATGAAGAAAAAGGTGTCAACTCGATCGAGGAGGCACTATCAGGTGCCCGCGATATTATTGCAGAGACTATTGCTGAAAATGCTGAAGTAAGAGATAAAGCGCGTAAAATATTTGTGGACAAAGGTCAATTTGTATCTCGAGTAGTTCCAGGAAAAGAAGAAGCTGCATTAAAATATAAAGATTATTACGAATGGTCAGAATCATTAAAAAATGCACCTTCACATCGTGTCTTGGCCATGCGACGTGGTGAGAAAGAGGAACTTCTTTATTTGGATATCGAAGTTGCTGAAGAAGAAGTTATTCCTGCAATTGACCACATTTATATCAAAGCGAATAATGAAGCAGCTGCGCAAGTTCGCTTAGCCTTAACAGATAGCTTTAAGAGACTATTAAAACCTTCTATGGAAACTGAAATTCGAGTTTTGACACGTCAGAAAGCGGATGAAGAAGCAATCAAAGTATTTGCAGATAATGTACGTCAACTACTTTTGGCGGCCCCATTGGGACAGAAAAGAATTTTAGCAATCGATCCTGGATTTAGAACGGGCTGTAAAACTGTCGTGTTGGATCAGCAAGGTGCTTTACTAGAAAATACTGCTATATTTCCACATAGTGGTGCCGGAGGTCTGGCAGAAGCAACGCGGACTATACCTTACTTGGTAAAAAAATATGATATCGAAGCCATTGCTATCGGCAATGGTACAGCAGGTCGGGAAACAGAAGATTTCATCCGTAAACTGAATCTAGATCAAGTTACTATTGTGATGGTTAATGAAAGTGGCGCTTCTATTTATTCTGCATCAGAAACTGCAAGAGATGAATTCCCGGATCAGGATATTACGGTGCGTGGCGCTGTCTCTATTGGTCGCAGGTTGATGGATCCGTTAGCAGAGTTAGTGAAAATCGATCCAAAATCGATCGGTGTAGGACAATATCAACATGACGTTGATCAAAACAAATTACAGAGCTCACTAGACGATACAGTTATGAGCTGTGTGAATAATGTAGGTGTTGAATTAAATACCGCATCAAAACAAATTCTAGCTTACGTATCTGGTTTAGGTCCTGCTTTGGCACAATCAATCATCAATTACAGAAAAGAAAACGGACCTTTCAAATCACGTCGTGAATTGAAGAAAGTACCTAGGTTGGGAGATAAAGCTTTTGAACAGGCCGCCGGATTTTTACGAATCCGCAATGCTGAAAATCCTTTAGATTCATCAGCAGTACATCCTGAACGCTATAAATTAGTCGAGCAAATGGCTAAAGATCTTAAAACAAATGTTCAGGAGCTGTTGAATAATGCCGAAATAAGGAAAACAATACCACTAAAAAATTATATTTCTGATGAAGTTGGTCTTCCGACACTGAATGATATTATCGCCGAATTGGCAAAACCAGGACTGGATCCACGTGAAAAATTCGAAGCTTTCGCTTTTACTGATGGTGTAAATGCAGTATCGGATTTAAGGGTAGGAATGAAATTACCGGGTATCATCACTAATATTACCAATTTTGGTGCTTTCGTTGATATTGGCGTTCACCAAGATGGACTGGTACATTTGAGCCAACTGTCGAACCGTTTTATTTCTGATCCGCACGAAGTAGTAAAAGTACAACAACATGTAGAGGTTACAGTAACCGAAATTGATGAGAAAAGAAATCGTATCGGCCTTTCTATGAAAACAAATGACGCGGCCTCAACACCAAAACCGAAACGCGAGCAAAAAAGTTTTCACAACAAAGAGCGAAAAGAAAAAGAACCTGAGACTGATATGGCTTCAAAATTAGCCGCATTAGCAAGCCGATTTAAATAACATAAAAGGGTGATTTTAATAAAATCACCCTTTTATGTTGACATTATTCGCTATTTTAGAAGCATGTTAACATTTGAAAAATTTTCATCTTCAACCGTATTGGCAGTTCCACCGTCTGAACTTTCTATATGGCTCGAATCACTTTGGTGGGATAAAAAAGGTGATTGGCAAAAAGCCCATGATTTAATCGATCATCTACAAGATTCAAAATCGGCACATGTGCATGCTTACCTACACCGCAAAGAAAAAGATCTTTGGAATGCACGCTACTGGTATAACCGAGCTAAGAAACCTGAATTTATAGGCTCACTTGACGACGAATGGGAACAATTGGTTCGCATTCATTTATTTTAACAAAAAAAGGTTATCTCAAATAAGCACGATGAAACTTTAATTAAAGTCATGACTTACTCAAGATAACCCATTTTATTAATTAGCTAATTAAAACTAGTAACCCGGGTTTTGAATCAACTTGGTATTTCTATTCATTTCATCTCGGTGAATGGATATGAAATACATTTTATCCAACCAATTTCTATTTTCTATCCCAGGTGCAATTGTATTCACTTTATAAGAGTAGCTATAATTGTCTGTATTATATTGGTAAAGACTCACAAGCTTACCCGCTTTTAAAGTCCCAAAAATATTAATTAAAGTAACTTGTCTCCCTATCGTTTCCTTGGCATTCATCCAACGGCGTGTATCAAAGAAGCGGTGTTCCTCATAAGCCAATTCAACACGTCTTTCATTACGGTACCGATCTTTTAATTTTTGTCCAGATTCATCGTTATCAATTGCAGGCATTCCGGATCTGAACCGAATTTTATTGAGCCATGTACGTGCTTCAGCATCCTCTCCCAATTCAAGACAAGCTTCTGCATAATTCAGTACGGCCTCAGTATAACGAAGTACTGGCCACGGCACACGTTGTCTGGTGTTTTGATCAACAATCGCAGGATCCGCATCAACAAACTTACGCATATAATATCCCGTATAACTACCATTCCAATCTTCAACCGGAGAATTACGCGTATCCAACCCATACTGGATGACTTTCGTTCCCTTATCATTGATTACCTCATATTGACCTGTTTGGATTTGATTCGCAGGATCTCTCTTCTTAACATCATCTGTTCTTGGTTTCCAAGTAGCACCGTCATATAATATAGAAGCTCCAAGGCGAGGATCACGATTGGTATATATGTTTGCTGCGTGAACAGAATTATTCCAATTAAATTTTTCACCGGACAAAGTCTCATAATCATCAACCAGCAATTGCGTAGGACTATTCCCTGCCCAGTTATGATAGCCATTTGGTCCATTGTTACGCCCTACATAAGCACCGCCTTCATCTTTCAAGTCATTAAAGAATCTTCCTAAAATTAAATCCCGTTTTGCATCAGCATCGGCAATTTTTGAATTCCCCCCCATCGCTAACGCGATATAATTTGCTCTCCCTTCTAAAGGGGAAACCGGTTCTGATAAGTTTAGTTTATATGCCAGTTCAGATTTATCCAACACCGCCTTTGCTGCAGCTTTAGCTTTTTGCCATCTCTCTGTACGATTTCCAGATACATAACCTAGCAGTTCTGGGTTAGCATATGCTGATATAGTTGAAGATTTGGTCTTTGCCGTTGGTACATCATGCAAATCGGAAGCCGCATAAAGTAACACACGAGCTTTTAGAGCTAAAGATGCAGCCTCATTGGTACGACCATCTACTTTTGCCACCCCACTCAATAAAGTAGCTGCCTGTTCGCAATCTTTAACAATGAAATTGACGCACTCTTCATACGTATTTCGAGCAGCAGTATAATCCGTATCTTCAAGCGTATAAATCTTGGTAATCAATGGAACTGCACCATAGAAACGCAAAAGTTGCTGATAGTAATAGGCTCTTAAGAAATAAGCCTCTCCCAACATCTGTTTCGCTAGCGCTTCATTATTGAATTTTGGCGTAATAAGATTTTCGATCGCAATATTAGTCGCGCGGATACGCTTGTACATATTCCCATACTCATATGAATCAACAATCCAGCCCTGATCCGCTGGATTGGACCTACTCTCCGTAATGGTATTGATTCCTCTACCCGGATGGGTAAACATGGACTCGTCTGTCAACGAGGCTAACATCTGTTCGTTAAAACCTCCCTGTCCAAATCCATTATATAGATCATTTACAAATGCTTGAGCGAGTCCTGCATCAGTCCAGACAAGCTCTTTTGGAACCTCTGCCAATGGTTTGGTATTGACAAAATCATCATTACAGCTGGCAAATAATCCTGTAAATAATAATGCAGAAATCGGTATATAAAATAATTTTATTGTTTTCATAATGATAGCGAATTAAAAAGATAAAAGTATCCCGGTGTTGATTAATCGAGCTTGAGGATAGTAATGTCCTAAAGTATTAGTCGATTCAGGATCATACATTTTCAATTTGGACCAAGTAACTAAGTTCATACCGCTCGCATAAACTCTAAAACTTGAAATACCTAAGCGTTCCACAAGTTTCGCACTTAGATTATATCCTATTTCCACATTTTTTAGACGCAGGTAATTGTTTGAATGCAACCAATAGGTATTGTCTTTGGAATAATACTGATCCGAACGATCGGTGATACGCGGATGTTCAGAACTAGGATTATCGATCGTCCATCTATTTTCGTAAAATTCATGTAAGTAATTACCAATTGCACCCGATTCATCTGTCGCTATCCGAACTTCTCCACCCATAGCCCCTTGAAATAAGATGGATAGATCAAAATTCTTATACCGTAATCCCAGATTCAAACCACCTTGAAAAGTTGGATTCGTATTCTTATTTGTCCGCACACGATCATCCGGCGTAATCTTTCCGTCTCCATCATAATCTTTATACTTCATATCACCAGGTCTTAGATTATTCGTAATTGCCGAATAATCCAAGGTATTAGAGTTGATCTCTTCCTGACTTTTAAATACACCATCATATTGATAATACAAGCCGGAATTGATCACTCTACCAGTTGTCTGCTGCCAAGATGGTGCTCCAGCAGCTTCATCCCAGAATACAATTTTATTTTTAGCATACCCGCCATTGATGGAAGCACTATATCCCCAATCGCCTTTCTGATCGCGATAACCTAAATTAAACTCCCATCCTTTGTTATCAACTTTGCCGATGTTCTCAGCAGGTAGCGTCATACCCGTACTTTGAGGAATAGATGCATTACGTCTCCATAGGATTGAGTTTCTTCTATTTTTAAAAACATCAAACTCAAAGTTAATCTTGCCCCCCAAAAGCTGCGCATCAATACCTAAATTATAGTTATTAGCAACCTCCCAAGTAATGAAATTATTTGGGACACGGCTTTCGTATAGAGTTTTAATCATTTCATCGCCAAGAATATAAGATCCAAATTTATACGTTGAAAAATATTGATATTCTTGAAGAATATTATCATATTCAACATTATCATTACCCATCTGACCGTAAGAAGCACGAACTTTAAAATAATTGACAACTTTGATATTATCTTTCCAAAACTTTTCTTCTGATGCTACCCATCCCAACATTGCGCCAGGAAAAAATCCATAACGCGTTTTCTGAGGGAACATATAAGAACCATCATAACGCCATAGCAATTCAGCGATATATTTCGATTTATAATTGTAATTTACCCTTCCGAAATAATTCAATCTTGCTCGCTGCCATGCACTACCATCATTATTCTTCTCAGCATCACCACCAGCAAATAAATAATCAATATTATCTGACAAGAAATAACGTCGATAAGCTGAAAAGTTATCATTTTGGATTGTTTCTCTGTTTACCCCAGCTAGTATATTGAACGTGTGATCACCAATGACCTTATCATAAGTCAGCACACCGCCCAGCAATATATTCAACTGATCTTCATCAGATTGGTTTAACCGTGGATCTGCCGGACCTCTTTTGCCCGGTACCAATTGTGGAGTTACTCCATCAGCTTCATAAGCTCCCTGCCAAGTATACAGATACCACGGCGTCTCCCAACGTTTAATTTTCTTAATGTATTTATCGACAGCTGCATTACCAGAAAACTTCAAACCTTCTATCCAAGGAATTGTGATATCAATCTGTCCATTGGTTTGAAAATAATATCTTTTATCGCGTTCATAACCTGTTTCGTTAGTCGTGATCACCACCGGATTTTCACCATTTTCAATGTCAGGTCCAGGCATTCCATTTGGCCAATAAGCAGGTTGTGTAGGGTTACCTCGCATCAACATTCTAAAGATGGTACCCGCTCCTTTGGTTGGGAAATTTCTATTTTCTTGACGCCCCAAAACTCCAAATTTGGTTGTGATGTATTTACTTATCTTGGCATCCAAATTAATTCTTAAGTCATATTGCTTATATCCGGTTGCAGATTTTTTATAGTAGGCATCTTGATTCTGATATCCAATTGAAGTTAGATATTTCACCGCATCATTTCCTCCGGTAATCTGTACATTATGCTTCTCTTGAGGAGACCAATTCTTTAAGGTTTCCCCATACCAATCTGTATTAGGATGTCCCCAGGGATCGCTGCCATCTTTAAATAATTGAACATCTTCTGGTGTAAAAGGAGCGGAAACGGTTGTACTGTTTGGACGGATAAAAGTACCGGTCGTTTTGAAGGCATTTTGTGCCGCTGCCCACTCTGCTACCGGTAATTTATAAATCTCGAGTTCGTTTCGCAATTCGGAATATTCAACGGCATCTGTCAGTTTTGGAATGACCGTCGGTTGTGAAAATCCCTTATTAAAATTATACGATAATTTAGGTTTTCCGTTTGTTCCCCTTTTTGTCGTTACCAAAATAACTCCATTTGCCGCTCTGGCACCATAAATGGCTGCAGAGGCATCTTTTAAAACCGAAATATTATCAATATCTGCCGGATTTAATCGTTCAAAACCACCTTGGCGCGCGGGAATTCCATCAATAACAATTAGTGGACTCGAATTTCCTAAGGTATTGGTTCCGCGGATACTTATAGTTGACCCATCATAGCCGGGTTCTGCAGATCCATTCGTCGCAATTACCCCCGGCACCCGGCCTGCTAAAGCATTGGAAACATTGAGAGCTGGTGATTTTGATAGTTCAGAACCTTTTACAGCGACTACAGATCCTGTAACAGTTTCCTTCTTTTGCACCCCATAACCAACGACAACCACTTCTTCTAGGTTGGCGCTGGAACTAATGAGACTCACCATAATGCTGGTTCTTCCTTTAACTTCTTCATCTGTAGAAGTCATTCCGATCATTCGAAAATTCAACTTTCCGTCACTTGGAACATTTGTCAAAACGTACTCCCCTTTTTGATTTGTCTTGGTAGCGATATTTGTCCCTACAACAGATACAGTGACACCCTCAATTGGTGAACCATCATCTGTATTAGTGACAATGCCACTAACTGAAATCTTTTCTTGAGCCGAACTCATAAAAGTTAAACTCTTTGGATTTGCAAGCACGGGTGATTGGCAGATTGTAGATAAAGAGACGATAGCTCCCATCCAAAAGGCTTTCTTCCATTGCTGTTGACCTAAATTAAGATTGCTCATAATTTTTTAGTTTGGTTTAAAATAGTTGATGTTAATTAAATTAGGTAAACAGACTGTTTCTATTGGAAGTATACCAATAGTCTATTAAACAAGACCGTTATTTAATTTAATCGGTTTAAATTGGTAATGTATACAAAACACTAAGGCTGTATTATGTACACCAACTAAGTTATATCAAATTAAAGTTGTCTAAAAAGAAAAATATATCCTTTTATAAAAAAAATAGTTAAATTTCTCATTACCAGGAAAGTAAAAGTTGAAGAGTTTTTTTACCGTGTAACAGATGTTTGGTCGCAATAAGTTATTAACAATTTAATGTTAATAACTAACATAACGTGTTAATAATTGTAGTAATCTTAACTTATTAACACTTGGCTATTCACATATATTCTAGTTATTTATGGACAATATAAATAAGTTTAAAAAGATTATCAAAAGAAGTATAAATGTTTAATACTTTTTTTTGTAAAACTTAAATTTAAAAAATACAGCATTAAATACCATTTAATCAGCCACAAAGCAATAAATCCGGCATAAATACCTTATTCACATTTTTGTTATAAAATGTGGATAACATAAAATACAAGTCCTATAGTTATCAACAATATTAATTCACAATGTGGATAACTTCAAGGAGAGAATCATCAAATCTGATTAAAAAATAAAAATGTAGAAAATGAAATAACAAGGTAAAAAAAAGAGTCATCCGGACGGGATGACTCTTTTTTCTAAAATTATAATAATGCTACTTAGGCAAATAAGTCTGAGCTTAAATAACGGTCACCCCGATCACATGCAATAAATACAATAGTTCCTTCTTCAATTTCATTTGCTACCTTCAATGCGGCCGCAAATGCTCCTCCAGAACTCATACCTGCAAATATACCCTCCCTTTTCACTAACTCACGAGCCATCTCAGTAGATTCTTTCTGCGAGATATCTAGGATACGGTCGACACGAGAAGCGTCAAATATCTTCGGAAGATATTCCTCAGGCCAGCGACGAATCCCCGGAATGGATGACTCCTCAGTTGGTTGACAACCGACGATCTGTATTTCAGGATTTTTCTCCTTCAGATATATAGAGTTCCCCATTATCGTACCGGTAGTACCCATTGCACTAACAAAATGTGTAATCTTTCCTGCGGTATCACGCCAAATCTCCGGACCTGTAGTTTTAATATGTGCTTTATAATTATCGGGATTTGCGAACTGGTTTAAAATAAAATAATCTCCTGTGGCAGCTTTATCTTCCGCATAATCACGACAGATCTCCATGCTCTCTAATAATGTGACCTGTGCACCAAATGCCTGCATCGTTAATGTCCGTTCGCGCGTAGAAGTAACGGGCATTACTAGTTCTAAACTTAGGCCATAAATACCTGCAATCATAGCGAGTGCAATACCCGTATTTCCACTCGTTGCTTCAATCAACTTTGTATCCTTCGTAATTTCACCTCTTTCCATAGCCGATCGAATCATATTCAATGCAGCACGGTCTTTTACACTACCTGCAGGATTATTTCCTTCCATTTTAGCGTAAATCTTCACATTTCGATTACTATGAAATTTTGTGATTTCAACTAAAGGAGTATTGCCAATGGTATCAATGATATTTCCCATATTAAATTAAAGGTTTGGAATCTATAAATTTAGAATTTGCTTGATGATAGACAGTTGTATAAGGCTCTACAGAATTTGTCAACCACACATTTCCCCCGATAACGGAGTGATGGCCTACAACAGTATCGCCACCTAATATGGTTGCTCCCGAATAAATAATGGTATGATCTTCGATTGTAGGATGCCTTTTCACATTGCATAAAATTTTCTCAACACTCAATGCGCCTAGCGTCACCCCCTGATAAAGCTTTACATAATTTCCGATAACACAGGTTTCACCTACGACTAAACCTGTACCATGATCAATATAAAGATGATGGCCGATAGTTGCTGCCGGATGAATATCAATGCCCGTCTTCGAATGCGCGTGCTCTGTTAAAATACGGGGTATCAAAGGAACACCAAGACGGTGAAGTCTATTTGCGATCCGAAAAATACTTATTGCGAAAAAACCGGGATATGTACGAATAACTTCCCGTTGATTCTTTGCTGCCGGATCGCCTGCTATTAAAGCATCAGCGTCTGAACACATCAATTCATATAATTGTGGTAATGATTGAAAAAAATCACGTGCAACAAGCGAGTGATCACATGCTTCACAAGCCTTTGATTTACTTAACAGTTGCTCTAATTCAAGCTCAGCTTGCTGAAAAGCAAGTTGCACTTCTGCGACAGATTTTATCCCACCTGCATTTCGCTCTGGAAATAACAGATCTAAGATCCCTACTGCCCAGCCTGATATTTTTTTATTGGAAGGCATTTCAAATACCTCCAATTGTTTTTGATAAATGTGTTCGTAAAAATCATTCATGGGTGTAATCCCTTTATGTAATAGTACAAATATACTATACTTATATGGTAGATAAAATATACAATTTATAAAACCAGCTTGTTAAAAAGAAGTTGTAAAGTTTCTGCCGGATCTTCACATAATCCGGGGTGTACCGGAGAACACTGGATAATTGTGCTTCGATTGGCGGTCAACCATCTGAAACGTTCTGTCTGATCCAACGCAGCTAATTTGCCACCATCTTTTGCTCCTGTACATATTTTCACAAAAGATTCAAGATGAGCCTTTATCATTTCTATATCCATATCCGGAAATAAAGATCTGGCGCGCACTTCATCGATATCAAACAGAACATTTGCAAATCGGTATTTCCGGCAATATAACGCCACACCAACATTAATAAACTCTTCACGCTCCACACGTGGTACTAAGCGTACCACCGCATACTCATATAATGTTTTTTCGGGCATCTTCAATTTGATTTAAAAAATGATCAGCATGTGCTAAGCGCTTCATCAAAAAGGACACGTAAACTTCTCGCGCCTCAGCTGCAGATAAATCTCTCGATTCATCAACTAACCATTCACTTGGTATGATATCCACTATATTACGGATCACTTCTTCGGTTAATAAAGAACGGTATTGTCGGTCCACCGATTCAACTTGGTTGGCGTTCTTTAATAACACATGATCTTTTATCTGCACAAAGGGTTTTATAGCTTGCTCTTCCCAATTGTCCCAACTATGGTGGAAGTATAAGGAAGCTCCATGATCAATCAACCATAATTCTTTATGCCAGATCAGCATGTTTGTATTACGGACCGTACGATCAACATTCATCAACAACGCATCGAGCCAGACAATTCGAGATGCTTCTTCAGGACTTATCTGATCAACATTGGCATCAAAAGTAATGGCCCCATTTAAAAAATGAACACCTAGATTTTTGCCAACACTAAATTTTAATAAATCTTGAATTTCCTCATCAGGTTCGGTTCTGGCAAAAGATTCATCCAAATCTGCAAAAACCATTTCAGGCATTCTGAGATTAAGAACACGGGCAATCTCTCCGCCTATCAACTCTGCAATTAAAGCTTTCTTTCCCTGTCCGGCACCTCTGAACTTAATCACGTAACTAAAGCCATCATCTGCATCGGCCAATGCCGGCAAAGAACCTCCTTCACGAAAAGGCTGTATGTAGCGGGTAATTCTAACTTCTCTTATTTCAGGTTTTTTAATTATCATCTGTCATCCTTTTATAATTTACCGATACTCAAGCGATAAATCCTTAAATCAAATATCAACATTTTTATTTTTTATTAGCGATATTCAGCTAAATTGGACATAATTGTGACGCATAAAAATGGTTAATTCTAATTATATTTGTAACAATAGTTCACTCACTTTCTCGTGAAATACGCAAATAATAGTTATGAATACGACTCAGGAATACAATACAGTTATCGAGCACTGCCAAGATTTATTTATCAAGAAAACGAAAGATTATGGAACAGCCTGGCGTATTATGCGACTTCCTTCTATAACCGATCAAATTTATATTAAAGCACAACGCATTCGTACTTTAGAGGTCAAAAAAGTATCTAAAGTTGGGGAAGGTATTTTGGAAGAATATGTGGGTATCATCAATTATTGTATTATGGGTATGATTCAGCTCGAATTAGGTGAAGATGGTGAAGAAAATTTAAGTCCAGAATTTGTAAATGAAAAATACACGGAAAAAGTAAATGAAACACGTGACCTTATGCTAGCTAAAAATCACGATTATGGCGAAGCATGGCGCGATATGCGGATTTCTTCGTTAACAGATCTGATACTCATGAAAATTCACCGTGTGAAACAAATTGAAGACAATAACGGCGCCACAATCGCCTCCGAAGGAATACATGCCAATTATCAAGATATGTTAAATTATGCCGTTTTTGCACTTATAAAAATGGGGTTAGCTCAATCAAACTAAAATTATGTCAGCAGTCATCAATAATAAATCGCAAAAAACAAACTATCTACTTTGCTTTGCGCGCATCTTTACAGGTCTTCTTTTTATTTTCTCCGGTTTTATAAAGGCGAATGACCCTACTGGCTTTGGTTATAAACTCGAAGAATATTTTCATGTTTTTCATACCGACTTTTTAAATGACTATGCTACAGCGATTGCTATCGTTGTCTGTGCACTAGAAATAATATTGGGTATATGGCTTTTGTTAGGTTTTTACAAAAAGCTTGTAGCGTGGGGTTTATTACTGCTGATCATTTTCTTCACTTTCCTTACTTTTTACTCTGCTTTTTTTGAAGTTGTTACTTCATGTGGTTGTTTTGGCGACGCTATTCCGTTGACACCCTGGCAGTCCTTTGGCAAGGATCTCGTCTTGCTTGCTTTGATCTTAATCATTTTTGTTTACCGCAATCAAATTACACCACTCATTAAAGATCCGACCAATCGTGGCCTCGTAGCAACATTTACAGCAGTCCTATCTTTTGGCATTGGAATCTATACGTTCATGTATTTACCGTTTATAGATTTTTTACCTTATAAAATCGGTAATAATATCCCATCCCTAATGGTTCTACCTGAAGGAAAAGAAGGCGATGTTTATGAACAGATCTACAGCATGAAAAATGTTAAAACGGGGGAAACAAAAACCATTACCGATAAAATTTACATGTCTGAAAAAGTCTGGGAAGACACAAACTGGGAAATTGTTGGCGAACCGCAAAGTAAATTGGTGAAGAAAGGCTATCAGATTCCGATTACAGATCTACTGATTACAGATGCTGAAGGAAATGACCATACCCAAGAAATAATCAATAATCCTTATTATAATTTAATTATTGTTGCTAAAGACCTGTCCAAAGCTAATGTAGAGGCTTTAGATAAAATCAATAAAATAGCGACAAAATTAACTGAAGATTACAATCTACGAATAGTGTTATTGACGGCCAGTTCTTCTGAAGATTCAGACTACCTAAGTGATAAATTACACTTAATTTCAGAAATATTCTATGCTGATCTTATTCCGTTGAAAAGCATGATCCGTGCAAATCCTGGGGTACTTTTATTAAAATCAGGAACCGTAATCGACAAATGGCATTACAATGCTATACCCGATGCAAAAGATATAGAAGAGCGATACTTAAGTTTAGATAAATAATAATATGCCAAAACCTATTTTTTTAATTGGTTATATGGGAAGTGGAAAAACCACTTTAGCCAAAAAGTTAGCAAGTAAATTAGAGTTACCTTTTATCGATACTGATGATGAAATCGTCAAAGAGATAGGCATGTCCATCACAGAATATTTCCAGTTGCACGGGGAAGAAAAATTTAGAGAATTAGAACGCAAGCAGTTACTAAAAACTGCGCAACAAAATGCAATCGTTTCTACCGGAGGTGGCTCTCCATGTTTTTTTGATAACATGCAGTGGATGAATGAAAATGGTATTTCGGTATATTTACAGATGTCACCAAAATCGCTATTTGATAGATTGTCTCAGTCAAAACCGAATAAAAGACCTATTTTAATCGGTAAAACTGAAGAGGAACTATTTAATTTTATTACTGAAAAATTAACTGAAAGAGAACCGTTTTATCAACAAGCTCATCTAATTATTGATCATATCAATACGCCAATAGATGATCTCATCATTTTATTAAAGAAAAACCAATAACAAATCACTGTATGTTTAGAAGAATAAATCTCTTCCCTTTTTTAATTTTTACAACCGCACTTTTAGCATCCTGCTTTCGAACCGGCGCATCTTCGGATGTTCTGGCGGGTAGTAAAACACTCAATTTAAAAACAGCAGAGGAGCTTTATCAATTTTTAACATACGATGAAAACCGATATCCGCTCATCAGCTTACATCGAGGAGGCCCTACAACCGGTTATCCTGAAAATGCAGTAGAAACTTTTGCATTTAACGCGAGCTACAGACCTGTCATCGTGGAATGTGATGTTAGGTTGACTAAGGATTCTGCTTTAATATTGATGCATGACAGCAACTTAAACAGAACAACTAATGGCTCGGGATCAGTAGATTCTAAAACTAAAAATGAATTAAAAGGTTTAAGATTAAAAGATCCTAATGGAAAGCTAACCCCTTATCGAATTCCGAGCTTGGAAGAAGCCTTAGCATGGGGCAAAGGTAGAGTCATCTTCACCTTAGATATTAAACAAGGGGTTCCCTATGATTTGGTGATCCGTGCTATTCGCAGTCAAAAAGCTGAAAGTAATGCCATAATCATTACGTATTCCGCAAATCAGGCTGCTGTTGTGCATAATTTAGCCCCTGACCTCATGCTATCTGCACCTATAAAAAATGAAGCAGATTTAGTGCGGCTCAATGATCGAGATATTCCAGATAATCGCATTATTGCCTTTCTCGGCACCAGAGAAGCGGATAAAAACTTAATAGAGCTACTTCATGAACATGGTATCATGTGTATATTAGGTACACTAGGAAATTTAGACCGCCAGGCCAAACAAAAAGGAGATCAACTATATGCCCGCTTTATTGAAAATGGCGCAGATATTTTGAGCACCGATAGACCCCTAGAAGCGGGACGCGTTTTAGACTTTTACATAAAAAAGAGAAATATAACTTCCAAATTTATTCAATAACGCTGGTAAGACAAGAAGCAAGTAAAACTAAAACATGATTAAAAAATAACATATTTTAGAGTAAGCGCGCTTTTATCATTGTCTATTACCAATCATTGAATTGGGGACAAAAAAGTAAAGCAGCTATTCTTAAGAATAGCTGCTTTACTTTTTTATTGTATCACTCTTTTTTTATTTCTTCATACTTCCTTGATCGCGCAAATTCACATGCCAGCTAAATGCTTCTTCCAAGATATGTGGTGTATGGCCCCCGCGCTCACAGGCACGGTCATAGTAGTCTTGTAACTGCTCTTTATAATCTGGATGAACACAGTTATCAATGATAACTTGAGCGCGTTCACGAGGAGCTAATCCTCTTAAATCGGCTAGACCGATATCAGTTACTAATATGTCAACATCATGTTCTGTATGATCAACATGTGATACCATGGGTAACACATGCGAAATACGATCTTCTTTTGATGCTGCCTGTGTAACGAATATACTTAAGTAAGCATTTCTTGCAAAATCACCTGAACCACCTATACCATTCATAATATTGGTACCTGAAATATGTGTGGAATTTACATTGCCATAAATATCAAATTCAATAGCCGTATTAATAGCGATAACACCCAAACGACGAATTAATCCTGGAGTATTTGAGATATTTTGCGGTCTCAAGACCATCTTATCACGATACTTATCCAAGTTTCCAAATACACGATCATAGCAGGGCTTTGAAACCGTAATGGAAGAAGCCGATGCAAAATCCATTACTCCCGCATCAATTAAATCAAAGGTACTATCTTGTAAAACTTCTGAGAACATCGTTAAATTGCGGAAATTACTGTCTTTAAAACCCATTAAAACAGCGTTCGCAACTTTACCTATCCCCGCCTGAAGTGGCAATAAACTGGAAGACAGATGTCCCATTTCTACTTCTTTCTCAAAGAAATTTAAGATATGACTCGCAATAGCCGTTGTCTTATTATCTGGTTCTGCAATATCTGCCGGACTATCTTCGATATCAGTAAATAAAATTCCAACGACTTTTGAAGGGTCTAAGGCAATTGTTTTTCGCCCAATTTTATTCTCAGGAGCTACTATAGGTATAACGTTTCTTCTTGGATAATCTTCGGCTTGATAGATATCATGGATGCCACGAATCTCCATCGGAACAGCTGTATTTATTTCTAAGATCACATGCTTGGCTAAAGCAGCAAAAGTTGCTGAGTTACCCACTGAAGTGGTCGGAATAATACTACCATCGGCTTCAATCGCTGCTACTTCAAGTACGGCAATATCAACAGAGGCTAAATTCTTATTGTGCAACAACTCTGCTGTTTCACTCAAATGCTGGTCAATAAATAGGACTTCCCCGCTATTGATCTTTCCTCTAAGTGTTCGGTCCACCTGGAACGGCATACGCTTAGCAAGAACACCAGCTTCAGCCAGCTTACCATCTGTGCCATGACCTAAAGAAGCACCTGTGATCAATGTTATCTTTAAAGGATCTGTTTTCGCCCGGTCTGCCAAAGCTGGCAATACGACTTTGCTGTCTCCGGCTTTCGTAAATCCACTTGAGCCAACGATCATACCATTTTCAAATAGTTGTGCAGCCTGCTCTGCTGTAATTACTTTATCAAGTAAACTTTTAAGTTTAATTCTATCGTATGACATATTCCTTTACTTATTTCCCAATTTACTAATATTTACAAACATATTCTTAGTAATTGTTTGAATATTAGAACAAACAATATTAAGTTATTTTTTCTATGTCAATTTATTGCAATTAGTCACAAAATTATCCAATAAAGACGATATATTTGTAATTATTTATAAATCAGCATTTAATATTTTTTATCAGAAGAAATCGTTTTAATATTAAATATTTGAAAACACATAAAACACTATCAATCAACCTCTTAATTATTTAAAAAATTTCAAAAAATTAGTACACACTTACTTACATACCCAAATTAACAATCAATAATGGTGAGTATTAACTTACATTCATAAAGTAATACAAAGCTTTTGTATAAAAACTTTAACTTTGCAACGGAAACGGAAGGAAATCATGAATATAAAAAGCGATATAAAAGATCCCAAATATGTTAATCGTTATTACGTAACAGAAGTGGATTCTTTTGAGGATAGCATCTATTGTCACCATGCTATCATTGGCGAAAATTTTATTACCGAGCATGTGCACAATAAAGATCAATTTCTTTACACAGAAGGTGGTGTTGTTTTTTTAAAAACAGCTGAAAAGTCCTATTTTCTTCCTGCAAGACATTACATCTGGATACCGGCTGGCATACGCCACAGTATCCATCCGAGCACCCCTGATGTGGTTATGCGTAATCTTTATTTTCCAAAGTATGATACTGACCAGGAGTTCTACAAGAAGATAAGCATCTACCCTGTCGACGATCTTCTTAATGAGTTGATCATGTTCACAAACAGATGGAACGGTAATATTTTCCCTGTTGAAGAGCCTAAATATTCGCTTGCAAAAGCATTTAAATTATTATTACCTGAAGTCTCCCAGCACGAGCTACCATTGGCACTCCCCTATCCGAACAATCAAAAGCTAAAAGATATCGTCACCTTTTTAGAAAGCCGCATTGAGGAAAATGTAAGCTTTAAAACACTTTCTCAAAAATTCAACATCAGCGAACGTACATTAGCGCGTCTTTTCCAGAAAGAACTCAACATGTCTTTTATACAGTATTATACAATATTAAGAATGTTAACGGCTCTTAAACTTCTTTTAGATGAAAAACTGAGTGTAAATGAAGTTGCTCTGAAGGTAGGTTATAGTAGTTTGCCGACGTTCAGTAATACCTTTAATAAAGTGATCGGTGTAAGACCAAGCGAATATGTAAAGCAAAAACAATTGTTAATTTAATATTTTTAAGTATTTTAGTTCTCTAATACCTAAAATCTTAATAATGAATTATAAAAAACTATTTTTTAGTTTAGCAGGACTTGCCCTGTGTGTTTCAGTTGGCGCCAGCTCACTGAACAAGAAACCAAAACCATTACAATTGTTCAATGGCAAGGATATAAAAAATTGGACGCCAAAAATTAGCAAGCACGAGGTTGGAGAAAACTATGCGAATACGTTTCGTGTTGAAGATGGTTTATTAAAAGTAAGATATGATGGGTATGATCAATTTGATCAACAATATGGCCATTTATTCTACAACAAAGAATTTTCTGCTTACATCCTGCGTGTTCAATATCGTTTCGTTGGCGATCAAGCTAATGGAGGTGAAGGTTGGGCGTGGCGCAACAGTGGTGCTATGTTACATGGTCAAGATCCTAAAACAATGGCAAAAGATCAAGATTTTCCAGTTTCAATTGAAGGCCAGTTATTAGGTGGCGACGGAACAAATGAACGGACAACAAGTAATCTATGTACACCAGGTACAAATGTTGTCATGAACAATAAATTATTTACACCACATTGTGTAAGCTCTACATCGAAAACTTATCATGGAGATCAATGGGTAACCGCAGATTTTCTTGTCTTAGGAGATTCAATTATCCAACATTTTGTAAATGGAGAAAAAGTTCTCGAATATCAGAAGCCGCAATATGGTGGTGGAAATGTATCGCACTCTGACCTTCCAAAAACAAAAGCGGGGCAACTACTCAGTAAAGGAACAATCTCTCTTCAAAGCGAGAGTCATCCTATAGACTTTAAAAAGGTTGAGATTTACGATTTAGAACCTTATATGAAAAACCCAGCGGCTCTGAAAAAGGCAATTGCAGCGGTAATGGAAAAATAAGAAAAATAAAAAAGTGTCGAGAATCTCGACACTTTTATTTACATTCATTCGCTTGGAAAAGAGAAAATCCAGGGTAAAGTAAAAACATAAAGAAAAGGGATACAGAGAACTGTATCCCTTTATATATTATACTGAAAGCTTAAACTAAACCGTTAACAAATTTAGTTAACTTAGATTTGTTGTTAGAAGCTTTTTTCTTGTGGATTACATTTTTCTTAGCCAAACGATCAAGCATAGAAATTACACGAGGCAATAAAGTTTTAGCTTCTTCTGCTGAAGTAGAAGTGCGTAATTTTTTAATTGCGTTACGAGTAGTTTTTGCTTGGTAACGGTTTCTTAAACGCTTTGTAGCGTTTGCTCTAATTCTTTTGATCGCTGATTTATGATTTGCCATTTTTTAGCTAATTTTTATTCGTTCTTTACTTAAAATTCGGAATGCAAAAATAACATCTTATTTCTAATATTCAAAATCTATTTTAAAGTTTTCTATACTTATCTTTGCAACATGCAAAAATTATCCATGGATCAGCTGCAACGTGCTGATGTTGAAACATTCAAAAACCAAGAGAAAACAGCTATCACACTCGTTCTAGACAATGTGAGAAGTATGCATAATGTCGGATCAGCTTTTAGAACGGCTGACGGATTTGCAATAGAAAAAATATTCTTATGTGGTATCACGGCTACACCTCCACATCGCGAAATTGAAAAAACAGCTTTAGGTGCGACACAAACGATTCCATGGGAACATGTCGAGGAAACTACGGAAGCAATTAAAACTTTAAAAGAATTGGGATATACCATTATTGCGATCGAACAAGCCGAAAACAGTGTACTATTACAAAACTTTATACCTGCAAAAGATGCTAAGTATGCTTTAATATTTGGCAATGAAGTGAATGGTGTCGATGAAGAAGTCATGACATTAGTGGATTATTGTATCGAAATTCCGCAATTTGGAACAAAACATTCCTTCAATGTATCTGTCACAATTGGTATCGTAACTTGGGATTTTATTCAAAAAAGTAAGTTCTCTTAATTTTTTATCAATTAAGGGGATATAAGTATTTATATTACTTCCTATTTCCAATGCAAAATAGTAGATTTGTGATGCAAAATTTTAAGAAGAAATGAGTGTATTAGTTAATAAAGATTCAAAAGTAGTTGTTCAAGGTTTCACTGGAACAGAAGGTACTTATCATGCTAGTCAAATGATCGAGTACGGAACAAACGTAGTTGGTGGTGTTACACCAGGAAAAGGTGGTCAAACACATTTAGACCGTCCCGTATTCAATACTGTTAAAGATGCTGTAGAAAAAGCTGGTGCTAACGTTTCTATTATTTTCGTACCTCCTGCATTTGCAGCAGATGCGATTATGGAAGCTGCTGAAGCAGGTATCGAAGTAATCGTATGTATCACTGAAGGTATTCCTACTAAAGATATGATTCAAGTAAAATCTTACTTGAGTGACAAAAATTCTCGTTTAATCGGACCAAACTGTCCAGGTATCATCACTGCTGATGAAGCTAAAATTGGTATCATGCCAGGTTTCATCTTCAAAAAAGGTAATGTTGGTATTGTTTCTAAATCAGGAACATTAACTTACGAAGCTGTTGATCAAACTGTAAAAGCTGGTCTAGGTATTACAACTGCTATCGGTATTGGTGGTGACCCAATCATTGGTACTACAACTAAAGAAGCAGTAGAATTATTAATGAATGATCCAGAAACTGAAGCGATCATCATGATCGGTGAAATCGGTGGTGGTATGGAAGCTGAAGCTGCTCTTTGGATTAAAGAAAATGGTACTAAACCAGTAGTAGGTTTCATCGCGGGTCAAACAGCGCCTCCAGGACGTCGTATGGGTCACGCTGGTGCTATTGTTGGTGGTGCTGACGATACTGCAGCTGCTAAGATGAAAATCATGGCTGAGTGTGGCATCCGTGTAGTACAATCTCCTGCTGAAATCGGAAAAGCAATCGCTGAAGAATTAGCTAAGAAAAACTAAGCGTAAGCTTTATATATAAAAAAAGCCTTGCAAAAAATTGCAAGGCTTTTTTTATATATACCCCCTTCTACTTACTGTTACCAGTCAACTCCATTGGAATCTTTCCTTTTAGCATGACAGTTATTCTGGAATCATCTTCCGATTTCACATCAATTAGTAAATCTTGCGCATTATTCTGATCAAAATCTGTTGTCAACATCTGCACTGCCACACCATCTGTTTCTACAGCATACAGCGTTTTTAAATCTGCTTTTTTTATAGCATTTTCAAGAGCTTTAGATTCTTTAGCTTGCTCAGCCCCAATTTGGCAGATGACCAAATCTTGAATATCTTTCAATAAAGAATCGGGAACAAATTGTTTAATATCCATAAACAAATCTCCATCGCTAAGTTTGTTTACATCTTTTATATTAGCACCACTAAATCTAAAGATGTCTATCCCTTTTTGTTTTTTCGGCAATGAATTTACAAATTCATTAACTTTAGAAAGCTGTGCCTGAGCGGTAAACACGCTAAAAACAAGTGCAATTGCGGTTATTAACTTTTCCATAACTAGTTTATTATTTTAGTTTTATTATTTTTCTTTTCGTAATACTCGATCATTTTAGATAACTCATTTAAATCCAGATCAGCCTTAATATCAACAAAAACATAGTCCTCCTCATCTGCGATCCCCAATAGCACACGCTTCACATGATCTTTCTTCATCTCTGTATTAATCGTAATTTTTGATCCTTCACTATACAAACTCATCATTTCTTCAAAATTATTTTTAGCTAGATAAGCATTAAACTTACTCATGAGATTATCTTTTTTATTTCCAGAAATTGTCATGATCTTTAACTTCTTGATTTTCCGCAAGGCCAATGCCGCAATCGCATCCTCTTCATCTAATTCTTTTATTTTACCTTTAATAAATGCTTTTGTTAAAAACATCGGTACCCTTATTGATGCAACTTCCGTATCACTTGAGAGGTCTCTCTTACTCACAAACGACATGTTTGGACTTGTTTTAACAAAACAACTTTGCAAAGTCAGACAAAAGAGTAAAAGGGCTCCTATAATTATTGAATGCTTCATAATCCTATTGTTTAGTATTGACCAATTTATTTACATCATCGTAGCTCACCTTACCATCCAGGATCATAAAAATCGTACTTCCTTCAGATTGAATGCTGAGCAATAGATTTTTAATAACATCAGTTGCTGTATCTTCTGCTAAAAATTTAATTTTATTACCTTCCGAATTAATGGTGATCAATTCTTCGTATTTCAATTTGCCAATAGCTTTTGATACATCAGATTGCACTCCTAGATCTGCCTCTTCTAAGATCAGCATCTTAATACTGTTTATTTTAGAAAGCAATGGTTTTATACTATTCACTTCATTATCGGATAATTTCATCTTATTCAGCATGCTGAACATAGGCTTACCAATTTTAATAGAAGTCACCCCTTTTCCTTCTTTATATTGCTCAAAGATCTCATCTAATTTCGATAGTTGAGCATGTGCCAAACTTGAACACAATAGCGCTAATACTAATAATATCGTTTTCATAATTTTTATAATTCAATACTTAAACATTTTATATTTTCAACTTCCTTCATTCCTTTTTTTAAGTTCGAAGAGGCAAATAGCAGTGCATTTTCAGTAATCTTTAATGCTTCCGCTTCATCTGTAATTTTTACCCCATTGACCTCTACATAAAATTCTTCTGACGCAAGTGGCTCACTTGCCAGATCTAATTCTGGCTTTAAAACTGATCGGTCACTATTGTAAGTATCGATCCTTACAACCGTTGAATTCCGTGATAGCTTTTTTTCACTTTCTTTATTCTCAACCAATGGTTTCGTTTCAATGATATCCTTTTCATGATGCTCCTTCGAGGGAATCTTAAGAGTGGCCACCTCTTCTTCTTCCACTGCTTTTTGATTAGGCAAATACCATATACCTAAACAGATGACCAAAACAGCTGCTGCGATAGACGAAAACAATGTCCATATTTTTCTCTTTTGCGGCAGATGAACAGATTGCACCTTTTCTGTTGTTGTTAAGAAAGATTCAAAATCCAACGGCATCTCCGCTTTATCCTGCTCTGATAAGACCGAAAAATACCCCTCTTCGCTTTGCTCCTTTAGTAACCTTTCTTCGGCAAGAGTCGTTTCTCCTGCTAAATATTTAGCTTCTAATTTCTTTAATTCTTCTTTCTTCATAATCAAATACTTTTGTCAAATTGACTTTTACCACATTTCGAGCTCGCGATAAATTTACGCGCACTGCATTTTCATCTATTCCGACCAACGCAACAATGTCTGCAATTTCATATTCCTCAATATCTCTGAGATACATCACCAGTCTTTGCTTTTCAGGGAGCTGATCTATGAATTTTAAGATAAGTTCTCTAGTTAAGGAAGGATACTTTTCTTTTTGAATATCTTGATCAAGTTGTGCCATATATTTTGTTTTGACCCCCTCTCTATTTAATCTATTCAAGGCAAAGTTTTTTGTCATTCGCATCGCATAAGCTTCGATATTCGTAATTTTTAAAAGTTCACTCCTCGATTCCCATAACTTCAATAATACTTCCTGAACCAAATCAAACGCATCATCCTGATCTAACAAAAACCTATTTGCAAAACGAAATAACCGATCCTTATGGATGAAGACTGTCGTTTTAAAGGTTTCTTGGTTCATAAATTTTAATCGCTTTTATATAGAAGACATGCAAGGGTATCGAAATATTACATACTTTTTTAAAAAAAAATAATTGGTGCTGTTATATTCTAGGAATTGTCTTCCTTATACGAAGGAACATAAAAAAACCGAAGCTTTTTAGCTTCGGTTTAAAAAGATAGATTATCCATGAAATGAATAATCATGTTTGTGTATAAATTATGAAGTAGCCTGAAAATAAACTACCCCTAGAAATTCAGTACATCAGTATAAAAGGATATCATTGAATTTACAAAATAATCCTTTATTACCTTACCAAAAAGGAATAAACTTTAATTACCGTAACGGTTGCATGCATTATTAACCTTTTTGCAATGCGTTGACAAGTTCACCATTCTCTCGTCTTAAATTAACAACTAATTTCTGATCTATAGCAGCTACTTCAATCATCGTACGGTTATCCTTTTCAGGCCCACCTCCAATGATAACATGATAATTATGATTGGCATCAGGGGGATAAAAACCAAATTCATGTGAGTGTCCACCGATCACTGCATCAACTTTGTACTTTTCTAAAATATCATGAAAACTTGTCCTGTTATGTACGGTTCCGTGATATTCATCGGAATGAAAAAATGGAAAATGATTGACAACAATGATATGTTTAGCTTTTTTACGCATTTTTGATTGCATGATCCCCGTTAACCAAGCACGTTGCTCTAATCTGTAATTATCAAATTCGTATTCACCTCTTAAAGCTTCATGTTCATCTTCCTTATCCTCACCCCCGTCTAAAATAATCCAAAGAACAGGGCCTACGGTAAAAGCCTGATAAAACTTATTGTTAGGTAAATCATAATAATTTTTCAAATGACGTATAAATGATCCTCTATTATCGTGATTTCCTTTCACCATAACAAAAGGAACCTGCGAAGCAAAAGCTTTAGCTATAGGATCTAGCATTTTATCCGTTACATCGCTCTGTTTCATAATATAATGAAACGAATCACCATTAATAATGACCAAATCTTTATGATTCAGAGCAGTCTTATTGTATAAATACGAGTAACTGCTTCTGTCTTCATGAATATCATTTAAAATTAAAACATCGCAGGTTGACTTGTTATCTATAGGTAGCTTTGTATTTATCACTTCAGAACTGATTTCAAGACCACCCGGTCCTTTGGCACCCACACGGTACTTAAAATCTGCTCCTTGATGTGGTACCTTAAATTTAAAAACCTCAGCACGGGCGTTACGTATACCATCTACTACTTCATAGATTTTATGGGACAATGTACCATCGTCCTTTAGTATGTCAACCCAGGCTATACCTGGGCTACTCAAAACGCAACAGATAGTTATATGCTGTTCTGTTAGATTTTGGAGATAAGGAAGTGCGGCAAATTTAAAAGCAGTTTCTGCTAGTTCTAATTCATTAGCATTTACATTCTGTACGAAAGATGCACCCCCAAGCAAGCCTAAGCTTTTTATAAAAAAACGTCTATCTAAATTCATCATAGATATATGAGTAAAAATTGACAGCTGATTATCAAAAAAATCAGCTTCATATTAGTTAAGTTAATCTTGAAATACCAGTAGAGTCACAGCAAGTCCCTTTAAGATGTTGCTCGACTTTATAAAGAAATATCTGTGACACGTTATGTTAAAAAATCTGGACCATGGTGAGATCTTGATCTTGGGCAAAAAAATTTAAATACCTTATTTTAGATCACTTCAATACGTTGTCCATCCCATCCTACTGCAACCACTCTGGTATAGCCTTCGGGTGTCTGAACCACTGTAGTTTTAATATCATCAATAGAACCTGCACCACGAAATGCGACTTTCAGCAATTTTTCACCTGCGTACGTTTCAAATGCTACAGCATTTTCCCACTTTGTATTATCAATTACAATCTTTCCTATCTGTTTTTCGATCCCACTATTTTTAGTTCCACGAACGGGTTGCTTTCCCTTAAAAATATCAATGGAATTCGCTGTTAAGTAATGCATAACAGGAGTGGTCGGTTTATTATATTGAGATGCATAAGATTTAACCTCACGAACATCCATTTCAGTAATCGTCATACGTCCGGGCGTATAATCATCTACCATCATATCCATTATTGTCAACATACCAGAATGTTCAAAGAAATCTGTCAGATCCAATTTAGCCGCATCACATGCATTTTTAATAAAGCTTAGCTGATAGTAACTGTTCTCCTTTGCATCAATTATGGGATCATTAATTGCCTTCATAAAGATATCTGCGTAAAAATCTTTATTACCCCACTTTTCACCTTCTCCTACAACAGCCATGTAAAGTTGTAACTGCCAAAGCGGGACTAAAGTGCCAAAATGATCGCCGGCAAACCCTCTGTCATTCTCCCGTTTCATACGATCATGCCCAGCTTGTGTCATCCAAGGTTGTTTGTGCACAAATGCAGATTCCATATAAGTCGTGATACGCCCCCCAACTTTATGTTCATCATAATCCTTTAAAGCTTCGCGTTCTAATTTAACATCCTTTCTATTAAAAAGATAACGTGTCCAAACGGAATAGATATTATTTGTCGTTTCCGTTGTACCCGGCCAAGTCATATTAGGCCGTACCTGATTAACATGTCCAAACTCATGAGCAACTCCCCAACAATCCTTCTGTAAGGTTGGAATATGAGCCACCCAGGGCATCGTTTCATCGTGAAATGCGGCCCCAAATTCATCTGCGTGCATAAATCCATCCCATATTACACGACCGAACATATGATTACGGGGAACTTTATTATACTTAACAAGACCCATTAATTCATGTTGGATAGTGATAATAGAATCATACAACTGAATAAGTTGTGTCCCCTGTGATGGAGCATACTTTTTTAAAGAAGCGACAGAATAAGCTAACTGTGTTTTTTTTCCAACGATATCTAAAATAGGTCCGTAAGCGTTTGCTAACAATTGGTCCCATTTTTTATTATCATCGTTAGCAACTTCAAAAACACCATTGATGTGCCCTGAAAGAATATGTACCTCAATTTTATTAGCAAGCTTTGCTTCTTTCGTATAATAATTGATGTAACTATTACCTTTTGAATGAGATTTGAGAATATTAAGTCCAGGTTTTAATTTGTAAGTCTCTTTACTGAAATCTTTATCATCCCAGTTCACAATATCCAAAGAAATAGAATTACCGTTAACATCTCCGACCCAGGCAATTATTTCGTCATTCTGATCAAAGTAAATACCCGTCGGATTTTCAAACTGCGAATATGCACCTGTTTTCAGTCGATTGGCTAAAATATGGGGATCTTGGTAGCTTTCATATTTTCGAATACGCTCATGCAAAGGATATGTCTTACTTTTCAGCTGTTTGGCAACAGCTCGAATTACCTCTGAAGATATGGCATTTATTTCTTTGTCACTTACTCCTTTTTTCAGAGTTGTAAATTTCTTATCATTAAAGACTTTAAAATCACTTTTATCTTGCCCCAACGATAGCAAAACAGTGCTGATTAAAAAACATGTGGTTATAATGTACTTTTTCATATCATGAATAAAAACGTGTTAAGGTAAAGCCAACAGGGCACTTAACAATAATTGGAGTTTTATATTATAATAATATAGGTATTAAAACCACTAATTTAGGTTTTTCAATTAGACATGTGGATAGATAAAACAAGCATAATAATGTATTATTATACGCAAATTTGATATAACTTCTCATCCGTTCAAAATTAATTTGGTAGATAAGCTAAGAAGTAAAACCATAAAAAAAACCGAAGCTTTTGGCTTCGATTCTGTTCAGGTTTATTCATCAGCAGAAGGACCATAAAGTCCTGGTACTGGAATATTCAATAATCTCAAGTAAACAGTCAACTGACCTCTGTGATGGATCAAGTGATTGGTAATGATATAGCGCACGGCTCCAGCCTTGGGCAATCGTGCCATTTCCCAGTCACCAGCTTTTAACACCCATTCTTTTAACCAGTCCTCTTCAGGCAATTGTTCAATAGTTTCCTTATTTGCAATTAAACCTTTGATTAGAATATCTTTTAATTCGTCAATGGAATTAATTTTTAAAGGTTGATAATCAGTTTTAAAATCGAAGACATCCTTCGGAATAGCTTTAGAAACCCAATTATGCAATTCCACAACATGTGCTGCCAATGCGCCTAAACTCATCGATTTTTCGTGTGGACGCCAATCCAGATGTTCATCTGTAATGCGATCCAAAACACGACCTGTATTACTTGTCTCTCTTTCTAATTCAATCAGAAAACTCTTTTTAATACTCATAACCTTATTTTAAATACAAAAATGATTTGCATAATCTATTTTAAAAATAAATGTTAATACTGGAAACCTTCATGCAGGTCATGTAAAATCCAGTGTTTACTCTTAATATTACTTTGTTCACTCTTCAATAATTGAATAAAATCTTGTACACCTATCTCTTCATTTCCATTGGCATGAATTAAAACGATACTGCCGTCTTTTGCATGCTGTCCCTTCGCAAGCCACGCATCTGATCCTACTGGTATCAAACCAAAACTTAATACCTGTTCAATAATTTTATTACTCGAAACAAGACCTGGAAATCTAAAAAAGACGGACGGAACTATTCCTTTAGAAAGCATCAACTTCTCATTGGCTATAACTTCATAATTTACATCAGTGCCTGTGGCTAATAAAAAATTATGATTTAAAGGATCCTTATTCACTTTATGATTATAAGTATGATTGATCCATGTTATCGTTAACAACCCTTTATTTTGTAAATTAATGAGCCATTGTAGGTCCGTTTCATGATTCAAAATCCATTTCCCCGAAAGAGAAATAGCAACTGGAAGCGAATTTTCAACACCTTTAAAAGCAACAAATAGAGTCTCAAAAACAATTTTATCCAATGGCTTATGCGATGGGCATAAATCAATAGTCAGATTAATGCCCCGCTCCTTTGGAAAGGGAAAATCAATTCCAGCATCTTGAAGCACCTGTTCATTACTTCGAACATGTTTAAAGCTCTTCATATACAAAGATGAATCAAAATATGGTACCTTCTCAATGGAAGTAACGGCTACAATTTTACAAGCATTACGATTCAACACGTATGTCTCCAATGTTATTGGATCTACTGACAACACGTAGTTCTGACCTTGGTCCTGAAAACTTCGAATACCAACATACTGCTTTCCTTTGTAAGAAACATTGGCAAAATTTACCTGATAGTCCACAATATGTTCAAAACGTTGTGCATAAATCACATCGGATGCAAGAATCACGAATAAAATGACCAAATAGATGTGTTTAAATGAAAATCTTTGCCTTTTCTGTTTCATCGATAAGATATCAATAAGTCCAAAAAGTATAATCCGTGAGAAGCGTTATATTATAGGGATGTATAATAGCATGATGAGCGGCTTGCTTTGCTATTTTACTTTCAACATAACTTATTGAAAGCGGTACAAACGCATTATTCCGAACATCTTCCTTAAATAGGGCTTCATACCAAACACAGGCTGCAATAAATCTACCATAATTTAAATTAAGATGATAGCCATCCCGTGTAAAATGGTCTCCGACATAAGTCGTTCTAGCATTTTGTATTGCAGTTCCACAAGGAATCAAAATTGAAAAATTCCCCCATTTATATACCTTTTCAGATGTCGATACAATAGCTTTATACATTTGCTCTTGATTGCGTTCATATAAACTAAATCCACTATGATCACTATCATGTTGATAAGCCCATGTTTGATGTAGAATATACTTAGTTTCCGGATACTTGACATGCTCCTTTACATAAGCATATAGCAAAGGTAAATCCTTTGCATAAGTGTCATATTTTCCCGATAGAGGGCTTGCCTGTTGAAAACTGATATAATCCCATGGTTCATCTAAAAGCGCAGCCGATATTTTCATATGCTCATGTACGCTCTTCGCTCCGGATTCATCTACTTTTCGATAGCTATAGGCACTACTATCTCCCAAAGCATTTTTAACATGTAGCTCCAAGGGTGCTCCTCCTATATATAAATTACCGATCACAATTTTTTTCCCCCGAGCATTTGCCAGTTCAAACAAATTGTTTTCAATAGCATCTTCTGAAAAACTATTACCAATAGCCAGTATACGAATCACCCCATCATCTAATGTCCGGTCATCAGTTTGGGCCTTTAATTTTGATAGAAAAATAAAAGAAAAAAGAAAAAGAATATAAGTAATTCGAGTGCTAAACATATGAATGCATTTATACAGATAAGCTCTAAATTAAAAAATATCTTTCAATTTGAACAAAAAAAGCTTCTCAATAGAGAAGCTTTTTTTTATCCATATTATATCTTAAATTTTATCTTTAATGCGCAATACAGATAATGAACCAAGTAGCATAAAAACACCTGCTAATAATATTCCGTAAACAGAATTACTATCAAAGAATATCTTGATCATATAACCTCCAAAAAAACCACAGACAATCTGAGGAAATGTGATGAAGAAATTAAAAATCCCCATATAAACCCCCATTTTTTTTGCAGGCAAACTGTCACTCAAAATAGCATATGGCATTGCTAATATACTTCCCCAAGCCAGTCCTACCCCAATCATAGGAATAATTAAGAGATTGGGATCTTTAATAATAAAAATCGACATCAATCCTAGACCTCCCATAGCAAGTGAAAAAGCATGTGTCTGCTTGCGCCCAAATTTAGTTGCTATCTTAGCTAAAAACAAAGCATAGATTGCCGAAACGGCATTATAAATACCAAAAAGCACTCCTACCCAATTGGCTGCATCCATGTAAAGCTTCGATTTATCCCCCCCCTTTAAATAAAAGATATGCTCTGCAATTGCGGGAGTAGTATACACCCACATCATAAAAAGTGCGAACCATGAAAAAAACTGTACGACACCCAATTGTTTCATCGTCTTTGGCATGGATCTAAAATCTGCAGCAATAGCAAATAAACCAGAACGATGCTCAACTTCAACTTCTTGAGATGCATCTTCAAAAGAAGCTAATTCCGTTGGATTATACTCCTTTGTCGATAAAACTGTCCATAAAATGGATAACAGCAATATACCTGCCCCACAATAAAAGGAATATATTACATTGAGAGGAATTACCCCTTCTGCAGCTGTTCCTTCCACTCCAAAATAATGAGTTAACACATACGGTAACCAAGATCCTATTACTGCCCCAAATCCGATAATAAAGGTTTGAACAGAAAATCCTAAACTCCGTTGTGAACTCGGTAAATTATCTGCAACCAACGCCCTAAATGGTTCCATCGTAACATTAATTGATGCATCCATAATGGTCAACATTCCCGCACCTACTAATAACGGAGGTAAAATAGCCGTAAACAGTGCAGCATTAGGCATTAATATCAGTGCGATTGCAGTTAAAATAGCACCGATCAAAAAATAAGGTTTGCGACGTCCAATTTTATTCCATGTCCGATCACTATAATAGCCTATTATGGGCTGAACGATCATTCCGGTGATCGGAGCTGCCAACCAAAAAAGTGATAAATGCTCAACATCAGCTCCAAATGTCTGGAGAATGCGCGAGGCATTACCATTTTGAAGAGCAAACCCTGTTTGGATACCCAAAAAGCCTATGCTCATATTGATAATCTGAACAGTTGACAGTTTTGGTTTATGCAGTTTTGAAATCATAATTTTATTGCTTAGCTGGTTATGCACTTGGCTTAACAGAGATTGCCTCTCCGTTAAAAATAATATTAATTTCTTGATTAGACTTATTGATCAGTTCAAAATCATGCTGTTTTATTTTTACAAATAATTTCACTCCCCTAAACTGAACATGAAAAGCATAACTTTCCCAAGTTTTAGGAATGAAAGTTTGAAAAATCAATGTATTGTTTTTCACCCGCATCCCTGCAAAACCTTCGACGATAGACATCCAGGTTCCGGCCATCGATGTGATGTGTAATCCATCTTCGGTGTCATTGTTATAATCATCCAGATCTAAACGGGCTGTTCTAAGGTAAAATTCATATGCCTTAGCCTCATTACCCAATTTTGAAGCTAAAATAGCGTGAACACAGGGTGACAGTGAACTTTCATGAACAGTTCGCGGTTCATAAAAATCATAGTTCTTTCTTATCGTATCTAAATCATATTGATCTTCAAAGAAATATAAGCCTTGAAGTACATCTGCTTGTTTTATAAAACATGATCTCAAAATACGGTCCCAGCTCCACTTTTGATTGATCGGTCGCTCTGTATCAGGCAAATCAGCAACTAAGACTTGCTCTTTATCTAAATAACCATCCTGTTGTAAAAATATCCCGCTTTCAGTATCGATCGGATAATATAAATGATTCATGATATGCTGCCATGCAACGGCTTCTTCTTGCTTAAAAGCAACTTTTTCAAATAAGACCTTTAGTTTGATATGATCACTATCTTTTAACGTTTGTATGGATTCCAGCGTATACTTTAAACACCAGCTAGCAATAGTATTGGTATACCAGTTATTATTGACATTGTTTTCATATTCATTAGGACCAGTAACTCCCAATATAACATATTTATCCTTCTCCGCACTCCAGTTGACACGTTGTGCCCAGAAACGACTGATAGCAATCAATACTTCAAGCCCATAATTTTCGACATATGACCAATCACCGGTATAGCGCTGATAATTATAGATGGCAAAAGCAATTGCGCCATTACGGTGGATCTCTTCAAAAGTAATCTCCCATTCGTTATGACACTCTTCTCCATTCATTGTAACCATAGGATATAAAGCCGCTCCCTTTGAAAAACCAAGTTTTGCGGCATTCTCAATCGCCTTATCCAGATGCTGATAGCGATACAGCAATAAATTGCGGGCAATAGCCGAGGGTTGCGTAGCAAGGTAAAAAGGAACACAATAAGCCTCTGTATCCCAATAGGTCACACCACCATACTTTTCTCCCGTAAATCCTTTTGGACCAATATTAAGTCTGGAATCTTCGCCAGTATAAGTTTGGTATAATTGGAATATATTAAAACGAATAGCTTGCTGTGCGGCAACATCTGCAGTGATCTCAATATCACTTTCATTCCAGAAATTTCCCCAGGCCAACGCCTGATTATGTTGTAATTCATCAAATGTTATGGCAGAAATTTTTTCGATATTTGCTTTTCCCGTCACAACTAATTCAGTTTCACTATAATTTTGAGAAGTAACCATTGAAACACGTTTTTCTACAGAGAATATATCACCTGGCTCTACAGAAATTGCTACACTTTCAGAAACATATGCACCTTCTTTTGAAGGTTTGGATTCCAGAGTTTTATTATTTAAAGTAAAGTTATTCAACAAATCAGCACGGACTATGAAATCTGTTTTCTTCGTTTTCATCGTCACATTTAACTGTGAATCTGATGTACCACTTGAAATAAAATTCCAAAAATGTTCATCATAGTTACTGTCTCTATTCACGACATCTCCTTCCAAATAAGACTCCACCTGTAAAGAAGCTTTTTGATTCAGAACTTGGATAGTATATTTTAAAGATGCTGTTTCAGACTGAAAAAGATGAAATATCCGCGTGCTCTTTACACGAATCTCCATACCATTTTGAAGTCTAGCGTCAAAAGATCGAATTAATAATCCATGCTTCATATCCAGTTTTCGTTGAAAACTATATACATCACATTTTGCGAGATCCAAAACCTCACCATTCACTTCGATATGAAGACCAATCCAATTGATAGCGTTAATAACCTTCGCAAAATATTCAGGATAACCATTTTTCCACCAACCAACGCGGGTTTTATCAGGATAATAAACTCCAGCCAAATATGATCCTGATAATGATTTACCGCTATAGTCTTCTTCAAAATTTGCTCGTTGTCCCATTCTTCCATTTCCAATAGAAAATATACTTTCTGAGACTTCATTATATGCGGGCTGAAACCCTTCTTCTATGATATTCCACTCATCGTGGACGATGTAATTTTTCATTGCAAAATCAACTAATTAATTTAAAACTTCTTCCAAACTGCTGATTGACAAATCGGTTCCATTCAAGTTTGAACCGATACCAATCACGCTCATTCCTGCAGCCCTTGCAGCATCTACCCCGGCCTGTGCATCTTCAAACACCAGACATACTTCAGGAAGTAACTTAAGATCACGGGCAGCTTTTAAAAAAACCTCTGGATTAGGCTTAGAAAGACTCACACTATTACCATCAACAAGGACATCAAAAAAAGAAATCATACCCGTTTTCTCGAGGATAAGCGGTGCATTTTTACTCGCAGACCCTAATGCAACCTGATATCCATTTTTCTTTAACCAATGCAACAGTTCAAGAGATCCAGGTAGAATTTCATCTGCTTTCATTTGCTCAATTAAATCTAAATACCAGCGATTTTTCCGTTCTGCCATTTCTATTTTTTCACTTTCAGAAGCATCAACTCCAGCCCAGTTTAAAATTTTCTCTAGTGAAGCAATTCTACTTACACCTTTTAATTGTTCATTTTCAATCTCTGTAAAATCAAATCCCAATTCCTGAGCAAGTCTTTTCCAAGCTTGAAAATGAAATACCGCAGTATCCACCAAAACACCGTCGAGATCAAAAATTACTCCCTTAATTTCCTTCAAAAGGTCCAATGCACTTTTCATTTTTTATTTTTTTAATTCAAACACCACTGTTTGATGAGGTTTTAATGTAATTTCCAATGGTATTTCTTGATCGATATCTGTTAAAATATTTTTCATTCGCGTTGCTTCTTTCATACTCTCCCTAAATCGAGCTAAGGGTAATTTAACCTCCTTGTCATTACAGTTCATAAAAACAGATACCACTTGGTTTTCGTGAGATCTGAAATATGCATACACATTATGTTCCGGTACATAATGCTGTGTTGCTCCATATTGTAGCACCGTATTATTCTTACGATAATTCGCTAACTTTTTAATATGATCGAACAGTTCATTTTCTGCATCAGATCGGCCTGAAGCATTAAATTTATTAACAGTATCACCCGCAAATCCACCTTTAAAATCTTCACGTAGCAAGCCATCAGGTCTATTAAAATTCTTCATCAATACCTCTGCACCATAATACATCTGTGGTATACCACGAGATGTCAGCAACCAAGAGAATGCCGCTTTATATTTCTCTATGTCCTCTCCAACCACAGAGAAAAAACGGTCCTTGTCATGATTATCTAAAAATATTACATTCGCTAATGGATTAGGATATTGATAATCCGATCCTAAAGTTGCATACAATCTATTTGCACCATCCTTTTCATTATTCAATGCATCTGCGATAGCATAATTTAATTGAAAATCAGTGACACCATCAAGCTTCGTATCGATCGACTGGCCAACACGTTTTCCTCCTAAGAAATAAGCTTGATTCGGTACAGACTGTACCCATGTTTCACCAAAGAATGAAAACTGAGGATATTCTTTTTGAATTGCAGCTGTCCATTTAGCCATAAAATCCAAATCGTTGTATGGATAGGTATCTATACGAAAACCATCAATACCTGCATACTCAATCCACCAAATATGACTCTGTAGAATATACTTTTGAACATATTCATTTTCTTGATTCATGTCGGGCATCGTCTCTACAAACCATCCTTTTTCCATTCGCTCGCGATCTGCAACGGAAGCATAAGGATCGAAAATAGTCTGATCTTTATAAGTGGTTTGTGTAAAACTTGGCCATTCATGCAACCAGTCTTTAAAAGGCTTGTCAATTACGGTCCAATGATACAGTCCTACGTGATTCGGAACGACATCATGCACCAATTTCATATTTCTTTTGTGTAGTTCCTGCCCAAGTTTACGGTAGGTTTCATTGGTTCCCAATCGTGGATCAATATGATAGTTTTCTGTATTTGCATAACCATGATAGGAAGCCTGGGGCATATCATTGGTCAGTACTGGTGTTAACCACACAGAAGTAACTCCTAGATCAGCTAGATAATCTAGATGTTGAATAACACCATCTATATCACCACCATGACGAGCATACATGGAATCACGGTTTACCTGAATCTCCCGTAAACCTTTTATTTGATCATTCTTTGTGTTTCCATTGGCAAAGCGATCTGGCATGATTAAGTAGATCAAATCGTCGGAATGGACACCCTGAGCTTTCACAGAAGATGTTTCTCTATTTTTTAATTCATATTTATAGCTTCCTACTAGCTTATTATTTTCATGAAATTCAATTGGATAAAAGCCAGCAGTTGCGTCGGAGTCAACCGATAGATCTAGAAATAAATAATCGGAATTTTCAACCGGATTAGTTTTGACTAAGGTTAAGCCTTGCTTCTTGATTTTAACCGTACTCTTCCCAATGCCTTTTCCATAAATAATCAACTGCAAATCAGAAGATTTCATACCAACCCACCAATGCAAAGGTTCGACTCTTTGTATAGAAAATTTACCTTGAGAGAAGGCATAAGAAAGCTGAAGTAGCATAAAAACACCACTTAACAATAAACGTATCATCGTTCAAAAAAAGTTTGAAGAAATAGGGAGCCTCATGCTCCCTATTAAATTAGTTTTTAGAAATTTTTGCAGAATAACCTGAAGCTGTTCGTGACAGTTCAATATCGTATTTACCAGCAGTAGCAATTGCTATATTGGCACCATCTTGTTGTAGAGCGGATAAGTCGCCTCCGATATTCACAGCCCAATCATCGTCCATTCGGAATTTTAATTCACCCGCAACCAGGTTTACTGTTACTTTCCAGGTATATACTCCCTTGCTTCCTACAAAAGTTAAATCTGTATCACTATCCCAACCTTTAGGAGTTGCACTACCGATAACGCCCCAGGTTGATTTTGACACTTCATAGGTTTTAGCTTCAGAATCCATCCGAATTCTATAAAAATCATTCGAAGAAACAGTAATATTTCCAGCATCACCGCTTTGTAATAATGTTCCGTCTGTTTCTCCTTTACCAAAAGCATCTGTCCAGTCAACATTAGTCGGTAAAAATTTAAATCCAGAACCATCTACGGTAACGTACTCATAAATCTCAAACTTAGTTTTACTTTCTTTATCGTACAAACTCATCGGAAGCGCTAAAGTTGGTTCCCAACCAGCGGCAACTGAGCCTCCCACAAGAAACATTTGTGGATTACTCTCTGTGAAAGTAATTGGTCTTGTTTTTTCAATAATCTGTCCTGAAGAATTATAACTGATTTTGAGTAAAGCCTCTCCTATCCATGATGCTTGATTAGGAATATCAAATTCTTTTGATAAAATAAATGTATTGGGATCAACAGTAATATTTTCTGTGATCAAAGCTTCGCCTGCACTTACGGGTACAATAGAGAATGTAAAATCCGTAACCTGATTAGCAATAAAACTAACTTTTAATTTTTTCCCGACTTGAATGGTCGAAACTGTACTTTCGTTAATCGACAATATTGGAACGTCCGTACCGTGCTCCACTTTCTTACAAGAGAACAAAAGGGAAGTAATACCAACAAATAAAACTAATAGTAATCGAAATATATTAGACATTTTCATAATTTCTATTCATTTAAAGATTAATAACCAGGATTTTGATCCAATTTATTATTATTAGCTCTTGCTCTTGCGGGAATAGGAAATAGACGTTTGTAAGTTTCTCCAGCATTTGCTGGTTTAAATAACTGAGCATCTTCCCATCTACCAAAACGAATCATATCTGTTCTTCTGGTCAATTCAAACGTAAATTCTAAGGCACGTTCTTTATAAATAGCATCCAAAGTTAATGTGCTAGCCGTAAAATGTTTCTCCGGATTAACTGGAAATGCACGTTTACGGACCTGATTAGCTGCATCAACAGCTTGGGAAACACTTGCTGCTGTAGCTCCTCTTAAAACAGCTTCGGCTTTCATCAGCAACACGTCTGCTAGGCGGAATACAACCACATCATTGCCGGCATTATTACTAATCTGGTTCTTATCCGGATAGTATTTAATACAACGTGCACCTGCTAAACGTCCTCCATCATCCGCTCCTCCAATGTCAAAATCAGATCCAGGTATTAATTTATAATTATATGGATCTAACACGACATTAAGTCCGTTATAATTCAGAGGTTGACCCGTAGAATTATACTGTTGACCATATAACCATTGTTTTTTACGATTATCCGCATTTTCAAACAAGTCAAAATAGGCCGGTTGTGCACTCCATCCATTCCACGGATTAATGCTCAATTCAAAGGTTTGACGATGTGCATAATGTAGTACACGGTTGAATAAAGTATTCCCTGTAGCACGGGAAGCATCATAAGGAATTGAAAATATTGGTTCAGGATTTGAAGCGCCATTATCAGGTTTAAATTGCGTCAAAAAATCATTTTCTAACGCATATTTCCCCGAATTAATTACAGCATTGCTATGTTCAACCACCTTATTCCAATTTGCAGTGCCACTATAAACCTGTGCATTTAAGTACAGTTTTGCTAATAAGGTATGTGCAAACCATTTTGTTGGTCGACCATAAGTAGCTTCTGTTTTTTCTTCACTTAAATTTGCTAGATTATCTTCTAAATCTTTTACAATGAATTTATAGACTTCTGCCCGAGCTGTAGTTGCCGGTAACTCTGTTCCTGTATCAAAGCTGGTAACTAGCGGAATGTTTCCGTAAGCATCCATCATCATAAAATAATACCAAGCGCGCATGGCTTTTATTTCAGAAATTGTCTGTGCTTTTGTAGTTGATTCTGGAGCTTGTTCTAAAATACTAAGCACACGGTTACAAGTACCTATTGCATTGAATCCCCAATCCCAATTATTTTGAACAACTTCATGTGACGCTGACCAAGTATGGTAATGCATGTCCCGCCATTTTCCACCATCAAACCAGTCTCCTCCTCTTGTTGGGATAATAACTTCATCAGATCCCGCTGTTTGCAGACTAAAATAATTATCAAAATAACCTCTTGCACTGGTATATACAGGCCCTGTTAAGGCGATAAATTGTTCTGGAGTCTTGGGAAATGTATCTTCTGTATATGCTGAATACATCTTATCGTCAAATTTGGTACAAGACTGTCCTGCAACCAGTAACCCGGCAAATAAGAATAAATGAATTTTACTGAATCTCTTTTTCATAACTAATTGTGAATAAGGGTTAAAAAGTTAATTTCACACCTAACAAGAAAGATCTTGTTTTCGGATAATAATTTCTATTATCAACACCAGGTGCTAAACCACCTAAACTTACCTCTGGGTCTACACCCGAATATTTGGTTATCGTAAATAAATTTTGTCCAGATACATATAACCGAGCATTTTTTAAATATTTAGATTCTTTGGTACTAAATGTATAACCCAATGTTGCATTATCTAGTCTTAAAAATGAACCATCTTCAATAAATCTGCTAGAAGCAATTAGTGGCGTTTCAAAGATGCCTTCTTCAACTGCATCTTTAGAAATATTCGTCACATTTGCTTGTTGAAGACGGCTTAAATCGGCACGGGTAGCATTAAAAATTTGATTGCCATACATACCACGTAAGAAGAAGTTTAAGTCCCAGTTTTTATATTGAAAACTATTATTCCATCCATAAGTAAATTTAGGAAGCGCCTGCCCCATGACCATATAATCATCTGGTGCCGAAATCTGATCCTGTGTGACAAGTTCACCTGTTGGTTTTTGATAAATCGTTTTCTTCGCAACCTCATCGTAGCCCATATAATTAGCAACATAGAATGTTCCTAATGCATGACCTGGCAAAACAATTGCTGCCGTTTGACCGGTCCAGCCGTCAAGACCAATACTTCCTTCATAACGCTGCGATACGCCAATATTTTCGATATTAGAAGCTAATGAACCAACCTTATTGATATTACGGGCGAAGTTGACAGTTGTATTATATGAAAAATCACTATTGCGATAAACGACGGCATTTAAAGTGATCTCAACACCTTTATTACTCATGCTTGCTCCATTAGCTAATAAACGATTGAACTGATAAGGTGGCGAAGGAACGTCGTACTCATACAATAAATCCTTAGTTTCTTTATTATAATATTCAATGGTACCTCCAAAACGCCCTCTCCATAATTCAAAATCCAACCCAGCATTAAACATTGATGTACTTTCCCATTTTAAATCAGGGTTTTCATTTTGGTTAACGCCATAGGCATTCATCCAATTACCATTATATAGAAATTGACCATTTTGAGGACCGAAGATAATGATCTGTCGATATGGATCTATATTTTGATTTCCTGAAACACCATACCCCATACGTAACTTTAATTCACTAAATAAATCTTGGTCTTGCATGAAACTTTCCCTACTTATTCTCCAAGCTCCGGAAATTGAAGGAAATGTTGCCCATCTATTATTTTTTCCAAATTTTGATGAACCGTCACGACGTACAGATGCACTTAACAAATATTTTTCATCATAATTATATCCCACACGACCATAAACCGAAATCAATAAAGATTCTAAAATATAAGGATATGTACTATAAGGATTATAACCATCTGGCAAGGTTCCTAAATTAAGGTTATTGCCTCCTAGATCGTCAGACATAAAACCGACAGAAGAAGCAACAACACCATCATTATTTTTAGTTTTCTGATACGAATAACCAGCCATTGCATCAAAAGAATGAAGATTCTTAGTGACATTATAATTAACATAAGACTCAAAAATCTTATCTATATTTTTCAAGTTTGAACGTTCAGCAAATCCTCTTCCCAATGCTTTCGAATCAAAGTCTGTACGATGCATATAGTATTTTTTATCAAATTGATTTTGCTGATACGATATCACGTTAGTCCAGGTCAATCCCTTGAAGATCGTCAGATCCGCTTTTAAACTAGCTAGCAAAGTATTGTTATTTCGCTCTTCATCGCGTTGATTTAACATGGCTACAGGATTGAAATAGTTTGTTCTTCCAGGTACTTGGAAATAACCATTATATGGTGCATAAGCAACATCATCAGAACGAACCGGTGAAGTAGGCAGATAACGAGCTGCCCCATTAAAAATCCCGTAGTCTACATGATTGGATTTGTTCATACTATTCGCAACATTAAGCGCTAATTTCAAGCGATCATCAAAAGCATTTTGATCAATTCCAACCCGCGCTACGACCCTTTCTAAATCACTTCTTTTCACAATACCTTGGTTATTAAAGTAATTTACAGAAGCATTATAGCGAGTTCCTTCAGAACCACCTGTTAGCGAGAGATTGTGATTATGAGAAACCCCAGTCCGTGTTATTTCATCTTGCCAATCAGTATCAAAACCAGTCTCAGAGGCAGCTACAGTCAAACCATTGTCTGCAACAAATTGCTTGTGCTCAGCTGCACTTAACACATTGACACGATTTGCAACTCTTTCAATAGCAGCATAACCACTATAAGATAAGACAGGCTTACCTGCTTTACCGCGTTTTGTCGTCACGAAAATAACTCCATTTGCAGCACGTGACCCATAAATTGCAGTGGACGAAGCATCTTTCATAACATCCATCGATACGATATCATCTGGTGCTACCAATTCAATGTTTGCACCGACTACCCCATCAATCACATACAATGGTGAAGAACTAGCAGTCAATGACGATGGTCCGCGCAATTGGATAGTGGATCCTGCAGTAGGGTCACCACCTGATCTATTCACCGTCAAACCTGCAACTTTACCTGCCAATAACTGGTCAGGCGAACTCACTACCCCAGTATTAAATTCCTTTGGACCGACACTTGATATAGAACCTGTAATTTGCTTTTTCTTGGCCACACCGTAACCGATCACAACTACTTCTTCTAAATCGTTGGTACTTGAATTCAAGTTGAAATTCAACACATTTGCACCGGAGACAATTTGGATCGGTAAATCCATAGAACTGTAACCGATCATATTGACCGTAACAGTTGTCTTTCCTAGTGGCACTTGATTAATTGTGTACTCCCCGTTTTGATTTGTTGCTGTTGAAATTGGACTTCCTTTGATTACAATAGTAGCTCCGATCACAATTTCTCCCTTATCATCCACCACTTTACCAGAAAGTGAAGAATTTTGTGAAAAAGCATTCATCCAAAGCATCATCAAAAGACCAAAGGTCATTACAGCACGTAATGTAAATTTGCTCATAATGTAATTGATTTTATATGTTTAGTTTATTAATTTAGTTTTACTTAAAAGGTAATATCCACCAGGCTTAATTGTAATCTGACTATTTTGATCCCAATTTAGATTCGATCGAGTCATATTATCATACCAGCTCCCCGCTAAATCTGATGTAATGTGAAACGCTCTCGTTACAGTGTCAAAATTTCCGATAACAAATACAGTTTGATTTCCATCAGATATGGTATAGTATTTCAATCCATCCTGCAGTGAGGACGATAATAAAGTTGCTTTTCTAAAAATTGAATTTAATTTTTTCAACCTGATCAATTTTGCGTAATGCTCAAATAAATGCTTACGAGAAATGTTGGACAAATAATCCCATTTCAATGGTTTTTCCCCTGTTCGACCATTTTCATCTATCGAGATATCGTAACCGAATTCACCAAATTGCCAAATCATTTTTGGACCAGGACTAGTTAACAAAAACGTTGCTGCTGCTTGAATCCTATCTAAAGCAGTAGCAAGATTCTTAACAGAATAAAAACCGTCAGCATAACCATATTGAGCATTCTTAAATTGGATTCTTTCTTCATCATGAGACTCCATGTAGCTCACCATATTAGCTGTCTTAAAACCATGTGATTCCGCAAATAATCTACTCAAATCCGATTTAGATCCGCTATTATAGCCCATAGTCGCTTCATTAAAATTCCCATTTAAATTATTCCACAGTAACATTCCTTCAGCAGCTAATTCTTGTTCCTCTTGATCAGAACCGAAATGTTCTAAAATGACATAGCAACTTGGATCAAGAATTTTAAGATAATCATGATAATTTTTCCAGATCGCAACCCGGCTAGCATCATAAGCAGACCAAGACCCAACGTGAGTTTCTGCAGTACCCGTATTTTTCTGTGTAAATCCTTTTGATAAATCGAAACGGAAGCCGTCTATCTTAAATTCTGTAATCCAATACTTCAGAACATCCTTCACAAAAGTTTGTGTATAAGGGCTTTCATGATTAAAGTCACATCCGACATTAAAAGGATGTCTTGGCATCATATTAAACCAAACATTGTTAGAGCTCATCGTTTGCCCTTCAAAATACAGTTGAGCGAGAGGTGATTGTCCGAATGCATGATTAAGTACCACATCCAAGATCACCGCAATTCCTGACTGGTGAAGATTATCGATGAGACTTTTTAAATCATTTGCACGACCATAATATTTATCCACGGCTAAATGATAAGAAGGATTGTAACCCCAAGTAGAATTGGCTTCACTTTCCTGAACAGGCATCAGTTCGACGGCATTAATACCTAGACGCTTTAAATATGGAATGGAATCGCGTATCGCATTAAAATTATGCTGTTTTGAAAAATCACGTGTAAGCAATTCATAAATCACTAAATCATAAGCATTTGGTTTGTTAAAGTTTTGAACTTTCCAAGGATAGTCCGTACCATTCAATTCCAATACACTCACCTGACCTGTAGTCTGCTGTATCGGATATGCTGGCAACTCAGCGACCGAACTTCCTAAATTGCTATCATAGATTGGGTCCAATACTAACTTGCTATAAGGATCCCCTATTCTTAACTGACCATCAATTAGAAATTGATAGGTATACTTTTTTGAAAAATCCAAATCTGCTACTGTTAACCACCATGTACTTCCATCAGGCGTCTGTTTCAAGACATACTTTGATTCTGCCTGAAAATTATTAAAACTACCTAATAGAAAAATAGTTGACTTTCCAGGAGCAGTTAACGCGAAACTCACTGTTTTCTTTTCCTTGTCGATCGTTACACCGTTCTTATTGACGCCGATAGGAAGTGCTGCAATTTCAGGCTTATCATTAACGAATATCCGTAACTTCTTCTCGTAGCTATTTCCATTAACTTCTATGCGAGCAGTAATAAGATGTACACCTAAAGTTCCAAACTTACATTTAAATGTGTGCTGCGATGAATTGCTTACAGTTTCCTGTTCAACTTCATCAATACGTAGTGAAAGTTTGCCCGCTACCGTAGAAAAAACTTCGATAGCGAGCTCTTCATTCAATAAATAAGCTTCTTTTTCCGATGTTAAAATATAAGTAGGCTGTGTGCTAGGTTTTAAAAATGAAAGATGAACTTCCCCTTTTGTAGTAACATCTACATAAATATCAGACCCATCTCTATTCCTCTGAATTTTTGTTCCTGAACCATTGCGTACTACTAATGCAATTTTAATCACGTCAGTTCCAGCAATTCCTTTAAAAACTTCACTCGGTTTTAACGTGATGCTATACCGTCCATCAGATTGACGGCTTAGCTTAAATGCATCATCATTTTTTGTCCAATCCGTAGCAACCTCTTTCCAATCATTTTCATCTTTACTTATAGCAGTAATTAGCCCAATATGTAAAAACAATGGTCCATCTGCCGATACCAGTGCCCGATTCCCCTTATTTACATCAAACATAAATGTAATGGACTCATCCCAGTAATTAAACAGCTTATTCGTTGTGACTAAACCAATATCACTAGGAGACACTTCACTTTCTATCGCTATAGTGGAAGGATTACTTTTTTTACAACTAAAAAAAATAACCGATATACTAAAAAATATACAGATAAAATAATGTTTCATAACTCCTTACAATTGGCAATATAATCTATGGGAACGTTCCCATAATGATGCCTTAAAGCATCTTGTACGCTAAAAATATACTATGAATTCAAAGCTAAAATCCCTTTACAATTGGTAATCCTATACTGGGAACGTTCCCAATATTTATCTAAGATAAAAAGCTAAAGGCTTAAATCCAAACTTTTTAATGATTTTTTTTACTAGATTTCTGAAAAATTAGAGAAGATTCCAGATATGTTACTTCTTGATTAGAGAAGCTAATCGGTTTAGCAATCAGTTGACACAGATATTCTGTAGCAGTTTTTCCCATTTCATAAGCGGGTTGTTTAACAACACTTAATCCAGGTTCTAGAAGATCTGCAATATCTAAACATGAAAAGCAGATCAACTTTAATTCAGAAGGAATATTAATTCCTTGATCTTTGGCAACACGCATTGCCGAAATAGCCAAACGTTCAACGGAAGCAAATAAACCATCAGGTTTCTGTATTTTATACAAATTCTTAATGTCTTCCATATTACCTTCTGATTCATTCACGGTATCAAGCACCAAATTAGCATCAAAAGGAATTTTATATTTTTCCAAAGCAGCCTGATAACCCGCCATACGTACCTTACCAATAGAGACATTTTGATTAATTACTAAATAAGCAATTCGTCTACAGTCGTTCTCTATTAGATGCTCTGTAGCAGCAAAACTTGCTTCAAAATCGTTTCCAGTTACATAGCTGGTATTCACATCATCATAAGTTCTATCAAAGAAAACAACCGGTATATTATTATCTTTTAGTACCTGAAGATGGCTATGATCATGCCCTTCACCAGAAGCAGACATAATAACTCCATCTACTCGTCCGTTGATTAACGATCGTATAATGGAAGCTTCTTTATCCACGCGGTGGTCTGTTACATAAATTAAAGTATGGTAATTTTTTGAACGGGCAACCAATTCAATTCCTTTAATCGCCTGACTAAAAAATTTATTTCCAAATTCAGGTATTATAATAGCGATGGTACTGCTTTTATTAGCTCTTAAATTGCTCGCATACATATTAGGTGAAAAGCCTAATTCATCAGCCATTTTTAAAATACGTGCTTTTGTATTTGGATTGATATCATTACCATCGCGGAAAGCCCGTGATACTGTAGACTTGGATAGACCTAAACGTTCCGCTAATTCTATAATTGTTATATGTGACATTGTTGCTGAAATAAAAGCATCTCAAATATAGAACAAATTTAGGATTTAAATGAAGCTTAAAGTAAGAATAGCTAAGGTATAAAAAGGTATAAACACAAAAAAGCCTCTGCTGTATAGCAAAGGCTTCTGTATAAAAAAAGGCACCGACCTACTCTCCCACCTGTTACGGCAATACCATCGGCTCTGGCGGGCTTGACTTCTCTGT